>Ga0209097_10000015_pt1 | contig 242300 bp, 228 predicted proteins | sample AD_UKC052_MetaG_FD_184419 | JGI IMG/M metagenome (GOLD analysis project Ga0209097, IMG submission 184419) | Active sludge microbial communities of municipal wastewater-treating anaerobic digesters from USA - AD_UKC052_MetaG (SPAdes) (version 2) | ecosystem: Engineered > Bioreactor > Anaerobic...
ACTTATCAGTTGTTATTTTGTTAAAGAACAGTGCCAAAAACCCTCAGGTCTCAGCTTCTCGATTACGCCTTGCGTTAACGAGGTGCGCATTATACAGGGCTTTATTCACCCGTCAAGGGGATTTGAAACATATTTTCAAATATTTATTGACCGTACTATTTTCGCTTATCGCCAACATGTTTTGTTAGCGAAGGCGCGCATTCTACAGACCATTGGCGTTTGGTCAAGCGCTACTTACGTGGTTTACAAATTTATTACAATTTGCAGTTATTTTTAATGATTTTTTAAGCATTTTTTGCCCGAGCAAAAATTAATGCCCTGGAAGCCGCATGGATATTGGCTTGCAGGGCAGATAAAAAGATGTTTAAGAAAATTACCTTTAATTTAGAGGGTTTTTCTGATAAACCTTTTCTATCAATTAATAGATATTTTGGCAAATTTTCGTTTGCCCACTTGCGCAACCACTGTTGCGCCTTTGCTCAGTTGTAGGTTTTTGTCCTCAATTTTTTCGCTATCTAATTTAACGCCGCCTTGCTGAATAGCGCGAATCGCTTCTGAAGTGCTTTCTACCAAACCTGCCATTTTTAATAACTGCGCTATGCCAATACTTTCGCTTTCTATCGTTAAGCTAATCTCAGGCACTTCATCTGGAATGCCGCCTTTTGCGCGCGTTTGAAAATCACTCAATGCTTTTTGCGCATCTTCTTGACTGTGGAAACGCGCGACGATTTCTTGTGCAAAGCCTACTTTAATATTACGTGGGTTAGCGCCCGCTAAAACTTCAGCCTTCCATTTTGCAATGGTTTCTAAGCTTTCAAAAGAGAGCAACTCAATATAGCGCCACATTAATTCATCTGAAATAGACATGATTTTTGCAAAGATAACTTCGGGCGCTTCTGCAATGCCAATATAGTTACCGAGCGACTTAGACATTTTGTTCACGCCATCCAAACCTTCAAGCAAGGGCATGGTGAGTACGCATTGTTGAGGCTGACCAGCCTGCTTTTGCAACTCTCGTCCCATTAGCAAATTGAATTTTTGATCCGTACCGCCCAGCTCAACGTCAGCTTTAAGCGCAACCGAGTCGTAGCCTTGTAATAGTGGATACATAAATTCATGTATCGCAATTGGCTGATTACTTTTAAAGCGCTTAGTAAAATCATCACGTTCCAACATGCGCGCAACGGTGTGACTGGCGGCAAGTTTTAACATGCCCGCTGCGCCTAACTCTGTGAGCCATTTCGAGTTGAACACGACTTCGGTTTGCTCAGGTTTTAAAATCTTAAAAACTTGGGCAGCATATGATTTTGCGTTTTCTTGCACTTGCTCAGCCGTTAGTGGCGGGCGCGTTGCACTTTTCCCCGTTGGATCACCAATCATGCCAGTGAAATCGCCAATTAAAAACAAAACATGATGCCCTAACTCTTGAAATTGGCGCAATTTGTTAATCAACACTGTGTGGCCAAGATGCAAGTCTGGCGCGGTGGGGTCAAAGCCGGCTTTAATTCTAAGCGGTACACCTTTTTTGAGCTTTTCAATCAGTTCAGCCTCTATTAAAAGCTCATCTGCGCCGCGCTTAATGACAGCTAATTGATCGTTAATATTGTAAGTTGTTGCCACATTGATGTCCTTAAAGCTAAATATGCACTGTTGCTAATATGCCGAGTTTTTCTAGTATTTGATGAACTGTTACAGTTTATTTACTTGTTTAAATTGAGTTTTCTGTTACCATTCACGGCCGTATCAAACATTTGTTGAGGTCAGCCCGTGCAAAAAAACGAGACTAATCAAAGTAACAATGAACTGAATCACCTTGCTAGTAACGCTTCTAGGCAAAACGCTATTTTAGCGCAAATCGCCAATAAAACTGAGCGCAAGCTTAAATTACGCTGGATTTTAGCGATTTCAACTTTACCTTTATTCGGCATTTTCACGGCCTTTGGTATCGCTCCGCAAACTGTCAGCTATACGCCTACCGCCATTGTAGAAGAAATTTCTTTACCTAGCGTTCAAACAACTGCTAGCAATGCCACTCAGCATTTTTGGTACAAAGAACGTGTGCGCCGAGATGACACACTAAATACTTTATTTTCTCGTTTAAATGTGCAAAGTCGTGATGCCATTGATTTTATTCGCAACGATAGCGTGGCAAAAGAAATTGCCTCTTCCTTAAGGCCAGGTCGTGCTGTGCAAGCGCAAACAGATGCAGAAGGCAATTTGATTGCGCTAGATTATCAATTAAGCGGTGAGCAATTTATCGTCATTAAACAAGTAGAAAATGGTTTTGAAGCGAGTAAAGTTCTGCACCCGCTTGAAAATCGCCCGATTTTAAAATCAGCCAAAATCAAAAGCTCGCTATTCGGTGCTGCTGATGATGCCAATATTCCAGATGATATTGTGATGCAAGTGGCTGAGCTTTTTGAAAGTCATATTGATTTCAACACAGACTTGCGCCGTGGTGATCAACTCAATGTGATTTATGAAGGCAATTTTGACCAAGGTGAATTAATCAACACCGGTAAAATTATTGCTGCTGAATTTACTAACAACGGTAAAACTTACCAAGCTGTGGGTTTTAAAGACGCTTCTGGTGAAATGCAATATTACACCCCTGAAGGCATGAGCTTACATAAAACCTTCTTACGTACGCCGCTTGAATTTTCACGTATTAGTTCTGGCTTCACGATGGGCCGCTTTCATCCCATTTTGCAACGTTTGAAAGCGCATAAAGGCACTGATTTTGCTGCGCCAACTGGCACTGCTGTTAAAGCGGCGGGCGATGCCGTGGTTGACTTTGTTGGTGTTAAAGGTGGTTATGGAAATGTGGTAGTGCTCAAGCACGACAATGGTGTTAGCACTGTATATGGGCATTTATCACGCTTTTCTGCAAATCTGCAAAAAGGCACAAAAGTTGCGCAAGGTGAGTTAATTGCTTATGTGGGCACTACGGGGTTATCTACGGGCCCTCATTTGCATTATGAGTTTTTAGTGAATGGCGAGCATCGTGACCCAATGACTGTTGCATTGCCTAAAGATAATGCGCTAACTGGGGAAGCAAAAGTAGCATTTGACGCGCATAGCAAGCTCATTACAGCGCAACTCGGCCTGCTAAGCAATAGCAACATGGCTTCACTCGACTAAACTCTTCAACTGCACGTGATGGCTGGTACGCTATTTATCGGGCTCATGTCTGGTACCAGCCTAGATGGTGTGGATGTTGCGTTGGTGGATTTTAAAACGCAGCACCCGCAAGTTGTTACCACCCATTTTCTTGCTTTTCCTGCGGATTTACGCGCTCAAATTTTAGCGCTACAACACCCCTCTACCAACGAATTGGAAATCACTTGCCAGATTGGCAATCAGCTCGCGCACCTTTATGCAGCTGCAGTAAATGTGTTACTTGAAGTCAATCAAATTTCTGCACAAAACATCACCGCTATCGGCTGCCACGGGCAAACCATCCGCCACCGCCCAGAACTTGGCTTTACTTTGCAAATTGGCAACAATGCTTTGCTGGCTGAGTTAACGAATATCACTGTTGTGGGTGATTTTCGTAGCCGCGATATTGCCGCTGGTGGCCAAGGCGCGCCGCTGGTGCCCGCTTTTCACCAAGCTATTTTTGCGCATCCGCAAAAAAACCGCATGATTGTGAATATTGGTGGCATTGCAAACATTACTTTTTTAGCTAAAACTGGCCAAGTGTTAGGGTTTGATTCTGGTCCTGGCAATATGCTAATTGACTCATGGACAAAGCTGCGTCACGGCAAAGATTATGATGCCAACGGTGCATGGGCAGCCACAGGCATTGTGCTTGATAGCTTATTGTTTGATATGTTGGCCGAGCCTTATTTTGCCTTACCCCCGCCTAAAAGTACGGGGCGTGATTTATTTAACGATAACTGGCTCAAGCGGCATTTACTTTATCCACATTTGCGCTCACAAGATGTCGCTCGCACTTTAGTTGAACTCACAGCGCAAACGATTGTGGACGCCATTTTTAAAACTTGCCACCATGTTGATGAAGTCTATTTATGTGGCGGTGGCGCACATAATGCTTTATTGGTTGATAGCTTAAAAGCCAAACTCGGCAACATTCCGCTAGCCAATACAGATGCCTTAGGTGTGGGTGTAGATTGGCTAGAAGCCGTCGCTTTTGCTTGGCTTGCGCAGCAAACAATCACTGGAAAAACCAGCAATTTGCCTGAAGTAACAGGCGCAGCTGGAACACGCATTTTAGGCGCGATTTACCCAAACTAAAAAGCGTAATTGCACACATCTTCCTTTTGACACCTCTGCAAGCCAATATCCATGCGGTTCTCAGGGCAGTGTTTTTCTCTCGCGCACTATTTTAATGCGCATTGCCCAAAAATATACGCGTAAATTCACGATATTTTCAGCACTAAATAGCTTGATTATCGCCCATCATTCTAGACATACTTTATAATGGATTTAAATTAGAATTTATAGAAAGTTTGCAATGAAACCGACTAAAGCTACCATCACTTTTGATAATGGCGCGACGCCTATCGAGCTGCCAATTTTAACTGGCACACTAGGCAATGATGTCATTGATATCCGCACACTGGGCAAACATGGCATTTACACTTATGACCCAGGCTTTATGGCCACAGCGTCTTGTAGTTCTGCCATCACCTATATAGATGGCGAGCAAGGCATCTTGCTGCACCGTGGCTACCCTATTGAGCAGCTGGCAGAAAATTGCGACTTTTTAGAAGTGTCACACTTGCTGCTGCACGGCGAATTACCTAATGCCGAGCAAAAAATGGATTTCACCAGCCGCATCAATGGCCACACCATGTTGCATGACCAACTCACCAACATTTTTCGCGGCTTTAGGCGCGATGCCCACCCAATGGCGGTCATGATTGGCGTGGTAGGCAGTATGTCTGCCTTCTATTTTGATTCAATGGATGTATATAACCCTGAACATCGCATGATTTCGGCCTACCGACTGCTTGCCAAAATGCCAACCATTGCCGCTTGGAGTTATAAATATAATTTGGGTCAGCCGTTTATGTACCCAAAAAACAAATTCAATTATGCTGAAAACTTTATGCATATGATGTTTGCCACGCCATGTGAAGACTATGTGCCCAACCAGATTTTAGCCAAAGCATTTGAACGTATTTTAATTTTACATGCCGACCATGAGCAAAATGCCTCAACCAGCACCGTGCGGTTAGTGGGCTCTAGTGGTGCAAACCCTTTCGCCAGTGTTTCGGCAGGCATCGCCTCGCTTTGGGGCCCGGCGCACGGTGGCGCGAATGAAGCAACACTCACCATGCTAGAAGAAATCGGCGATGTGTCGCGCATTGATGAATTTATCAAACGCGCCAAAGATAAATCTGATAGCTTCCGCCTGATGGGTTTTGGGCATCGCGTTTATCGCAATATGGACCCACGCGCCGCGATTATGCGCAAAACCTGCTATGAAGTGCTGGCTGAGCTGGGCTTACAAGATGACCCCATGTTTAAGTTGGCGATGGCACTTGAAAAAATTGCGCTGGAAGACGAATATTTTGTGTCACGCAAGCTGTATCCGAATGTGGATTTTTACAGCGGCATTGTGATGCGTGCGATGGGAATTCCTAACTCGATGTTCACCGCTATTTTTGCACTGGCTCGCACCGCTGGTTGGATTGCACAATGGTCTGAAATGAATAGCGACCCAGAACATAAAATTGGCCGCCCAAGACAGCTCTATACGGGTGAAGCTAAGCGCGATTTTGTGCCCATCAATTTACGCGATTAACCCTACCTTCTTTTACACTGCCCTGTACCAGTACTTGGCATCACCATTCTCGCTAAGTGCTAAAGCACTAAGTCGAATGCGAGAGCCAGTATCCACGCGGATTTCGGGGCTTTGTTTTTTGCTCGGGTGTTTTTAGCAAATATTTTTGCTTTTTTTAACGCACAAAACCTAATCTTTTCAACTCGGCTAGCATTTCGTTGCTTACCGCTTTGTAGCCCGCTGCATTTGGATGCACTTGATCTGACTTTAAGCTATTATCAGACAGCACCTCTGAAAATACTTCTTCAGCCAATGGTGTAGAAGTTTCCTCAGCAATTTGCGCATAAAGCGGATGGTCAGACAAATTACCCACTGCCGCTTTAATTGGACTAAATTCAGGAATCGCCACCAGTAGCGTACTGACTCCTTTTACTTTTGCCTGCGCCAGAATGGAATTGATGTTGGTGCTCGTTTGACTGGCGGGCAATTTTTGTAAAAAATCATTGCCCCCAAGCGCCACTATCAATAATTTTGGATGATGGTTCTCCAGCAATGCCGGCAAGCGAGCCAGCCCTTCTGCTGACGTGTCGCCCGGAATGCCCGCATTAATCATCTGCCAGCCCGTGGCGCTGGCTAACAGTGTAGGATAATCTTCCCCCACATTTGCGCCAGTACCATAGCTTAAACTATCGCCCAAAATCAGCACCGTGGCGCCTTTAGGAATCGCTGAGTGCTTTTCACCACCATCGCACGCCGCGAGCAACAGCACAAACAATATTAGCCATTTTCTCATGTTGATTTTAACCAATAAAAAAGCCAAGCATTAGCTTGGCTTGTTAAGCGGGATGATTTATGCCGAAAATGATGAGCCGCAGCCACAGGTTGTTTGTGCATTTGGGTTACGAATCACAAACTGTGAACCCTGCAAGCTATCAGTATAGTCAATTTCTGCACCCATTAAATATTGCAAGCTCATTGGGTCAATCAGCAAAGTAACGCTGTCTTTTTGCACTTGGGTATCATCTTCATTCACTTCTTCTTCAAAAGTAAAGCCGTATTGAAAGCCTGAACAACCGCCGCCACTGACAAACACGCGCAGTTTTAAATCGGGCGAGCCTTCTTCTTCAATCAGCTCTTTAACTTTTTTTGCCGCGTTATCGGTAAATATCAATGGGCTTGGCATTTCGGTAACTGGTAACTCTGTTGTTGTGTTCATGTTGAACTCCTAAATTTTCTATTGATTTATTATGTTGTATTGGGGCGACCCTGTCAATTTACAAGTTGCTATCATTCGATTGTGCAACATCACCCAAATAAACGAGTTTGCCTTCTATCACTGCACCCGTGTGCATTTCCAGCGATTTATAATAAACATCACCCGTGATATGGGCTTTTGCCTGTAATTCTATAAAAACACCTGACGTCACTGGGCCAACCACCTTGCCGTTGATTACCATTTTAGATGCCGTTACCGCACCTTCAACGCGACCGTGTTCACTCAATATTAGTGTACATGGGCTTGCATTTGGTTCGATGACATTACCAATAATGGTGCCGTCAACGCGCAAACCGCCTGAAAAGTGAACATTTCCCTCAATACGCGTATCGGCGCCCACTAATGTGTCGATGCTATTTTGAATTTTGTTACTTTTTTTAAAGAACATTAGGTTTCTCCCTTTAGTCAGCTTGCCTAACAACGGCTACACTAGCACTTATTTCTTCTTAGCCATCATGTTTTTATAAAACAATAAATCTTCTTTTATTTTTATATTTTCATCTTGCACAAGGTTCAATTCTTTATTTAAATTGGCTTGGGCAGCTTGCTCAATTTGAATTTGACGTTCAACCTGAATGACTTTATTTTGCATATTTTGGTTTTCAGCCGTCACTTGCTTGAGCTTTTCGACCACACTTTGCCCACCAGCCGCATATTGCCAGTAGGCTAAGCCGTAACCAGTTGCCAAAATAATAGTGCCTAAGACCCAACGATAATACCAAGGGCGATGTGAGCGCACCGCAACTTGTTTTGCAGTTAAGCCATAGTGTTTTCTAATTTTACGTTTAACTGGCTTCATTACTTATGGCAGCAACGGAACAACTTCTAAACCAGTATTTTCTGCCACGCCAAACATAATATTCATATTTTGTACTGCTTGACCTGCCGCGCCCTTGACCAAGTTATCTTGCACCACTACCAAAGTTAAATAGTCCGAGCTGACTTGCTTATGTAGTGCAATGCGAATTTGATTTGAACCACGTACTGAGCGCGTTTCTGGCAACACGCCAGTAGGTAAAACATCCACAAAACGCTCATTTTTATAACGTGCCTCAAACAAAGCTTGCAAGTCGAGAGAGTTAGCTTTTTCAGACAATTTAACGTAAATGGTCGATAACATGCCGCGTATCATCGGGATTAAATGCGGTACAAAAACAAACTGCACATCATTATTTGCCAGTTTTGTAAGTTGCGCATGAATCTCGGGGTGATGACGATGTCCACTTACGCCATAAGCTTTCATATTATCACTGGCTTCGGCAAACAAAGTCGCCACCTCTGCTTTTCTACCCGCGCCTGAAACACCTGATTTTGAATCCGCAATAATAGGCGCAGAAAAATCTATCAGACCCTGTTCAAGCAATGGTGCTAACCCTAATAATACGGTGGTTGGGTAACAACCTGGATTACCAATCACCTGTGCAGATTTGATTTGCGCACGATAAAGCTCAGGAATGCCATATACCGCATTTTTCAAAACTTCTGGGCAACTGTGTGGCATTTTGTACCATTTTTCAAACACAGCAGTATCTTGCAAACGAAAATCAGCCGCTAAATCGATGATTTTCACATTTGCATCAAGCAATGCTTGTGCTTGACTCATGGCCACACCATGTGGCGTTGCAAAAAACACCACATCACATTGATTTAAATTAGCATTGGCTGGGTCAGAAAAAGCTAAATTCACATAGCCACGCAAGCTTGGAAACATATCAGCCACGGGCAAACCTGCATCACCGCGCGAAGTAATCGCCGCCAACTCTACGTTTGGGTGAACAGCTAGCAAGCGTAGTAATTCAACACCTGTATAGCCTGTGCCTCCGACAATACCCACTTTAATTTTTTTGCTCATCATATTTACAATTGAATATTATCAATAACTTGTGATTATAAGTGCATACGAGATTGCTTGAAATAAAAAAGGCCGCATTTGCGACCTTTTTTACAATTAACGCGCTTTGACTAATTAAAAGTCTAGCGTTTAGAGAATTGTTTACGACGACGCGCTTTGCGTAAGCCCACTTTTTTACGCTCAACTTCACGTGCATCACGTGTTACAAAACCTGCATTTGACAATGCGCTTTTCAAGTTTGCATCAAAATCAATCAAAGCACGCGTAATACCATGGCGCACTGCACCTGCTTGACCTGACTCGCCGCCACCAATCACGTTAACCATGATGTCGAAGCTTGCTAAATTGTTAGTTAATTCAAGTGGTTGACGCAAAATCATGCGTGAAGTCACGCGTGAAAAGTATTCATCCACAGGTTTATCGTTAACCACGATATTACCTTTACCAGATTTTAAGAATACGCGCGCTACTGAGCTTTTGCGGCGACCTGTACCATAATTGTATTTACCGATCATCTCATTTATCCTTAGATTACCAATGGTTGCGGTTGTTGTGCCGCGTGCTCATGCTTGTCGCCAGCATACACTTTCATTTTTTTGATCATTGCGTAACCTAATGGACCTTTAGGTAACATGCCTTTAACTGCTTTTTCTAAAGCGCGACCAGGAAACTGGTCTTGCATTTTAGAGAAAGTCGTAGTGCTAATACTGCCTGGGTAACCAGAGTGACGGTGATACAATTTATCGTCGCCTTTGTTACCAGTTACTTTCATTTTGTCGGCATTAATCACGACAATATAATCACCCGTATCAACGTGTGGTGTATAAATAGTTTTATGTTTACCGCGTAAACGATGTGCAACCGCGCTAGCCAAACGACCTAGCACCAAGTCTGTGGCATCAACCACAAACCAATCGCGCTTCACTTCATGTGATTTTGCTGAAAAGGTTTTCATTATGTTCTAACTAATAGCTAAAAAAAATTAAGAGGCGGATTTTATGCTGAATCGCACTTGTTTGTCAAACACTATGTTGCGCTTTTGCAATCTTATTTTACTATCTTACCCAAACGGCTTAGTGTATTGCACCCAGTAATGCGCGAGCAAACCTAAAAACACCGCAAAACCAAACCAATTATTGTGTAAAAAAGCTTTAAAGCACGCCGATTTTTCACGCGCTTTAATTAAGTGGTAATGATAAAGCGCAATCGCTGCCGGTGCCGCTAGGCCAACAAAATAAATTAAGCTTAAAGCAAGCATGTAGCCTGCCACCGTCAACAATCCTAGCGTAATGACATAACATAGCATGACGGCAATTACGTCATATTTTGCAAAGGTAATAGCGGATGATTTGATGCCAATTTTTAAATCATCATCACGATCCACCATCGCGTATTCCGTATCATAGGCAATTGCCCAAAAAATATTAGCGGCCAACAATACCCAAGCCACCATTGGGATATTATCAGTAATAGCTGCGAACGCCATCGGAATACCCATGCCAAACGCGACACCTAAATACGCTTGCGGCATCGCAAAAAATCGCTTAGTGAGTGGGTAGGTGGCAGCCAAAAACATAGCCGCAACGGATAAATACATGGTTTTTTTATTTAACAGGCAAACCAATATAAAAGCTAGTAAACACAAAAAAGCTGCCAGCCAGCGCGCTTCATTCTTACTGACTTCATTGGTAATCAGTGGTCGATGTTTGGTGCGCTCAACTTTTCCGTCATACTGGCTATCTGCAATGTCATTGAGCACGCAACCTGCACTACGCATCAACACTGTGCCCGTCACAAAAATCAGCACAATAATCCAGTCCGGTTTGCCGTTGCCTGCAATTAGCAAAGCCCAAAGCGTGGGCCAGAGCAATAACAAAATGCCAATCGGCTTATCTAAGCGCATTAAGCGCTCATAAGCGTTAATTTTTATGCTAATCGTTTGAATGTTCATTAAATAATTGCGGCAAAAATACTTCAGTAACTAATATACTAGCGCAATTTAAGCTAAAAACAGAACGCCGTGCCCACAGAAAGCTCGGCTTAGCTGTTAAATATTGTATCGCTTGCTGATAAAGCGCGTGATTCGCCGATAATTTTTTATAACTAATCGGCGTGCGTTTTACCTTTGGATTAGCAAACAAGGTTGCGCCTAGCGGCTTATTGCCTAGCTTTCCCAGCCCACACCAAGCACCGCGCAAGCTACTTTTTGGCAAAACGCTATGCGCAAATACCACGGCCTGCTGATTACCCTTTAATAACACTTCTCTAACCAATGCACATTGATACATGGCTGAGTGTAACAAATAGGCTTCATCTTTTAGCGGCTTATCATCAACTAAGCGCACCGTTTGCACTGCAAAATCTGCATAGTGGCGCTGCAAACGTGTAGTAAGTGAGCCTCTTTCTATTAACCAAGCAGTATATTGTCGGCTTAAAAATGGTTTTTTGAGCCAATTGCCTCGAGAATATGATGGATGTTTTTTTGTTTTCACCAGCAGATTATCGCACAAGTATGTCGAACTAAATGCGGCCTTTTTAACTGACTTATTTTTACATCTTCATTGGACCTGCCCTGTAAGCCAGTATCCATGCGGCTTACAGAGGGGCAAAAATCTCTCGGGGGATTTTTGATGCCATTTTTCTATTTTAAGTGGCTTAAACTTTTACTAATTCTTCTGCACTTGGCATCCATCTGGCCAAATGCGCTTCCACGGCTTGCGGATAGTTTTTAATTAAACTATCGGCCATATTTTTGGCCACTTCAAGCAGATGCGCATCACGATTCAAATCAGCAATTTTGAGCATCGGCACGCCACTTTGGCGCGTGCCTAAAAATTCACCCGGCCCGCGTAAATTAAGGTCTGCTTGGGCGATAGCAAAACCGTCATTACTCTCATAAATTACTTTTAATCTTGCACGTGCGGTTTCAGATAGTTTATTTTGATACAGTAAAATACAGGTACTTTTAGCAGCCCCTCGCCCCACACGGCCACGGAGTTGATGTAACTGACTTAAGCCCATGCGTTCGGCGTGCTCTATCACCATTAAACTGGCGTTGGGTACATCTACCCCAACTTCTATTACCGTTGTTGCCACAAGTAACTGCAATGCATTAGTGCTAAACGCACTCATCACCGCTTGTTTTTCAGCCGGTTTCATGCGGCCATGAATAAGACCAATGTTTAACTCAGGAAATTCGCTTTGCATTAAAGCGTAAGTATCGTTGGCGGTAGCCAGCTGTAAAGCTTCTGACTCTTCAATTAACGGACAAACCCAATAAGCCTGATTACCTTGCTTACAGGCATCGCGTATGCGTTGCAAAATTTCATCTCGACGTTCGTCACTCACTAGCTTTGTGATGATGGGCGTACGGCCCGGTGGTAATTCATCAATCACGGAAACATCTAAATCTGCGTAATAGCTCATTGATAGGGTTCGTGGAATCGGTGTGGCAGACATCATGAGTTGATGTGGCTCTGGTTCACCCTTTTTACGCAAAGCTAGCCGTTGCTGAACGCCAAAGCGATGTTGCTCATCAATAATGGCCAAACCTAATTTATTAAACTGCACAGCATCTTGAAACAATGCGTGTGTACCCACCACCAATTGTGCACTACCTTGCGCAATAGCTTGCAAGGCAGCCTCGCGCTCTTTTTTGGTTTGACTACCTGTGAGCCATGCAATCGAGATATTAAGTGGCGTCAGCCAACCTGATATTTTCTGATAATGTTGCTCAGCTAAAATTTCTGTCGGTGCCATCAACGCCACCTGCCAGCCATTTTCAATCGCCTGCATGGCCGCCATACAAGCAACTATCGTTTTACCACTGCCTACATCCCCTTGTAATAAACGTTGCATTGGGTGTTTCTGCATTAAATCACGCTGAATTTCTAATGCAACTTTTTGCTGCGCATTGGTGAGCGCAAACGGCAAACTTTTAAGCAACTGAGTAATCAGCTGTTGTGATTGGGCAAACGACGGCGCATTCACAGCCCGACGACGCGCGTAATGTTTGCGCATGGAAAGCTGCTGTGCGAGCAGTTCATCAAATGCCAAACGTTGCCATTCTGGTGTAGTTTTGTTTTCTAAAGCACGTAAGTTGGCATCGGGCGCTGGGTGGTGTAATGCTTGAATACTTTCAGCGAAACTGGGTAAATTTAATCTGGCATAAACATTAGCTGGTAATGTTTCATGCAAGACGTTTTGGCCTAGTGCAATGCTCATTGCTTTACGTAAATTTGCTTGCGTTAAGCCAGCTACGGTGGGATATATCGGCGTTAAGGTTTCAGCCACAACCGTTTTTTCACCCACCGTTTTGCAAGTAGGATGCACCATCTCAAAGCCGAAATAACCATGTCGCACCTCACCATAAACGCGTAAGTGAGTACCAACTTTCAGCGCAGTTATTTGGCTGGGGTAAAAATGTAAAAATCGCAAAGATAATTGCCCGCTAGCATCTTCAAGTCTCGCTATTAGCGCTTTGCGTGGTTTATAGCTAACTTCGGCGTGTACTATTTCACCTTCCACTTGAGCGGATTCGCCAACATGTAAGTCACGTACAGCAGTAATATGCGTTTCATCAATATAGCGTAGAGGTAAATGTAACAATAGTGATTGCAAATTGTTAACGCCAAGTTTGGCCAGATTTGCCAACATCGGCTTACTAAAGGCTTTAATTTGCGTGAGTGCTATCACAATAATATGTGCGTTTTTTATTTAGTGCCATTGCTTGCTGCTGCACCTTTTGCACGGTTAATACGCACAACGTTAGGAATTTTGCGAATGGTACGCATTAAGTCAGCTAAATGCACGCGATCGCGCACTTGAACCGTAAAGTTCACGCCAGTGTATAGGCTGTTATCGGCTTCTTCCATACTGACATTATCAATATTTGATCCTGTATCAGCAATGACCGAAGCAATCATCGCCAACATCCCCGGTTTATTTTCCACAACCATTTTTAGATTAACCTTGAACAACCGCTTGTTGTCCGAATCCCACTCAACATCGAGCCATTTTTCAGGGTCTAGGCGGAACTTGCCGATAGCTGGACAATCATGCGTATGAATAATCAAGCCTTTATCTTTATTGATAAATCCTAAAATAGGGTCTCCAGGAATAGGACGACAACACGCTGCAAATTGTACGTTCATGCCTTCAGAACCACGAATTGTGATGGTATCTAACGGTTTTTTACTGGATTTTCCAAAAATTTTGCCAAATAAATTGTTGCTAAATAATTTACTCACTACGTTTCCAGCATCTGGATTAACAGCACTACTATCTGTAGCTAATAGCTGATGCGCCACCATGACGCTTTGACGTTTGCCCAAACCAATATCCGCCAGAATTTCTTGTTTGCTTTTAACGCCATAATCGCTAATCAATTTTGCCCACTGTTTTTCGTAAATATCTTCTGGCTCTACACGCATCGCTCGCAATGCTTGATTTAACATACGCTCTCCAATATACTTGGGCTCTTCAGACTGAATTGTTTTTAAATAATGGCGAATATGCGAGCGCGCTTTGCCTGTTTTAACGTAATTAAGCCATGCAGCATTGGGCTTAGAAAGCGCAGCCGTAATAATTTCAACGTGATCCCCATTATTAAGCTCTGTACGTAGTGGGGCTAGTTCTTGATTTATTTTTACCGCCACACAGCAGTTACCCACATCTGTATGCACGGCATAGGCAAAGTCCACCGCTGTAGAACCACGTGGTAAAGCTAAAATATTGCCTTTTGGCGTAAATACATAAACTTCATCAGGAAATAAATCCACCTTAATGTGCTCTAAAAACTCCAGCGAATCTACGCTTTCCGTTTGAATTTCTAACAAGCGTTGTAACCATTGGTGCGTTTGCTGTTGTAGGGCAGTCAATTCAGCATCGCTAGATTTATATAGCCAATGTGCCGCAACGCCAGCATTCGCCACGTTGTGCATATCAATACTGCGAATTTGCACTTCTATTGGCGTACCAAAAGGTCCAAACAGCGTGGTGTGTAGCGATTGATAGCCATTGGCTTTAGGAATGGCAATGTAATCTTTAAATTTACCAGGAATAGGCTTGTAAAGACTGTGTAGGGTACCTAATGCTAGATAGCATGTAGGCAAGTCTTTTACTACGATGCGAAAACCGTAAATATCATAAATTTGCGAAAAAGCATTCGTTTTTCCTGCCATTTTTTTATAAATGCTGTATAGGTGCTTTTCACGCCCAGTCACTTCCGCTTCTATGTGAGCTTCTTTTAGCTTTGCTTCAATACTCTCTAAAATTTTGCTAATTACCTCTTTACGGTTACCTCGTGCCGATTTAATGACTTTGGTCAGCACGCGGTAGCGCATGGGGTAAATCGCTTTAAAGCTTAAGTCTTCTAACTCTTGATAGATGAGATTTAAACCTAGCCGATTTGCAATTGGCGCGTAAATATCTAATGTCTCTTTAGCTATGCGTCTGCGTTTTTCTGGCTTCATTGCATCTAGTGTTTGCATGTTATGCAATCTATCAGCCAGTTTTACCAAAATAACCCGCACATCTTGGCTCATCGCCAATAACATTTTTCTAAAATTTTCCGCTTGAGCCTGGCTGGCACTTTGAAACTCGATTTTATCGAGCTTAGTCACTCCGTCCACCAAGTCAGCCACTTGCGCGCCAAATTTTTCTTTTACCTCCGCTGATGAAATATCAGTATCTTCTACCACATCGTGTAATAAGGCTGCTAGCAAAGTTGGCACGTCCATGTGTAGATCAGCCAAAATACACGCAACAGAAACAGGATGGGTAATGTAAGGCTCACCTGTTTTACGGGTAACACCATCGTGCGCAGTAAAGGCAAAACGATACGCCTCCCACACGAGCGCTACGTCTTCTGGTTTAAGGTAATGCTTAATGCGTAAAGTTAAGGCTGAATCTTCACTGTCTGCAGGCAGCAAAGGTGATGCCCCGAGCATTAGGCTAGGGGTTGATGACTCCGCTGGTTTAGATGTTGCGGTTTTTGGCATAGAAAGAGCACGATTTTATTTTTCTAAATAGGCTTTAGAAAGATTTAATTTTAGCTGCGCACGCGATTTAAAATCTCTACACCAACCTTGCCAGCAGCAATTTCGCGCAGTGCCAACACAGTAGGCTTATCTTTTTGTCCAACGCCATGTACAAAAGGGTCTGAGCCATTTGCTAGTTGGCGTGCGCGCAATGCCGCCACTAAGGTTAATTGAAAGCGATTAGGGATTTTCTCCAAGCAATCATCTACAGTAATACGTGCCATATTATTTCCTTTGAATTATGTGAGTGTTTTAACAAGGTCTGCGTAGCGTGCTAGCTGCACAGTACCTTTGAGTCGTTGTGCGCGAATAATTGCACTGATGTCTTGCAAAGCCACATCAAAATCATCGTTGATTGTAACATAATCAAACTCAGCTACGTGGCGCATTTCTTCCCGCGCTGCAGCCACGCGTTTTGCAATAACATCACTGCTATCTTGACCACGTCCGTTTAATCTGCGCTCCAAAGCTTCAATTGAAGGGGGAAGAATAAAAATGCTCACTGCCTGTGGATACAAACGGCGCACTTGCTCTGCCCCTTGCCAGTCTATTTCTAGCACTAAATCAAAACCAGCCTGTAAAGGTGCTTCTAATGCAGCATGCGATGTACCATAACGCGCCTCGTGTACCAGCGCACTTTCTAAAAATTTTGCCTCACCAAGCATGCTTAAAAAAGTTGCATCATCAACAAAGTGATAATCTACGCCATCCACCTCACTCGGGCGCGGTTTACGCGTTGTGTGCGAAATAGAGAGCTTAAGCTGCGCATCTTTTGCAAGTAATGCTTTAATTAAGCTGGTTTTGCCTGCGCCAGAGGCCGCGGTGATAATAAATAAATTACCTGTAGTCTTCATCATCATTAACACCAATCTGGGCTTGGCAGTGCAGAAAAAACTTTTTTAAGGCCGTCACCCCAGCCTTGTCTGATTTGCGCAAAATAGGGGTCGTTTTCAGCAATACGTTCTTTGCAGTTAGCATGTAAGCTGTCGGTGCGATAGAGCAAGATATCAATCGGCGCTGCTACAGATACATTACTACGAATTGTCGAATCAAACGAAATTAATAGGCACTTTACAGCATCCATCATTTCAGTGTGGTGCTTGACTACACGATCAATAATGGGTTTGCCATATTTAGTTTCGCCAATCTGAAAATAGGGTGTTTCAGCACAGGTCTCGATGAAGTTACCCGCCGCATAAACATTGAACAGTCTTGGCTTTTCGCCTTTGATTTGCCCACCGAGCAAAATACTCGCATTAAAATCAATACTATGGTTTTTTAATGCTTTTGCATCACGCTCAAAAGAGGCACGTAATGCCTCGCCAACCAAACCTGCTGCATCGAACATGCTGTCTACATTATGTAAGTGCTTAGCGCCTTTTTTAGGCTTATTAATTGAAGCTTTTAGATGACTCACTACAGATTGCGTGATAGCTAAATTGCCAGCCGTTAACAGCACGATTACACGGTCATTTTCTACCTCAAACACATGCATTTTAGGTGAAGTTGCCACTTGGTCAACGCCCGCATTGGTGCGCGTGTCAGATGCAAACACCAAACCTTGCTCTAGCAGTAATCCTACACAATACGTCATGAAAAACTCAACACTAAATTTGAGGATTAAATTCTACCATTATTATTGCTGGGCTTGCTGAGCTTGTTTTGCCTGATACTCTAATGCCGCCACATTCATGCGATGTTGTGCATTCAAAGGCATGCCGGCTTGGTTCACAATCACGCTGCTTGCCATACCTTCCACTCCACCGCCAGCGCGCATTCCACCTACTGGGCTAGCACTGCGGTAATCCAAACCGGTGGCTAAACGTACATGCGTTTCGCCTGCGCGGCATCCATTTGAAACGTCATAACTTTGCCAACCACCGTTGGTTAAATGTACATCTGCCCAAGCATGGGTTTGCATCAAACTGCCATCTTCAGTAAACAAATAACCGCTCACATATCTAGCTGGCAACCCAATGCTGCGGCAACAAGCAATAAATATATGGGCATGATCTTGGCAAACGCCTTGTCCTAACTCAAATGCTTCAATTGCTGTTGTGCTAACTTGCGTAGCACCTTTAATGTATTGCACCCTCTTCAACAAGGCGTGCATCATATCTTCTAATGCTGCCATTTGCGCATACACATCGGTGATATAAGTTGATGCAAATTCGCGCATATTTTGGTTGCTTATGGTCAGTGGGGTTTCACGCATGTAAATATCCAGCGGCAGATTTTGATGCTGTGCGACTACCTCAACGCCTGTTTCTACCTCGCCTATTGCCACTATTAAAATTTCCTGATGTGGCTTATCAACCACCAAAGTGTGTGTGTTGTTCCCGTAAGCATCTACTGTTGAATAAAGCTCACCATTCACTTTGATTTCCCAACGCTTAACGTGTTGTCCAAAACCGTTTTGCGGTGTTAATCGTAATTGCTGTATGGTGTAATTCACATATTCGCTATAAACATAACGCGTGTGGTGTTCAATGTTAAGCAGCATGGTTAAGCCGTCACAATACTAAAAAAGGTTTTGTGCACTTCTGCGCCTAATTTATTGTTGGATTCCACAAAATCACTTAAAAACTCATGCAAACCACGCTGAAAAATATCCTGCATTTTGCCAAAGCGTAGTTTGGAGTGTAACTCTCCCGCCAAGCGCTTACATTCGGTATGTCGCGACCCTGAAAGTAGTTCTAAAATAGGCGTAATTTCATCAAAACAAGCATGCAACGAACGTGGCATATCGCGCCTCAATACCAGCAGCTCAGCTACGCGCCATGGTTCAATCGTATCGCTATAGATTTTTTGATAGGCTTGAAATGCAGATACTGAGCGCAATACCGCACTCCATTCGTAATAATCCACGGCACCACCCACTTCTTCTTGCTCTGGTAATAGCAGATGATATTTAACATCAAGCAAACGTGCCGTGTTATCAGCACGTTCAATAAAAGTGCCTAAACGCACAAAATTAAACGCATCATCTCGCAACATGGTGCCAAAGCATACACCCCTAAATAAGTGTGAGCGCGCTTTAACCCAATCACAAAATTCACGCAGGCCACTTTGCGCTAAATCTTGTTTAACAAATTGTCCGAATTCCAGCCAAAGCGCGTTGATATTTTCCCAAGTTTCTGTGGTCATCGCTACCCGCACGGCATGGGCATTTTCTCTTGCACTACGCAATGCACAATAAATACTGGATGGATTATTCATGTCCAACGCCAGATAATGAATGACATTAGCTGCCGTATATTCCACGCCATTTTCAGTGCTGTAAGAATTCTCAAAGGCCTCTACGTTGCCTGAGATTTCTAATGCGGGTAACCAAAGTGCAGCCTCACTTTCTGCTGCATTAGGCACTAAGGACATGTTATAAGTCACATCTAGCACACGTGCCATGTTTTCTGCACGCTCAATATAGCGTGCCATCCAGTAGAGGTGGTCTGCCGTTCGACTTAACATATGGCCTCCTCTAGTTTGCTGACTTTTGCTTTTGTTGTCACTTTTTCTTCTAACTCATCTTCGAGCACCCAAGTATCTTTGGTGCCACCCCCTTGTGAAGAATTGACCACTAGCGAGCCTTCTTTCATTGCCACGCGGCAAAGCGCACCTGGCACTAATGTAACCGTTTTGCCCGACAGCACAAATGGGCGCAAATCAACATGGCGTGGCGCAATTCCCGCTTCTACTAACGTAGGGCAAGTTGACAGCGCCAAGGTCGGTTGGGCAATATAATTAGCTGGGCTCGATACTATGCGAATACGAAACTCGTCTAGCTCTTGCTTACTTGCAGCAGGCCCGACCAACATACCATAACCACCTGAGCCTTGTACTTCTTTTACGACTAATTCATCTAAATGCGCTAAGGTGTAGGCCAAATCCTCCTCTTTGCTAAGTTCATACGTAGGCACATTTTCCAATATTGGTGTTTCGCCTAAATAAAATTGAATCATGGCTGGCACATGAATATAAGTCGCTTTATCATCTGCCACACCTGTACCCACGGCATTGGCTAAGGTCACGCCACCGTTGCGATACACCGAGAGCAAACCTGGCACCCCCAACATTGAGTTTGCGTTAAATACCAGCGGGTCTAAATAATCATCATCTATGCGTCGATAAATCACATCTACTCGCTGCGGGCCAAGCGTGGAGCGCATATAAACTGCATTGTTGCGCACAAACAAATCTTGACCTTCTACCAGTTCCACGCCCATTTGCTGCGCCAAAAATGCATGCTCAAAATATGCGCTGTTATAGGCACCAGGCGAGAGCACCACCACGGTTGGGTCTTGTATGCCTGTTTGTGCCACCGCACGTAAATTTTTAAGCAACATTTGCGGATAGTGATCTACTGGTGCGATGGCATAACGGCGGAATAAATCTGGAAATAAGCGCATCATCATTTTGCGGTCTTCCAGCATATAAGACACGCCTGACGGTGTGCGCAAATTATCTTCCAGCACGTAAAATTGTGACTCGCTGGTACGCACCAAATCAATGCCGGCAATATGTGCATACACTTGCTGCGGCACATCCACGCCAAACATTTCTGGGCGATATTGCGCATTGGTTAAAATATTTGCGGGTACGATTCCGGCTTTAATGATTTCTTGCTGGTGGTAAATATCATGCAAAAACATATTGAGCGCACGCACGCGCTGAATGGCACCTGCGGATAAATGCGCCCATTCTTTTGCGGCCAAAATACGTGGCACCACATCAAACGGAATAAGTCGCTCAGCGCCGTCATCATCGCCATACACATTAAAGGTAATGCCCACGCGCCGAAATAATACCTCCGCCTCTTGGCGCTTGCTGTCGAGTAAATCATGTGGAATTCGGCTCAACCATTGCTGATAAGCACTATAAATTTCGCGCACGTTGAGCATATTGGCATTTTCAACGTTGAGTTGCATTTCATCAAAAAATGTGGGGGCAGATTTTTGCATGGCATCAGTCTTTCTATAATGTGTTTAGACTTAAGCAAAGCGTATGCCATATAATTATGTATTTATAATCATATAGTTACAAATAATCTTTGTAAGATAGCTACTTTTTGCACCAATTGGGTGCAAGCAATAAAGCGTAGAGCATGGAATTGATGCACAACTTATGCGTTTTATATGGCTGATAGCAACTTTAGTGCAATATTTAGCTGCCTATTTTTTAATCAAAACATGCCAAAAACACACCGAGAGAAAATGACGCCTCTGGAAGCCGCATAGATACTGGCTTGCAGAGGCATAACAAGGAAGATAGCTATTTAGAGCGTATTTTTAGATGAAAAGTTATTCAATATTTTGAATTTGCTCACGCATTTGTTCTATCAGCACTTTAAGCTCCATCGACACTTGTGTGGTATCCACCGAAACCGATTTTGAGCCTAAAGTATTGGCTTCACGATTTAGCTCTTGCATTAAAAAATCCAAGCGTTTACCTGCTGGTGCATCGCTATTCAAAATGCGTTTTACTTCAGACACATGCGCAGTTAAACGACCCAATTCTTCATCTACATCAATGCGTTGCGCGAATAAAACCAACTCTTGGGCAATGCGTTCTTGATCAATCGTTTTAAGATTTTCTTGCAGTTTAGCTTCCAGTTTGGCCTGATATTCTTTGGCTAGTGCTGGCAATAGTGGCTTCACTTTCGCTACCAATCTTTCAATTTGGCTGATTCTATCTAGAATAATAGCCTTGAGTTTTTCACCTTCGCGCTGGCGCGATGCGTTTAAATCTTGCAAACTTTGTTGCACTAGTGCTTTAACCGCTTCAGCTAGCGCTTCTGCATTTGGTGTATCACCCACCACCACGCCTGGCCAACGCAAAATATCAGCCACACTTAAGGTGCGACTTTGCGGAAAATGCGCCTGCACTTGTGTTTGCATTTGTTGCAGTTGCCCAATCAGCGCATCATCTAACTGCACAGCTTGTTTGGCTTGGCTGTGCGCCATTAGACTCATTTTGCATTCCACTTTGCCACGGTTTAATTGCGCAGCTATCATCTCTCGAATGTGCGATTCAAAGCCGCGTATTTGGTCATCAAGCTTAAAGTTAAGATCTAAATAACGGCTATTCACCGCACGAATTTCTATTAATAAAGTGGCGTTTTCTATCGCTTGCTCACGTGCGGCAAAACCAGTCATGCTGTAGGTCATTGTTTTTATCCATTTTCGTCAAATTTGCATCATGTTATCAAATATGCGCAAATTATTCGAAAAATTTTCATAAATAACTTTAATTACAACCAATTACACGTTATATTGACGAATGTACTGTAAGTTTACACACTGCCTATAATTTACTTAGAATTCGCTTATACATTTGTCATCATCACCTAAAAATTTAGCATTACCCGCTGGCTACCAACTTCAAGACTACAAAATCAATAGCGTCTTGAGTTCTGGTGGCTTTAGTTTTGTCTATTTAGCAACAGACAAAAACAAGCAAACGGTAGCGATTAAAGAATATTTGCCCACTTCTATTGCTGTGCGTAGCGATGGCGCAACGGTGATGCCAAATGATGATGACATTGCTTTATTTCGTCATGGATTAAAATGTTTTTTTGATGAAGGTTTAGCGTTAGCCAAAATTGATCACCCCAATATTGTGCGCGTGATTAATTTTTTTCGCGCCAATGAAACCGTGTATATGGTGATGCAGTATGAGCATGGCAAATCACTTCAAGACTACATTTTAGGGCAATCTGGCGCTGTCTCTGAAGGTTTTATAAAGCGTGTATTTAGCCAGCTTGCCAATGGCTTGCGCGAAGTGCATGCACAAAAATTGTTGCACTTAGACATTAAGCCAGCCAATATTTATATTCGTACCGATGGCTCACCTGTGTTGCTTGATTTTGGTTCTGCGCGCCAAGCCTTGACTGAAAATACTTCTAAAACCTCCCCCAGTTATACGCCTGGCTTCGCACCACCAGAACAATATTTTGACCGCTCCCAGCTTGGCCCTTGGAGCGACATTTACAGCATAGGCGCGACGATGTATTCGTGCTTGTCACGCACTTCGCCTGCGGCTGCAAATTTACGGGTGAAAAATGACTTATTAGTGCCTGCGGTTACGCTTGGTAAAGATAAATACTCACAAGCTTTGCTTGAAATTATCGACCAATGCTTGCATTTGGATTATCTTGAGCGGCCACAAAGTGTGTTTTCACTACAAAAATCTTTGTTAAGTATCGTGCCAAAATCTAGCAATAAAACAGGCATGCAAAAGTTGGTAGATGCTTTTAGTACACCGCTTAAAATGGATAAAATTGTGGATGTGCTTAATAGCCCAATGAACAAAAAATAAATCATGAAATTCACCATTTTTCAAAATAGCTTACAAGGCCCGCGCCAATATAACCAAGATAGATTGGCGTATTCCTACAGCAAAGATGCGCTTTTGCTAGTGGTGGCTGATGGCATGGGCGGGCATCGCTATGGCGAAATTGCGGCGCAATTAGCTGTTACCACCATGACAGATGCGTTTCAGCGCTTGGCGGTGCCTACACTTTCAAGTCCGGCAAAATTTTTGATTGAGCATATACAGCAAGTGCACGACACCATTGCCCAATTTACGCTGGAGCGCGAGCTACTTGAAGCACCGCGCACCACGGTTGTTGCCGCCATTGTGCAACGCGGCATGCTGTATTGCGCGCATGTGGGCGATTCGCGCCTGTATCATTTTCGTAATAATCATTTGCTGTTTCGTACTGAAGACCACTCCGTGGTGCAATCACTCTACACCAAAGGCATGATAGATAAAGACGAAATGAGCTCGCATCCTTATCGCCATAAAGTCTATAGCTGCTTGGGTGGCGATACGCCGCCTAAAATTGACCTAGCAGATAGGCAAGAGTTGGCTGAAGGCGACACTATTTTACTTTGCACCGATGGCGTGTGGGGCGCATTGAGTGACGAGCAAATCAAACTAATTCTGATGGGCGCTAATATTAGCGATTCCATTACCGAACTGTTGGACAAAGCCGAAACCATTAGCCAAGACCAAGGCGACAACATGAGCGCAATTGGTTTACAGTGGGGAGACAAATTGAGTAATCCACTGGCCGTTTCTACCCAAACCATGGGCATGGGCGTTACAACAACCATTTTGAACCCCACTACCACGCAAAACTTTGCCACCAGCACTTCTGTTTCTGACTATGACATTACCGACGAAGAAATTGAAAATACCATCAATGCAATTCAAGACGCCATTCGCAAAACCCGCTAAAAATTACGGCAATTGATTGCCTAAAAAATCATAAAATTTAAGCGTAATTTTCCCCCGAGAGAATTTTATGCCTCTGCGAGCCTCATAGAATAAGGCTTAGCGGGGAGGTAAATTTATTTGTTAGAAAAAAATCGCTGTTTTTAGCCATTTTTTAAACACATTAAATTTAGTCAAAAGTCTGCTTTATTTCCGCACTACTTTGCTAAAATGAACGTTTAGATTTTTATGTAGGATTTTGTCATGCCCAACAACCTTCGCCCCAGTGGGCGCGCCAACAATCAATTGCGCAATGTAGAAATTATCCGCCATTACACCAAACATGCGGAAGGCTCGGTTTTGGTAAAATTTGGCGATACGCACGTGCTTTGCACCGCCAGTGTGGATGAAAAAGTCCCCGGGTTTTTAAAAGGTAAAGGCCAAGGCTGGGTAACGGCTGAATATGGAATGTTGCCACGATCTACCGGTCAACGGATGGATAGAGAGGCCGCCAAAGGCAAGCAATCTGGTCGCACGCAAGAGATTCAACGTTTGATTGGCCGTAGCTTACGCGCGATTATTGATTTAGAGAAGTTAGGAGAGCGAAGCATTCAGATTGATTGTGATGTGATTCAGGCTGATGGTGGCACCCGTACTGCGAGCATCACCGGCGCTTATGTGGCGCTACATGATGCAATTTCTACGCTGATTAAAAATGGAAAACTCGCGCAAAATCCTTTAAAACAAGCGGTGGCGGCGATTTCTGTGGGCGTTTATAAAGGTAAGCCGGTGCTGGACTTAGATTACGTTGAGGATTCTGACTGCGATACGGACATGAACGTGGTGATGACGGCGGATGGCGGCTTTGTGGAAATTCAAGGCACCGCCGAGGGCGAGCCTTTTAGCCGAGATGCCATGAACGCGATGCTGGATTTAGCCGCTCATGGTATTGCGCAACTAATTAAAATACAATATGAGGCTTTAGGTGTTTAAGCAACTCGTTATCGCTACCGGCAATAAAGGCAAATTGCGTGAAATTACGCATTTACTTTCGCCGCTAAACATTGAAATTATTCCGCAATCAGCGCTTAATGTGCCGGAGTCCGAAGAACCATTTTGCACGTTTATAGAAAATGCCTTGGCTAAAGCACGCCATGCCAGCAAACATAGCGGCTTGCCCGCGCTGGCAGATGACTCCGGCCTGTGTGTGGATGCCTTGCAAGGCGCACCTGGCGTAATTTCTGCGCGCTACGCGGGCGAACCTAAGTCTGATGAAGCAAATAACCAAAAACTGCTGACCGTGATGCAAGGCGAAAATAATCGCCATGCGCATTTTTATTGCGTAATGGTGCTGGTGCGTCATGAAAATGACCCAGAACCGATTATTGCCGAAGGCCAATGGCATGGCGAGATTTTGACCGAATATCGCGGCAATGATGGCTTTGGTTACGACCCATTATTTCTCGATGACAAAACCGGCAAAACCGTGGCCGAGCTGCCGCTCGAAATTAAAAGCCGCATTAGTCACCGCGGCCATGCCATGAGCAAACTGCTTCAAAAGCTGGAACGTTTAAACCATGCATAAATCTTGGCCAAAGTGGGTGCGCGATGATGGCAGCGTGGTGGCTTGCACCGAAAAAGTCAAAGTCATGACGGAGAATTTTGATGAAATTAAACAAATCGCCCAAGACGCGTTGGAAGATGGCTTGCTGATGGAAGTTTCTGAGCAACAAATGCGCGAGGCACTTCATGCGTTGGTGGATAACTTAATCAACCCTTATCAAAAAAAATGATTTTTCGGCTGCTGTGATCCCTATCATTCCTGTCGTACCTCTGCAAGCCAATAATCATGCGGCTCCCAGCGGGTTAAAAAATTCTCCGCCACTTTCTTTGTATATTCACATGCCTTGGTGTGTGCGTAAATGCCCTTATTGCGATTTTAATTCGCATGAGTCTCGCGCTGATATTCCTGAGAAACGTTATGTGCAAGCGCTGATTGCAGATTTAGAGCAATCCGTGCCGCGCGTGTATGGCCGCAAAATGCGCAGTGTATTTTTTGGTGGCGGCACGCCTAGTTTGTTTAGCCCAGAATCTATTGATGAAATTTTAAGTGCCGTACGTGCGCTTACCCCGCTTGAATATGATGCTGAAATTACTTTGGAAGCCAACCCGGGCACGGTAGATACAAAACATTTTCGAGGCTACAAACAAGCTGGTATTAACCGATTATCACTTGGTATTCAAAGCTTTAATGCCGATTTTCTCAAGGCATTAGGGCGTATTCACGATGATAAACAGGCAATGGCCGCGGCTGAACTTGCCCTGAGTACCTTTGAGCGCGTAAATTTGGATGTGATGTATGCATTGCCTAAGCAAACGCTGGCACACGCATTGCAAGATGCAAAACAAGCAGTTGCGTTAAGCCCCGACCATCTGTCGTTTTATCATTTAACGTTAGAGCCGAATACACCGTTTTATCGCACACCGCCCAGTTTGCCAGACGATGACACCAGCGCAGAGATGCAAGAACAAATTGAGGCGTTTTCGGCTGAAAATGGCTATGAACATTACGAAACTTCAGCCTTTTGCAAACCAAACAGCCAAGCCCGACACAACTTGAATTATTGGCAGTTTGGTGATTATTTGGGTATTGGTGCCGGCGCGCACAGCAAGTTGAGTTATTTTGACAAAATCACCCGAGAAACACGCCACAAACACCCAAAGTTGTTTATGGAACATGCCGAAAAAGGGAATGCGGTAGATAATACTTGGCAAATCACTAGCGCAGATTTAGGTTTTGAGTTCATGATGAACGGTTTACGACTAATCGATGGCGTGCCAATTAATCTGTTTCAGCAGCGCACAGGGCAACCCATAAACACCATACAAGTTGCCATAAAAAAAGCCCAAAACAAGGGCTTATTAGAGGTATCTGCTGACCATTTACGCCCTACTTTACTTGGGCAGCGGTTTTTAAATGAACTTTTAACTTTGTTTTTAAAAGAGGACTAATCGTTTAAAGCCAATTTTTGGCGCATTTCTAGCATTCCGCGCAATAATATAATTTCTTTAAATACCTCTAAGCTAAAACCGCTACGCTCGTTTCCGCGATTATCAGTCAGCAAGTCATCAAGATATTGTTTTGTTTGTGCAATTTTTCCAGCTTCTTTTTCGCAATTTTCCCAAAGATCTGTCATTTTTTTAGAGATATGCTCGAACTCTTCCAAGCTGGTAGCTATTGCTGCTGGCAGAGCCACATTATCCCAAGCAGGCATCATCACATTAAAATGCTTGTGCAAAAGCTTAGCATACTGCAAAAACTCTTCTTTTTGGTTACTTTTGCGATAAATATCCAATAATAAAAGCCAATGCCGTAAAGCCGCTTTTGGTGCAGATTTAATTTGTTCTTTCAGCAGCTTAATAGCCACATCCTCCCGTTTTATATCAACGTAAATTTGCGCCTGTTCTAGTGCAAGTTCTTTATCGTCAATATGATTTGGTATGCCTATATCACTTAAATCAGTCACTATCATAGAGCCTGAATACTCGCTTTTTGCGACAGGCTGTATGGGAAAATCCGCTGAAAAAATGACAGGCGATTTTTTTATTATTTTTGGTTTATTCTTACTGAACCAATTTTTCTTAATCCTACCATAATTCGACTTTAATTTTGTATATAAATTAGGAGAATAGTGATTGTTTACAGTAACGCTGGTTTTATGCAGACCCAACATAAAGAACAAGCTCATCACGAATAAAACTGAAAGGATAGGTAACCATAAATACCAAGTGTTTTGCGGTCCACGTCCAAAGCCTGTGCTAGGATGAGGTGTTGGTGAAAGCGTCGCTTCTACAGTGCTTTCTATTGTTTGTGTTGGGCTTTCGCCTGATTGTGGCGCGGTATTCTCAAGCACGCGTAGCAAGTCAGCGGTTAGGCTCGCCAAAACTTCTTGTAAATATGCGAGTTTAGCGTTTAGCTTGGCTATTTCTTGCTTAAGCAACTGATTTTTAGCAACCAAATAATCATAAGCTTCTTGCCATGCGGTGGCTTGACTAGGCGTAACTTGTGCCGCTGATTGTGGTGCATTTAAACTTGCTTTGCGCTCTGACTTAATAACTTTTTTAACTTTGGGCGCTTTTAAGTACTTGATATTTGGAATAACAATGGCATGCTCAACATCCACGTGATACGCTGGGTTTAAGTTTGGATAAACGTCACGGCTTAGTTGCACGGTTTTTTCAACAAAGCGCCATTGCATTTGCTTGTTTTTTGGATAAAACAGACGTGCTACATCATTTAAGCTTTCGCCCGGTAATAATGACCAAGCCATAATAGGCTGTTGATTACTTTGTTGATCTATAACAGGATATTCAGTTTCATTATCTACCGTTTCATCCCAGCTTTCAGCATAACTATTTACGCCCAGCAGAAAGCTTATCACCAACACCAGTGATTTCACCAACAACACGTTTAAATGGATTTTCATCTACAAAAGAATCGCTTTAATATTATTATGTTGGCTTGGCGGTTACGCCTAGCCTATATTGCGACTCATTGTATTTGAAGCGAAAAATCTATCAATAACCCGTTTGGGTCTTTATAATGCCTTTTTCGCGCGGGTGATGGCGGCTTTCACTTGAGTTGGGGCAGTGCCTCCAATGTGGTTACGGCTATTGAGCGAGCCTTCTAAAGTCAGCACTGCATAAACATCTTCGCCGATTTCGGCGGCAAATTCTTGCAGCTTTTCTAAAGGTAAATCACTTAAATCTACTTGCTGATCTACCGCGTAACGCACAGCCAAAGCCACGGCTTCATGCGCATCTCTAAAGGGCATGCCCTTTTTAACCAGATAATCCGCTAAATCTGTTGCTGTGGCAAAACCCTCACTTGCGGCTTGGCGCATCTTAGCTTTGTTGGCGGTAATGCCACGCATCATGTCGGCATAAATTTGCAAGGTAACTAATAAGGTATCGGCAGTATCAAATAGTGGCTCTTTATCTTCTTGGTTATCTTTGTTATACGCTAGCGGCTGCCCTTTCATCAAGGTAAGCAAGGCCATTAAATGCCCATAAACACGCCCTGTTTTACCGCGCACTAACTCAGGCACGTCAGGGTTTTTCTTTTGCGGCATAATAGACGAACCTGTGCAAAAACGATCCGCTATATCCACAAATGCAAAGCGTGGGGAACTCCATAAAATCAGCTCTTCTGATAGCCTTGATAAATGCATCATAACCAGTGAAGACGCAAAGGTAAACTCAATCGCAAAGTCACGATCTGATACGGCATCGAGCGAATTCTCACATACACCATCAAAACCCAAATTATTAGCGACCATTTCACGGTCAATAGGATAGCTTGTTCCTGCAAGCGCAGCAGCACCCAATGGCAATCGATTAATCCGTTTATGGCAATCTTGAAAGCGCGATACATCACGTTTAAGCATTTCTATATACGCCATTAAGTGGTGGCCGAATGTTACTGGTTGCGCCACCTGTAAATGGGTAAAGCCAGGCATGACTGTATCAAAATGATTTTCGGCTAACGCTAACAGACTTGATTGTAGCTGCTTGAGCGCACCAATCACTTGCGTATTTACTTCGCGTAACCATAAACGCACATCGGTTGCTACTTGGTCGTTTCTGCTTCTGCCTGTGTGTAAGCGCTTACCTGCATCACCTATTTTATCGGTAAGACGCTTTTCAATATTTAAATGTACATCTTCTAAATCTAGTAGCCACTCAAACTGACCAGTTTCAATTTCTTGCAAAATTTCATTTAAGCCTTGTTCAATAAGTTTGACGTCTTCAGCACTAATAATTTTTTGCGCACCCAACATTTGTGCATGTGCGATTGAGCCTTGAATATCATATTTTGCCAAACGATAATCAAACCCAACTGAGGCGGTATATTTTTTTACCAACTCTGCCACAGGCTCATTAAAACGCCCAGACCAGCTGGTGTCTTTTTTGTTAAGTGCGTTTGTTTTTTGTGTCACGTTAACTATCTCTTTTAAAATCGTTTATTATGGTTAGTATAATGCAAAATTGCTGTTATTTAGCTGAAAATAGCACCCATGAGAAAATCTAGTCGCCTACCTAACCTGCATAATTTAGGTATCAATTTACGGATTTTAGTCATCGTTAATGCTGCCATTGCGCTGGCAGCGATGGTGTTAAGCAATGGTTTTAACGATTTTTCATCCTTGCTCGCCAGCCTTTCCGCCATTGCGCAACCGATGTTGTTGCTGAGCCTATTATTGTTATACGGTAGTTATGCGCTCATGAGCAAGATGCCGTACTGGCTTGGTGTATTGAGCGTTTTTGTGCTGGTGCTACTGGTGTGTAGCGGCATGTATGATATTTTTTCGCAATTAGTATTATTTAGCAATTTGCCATCGCGAACTCGCATTTTGTTTTTTGCTTTTTTAATTACCGCATTTTCACTTTATTATTTCAATTTGCAGCAACATGCTTATTCACCTGCAGTTTCTGAAGCACGCTTACAGGCATTGCAAGCACGCATTCGCCCGCACTTTTTGTTTAACTGCATCAATGCGGTGTTATCGCTGATTCGTAGCCAACCAAAGCGTGCCGAAACCGCACTAGAAGACATGGCTGATTTATTTCGCGTACTGATGGCAGATAACCGCGATTTAGTGCCGCTCGCTCAAGAAATTGCACTTTGCCGCCAGTATTTAGCCCTGGAAAAATTGCGCATGGAAGATAGGCTGATGGTGAACTGGCAAATTGACGACATGCCGCCAGATGCAATGATTCCACCACTGATACTGCAACCCCTGATTGAAAATGCGGTTTATCACGGCATTGAACCGCTGGCAAATGGCGGCACGATTACCATTCAAATATACACATCGCGCAAAGAGGTGCATGTGGTGCTTACTAATCCTTATGCCGATACCAACATGCGCCATAGCGGCAATAAAATCGCACTCAAAAATATTAAAGAGCGTCTTGCGCTACATTTTGACCTTGAAGCATCGCTCAAAAGTAAACAAAGCGCGGGCGAATATCAGGTGCATATTGTTTTGCCACACCAGGCTGAACCATGACTATTAAACTAATTATTGCCGATGACGAAACCCCCGCGCGCAACCGCTTGCGTGAGCTGTTAAGTGAGGTTCATGAGGTGCAAATTATCGCGGAAGCCAAAAATGGCCGTGAAGCATTAAGCCTTGCAACTGAACATCAGCCCGATATTTTGCTGCTTGATATTAGAATGCCTGGCATGGACGGCATTGAAACTGCGCAACATTTGCAAAAAATGGCCACGCCACCAGCGGTAATTTTTACCACTGCCTATGATAATTATGCTTTGCAGGCATTTGACTTAAACGCCATCGACTATTTACTTAAGCCTATTCGCCTTGAGCGATTACAGACAGCCATTAACAAAGCGCGCGCTTTAAAACCCAAGCAATTACAGGCGATTGCGCCACTTTCGCCTAAGCGCAGTCACATTAGCATTAGCGAGCGTGGGCGGATTATGCTGATTCCTATCGCAGATATTATTTTTCTGCGAGCTGAGCTTAAATACATCACGGTGCGCACTATCGAAAAAGAATATTTATTAGAAGAGTCGCTGAATCATTTAGAGCAAGAGTTTGGCAACATTTTTATACGACTGCACCGCAACTGCTTGGTGGCACAGACTTATATCACTGGCTACGAAAAACGTCATTTAAGCTACGATGCTGAAGGCAATATCAGCACCGAAAAACAGTGGGTGGCGCTCCTTAAACATATTCCAGATGTTGTTGCGGTCAGCCGCAGGCAGCAACATTTAATCAAACAAAATTAGACTTTATTGTTCTTAATTTTTGCCCGAGAAAATTTTATACCTCTGTAAGCCGCATGGATACTGGCTTGCAGAGGAGGTGAAAAGATGTACGTGATATTTTAATTGGGTATACTCAACTTCCAACAAAGACATTAAAAATATTCCAAGAACAAAACTCATTCTTTTCGATGTGACTCAGCAATATCTTGATCTAAAAATCGACCATCGGCACTCATAATAGCCACCATTTGCGCATTTGGTAATAACTCGGCTTGCTCAATATTGTTGTTCCCATTATCGTCGCTTGCAACATGAAACAGGACGATGTGACGTGCGTACTTTTTAGCTGGATTGATGACTTTGCTGACAGAAGTAGGCGCTTGCGATATCGCAACCTTAGAACGGGTGGTACTGTTTGCGGCATCGTGACCAAATCCGAAAACTAATAGCAAATCACAACGACTTAGCTCCAAGTCACCGCTTACAACGTTAAGAAATGCTACATCAGTGGACGAGATTGCCGTTCCATCCAATTTGTCAGTGATTGTAGTACCATTGATTTGACATGGCGTACCGTTATTTAGCATCTCAGATGCCACCACGAATTTCGTCACAGTGCTAACCAGTGTTGCACTTACATCCACCCCCACAGAGCCCTCATTGTGCTGAAGATTCGGAACCACATACTGAGTTTTGCTGGCGTTGCTACGTATTTGTAGCATATCAACTCCAACGCTAGCAAGGGCAACATCAAGCCTGTCGCGAAAATCTCCAGACGTTACCGTAACTGGGATGTTGATTTCCGACAGGTGTGAATAAGTGCTGGTATCCACAAAAGCAAGCGATGCGCCAGTATCGGTTACCAGATGATCCCATTTGTTTGGGTATTTAGCTGTAAACGAACGATAGCTACGAATCGCTCGATATGCCGAATTGGTATTGCTTACCGATGCCGTCGCTTGCGAGGTATCTACAACACTTTCATAAGTTGCAAGCGCTCCAACAGACAATGCGGATAGAATGAATATTACCGACACTATTTCTAATAAGGTAAAACCGTTTTTATATTTTCTGGTTTTCATACCCTTCCTCCCAAGGAGTGCATCAGAGATAAATAAATCTGTTTTTTTATCAGATACACCAGATTCTTTGCTTTATTTTATTTAACGTTACTGCAACTCTCGTGCCAACATTAAGTAATGAAAGTAACTTATTGAGTCAACTGGTTATACGAAAAAATTTCAGCTTAAAATTGGTTGCTAACAAACAAATTTTGGTGGTTGTTTATAAACAATGGGCTAAAATTATCCACTTAAGAAAATTCTGAACAAGGCCTTAAGACGCTTGTGATAAAATCCCGCTATGAAAAATATCCCTAAAAAATTGGTCATCGCCACCCGCGAAAGTCCGCTCGCTATGTGGCAAGCGCTACATATTCAAAGCCGTTTGCAAGCACTCTACCCGCAAACGACGGTTGAAATTTTGGGCATGACCACGACAGGCGACCAAATTTTAGACACGCCGCTTGCCAAGGTGGGCGGCAAAGGCTTGTTTGTGAAAGAGCTGGAAACAGCCTTGGCAGACGGCCGCGCTGATTTAGCCGTGCACAGCATGAAGGATGTGCCCATGAATTTGCCCGAAGGCTTTATGCTGGCCGCCACGGGTGAACGCGAAGATCCGCGCGATGCATTCGTATCGAACAACTTTGCTTCGCTTGAAGATTTACCTGCGGGCAGTATTGTGGGCACTTCCAGCTTGCGCCGTCAAAGCCAGTTGCAAGCGCGTTTGCCGCATTTAAAAATTGAGTCTTTGCGTGGTAACTTGCAAACCCGGTTACGTAAATTAGATGAAGGGCAATATGCAGCGATTATTTTGGCCGCCGCAGGCTTAATTCGGCTAGGTTTACAGTCACGTATTCGCAGTGTGATTGCACCAAACTTAAGTATTCCAGCTGTGGGGCAAGGTGCACTCGGCATTGAAATTAGCGCTAGTCGCCCAGAGTTGGTTGCAGTTTTAGCGCCATTAAACCACAGAGACACGCAAGCGTGCGTTGAAGCAGAACGCGCCATGAGCCGCGCACTGGCGGGCAGTTGCACGGTGCCTTTAGGTGCTTACGCAACCTGCGAAAACGATTTGATTCACATTACCGGCTTTGTGGCGAGCGTGGACGGCAAACAAATGCTAGTGGAAACCGCTACAGGTAAGCGCTTAGCGGCAGATGCCTTGGGCAAACAATTGGCACAACAATTGGTCGCCAAAGGTGCGGATAAAATTTTAGCTGCTTTATAAGCAATCGCATGACGGCTGAACCTTCCCTCAAAAACTTACACATCGCAGTCACCCGTCCTGCTGAGCAAGCGGCAAGTTTGTGCGAAGCGATTCGGCATCATGGTGGTTTTGCAGCGGATTTTCCGTTATTAGCCATAAAACCATTAGATGATTATCACGCGTTTGATTTAGCCATTACTGAATTAGAACACGCCGATTGGGCAATTTTTATTAGCACCAATGCGGTAGATAACGCGATGCCACGTGTACTCAGGCGTTATGGCAACGTGCCTGAAAGTGTGAATTTTGCAGCGATAGGTCACCAAACTGCCAAAGAGTTGGGACGCTTTGGTGTGCACAACGTGCTCACCCCGCATACACGCTTTGACAGCGAAACCTTGCTTGCCCTCAGTGAAATGCACGATGTGGCGAATAAAACCGTGCTGATTTTTCGTGGCGTTGGTGGGCGAGAGTTGTTGGCTGACACGCTCAAAGCACGCGGCGCGCACGTGATATTTGCCGAGAGCTATCAGCGCATTAACCCGCAAACCGACACGCAATTACTGAATCAGCTTTGGCAGCATCACAAGCTGGATGCGATTGTGGTTACTAGTAGCGAGGCTATGCGCAATTTGCTTCATCTTGCCGCCAAAACAGAATGGCTACGTCACGTGACGCTGTGCGTTAATCACGCTAGAATAGCCGAGATTCCCTTGCAGTATGGCTTAAAAGTGCTGGTTACCAATGCGCCAGGTGATGACGCTTTGATACAGACTTTATCGCAATTAGTTAAATAATATGGCCGAAGAATTAAACACGCAACCACAAGACAGACGTAAGTCTTCACTCTTCTCAAACACCGCTTTAATACTGGTGATTATTGCTTTGCTTACATTGGCATGGCAATGGCTAAACACGCGCCAGCGCTTTAATGAAGTAGAAAAGTCACTCAGCTTAAAACTTGAAAACTATCTGGCTATCAACCAACAAAGTCTTGCTTTAGCCAAAATGGCGGAAGAGCGCAGCACACAAGCCAATGCGCGCACCATGGTGTTAGAAGAAAAGTTAGCTGAATCTCATGACCAGCAAGAAGTATTGCAAACTTTATACGACCAACTTGCTGAAAATCGTGAAGCTACTGCCCTGGCAGAAGTTGAACAATTGCTCACGATAGCCAATCAACAATTACAGCTGGCTGGCAATGTAAAAGCTGCGCTATTGGCATTAGAAGCTGCGGACAAACGCTTAGCACCTTTGGAACTGCCGCGTGCAACCCAACTTCGGCAAACGCTGGCCTTAGAAATTGAAAATTTGCGTAAATTACCGCATGTGGATGTGACTGAAATCAGCCAACAGTTAGAAAATTTATCTGAACTGAGTGCTGTTTTGCCTTTAATTAGCGAGCGTCAGCCGACCCTAAATGCTAATTTGGCAGCATCCAGCACATCGCCTGAACCTGCGCCTACTGGCACCATCGACAAAATTGTGATGCCAATATGGAAAGATATTAAAAACTTAGTCACCGTTGAGCGCATCGATAAACCCGAACCACCTTTGCTTTCTGCTGATCATGCACAATATTTGCGTGAAAATGTAAAACTGCGCCTACTTACTGCACGCATTGCTTTATTACAGCGCGATAATGTGACGTATAAAACAGATTTAAAAAATGTCAGTCAATGGCTCAATCTTTATTATGACAACAAGCACCCTAAAACTATGCAAGCGTTGCACATATTAAAAAAACTGGGGAATAACGACATTAGCATCGAGCTGCCACAGCTCACCGAAAGTTTGGCTGCGGTTGATCGCTACAAGCAAACGCTAGAAAATAATGACTAAATTTAAACTTAAGCGAAAATTTTTATGGTGGCTGCTTATGTTTGGCTTGCTAGTTGGCGTGGTATGGTTTGCTAGCAATAATGTGGGCTATGTGCTGATTGTGCGCCCGCCTTACCGGCTTCAATTTTCATTTAATTTTTTACTGGTGCTGATGGTAATAGGCTTTTTGCTCATACATTATTTTTTGCGCTTTTTGCTTTTTTTACGTCGCTTGCCTGCTATCAGGCGCAGTAAATTAGAAGCGCGCCGCCTAGAAGCCAGTAATGCTGCGCTGGTGGAGGCCATTCATGCAGTGGCGGAAGGCGATTTTGCCAGTGCCGAAACCGCGGTAAAACACGCGCATGATTTAATTCAAAATGCCGACCATGAAAAACTCATGACTGCGCTCGCCGCTGAAAAAACCAAACGTGGTTTTTTTGATAAAACGCTTTAAATTTTTAAAGAAATATTGATTTGTTTTCACCCGAGAGAATTTAATGCCTCTGGAAGCCGCATGGATACTGGCTTGCAGAGGAGGTGAAATGATGTTATCTAAAAATGACTAATATTTCAAAGGCCTCTGCATAACGTAGCGAGCGATGCAAAGGCAAGGAAAAAATTGGAGAAAACTTTAGTTTCAGTGCAGGGTAATATGCGTAAGCATGTTAGCCGTAACTAAAAACCGGAGTTTATGCGTTATAAATGAGGATTTTGAGCCAATTTTTAACGCAGTATTTGCAAGCGTAGGTGCTGTGCAGAGGTCTTTAGGCTGTTTTTGGCGTTGGTTTGGCATAGCTAAACGCATCTGATAAAAACGCATCTTCCGCCAAACCTGCTTGCAAAAAGCTGGCATGGGCAACTTCAACCATCGCGGGCGCGCCGCAACAATATACTTCATAATCTGCCAAGCCTATGTTAGCAAAATCATCTAATACCGCTTGATGCACAAAACCCGTGCGGCCTTGCCAGTTGTCTTCAGGTTGCGCGTCAGATAATACTGGAATAAATTTGATATGTGGATATTGCGCAGCCCAAGCTTCTGGCAACGCTGGTTGGTAAAGATCTTCTTTGGCGCGCGCGCCCCAATATAAGGTGATTTCACGTTGAATATTGTGATGCAGCATATGCTCGATAATGCCTTTAATCGGCGCAAAACCAGTGCCTCCCGCCACCATAATCATCGGTTTTTGTGAGTCTTCACGCAGATAAAAGCTACCAAATGGGGCTTCTATGCGCAAAATAGCTTTTTCAGGCATTTCGTTAAAAACATACGCAGTAAACTGGCCTCCTGGAATTAAGCGTAAATGTAGCTCAATCAAGTTATCCACGTGTGGCGCATTCGCGATAGAAAATGCACGGCGTTTGCCATCTTTAAGCAAAAACTCTAAATATTGCCCCGCTTTAAATTGCAAATGCTCATTGCTCGGCAACTTTAAAAACAAAGCCATCACATCATGTGAGAGTTGCTCTTTGCGCTCAACGCGTGCTGGCATAATGCGGGGTGGAATCACATTTGCATGAATTTCCCGACCATCAATCACCAAGTCACTCAGCGCACGCGTACAACAAAATAATGCTTTGCCTGCAGATTTTTCTGCATCTGTGAGGGCGCTGGGTGCGTAATCGCCATAATCCACTTCACCACTAATAATTTCTCCTTTACAGGTGCCACAAGTGCCGTTACGACAGCCATAAGGCAAGTTCACCCCCGCCGCAATGGCAGCCTCAATAATGGTTTGACTCGGGCGAGCTTCAAATTGATGGTTACTCGATTGAATTAAAATTTGGGTCATTTTGGATCTTTTTCTTCTTTAATTTCAGTGAACTCTGCATCTATTACTTCATCGTTTGAAGCTTGACGCGAATGTTTAAAAGTGGGCTCTTTTGCTGGCGTTTGCGCTTCATAAACATCTTCTTGATATGTTTCTTGATTGGCTGAACGCGCCAATTTAGGCTGCTTAAGCGGAATCAACAGCAAACCCGCCGCGATTAAATCTGTAATTACCCCAGGAATCAACAATAGCACGCCTGCTATCATATTGCGCGCACTACCCAGCATTGCTTTTACAGGATTACCGCCTTGCATCACACTTTGCATCATACGCCCAGAAAACAATACCTTTTCTGCGCGAATCAATTGTAAGCCAAGCCAGCCAATCACGACTAAGTAAAGTAGCACCCACCAACCGTATTGATGTGCCAAATTAACAAGGATCCAAATTTCAGCCACGGGAAGAGCTAATAACAACAGAATAATGATGATGCGCATAACGCTATTATCCTCAAAGTATTGAACGTATGATACAAATTTGCATCTATTAAATGCCTTATTTATTGTTTGTTGTGCCTATACATTATAATTACAAGACTTAACTGAGAAATAACGTGAAAAAAATAACCCTCGCCCTTTTTTTAAACGCTTTGATTTTGTGCATTACTTTTGGCTTTTTGCCAACTAGCCATGCTGCAGAATCTAGTAACGGTAGTCTGCTAGGCGACCTTGTAGATGGAAGTAACGACAATTTTTTACAGCCTGATGCAGCTTTTAAGCTTGATATAAAAGCCTTGAGCGCGCATCAGCTTGCCGCGCATTTTAGCGTTGCCCCTGGCTATTACCTGTATCAAAAGCGCATTAAATTTGTTTTAGCCTCTGACTCAAAAGCAAAAATTGCGAGCTTGGATTTACCAAAAGGTGAAATAAAAAATGATCCTAATTTTGGCGAGATGGAAGTATATCACCAAGATTTTGTAGCAACCGTAAATTTAGCGGATGTTAAATCACCCGAAGTAAAGCTTGAAGCTACTTTTCAAGGTTGTAGCGAAAAAGGATTATGTTACGCGCCAATCAAGAAAACTTTTTCTGTATTGTTGCCTGCTAGCCAATCGGATGCTTCGCCCAATGTTGCTGCGGCTGCACCTGTCGAACAATTCAATGCATCGAGTAGCGATGGCCAAGCAGCAAATTTGCTGAGTAGTGGTAATTGGTGGCTCATTATTTTAGGATTTTTCACCGCCGGTTTATTGCTATCTTTTACGCCATGTGTTTTTCCAATGATGCCGATATTATCTTCCATCATCATCGGCAAAAATGCCCATCACTCGCGATTACAAAGCTTTAATTTATCGCTTGCTTACACGCTTGGCATGTGTGTTACTTATACCTTAGCTGGCATTGCTGCTGGACTTTCAGGGCAGATGCTAAGCAACGCGCTGCAAACGCCATGGGCTCTCGGATTTGGCGCACTCATCTTTGTTTTACTATCGCTTTCAATGTTTGGCTTTTATGAGCTCAAACTTCCAAGTGCAATAGAAAATAAATTCTTAAACTGGAATCAACGTTTTAAAGGCGGCAGTTATCTGAGCGACTTTATCATGGGCGTATTATCTGCCTTGATTATCAGCCCATGTGTTGCAGCCCCTTTGGCGGGCGCATTGCTTTATATTAGCAAAACACAAGATGTGGTATTAGGCGGCGTGGCATTATTTTCACTCTCACTCGGCATGGGTGCGCCGCTTCTAGCTATTGGCGCATCAGCTGGCACCATATTGCCTAAAGCGGGCGCCTGGATGAACACTGTACGCAATGTGTTTGGTGTCATCATGCTTGGGGTGGCAGTTTGGCTTATTTCCCCTGTTATTCCAATGGCTGTCCAGTTGATGATGTGGGCAGCATTACTTATTGTACCCGCCATTTTTATGCATGCTATAGATCCCTTGCCTGCAGAGGCAAAACCTATTTTACGTTTTTGGAAAGGTATTGCCATCATGTTTTTAGTGGCTGGGCTGGTGATGCTTGTGGGCGCGTTTTCTAACGCCAAGTCGCCACTACAACCACTCGGCGGTATATTGGCAAAAGCTGGCTCTACAACACAGCACGCCGCCTTAAATTTCACTCGTATTAAAAATGTCGCCGAACTTGACGCCCAACTTAAGGCCGCTAACGGCAAACCAGCTATGCTCGATTTTTACGCAGATTGGTGCGTAGCTTGTAAAGAGCTAGAGCAGTTTACTTTTAGCGACTCGCGAGTGCAAAATGCTTTGAAAGACACGCTATTGCTGCAAATTGATATGACCAACAATACCGAAGATGACCAAGCCATGCTGGCAAAATTTAACTTGTTTGGCCCACCTGGTATTATTTTTTTTAATGGTCAATCACAAGAGCAAAACGCACTTAAAGTAGTGGGCTATAAAAATGCCGAAGATTTTTTGCATATTCTCAATCAGCGCGAAAGCTGCTTACCTGACACCGTCAAATGTTAAAAAAACTCCTCACTAGTCTTGGTTATTTAGCCATTATGGCAACTTTAGGTTTTGCCATTTATTACTACATTCTTAACCCAAATTCGCCACTTAAAAACGACAATACTGATTACAGCGGACTTTCAACCGAAGCATTATTTAACACAAAACTACCTAACGAAAATGGAGTGATACAAAATTTAAGTCAATATAAAGGCAAAGTTATTGTATTAAACTTTTGGGCAACTTGGTGCCCGCCATGCCGTGAAGAAATGCCTGAACTCGATGCACTTTATAAAAAATATCAATCACAGAATGTAGTTGTCATTGGTATTGCCGCCGAAGAACTTGCAACCATGCGGCAATATGCCATCAACTCGCCTGTTAGCTATCCACTTCTAGCAGGTGATATGGAAGCCATCGGCTTAGCTAGCTTACTGGGTAATGCACAAGGCGCATTACCTTACACCGTCATTATCAACAAAGATGGTCTTGTAAAAAGCGTGTACTTAGGTCGAATTTCCGTGCCTAAACTTGAAAAAACCATTGATAAATTACTCAAACCACTGCCCCGCTAAAATCAATTTACACTCGCGTGTGGGATTTTAATGTCTGATATAAATATGGTTAATTTCTGAAAATAGGCGCTATTTAGCTGGACAAAACCGAGTAACTTCGGCAAACTTGCAACTATGAATTACAGTAATTTACAAGTCTCTCATGTGGCGAAAAGGTTAAATCATGTCGGCTAAATCTATTTTAGTGTTACATGGTCCTAATCTAAACTTGTTAGGTATGCGTGAGCCTGAGCTTTATGGCAACACGACGCTTACGTCTATTAATCAAAACTTGATTGAAGCCGCTAAGCAAGCAGACGTAACTATCGAAACATTTCAGAGCAACTCTGAAGCTGATTTAGTTAGCACAATTCAGTCTATTGCCACAAAAAAAGTAGATTTTGTCATTATAAACCCTGCCGCCTTTACGCACACTTCTGTGGCAATGCGTGATGCGCTTTCTGCAGTAAAAGTTCCGTTTATTGAAGTGCATCTTTCAAATGTATTTGCAAGGGAAGCTTTTCGACATCACTCATACTTTACCGACATTGCGGTTGGCATCATCAGCGGCTTAGGGGCACAGGGCTACACACTTGCTTTAGAGTTTGCAGTTAAATATGTAAAACAATCAACAAAATAGAAGCAAAAACATAACAACATTATAATTTATTAGCATTTTAGGGGTTATATACATGGACTTACGCAAACTGAAAAAATTGATAGACCTTGTCGAAGAGTCAGGGATTGCTGAGCTTGAGTTGACTGAAGACGGCGAGAAGGTGCGGATTAGCCGCAACTTTACTGCCAGCGGCCACCAGTATTCCGCTCCCCCGGTGCATTATGCTGCTGCACCCCATGCGCAAGCGGCGCAACCAGCTGCAGTTATTGCTGCTGAAGCCCCTGCAGTGGAAACAGGTCACGCTGTTAAATCCCCGATGGTGGGTACTTTTTATCGCGCCTCTTCGCCAGATGCAAAACCATTTGTTGAAGTGGGTGATACCGTTGCGGTGGGTGATACGCTGTGCATTATTGAAGCTATGAAGCTCCTCAATGAAATTGAATCTGACAAAGCGGGTGTTGTGAAAAAAATCTTGGTAGATAATGGCTTAGCTGTTGAATACGGCGAGCCATTATTTATTATTGGCTAAGTTTTTCTTGCCCATTTCTTTTCAAGACAGGATTTTATAGCATGGCTATATTCAGTAAAGAAGCACCCGCCCAAAAGATTGATAAAATCTTAATCGCCAATCGTGGCGAAATCGCTTTGCGCGTCCAGCGCGCTTGTCGTGAGCTTGGTATTCGCACCGTTGCCATCCACTCTGAGGCAGATCGTGAAGCAAAATACGTTAAATTAGCAGATGAATCTGTTTGTATTGGCCCAGCACCCTCAGGGCAAAGCTATTTAAATATTCCCGCGGTGATTAGTGCGGCTGAAGTGACTGATGCACAAGCCATACACCCTGGCTATGGTTTTTTGTCTGAAAATGCGGATTTTGCCGAACGCGTTGAGCAAAGTGGCTTTATTTTTATCGGCCCCAGAGCTGAAACTATTCGCTTGATGGGCGACAAAGTATCTGCTAAAAATGCCATGAAAAAAGCTGGCGTACCTTGTGTGCCTGGCTCTGATGGCGCGCTCTCTGATGATCCAGCTGAAATTATTAAAACGGCCAAACAAGTCGGCTACCCAGTGATTATTAAAGCTGCAGGTGGCGGCGGCGGGCGCGGTATGCGCGTTGTGCATACTGAGGCCGCGCTGTTAGCGTCAGTGAACATGACTAAAGCAGAGGCGCAGGCCGCATTTGGTAACCCCATGGTTTACATGGAAAAATATTTAGAAAAACCACGCCACATTGAAATTCAAGTGCTGGCAGATCAACATGGTAACGCGGTGTTTTTGGGTGAACGAGATTGCTCGATGCAACGTCGCCATCAAAAAATTATTGAAGAAGCACCAGCCTCAAATTTAAACGTAAAATTGCGCGATAAAATTGGCGAACGTTGCGCTGAAGCTTGCCGCAAAATTAACTATCGTGGCGCAGGTACTTTTGAATTTTTATATGAAAATGGCGAGTTTTATTTCATTGAAATGAATACGCGTCTGCAAGTTGAGCACACCGTCACTGAAATGATTACCGGCATTGACTTAGTGCAACAACAAATTTTTGTGGCCTCTGGTGAAAAACTTAAAGTTCGCCAAAAAGATATTATTTTGCGCGGTCACGCAATTGAGTGCCGGATTAATGCCGAAGACCCTTATACATTTGTGCCATCCCCAGGCAAAATAGATAAGTTTCACATGCCGGGCGGCCCTGGCGTTCGCATTGATACCCATGCGTATTCTGGTTATAGCGTTCCACCACACTATGATTCTATGATTGGTAAACTCATCACTTATGGTGACACACGTGAACAGGCAATTGCCCGCATGCGTATTGCGCTATCAGAAATGATGATTGATGGAATTAAAACTAACGTACCTTTGCACGCTGATTTAATGGCTGATGCAGCATTTCATGCGGGTGGTACGAGTATTCACTATCTAGAGCAAAAGCTTGGCATTTACAATAAATAGATGCCGTGGATTTCAGTCAAAATACAGGCGCAAGATAACACTGCCGATTTAATTAGCGACACGCTGATGGCGCTGGGTGCGTTGTCAGCCATCATTGAAGATGCAAACGCAGACACGCTTGATGAGCAGCCCATTTTTGGCGAGCCAGGCGACCCGCCACCAGGTATTTGGCAGCAAAATTTAGTCAGCGCGCTGTTTGATGATGATGCCGACGTTGTAAAAATCATGGCTGATTTACAGCGCAAAACCAAGCTTAGCAACTTACAATATTCTACTGAAACCATAGAAGAGCAAGATTGGGTACGTGCCACACAAAGTCAGTTTGACCCGATAAAAATTACCGATACGCTTTGGATTGTCCCCACTTGGCACAGTGCACCAAATCCTGATGCCATTAACATTGTGCTAGACCCTGGCTTAGCTTTTGGCACAGGTAGCCACCCTACCACGCATTTATGTTTGGCTTGGCTTACGCAAAACGTTAACCCACAAAATACCGTGTTAGATTATGGCTGTGGTTCAGGGATTTTAGCGATTGCGGCAAAATTGCTGGGCGCCAATCACGTGGAAGGCACAGACATTGATACGCAGGCTATTCAAGCAAGCCTTTATAATGCTGAGCAAAATCACGTCCGTGCTGATTTTTACCATGCCAGCCAATATCAAACACGCGAGTTTGATATTGTGGTGGCCAATATTTTATCCAGCGCACTTAGCGTGTTAGCACCCGCTTTAGCTGCATCCTGCAAAACTGGTGGTAAAATCGCCTTATCTGGTATTTTAAAAGAGCAGGCAGAGGCCGTTTCTAATATTTATGCGCAGTGGTTTAATATGCAAGCACCACAATTCATGGATGCATGGGTATTACTCACAGGTATTAAGAAATAAATTCGCAATTTAAGCATTTTCACACATGAGTTCTGTTACCACCTGCCCCAATTGCCAATCGCAATTCGCTGTTACTGATGCGCAGCTTAGTCAATACAGCGGAAAAGTCCGTTGCGGGCATTGTTTGCATGTTTTTGACGCCACTCAGCACATCATTGATGAAGATGAGGCCGCTCTCGTTGCGCATAAAGCTGCCCCTAAGCCGCGAAAAAAGACAAATGCCTCTAAAGCAGCCTCAGAAAACAAAAAAACTGCCTCAAAATCAAACATTGATGCTACTGAAGAACCAGAAAGCATCATTAAAAGTGCTGAAGAAATCATTGAAAAAACCAAAGGCACAGAATTTGAAGCTGACGAAGATGAAGATTTTGCGATTGAGACGATTGACTACAGCGCCATTGGTCACTCTTATGAACCAATAGACGAGGCTATGCCTAGCAAAAGTACGCCTCTCGCTATCGAAACGCCCAGCAATATTGCCTACAGCCTGCCTAAAAAGCGCGCCACTAAAAAGGCGGCTGCGTGGCCAATTTGGGCGCTTATTTTGCTGCTGATTACCGCAGCTCTGGGGCAAACAATTTATTTTATGCGCGATGAAATTGCCATTTATTACCCTAGTAGCAAACCCTATCTTGAGCAAGCCTGCGCGCAAATTGGCTGCAGCGTTAAATTGCCGCAAAAAATTGATTTCATTGTGATAGACGACTCGGAAATGCAAGAAGACACCGAACGCAAAGGTCTCATCCGCCTCACTAGCACCTTGATAAATCAAGCAGGCTTTGCGCAAGCCTACCCCAACTTAGAGCTCACATTGACTGACGCGGACGATAAACCTAAGCTGCGCCGCACTTTTAAACCTGCTGAATATCTAACGGCAAGCGCCGACGTTGAAAGCGGCTTGCCAGCTGGTGCAGAAATTAAAATCAATCTCGCTATTAGCGCAGAGGGGGAAACCCTTACAGGCTATCGTCTGTTTGTAACTTATTAACCATTTCTAATGAAAATCATGAGCCGTATTTAGGCGCTATGCTTAGAGAGGTTTTGCAACCTCCCTGTATGATGCAAGTCATAGATTGCGTAGTTAATTTTCATTAATCAACAAAACTAAGGAGAAATATTATGTGGACAACACCAGCAGCTACAGAAATGCGTTTTGGCTTTGAAGTAACAATGTATGTAATGAATAAATAAGCCCAACGAATAATTAAAGCTTAATTAAAAAGGACGCTTAAAGCGTCCTTTTTATTTACCTTTTTTTGTACGCATTTTTGCCATTAAAACACAAGTTATCCACAACCCAACCTCTCCGAGAGATTTTTATGCCTCTGAGAGCCGCTCTGCAGGCGGCTTACAGAGGTGCTTGGGGGATGTTTGTGAAATTGATTAAAAAATAAGCAGGTTTTTTCTTGCTAAACTCGCCTAATTTTGTTCACATATTTTAGCTATAACCCTTATAAAAATAGCGGACAGATTTTTAATCTGCCCGCTATTTTTGACTTACGATTTTGTATGTTTAAAATATTTTTTTAAATATCCAAAGACCCCACATTTAGGGCATTGCCCTCGATAAACGCACGTCTAGGCTCAACATTATCACCCATGAGTGTAGTGAAAATTTCATCAGCGGCAATGGCGTCATCAATTTGCACTTTTAATAAGCGGCGCACTTTGGGGTCCATAGTGGTTTCCCACAGTTGTTCTGGGTTCATTTCGCCCAAGCCTTTGTAGCGCTGAATATTGAGTGTAGCTTTGGCTTCATTTTGTAGCCAATCAAGCGCTTGTTTAAAGGTGCTGACGGCTTGCTCTTTTTCATTGCGTTTAATGGTTGCACCAGTACCCACTAAGCCTTGTAGCATGGTGGATGTTTTAAGAATTTGGCGATAATCGCCACTGCTTAAAAATTCAGCATCAATGACGCAACTTTGCAAATTGCCATGCACATACTTATTCACTTCTAGGCGATAAGTGCTGGTTTCTGCATCAAATGCCACGATTACTTCGCTACCTATTGCGCCTAAAATGGGGCGTAGTTTTTCAGCCACGCGGTTAGCATTAAGCTCATTGCTCAGGTTAATTTCGCCTGTATCTTGAATAGCGCGTAACACGCTTTCATCATAATGCGCAGCAATACGGCGAATCACCGCCTCGGTCAGCACCACTTGTTGAGCAATTTCAGAAAGTGGTTTATCCGTCAGCACGCCTGCATCTGTTTTAGTGTCAAGTTCCGCGCCTTTTAGGGCTGAATTAAGCAGGTAAATATCGAGTTCTTGTTGGTCTTTTAAATAGCGTTCATCACGGCCTTGTTTGACTTTATAAAGCGGTGGCTGGGCAATGTACACATGGCCGCGCTCAACAAGTTCGGTCATTTGGCGGTAGAAGAAAGTAAGCAATAATGTGCGAATATGTGCGCCGTCCACGTCCGCATCAGTCATGATAATAATGCGATGATAGCGTAATTTTTCTACGTTAAAATCGGCTTTGCCAATGCTGGTGCCAAGCGCGGTAATGAGCGTGGCAATTTCTTGGCTGCCGAGTAATTTATCAAAACGGGCTTTTTCAACGTTTAAAATTTTACCTTTGAGCGGCAAAATCGCTTGATTTTTACGGTCTCGGCCTTGTTTGGCTGAGCCACCCGCTGAGTCACCCTCGACCAGGTAAATCTCACACAGTGCTGGGTCTTTTTCTTGGCAATCGGCTAGTTTTCCTGGCAAGCCTAAAGTATCCATCACGCCTTTGCGGCGGGTGATTTCGCGTGCTTTACGCGCGGCTTCTCGGGCACGTGCGGCTTCTACAATTTTGCCGCAGATAATTTTGGCATCGGCGGGGTTTTCTTGTAAAAAGTCGGCCAATTTGGCAGCAACCACTTCAGAAACCACTGGCTGTACTTCACTTGAAACCAATTTATCTTTAGTTTGTGATGAGAATTTAGGGTCTGGTACTTTAACTGATAGCACGCAGGTAATGCCTTCACGCATATCATCACCTGTGGTTTCTACTTTGGCTTTTTTAGCTAACTCAGATTGCTCAATATATTGGTTAAGCGTACGGGTCATGGCTGTGCGCAAACCCGTTAAATGGGTGCCACCATCACGCTGAGGAATATTATTGGTAAAGCATTGCACAGTTTCACTATAACTGTCGTTCCACTGCATGGCCACTTCAACCGTCATGCCGTCTTTTTCGCCTTTAGCATAAAAGGTTTTGGGGTGTAGCACTGTTTTTGTGCGGTTGATATATTCTACAAAGCCTTTAATGCCGCCTGCGTGGGCAAAATTTTCTGATTTACCACTGCGTTGGTCAATGAGCTCAATTTTTACGCCATAATTTAAAAAAGAAAGCTCTCGGATTCGTTTGGCTAACAGGTCAAAGTGATATTCCACCAACACAAAGGTTTCAACTGAGGCTAAAAAGTGCACTTCTGTACCTTTTTTATCGGTTTTACCTGTTTTTGCTAATGGTGCCACCGGCACGCCGCGCAGAAACTCCATTTGATGCACTTCACCTTTACGGTAAATTTTAAGGCGCAACCAATCTGATAGCGCATTCACCACAGAAACGCCCACGCCATGCAAGCCGCCAGAAACTTTGTAAGAGTTTTGGTCAAACTTACCTCCTGCGTGCAGTTCTGTCATCACAATTTCTGCGGCGGAGCGTTTTGGCTCGTGTTTGTCATCTTCTTTTATATCGGTTGGAATACCACGCCCGTTGTCTGAGACGCTTATGCTGTTGTCGGGGTGGATGATGACCTTAATATCATCACAATGCCCTGCTAAGGCCTCGTCAATAGCGTTATCAAGCACTTCAAACACCATATGGTGTAAGCCCGACCCATCTGAAGTGTCACCGATGTACATCCCTGGGCGCTTACGCACAGCATCTAAGCCCTCTAAAATTTTAATACTGCTTGAATCGTATTCTGGAGTGCTAGGTTTTTTATCTGCCATATTGAATGTCTTTTTTACTTAAATTGTGTGAAATTAAACGTGTGGTTATATCAATTAAATGCGCATTGGCATCACTACATATTTGTAATCTGCCTGATTAGGAACTGTAATTAAACAACTGCTGTTTGCATCTGAAAATGAAAATGAAATTTGCTCGCTATTAGCGTTGTTGAGTACATCTATTAGATAAGTCACATTAAAACCAATATCTAATGCGTCACCTTGATAATCTATCTCTAATTCCTCTTCAGCTTCTTCTTGGTCACTGTTGGTACTGATGAGCTTTAGATTATTTTTATTTATTACCATGCGAATTCCACGGTATTTTTCGTTAGATAAAATTGAAGCACGTTGCATCGCTAGCAGAACACCTACTCTGTTTGTTGTAAATGTATTTTGATGACCTATCGGTATCACACGATTGTAATCAGGAAACTTACCGTCAATAATTTTAGAAATTAGCTTAATTTGCCCAAATGTAAAATTAACTTGGTTAGCAGACATTTCTATTTGTGCATCTTCATCACTATCATCAAGCAGTTTAATGAGCTCAATCACCGTTTTTCGTGGCAATATCACCTCTTGCTTTTCATAACTTTGTTTTAACTCAGTAGAAGTAAAACTTAGACGATGACCATCTGTTCCCACGATATTTAAACGATTATTCATTACTTCAAATAATAAGCCATTTAAATAATAGCGTATATCTTGTTGCGCCATGGCAAACTCAACTTGCTTTAATAAGTCTTTTAACTCTCTTTGGGCAATGGTAATTAAAGTGCTGTCACTTTGTGTTTTCGACATCACAGGGTAATCAGCTGCAGGTAGTGTTTGTAAGTTAAATCGGCTTTTTCCTGCTTTTAATGTCATACGGCTATCATTGCTAGCCATATTGATCTCTGCACTATCAGGTAAAGAGCGGCAAATATCTAGTAATTTTTTTGCTGCTAACGTTGTAGAAAAATCACCTTCTGTTGCACTGTCTATAGATAAAGAGATTTGCATCTCCAAATCTGTAGCGGTAAGTTGAATTTGATTCTTTTTAGCTTCAATTAACAAATTTGAAAGTATGGGTAAGGTATGTCTTTTTTCAACAATGCTTGCAACGGATGTCAGGGGTTTTAATAAGGTTTCGCGGTTGATTTTGATATTCATCTTTATAACCTAAATAATATATATAAAATAATAGTAATAATAATGTGGTTTATTTTTGTGTATAACTGTTTATTTTACAGTTAAATCAAAAAGTTATTTTAATTTTTTACATCTTAGCAATAGCTAAATTCTATTGTGGATAAATTGTTAATCAAATTGAAGCTAGCTCAAATTAATCAACTTATACTCATTTTATCCACAGTTCTTTCATAAGATAAGCACTTATCTAATCGCGTATTACTTGAGTTAAAAACCCAATATCACGTGCAAGAGTTGCATCATTTTGTTTCAGTAAATCAATTTCATCGCATGCATGCATTACCGTCGTATGGTGCCTACCGCCAAATGCTTCACCTATTTCTGGAAAGCTATGATTAGTCAGTTCACGTGCCAGAGCCATAGCTACTTGTCTTGGCCGAGCAAAATTACGTGTGCGCTTTTTACTGTACATTTCTGCAACTTTAATTTTATAGTAATCAGCAACAGTTTTTTGAATATTTTCTAATGTGACCTGTCTGCCACGCACCGCAATTAAATCTCTTAATGCATCTTTAGCTAAATGTACATCAATAGCATGGCCAGTAAATTTAGCCATGGCAATGATACGATTTAACGCGCCTTCTAACTCACGCACACTAGAGCGTATTTGCTTAGCAATAAAAAAAGCAACATCGTCAGATAAATCTAAATTAACAGCTTCTGCTTTTTTAAGTAATATTGCCACGCGCATTTCAAGCTCAGGAGGTTCAACCGCCACGGTTAAACCCCAACTAAAACGTGTTCTTAAACGCTCGTCAACATCAATAATTTCTTTTGGATAAGTGTCGCAAGTAATCACAATTTGTTTTTTTGCTTCAACTAGTGAGTTAAAAGCATAGAAAAACTCTTCTTGTGTGCGCGTTTTTTTTGCAAAAAATTGAATATCATCAATCAGTAATAAATCAAGAGAATGGTATTGCTGTTTAAAAATATCAAAAGCCTTATTTTCATAGGCTTTCACAACATCAGAAACATAACGCTCAGCATGTAAATAACGTATTTTGGCTTCTGGGTTATTATGTTTTAACTCATTACCGATTGCTTGTAGCAAATGTGTTTTGCCTAAGCCTACACCGCCATAAATAAATAAAGGGTTGTAGGCGTTACCAGGATTTTCTGCAACCTGTATAGCTGCGGCACGTGCAAGCTGGTTAGCGCGCCCTGTAACATAGTTGTTAAAGTTGAAACTTTCATTCAAGCCAGAATGGGCGCTTGTTTTTGAAAGACCATTGATTTTCTTGTTATCTTTGTAAAGAGCGGAGGGTTGTTTGGCAAGCAAATTCATGACCAGCTTATGCTGCGCATCTTCGCCTAATTTTTGGTTAAACTCAGACTCTTTAGCTTTACTAGTTTTGATGTCAGTTAGCTCTGCTTGACTTGCAACAACAAAATCAATTTGAATATTGTTTAAATTTAATTCAAATGCTATTTGTTCGATTTTTTTTAGAAAACGGTCTTTAACCCACTGCATCACAAAGCGATTAGGCGAGATAAGCCTAACCGCGTTACCCTCGAATTCGACAGAGAGCGGTTTTATCCACGTATTAAATTGTTGTGCAGAAAGCTCTTGCTCTAAGCGGCTCAGGCAAGTAGGCCAAAAATTTTTCATTTTTACTTTAAAAAAGAGAGTTTTAAAAACTGTGAATAACTAAAGAGACTAGCAATTATAAAAATTAAATAACTACTTGATTTAATATGTTTTATTATTAATTAAGCATCTACTTCATATTATCAGTCAGAGCATCATTCTAGCTGGTTTGTGAAAACTTATCCACAGGCTTTTTTATTTTAAGTTTAGTCAAATAATCATTGACAAAATAGCCAGTTATCGTGTTTAATGTCGGACTTTATTGAAAATAGCTGCACAGGAGTATTAAATGAAACGTACTTATCAACCATCTAAAACACGTCGTGCTCGCACGCATGGCTTTTTAGTGCGTATGGCAACTAAAGGTGGCCGTGCTGTGATCGCGGCTCGGCGCGCTAAAGGCCGCAAACGTTTAGGTCTGTAATAAATTTGGTAGTAAGCTTTTATAGTCACTACATAAAGTCGGCGTTTAGAGGGGGTTATAATGCATGGCCCAAACGTATAAACTACCTAAACAAGCCAAATTAACTAAAGCGGATGATTTTTCATCCGTTTTTAATTTCCGCAAGCGAATTGCAAGCACCCACTTAGTCATGCATTATCAGCCTAATATACATCAAAGACCCCGCATAGGCTTGGTAGTGAGCAAGAAAGTAGCAAAATTAGCTGTTAGTCGCAATTACATCCGTCGCGTTTTACGAGAGTTGTTTAGATTAAAGCAGCATGATATTGCGCATGTAGATTTAGTTTTACGGGTACAAAAAAAATTTACTAAATGTGATTTTATAGAAATTACAAAAGAATTTGATATGCTAGTAAGCAAATTAAATCAGAAAGCTAAAGCTACTTTTAGTTCTTCTGGGGTAGTACACTCGCTCCAAGGCGAAATTTAATAATGAACCCTATCGTACGTTTAATGACGGGAATAATTAAAGCATATCAATTGATATTAAGCCCTGTTATGGGCCAACATTGTCGTTTTTATCCTACTTGTTCGCAATATGCACTAGAATGTGTACACAAACACGGTGCTATCAAAGGCGGATATTTAAGCTTACGTCGCCTATCGCGTTGTCACCCATGGCATGCTGGCGGGTATGATCCAGTTCCCTAGTTTAAATAAAATTATTACTTTATATAGATTGCACTAATAAATCATGGATACCAAACGTTTAATACTTTTTATTATTTTTTCGATGTCGATCTTAATGCTTTGGGATGCATGGCAACGTCAAAATTTGCCGGAGCCGGTAGCGCAACAAGCTGGTAAAACTTCTGATAACTCTGTAGCTGTGCCTAACCCAAAAACTGAAAACACTACAGTTGCGGAAAGTGATTTTCAATTGGCACAAGGTCAGCGTATAAGCATTACAACAGATTTATATCAGGCAGATATAGAAACAACAGGTGGTGATTTACGCAAGTTAACGTTGTTGAAGCATCGCGCCAGTGATGGTGAGCATGCCAACTTTGTCTTGTTAGACGATGCTGCAAAACCTATGACTTACGTTGCACAAACTGGGCTAGTTGGTGCTGATTTGCCAACGCACAAAGCTGTATTTACAAGCACTGCCACTAGCTATCAAATGCCAGCTGACAAGGATACGTTGGAAGTGCGCCTAAATTGGCTGGGTAAAAATGGCATTTCTGTTGATAAAATTTATACATTTCATCGAAATAAATATGAGATTGATGTCTACTACGAAATTAAAAACGGCTCAACAGCTGTGATAGCCCCAACCGTGTATTATCAAATAGTGCATGATGATCAGTCTAACCAAGGGTCGATGTTCATGCCTACCTTTACAGGGGGCACATACTATACGGAGTCAACTAAATTTAAGAAGCTTGCATTTAGTGACATGAACAAAGAAGCTCTTAATGTTAAAACGAGTGATGGCTGGGTAGGCTTGTTGCAGCACTATTTTGTGAGTGCTTGGATACAAAAGGAAGGTACCGAGCGCACATTTTACACTAAAAAATTAAGTGATCACATTTATAGAATTGGTGCAGAAAGCAAGTTGGCCAATATTGAACCAGGGGCAAGTTTAAGTGTTCCAGCAAGATTGTATGCGGGCCCACAAACGCAAAAGGACTTAATTGCGGCGGCAACAGGCTTAGAGTTTACAGTGGATTACGGTATGTTAACCATTATTGCTAAGCCTCTGTTTTGGGTGTTATCCAAAATATACAGTTTGGTCAATAACTGGGGTGTGGCAATTATTTTACTTACAATCTTAATAAAAGCTGCTTTTTACCCACTTTCAGCTAAAAGTTATCGCTCGATGGCGCAAATGCGTGAGTTAGCCCCTCGTTTAGAGTCTATGAAACAAAAGTTTGGTGATGACCGCCAAAAAATGCAGCAAGCCATGATGGAGCTTTACCGTACTGAAAAAATTAACCCCATGAGTGGCTGTTTGCCTATCCTAATTCAAATTCCAGTGTTTATTTCATTGTATTGGGTGTTGTTAGGGTCGGTAGAGTTACGTCACGCACCATTTTTTGGCTGGATTAAAGATTTATCCGCTATTGATCCATACTACATCCTGCCTTTAATTATGGGCGCTTCGATGATTATTCAGACAAAGCTCAACCCTAAACCAACAGACCCAATTCAAGCTAAAGTAATGACTTGGATGCCAGTGATATTTAGTATTTTCTTCTTCTTTTTCCCTGCGGGCCTAGTGCTTTATTGGGTAGTAAATAACATTATTTCTATTTGGCAACAATGGTTTATCAATAAATCAATTCATGCTGAGGCGCTCGCCAAAAAAACAGGTGGCAAACGCTAATTTTATTTCCTCCACAGACACTATTGCTGCCATAGCCACTGCGAGTGGTGCTGGTGGCATTGGTGTAGTGCGTATCTCAGGCGCACTAGCCTATCATATCGCTCAAAATATTTTAGGGCATTGCCCTGCCCCGCGGCACGCAGCATATTTAGCATTTAAGCTAGAGAATGATGAAGTGATTGATTATGGTATTGCTATCTTTTACCCTAATCCGAACTCGTACACAGGTGAAGACGTGCTTGAATTGCAAGCGCACGGTGGCATAGCTTTAATGCAGCTTTTACTTGCACGATGTGTAGCGCTAGGTGCGCGCCAAGCTCAGCCAGGGGAGTTCACGCGCCGTGCATATTTAAACGATAAGATGGACCTAGCTCAAGCTGAGGCAGTATCCGATGTGATTAATGCAGCTACTGCTGAAGCTGCAAAAAGTGCAGCACGTTCACTTTCTGGTGAATTCTCACTGCATATAAATGCGCTACTTTCAAAGTTGATTGATTTGCGAATGTATGTTGAAGCTTGTTTAGACTTTCCTGAAGAGGAAATTGATTTTATTTCACAGGGGCGTGTAGCAGATAAATTGGCAATAATTACCGCTGAGCTTAACACGGTATTTCGTAAAGCCAAGCAAGGTAGCATATTGCGAGATGGCATAAATGTGGTGTTGGTAGGACAGCCGAATGTCGGAAAGTCGAGTTTGATGAATGCATTGGCAGGTGAAGATGTTGCTATTGTTACACCAATTGCGGGCACTACGCGTGACACCATCAAGAGTGCCATTCAAATTAATGGTGTGCCGTTACATGTCATAGACACAGCTGGCTTGCGTGAAACTGAAGATGAAGTGGAAAAGTTTGGTATCGCCAGAACATTTCGAGCGCTAGAAACGGCGCATATCGCATTATTATTGGTTGATTCAAGCCATGGCATTACGGAAAAGGAAAAATCGATTTTAGACCACTTGCCGCAAGGAATTGCGAAAATTTGGGTGCATAATAAAATTGATGTTTCACGTGAAACAGCTAAATTTGAGCAAATATCACAAGATGGACATATTTTTCTGTCAGCTAAAACCGGAGAAGGCTTGGATATTTTAAAGACGCATTTGTTGAAGTTAGCGGGTTACCAGCCTGCTGGTGAAAGTGTATTTATGGCTAGGGCTCGCCATTTAGATGCTCTAAAATCTGTTGAAAAGCATTTGCAAACTGCAATGCACAGGATGTCATCGGCAGAGTTGGTGGCGGAAGAGTTGCGCTTAGCTCAGGTATCGTTGGCTAGTATAACGGGTGAATTTACACCAGATGATTTGCTTGGCGAGATTTTTAGTAAATTTTGTATTGGTAAGTAATATGGGCTACTTTATTGAAGCGCTGAATATATTGCGCTGCAATTCAACTAGTAGCCCAAAAGTGACGCTATCCAGCTGAATTACTTGATAAACATATCTAATTTGTTATATTTATCAGCGAGGATGTAATAGTATGCTAAGCGTGATTTAAAGCGATCATCTTTCATCGTTTCACCAACTGCTACCACTGCAGCATCTAAATCAGCATCTGAATTAGTTAAGCCTAATTTTTTCTTCAAAAAGTTTTCACGAACAGTAATTCTTTCAGCTTCGTCGCCAGATGCAACGTATTGTGAATCTTTATTTGACAACACTAGTGCATAATTTTTTGCTAAGCCATCTAATGCGGCGGTGTTGACGTTCTTAACGTATTTGATTACGGTTGCTTTATGCTCTTGAATATCGGCCATCTTCTTCTCCTAAAAATATTATTGATTAAAGATTACATTTATTATCATCACGTGAGGTATAAATGCGCTGTAACGCGGGTTTTTAACCTTTTCGCTGGTAATACTATAGGCTTATCTTTTATGCTTCGCAATAGTTGTTTTGACTACAGGGTTAAATGATTGTAAACAATCGTCAAGCGATAAGTCAGTAGAAAATTCTGTATATGCGCAAATGCGTACAATGTGTTAGAGATAATAATCTATCTAATATGATGTTTTAGCTTATGCATTTTTGCCCGAGAGAAAAATGATGCCCTGTAAGCCGCATGGATATTGGCTTGCATGGCAGGTCGAATAATGATGGGTTAAATTAGGCGATTACTGAGGCAGTTTTAAGTGGTCAGTACCAGCTTAAAAGTTGCACATTAGTTTTTATGTGGCAACCAATAAAATTGCTGATATCTTGTCAAAGTTTGATGTTTCACGTGAAACATTAGTTTAAAGCTGGCTTTAGCGATGTTGAACAAATAATATAGCTTTTCGGCCAGTTTTTAGGTGTCAGCTATTACTCGTATTAGCTTGTCTTTGCGCATCATGCTTTATATTGCTGTGCTTCAAAGAGTGCATCGAAAAATGCAAAAAAAATCCCATGCATATTGCATGGGATTCGCTATAGCTTGCGCATCTTAGGTCTCGTTAACTGAGACCAGAGGCGCTTGATGCGCTATTTTTTAGCGCTTGGTGTACTTTCTGTTAATAAGTAAGCAATAAAATCAGCTTTCTCTTCAGGTTTGCAGTCAGCACCGATAATTTCGTTACAGTGTTTTGTGAATTTATCTTCAACTTTATCTAAGTCAGAAAAGCGTTTGTCGTTCACAACTGGTGAAAGTGGTTTAATTGATTTACCCGTAACAATGTGCTTGCCTTTATCTGCAGGGTTTGCAGTGTGGCATGAGGCACAAGCAACTTCTTTATTGTCTTTAGTGTTGCCTTTAAACTGGGTAATTTTACGGTTATAAAATTCTTTACCCGCTTCAGCATTAGGGCCAGCATAAGTTGGGGTGACTGATTTTGCTATCGTGGTGTATAGCTTTTCCATTTTTTCTGCGCTAGCTACATCTGCTTTTGCTGATAAAGCAGTAAAGCCAAGTAAAGCGGCTAAAACTAAATTCGTGTATTTCATTTTAATGCTCCAAGTTAATAAAAAACGTTAATTGCTACCGTGCCAGTATTATACAGTTTTTATAATGATACTTTGATGTAAAGCAGGTTAATTTTATTTAGTATGATTCTAAGCCTTTAGCGTTAACAAATTGTGTCTCTTTTGTAACACAGTCATTTTTTCACAAAATTGCGGGTTCAAATCGTTGAATAAGCATGCTTTTACATGACTTTGCTATTCATAAACTTGCTATTAAAGTAAAATCGCATCTTTAAAAATGTTGAAGTGTTAAGAATGAATTTTCCTGATGTTTTTGATGTGATTGTGGTGGGTGGCGGCCATGCGGGTACGGAGGCGGCGTTGGCGGCTGCGCGTATGGGGCAAAAAACGCTACTACTCACGCACAATATTGAAACTTTAGGCCAAATGTCTTGTAACCCCAGCATTGGTGGTATTGGTAAGGGACATTTGGTTAAAGAGGTGGATGCCTTGGGTGGCGCAATGGCGCAAGCAACTGATGTTGGGGGCATTCAATTTCGCATTCTAAACTCCAGCAAAGGCCCAGCGGTGCGTGCTACAAGGGCGCAGGCCGACCGTATTTTGTATAAAGCTGCAATACGCCACAAATTAGAAAATCAACCCAATCTATGGCTATTTCAACAGGCTGTAGATGACATTATTCTAGATGGCGCACGTGCTGCGGGAGTGGTGACGCAAATTGGTTTACGCTTTTCTTCAAAGTCAGTGGTGCTGACTGCAGGCACTTTTTTGGGCGGATTGGTGCATGTCGGTTTGCAAAATTACAGTGCTGGTCGCGCTGGTGACCCACCAGCAATTTCGCTTGCTGCGCGTTTGCGCGAGCTCAATTTGCCTGCCGGACGTTTAAAAACCGGTACGCCGCCACGTATTGATGGGCGTACGATTGATTATTCAGTAATGACGGTTCAGCCTGGCGATAACCCCGTGCCAGTATTTTCATTTTTAGGCGACGCCAAACAGCACCCAGCCCAGCTACCCTGCTGGATAACGCATACAAATGAGCGCACACATGAGATTATTCGTAGTGGCTTAGATCGCTCACCGATGTACACCGGCGTGATTGAAGGTGTTGGTCCGCGCTATTGTCCAAGTGTGGAAGATAAAATTCATCGCTTTGCCGATAAGGAATCACACCAAATATTTTTAGAGCCAGAAGGTTTAAATACAAATGAAATTTATCCGAACGGCATATCTACCAGCCTTCCTTTTGATATTCAATTAGCGCTAGTACGCTCTGTGCGAGGTTTAGAAAATGCGCATATATTGAGGCCGGGCTACGCCATTGAATATGATTATTATGATCCGCGCGGTTTAAAATCAAGCCTCGAAACTAAAGCCATTCAAGGACTATTTTTTGCGGGACAAATTAACGGCACGACTGGTTACGAGGAGGCTGCAGCGCAAGGCTTGTTGGCTGGTGCAAATGCGGCATTATATGCACAAGAAAAAGAAGCTTGGTGCCCTGCGCGCGATGAGGCCTATTTGGGCGTGTTAGTAGATGATTTGGTCACTAATGGAGTGACTGAGCCTTATCGCATGTTTACCAGCCGCGCTGAATATAGGCTTCAGCTTAGAGAGGACAACGCAGATATGCGTCTCACTGCCAAGGGGCGTGCGTTAGGTTTGGTGGATGATGTGCGCTGGGAGGCATTCAGTCGTAAACAAGAGGCGGTGGCACGTGAACAAGAGCGGCTAAAACGCACGTTTGTGCAACCTGCAAGTGTTTCACGTGAAACACAACTTGCAGTATTGGGCAAAGAAATCGACCACGAGTATAGTTTGTTTGAATTATTGCGTCGTCCAGAAGTAAGTTATGACGCCCTATTAACATTAGGTGAATTTGATTTTGACGAACTTGAGCCTGAAGTGCGTGAGCAAGTAGAGATAGCAGCTAAATACCAAGGCTATATTGACCGTCAGGCAGATGAAGTGGCGCGTAGTCGCGGTCAAGAGAATACAAAGCTGCCAAAGGATTTGGATTATCGTGACATTCACGGCTTGCCAATTGAGGCGCAACAAAAGCTAAATGCGCAAAAACCAGAAACGATAGGTCAAGCAAGTAGAATATCAGGAATCACCCCAGCAGCGATTTCATTATTATTGGTCTATTTAAAGCGTAAATCACGCGCTAAAAATATCGAGAAAGCTGCCTAATGGCCGTGCCAAGCAATTTGAAGGCAGATGTTCGTGCGCAAATGCAAACAAAGCTAGCAGCTGGCTTGGATGAAATGGGGTTGCTCATTACTGCTGAGCAACAGCAAAAACTATTGAATTATGTAGAATTAATTTACAAATGGAATCAAGTACACAATTTAACGGCCGTACGTGAGCCGCTTGAAATGATAACCTTGCATGTGCTTGATAGCTTGTCTATACTGCCTTTTGTTGAAAGTAAACACTTACTTGATGTAGGTGCTGGGGCTGGTTTGCCAAGTATTCCGTTGGCAATTTGTTTGCCCGATTTGAAAGTGACTGCGATTGATGCGGTGCAAAAAAAAGTGAGCTTTATGCGGCAAGTTAAAGCAGAATTGAGCTTGGCAAATTTTACAGCCATTCATGGTCGAGTAGAGGCACAGACTGTGCCAAGTAAAGAAATGGACACAAAATTTGATACGATTACCTCACGCGCGTTTTCAGAAATAGGCTTGTTTTTGACACTTACCAAACATCTATTAGCTGAAAACGGTAAGTGGTTGGCCATGAAGGGCGCTATTCCTCAGCATGAGTTTGACAGCGAGCTGTACAAAGATATGCACATTTCAAGTGAAGTTATACAGTTAAACGTAGCAGGTTTAAATGCCGAGCGACATTTAGTGGTTTTGAAAATTTAGTTTAGAAAATCAATAATGAAAATATTAGCCATCACCAATCAAAAAGGCGGTGTGGGTAAAACCACTACTTGCGTAAACCTAGCCGCTAGCTTGGCTAGTTTAGAGAAGCGCGTACTGTTAATAGATTTAGACCCGCAAGGCAATGCCAGCACGGGTAGCGGAATTGACAAAGCCCATTTAAAACACAGTATTTACCATGTGTTGATAAATGCAAAAACATTTAAAGATGTCATCGTGCGTAGCGAAAAAGGTGGTTACGATGTTGCTCCTTCAAACCGCGAACTTGCCGGTGCAGAGGTGGAGTTGGTGCATGAAATCGCGCGTGAAATGCGCTTAAAAGAAGCCATCACAAAAATAAAAGAATTTTATGACTATATATTGCTTGATTGCCCCCCTGCCCTAAATTTAGTCACGGTAAATGCGCTTACCGCCGCTAATGCTGTGATGATTCCTATGCAGTGTGAATATTACGCATTAGAAGGACTGTCTGATTTGGTCAATACCATCAAGAAAGTGCGTGCTCACTTAAACCCTACGCTTGAGATAGAGGGCTTATTGCGCACCTTGTTTGATAATCGGAATATGTTGGCGAATCAAGTGTCAGCGCAACTGATTAGCCATTTTGGCGATAAAGTGTATAAAACGATGATACCGCGCAATATTCGTTTGGCAGAAGCGCCCAGCTATGGCTTACCCGTGCTGAACTATGACAAAAACTCAAAAGGCGCAATTGCATACTTAGAGCTAGCACGGGAAATTGTCAAAAAAGAAACGATAAATAGCAAAGTAAACGTAAAAGAAACCATCAAAAAAGAGGCAAAACATGGCTAAATTAAAGGGCTTAGGCCGTGGATTAGATGCACTACTGGCAGGTGATATGGGCAGTGTGGGCGAAGCGGATTCGCTGATGATGCTCAAGGTCACGCAAATGCAAGCAGGCAAATATCAGCCACGTAGCTACATGGATGATGCGGCTTTGCAAACGCTGGCGGATTCTATTAAAGCACAAGGCATTATGCAGCCAATTTTGGTGCGTCAACTAGCGGACGAGCGTTATGAAATTATTGCGGGAGAGCGTCGCTGGCGTGCCAGCCAAATCGCTGGTTTAGCAGAAGTGCCAGTGCTAGTGCGCGAGATTGCCGACGAAGCGGCACTTGCCATGGCTTTAATTGAAAATATTCAACGTGAGAATTTAAACCCGCTAGAAGAGGCGCTAGGTATAAAGCGTTTAATTGATGAGTTTTCGATGACTCACGAAAAAGCTGCCGAAGCTGTTGGGCGTTCAAGAGTGGCGGTGTCAAACTTGCTGCGGTTGTTAACGCTGTGCGAGCCTGTCCAAGACATGTTGATGAGCGGCAAACTAGATATGGGCCATGCACGAGCTTTGATAGGTTTAAGTGGGGCACAGCAAGTCATGCTCGCAGAGCAAACGGTGCAAAATGATTTATCCGTGCGAGAAGTGGAAAATTTAGTTAAAAAGACCCTCTCGAATGCTGACAGGGATACACAAAAAAATACATCAAAAAAATCATCATCACAGCAAGCACACCAAGATGTGTTACGGCTACAAGAAACCTTAAGCGATAAACTAGGTGCAACGGTTAACATTAAAGCCAGCGCCAGCGGTGCCGGCGTGCTTAAAATAAGCTATGCAAACTTAGATCAGCTAGATGAAATCATTGCCAAAATCAGCCGTTAATTTTTGAATAAAAAGGCAATAAAATTTGACTTGAAAGGCTCCCGAGAGATTTTTGTGCCTCTGGGAGCCGCATGCAGACTGGCTTACAGCGGTGCTTAAATGAAGATGTTAAAAAACATCGCTTTTAGATGGTGAAATCGGATTTCTAAATATTTGCAAAAGTACAAAATTTAAAGAGGCGAAAAATACCTGATTGGGGCAATATAAACTTGATGAATAAAAGCACTAAAGCCTTGACTAAAAAGTGCTAATCATTCAAAATCGCGTTCTTTGCTAGAAAAACAATTAAAACAACGCAAAATCAGCATTTAATAAACACCGGAATTTACTAGGCCTTTAAGCAAATTGTCAGCATCTTACACAACCGATGTTTTTAGCAAAATGCTTAAAATTCAACTGATTAGTACATTACTTGTAGCTACGGTATTAGTGTTTTTATCGGGGTTTAATGCCAGCATATCAGCGGTGCTAGGCGGCCTAAGCGTAGTGCTAGGGGGTTGGATCGCTAGTTTAATCGCTAAACGCGGTGCAAAATTGCAAGACCCAACTGAAGTGTTGGTGAATATTTTAAAAGCAGAAGCGGTAAAAATTTTAGTGATTGTCGCAGTTTTGGCAATCATTTTTAATGTGTACCATCAGTTGGTGCCCTACGCGCTCATTGCAGGTTTAGCTGCCGCAGCCATTTTTTCTGGTGCAGCATTGAGTAAATTAAAAGCTTAACAACTATTAAAAGTTAATTTAGATTATGGCGACAGAACACGGACAACAAGCAGAGCACGCGCTCACACCTTCAAGTTACATTGAGCATCACCTGAGTTTTAATGCGCAAAAAGTGGGTGATGGCAGTTTTTGGACATTGCACATTGATACACTGGCTATGTCAGTGATTTTAGGCTTGATTGTGATGGGTTTGGTCTGGATGGTGGCGCGCAAGGCAACGTCTGGTGTGCCAACTAAAGGCCAAGCCTTTGTCGAGCTAGTATTTGGCTTTATTGATGATCAAGTAAAAAACATTTTCCACGGCAACCGTCATGCGTTTATTGCTCCAACTGCGCTGACGGTTTTTTTGTGGGTGTTTGCCATGAATGCAATGGACTTCTTGCCGGTTGATGTTTTTGCAAAATTCATGCATGCCATTGGTTTTGACACTTGGCGGGCAGTGCCAACCTCTGACATCAACACAACCTTTGCATTAGCCTTAGCCGTTTGGTTTTTGATGATTTACTTCTCAATTGCAGTTAAAGGCTTTGGTGGCTGGATTCATGAGTTATTTTATGCGCCATTTGGTGGCGCAAAATTCTTCAAGCCAAAAAGTGCACTAGGCTATCTTGGTTTGCTGCTAAGTCCGCTATTATTTGTGGCAAACTTTGCTTTCAACATGATTGAATACGTTTCTAAACCACTTTCACATTCATTGCGCTTGTTTGGCAATATGTATGCAGGTGAGGTTATTTTCTTGTTATTGGGCTTGTGGGCAGCTACTGGCTTAACAGGAACCATTTTTGGTGCAATTTTAGGGGCGGGTTGGTCAATCTTCCATATTTTAATTGTAGCATTACAGGCTTTTATTTTCATGATGTTAACGGTTGTTTATTTAGCCATGGCGCATGAGTCGCATTAGATTGTAGGTTTAGTTGTTTGTTTGTTATTTTAGTTAAGTGGTAAGTTTAATTTTTGAGAGGGTAATAAAATGGATGCATTAGCGTTAATTCAAGCCTACACAGGCGTTGGTATTGGTTTAATTATTGGTTTGGGCGCTGCGGGTGCCTGTATCGGTATCGGTATTATGTGTGCTAGCTTCTTAGAAGGTGCTGCACGCCAACCAGAAATGATTCCACAATTGCAAGGTAAAGTATTCTTGCTATTGGGTTTAATCGATGCTTCATTCATTATTGGTGTTGGTTTAGCCATGATGTTTGCTTTCGCAAACCCATTATTAAGCGCAGTGGCTAAGTAATTTAGCCTCGTAATTTGGCGCTGGAAAAGTGTCTGGCCCTAATTAAACGACTTAAATATTTGGAGTAAGTAATGGATATTAACTTTACGCTGGTAGCTCAAGCAATTGCGTTTTCGGTGCTGATTTGGTTTACAGTAAAATTTGTTTGGCCACCGTTATTAGGTGCAATAGAAGCGCGCCAAAAAGAAATAGCGGATGGTTTAGCCGCAGCATCTGAAGGTAAAAATTCTTTAGAAGCTGCTGCAAAAAAATCAGAAGTAACACTGAATGAAGCCAAGCAAAAAGCAGCTGAAATTGTTGGTCAAGCCGAAAAACGTGCCAGTCAAATTGTGGAAGAAGCCAAAGGCAATGCCAAAGTAGAAGGTGATCGTATTATTTCTGGCGCAAAAGCAGAGATTGATCAAGAGGTCAATCGCGCAAAAGAAAGCTTGCGTGCTCAAGTATCACAATTGGCGGTTGCTGGTGCAGAAAAAATCTTGCGCAAAGAGATTGATGCAAAAGCCCATAGCGACATGCTTTCAAAATTAGCGGCAGAACTTTAAGGAAACCCCATGGCTGAAATATCAACCATTGCAAGACCTTATGCAGTTGCTGCTTATAAGCTCGGTAAAGAGCAAAAAACCCTTGCTAAGTGGTCTGAAATGCTCGGTTTTGCAAGTGCGGTGACTAATGACCCGCAAATGCAGGCCTTTATTCAAGACCCAAAAGTAGTGAATGCAGATTTGCAAGCGACCTTTTTAAAAGTTTGTGGCGACAAGCTAAATGAAAACGCTCAAAATTTAATTAAGGTATTAGTTGAATACGGACGTTTATCGATTCTTCCAGCCATTACCAGTGCGTTTGAAGAGCTAAAAGCGCAAGAAGAAGGTGTGCTGGATGCGCAAATTATTGCGGCAGCTAAGCCAACTGACAAGGAAGTTAAAGATCTTGTTAAACGATTGGAAGTAAAGTTTGGTAAGAAAATAGAAGTTAGCGTAACGGTGGATCCAGAAATTATTGGCGGTATTAAAATCATTGTGGGCGATACTGTGATTGACGCTTCAGTCAAAGGTCAGTTGCAAAATTTAGCTTACGCGCTTACAGCATAAGAGGTTCGAGTTAATTCAAAACTCGTGCAGAAAAAATTATAGGAGTTTAGCAAATGCAGTTATCTACATCAGAAATCAGTGAACTGATTAAAAGCAGATTAGAAAATTTTTCGACCTCGGCTGAAGCGCGTACGCAAGGTACAGTTATTTCAGTAACCGATGGTATTGTTCGTATTCATGGTTTATCGAACGTCATGGCAGGTGAAATGATTGAGTTCCCTGGTAATACATTCGGTCTGGCGTTAAACCTAGAGCGTGATTCTGTGGGCGCGGTGGTGCTCGGAGATTATGAACACATTACTGAAGGTGATGTCTGTAAATGTACAGGTCGTATTTTGGAAGTGCCAGTTGGTCCTGAGCTAATTGGCCGTGTTGTGAATGCATTGGGTGCGCCAATCGATGGCAAAGGCCCAGTTAATGCAAAAATGACGGACAAAATTGAAAAAGTGGCGCCAGGCGTTATTGCTCGTAAATCAGTTTCACAACCAGTACAAACAGGTTTGAAATCAGTAGATTCAATGGTTCCAGTTGGCCGTGGTCAACGTGAGTTGATTATTGGTGACCGTCAAACAGGTAAAACTGCGGTTGCTGTTGATGCGATCATCAACCAAAAAGGTCAAAACATGACCTGTATCTACGTTGCAATTGGCCAAAAGGCTTCAACAGTTGCTAACGTTGTACGTAAATTGGAAGAAAATGGCGCGATGGCTTACACCATTGTGGTTGCTGCTACTGCATCTGACTCTGCTGCATTACAATTCTTAGCACCATACGCTGGTTGTACCATGGGCGAATATTTCCGTGACCGCGGTGAAGATGCGTTGATCGTTTATGATGATTTGACTAAACAAGCGATTGCTTACCGTCAAATTTCATTGTTATTACGCCGTCCACCAGGACGTGAAGCTTACCCAGGTGACGTTTTCTACATCCACTCACGTCTATTAGAGCGTGCAGCGCGTGTTAACGAAGAGTATGTTGAAAAATTCACAAACGGTGCTGTTAAAGGCAAAACAGGCTCATTGACAGCATTGCCAGTGATTGAAACTGCGGCTGGTGACGTTTCTGCATTCGTTCCAACAAACGTGATTTCTATTACCGATGGTCAAATCTTCTTAGAAACTGACTTGTTCAACGCGGGTATTCGTCCTGCGATTAACGCTGGTATTTCAGTGTCTCGCGTTGGTGGTGCTGCTCAAACTAAAGTTATTAAGAAACTTGGCGGTGGTGTACGTTTAGCGTTAGCTCAATACCGTGAATTGGCTGCGTTTGCGCAGTTCGCTTCTGATTTGGATGAAGCAACACGTAAACAATTGGACCGTGGTCGTATGTTTACTGAGTTGATGAAACAAGCGCAATATGCACCATTAAGCGTTTCAAACATGGCAATTACCTTGTTTGCTGCTAACAAAGGTTACTTTGATGACGTTCCAACCAATAAAGTATTGGCTTTTGAAAATAAATTGCACGGCTTTATCGGTTCAAAATATAAAACCATTGCTGATGTAATTGAATCAAGCAAAGACTTGAGCGGTGATAATGAAAAAGCGCTTGAAGCAGCTATTCAAGATTTCAAAGCGACTAATGCTTACTAATGTCAAACTATTAGGACACTAAAATGGCTGGTAGTAAAGAAATTAGAACTAAGATTAAGTCGGTAGAAAATACCCGCAAAATCACCAAAGCAATGGAAATGGTGGCAGCTTCTAAAATGCGTAAAGCGCAAGATAGAATGCGTGCATCACGCCCTTATGCAGACAAAATTCGTAATGTTGCAGCGCATTTATCATTGGCACATTCAGAGTACAAACACCCGTTTTTGGTCAAACGCGATACAGTTAAAAACGTAGGAATAATTGTAGTGAGTTCAGATAAAGGGCTTTGTGGCGGCTTAAATACCAACATGCTACGCTTATCTTTAAGCCAAATGAAAGCATGGGAAGCTGAAGGTAAACAGCTAACTGTGAGTGCAATCGGTAACAAAGGTTACGGCTTTATGAATCGTGTAGGCGCAACTGTAAAGTCCCATATTACTGGTTTGGGTGATGTCCCACATCTGGAAACATTAATTGGTACCATTAAAGTAATGTTAGATGCATATAGATCAGGTGAAATTGACCAGCTTAATATTTGCTACACAAGATTCATCAACACCATGAAACAAGAGCCTGTAATTGAACAATTGTTGCCTCTAACAAGTGAGCGTCTAGGTACCCATGCTACTGTAGAAAAAGTTGAAGAATTAACGACGAGCGGTGTAGTAAAAAGTGCATTGCAAATTGGTGCGGCGAAGGGGCATTGGGATTACATCTACGAACCTGAAGCACAGCCAGTGATTGATCAGCTGATGGTGCGTTATATTGAGTCACTAGTTTATAACGCAGTATCTGAAAATATGGCATCTGAGCAGTCTTCACGTATGGTGGCTATGAAGTCAGCGTCGGATAATGCGAAAAACGTGATTGGTGAATTAAAACTGGTCTACAACAAAGCGCGTCAAGCAGCAATTACGAAAGAGATCTCAGAAATTGTTGGTGGTGCGGCGGCCGTATCTTAAATGTAGTAGCGAGAAACGAATTTAATTGAAATCTGACTAAAGAAGTTAGGAATAGAAAATGGCAAAAGCAAATCAAGTAAGTATCGGTAAAGTAGTCCAATGTATTGGCGCTGTAGTAGACGTTGAATTCCCTCGTGATCAAATGCCTAAAGTATTTGATGCATTGATTATTGATGACGCTAGTTCACAAGCAGAAGCTGGTTTAACGTTAGAAGTTCAACAGCAATTAGGTGACGGCGTTGTACGGACGATTGCCATGGGTTCTTCTGATGGTCTTGCACGCGGCACTGCATTTAAATCAACAGGTAACCAAATTACAGTGCCAGTTGGTGCTGGTACTTTGGGTCGTATTATGGACGTTTTGGGTCGCCCAATCGATGAGGCTGGACCAATTGATTCAGACGAGCGTCGTTCAATTCACCAAAAAGCACCAAGCTTTGAAGAGTTATCTCCTTCAGTTGACTTGCTAGAAACAGGTATCAAGGTTATTGACTTGGTTTGCCCATTTGCTAAAGGTGGTAAAGTTGGTCTGTTCGGTGGTGCTGGTGTGGGTAAAACAGTTAACATGCTTGAACTTATCAATAACATTGCAAAACAACACTCAGGTTTATCAGTGTTTGCAGGTGTAGGTGAGCGAACCCGTGAAGGTAACGACTTCTACCATGAAATGGCAGAAGCAGGCGTTATTAAGCTAGACGACATGAAAGAATCAAAAGTAGCGATGGTGTTCGGTCAAATGAACGAACCTCCAGGAAACCGCTTACGTGTAGCTTTGTCAGGTTTGACAATGGCTGAAAAATTCCGTGATGAAGGACGTGATGTGTTGTTTTTTGTGGATAACATCTACCGTTACACATTGGCTGGAACTGAAGTGTCGGCGTTGTTAGGCCGTATGCCGTCAGCAGTGGGTTACCAACCAACCCTAGCGGACGAAATGGGTCGTTTACAAGAGCGTATTACTTCAACAAAAGTGGGTTCTATTACTTCTATTCAAGCAGTTTATGTACCTGCGGATGACTTGACTGACCCATCACCAGCGACTACTTTCCAACATTTGGACTCAACCGTTGTTTTGTCACGTGATATTGCCTCGCTTGGTATTTACCCAGCGGTGGATCCACTTGACTCTACCTCACGTCAACTAGATCCATTAGTTGTTGGTGAGGAGCACTATAACGTTGCACGTTCAGTACAACAAACTTTACAACGTTACAAAGAGCTACGCGACATTATCGCAATTTTAGGTATGGACGAACTATCACCAGAAGATAAATTGGCCGTGGGTCGTGCACGTAAAATTCAACGTTTCTTGTCACAGCCTTTCCACGTAGCTGAGGTGTTTACTGGCGCGCCAGGCAAATACGTGCCATTAAAAGAAACCATCAAAGGCTTTAAAGCGATTGTAGCTGGTGAATACGATCATTTACCTGAACAAGCATTTTATATGGTGGGTGGTATTGAAGAGGCAGTTGAAAAAGCCAAAACGCTTAACTAATTGTTAAACGTTAGCTAATCGTTTTTAAGGAATATCATGGCAAGTACTGTTCATATTGATGTAGTGAGTGCTGAAGCAAGTATCTTTTCGGGAGAAGCTGATTTTGTGGTTGCGCCTGCGAGCGCTGGTGAGGTGGGTATTTATCCAAACCATGCGCCAATGATTTCAACCATTAAACCAGGCGCATTGCGCATTAAGCAAGCTAACGTTTCTGAAGAGACGGTGATTTTTATCTCAGGTGGTTTGTTGGAAGTACAACCTGGAGTAATTACCATCTTGGCAGATACTGCCGTGCGTGGGCACGACTTAGATGAGGCTAAAGCGCGTGCGGCGAAACAAGCTGCTGAAGAAGCTTTAAAAAATCGCACCTCTGACATTGACTACGCAGCAGCGCAAGCTGAACTGTCTGAAGCGCTTGCACAAATTCAGACTATTGAGCGTTTGCGTAAAACAACACATTAGCTAGCTAAATTGCTGGTTGTAAAAGTAAAAAGGCAGCTTAGGCTGCCTTTTTTGCTATACTTCATCATATTAAATTTGTCTAGAAAAGCTTATGAGTAAATTAAATATTGTTATTTTGGCGGCTGGTAAAGGTACACGGATGCAATCAGACTTGCCTAAAGTGTTACATGAAATTGGTTCAAAGCCGATTTTAGAACATGTGATTGATTGCGCGAAATCACTAAATCCACACAAAATTATTGTGGTGTATGGCTATGGCGGAGAAAAAGTTAAAGAAGCATTTGTAAATGAGCCCATCGTATGGGTAAATCAAGCTGAGCAACTTGGAACAGGTCACGCAGTGCAGCAAGCTATACCGCATTTAGATGATGATGCAAACACGCTAATATTGTTAGGCGATGTGCCGCTAGTAGATAAGCTTGCGTGCAAAGAATTAATTACGTTTGCTACGAAACAGCTAGTAATACAATCTTTTAATAAATTAGATCCAACAGGATATGGACGAATTATACGCGCACCTTCAGGTGAGGTAATTGCTATTATTGAGCATAAAGATGCCACAGAATCTCAACGCAAGATAGTGGAGGTCAATACGGGCATTATGGCAATGCCTAATGAATATTTAAAAAAGTGGATTACACAAATTACAAATAATAATGCGCAAGGTGAGTATTATTTAACGGACGTTGTTGCTTTGGCGGTTGCTCAGGGCATACCAGTAATCGCAAAAATCACATCTGATGAATGGTCTGTTACAGGAATAAACTCGAAAAATGATTTAGTACAAATGGAGCGAGTGTTGCAAAATAAGATTGCAAATCAGTTGTTACAACAGGGCGTTACCTTAAAGGATGCTAATCGTATAGATGTTCGTGGGGAGCTTAAATGTGGCCGCGATGTTGAAATAGATGTGAATTGTGTGTTTGAAGGTAATGTGACTATAGGGGATGCTGTCAAAATAGCCTCTCACTGTGTCATTAAAAATGCGACTATCGCTGCAGGGTCAAAAATTGCCCCATTCACGCATATAGACGATACATTAATTGGTGAAAATAACCGTATTGGCCCATTTGCAAGATTGCGCCCTGGTACGGTGCTGCAAAGTGATGCGCATGTTGGTAATTTTGTAGAACTTAAAAACGCACAAGTGGATGTTGGAAGCAAAATTAACCATTTAAGTTATGTGGGTGATGCCACCATAGGTAAGCAGGTAAATATTGGCGCAGGTACGATAACGTGTAACTATGATGGTGCTAATAAATTTAGGACAGTAATAGAAGATGGTGCATTTATAGGGTCTGACACGCAACTAGTTGCACCTGTCACAGTGGGTAAAAATGCGACCATCGCAGCAGGCTCAACAATTACGCGAGATGCGCCAGCAGGTGCTCTAACATTGTGCCGTGCAAGAGAACAAAAATCGATAACAGGTTGGAAAAGGCCTGAAAAAATAAAGTAAAAATCTTAAGAAAGCATAGATTATGTGTGGCATTGTGGGTGCAGTAGCAAATAGAAACGTCGTAGCAACCTTGATTGAAGGTTTAAGTCGCTTAGAGTATCGTGGATATGATTCTGCTGGTGTAGCCGTATTAAGCGGTGGCGCAATAGAGCGTGTTAGAGCCGTTGGTAGAGTGGCTAATATGACGGATAAAGCCGAGGCAGCAAACTTAAGTGGGCAAGTTGGTATTGGTCATACTCGGTGGGCAACGCACGGTGGAGTGACGGAAAGTAATGCACATCCACATGTATCAAAAAATGAAGTTGCAGTAGTGCACAACGGCATTATTGAAAATCATGACGAGCAAAGGACGCGCCTAAAAGCACTGGGCTATGACTTTACATCACAAACTGATACCGAAGTGATTGCTCACTTAATTCACTTTTATCATCAACAAGCACCATTGCTAGAAGCGACAAAAAAAGCGGTAACTGAACTCACTGGTGCATTTGCCATTAGTGTTATCTCTACAAAAGAGCCAGAGCATATGGTCACGGCTCGCTTAGGCTGTCCGCTATTGGTGGGTTTAGGTGCGGGCGAAAATTTTATTGCATCAGATGTTTCAGCGGTGCTTTCTGTTACACGCAATGTGATTTACCTAGAAGATGGCGATGTGGCAGATATTAGACGTGACGGCGTGACCATTTTTGGTAAAGACGGCGCAGAAGTGAAACGTAAAGTGCACCAAAGCGATGTGTCATTGGCGAGCTTGGAACTTGGCCCATATGCGCATTTTATGCAAAAAGAGATTCATGAGCAGCCACGCGCTTTAACAGACACAATTGAAGCGTTGATTGATGATAATTGCTTCTCCCCTGCTTTATTTGGTGATGATAAAGGGGAAGTACTAAAACAAGTTGATAGTATTCTAATTTTAGCAGCAGGTACGAGTTATTACGCAGCGCTGACGGCTAAATACTGGTTAGAGAGTATTGCAAAACTTCCCACCAACGTTGAAATAGCCTCTGAATATCGCTATCGCGAATCTGTGCCTAATCCACAGCAACTAATAGTGACCATTTCACAGTCTGGCGAAACGCTTGATACGATGGAAGCACTTAAACACGCTAAAAGCTTAGGGCAAAATCTTACTTTAGCCATTTGTAATGTACAAGAAAGCGCAATACCACGTGCCTCAAAACTCGTATTTTATACGCGTGCTGGGGCAGAAATTGGAGTTGCTTCTACTAAAGCATTTACCACACAATTAGTGGCCTTATTCACGCTTGCTGCAACTATAGCTAAATTAAAAGGGATTATAAGTGTAGAAAATGAACAAGCGTATCTGGCCGCGCTACGCCAATTAGCAGGTAGCGTGCAACACGCGCTTAACCTAGAGCCACAAATTCGTGAATGGGCAAAACGCTTTGCAGATAAAGAACATGCATTATTTTTAGGGCGCGGCATCCACTATCCGATTGCGCTGGAAGGTGCGCTTAAGCTTAAAGAAATCTCCTATATTCATGCAGAAGCCTACCCTGCGGGTGAACTCAAACACGGCCCACTTGCGTTGGTAGATAGCAATATGCCCGTGGTGGTGATTGCGCCAAACGATGCGCTGCTTGAAAAAGTAAAATCAAACATGCAAGAAGTGAATGCACGAGGAGGCGAGCTATTTGTGTTTGCCGATGCGGATAGCCATTTTACCGAAAGTGCGGGTGTACATGTCATTCGCACGCCACGCCATGTCGGCGTACTCTCGCCTATTTTGCATACCATTCCCGTGCAAATGCTGGCTTATCATGCGGCTCTGCTTAAAGGTACAGACGTTGATAAACCGAGAAATTTGGCAAAAAGTGTAACAGTTGAATAAGCAGATTATAGTGTTGAAATAATACGACATCATTTCACCTGCCCTGCAAGCCAGTATCCATGAGGCTTCCAGGGCAGTGTTTTTCTCTCGGGCGGTTTTTGCTTAAAATTTAAGCAAAAAATGGCGGCTAATTAAATAATGTTATGTTTAAAAACTACGGGCGAGATTTCTAAGCTGCCATTTGTGTGCCCGAGCAATATTTGCCCATCTTGAATGGTGCAGCTAATTTCTAGGCCGCGGCTAGCGATTTCAGTCAGTGCTTGTGTTTCTGGTAAGTTAATCACCGTCAGATTGTTTAATTTTAGCAAGGCTTTGCTGTTTTGCTCCCACCACATATCGGCCACGCGCCCGCCATATAATACGGCAACCACTTGATTTGAGCGCCCTACTGCTTTGCGAATTTCTTTTTCGGCGGGTAAACCTACGTTAATCCATAGTTCAATGGCACCGGTTAAGTCTTTTTGCCATAAATCTGGCTCTTCGTCATCACTTAACCCTTTGCCAAACATTAACGCTTCGTTGGCGTAAAGCGCAAATGCAATCAGGCGCACCATCAGGCGCTCATCCGTTTCTGAAGGGTGTCTAGCAAGCGTTAAACTGTGCTGGGCATAATATTGTTTATCAATATCGGCGATATTGAGGTCAATTTTGTAAATGGTTGATTTAAGCGCCATTGCGCGTTTCCTTGTTTGCAGTTTATTTATAAGGCTTCATTATACCGACTTCACAAGCCAAGCTCGGTTTCTGTTAAGCTTTCATTTTTTCTCTTAAGCATAAAATAATTATGGCGCAATATGTAATGTCCATGCTCCGTGTGAGCAAAACAGTCCCACCCAAAAGACAAATCATTAAAGACATTTCGCTGTCTTTTTTTCCTGGTGCAAAAATCGGCTTACTTGGCTTAAATGGCTCTGGTAAATCAACTGTGCTACGCATTATGGCTGGCGTAGATAAAGAGTTTGAAGGTGAGGTGCAGTGGCAGCCCAATATGAGTATTGGCTATTTGCCGCAAGAGCCACAGCTAGACCCCAACAAAACCGTGCGTGAAGAAGTGGAAAGCGGCATGGGCGAAGTGATGGAGGCACAGGCCAAATTAGAAGCAGTCTATGCTGCTTATGCAGAACCAGATGCGGATTTTGAAAAATTGGCAGAAGAGCAAGCCAAATGGGAAAATATCATTGCGGCCAGCGGTGCCGATGTCACCACACAACTCGAAATTGCTGCAGATGCACTGCGCTTGCCACCGTGGGATGCCAAAATTGGCCCACTATCAGGCGGAGAAAAGCGCCGTGTGGCTTTGTGCAAATTGTTGCTTTCAAAGCCCGATATGCTGTTGCTAGATGAGCCGACTAACCATTTGGACGCAGAATCTGTCGAGTGGCTCGAGCAGTTTTTAGTGCGTTTTACTGGCACCGTGGTGGCGGTGACGCATGACCGTTACTTTTTAGATAATGCCGCCGAGTGGATTTTAGAGTTAGATCGTGGACAAGGGATTCCATGGAAAGGTAATTATTCAAGCTGGCTTGAGCAAAAAGAAGAACGCTTAAAACAAGAAGAATCACAAGAGTCTGCTCGCCGCAAAGCCTTAAATACTGAGCTTGAATGGGTGCGTCAAAACCCAAAAGCGCGCCAAGCCAAGAGCAAATCACGACTTGCGCGCTATGAGGAACTCGCTAGTGCAGAATATCAAAAACGTAACGAAACGCAGGAAATTTTCATTCCCGCGGGCGAGCGTTTGGGCGACCAAGTGATTGAATTTAACGGCGTAACCAAAGCGTTTAAAGACCGTTTGTTGATGGATAACTTAAGCTTTACGATACCTGCGGGCGCGATTGTGGGCATTATTGGCCCTAATGGTGCAGGTAAATCTACCTTGTTTAAAATGATTACTGGCTTAGAACAGCCCGATAGCGGCGAAGTGAAAATCGGTCAAACCGTTAAGCTCGCCTACGTTGACCAAAGCCGTGATGATTTAGCCAATGAAAAAACAGTGTTTGAGGCGATTTCTGGCGGCTCGGATATTTTAACTGTTGGTCGTTACGAAACCCCGAGCCGTGCCTATATTGGCCGCTTTAACTTTAAAGGCGGCGACCAGCAAAAGATTGTCGGTCAACTTTCTGGCGGTGAGCGCGGCCGCTTGCATTTAGCTAAAACGCTGATTTCAGGCGGCAATGTATTGCTACTCGATGAGCCATCAAATGACTTAGACGTGGAAACGTTGCGTGCGTTAGAAGATGCCCTACTCGAGTTTGCTGGCAGCGTATTAGTCATTTCGCATGATCGTTGGTTTTTAGATAGAATCGCCACGCATATTTTGGCAGCCGAAGGTGATTCGCAATGGACGTTCTTCAACGGCAACTACCAAGAGTACGAAGCTGATAAGCGCAAACGCTTGGGCGAAGAAGGCGCAAAACCGAAGCGGATTCGATATAAACCAATCACGCGCTAACGCTTATATTTTTTATAAATTTTAGCTGAATTTTACAACATATCAAATTAGCACCTCTGGAAGCCGCATAGAATAAGGCTTCCAGAGGTATCAAAATCTCTCGAGAATTTTTCGCAACAAAAAATTAAGTTTCACGAGACTTTTGCGGCGCATTTTTGCTTAATAAATCCCACAAATGGGGCGGGACTAAGCGCATGAGTTTGACTACTAAACTCATTTGCCACGGAATCACCACAAAGCGTTTTTTTGCCGTAACGGCTTTTATAAATTTCTCTGCAAATACATCCGCATCCAACAAAAATGGCATGCCAAATTGGTTCACATCCGTCATCGGCGAGCGCACATAACCAGGCGCAATGGTGGTGACGTGAATATGATGCGGCGCCATTTCGATTCGTAAGCTTTCTAAATAATTAATCACGGCAGCTTTGCTTGCACTGTAAGCCCCTGCCCCCGCCAAGCCGCGAATTCCCGCCACGCTCGCAACACCCACCAATTGTGCGGGATGACCTTGTTGTACGTATTGCTTCATTGCGCTGATAAAGGGTTGAAAAGTATGTACCATGCCCATCAGATTAATGTCCATGATGGTTTGAAAGGCAGCAATATCTTCAGAGAATTCGGTGAGAGTGCCACGGCTGACGCCCGCATTGGCGATGACGATATTGGGCGCACCAAAACGTTGTATAAAATCGTTTGCCGCATCAGTTAGTGCAATTTTATCGCGCACATCGAGCGCGTAAATAGCGGTTTGAATCTGGTATTTTTCTTGCAGATTTTGCGCGAGTTTTTGCAACATATCAACACGCCTAGCCGCCAAGCCAATAACGGCGCGGCTTCCAGAGCACTGTTTTGCGTACGCGTGTGCGAGCGCCTCACCAATGCCGCTAGATGCGCCTGTAATAAACACGTTCATATTCTTAAGTTAAGCCTAATAAAAAAGCCCGTGATACCAAAAGGTAAAACGGGCTAATATTAATACCACAGGCATAAAAACTTTCTACGCAACTAAAGTAGCTAGAAGTTTTAACAATCACCAGTTAAAAATTTTATTCAAAAATTTTTTTAGCCAGCTAGTTTCTTCTACTTTTTTGCGGGTGCGGCTACCTTTGCTTTGTCTGCACGAATGTTAGCAATAATATAATCAGCAACTGCGAGTGCTTGTTGATTGCCACCCGTCATGGTGCTAGAAGTGATGTATTGACCATCAATCACCAAGCTTGGCACGCCTGTTGCGCCTGAATCTTTAAAGGTTTTTGCCGCTCGGTTGAGTTTGTTGTTCATGCTAAATGATTTGAAATGCTCTTCAACTTTAGCTTTATCTACGCCAGCTTGTCTTGTAATCCAGTCAATAATCGCTTTTTCATCCGTAGGGTTTAGGTTTTTTTGTTTATGCACGGCGTCAAATAACGGCATGTGTAATTTGCTAAACAATTTTAATTCTTCAAGCGTATAAAATGCCTTGGCCATAGGCGCCCAAGAAGGGTTAGGCAAGCCAGGCGTGCGTTTAAAAGTCACATCTGCAGGGAGCTTTTTAGCCCAAGTTTCTAAGACGGGATCCATGTGATAGCAGTGAATACAGCCATACCAAAAAATTTCGTTTACTTCTATCTTGCTAGGATTCTCCGTCGCGATGGGTTGTGCTGTTTTATCAAAATCTTGTCCGATTTGCGGTGCGGCGAACACATTAAATGAGGACGCTAACAATAAAGTGGCAAGCAATTTTTTAAACATAATACTCCTTAAAATTTTTATTAAATGTTGATACTCAAGTGCTGAAATCAATTACACAAACGTGCGACCATGATTTTGGCTGACAAGTTCTAATGCCACAGGCATAAAAACCCTCTAACAGCTAAAGCGGCAAGAAGTTTTAATTGTTCACTTTAATTAAATCGGCACTAAACCCATTATTGATTAAGGCTTCTTTGGTGCTACTGATATTGTCTAAATCGTTAAATGGCCCTACGCGTACACGATGCCAAGTGCCTTTGTCAGGGATAATCGCGGTTTGCACGGCTGCTTCAAAGCCTTGTAAAGCGAGCTTGGCCTTCAGGTTGTCAGCCTCTTCTTCGGTTTGAAATGACCCAATTTGCAGATAATATGTTTTTTTAGCTGCCGGTGGCTCATCAGGCTTAATATTGATACTATCGTTGGCGTTATTGCTGTTGTTGGGCAAAATATCGTAATAATCAAATCGTGTATCGTCTTTATTATCTGTTTCAGCAGGCGGGTTGTTGGTGTCTGGCACAACAGGCGGCGCAACAACTTCAGCGGGGCTGTTTTGTGTTTTTGCATCGTTGGCAATTTTATCTGCTAATGATTGATTAGCTTCTTTAGTTGATTTAATGGCAAACGGGTTATCGTCACTTTTTAAATACATCACCACGGCTAGCGAAGCAGCAACCCCGAGCAAAATGCCAATCAGTAGGCCTGTTAAAAAAGGGCTTCCTCTTTTCTTGTTGCTAGGTCTATCAGATGCTTGTTTATAATCTCTACTCATTTTGATTTAATTACCTCTACATTTTGTTAGGCGCACTGACACCTAATAAATTTAAACCATTTTTTAACACTTGCTGCGTAGCACTAATCAAGCTCAAGCGTGCTAGTTTAACGGTTTCATCGTCAATTAAAAACTTGTATTCATTGTAATAGCTGTGTAAATCACTTGCCAAGTCTTTTAAATAATTGGCAATGGTATGCGGTGCAAGTTCAGCAGCGGCATTTTCAACAGTTTCTGGAAAAGCACTTAAGCGTTGTAGTAAAGCAGTCTCATGTGCATTTGTTAATGGGCTTAAATCGGCTTGTTGTAAACTAATTGCTTCACCTGCCCATTGTGTTAATACGCTACAAATACGCGCATGTGCGTACTGAATATAATACACAGGATTATCATTGGTTTGCGCGCGCGCGAGGTCAATATCAAAAATCAATTGTGAGTCAGAGCGCCGCGCTGCTAAAAAGTAGCGTGTGGCATCACAGCCTACTTCTTCAATTAAATCGCGTAAAGTGACATAACTACCCGCGCGTTTGCTGAGTTTTACTTCTTCGCCACCGCGCATCACTGTCACCATTTGGTGCAAAACGTAATCTAGCCAGCCTTTGGGAATACCCACATCTAAAGCTTGTAAACCAGCACGAACACGTGTAATGGTGCTGTGGTGATCCGCGCCCTGCTCGTTAATTACACGCACAAAACCACGCTTCCATTTTTCATGATGGTAAGCGACATCTGGCACAAAATAGGTATAACCACCCTCGCTTTTACGCATTACACGATCTTTATCGTCTCCAAAATCAGTGGTTTTTAGCCATAAGGCATCGTCTTGTTCATAGGTATGCCCACTGTTGATGAGTGCTTGTACAGTTTGCTCAACCTTACCCGTGGCATAAAGCGCGCTTTCGAGTGAAAACACATCAAATTTGATTTGAAAAGCTTTTAAATCTAAATCCTGCTCGTGGCGTAAATATGCCACCGCAAAAGTACGCACTGCATCTGCATCGGCTACGTCACCATTGGCGGTAACTTGCATGTCATCAGCCGTTACGGTATCTTTATTTAAAAAAGCGTTGGCTATATCTACAATATAGTCGCCACGGTAGCCATTTTCGGGGAACTCAGGTGAATCTGGTTTAATACCTTTGCAGCGTGCTTGTACTGAGATGGTCAGATTATCAATCTGTGCGCCAGCATCGTTGTAATAAAACTCGCGCGTTACATCCCAGCCGTTGGCATCTAGCAATCGGCATAAACAATCCCCCACCGCTGCACCGCGTCCATGCCCAACGTGCAGGGGGCCAGTTGGGTTTGCCGAAACAAACTCTACCTGCACTTTTTGCTTATTGCCGGTATTATTGCGTCCGTAATTTTCCCCTGTAGCCAATATCAATTTCACTACATTTTGCTGCGATTGCGCATTTAAAAAAAAGTTAATAAACCCTGCCCCAGCTATTTCAGTTTTTGCAATGAAATCATTTTTTGGAAGGGCTTCTATGATACGCGTGGCAATTGCGCGCGGATTTTGCTTGAGTGGCTTGGCCAATATCAAAGCTAAGTTAGTTGCAAAGTCACCATGTTCGGCAGACTTTGGACGATCTACTAAAATAGTAACGTCCAGCTCGGGCGCAATTGTTTTTGCGGCCGTGGCTAATAATTCGGTAAGATGTATTTTCACAATAATTGCGTAAAATGCTAAAGCTGGTATTTTAACTCACTTTGTCATTTTTACTTAAAGTTGCCAACCTTTTGCCTAAACCTATTCTACAAATTGCCTTAGATGTACCACTCAACCGTTTATTTGATTATTTAAGTGGTGGTTTGCACGTGCTTGTCGGGCAGCGTGTGTTGGTGCCATTTGGGCAGCGTAACCAAATAGGCATAGTTATGGGCTCAGCGGATGTCAGTGAGCATCCGCTTGAAAAACTTAAATCAATCAAACAAGCATTTACGGATGAGTTACCGATTGATGAAGAAGCACTTGGATTAATTAAATTTAGTGCAGAATATTACCAGTATCCTTTAGGGCAAGCGTTGTTATCTGCCCTGCCCGCTCGGTTAAGGCAGATAGCCCCTGCGGTTTCTCGCAAGCAGTTTGCTTACAGCTTAACCGATTTAGGATGTAGTAGCGCGATAGAGCAAATTCCTAAGCGTCAGCTGCTGAAGCGGCATGTATTTGCAGCTTTGCAGGAAAATGAAGTCATCACTGAAGCGGATTTAGATGCTATTTCTAACAGTGCGCGTAAAGCAGCAAAGCTGCTTGTAGCAGAAGGCTGGGCGATAGCAAAACAAGTGCAAGCAATTCAGTCTTTAATGGAGCTGCCTCCAGTGGACGTTCCGGAACTCAACGATGAGCAAGCGCATGCCGTCAAACAAATTGTGCAAGACTTAGAAGTTTTTAAAGCGTGGTTGTTGCATGGCATTACTGGTAGCGGTAAAACAGAAGTTTATATTCGTTTAATGCAGCACATTTTAGTGCAAAATAATGCTCAAATATTAGTGCTTGTACCCGAAATCAATCTTACTCCACAGCTAGAAACACGCTTTAGAAGCCGTTTTGCAGGGGTGCCACTAGTCACTCTACACAGCAACTTAAGTGAGAGTGAACGCTTACATCATTGGCAGTTGGCACAATCTGGTGCTGCTAAAATTATCATTGGGACGCGACTTTCTGTTTTTACGCCTCTACCAAATTTAAAGCTGATTATCATTGATGAAGAGCATGACAGCTCATACAAGCAGCAAGATAGCATGCGCTACCATGCACGTGATTTGGCCGTGATACGGGCTAAACGGCTGAATATTCCTGTGGTTTTGGGTTCTGCTACGCCAGCTTTAGAAAGCTGGCAAAATGCAACTGGAAATCAAAATAAAGCGAATAAATACAATCTGTTGAGTTTAAATCAACGTGCAGTCAGTGCGGCGAAATTACCCGTAATCGATTGTATTGATACCACTAAAGTGAATCTACAGCTTGGTTTAACTCCACAGTTAATCACAGCATTAAAGTTGAGATTAGCACGAAAAGAACAAAGTTTATTATTTATCAATAGGCGCGGTTATTCGCCAGTGTTGCTGTGCTCAGCCTGCCACTGGGTAGCGCCTTGTATGCGCTGTTCAGCAAGATTAGTAGTGCATCTAGGACAGCGAAAATTGCGCTGTCATCATTGTGGGCACGAGCAAAACATCCCAAAACAATGTCCTAGCTGTGGCAATGCAGATTTGCATCCTACAGGGCATGGTACGCAACGCTTAGAGCAGACGCTTGCACAGTTATTACCAGCAGCCAGAATAGCGCGGGTAGATAGAGATAGTATTAGTCGCAAAAATGCATTGGTGGAGATTTTAGACCAAGTACACAATCAAGAGATTGATATTTTGGTTGGCACGCAAATGTTGGCTAAAGGGCATGACTTTCCTAACTTAACATTGGTAGGCGTGATTGATACTGATAGCGCTTTATATAGTCCAGATTTTCGTGCGAGCGAGCGCTTATTTGCACAATTGATGCAAGTGGCTGGGCGTGCGGGTAGAGCTGACAAAGCAGGGCAAGTGATTATACAAACACAGTTTCCAGATCATGCGCTGTTTAACGCGCTACGACGACAAGATTATGCGAGTTACGCTAATGCCTTATTGCTTGAACGACAAGCTATGCAGTTTCCGCCCGCCAGTTTTATTGCACTATTAAGAGCAGAAGCGAACAATTACGCGCCAGTACAACAATTTTTAACATTCGCTGTACAACTTGCACAAAACATCACGAAATCAGTCATGGTATATGGCCCTATTCGCCCGCAAATGGAGCGTTTAAAGGGATTGGAGCGGGGTCAACTGTTATTGCAAGCCAATACCAGAGCAGATTTACAGCGCTTATTAAAAGCATTGGTGATGCAATTAGATGCCCATGCTTTATCAAAAAAAATCCGTTGGACGTTAGACATTGACCCACTAGAGCTATAACGAATAGCTTTGAAAGCCAAGCTAACCCCAGTAAAATGTTAAGCTAATTTAACTTATTGAAGCGGTTAGCGTTTTATGGCAAAAATATCCATCATTGGCACAGGTTTTGTGGCAGATCTATACATGCGGTCACTAGAGACTTTTCCAGATATTAAAATTTTAAAAGTGTATGACAAAGATGCTGCGCGCTTAAATGAGTTTTCTACTTTTTGGAAAGTGAATGCCGCCACATCATTAGATGAGGTTTTGGCGCTCAATGCGGGTGATGAAGTGCCCGATTTAATTTTAAATCTGACGAATCCAGGTAACCACTACGAAGTAAGCAAACAATGCTTAGAGGCTAACCGCAATGTGTATAGCGAAAAACCATTAGCCACCCAAATGGATCACGCTTACGAGCTTTATGAATTGGCCAAAAAGCATAATCGTATTTTAACTTCAGCGCCTTGCAGCTATATGAGTGAAGTGGCGCAAACGATTTGGTTAGCGGTGCGCAACAAAATGATAGGTCAACCACTGCTTGTTTATGCTGAGCTGGATGATGACTTTATTACCCAGGCGCCATACAAAAAATGGATTAGCGAATCTGGTGCACCTTGGCCATTTAAAGATGAGTTTATTGTGGGCTGCACGCTAGAGCATGCTGGCTATTATTTAACTTGGTTAATGATGATATTTGGCAGTGTTAAAAAAGTGGTTGCCGCCTCAGCCGAGCTGATTAAAAACAAATTACCTGACTTACCCAATAGTGCGCCAGATTACTCTACCGCCACTTTGTTTTTTGAATCTGGCATGGTGGCACGTATTACTTGCGGTATTGTTGCACCGCATAATCATAGCTTACGTATGATTGGTGATAAAGGCGTGCTAGAGGTGAATGAGAGTTGGAATAACAGCGCCAAAGTAAACATTCGCAAGCGTTATGTTGTGCGCAGAAAGCTAATTAATAGCCCATTTGCTAGCCGCTTTAAAATTAACGGCTTAACACACCCTAAAGTGCCACGTAGAGGTGCGGCTGCGATGAATTTTGCTTTAGGCCCTGCTGAGGTGCTGGCGGCGATGCAAGAAGGACGCTCTACTGAAGTTTACACAGATTTTGCTTTGCACTTGAATGAAGTGACATTGGCGATACAAAACTCACTAGATACCGAAGGTGTGCAAGTGATGAAAACAAAATGTCCACAAATGACCCCAATGCCTTGGGCGAAATAGTATGAAAACAATCAATTTTGGCATTATTGGTACAGGTTTAATGGCTGCCACCATGATGGAAGCCTTTAAGCAGGTGGCTAGCGTGAATGTAATGGCAGTGGCTAGTGAATCAGCTGAACGCGCAACAAGCTTTGCCGCAAGGTTTAATATCGCAAAAGCCTATGGTAGCGTAGATGATTTGTTGACTGACGCAGCCGTGGATGCCGTTTATATTGTTAATTTGACTGAAAGCCATGCGGCTACCACGATTAAGGCTCTGCAAGCAGGTAAAGCCGTGCTATGTGAAAAGCCGATTGCCACTTCCGAAGCCGATTGCCTGCGCATTCAAGAGGCGGCCACAAAAACAGGCAAGCTTTGTATGGAGGCGATGTGGACACATTTTTTACCAGCCTATCAAAGGTTGTTTCAATTAAATGCAACACAAGGCCTAGGTAACCCCACACAGTTGTACGCCGATTTTGGTTACCCAACCAATAAAGAGGCTTATCCTAGGCTTTTTAAGCCATCGGCTGGCAGCGGCGTTTTACTAGACAGAGGTGTTTACCCCATTGCGTTGGCAATTAAATTATTTGGCAACGTAAAGCAAATTAATGCGCAAGTGACGCGTAATCAAGATGGTGTGGATACCGAAGCCTATCTCATTTTGTCACATGAAAACGGTTGTAAATCACAACTTTCAACCTCTATTCAATCGCTACAGCAAAACCGTGCGGTGCTATCGTTTACTGAAGGCGCGGCGAGTTTAGAGCCACCCGTGATTGGTGCTGAAGCATTAATCGTGCAAAGTGTTCAACCGCATCAGGCAACGTATCAATCTTCGCTAGGGTTAAAGGCCAAAATAAAACAGATGCTTAAGCAATCTGCGTTATTGCGTAAATTGAAAAGTAAAAAAAGTTTGGGTAAACGTCATTTTTACTCATATGGTCAGAATCAATATGTGCCTGTTTTAAATCACTTTTGTGGGCTTGTTCAGCATAACAAGCTCGAGAGTGATGTCATCCCACTAAGTTTTTCAAGCGAAGTTTTACGTGTGGTTGACCAAGTAAAAGCGGCAGTTTAATTCATCAAACAATTTAAAAGTTAAAAGGATGTAGATTTGAAAATCGGTTATTTGATGAACTCGTACCCCATGACGAGTACGACGTTTATTCGTCGTGAAATTGAGGCCTTAGAGGCGCTAGGCTTAGATGTTCATCGCTATGCGGTGCGTCATTGGGGTGAAAAATTAGTTGATCCGCTCGATATTGCCGACCAAGCACGTACCCATTACTTACTTACCAATAATGCTATTGCCCTAATTACCAGCTTTTTTTCGGTGTTATTTAGCAATCCCGTTGGTTTTTTTAGAGGTTTAGCGTTGTGGTTTCAGGTGTGGAGAAATGCAGGCAGTTTGTCGATTAAGTATTTTGCGTATTTGTTACAGGCCACTTATTTTTACAAACTTAGCAAGCAAGATGGCTTACAGCATGTGCACGTGCATTTTTCAACCAATGCCACGACGGTAGCCATGATAGCCAAGCAGATGGGTGGCGTGAGTTATAGTTTTACTGCACACGGTCCAGATGAGTTTGTCGACCCTACTGCTAGTAGCATGTCTCTTAAAGTGCAACATGCTGCCTTTGTGGCGGCGATTTCTAACTATTGCAAAGTGTTGTTAGTGCGCTTTAGTAGCTATGAATATTGGGACAAAATTATTATCGTGCATTGTGGCTTAAACATTGCCGATTTCACCCCCAATTATGCATTTGATGCGCATAACCAATCGCTCATTTGTGTGGGTCGAATTTGCCCGCAAAAAGCGCAGTTACTTTTCCCCCCTGCTTTAGCGCAGCTGAAAAATGAATTCCCCAAAATGAAAGTACATTTTATTGGCGATGGTGAATCACGCCCTGCTCTTGAGGCCGCCATCAAGCAATATGATGTGGCTAATATGGTGGTATTGCATGGCTGGAAAGTGAATAGCGAAGTCAGAGAAATGCTCGCTAACAGCCGTGGCTTATTGTTGCCTAGTTTTGCTGAGGGCCTACCAGTGGTGATTATGGAATCCTTGGCATTGGGTCGCCCAGTGATTTCAACCTACATTGCGGGTATTCCTGAATTGGTCGATGAACAATGTGGTTGGCTGATTCCCGCTGGGTCAATTGATGGTATTGCCTCTGCCATTAGAGCTGCATTAACCACTTCACCTGAAAAATTATCTGCAATGGGTAAAGAGGGACGTAGTAGAATAGAGGCTGAGCATAACTTAGCCACGATTGCACCAAAACTCTTTGACGCGTTTGCGAAAGTGGTTAATTCAAAATAACAAATGCGGGTGTAGTTCAATGGTAGAACGCTAGCTTCCCAAGCTCGATACGCGGGTTCGATTCCCGTCACCCGCTCCACATAAATTATTTACCCCGTCTTATCCAGTCTAAAATAATATAAATATCATATAGTTAAGCTGAATTACCAGCTTATCAAGACTTATCCTGTCTTATATTGTCCATTTACAAAGCGTATAAAATAACGTATAAAAGCAATACCAATTTATTTTTTATACGTTATTTATGAAAAAATTGACCACTAGCGCCCTAGATGATTTAACAATCAAAGCGGCCAAAGCCAAAGAGAAAGCCTACACGCTTAGAGACGGTAACGGCTTGTTTTTGCTAGTGCATCCTAATGGAAGCAAGTACTTCCAGTTACGCACTACCCTGCATGGCAAAGCAAAGCTCATACAGCTTGGCACGTACCCTACTCTATCGCTAAGTGAAGCCCGTGAGCTGGGGCGTGAGAAACTTAAAAAAGTAAAAGTCGAGCAAATAGACCCGATAATTGAGGCCAAATTGCTGAAGCACCAAAAGGCTAAAGACGCTAGCAACATATTCGAGGATGTGGCCAATGACTGGCTGGCCATTAAGCAGCGGACTTTAGCACCCACTAGCCACACAAAAATAAAACAGACGTTTAATGCTAACGTATTTGGGGTGCTTGGCAAGTACCCTATCAAAGACATTGATAATCAAATGGTGCGCAAATGCCTCATGATTATGCAAAAGCGTGGTGCGCTCGAGCTGATGGAGCAAACAAGGGCATGGATTAAACAGGTGTTTGAATTTGCCCTAAGCGATAACCTGATAGCTGAAAACCCTATCCCATCGATTGATGTCAGGCTAGAAAAGCACAACCCAGAAAAATACCCACGTTTACAAAGCCGGCAAGATGCTGGCACCCTACTCCGCAATATCACTAAATATAAGGGTAGCTTTGAGGTGATCACCTGCGTGTATTTACAAATGCACTTTGCACAAAGGCCTAGTGAGTTAAGGTGTGCTAAATGGTCAGAGTTTGACCTGGACAATGCTGTTTGGACTATTCCGCTGCCACGATCTAAAACACGTAAGCACATGACTAAACCTCATACAGTCATGCTATCAAGGCAGGCCATAGCAGCGTTAAAAGATTTGCAGGAATACACTGGTCACACTGATTACTTATTTGCTGCAAGGCTAGCCAGAAAGCCAGTATCTGAGGCCACAATACGCAAGGCATTTAGAGCGGTGTTCACTGATTACCATGTTGTGCCACATGGCTGCCGTCACTTTTTTAGCACACAAGCCAATGAAAGCGGCCTATTTAGGCATGATGTTATTGAAGCGTTTATATCGCATAAGGACAAAGACGAAACCAGAGCCACATATAACGAGGCCACCTATAACAAAGAGCGCATGCAGCTTGCCCAGTGGTGGAGTGATCAGCTCGATATGATGCGAGACGGTGCCCAGGTAATACCAATAAAAGGCGCTGCGTGATTTGATTTAACCGTGATACGTGCGGACCACGTATAAAAGCGGGGCGGCTAGTGCGTCAACACTAACAGCCCCTAACCACAATGCAAACTGAAAAGGAGTTTTACAAAATGGCTAATACCAATACTACTATAAATCAGCATGCAATCAATCCGCTCATTGGCGGTTTACTCGGCGATACATTAACAAACTGCTCTAATGTTTTAATGGTTTTAGAGATGTATAACACTGAGGGTGAGCCAAGTGCAAAAGAGGTGCGTGGGTTATCACTCATTCATAGTGTCATTAGAAAGGCGCTTGAGTATGAAAATATCCGATTATCTAAAGTTAACCCAAATGCTAGTGGGGTGTAGTCATGGCCACAATTCACACACTAAGTTATCAAGCCACATCAAATGCTAGTACAGCAAAGTACGATATTGATATTGATGGAAAGCAGCAAAGACTAAGAGCGGTGCTAGCTTATGATGGCATTTCAGAGAGTCAAATGCATATTGCACTAGCTAGGATTATGAATATTTCACGCCCAGTGGCTAAACGAATGCTTTTCGGGAATCATAGAACGATTTTAAAACGTGGCATAAAAGCATGTATTGCATTAAATATCTGCGTTGAGTGGTTATTTTTTGGCCAATTAAGACCACATTTTGATAGAAATATTCAGCTAAGAACACAAAGAGTTCACATGCAAGGCTATAAAGGTCACTCAAAGGAACTAACTGACAAAGCCTTGCGGTTTAATATGGCCTATATTGGTGGTCTGAGCATGGCTAGAAATTTAATGCACCTGGTGCAGACTAAGCAAATGAATTACTTAGACGCAGTAGCAGCGTTTTAGGGCTGAAGAAAAAACGCAACTTTTGAAAACCGTTAGAAAAAGTGAGACTTTTTGAAGCTGCTGAAATTTTTGTTACTTTTGAAAAACGTCAAAATTTTTGTGACTTTTGACCAGGTGCAAAAAAAGTGTGACTTTTGAAAACGATCGGAATTTTTGCAACTTTTTAGGGCTGAAGAAAAAAGCGCAACTTTTGAAAACCGTCAAAAAAAGTGAGACTTTTTGAAGCTGCTGAAATTTTTGTTACTTTTGAAAAACGTCAAAATTTTTGTGACTTTTGACCAGGTGCAAAAAAAGTGTGACTTTTGAAAACGATCGGAATTTTTGCAACTTTTTAGGGCTGAAGAAAAAAGCGCAACTTTTGAAAACCGTCAAAAAAAGTGAGACTTTTTGAAGCTGCTGAAATTTTTGTTACTTTTGAAAAACGTCAAAATTTTTGTGACTTTTGACCAGGTGCAAAAAAAAGTGTGACTTTTGAAAACGATCGGAATTTTTGCAACTTTTTAGGGCTGAAGAAAAAAGCGCAACTTTTGAAAACCGTCAAAAAAAGTGAGACTTTTTACATTTGGTTAAGCAATTTTTGAGTTAAGACAGCCAATGCGGTTAAGACATGGCGTATTTACTTGCTTGCACCCGCATTAAGTTTTTTAATGGGAGTTAAGGCAGTTAAGACGGCATGTCTTGCACAGTTCTATGCAGTGCATTTAATAAAAATATTTTCGCGGTGGTGCTTTCAATTGCCGCATAGTATTAGACAAAATTAAGGTTTGTTTAATAGTACAGGCGTCTGTACAAATGGTTATGCTGCACCTAATCTGGGCTTAATTACCCCATGTGAAAACAATCGCCTCTTACGGTTGCTGGTGCAGCTACTTATTATTAAGAGCGCATGAGAGGTGCGTATGAAAAAAATAGAGGGCAAGATTGTTGCTAATTTTGACTTTAATGGTAAACAAAAAAGTGACCTATTAAAAGCATGGAAGCGTAAAAACGATAGGGAGCTTGCTGCGCAATATATTGATGCTGTTAGAGGGCCAATTGAACTTTGGCTATCTCTAGTTGAGGGTGGTAAAACCGCAATACCTCACTTTAAAGACTATGCTACTAAGCTGTCTAAAAACATTGCCAGCGTGATTAATACGTGTAATTCACTTCCTGAAGATGTTGTGTCACGCATGGATGCCATGGTAGTAGAAAGGCTTTATCTCGCCAAATATAAATACGAAAACTCAATGTCAAAAGATGCATTAAAAGCACTTGCCATTACTTCGCATGCACACTGGATTAAAACAGAATATCCAGGCTTAGAGGAGATGTGGGAGGTGCTACATGATTTTCTAGTAATCATTCAAGATGTAGCAAATGAACTTGGTGAACTAAAGGGCAAGGCTGGGCCAGATGTAGGCAATGAAAAGCTTTTGGTGTCTTGGCTTGCTGAAGCCTATGAGAGTGTTTTTAATGAGATTCCGTCATCTGAGAATGGTAGCAATTTCAGAAAGTTTGCAGCCGAACTCAGTAAAATACTTGGTTATTCGCTTGGTAGGGATATTATCAACGAGCTTATAAAAAACCGTCAGGTATTAGGCAAATATACATCTAATCCCTAACGGTAATTACTCACTACGAACTTAAGTAAGATTTGTATTATTAGACCTTAGTGCATCCAATTGGGCGCGCATTACAAAGGAGCTAATATGTCTAATTCACTACCTCAAACGGGGTTCATCCGTTTACCTCAAATACTTGCAGTTATTCCTGTTGGTAAATCTACTTGGTGGGCCCGTGTTAAAAGCGGCGCTTACCCATCACCAATAAAGTTGGGCGTTAATACTACCGTATGGAAAGCCGAGGATATTCACGCGCTAATCGCAAAGTTAGCTAACGGTGATAATCAATCATGACCTGTAACGGCGCTAATGACGATGTGGCATTAGCTAAGCTTTTCACTAAAAACGAAAATTCAGAGGCTAATCGCCATCTAAAGTACATCATGGAAAATGGAAGCATGACCAAGATAGATGCATTCGAAAAGCTAGGCTTGCACCAGACATCACAACGTTTTAGTGATCTCATAAAAAAGGGCGCGCCGATTGGTAAGGATTGGAAAGTACAGGCAGATAGCACTGGTGCAAAACACCGCATTCGTCTCTATATTTGGCTAGGTTTTAATGCTGCTCAAGGTGATCTTTTTGGTGGGGGGTATTCTAATGGATAGCGTCATATTTGACTCTAAATTAGTTGAGTGTGACAAGGATATTGTGGCACATTTGCAGTCACATGGTGTGAAGTGTTGCGCTTATTGCAATAAATCGTTTACATCAGCCAGAAGGCCGCATAGTACTTCAAGGTCTTCACATATAGACACACAAATAAATACATGGTCATTTATTCTATGCAGAAAATGCACCCGCATTGCCAAGCAACCAAACAATTTAGTCCATGCAAGCTTGTTTAAAAAAGCGCAAAGCGAGCACGCTTTGTTAGTGGCCACAGTGAAAGGTACATCATGAAAAATATTAGAAATTCAAAAGCTGCAACATTAGGTTTAGAGAGAGTAATTAAACAACAAAATGAAGCCATGCAGCAGCTAACTGCTGGGCTGCAAGATGCCCTTTACAGCATTGCTGAAAGCCTAGATTTTATGGCCGCAAAGCACGCAGCGGGTGAAGTTGATATTAAGCCTACTGAAATTGAAAGTGCAATCATTTATGAAGCACTCAAAAAGCACTATTTAGACAGTATGAAAGAAACACCTGGTGAGCAAGCCCATGAGCAAGCTATGCTGAGAATTAGGCATTTAGCAAATGGCGGGTGCTTTAATGCCTAAAAATTACATTAAGCAAGTGGCAGCGGCCGCCCTTAATTCAATTGATAGCGTCTTAGCCAATTGGTGTGCAGGTGGTAAGCGTGAGGGGCATGAGTATGTTGCACTAAACCCAAACCGAGCAGATAGCAATTCGGGTAGTTTTAAAATCAATTTAAGTACAGGTGCCTGGGCAGATTTTGCCATTGATGTAAGCGGTGGTGATTTAGTTGCGCTAGTGGCATATCTTGACGGTGTTTCACAATTTGAGGCGGCCAAGCTTTTAGGGGCATTTCTAGGCATTGAGTACCAAAAAAACGACCCACAGAAACGCGCTACAAGCGCACAAAACAAGGCGGCCAATACTACGACCCCAACCCCAAAAGATTTAAGCGAGTGGCTGCCACTGTTACCCGTGCCAATAGATGCACCCGCCCCACCCTTAGCGCATTTTAAGCATGGCAAGCCGTCTATGCAGTGGGCATATCAATTACCTGGTGGAGTGGCTTGTTATGTGTACCGATTTGAAGCAAAGACCGCTAGTGAGCGTAAACAGTTTGCACCGCTTACTTATTGTGAGCATGCCACTAGCAAAAACCGTGAATGGCGCTGGCAAGGTTTACCAGAGCCGAGGCCACTTTATAACCTAGATAAAATTATCAGTAATGCTAGTGGGCTAGTGGTGGTTTGCGAGGGTGAAAAGGCAGCGGATGCAGCGGCGATATTGTTACCTGATGCAGTTATAACCACCATGCTAAACGGTGCGCAAAGCCCTAATAAAACAGACTGGCAACCATTAAGTGGGCGTGATGTTTGGCTATGGCCAGATAATGACGAAGCAGGTCAAAAGTGTATGGCGGCTATACGCAATTTATTAAAGGTTGCGGGGGCTGCTAGTATTAAAACGATCAACTTAAAAGCCTTTGATAGCTTGCAAGTTAAAGGCGATGCGGCCGACTTATTAACGGCTGGCTTTGCTCAAGCGGCCATGCTTGAATTAAGTCAAAAGCCTGATTTTTTCGCAGTTGATAAGCCCACTAGCAATGAAAGCAATACAGAAAGCCGTTTCAACTTGAATGATGGAGGCTTGTATTACTTTGGTAAAAATGACGCTGGTATTGATGCACCACCACTATGGATATGCTCAAAGCTAGAAGTTACAGCCGTTACCCGTGACGCTAAAAATGAAGCATGGGGGCGCTTGCTAGAGTTTGATGACTTAGACGGTGTGCATCATGCCTGGGCAATGCCTATGGATTTATTGCGTGGTGATGGTGCGGAATATCGAGGGGCCTTGCTTTCAATGGGCTTGCAAATATCCACCATGACTAAAGCCCGTAACCTATTAACGCAACATATACAGACGGCTAAAGTTGAAGCACGGGCAAGGTGTGTAGAGCGTACAGGCTGGCATGATGGCAGCTTTGTAATGCCAAATAAAACCATAGGCACCAACCAACAAGAAAAAATCATTTTTCAATCAGCCGTCAATACACAAAGTACCTTTAAGCAAAAAGGCACTTTGGCAAGCTGGCAAGATAATGTATCTAAACCATGTGCAGGTAACTCTAGGCTAGTGTTTGCCATTAGTGCTGCCTTTGCTAGCCCGTTGCTAGATGTGACAGGCATGGAGAGCGGGGGCGTGCATTTTAGAGGCGATTCTAGCACGGGTAAAACCACAGCTTTGCGGGTGGCTTCATCGGTATGGGGTGGGCTTGATTATCTGCAAAGGTGGCGTGCTACTGATAACGGCTTAGAAAGCTTGGCAGCGCAACACTCCGACTGTTTGCTAGTGCTTGACGAGCTGTCACAGGTTGACCCTAAGTCAGCGGGTGAAGTTGCCTATATGCTGGCTAATGGGAGTGGCAAGGTGCGAAGCATACGCACAGGTGCAATGCGTGATACTGCCACATGGCGATTATTGTTTTTATCAAGTGGTGAAGCTGGCTTAACTGAGCACATGGCGCTAGCAGGGCGCAAGCCTAAAGCAGGGCAAGAGATTAGACTTCTAGATATACCTGCTGATGCTGGCCGCGGCTTTGGTATTTTTGACACCTTACATGATCACATAGGGGGTGCAGCATTTAGTAAGGCTTTAAATGATGCCGTAGGCAAGCATTATGGGGTGGCCTCAATCGCTTATTTGTCAAAGCTGGTAGATAACTTAGACAAAATACCTGGGCACGTTAAAAGGCTACAAAAAGAGTTTTTAGAAAATCACCTTAAAACTGATGCAGGTGGCCAAGCTTATAGGGCAGCTCTACGCTTTGCCTTAATAGCCGCTGCTGGTGAAATAGCTACGGTTTGGGGCGTTACTGGCTGGGCTAGTGGTGAAGCTATCAAGGCTGCTGATACTTGCTTTAAGGCATGGCTTATGCAGCGTGGCGGGACTGGCAATGCTGAAGAGCGTGCAATGCTTGCCCAGGTGCAGCGCTTCTTTGAATTGCACGGTGAAAGCCGCTTTAGTGACTGGGAGCGGCCAGCTAGTGACACTTCACAGCATGCCCCTAAAACCCTAAATAAAGCAGGCTATCGCAAGCACTTTGACGCTAAAGATGCAGACGGTCAGCCAGTTTATACAGGTGAAAACTATGCAGACGGTGACGAAAAGAAAGCCCGTGATACTGAGTTCTATGTATATCCTGAAACGTTTAGATCTGAAATTTGTGCGGGCTATGACTATAAGGTGATACAGAAGCTACTTGATAAGCATGGTGCACTTATAAGGCCAAATTCAAGCAAAGCTTATACAAGAAGTGAGAGGCTGCCAGCCGAGGGCATGCAAAACATATACAAGCTTAATAGTAAGGTGTTTGGATTATTAGCAGAAAATGATGCAGATTAGTGGATTGTATAGGACTGTTTAACACTATTCGTCTTAACTGTATTAAATCGCATTAAAAAGGTTAATGCAGCTAGAAGCCAGTAAATACGCCATGTCTTAACCGTATTGGCTGTCTTAACTCAATAAATGCATAACTGAAAGTAAATCGGTGGGTGAATGGGTTTCACAAAGGCCACCAGCGCGATAAAATCGGCGGGTTAACGTTGTGTTTTAGTGCATCACTTTTACGTTAAATTGGTTGTGATGCTGGTGCTGATGTTACGCGTGCGGTGTGTAAATTTAGCTTAAAATTTTTGTGGGTCCTTCCTGCATTTTGAATATCTGCGGGTAATTCAAGCCCCGAATTAAAACTAGTGTGTCATGCAGTCTTGGGGTCGTCACTTAGGTGGTCACGTAGGTGGGGGGTGGTCAAAAGTCTGGGGCAATTCGACCCTAGACCGTATGCCTAGACACATTTTTATGGGCGGGAGTTATTGGGGGGGGAGGGGTCAAGCTATTGGCTGCATGCTATTTTAATTAAATTGGATGATTTGATTAAAAACGACTAGTATATTTTGTTAATTCGCTGGGGCGCTATCACTAACAACTTAAAGCGGCATTTTGATACACATATATAAAAAAGCTTGGTTATTGACAATTATTACTGCATAAAATAACATATTGCGCAAATTATCATTTTCGTAAGTAATTGATTTTATTGAATTTCCCACAAATAAAAAATAGCAATTTTACATAACATCCGTTATACGAAACAAATTTCATTTATTTAACAATTTCCCACTTTACGTTAAATATAGTACACTTTTTAGCTATCAATTCCCACTTTGGCTATAACGATAATTAAACTATTGTTAAACTTGCTTTAACGATTCTAGCGTGTTACCTTTAGCGGGTGCAAATTACTATGATTAAGGTATGTTATGACAGCTGATGAATTTAGAGAGGGACTTGCCACGCTAGGCTGGAAACAAACAGACTTTGCTATGGCCACTGGCTTAAGTAAAGTGGCCGTGTCTCATTGGTTAACTGGTACCGCCCCGCTGCCATTATGGGCGCAATCACATTTAAGCCTGTTGCTTAAGCTGCATGACCTCGCTGGTGAGCTACTTACACCACCAACAAAAGCGGCCAAGCAAGATAAAAAGATTAATGATTAAATCTTATGCAGATAATTGCACCCGCATTAGGTACAATTACATAACAGCGTTTATCTGCTTTTTTAGTCCAATTTAAAGTGCTTTAAAATAGGTAAGCAAAATTTAATACGTATAAAAATCCGTATAAAAATTAACACGGTTTTTTAACGATGCAGTAAATAAGCGGGTTGTAGGGCGTTTATCGATTCCCGTCACCCGCTCCACACATTGAAAATTGGAATTATGGCAAACCAAACACCGCCTTGTGTTTTAACTTTTGCAGGCACAGACCCTAGCAGCGGCGCTGGTTTGCAGGCTGATATTTTGACATTAGCCAGCATAGGCTGCCACCCGCTCTCGGTTGTGACTGCGATTACCGCGCAAGATACCGTAGGGGTTGAAGGTGTGTTGGCAATGGATGCTGAATGGGTCAACGACCAAGCGCGTGCCATTTTAGAAGATGTGCAAGTTGCTGCTTTTAAACTGGGTTTGTTGGGTTCGGTAGAAAATATTGCGGTGATTGCCGAAATTATGGCCGATTACCCAGATGTGCCATTATTGATTGACCCCATATTAACCTCAGGGCGCGGGGATGATTTAAGCAATGACGAAATGATGGAGGCGATGACCACATTGCTTTTTCCACAAGCCACGTTAATTACCCCAAATAGCCTTGAAGCGCGCCGATTAGCCTTTGCTGATAGTGAAAATGAAATCGCGCATACCTCGTTAGATGAAAGTGCCACGCGACTACTTGCTATGGGCTGTGAATACGTGCTCATTACCGGCACGCACGAGCGTACGCTGGAGGTGACCAACACGCTATATGGTGAAAATCAATTGATTAAGTCTTACCAGTGGGAACGTTTGGTCGGGAGTTATCACGGCTCTGGTTGCACGTTGACCAGCGCTATTGCCGCTTGTATGGCACATGGTTTGAATATGGAAGAAGCCGTGTTAGAGGCGCAAGAGTTTACTTGGCAAACGCTTAAAAATGGCTTTAGGCCAGGCATGGGACAGTATATTCCGGACCGCATGTTTTGGGCGAGAGATGAGGAAGAATCGGAAGTAAAAAGTGGTGAAAAAAACAAAGCGCATTAGCCAAAAAATCTGCTTAAAATTTAAGCAATTTATCACAACATCCTTGCCCCTCCTCTGTAAGCCAGTCCCCATGCGGCTTCCAGAGGCATAAAAATTTCTCGGACGAAATTTTAATGTCAAACTGTGGATAACTTAGCCATAAAATGAACGCAAATCTTAGTCAGAAAATCTCTGGTTTATATGCAATTACGCCAGATATTGAAAATACCGATTTATTGCTTGCAAAAGTAGAAGCTGCTTTGCAAGGCGGGGTTAATGTTTTGCAATATCGCAATAAACTTGCTAGTCATAAACTCAAAACCCAGCAAGCGCGCGCACTGTTGCCGCTATGTAGGCAATACGGCGTACCGCTGATCATTAACGACTCGGTCAAACTATGCTTGACCTTAGATGCCGATGGCGTGCATTTGGGTGCGGATGGTGATTTAGCAGAAATCAGAGCGAGAATCGGTGCAGGCAAAATTTTAGGTGCGTCGTGTTACAACCGCTTTGATTTGGCTTTGCAAGCCCAGCAAGCTGGGGCTGATTATGTGGCATTTGGCGCGTGTTTTTCTTCCATTACCAAACCCAATGCCGTACAAGCACCCTTAACTTTGTTTACATTAGCCAAACAGCAGTTAGCAATTCCCATCGTGGCAATTGGCGGCATTACCTCAAGTAACGCACAGCAGATCATAGCTGCTGGCGCAGATGCTGTTGCGGTCATTTCAGCGCTTTTTGCGCTAGATCAAGAAAATATCACAGAGCAGGCGAAAAAGTTCAAAAACAACCAAAATATGGCTGATAGCAACCAATAAATTGATGTACAACTATTTGATTTTAAAAGAAATATTGTGATAAAATTAGCCTGTCCTTCCTAGAGGGCTATTATATTAAAAAGGAGATATACTATGAACATGCAAAAAAAACTAATCGTTGCTTTATTTGCCTTAGCCGCCGTTCCAGCATTTGCGGGCGGCCATACCCATCAAGGTCGTATGGAAACTTGTATGCGTGCCGCTTTGGCCAAGCATCCAGGTGAGGTCATTTCGCTTGAAGCGGAAGTTGAAAAAGGGCGCGGTGCGATTTATGAGTTCGACATCAAAGGTGCCGATGGTGTGGAATGGGAAGTGGAATGCGTCGCTAAAACTGGCAAAGTCTATGAAGAAGAAATTGATGTTGATCCAAATAGCGCTGACTTTACCTCTAAAGCAAAAGTGAGCATGGAAGATGCAAAAGCAACGGCTTTAGCCAAATATCCTGGCGAGGTCGTTTCAACCGAATATGAATTGGAAGACGGTAACCCAATTTATGAGTTTGATATTAAACGTGCCAAAGGTAACGAGATTGAAGTGGAAGTAGATGCAGTAACCGGAAAAATCGGTGAAACAGAAGAAGAAATTTACGAAATCGGTAAAGACTAATCATTATTAAGCAAGTTGAAAACGGCACCTGCGGGTGCCGTTTTTGCTATTTGGCATCACCTAAATGGAGCGTGTACTGCTAAAATGTAGCTTCACTAATTTATTTCATCATTTAAGCAATATGACCTCACGTAACCAAACTCTTTTTGAAAAATCTCAACAACTTATTCCTGGCGGTGTTAATTCGCCTGTGCGTGCGTTTCGAAGTGTAGGCGGAACGCCGGTTTTCTTTAAAAAAGGGCTGGGTTCTAAACTGTGGGATGTGGATGGCAAAGAATACATAGACTACATCAACTCTTGGGGGCCGATGATTGTCGGCCATGCGCACCCAGTCGTCATTAAGGCTGTGCAAGAGGTAGCGGCCAATAGCTTGTCTTTTGGCGCACCAACTGGCTTAGAGCTTGAAATTGCAGAGCTCATCAATAAACTCGTGCCCAGTATGGAACAAGTACGCTTGGTAAGTAGCGGCACAGAGGCCACCATGAGCGCAATACGTGTGGCGCGTGGTTTTACAGGGCGTAGTAAATTTGTGAAGTTTGAGGGTTGCTACCACGGGCATTCAGATGCTTTATTGGTAAAAGCTGGCTCAGGTTTGCTGACTTTTAATGAGGAAAGCTCAAAAGGCGTGCCAAGTTCAGCGGGCGTTCCGGAAGAAGTGGCCGCTCACACGCTAACATTGGAATACAACAACACGCAGCAACTCAAAGACTTATTCGCCAAAATGGGTGACGAGTTGGCGTGTGTGATTATTGAGCCAGTTGTGGGCAATATGAATCTCATCGTGCCCACGCAAGAGTTCTTACAAACCTTACGTGAATTATGTACCAAACATGGCACCGTGCTGATTTTTGATGAGGTGATGACAGGTTTCCGTGTGGCGCTAGGTGGCGCGCAAGCTTTGTATAACATCAAGCCAGATATGACAACGCTAGGCAAAGTGATTGGTGGTGGCTTGCCTGTCGGTGCATTTGGTGGACGTAAAGATATTATGCAATGCCTTGCGCCTGTGGGTAGCGTTTATCAAGCAGGTACGTTATCTGGTAACCCTGTAGCGGTAACGGCGGGTTTGGAAACGCTCAAAATTATTCAAGAAAATGGTTTTTATGACAAACTCACTGCACAAACCAAAAAATTGGTGGATGGTCTAGTGCAGGCTGCTAAAGAAGCCGGGGTGACGTTTAGTGCGCAATCTGTGGGCGGTATGTTTGGGATATATTTCAGTGAAAAATGTCCAGCAAGTTATGATGAGGTAATGCAATCCAATAAAGAGCAATTTAACAAGTTTTTCCACAGTATGTTAGAAAGCGGCATTTACCTTGGCCCATCCGCTTTTGAGGCTGGTTTTGTTTCAGCCGCGCATACAGATGATGACATTGCAAAAACTGTTGCAGCTGCAAAAAAAGCTTTCTTAGCAATTTAAAACAAAAATTTTATGCTATGTGATTGATAGCAAGGGTCTTTAACGGTAAAATGGAAAGTTCCGCTAAATGTTTTGATAGTGAATGAAAAAGCATGAATAAATTGGTAGAAAATGCAGCAGAATTAGTCAGTCCCGCACAAAATCAGGCGCCGAAAAATCAGGGCTTATACGACAAGCGTAATGAAAAAGATAGCTGTGGCGTAGGCTTTGTTGCGCACATCAAAGGCAAAAAAAGCCATGAGATTGTTAGTCAAGGCTTGGCCTTATTGACTAATTTAACCCATCGTGGCGCAACAGGGTACGACCCAAAATTGGGTGATGGCGCAGGATTGTTGATGCAAATGCCTGATGCTTTCATGCGTAAAGAGGCAGTCAAGCTTAACATTGCATTACCTGAGGCTGGTCAATATGCGGTTGGTAATTTATTTATGCCGCAAAGTCAGGCCAATCAGGCACAAGTAGAGGCTGTTGTCGGCAAAATAGTCGCGGAAGAAAATCAAACGTTATTAGGCTGGCGTCATGTGCCAGTGGATAACAGTAATATTGCAGATGCGGCGCGTGCGGTTGAACCATGCATGCGTCAGGTCATCATCGGCAGCAATGCGGCTGATCAAACCACTTTTGAGCGTAAATGTTTTGTAATTCGTAAGCGCATCGAGCATGCAGTTCGCGCCCTTAATTTGCAAGATAACGCACAGTTTTATATTCCGTCGCTTTCAAGCCGTACCATTGTTTATAAAGGCATGTTGTTGGCAAATGAAGTTGGCGTTTATTACAAAGATTTAGTGGATGAAAGCGTGGTTTCAGCGCTTGCATTGGTACATCAACGCTTTTCAACCAACACATTCCCAGCATGGGATTTAGCGCATCCTTTTCGCATGATTGCGCACAATGGTGAAATTAATACTGTGCAAGGCAACGTGAATTGGATGGCAGCGCGCCATGAGACGATGAAATCTGCCGTCATTGGTGAAGACTTAGATAAACTTTGGCCACTCATTGCTGAAGGTCAATCGGATTCAGCTTGCTTTGACAACTGTTTAGAATTGTTAGTTGCTGGTGGTTATAGTTTGCCACACGCGATGATGATGTTAATTCCAGAAGCGTGGAGTAACAATGCGCTGATGGATGAAGAGCGTCGCGCGTTTTATGAATACCACGCTGCCTTGATGGAACCTTGGGATGGCCCTGCTGCAGTAGCCTTTACCGATGGCAATATGATTGGTGCTACACTAGATCGTAATGGTTTGCGACCCGCGCGCTATTTAGTGACTGATGATGACGTAGTCATGATGGCGTCAGAAATGGGTGTGCTGACTTTCCCACAAGAGAAAATCGTTAAAAAATGGCGTTTGCAACCGGGCAAAATGCTGCTGATTGATACTGTGCAAGGCCGAATTATTGATGATGGCGAAGTTAAATCTCAAATCGCGACAGCTAAGCCTTACAAACAGTGGATTGCGCAATCACGCTTTCATTTAAGTGATTTGCCAAAACTTCAAGCCAATCTAGACTTAAAAGAAACTTTGTTGGATACGCAGCAAGCTTTTGGCTATACCCAAGAAGACTTGAAATTCGTGTTGCAACCTATGATTGCGAATGGCGAAGAGGGCGCAGGCTCAATGGGTAATGATGCAGCTTTGACTGTGTTATCAAATAAAGCGAAGCCACTTTATAACTACTTTAAACAATTGTTTGCGCAAGTCACTAATCCGCCTATTGACCCGATTCGTGAAGAGTTGGTGATGTCTCTAGTAACATTTATAGGCCCCAAACCTAATTTATTAGCGATTGACGAAACCAATCCGCCAGTGCGTTTGGAGGCTAGTCAACCAGTTCTGACTCTTGAAGAGTTAGAGCAGTTGAAAAATATTAGCACATCAACTCAAGGCCAATATAAATCATTGGTGCTGGATATTACCTATGATGCGACCTTGGGCAAAGCAGGAATGCATCAAACGATTGAGCACATTAATCAAAGTGCTGAATCAGCAGTGCATAACGGCACTAATGTGTTGATTTTGTCAGATAGGGCGATTTCTAAAAATCGTATTGCGATTCCTGCTTTGCTAGCTTGTTCCGCTTTGCATGAGCATTTAGTTAAAACTGGTTTGCGTACCAGCACTGGTTTGGTGGTCGATACTGGCTCAGCGCGTGAAGTACATCACTTTGCATTGTTGGCTGGCTATGGCGCTGAGGCAGTATGTCCTTGGTTAACCTTTAAAACGATAGAGAATATTGCTTCAGATACCTACTTAGCAAATAAAAACTTTATCAAGGCGATTGGTAAAGGTCTTTACAAAGTGATGTCGAAAATGGGTATTTCGACTTATCAATCATACTGTGGCGCACAAATTTTTGAGGCAATCGGCCTAAATAGCGCGTTTATTGCGCAGTATTTCACAGGAACAGTGTCACAAATTGAAGGTATAGGCCTAGACGAAATTTCTGAAGAAACTTTACGTTTGCACAAGCTGGCGTTTGGCAATGACCCAGTGCTGGCAAATGCTTTAGATGCGGGTGGTGAGTATGCATTCCGTGTACGCGGCGAAGAGCATACTTGGACACCTGAGTCTATTTCGAAACTACAAAATGCAACCCGAACAGGTAAATACGAAACTTACAAGGAGTATGCAAAGCTCATTAACGACCAAACACGTCGTCACATGACACTGCGTGGCTTATTTGAAATAAAACCGGCGAAAGCGGCAATTTCATTAGACCAAGTAGAGTCAGCAAAAGAGATTGTGAAGCGTTTCGCTACTGGCGCCATGTCTTTAGGGTCAATTTCTACCGAAGCACATGCAACACTGGCGATTGCGATGAACCGCATTGGTGGTAAGTCAAACACGGGTGAAGGTGGCGAAGACGCTAAACGTTTTATTCCAATCGCTCAAGATACGACAATGGCAGATGTTATTGGGCATGACCTGATTGAAAGTAATATTCCACTTAAAGCGGGTGATTCATTACGTTCACGCATCAAGCAAGTGGCATCAGGCCGATTTGGTGTGACAGCGGATTACTTAGCTTCAGCTGATCAAATTCAAATCAAAATGGCGCAAGGTGCTAAGCCGGGTGAAGGTGGTCAATTACCTGGCCATAAAGTATCCCCATATATCGCTAAATTGCGTTTTTCAGTACCTGGTGTGGGCTTGATTTCTCCACCGCCGCACCATGATATTTATTCAATTGAAGATTTGGCACAACTGATTCACGATTTGAAAAATGCTAATCCTAAAGCCTCTATTTCAGTGAAATTAGTTTCAGAAACGGGCATTGGCACTGTGGCAGCAGGTGTAGCTAAAGCCAAGTCAGACCATATCGTAGTGGCTGGTCATGACGGCGGCACAGGTGCCTCACCTATTTCATCTGTAAAACATGCTGGCACACCGTGGGAATTGGGCTTGGCTGAAACTCAGCAAACCTTAGTGCTAAACCAATTGCGAGGTCGTGTTGTTGTACAGGTAGATGGGCAAATTAAAACGGGTCGAGATGTTGTAATAGGTGCGTTATTGGGTGCCGATGAGTTTGGTTTTGCTACTGCGCCGCTAGTGGTTGAGGGTTGTATCATGATGCGTAAGTGTCACCTCAACACTTGTCCAGTTGGCGTGGCAACGCAAGACCCGCTGTTGCGCAAAAAATTTACTGGCCAGCCTGAACATGTGGTGAATTACTTCTTCTTTGTGGCAGAGGAAGTACGTGAGCTTATGGCAAGTATGGGTATCGCCAAATTTGATGATTTAATCGGCCGTGCCGATTTGCTCAATATGCAGGCGGGCATTGATCACTGGAAAATTCAGGGCTTAAATTTCAGTAAAGTGTTCCATCAGCCAGATATGCCTGCTAGTGTTTCACGTAAAAATAATGACGTGCAAGACCATGGCTTAAAAAATGCGCTAGATAATCAATTAGTCGATTTAGCAAAAACAGCCTTAGAAACAGGCAATAAAGTGGTATTGGATATTCCAATTACTAACACTAACCGTACGGTTGGTACGATGCTTTCTAACCAAGTAGCAACACGTTATGGCAACGCAGGCTTGCCAAATGACACCATCACGGTGAACTTTACCGGAACATCTGGGCAAAGTTTTGCAGCCTTCTTAGCCAAAGGCATTACGTTTAACTTAACGGGTGAAGGTAATGATTACGTTGGTAAAGGTCTATGTGGTGGTCGTATTGTGATTAAGCCTCCGATTGCTTTTAAAGGAGCACCGCACGAAAATATTATTATTGGGAATACCGTAATGTATGGTGCAACCACGGGAGAGTCTTACTTTAACGGCGTAGCGGGTGAGCGCTTCTGTGTGCGTAACTCAGGCGCATCCGCCGTGGTTGAGGGCGTAGGTAACCACGGCTGCGAGTACATGACGGGTGGTACTGTCGTGGTATTAGGAACAACGGGTCAAAATTTTGCAGCAGGCATGAGTGGTGGTGTAGCTTATGTGTACGATGAAGATGGCATGTTTGCTAAACGCTGCAATATGAGTATGGTAGCTTTAGAGCATGTTGTTGCGGCAGAAGCGGATATTGGCAAAATACAGCATTTGAATCAGCCAGATGAAGTGACGCTAAAAACGTTGATAGAAAACCATGCAAATTACACAGGAAGTGCACGAGCAAAAGCATTGTTGGCTGACTGGCAAACATCACGTGCAAAATTTGTAAAAGTCATGCCAAATGAATACAAACGAGCGCTGACAGAGTTAGCGGCGGCGGCAAGTAAGGAAGCAGCATAATGGGAAAAGTCACAGGATTCATGGAGTTTGAACGTCTTTCAGAGGCAAATTTGCCTGCTAAAGAGCGCACAAAAAACTATAAAGAATTTGTACTGCATTTGAGCGATGATGAAGCTAAGCAGCAAGGTGCACGCTGCATGGATTGCGGCATTCCATTTTGTACAACTGGTTGTCCAATTAACAATATCATCCCTGATTGGAATGATTTGGTTTACCACCAAGATTGGCGTACAGCAATAGATGTATTGCACTCAACCAATAATTTTCCGGAATTTACAGGCCGTATTTGTCCAGCACCTTGCGAAGCAGCCTGTACGCTCAATATCAATAATGATGCAGTTGGTATTAAATCAATTGAGCATGCGATTATCGATAAAGCATGGGAAAACGATTGGGTTACCCCGCAAATCAACTCAATTAAAACAGGTAAAAAAATCGCAGTAGTTGGCTCAGGCCCCGCTGGCCTTGCGGCGGCGCAGCAATTAGCGCGCGCTGGCCATAGCGTTGTAGTGCTTGAGAAAAACAGCCGAATTGGCGGTTTGTTACGCTATGGGATTCCTGATTTTAAAATGGAAAAATCACATATCGACCGCCGCATGGTACAAATGCAAGCAGAAGGTGTTGAGTTTAGGGTCAATCAACATGTAGGCGAAAGCGTTAAAGCCGAAGACTTAGTTGCTGAGTTTGACGCAGTCTTATTGGCAGGTGGCGCCGAGCAACCCCGCGATTTGCCTGTAAGGGGTCGCGAATTAGCGGGCGTACATTTTGCGATGGACTTTTTAACACCACAAAATAAAGTCAATGCAGGTGATATCATTGAAAACCAAATTAAAGCCACAGGCAAAAAAGTGGTAGTGATAGGTGGTGGTGACACAGGCTCAGATTGTGTGGGGACGTCAAACCGTCACGGTGCGCTTAGTGTGGTGCAGCTTGAAGTGAATACAAAACCACCAGAAAAAGAAAATAAATCCATCGTTTGGCCAAATTGGCCGATGAAATTGCGTACCTCTAGCTCGCATGATGAAGGATGTGAACGTGATTGGTCAGTAATGACTAAAGAGCTAGTGGGTGAAAACGGACAAGTTACGGGGATAAAAGCAGTGCGCTTAAACTGGACTGACGGCAAAATGAGCGAGATTGAAGGTTCAGAGTTTGTTATCCCCGCGGACTTAGTATTTTTAGCCATGGGTTTTGTTTCCCCCGTACAAAAATTACTAGATGCATTTGGTGTAGAAAAAGACCAACGTGGTAATGCCAAAGCAACTACTGAAGGCGATGATAGCTACAAAACCAGCAAAGCAAAAGTATTTGCGGCAGGTGATGTCCGTCGTGGGCAATCGTTAGTTGTGTGGGCGATTCGTGAGGGGCGCCAAGCGGCACGTGCTGTGGACGTGTTTTTAATGGGTAGTTCTACACTGCCTCGATAATACAGATTGCTTGAGTGAAAACTAAGGATGCAGCGTGATTGAGCTTGCATCCTTTTTTATTAGGAACAACAATGACAATGCTTAAAAACGATACTTTCCTGCGTGCCTTGATGCGCCAACCCACAGATTACACGCCAGTGTGGATGATGCGCCAAGCAGGCCGTTATTTACCAGAGTACCGTGAAAGCCGCAAAACTGCAGGTAGTTTTTTGCAATTGTGTAAAAACGCGCAGTTTGCCACCGATGTAACATTGCAACCGCTAGATCGCTACCCATTACTGGATGCGGCAATTTTGTTCTCAGATATTTTAACCGTACCTGATGCGATGGGTTTGGGTTTATATTTTGAAGAAGGTGAAGGCCCAAAATTTGAGCGTACCTTACAGCAAGAGGCCGACATTAAACAGCTTGTTGTTCCTGATATGACCAAGCTGCAATATGTATTTGATGCGGTCAGCAGCATTCGTCAAGCTTTAAATGGCCGTGTACCGCTGATTGGTTTTTCAGGCAGTCCGTGGACTTTGGCAACTTATATGGTAGAAGGCAAAGGCGGCACAGACTTTTTAAACACCAAGAAAATGGGTTACGCGCGTCCTGAGTTGCTGCACCATATTTTAGAAGTGACCGCGCAAACGGTAACCCAATACCTAAATGCACAAATCGCCGCAGGTGCGCAGGCCGTGATGATTTTTGATTCATGGGGTGGTGCGCTATCGCACAATGCCTACACCGAGTTTTCGCTCAATTACATGAAAAAAATCGTAGCGGGTCTCACCAAAAATGCAGAAGGCAAAAAAGTGCCTAGCATTGTATTTACCAAAGGCGGTGCATTATGGCTTGAAGCACAAGCAGAGATTGGTGCTGATGCGCTAGGCTTAGATTGGGCGGTAGATATTGGCAGCGCGCGCCAACGCGTGGGTGATAAAGTGGCGCTGCAAGGAAATTTAGACCCAGCGATTTTACTATCAACCCCTGAAGCGATAGAAAAAGAAGTGGCAAGTGTGCTGGCAAGTTATGGCAAAGGTAGCGGACATGTATTTAATTTAGGCCATGGTATTACGCAATGGACGCCACCGGAGAATGCGGCAGCCATGTTAGAAGCGGTTCGAAAACATAGCGTGCAATATCACCAATAAGCATTTATTTTAACCATTATAAACGCTCGAGAAAAAATAATTGCTCTGTAAGCCAGTATCTATGGGGCTTACAGAGCATCGAAATGATATAGTAATTAAAAAGCGGCGTTTATAACAAAAAAGCCTTTCAAATCTGAAAGGCTTTTTTCTTTTTTACTAATGCAAGGACATGCGTTTCATCGTACCATCTTTATCAATAAATTTGTGTTTTAACGCACCCAGCGAATGCAACAAAATGGTGAGTAAAAACACAAAGCCTACGGTTTCATGCACTTCTTTAAATAATTCACGCGCGTCTTTATTATCCAACCCGCCAACTAAGTCTAAGCCAAACCACATGACGCCGTATTTACTGTTAATGGCCATAATAAAACCAGTGATTGGCATGGCAATCATCAATAAATATAAAAAGTGATGTGTGCCAGTGGCCAGTTTGCGCTCCCATGCTTTGTATGAAGTGAGCATGGCAGGCGGTGTGTGGGTGATACGCCAAAAAATGCGAAATAAAATAAGGCCAAACACCGTGATACCGATAGATTTATGCAAATTAAAATAAAAGGTTCTGGGGCTTGCGGGTTCGGCTACGTTCCAGTGCACCACGCCTAAGTTAAATAGGTCAAAAGAGGCTTGTTTTGCGGCTTCTTTTGGGATTTCGTGCATAAACCATCCCAGAAAAAACATAAAGAAAATGATGAGCGCAATAACACCGTGCAAAATAACGGCAGTTTTTGTGTAGCGTGTTGAAGCTGAATTCATAGTATGATTCCCACGGAATATTATTATTTAATGTGACCATCGTCACAGCAGATTGTTGCATAAGCGGGCATCATTTTAATCAATAAACAAAGCTAAGGGAAAGTTTCATGCAAAAACTAATGATAATCATGAGTGCGTTGGTCATATTTGGTTGTGCGCATGCCGAGCCAACAGCAAAATCGCCCGAAAATTTTAATATTGAAAGCATCGGAGAAGGTATTTATGTACACCATGGTGCGCACTTAGATATTGACGAAGGATACAAAGGCGATATTTGCAACGCCAGCTTTATTGTGGGCAGCAAGGGCGTAGCGGTAGTGGATACCGGTGGTAGCTTAAAGGTGGGGCAAAAGCTGCGTGAAGCGATTCGCAAGGTAACGCCGTTACCCGTGCTCTATGTGATAAACACGCATGTGCACCCAGATCATGTGTATGGCAATGCGGCTTTTTTAGGCGATAAACCGCAATTTGTAGGCCATGAAAAACTGGCCAATGCCATGCAAACGCGTGAAGAACAATATACCAAGCTTAACGCACGCTTGCTAGGTGAAGATGCAAAAGGGTCAGACTTGGTCAAGCCTACGGTAGGGGTTAAAAATACCTTAACGCTAGATTTAGGAGACAGAAAGTTAGTGCTCACTGCGCACCCTGTAGCGCATACCAATACCGATTTATCACTGATAGAAAGTAAAGCCAACACTTTATTTACGGGCGATTTGCTGTTTATTGAGCGCACCCCTGTAGTAGAAACGGATATTAAAGGCCTTATTGCCGAGCTGGAAAAATTTAAAACGGCAGAGGTAAAACAAGTGGTCCCAGGGCATGGGCCAGTCACTAAAAATTGGCTAGGTGCTATTGGTGATGCGCAACGCTATTTAAATGCCTTGCTAAATGATATTCGTGCCAGCATCAAAAAAGGTGAGAGTATGGAGTCGGCCATGAGTTCGGCAGCCGCTAGTGAGAAAGACAAATGGGTGTTATTTGAGGTGGCTAACAGGCGCAATGTCAACACAATTTACCCTGCGCTAGAGTGGGAATAAAACGTAATAAAAAAACAGCCAAAAAGGCTGTTTTGAACACAACATCATATTAGATGCTCTGCAAGCCAGTATCCATGCGGCTTCCAGAGCGTCTAAATTTTCTCGGGGCAAAACCCAACGATTATTTCTTTAGATTATCTAAACTAAAAGCCGTGTTTGGGTGCAAAAATAACAGTAGTAAACCGCCAGCAATAGCTAAATATTGCAAAGGAGGTAAGTGCAATAAAAGTGAAATGATTACTGCATATATCGCCATAAAAATCGCAAAAAATTTGGTTTTATAGCCTAAAAACAAAGCCAAGCCGCCTACAAGTTGAACCAAAATAATCAATGGTGCAAAAATACCCGGCAAACTAAGCGAGCCGAGTTGCGCTTGATATTGTTGATAACCATCAGGCGTATTAAAAAAGCCGATAATCAACATGGCTACTTGGACTAAAAAAACTTGTGCGAGTAAAATACGGGCGAGGGCGGTGAGCTTGTGTGGCATTGTTTTCTTTCAAAAAATAACAAAATTGAAGCCAGCATCATGCACTGAACAGGCTATTTTCGCAAGCTTTGACCATGAAAAAATCATTTACAGAATTCGATATTGGGCAGCTCACTTTTCAACGTGTCACTTTTAAAAGTGTCACTTGGGCGCAAGCTGAGCCGCTTTTGCGTGCCGTACGCACGGTGGTTTTTATTGATGAGCAGTTGGTAACGCCTGAGTTTGAATGGGATGATATCGATGCGGGCGCGGTGCATTTATTGGCGATGGCTGAAAACCAAGCGATTGCTTGCTTACGCATTATTGAATACACCAAAATTGGCCGCATGGCGGTGTTAAAACAATGGCGTAAACAAGGCGTGGGCATAAGATTGCTAAAAATGGCGATTGAAATTTGCCGCCAGCATGGCAGCAAATGCGTGAAATTATCTGCGCAAACGCATGCCATCGGCTTTTATGAAAAGGCAGGTTTTGTCCAGGTAAGTGATGAATACTGTGATGTTGATATTCCACATGTAGATATGCAACTAGACTTATAAATGTTTGGTAAAATAGTGACTTAAATTTTTAATTATTTTTTAACTAGGCGAAAGAAAATCATGTCAAAAATCGTTTTTAAAGCAGGTGAAGCGACTGTTTATTCAGAGGGTAAAGATGTCACAGCGGCCATGCCAGAAATTCTAATTGGTGCTGTAGATGGTCCAGTAGGTCAAGCATTCGCTAATTTGATGGCGCAAAGCAAAGGTCACACCGCGATGTTTGCCGTGCGTGATATTAACCAACTGGTGCGCCCAGTGTGTATGACGGTGCCAAAAGTAACCCTAAAAGGCAGCACGGACGTGGGCTTGTTTGGCGGTGTAGTGCAAGCGGCTACGGCTGATGCGATTTTAGATTGCGTAATTGAAGGCATTATCCCTAAAGACCAAGCCAACGATTTATGTATTATCAGTTTAGTGTGGATTGACCCAGGTTGTATTCCATTAGAAAAAGAAGGCAAGCTAGATAAAGCCGATATGTACAAAAATAACTACGATGCAACTAAATTGGCGATTAAACGTGCACTTAACGATGAGCCTAGCATTGATGAATTGATTGCGAATCGCAAAAAAATCAAACACTGCATGTGGGAAGAAAGCTGGGGCGACATTTAGTTTGCGCCATTAAGGTTTACTACTGCCACACAATTTTTGATATGATAAGGCAGTAACGCAAACTGGGAGGTGATATGGCTGAGTATAATGTGTGTAAAGAAGCATTTGATCGTCTTTGTGAAGATGTGAATACCGATAAAAAATCGGCCATTAATGAAGACGATTACTGGTTATTTGAGTTGGGATTTCGCTCGGCAATTGAAGAGTTACTATCCATCGCTGATACGGGTCAACAAAGTCGTAAATTTGTCTCGCCACGTTTTCAGATGTTGGCGGATAAAATATTAAGTTCACGTTTGCATTAAACAAAAAAGCGGCTAATGGCCGCTTTTTTGTTTAATACGATGGGTGAAATTATTTAATCTTTTTGGCAAAAAATACCAAAGTAAACACGATTAAGCCAACCACCGCTACAAATGAAACGATGCCTTGCCAACCTAAAAATTGCATATTAAGCCCTTTCTCCCAGTCAACGCAGTTCACGAAATAACATCAGCCATATTTAGCTAAAACCTATGCATATGATATTGTTTTAACATAAAATTTCACTTTGATTTATATCAAGCGGTACTGCATTTAAGAAAGTTATTTTGCGCTAAATTTTTTAGGAAACCATCATGCTCACTATGTTTGACGCCACCATTGCACCGCTTGTCCGCACGCTAAATAATCTATCGCATATTTTAAAAAAAGGCGAAACCTATGCGGACGCTAAAAAAATAGAGCACAGCGTGCTACTCAATGCGCGGCTATTTGCAGATATGTATCCGCTCACGCGCCAAGTGCAAATTGCTACAGATATGAGCAAAGGCGCTGCGGCAAGATTAGCAGGAGTGGAAATTCCTAAATATGAAGATAATGAAACCACATTTGCCGAGCTACAAGAACGTCTTGCAAAAACCATTGCATTTATTCAGAGCGTAACACCCGCACAATTTGCAGGCAGTGAAGCACGTGAAGTGACGATTACCGTGCGTAAAGTGGATGTTAAATTTACCGGGCAAGATTATTTACTCAAATGGGTACTGCCAAACGTGTATTTTCACGTGACAACTGCCTACAATATTTTGCGCCATAATGGCGTTGATTTAGGTAAAGCAGATTTTTTGCGTGGCAAAGAATAAACGCTATTTTCTTAGCGGTTCGAGCAAAGTTTTTAGGCCGTTGTGGTCAATTTCTTGCATTAATTGCAGCAATCGCCCCAACTCGCCTTTAGGAAAACCCTCCCGCGCAAACCAATTTAAATAATGCCCGGGCAAATCTGCCAGCACGCGCCCTTTGTATTTTCCATACGGCATTTCGAGTGAGACTAAGCGCTGTAAATCTTCTGGATGCATCGTTAAAAACCATCTAAAAAACTGCCGAGAGAATTTTGATGCTCTGCGAGCCGCATGGATACTGGCTTACAGAGCATCATAAAAGAAGACGCTTTAAATAACTGCTAGAAATCAGCTTAAATAGCGAGGCGCGCAACCACCTTATTTTGCAGTAAATGGCTGTCAATAATTTCGTCTATATCGGCATTATCAACAAAAGTGTACCAAATGGCTTGTGGATAAATGACCAAAACTGGGCCTTCACCGCAACGATCTAAACAGCCAGCGCGGTTAATACGCACTTGGTTTTCGCCATTAATGCCTAGCGCTTTCACCCGCGCCTTCATGTGGTCAAAGGCAGATTCAGCGCATAAATTGGCGCAACAGGCTTCGCCACTTTCGCGTTGGTTTAAGCAAAAAAATACGTGGTGTTGGTAGTAGCTCATTCTGATGATATGCCTTCTTCACGGGTAAAAATCATGGTGCGGTTAATGCCGATGATGTCAAAATCTTTGCGAATATCGGGCGGAAATTCAGGGTATGGTGCCGCTAGTTTTAAGATATTCACAGCAGCATCATCAAAAATTTTGTTGCCAGAGCTGCGTTTAATGGTAACTTTTTCAATACTACCATCTTGCTTAATATCAAGGGAAAACAATACCTTACCAAAAGCATTCTTATCTCGCATGGCTTCTGGGTAATTTAAGCTACCAAACTTCTCAACTTTTTGCCGAATTTGCTCTTCATATAACGCAAATTTATACTCTTGCGCGCGCGCGCCGAGTTCTTTACGTTTTGGGCGCTTTTGGTAGGCCTCATGTTGCTTGGCAATTTGCGCTTCTAGCTTATCAATTTCAAGCGCGGCGGCGGTCATATCGGCTACATTCAGTTTGCTGGGAGTTTCTTCTTCACCGTCTTGAGAGTCTTTAGCGGTGGAGGCTTGAGACGGATTATTTTCTACCGTTTTGGTAGATTTCATTTGCGTCATCAGCTCGTTCGCTTGCCGTTCAAGTTCTGATACACGTTCTTCAATTTTGGTGTCCACCGCCGCTTTTTTGGCAGCCTTACCACCAGTTTTAACCTTTTGTGTGGGGTTCACAGAAAAGTCTGATTTCTGCTGTTTAATGCTAGGTAACACTGACTTCATTTTTTTGTCTAGTTCAGTGTTGCCGCCACGGTCTAAATTAGCTTGTGCTAAAAGGTCGGCCTTGCTGGGCTTGGTTTTGGTTTTAGCATTGACCAGCACCACATCAAGTGTGGGTTTGGTGCTGACCATTTTTTGCAATTCTGGCGAAAAATGTATGCTTAAAATTACAACATGAATTGTTAAAGACACCCAAAGAGCAATGGCAAACAGGCTCATTGCTTTTAATTTAGTAACCAGCGCGTGGATGGCGTTTACTACGGTCACTTTGGGTGGATTAGCCAAGGATTTGCACTCAAATACTTACATTAACGCATCTAGTTTAACGCATCTAGGATTTTTTGATGCACGCCACCAAAACCACCATTGCTCATGACCAAAATATGGTCGTTTGGCTTGGCGACGCTTTTAATGGCTTGCACCATTGCAGCTAAATCATTAAAGGTCTTAGCCTTATTTGCAATCGGCATCAATGCTTCTTCGGCGCTCCAGCCCAAATTAGCGCCAAAACAAAACACTAAATCTGCATCTTTTAAACTTGCAGGCAATGCGTCTTTCATCACGCCTAATTTCATGGTGTTGCTGCGGGGTTCTAGCACAGCTATTATTCTAGCACCTCTGGAAACCGCATCCAGCTTGGCTCGCAGGCCTGCTAAAGTGGTCTCGATAGCGGTAGGGTGGTGCGCAAAGTCATCATAAACAGTGATATGATTCACTACGCCTTTGGTTTCCATGCGGCGTTTGACATTTTTAAACTCGGTTAAAGCCGCAATGCTGGTTTCTACCGCAACACCTGCATGACGTGCTGCAGCAATTGTTGCAAGTGCATTCATGCGATTATGCTCGCCTAATAAGTCCCAGTTCACACGACCTTGTAATTTACCCGCAAATAGTACGTCAAAGCTACCATCGCCATGCGCATTTGCAGCTTGCCAATTATCATCAGCACCAAATTTTTCTACAGGTGTCCAGCAGCCTTTATCAAGTACGCGTTGTAGGCTAGCTTCCTTGCCATTTGCCACCACCAAACCTTGGCCAGGTACGGTGCGTACCAAATGGTGAAATTGTTTTTCGATTGCGCTCAAATCTTCAAATATGTCGGCGTGGTCAAACTCTAAATTATTTAACACGGCAGTGCGCGGGTGATAATGCACAAATTTTGAGCGTTTATCAAAAAAGGCGGTGTCGTACTCATCGGCTTCAATCACAAAGAAAGGTGAAATACTGTTGGCATCTTGTTGAGGTGTTTGGGGTAATCGTGCTGAAACCGCAAAGTTTTCAGGCACGCCGCCGATTAAAAAACCGGGGGCTAAGCCAGCATATTCGAGTATCCACGCCAACATTGAGCTTGTGGTTGTTTTTCCATGTGTACCCGCGACTGCTAGCACCCATTTACCTTGCAACACGTTTTCAGCCAGCCATTGTGGGCCAGAAATATAAGGCAAACCTTGATTTAGAATTTCTTCCATCAACGCATTACCGCGTGCCACTACATTACCAATGACATAAATATCAGGGTTTAATTTAGTTTGTGCGGGGTCAAAGCCTTCAATTAACTCAATACCTTGCGCCTGCAATTGCGTACTCATGGGAGGGTAAACATTTGCATCGCAACCTGTCACGCGATGTCCTGCTGCTTTAGCTAACACTGCAATGCCGCCCATGAACGTCCCACAAATCCCTAATATATGAATATGCATCTTAATTTATCTTTATAAAACAATTTGTTATGAAAATTATTGTTAATATCAATTTAAAAGGTTTGATGATTTTTTATTGCTAACGCATGCTATTGATACGACGCATTATCAAGGCAAAATTCAAATGATTTATTTGCAAAAAAAGCTTAAAAGAACACTAAAGAAAAATTCTCGCCAGTCGTTATTCTACTTAGACGTAATTGATATTAATTAACAAGCATTATGATAAGCCATCCTTGCCATAAATGGCAGTGGGCATTAAAACAATGGAGCAAAAAAGTATGAATCAGCCTATTCCTCACACAGCCGTCAATCATAGCAATGCCGAGATTTTTTTGGGTCGTCAGCCTATATTAAATGGTAGGCAGAAAATTGTTGCCTATGAGCTTTTATTTAGGTCTAAAAATGATTTGGACCAAGCAGAGGTTGAGGATGACCTGCTTGCCACGTCAACAGTGATAGTGAATACCTTAAGTCAGTTTGGTCTAGACCAAGTATTGGGCGATAAATTGGGATTTTTAAACGTGTCAGCAAGTTTTCTGTTGAGTGAAACGGTTAATTTATTGCCTGCTGATCGTATTGTGTTAGAAATTTTGGAAGATGTGCCCATTAGTCCATTGATTATTCAGCGCTGCGAGCAATTAAAAGAGATGGGTTTTAAATTAGCGCTTGATGATTTTGAGTATAGAGATGGACATGACGAGTTGTTTCATCTGATAGACTACGTAAAAATTGATTTAACCATCACGCCGCACGAAAAATTACCTGACATTGTCAAATTTTTGCGTAAAGTGACACAAGCAGAGCTTATCGCTGAAAAGGTGGAAGAAGTTGAGTTGTTTGCTAAATGTGCAAGTCTTGGTTTTGAAGCATATCAAGGCTTCTTTTTTGCAAAACCCACCGTATTTAAAGGCAAAAAACCACAGCCTCACCAAACAACTCTCATGCGCATCATGGGAGAGTTATTAGGCGACGTGAATTTATCTAAGTTAGAAACCCTGTTTAAAGATAACCCAGGGCTAACTTTAGGGTTACTAAAACTCGTAAACTCAGTTGGTATAGGCGGCGGTAGGCAACATATTGAGTCTATTCGCCAAGCCATTGTAGTGCTAGGTCAAAAACAACTGTTACGTTGGGTGCAACTATTACTCTACGCAAGCCCAGACGGCGCAGTGGGCGGTACATTAATGATGCAAGTGGCTAACCGCGCACGCTTAATGGAGCTTGTAGCTAAAAAAGTGAATCAACATCAAGCTAATTTTAGCGACCAAGCTTTTATGGTGGGTATGCTTTCGCTGGCAGATGTGGTTATGCAAACGCCGCTAGAAGAAGTTTTACAAGAAATAGGCTTATCGGATGATATGCAAAACGCTATCCTTAAACGTGAAGGCATATTGGGTGAACTGCTTACTTTTGCGGAAGTCGTTGAGTATGGCGATTTTGAGGCTTCAGAGAAAGAAATTGAAAAGCTTGGCATCACTCCAGGTGATTTACTAGATATTCAGCTAGAAACGATGGAGTGGGCTAATCAAGTGACAAAATAAATGGTGTTTCTTGCAAAAAAGCCTAATGTTTAAACAAACATTGGGCTTTTTGCAAAGATTATCTTAACGCTAATAAGCTTGCCGCAATATGTTTGGTATTTACATTGCCGTTAATATTCACTATTACCAGCCGCCCCTGCCCTTGCCCTAGTACGTTTTGAAAATCATATACTGCGCCCACCACGGTTAGAGTTTGTTCTTTTACTTCATCAGCAAATTTAATAAGTGCATAGTTCACTTGGTTATTTACATTGGCAATGACGCCTCGCAACCAATCTTCAGTAGTTAATTCATCTGATTTGACGGCCAACTGAATACTATTTAATTCATGTTTAATTGCGTCAGATTCACTAGAATAATTGCCCGCTGCTGCTTTAATTGCTCCGCATGCTACATGTCCGACAACAATCAGCAAAGGCGTATGCAAATGTCGCACACCATATTCTACCGAACCTTCAGCCGTCGCAATTTGATTACCAATGTTGCGTATCATAAACAAATCACCGTCAGGTGTTTTATCCAGTGCTTGTGTGTGCACACGCGCATCTGCGCAAGTCACTACCGTGGCACGCGGATGCTGCTGCAGTTCAAACGGATCAAAATACTCAGGTGGATGGCTATTCACAAACTCATCATTATCTTGAATGAGGTTTTTAATGATGCCGCGTAATTGGTCAAAATCCGAGGTGGTATTTTCGTGATGATGCATCATGTAACTCTTTAATAGTTATGATAAGTTTGGCGCTAACCAACGTTCTAAGTATGCTTTATCTAAACCTCTGCGTTTAATCATGTCATCTAGCTGGTCATTGCCAATTTTATCCACGCTAAAATACTTAGCATCATGATGCGCCAAATAAAACCCACTGACTGCAGCCGCTGGACTCATGGCAAATGAGTCGGTGAGTTGCATCTCTATTTCTTCTGCTTGCAATAGCTTAAACATATCGGCTTTTACCGTATGGTCTGGGCACGCAGGGTAACCTGGCGCTGGGCGAATGCCTTGGTATTGCTCTTTGACTAAGCCATCAATATCTAACTTTTCATTGCTTACATAGCCCCATAAGTCCGTGCGCACACGCTCGTGCATATATTCTGCAAAGGCCTCGGCTAAGCGATCCGCCAGCGATTTAAACATAATGGCGTTATAGTCATCGTGATTTTTTTCATACTCTGCTAAGCGTTTTTCCATGCCTAAGCCAGCGGTCACAGCAAATAGTCCAATGTAGTCATCAGTACCTTTGGGTGCAATAAAATCTGCCAAACATTGGTTGGGGCGTGCCACGCCGTCAATCACTGGTTTTTCGGTTTGCTGACGCATGCCGTACCATGTAAACGCCACTTGGTTGCGCATATCATCGGTGTAAATTTCAATATCATCATCATTTACACGGTTAGCCGGTTGTAACGCAATTACGCCATTGGCACTTAACCAACGTCCATCGATGATTTTTTTAAGCATGGCTTGCGCTTCTTCAAACACTTTACTAGCCGCCTCACCCACCACTTTATCGCTCAAAATGGCGGGGTAAAAACCAGCCAAGTCCCAAGTTTGAAAGAATGGACCCCAATCGATATATTGCGCAATTAACGCTAAATCGATATTTTTAAATACACGACGACCAATAAACTTAGGCTTTACCGGTGTGTACTCACCGTCAAAACTCAGCTTGGCCTTGTTCCTACGTGCATCTGCAATACTCAGCATAGGCACGCCTTTTTTATTGGCATGTTGCGCGCGTGCTTTGTCGTAATCGGCTTGGATCTCAGCTAAATATGCCCCACGCGTTTCTGGCGTCAGTAGGTTTTGCATTACAGATACCGAGCGCGAAGCATCGGGCACGTAAATCACTGGGCCATCGTAATTAGGCGCAATTTTGACAGCTGTATGCGCACGCGAAGTAGTGGCGCCGCCAATCAACAACGGTGTTTTTGCACCATGAAAATGCGGGTCGCGCTGCATTTCTTTAGCCACATAAGCCATCTCTTCTAAGCTAGGCGTAATCAAACCGCTCAGGCCAATGATGTCGGCATTTTCTGCTTTGGCCATGGCTAAAATTTCAGCCGCTGGCACCATTACGCCCATGTTGACGACTTCAAAGTTATTGCATTGCAGCACCACGCTCACAATGTTTTTTCCAATATCGTGCACATCGCCTTTCACCGTCGCAATCACTACCTTGCCTTTAGGCTTAGCCACGATACCTGTGCGTGCTTCCTCTTCAGCTTTTTCTGCCTCAATAAATGGAATTAAATGCGCTACAGCGGACTTCATTACGCGTGCGGATTTGACCACTTGTGGCAAGAACATTTTGCCTTGTCCAAACAAGTCACCGACTACATTCATGCCATCCATCAGCGGGCCTTCAATCACATGAATCGGGCGTCCGCCTTTGGCCATCACTTGCTGACGTGCTTCTTCCGTGTCCTCTACAATGTATTCGGTAATGCCATGCACCATGGCATGGGCAAGCCTTTTTTCGACTGGCACTGGGCTGTCAGGCGTGCCACGCCATGCCAATCCAGCTTCTTCTTTTTTGTCGCCAGCCTTCAACGTGCTGGCCATTTCAATCAGTCGCTCAGTGGGCGCCAACAAATTTTTTGGGTCTGTTATGCGGTTAAGTACCACGTCCTCTACGCATTCTTTAAGCTCTGGGGGCAAATCATCGTACACACCCATCATGCCCGCGTTCACAATGCCCATGGTCATGCCAGCCTGAATGGCGTGATACAAAAACACGGTGTGTATCGCTTCGCGCGCAGGGTCGTTACCCCTAAAGCTAAAGCTCACATTGGACACGCCACCCGATATTTTGGCGTAGGGCAGGTTTTGCTTAATCCAACGCGTGGCTTCAATAAAATCCACCGCATAATTGTTGTGCTCTTCAATGCCAGTGGCAATCGCAAAAATGTTGGGGTCAAAGATAATATCTTCTGGCGGAAAGTCCATGCCCACTAACAAATAATAAGCACGCTTACAAATCTCAATTTTGCGCGCGTAAGTATCGGCTTGGCCTTTTTCGTCAAAGGCCATCACAATCACCGCGGCACCATAGCGCCGGCACAATTTGGCTTGGCGTAAAAACTCTGCTTCGCCTTCTTTCATCGAGATAGAATTGACGATGGCTTTGCCTTGCACACATTTTAAGCCTGCCTCAATCACGCTCCATTTAGACGAGTCAATCATAATCGGCACACGCGCAATATCGGGCTCGGAGGCAATCAAGTTGAGGAAATGCGTCATGGCTTTAACCGCATCCAACATGCCTTCATCCATGTTGATGTCGATGACTTGCGCGCCGTTTTCTACCTGCTGACGTGCCACACTGAGCGCTTCTTCGTATTGCTCGTTAATAATCATGCGCGCAAACGCTTTACTGCCCGTCACATTGGTGCGCTCGCCCACGTTCACAAACAGCGATTGGTCATCGATGATAAAGGGCTCTAAGCCAGACAAACGCATGTCTGGCTTCACCACTGGCACTTGGCGTGGTGGCAAATCTTTAATGGCGTTATAAATGGCATTAATGTGCGGTGGCGTGGTACCGCAACAACCACCCGCAATATTTACAAAACCGCTTTGCGCAAATTCTTTTACCAAGCTGGCGGTAATGTCGGGGGTTTCGTCAAAACCCGTGTCAGACATGGGGTTAGGCAAGCCAGCATTAGGGTAAATGCACACAAAGGTATCGGCAATTTTGGATAATTCTTCGGCATATGGGCGCATTAAGGTAGCACCCAACGCGCAGTTAAGGCCAATCGTCAGTGGTTTAGCGTGACGCACAGAATGCCAAAATGCAGTGACGGTTTGACCCGATAAAATACGGCCAGAAGCATCCGTTACCGTGCCAGAAATCATGATGGGCAAGCGGCTACCATGCTCTTCAAAAAAGGTCTCAATCGCAAATAAAGCCGCTTTGCAGTTGAGTGTATCAAAAATGGTTTCCACCATTAAAATATCCGCACCACCTTCAACCAGACCGCGTGTTTGCTCTAAGTAAGCACTTACCAACTCATCAAAACTCACATTACGCGCGGCTGGGTCATTCACATCTGGCGAGATGCTGGCGGTTTTAGGGGTGGGGCCCAGCGCACCAGCCACAAAGCGTGGCTTATCTGGCGTGCTGTATTTTTGACAAGCGGCTTTGGCCAGTTTGGCAGCCTCCACGTTCATCTCGTAGACTAAATGCGCCATGTGGTAATCGTCTTGCGCCACTTTGGTCGCACTAAACGTGTTGGTTTCAATGATGTCAGCGCCTGCCGCTAGATATTTTTCGTGGATTTCTTGTATCACCTGCGGCTGCGTTAAGGTCAGTAGCTCATTATTGCCTTTCACAAACAATTCACGCTCGCCTGCTGGCGCTTTAAAATCCGCAAAACGCTCACCGCGGTAGTCCGCTTCCGTCAGCTTATATTGCTGAATCATCGTGCCCATCGCACCATCTAAAATGAGGATGCGTTGTTGCAGCAAATCGCGTAGTTTGGCTTCTAACCTAGAAATAGTGAAAGAGGACATTGTTTTGGTGCTTTAAGTAAGGGTTTTAGTCAGGCTATTTTATCACGCTAGTGCTTTTTGATTGATGAGGTGAGAGATACCAAACGTGAAACAATCAAAGCCATGTACATCAAGCCAATAAACATTTGAAAGATACCGATAATTCTAGTGACAGGGTGCGTAATCATCACATCACCATAACCAGTGCTTGAAAGAATAGAGAAACTTAGAAAAATAAGTTCCAGCCAAGTACGCGGTGCATCAGGATTTACGGCTCCCGTTATACTACCGGGGTAAAAATACTGGCAAACTGAATATAGCAAAGCAAAGCCCCAAGCCAGCACTGTAAACGTTGCAGCGGCAGCAAATAACTCATCGCGGGTAATAATGTCATCGTTAAACATATACATGATTAATCCTGCTGCGGTGTAAAAATACATTGCGCTTTCAAGCAGTTGCGCCAAAATGTAGTAATGCTCATTTGCGGTGGTTACATATAAAAGCGTGAGAGCAATAGCGGGTACAGCCAATGCCCAGGCAACCCAATTAACAGCTGGACTGCGATTGACTACCCACACGGCCAGCGATAGCGCAGCTACATTAAAACAGCTGAATATCGCTTGGTTGAATTTTACCGACTCCAACATTGGGTGAATGATGATGCTGGCAAGCTGCACGATGAGTAAAAGTGCAGATGGATGTGTAGATAATGCGTGAAAAATTTTTTTCATAATTACTTTGTGTTATTTGCTAGTATCGCCTCGCCGATATTGCACTGCCTCGGCTATGTGAGAGGGTTTAATATTTACTTCACCCGCTAAATCAGCGATGGTGCGTGCGACTTTTAAAATACGGTGATAAGCACGTGCAGATAAATTAAGTCGTGCAATAGCAGTTTTGAGCAAGGTTAATCCTGCATCATCGGGTTGGCAATAGGTGTCAATTTCGAGGCTGCCTAATGTGTTATTGGCTTTGCCTTGGCGTTGTAACTGTAATTTACGAGCAGTATCAACTCTCTCGCGAATTGCGTGGCTACTCTCAGCCATAGTCTTGCTAGTGAGTTCATCCTCTTTAAGTGCGGGCACTTCAATGTGTAAATCAATTCTATCAAGCAATGGGCCAGAAATTTTGGCTCTATAACGTGCAATATTGTCGGGCGTACAGCGGCATTTATTATTGTAGTGGCCTAAATAGCCGCATGGGCAAGGGTTCATGGCAGCGAGCAATTGAAACTGTGCAGGAAAATCTGCTTGTCGCGCAGCGCGGCTAATAGTGATATGCCCACTTTCAAGTGGCTCTCGCAATACCTCTAATACTTTACGGTCAAATTCGGGTAACTCATCGAGAAATAATACGCCGTTGTGGGCAAGAGAAATTTCACCAGGCCGAGGGATTCCGCCACCGCCTGAAAAATACAAAATTATATGAGAAAATAACATAAAATATACAAAGATAAATGAGAATGAGCATAGATCCTAAACATCCAGTACGTAAAATTCCTACTTCACATCGAAGTATAACAGGAGCTATGCCTACTGCAGAAAAAGTCAGCCAACAATTTGAATCAACTCTTGAACGTGATTTGATGTACTTGTTAAGATTCGACCCATATGTTGACAAATTTGTTGCGCAACCCGTAACAATTGAATATCAAGATAATGCCGGTTCTAATCATACTTATACACCAGACATCATAATTTACCACCGCAAAGATATTGCACCTGCAAAAAAGATGAGAACAATACTCGGTGAGGTTAAATATGTAGATGACTGTTAAATTGCATCTAAATTTGACCCACCAAATGCATCGAATATTGACCCATTATAAATTCAGTAACGGATTGAATATAATATTTAAATACTATAGCTACTTGATCAAAATTTTATGCACAAAAATACACTTTTTGGCTCAAACAAGCATGCATATCAACATTGCGGCCTTTATCTATTACTGCCAGTACGATTTTTAATTCATTTTCTGTAAGTGTTTTAGCTTGCGACATTCTTAAATAAACTAATATAATCAGGTAGTTATTATAATTCATTAGTTTATTTGTGACTATGCTTTTAGTCAACAAAAGAATGAAACTACTAATCAGTTACTTAGCTAATAAACTAATATTTTTATTAGAAAGTTAGTTTACTACTTAATAATCATCAAATCTAAAAATAGGATCAATCATTTATTTGTAAATGCAAGTTCGAGCCCAATTTGGTGAGCCAATCTGTTACACAAATATGTACTTCTATCCCACTTTCTATCTTATAACTCTTAGTTTCTTATTGCAAAAAACTCTATCTAATTGCTTACTTTTGTTGAGCCTGATACTGTTATATAAAAATTGTATTTATACCCCCCCCGTTTTACATAAACGGACTTTATTAAGACCTTATATAAAATAATATTTTTGTGAAAAATATGACTAAAGCTATACAAGTATTAACCTCTGACAACATTAAGAACACAGTTGATTTTGCAATTATTACTATTAGGGAAGATGAGTTTGCAGCAACTTTAAACTACTTTCCCCCTACTGCAGAGGCTAAAGGTAAGCATAGAACTTATGAAATCTCAGATATTAAAACATTAGATGAAGTTGAATATAGAGTTGCTATACTTCGAACTGCGGAACAAGGACATTCATCAGCACAATCGGCAACAACTGATGTAATACTTGATCTCAATCCAACTTGGATTGTTGTGGTAGGTATTGCAGGTGCTATACCGGAATCAGAATTTAGTTTAGGTGATGTGGTCATTGCAAATCGCATGATAGATTTTAGTGTGACAGCAGCAACGACTGATGGCAATATTGAAACAGCTCATAGAGGATCACCAGCGCACAAGTCAGTGCAAAATTTGATCAGCCGACTTCCAGCACTAACTACAAGACTTGGTGAATGGAACACAAGTGAAAGACTGGGCGTAACAATGCCAAATGTATGTTTAGACGACGATAACTTTATAGAACAAGATGTAAATTTAAAGAAGAAATTACATAACTCTTTGAAAGAACGTTTTAAACCTGACAATGGGGAAACATTACGTTTACCACTTGTTACAGCATCACCTATCGCGTCAGGAAATATGTTAGTAAAAGATCCCAAAGTTCTAAAAAATTGGACTCATTCTGCTCGCGACTTGAAGGCAATTGAAATGGAACTACCAGGAATCTATGAAGCAGCACGTAGTATAGGTGATGATAGACCTGTGATTGCTATACGAGGAATTAGCGATATTATTGGATTCAAACGGGATCCTGCGTGGACTGGATTTGCTTGTAGAACTGCCGCCTCTCTAACTAGAGCTCTTATAAATTTGTCACCAATTACAGCAAAACCTAAAACTTCAAAAAACATAATTGAAGTTCAAAAGGAAATCGAACATATTGAAATAACAATAGAAAATATTAATAAAATAAATTTGTATTTAGGAAATACTTTAGGGATTTTGTTGAGCACTAAATCCGCCATAAAACCTCTTTATGAAAATTACAATAATGCTCGTAAAGATGTTGTGAGTACATTTGATCAACTTAAGAAAGGTTTTAGACCCAATTTCAATGAGTTGAAGGAAAAGAAAGATATTGGAGCTTTTAATAAGTCATTCATGAAATCTAGAGAAATTATTATTCCAATTGATGATTTGGAGATAAGTATCTCAAATTTTAGCATTTGTGAACTCAAGCCCAGAATGCAAGTGGCATTCACCAAAATAAAAGAAAATTATCAAATATTAAACTCTAGCATTAATGAGCATAACAAATTATGTGACGACTTTATGCAACTTAAAGACCCTAGATTAACTTGTTTCTACTTTGGAATACCAGATTTATCAGAAGCACCTTATATATCTAATTCTCTTTACGCCGACAACTTTAAACAAATTTATAATTCTATGGAAAGAATCATTCTTAACAGTTGGTTACTAATTAAAGATTTTGATTCATATTTAACTTATTTAGAAAGAAAACATGAAGAAAAATGCCTAGAACTTGTTAGCATGAACTTGCCTTCTAAAAAGATTCCAGATCGATTTCGTATTAATATAAATCGTTTTTCAAACGACAAATTAATGCCAACTTTAGAGGAGTGGGAAAGTTTTATTAATGAATTTAACTAGATAAATAACTAGAAATTTTCGAATATTGAAATACTATACTTGTAGCCAAATCAATCAGCCTAAATCATGATTTTTAGACGTTTAATATTACCATGTACTTCCAATTCTCGCTTTTGTCAGAGTTGGTGAGGTATTTACAACTCGAACTATTGCCTGACCATTAGGCTGTATTAAGTTGTAGCTTCTTGTTAATAACTTTAATTGAGTTTGGTATTTTATAGAAAATTTTTGTAATAATAGTTTACATTATTAGTACGCTATGCCCACCAGCGGCAGCGATTTCTAAAGCACGTTTAGCCGCAGATTGCCCTTTAACTTCTGTGAAATCAGGGTAGTCAGTAGTTAGTGTTTGTGCGTTAGATTCTTGCTGTTGTAATGTGCTTGACCCAGTCAGATGCGCACATACTTCTAACAATGTATTGGCTGGATAGATAATTGCACCTTTAACCAAAGAAGCTTCTGATGCACTGACTTGGGGCAGGATAAATGCACGTTTTTCCCCTTTGCCGTTAGCGAGTCTATTAAATGTGTGCTGCATTTGATAGGTCATAGCCAAAGCCCCGCGGATTGGGCGCAACTCTCCCGTAAGCGCTAGTTCCCCCGCTATTTCATATCGAGATAAATGCTCTGTTGGAATTTGTCCGCTTGCTGCCAGAATGCCCAAAGCAATAGGTAAGTCATATCTACCACTTTCTTTGGGTAAGTCGGCAGGGGCAAGGTTGACGGTGATACGCCTTGCAGGAAACTCAAATTGCGCGGTTTGAATAGCAGCACGGACGCGATCTTTACTTTCTTTTACTTCAGCTTCTGGCAAGCCAACTATTGCGAATTGTGGCAAACCGTTAGCTAAATGCACCTCAACAACAACTTCTGGTGCATCCATGCCGCTAAGGGCGCGACTGTAAAGTACGGCAAGGCTCATATTTATTTGGTTATTGTGATGGAGTCTTTTGCAAAGACTCCAGTTTAGCTAGCTGAGCTTCAAGATTCACTAGTTTTTCGCGGGTATGGCGTAGCGCCTCAGCCTGTACTTCAAACTCCTCACGCGAAACGAGCTCCATTTTGGTGAGTACGCCCTGAATTAGTGCATGAAAGTTTTTATCTAAGTAAGTTATCGGAGTTTTATGTACCATGTCTTTGATTTTACTGGATATTTCATCTAGCTTGCTAGCGTTAAGCATAATGTACTTTCAGAATATTGTGTATTTGCTAGCAAGTTTATCAGGTTTTATATAGAAATTACAAAAGATAAATCCGCATTATATATTTATAACCAATTGATTTATAAACAATTATTTATTGGCATGCACTTTGCTTATGACACAACATCTATTTTTATAGGTGATTTTTCATTTTTAGGGGAGTTAAATGATGCAACAGTCATTATTTTCACTAGCGGTATTGGTTAGACATGGTTTACCAAACTATTCGTTTTCGACGCTTGTTCAAAAAGCATTCTAAATTATTAGGTGTGGTAACCCCACGCCGCTCTAGGAGGTTCTTATGAAATTTGTATCAGCAATTATCAAGCCTTTCAAGCTTGACGAAGTGCGTGAAGCTTTGTCCGCCATAGGTGTACAAGGCATTACCGTGACAGAAGTAAAAGGATTTGGTCGCCAAAAAGGTCACACAGAGCTTTATCGTGGTGCGGAATATGTAGTAGATTTTTTACCTAAAGTAAAGTTAGAAGTGGCGATTGACGACACTATGTTAGACCGTGTAGTGGAGGCGATTGAAAAATCAGCTGCAACGGGAAAAATTGGTGATGGCAAAATATTTGTGTTTAATTTAGAGCAAGTGACGCGTATTCGTACGGGTGAAACTGGCTCAGAAGCACTCTAAGGGGATAGACATGAAAAAATTTCTTTCAATACTGGCTTTAGTGACTTCACTGGGCTTAGGGTTTACAGGCAATACGTTTGCTGAGGATGCGGTGGCGGTGGAACCCGTTGCTACCGAGGCAGTAGCAACAGAAGTTGCGGCGGAACCAGTTGCAGATATTCCTGCTACGGCTCCAGCGGTGGAAGTCGAATCAGCGACTACTGCTGAAGCAGTCTCAGTCCCAGCGCCAGCGGCAAATAAAGGTGATACAGCTTGGATGTTAGTAGCAACTGCGCTCGTCACATTAATGACGATTCCTGGATTGGCATTATTTTATGGTGGCTTAGTGCGCCAAAAAAATATGCTATCTGTACTGATGCAAGTATTCGTAATTTTCTCCCTATTGGGAATTTTATGGGCAGTTTATGGGTATAGCGTTGCGTTTACAGGAGGCACTTACTTTGGTGGCTTAAGTAAAGCATTTTTAGCTGGTATTACTACTGATTCGCTTGGAGCCACTTTCAGTAAAGGTGTTTATATTCCTGAATATGTATTTGTGGTGTTTCAATTAACGTTTGCAGCTATTACACCAGCTTTAATTATTGGTGCTTTTGCCGAGCGTATGAAGTTTGCAGCTGTATTGGCCTTTATGGTGTTGTGGTTCACTTTCGCTTACTTACCAATGGCACATATGGTTTGGTATTGGGATGGTCCTGATGCGATTACTGATGCCAAGTCACTAGAAACGGTAATAGCAAATGCAGGTTACTTGTGGGCTAAAGGTGCGCTAGACTTTGCTGGTGGTACAGTAGTACACATTAATGCAGGTGTTGCTGGGTTGGTTGCTGCATTTATGTTGGGTAAACGTATTGGTTACGGCAAAGAGGCAATGACGCCTCATAGCCTTACTTTAACAATGGTTGGTGCTTCATTACTATGGGTAGGCTGGTTTGGTTTCAACGCTGGTTCAAATCTTGAAGCAAACGGTTTAACAGCTTTAGTATTTTTAAACACAATGATTGCAGCTGGGGCCGCCACGTTGTCATGGCTTGCAGTTGAGTGGTTTGGTAAAGGTAAACCATCAATGTTGGGTGCGGCTTCAGGTGCGGTGGCAGGATTGGTAGCAATCACGCCTGCTTGTGGTTTTGTAGGCCCTATGGGAGCAATTGTAATCGGCTTATTAGTGTCTCCAATTTGCTACTTCTTTGTAGCTAAAGCGAAATACATGTTTGGCTATGATGATGCTTTAGATGTGTTCGGCGTGCATGCGGTTGGCGGTATTTTTGGTGCACTTGCTACAGGTGTATTTGTAAACCCAGCATTAGGTGGTACAGGTGTTTGGGATTATGTGGCAAATGGAGTTGGTGCATACGATTTTGCAGCGCAAATGACTGCGCAAGTTTGGGCTGTAGGTGTGGCTATTGTTTGGACTGCCGTTGTATCACTAATAGCACTTAAAGTAATTGATTTATTGATTGGATTACGCGTAAGTGAAGAGGTAGAGCGTGAAGGTTTGGACACTACTGAACATGGTGAACGTGCCTATCATTCTTAATTGATAGTTAACTAAGCAAAAAGTAAAAATCGGACACTTAGGTGTCCGATTTTTTTTGCACTAAACTTGTGCGAACCTAGCAAAATTGCACAACAAAATTATCCTAATCTACATAAACAAGGTGGAATTAGGCTAAAAAATAGTGATTAGTGGCTATATTCCGTTGGCACGATGCTTGCTAATATAAAATTGAAAGTGCTGTAAGTTATCATGTTTTTCTCCTCCCTTTTAGGCGCGTAACGCGCCTATTTTTTTGCCGAGAGATTTTTTTGCCTCTGGAAGCCGCATGGATATTGGCTTGCAGGGCTGGTTAAATAATGATGTGCAATTAAAGCGTATTTTAATGTATAAATACAATAAAATGCTTGACAAACAAAACTAAATAACTAATTATATAGACATGAAGAAAATCCATACGATTCCAAATGAATGGCAAAATATCGCTCAGCTCTTTATTGCGCTAGGTGATGCGCATCGCCAGCGCATTTTATTGGCATTTGAAAAAGATGAGCGGCTCAATATTTTGCAAATAGCCGCTGCTTCAACCTTAAGTAGAACAGCGGTGACGCATCATTTAAAAATATTGCATCAAAGTGGCGCATTAAATAGCGAAAAAATTGGTAAAGAGGTGTTCTTTTGGGTGAATAAAAATTTTATGACCAATGCTATTCAGAATGTGTTGCACTACATAGAAACTGAAATATAACAATAGGTTAAGGGGATACATAAATGCTAGCAAAGATATTACGTGCCATTTGCAAAGTATTGTTTCGGGTAGAAGTACGTGGCTTAGAAAACGTGCCCAATGAAGATGGTCTGCTGATTGTTGCCAACCATGAGTCATTTTTAGATGGCTTGTTGCTAGGGTTGTTTTTACCAAAAGCGGCAACCTTTGTTGTGCATACTTCGGTGCTTAAAAAATGGTCATTTAGGCAAGCGTTGCGCTTAACGCCACATTTACCTGTTGACCCTTCTAGCCCGTTGGCAATGAAAAAAGTCATTAAGCTGCTAGATGCTGGCAAAAACGTGGTGATTTTCCCTGAAGGACGAATTACGCTAACCGGCACTTTGATGAAAGTATATGATGGCCCAGGCTTTGTAGCGGCAAAAACCAGTGCAAAAATTTTGCCAGTGCGAATTGATGGTGCGGCAGAGTCTTATTTTGGGCGCTTGTCCAGCCATCATCCTAGGCGATTATTGCCCAAAGTGACGCTAACCATCATGCCAACGACCAGTGTTGTTATGCCAAAATCAACGCACCACGGTTTTCCTACGGGTAAGCAACGTCGCCGTATTGCGGGTGAAGGTATGCGCAGCGTAATGCAAAAAATGCTGTTTCAGGCACAAAAACCACGTACTTTATTTGAAGCCTTTTTGGATGCAAAAGAAAAATTTGGTGACAATTACAAACTCATAGAAGACATTAACGAAACAGAAGAAACTTATCAGAATTTGCTCAAAAAGAGTTTGGCACTCGGACGCATTGTTAGCAAAGTAAGTGCTTCAGGCGAAGCTGTTGGTGTGCTCATGCCTAATATTACTAACACAGTCGCATTGATGTTGGGCATGAGTGCATTTAATCGAATTCCGGCCATGCTCAATTACACATCAGGTTCAGCAGGCATGCAAAATGCCTGCATTGCTGCCAACATAAAAACAGTGATTACCTCACATAAATTTATAGAAACGGCAAAGCTAGAAAGTGCAGTGGCAGGATTAACCAATCTCAATATTTTATATTTAGAAGATTTGCGAGCCGATTTTGGCGTGGTTGATCGCGCGTGGTTGATAGGCTACGCCTTGCATTACCCACGCGCCGCTATGGAGGTGAGCAAACCAGAAGAGCCAGCCGTAATACTGTTTACTTCAGGCAGTGAGGGTAAACCAAAAGGTGTGGTGCACTCACATAAGAGCATTTTGTCAAACATTTCTCAAATCATGGCGGTGCTGGATTTTAACGTAACCGATAAATGGATGTTGGTTTTGCCTATCTTTCATGCGTTTGGTTTTACTGCATCACTGCTCACCATACTAAATGGGATGAAAGTCGTCGTATTTACGTCGCCTTTACAATATAAAGTGATTCCAGAAGTCATTTATGACCGTGGTTGTACTGTATTTATTGCAACTAGCACTTTCTTAGCTAATTACGCAAAATATGCACACCCTTATGATTTTTATAAACTCCGTATCGTGATTGCCGGTGCGGAAAAATTAAATGAAGAGGTGCGCAAAACTTATCAAGAAAAATTTGGCATTCGTATATTAGAGGGCTATGGGGCAACAGAATGTGCACCTGTACTTTCAGCAAATACCGCGATGGTTAATAAAAATGGCAGTGTTGGACAGTTTGTGCCAGGTTTAGAACACAAACTTGAGATTGTGCCCGGCATAGAAGAAGGCGGTCTGCTACATGTGCGCGGGGAAAATGTAATGATGGGCTATTATTTATTTGATAATCCTGGCGTATTAAATCCACCCGTTGATGGGTGGTATAGCACGGGTGACATTGTAGAGTTAGACGCACAGGGCTTTGTGCATATTAAAGGCCGTGTTAAGCGTTTTGCGAAGGTGGCCGGCGAAATGGTGTCACTAGAAGTGGTAGAGCACATAGCCAGCACCGCCGCACCGGAGCATCAACATGCAGCAAGTACGCAAACAGATATGCAACGAGGTGAAAATATTATTTTATTTACCACGGACCCAGAACTTAAACGTGAAGATTTACAAATTGTAGCCAAAAACCTAGGTAGTCCAGAAATTGCAATTGCCCGTAAAATAGTCCGCATAGAAGAATTGCCAATTCTCGGAACTGGTAAAACGGACTACGTCACACTTAAACAAATGGCGGAAGCGGCGTGAAGAAGTTTATATTCACAACGCTTGTTACGGTGTTACTGCTACTGCCTGCTACACTAATTGCATGGGTTAAGCAGCCATTTAGTAAAGAATTAGATGAATTAAACATCGTTAATTTGCCAAAAGCAGACGCTACTAGATTAAGGGCAGACGTTGAAAAACTCTCAATTGAATATGCAAATCGCAATTTTTGGGATGTAAAAACACTCAACTTAGCGGCTGATTATATTCATGAGGAGTTGAAAAAAACTACCCAGCGCGTAGAACTGCAAAGCTATCAAGTAGATAGCGAAAAGTTTTACAACATCATTGCCCATTTCGGACCGAGTATTGATAATACAGCCTCGTATGAAAATGGACCACCTAAGCCAATTATCATAGGAGCGCACTACGACGCACATGAGCAAACCATGGGTGCAGACGACAATGCTAGCGGCGTTGCTGCATTATTAGAGCTCGCTCGAATTTTTGCAGAAAGACCACCTTCCATACCTGTACAAATTGTGGCCTATACCTTAGAAGAGCCACCTAATTTTAGAACCAATAGCATGGGCAGTCGTCATCATGCGGAAAGCTTGGTGCAGGCGGGCACACAACCTGAGTTGGTGATGGTGCTAGAAATGATAGGCTATTATAGCGAGGCGGAAAATAGCCAAGAATACCCAGTGAGCTTGCTTAAGTGGTTTTACCCAACTCGTGGCGATTTTATTGGCGTTGTGGGTAATTTTGAAAATGCGCCACTGACTAAGATGGTTAAAATGGCAATGCAGTCTGCCCACTCAGAATTCCCAGTGGAATCAATTAGCGCACCTGCGATGATGACGGGAATAGATTTCTCAGACCATGCTTCTTATTGGCTGCATCATATGCCAGCAGTGATGATTACCGATACTTCTTTTTATCGAAACCCACATTATCATCAAGCAACGGATACCTCAGCTACACTAGATTATGCGCGTATGGCGAACGTAGTTGACGGCGTGCAGGTTGTGGTTGCGCATATGGCAGGGCGTAATAAACTTTAGAGATAATAGAAATGATAAACACACAAAACAAGCAGCTTAATTTCAGCGTCTATTTTTTGGGGTTTGCGCTATTGATGCCATTGATGGTGCAAAGTAATACAGAGACTGCACAAAAAAATGATGCAATTCAAACTTTAGAAGACACGCAAGTTGCATCTGCAATATTTGAAAGCGATGCCCAAGCTGTATTATCTTACATATCAAGTTCACAAAAACTTAGTGCGCAACTACCCAGCTTTTTGAATGAATCAACCCAAGCTATTAAAAAACATCAAGGTGCTTTACCTTCGGCCTATGCATTGCGATTAGCAAAAGCATTATCAGAGGCACATGATCTGCGAGACGGCTTGTTTAAGCAAGCGCTTACTCACCGTTCTGCTCTTTATCGAGTTGATGATAGCATCAGTGATAATCAGCGCGTGACGGAGATTGTCATTGCGATGTCAGCAGCAGTAACACTGTTTGAGAACAGTAAAACTATGCATCAAAACTTTGATAAAAACCCATTATTAAAGCGAAAACTCAATGAAGGTTATCCTGAATTTGGGATTCCAGAGGGGTTTTATGACTCATCGACTATGCGCTCAAATAACCCAGAATATCGCAAAGCTTTTACCGATGCAGTGCGTTACTTTGCTGATAACCGTGAAGCTATTGAAGTTGAAATCAATCGAAGTTCAACTTCTATCCAATCGCTTTATCAACATATTGCAAAAAGCCCGATGTTAAAAGGTTTTAAAGGGGCAAATGTATTTAAAAGCATCGCAATATTACCTTTTAAAGCTGCCAATGGCGTTGTGGATGTGTCAGGGCGTAGTTTAAATCACGCTAAGTTCACCAGCTCAAAAATTGTAGGTAACACCATGGGGGCAGTGCGCTGGCGCGATGGTAAGTTAAAAGACGATGCTGAGGTATTTCAAACGATGCAACTGCAACTGCAGCCAGGGGATATTTTGCTTGAAAAAACACCCTTTACTTTAACGGATAAGAGCATTCCTGGACATTTTGGGCATGCTGCAGTTTATGTGGGCACAAAAGATCAACTAAAAGAAATGAATCTTTTAGAAAAACCGATAGTACAAAAAAATATAGCAAAAATTGAAGAGGGGCATGGCGTAGTAGAAGCGTTGCGTAGTGGCGTGCAACTTAACAAGTTGCAAGATTTTATGAACGTTGATGATGTGGCTGTCTTACGTCCTAAATATCTTACTTTAGATGATCGTCGCCAAGCAGTAACGCTGGCACTAAGCAATATTGGTAAAAAATATGATTTTAACTTCGATGTGAATACCACAGATACGATAGTCTGTTCAGAGCTTATTTATATAGTCTATCCGCAGGTGGATTTTGTGACCAAAAATGTACTAGGCAGCTTTTCAATCACGCCTGACGATATTGCGCAGCGAGCAGGTGCTACTGAACAAGATCCGCTTGAAGTTGTGCTGTTTGCGCATAATGGAAAGCTAGTATGCGAGCAGCAATCCCCCAATAAGCATGAAGGTATAGTCTTATATGAGCGCCTAGTAAAGCCCGCAGAAAAAAACAAAGCTAGCAATGCAAGTGTTATACAGCGCGCGGCATTTTCAGGGTTTTTGTAACAAATATACTACTAGACCGCATAAATGACTAAACAGGCAAACTATCAACCAACTTCGGCAATTGCTAATGCAATAGTAGGCATTAGAGCATGGCTAGAGGCGGGACACTACAACCCTAATTTATCCGGCTTGCCAGAACCACTAAAAAATCATCCGCTAATGCGCCAAGTTTGGGATGGGATTGATGCTTCTCAGGTGTGGGATTGCCACGCACATATTATTGGCTCAGGTGATAGCGGGCAGAGTGGTGCATGGGCTACGCCAAGAATGGATACTTGGCTACACCCAATATTGAAAATTCAAAAGTGGTTTCATGTAAATGGTGCTGGACTAGATAGAAAAAATGAAGACATCAGTTTTGTATCGCGCTTAGCGCATTTATCGAGTGAGATGCCTGCGGGTTACAAAACCATGCTATTTGCGTTTGAATGGTCGCACAATGAAGCAGGCGAGCAAGTAAAGCAAGATTCTATATTTCATATTCCCAATGATTATGCCGCAAAAATTGTTGACCAACATCCGCAACATTTTGAATGGGTTGCCTCTATTCACCCTTACCGCAAGGATGCGATTGACGCACTAGAGCAAGCCCACGCACAAGGCGCAGTGGCAATGAAGTGGCTGGCATCTTCAATGAATATAGACCCCGCATCACCTAAATGTACTAAGTTTTACCAAAAGCTACAACAACTCAATATGCCCATTATTACCCACGTGGGGCGAGAAAGTGCTGTGCCTGGCGGGGACTTAAACTTTAACAACCCATTAAAAGTGCGCTATATGTTAGATGCAGGCGTGCGTGTGGTGATGGCGCATTGCGCTAGCGATGGCATGGATAAGGACTATGATAATGGCAACCAATTGGTCACTAGTTTTGCGTTGTTTGCCCGCATGATGGATAAACCTGAATACGAAAAATTATTATTTGGTGATATATCCGCAACTACATTATTTAACCACGCGTGGGTGCTAAAGCATATATTGCAACGCACCGATTGGCACCACCGCTTGCATAATGGCACAGATTATCCACTGCCAGGGGTTTTTCCACTGATTTCTAGCGAGCAATTTTACCGAGAAGGTATGTTGGCAAAAGAACATATACCGTTTTTGCAAGAGGTGCGCAAATATAACCCCATCATGTTTGATTTTGCGATGAAGAGATTACTCTGTTTTGAAGGAAAGCGTTTTCCTGCCAGCGTGTTTGAAACACGTGGTTTTTTTCAACAATCAAGTAGTTAGGAGTTTTGTGATGAAACTTATATTTATCTCAGTATTGTTTGTGACTTCTATTGTTGCACCTTCTTGCGCACTAGCCAACGGCTCAGAGGCATCTGCAAACGCTTCGCAAACGCTATCAGTAGGCGTAGGTTCTGTGGTGGTGGGTTCAGCTTCTTTGGTTGCGGCAAGCGGTCAAGTATTGGTTGAAAGTGTTGAAAAAACTGTGGATGGCGTGTTCATGGTGCTACAAGACGTGGGAACGGGGGTATCTGATGTAGGTAAATTTTCAGTAAAAATCACTGGCAATGTTTCAGGCGTAGCATCAGTGGCAGTCGGGCAAACGCTGGAAATTGTAGCGGAAACGATAGGTTCGGCGATTATTGCTTCGGGTAAAGTGATTGCTTTTATTCCTAACGAGATGGGCAAATCTTTGATGCACCATTCTGCACTATAAAGCACATGCAAAAACATTTACAAAGATTTTTAATGATTTTAATGTTATTACCCTGCTTTGCAGGGGCGGGAACGGCCTGCTCAGAAAAATCGCAATCTGCTGAGACTGTGCAAAAAGCTTTTCAATTAGCTATTAAAACGCGGGATGCTTTAGATGCCAGCGGTGCACAAGTGGCATTAGTAGGGCGGGTTGGACAGGATTTATCAAAATACAATTTGCGCTATTCACATATGGCGTTTGTGTGGCGTGATCACCCGCAAGGGCGTTGGCTAGCTGTGCATGAGCTTAACAAATGTGGTACTGCAGAATCAGCGTTATTTAATGAAGGCTTAGCCAATTTTTTTTTTGACGATATGTTTGCTTGGGATGCGCTAATTGTGACACCGTCCCCCGATGTGCAAGCAAAAATAGTGGCAGAGTTAGCGCAAACCAGCACGCTTAAAAGCTTGCATCAGCCACATTACAATATGTTAGCTTATCCGTTCTCAACCAAATATCAAAATTCAAACCAATGGGTGCTTGAAGTGCTGGCAGATGCCTTGCAAAAGCCAGCACAGACAAGTCGCGCTCAATCGCAAAGTTGGCTAAAGCAGGCTGAATACAAACCAAGCAACTTGCACATTATGACTTTAACACGCCTAGGTGCTCGCATATTTAAAGCCAATGTGGCCTTTGATGATCATCCAACAGGCGACCGAATACTGGGCAAAATTGAAGTGGCGACGGTGGAATCTGTTGCTAATTTTATGCAAAAAATAGACCCAGAAACAACTCAACAAACGCTCATACTCAAATGACTGACAAGCCTAAAGTAAGGTTATGGCATCGTGCTGTTTATATATTGTTAGGTTTATACATGTCTTTGTGCATGGTTATTTACTGTTATCAGGGACGTATGTTATTTCCTGCACATTTGGCAATGCCGGTTGTGGCAGACTGGCAACCAAAAGCTGGAAGCCAAGCCTTTTTAGCGGGGCAATGTGGCAAGTTGTATGTAGCCAAATGGCCAGTAGCGAATGAAAAAGGCACGGTGATGGTGTTTCATGGCAATGCCGAGAGTTTGGTGAGTGTGGAACGTCAAGTGCCGATGTTTCAAGCACAAGGCTATAGCGTGATGGCTTGGGATTACGCGGGATATGGGCAATCTGAGAACTGTTGGTCTAGCGAACAAGGTATTTTACATGATGCCGAAATAGCTTATTTGTGGTTAGTTGCACAGACTCAATTACCCATAGTGATTTATGGGCGTTCAGTAGGTTCCGGCCCAGCGGTTTATATTGCAAGTAAATACGCGGTGCAAAAGTTATTGTTAGTTTCTCCGTATGACACACTTGCTAATGTGGCGGCTGAAAACATGCCATTTTTTGTACCAGTGCGTTATTTGATGCGCTTCCCACTGGATTCTACGCAATGGATTAAGCATGTGAAAGCGCCTATCTACGCTATTCACGGCTTAACTGACACTTTAATTAAACCTGCACGAGCGTTGAAGTTGTTTGGGCAGGCTAAGCAAAAAATTAGCATTAAGTGGGTGAAAAGCGCTGGGCATAACGTAGATAGTGCCGCGCAATTTGAGCCTTGGTTGGCCAGTAGTTTGAATTAATAAGAATAAGGGGCAATGTTATGGAATGGGCGTTATTGGGTTTAATTGGTGTGGTATTGGGCGTCATGATGCTGGTCGGCTCGATTGCTGGGTTTTTCACGATGTTTTCTTCAGGAGAAAAGTCGAGAAAGCTTTACCAGCTAGAGCAACAGATTGAAAAATTACGCAAAGAAATGGCGCGTATCAGCGCGCAATTAGACACGCTCAAAGCAGACCAGTCACAAACTATCCCTGCACCTGCGGTGGCGCTCAAGGCGGCTGTCGAGCCAACGATTCTAGTTGCCACTGCCGAACCGCCTGTAGCGCCAGCAATAGTAGAACCACCAATAGAAAATGCTGTTCCTGCAATGGCGCAAACAGCAGTTAAGCTAGAAGCTACGACAAAAACCATAGAAAAAACCATAGAAAAGGCGGTAGCAAAACCTTATGTTCCGCCTCCACCAAACTTTATCGAGCGCGGCATCGCGGCAGCTAAAAACTGGCTATTTGGCGGCAATACTATGGTGCGTGCGGGTATTGTGATTTTATTCATTGGGGTAAGTTTTTTACTTAAGCTCGCAGTAGATAATGGCATGATTCCTGTTGAGCTACGCTTGTTAGCGGTGGCTATAGGCGGCATGGCTTTGTTGGCAGTGGGTTGGCGGTTGCGCATCACGCGACCCCAATACGCTTGGGCCTTGCAAGGCGGCGGTGTAGGTGTGCTGTACCTCACTATTTTTGCCGCCATGAAAATGTATGGCTTAATTCCACCAGGTGCTGCCTTTGCATTGTTAGCAGCAATTGCCTTTTTATCGGCGTTTATTTCCGCCAGGCAATCCGCCTTGCCGCTCGCCATTTTAGGCTTTGCGGGTGGCTTTTTGGCGCCTATTTTAACGTCAACGGGCAGTGGAAATCACGTTGGCTTATTTAGCTATTATTTAGTGCTTAACTTAGGTATTGCCTATGTTGCTTTGCACAAAAGCTGGCGTTCGCTTAATGTGCTGGGCTTTGCTTTTACCTTTATTATTGGCTCAATTTGGGGAGCAAAAAGTTATACGCCTGCACTATTCTCCACAACAGAGCCATTTTTAGTTATTCACTTTTTACTCTTTACTACGATTGCCTTGCTTTATGCGCATCGCCAATCAACCAAAGCAAGTGATTACGTGGATGCTACCTTGGTATTTGGCACGCCATTAGTGGGCTTTAGCTTGCAATATGCCCTGCTCAAAGGCACGCCATTTGGTTTGGCTTATAGTGCGCTGGCATTAGGTATTTTCTATTTAGGCTTGGCGTGGTGGGTTCTGAATCGCCAGCGCGACACGCTTAAGTTTTTGGGGGAATGTTTTTTAGCGCTTGGCATCGGCTTTGTTACGCTCACCTTGCCTTTAGCCTTAGATGGCCGCTGGACTTCAGCTGCATGGGCCGTTGAAGGTGTTGGGTTATTGTGGGTTGGCTTAAAACAAAGCCGAAAATTTCCTGCATTTACTGGGTTGGCTTTGCAATTGTTAGCCGCGTTGGCCTTTATGAATGGCTGGGGTTTAACAGGGTATAGTGGTTTTGGTCATCAAAACTTGTTCTTGGGCGTGGGCTTTATTGCGCTATCAGGTTGGGCTTGTGGGGCGCTATTAAATGGATATCGTCCAAATAAGTTTGCGTTTTTTAGTACACCATTAGCTTTTTGGGGTTGGCTGTGGTGGGTTGGAGCAGGATTAACAGCAATCAATGAGTTTGTGAGTGATGATAATTTCATGCATGCAGGCTTGATTTTTGTTGCGCTTACTAGCGTGTTATTACCTTTTGTAGCGAATAAGCTGAAATGGCAACGCCTTGCGACGCTTTCCACATTATTGTTGCCAGCAATGATTATTGCTTTGTGTTGGGAATCTATTCTTACGCTCTTTAGTTATAGCAATTACTCTATTCTTGATCATAATGGATTTATGGCTTGGCCACTCGCCATGGGCGCCTATGCTTGGCTGATTTCACGTGATGCTATTTCTAATAAAGCATGGTTACGCGCACCACTGCTTTGGGTAATGGCGGCGGTTGGCGTACTAGTTTGGCATCATCAATTGGGGCAATATGTAACTGAATCACACGTATGGGCGCAAATTGGCTGGGGCTTGATTCCTATGTTCATTATTGGTGCTGTGACTTATTGGCAATTTGCTAAAAAATCTACGCTTAATATGCTACAGCAAACCAGTGCCCGCACATGGGCTTGGGTGGGGAGCTTGCCGTTGATGGCGTTGACGGTATTTTGGTATATGCATATGTCGCTTAATTCGAGTGGTTACGCTGCACCGTTACCCTATTTTCCGCTACTTAATCCGCTTGATTTGACATTAGCGGGTGCACTGCTGTTGCTATTGATATGGCAGCGCGGGCTAAGCAAGCATTTAGGTAAATTGCTACACATTAATCCTGTGTTAGCTGCTTTGATGGCCTTTGCCTTGCTTAATGGCATGCTGCTTCGCACATTACATCATTGGGCTGACACACCCCATTTATGGGTGTCAATTTTCAATAACTCAACAGTGCAAATGGCATTTACCTTCTTGTGGGGTATTACTGCATTTGGCTTGATGTTGCTCGCGCATAAAAAGCATCACCGCTCTCTATGGTTGGTTGGTGCAGGTTTGATGGGCTTGGTAGTTGCTAAGCTGTTCTTGCTCGATTTAGGCCAGCACGGCTCAATTAATCGCATTATCTCGTTTATTGGTGCAGGTGTGATGTTGTTGATTATGGGATATTTTGTACCTATTCCACCCGCAGAAAATAGTAATAAGAAAGAGGTTTAGTATGAGATTTTTTCAATCTTTAGTATTAACTTGTTTATCAAGTGCCACATTTTTAACGCAAGCAGCGAGCTTTCAAATTGACAAAGTTGGTAATGAACCACTGTATCAATCCATATTACCTGTTGAGGTCTATCAGGCTAGCCGCAGCCACCATTTGCAAGATTTAACCTTTACCAATGCGGCAGGTGAGCAAGTGCCCTATACTCTATTTGAGGATGAAGAGTTGCATCCTCAATCTGAAATCAGCCGCAACAGCCAAATGTTGGTGGCGCATCCTGTGACTGAAAGCCAGCTTGATAATGCAGCTGCGTTGCATATCCAGCTAAATCAAACAGGTCAACATTCAACAGTCGATATTCAAACAAACGCGGCAAGTAATACGAAAAAGTTTGCGTACTTGATAGACGCTGGCGTCAAGCACCCTGCTTTCAAAGCCCTAAAAATTGATTGGGAGGGCAATGAGGGAAAGCTGTTATCGTTTGAAGTGTTAGCCAGTGATAATTTAAAAGATTGGCATTCTCTTGGCAGTGGTGTGCTGATTAAGGTGGCCTCGGATAGTTTAATACAAAACACCATAGAAATTAGTGGGGATGATACATCGCGTTATTTGCAAATTCGCCCAACCGATGCTGATGCAACCATTATTAAGCAAGTGCGTGCTGAATATTTAACTGTGCGTTCGGCAGATAGAGCGATGCATGTACAAAAAGTTGATTTTATCGGGCGCGAACAAGACCAAAACAACCATGTGATTAATCTTGATTTTGAAGCGCAAGGACGCTATCCAGTTCAGTATTTACGTGTTGAGTTGCCACAGTTGAATACTGTAACCAGTGCACGCTTTTACGTGCGAAACAAATTGAGTGAGCCTTGGCAATATCTCACCACATCTTCGTTGTATCGCATTGAAAAAGACGGCAAGCTCCGCGCTAACCCAGATGTGCAGTTAAATACGACCATTGCACGCTATTGGCGCATGCAGTTTGATGAAGCCAATGGCGGCTTGGGTGCAGATAATCCATCGCTTTCATTAGCCTGGCGCCCACACACAGCAGTGTGGAATGCACGCGGAAATTCGCCGTTTAAACTGAATATTGGCGACAACCCAAAAGTGGTTAATTTTGTAGATATACAAGGCTTAATTCCAGATTATAAAATAGAAAAAGTCTTGCAGTTGCCAAAAGCAAATGTGGGAATCGCGATGGATGAAAATGCTAGTACATCAGCCAATACATCACGCCATAAACAAGATGCTTGGTCCACCGCGCCAGACTACAAGAGCTGGTTATTATGGGCAGGGCTTGCGCTGGGAGTGCTGTTACTTGCAGGAATGGCGTACTCATTGCTTAAAACTGATAACCAAGAAAAGTGATGAAATTGACTTGTTTTAAAGGTCAGTTTAGAGGTGTCTTCATTTGAGGTGCTCTGTAGGCCAGTATCCATGTGGCTTGCGGAGGTGTTATTTTCTCTCGGGGCAAAATGAGCAGAAAAAGAGACTTAAAATTTAAGCACAAATTTAAAAAACGCTTGACATATAAAACTAAATAACTAATTATATGGTTATATTGTTAATTAGCATGTATTCTAACCATTAAAAAGAACATATAAATGAGCAGCCAATTTTCCTTAATGCAAGAGCAGCGGTTTCGTCCGTTCTTTTTAACGCAATTTTTGGGTGCGTTTAATGACAATGTATTTAAAACCGCGTTGATTACCTTGGTTACTTTTCATGCGGTAAGCATCACCACGATGGATGGCAGTATGTTGGCCACCGTTATGCCAGGATTGTTTATTTTGCCGTTTTTTATATTTTCTGCTACCGCAGGTCAGTTGGCCGATAAGTATGAGAAGTCGCAGATTATCCGAATTGTTAAAGTGTTTGAAATAGGCATTATGCTATTTGCTAGTGCAGGTTTTTATTTACATAATATTTGGCTGTTGGGCGCGGCATTATTTATGATGGGCATGCATTCCACCATATTTGGCCCAGTGAAATACTCATACTTACCGCAGCATTTAAAAGAAAACGAACTTATTGGCGGCAACGGCATGGTTGAAATGGGTACGTTTGTGGCCATTTTGCTAGGCCAAGTGCTGGGCGCGTGGGCGGCGGCACAAAGCCAATATGAGATTCTAATTAGTATGGTGGTTTTGCTGATTGCGTTTATAGGCTACATTATGAGCCGTGGCGTGCCTCACTCGCCAGCGGCTGCGCCAAATTTGGCTATCAATTGGAACCCTGTTAGTAGCACTTACCGCAGTATTCAATTCATTTGGCAGCACCAAAATATCTGGCTGGCGATTATTGCTATATCGTGGTTTTGGTTTTTTGGCGCAACCTTGCTGGCGCAATTTCCCAATTATGCTAAAAAAGTGTTGCTGGGCGATGAAAGTGTCTATATTTTGCTGTTATCGGTGTTTTCTATCGGTATCGGCATCGGTTCGCTGGCTTGCGAAAAACTGTCTAAGGGCAAGGTGGAATTGGGCTTGGTGCTACTAGGCGCAATAGGGTTAACGGTTGCCACCATGGATTTGTTTTTTGCCAACATGGCTGTCACAGACGCATTGCGCTATGCAGAGCCACAATCTGCCATTAATTTCCAGCAATTTTTAGGGCTACAACCTTTGAAAGGCCTCAAGCTCTTTGAACACTGGCATCTTTTAGCCGATTTAGCGCTCATCGGGTTTTCAGGTGGCTTATATATTGTGCCACTTTATGCGCTGATACAAACTCGCTCTGAAAAAAGCCACCAATCACGCGTGATTGCTGCCAATAATATTGTCAACGCACTGTTTATGGTGCTTTCGGTGATGTTTTCAGTATGGATGTTCAAGGAGCAGTTTAATATTCCGCAATTGTTTTTGGTTACTGCTTTGCTGAATGTGCTTGTCATGGTTTATTTATGCTTTAGGCAGCCAGAATACTACAAGGCTTTTATAAGGTGGATTAAAACACGCATTTAACTTATGCTAAAAAGCGTATTAAATTTTTTTCAATCAGGCAATGCGTTATTATTAATTGTTGCTAGTAGCGCATTTTTTCTAGTGATCTATTTGCTGTTTGCATTGCTGGCAAGTATGTTAGCCAAGCTTATGAAGCAACCCATTAGTAATAAGCCCTTGCATCCTAAGCAAATTCGCACAGAAATATTGCGCTCAATGCGCACTATTCTGTTATTTGGTGTAGGCATGTTGCTGCCTTGGGCGATGCTAAAATTAGGTATTGCAAGCGTGACCGCAGAAGCGAGTATGTTGGTGATTTTGATGGAGTGCTTGATGCTAGTGCTTTGGAACGACCTGCATTTTTATGCCGTGCATCGCTTAATGCATCATCAGTTTAAAAAGGCGCACGGGATACATCACCAATCAATCGTCAGTACCCCGTTTGCGACTTATAGCATGAGCGTGACAGAAGCCTTGCTACTAGGTAGTGTGATGCCACTTGTGATGCCTTTTCATGAATTTTCAATACAAGCACTGCTATTTTTACCCATTTGGTCGATATTGATAAATTCACTTGCGCATTCGAACTGCAATTTATTTGCAAAGGCAGATGCAGATTCAATATTAGGTTTTATTCAGCATCATCAAAATCACCATTCTTATTATCAAGGTAATTACAGTTTTTTCTTTCCTCATCTAGATCGCTGGTTTGGAACAGCACAAACGCAAAAAAGGCAAATATGACCCCATTTAACAATGTGTATATCACCCAAACAGCTAGCTTTTTACCTGGCGACGCGGTTGATAATGAGGAAATGGATAGCTATATTGGGCCTATCAACAAAACCTCAGGCCGTATGAAAACCCTCATTTTGGCTGAGAACGGCATTCAAAAAAGACATTATGCGATTGATAAAAACGGCAAATCTCTGCACTCTGTGACATCAATGGGGGCTAAAGTGGTTGAGCAGCTCCTTGATAATGATACGAGAGTTGAGTTTTTGTCCGCAGCTACTACAGGCGCAGACTCTGCCGCACCAGGATTAGCTAATTTAATTCAGGGTGAAATGCATTTGCCCCCGCTTGAAACTCTATCAGTTTCGGGCATTTGCGCGGCCTCTATAGGTGCACTTAATGCCGCTGCACTTGCAGTTGAGTCAAGCGCTAAAAATAAGGCTATTGCACTTGCAAGCGAGTTTCCATCGCGTTTATTCAAAGCATCACGCTTTCAAAATAGAACTGCCGATATTGATTTTGATGCGCATTTTTTGCGCTGGATGCTTTCAGATGGTGCAGGTGGTGCATTCCTAGCCAATCATCCTTCCTCAGATGGAGTGTCGCTCAAAATAAAATGGATCCATCAAAAATCATTCTCTGGTGACATGCCTACTTGTATGCAAGTCGGCATGTCGGTTGGCAATCAACTGCCTGGCTATTTAGATTACCCAACGTTAGCCGAAGCCGAAAAAGCAGGCGCATTTGATTTACGCCAAAACATCCGAATTTTGCCCAATTTGTTTGATTTAGGTCTGCATGAATACGCACAATTGGTGAAAGAAGGCCATGTTGACCCCAAAAAAATCAGCCATTTTTTGTGTCATTATTCATCTGAGCGATTTAAACCGATGATAGCAAAGTTGATGGAAGAAGCGGGTATTGCCATTGCACCTGAAAAATGGTTTTCTAACTTAACAAGCAAAGGTAATACTGGTTCCGCTTCTATTTATATTATGTTGGATGAGTTTTTTAAAACCAACTCAGCATCTTTGAACGCTGGTGACCAAATTTTTGGGTTTGTGCCTGAGTCTGGGCGTTTTAGCGTGGCTTATTTTTTATTGGAAGTTGTCAATACTAGCTACCAACCTGCTGTGGCTAAGGTAGCTTCACCTGTTATTCAGCAAGTGGACTTGCCTCCAGCGCCAATCTCAGCCGAAGGCGAAACAGGCGATGTTGCCTATATGTTACAAAGCTTGATGGGGGTTTGGCACGACTATCGCTCAGAAGTGTTTCGTACAGAAATAGCACAAGCCGTGATGCAAGGTAAGCTCTCTGTGGCAGATTATTTGACTTGGATGGAATGCTGGATTCCGCAAGTACGTGAAGGATCATTATGGATGCGCCGCGCGGTTTCGAGCATGAACGCTGAGTATAAAGACTTGGCAAAATTAGTACAATTGCACGCAGGTGAAGAGCAGCTTGACTGGCAAGTGCTGTATCAGGATTACCAAAACGCCGGTGGAATACTGAATGCAGACCACCTAAAACGCAACCCAGGTGGCGAGGCGCTCAATGCGTACATGCACGCTTATGCAGCGCGCCCCAATCCAGTAGGGTTGCTTGGTGGAATTTACATCATCGAGGGCACTGGGCATCGCATTATTCCAACGCTTTTACCACGTATCAAAGAGAGTTTGAAAGTTAACTCGTCTATCTTAAAATTTATTGAATACCATGGTGAAAATGACCAAGCACATATGGCGCGTTGGTTAAATGCAGTCAAAATGGTGGCGTTGATAGAGCCAAAGGCCATGCATGAAATCGTACGTGTTGCAGAAACCGTAGCTGCGCTCTATTTACAGCAATGGAAATATATACGTTAAAAAACAAGGTGAAATCATGAATAAAGTGTCGCTCCCGCGCGAGTACCAAGCCTTAAAAGAACCACATAATCCAGCTGACCCCAACCCGTGGCAAACCTTGTGGCTAGATAATTCTGTGCCAATTCAGCAAGGTGTTAAGCAAGCTTGGTTGTATGATTCAAACACGTGGTCACGGCAATTTCTGTTGCCGTTTGTGCGCCCATTGGCAAGGCTAACAATAGTACTTCTACAAATTATTAAGACGATTATCCCTAATTGGCTGACTTCATCGCCCATTTTGCATCGCATTTTGGCGCGAGCACTCGCAATATTTGCCACGCCTGAGGCTAACTGGTTGATTTTACGTCACTTCTGGATAGGGTCAGAAAATTTAGCATTTTTGAATGCCAATATTAAAGGTGCAGGGGTTGAGATGAACCCTTTACGCCCAACTGATTTGCCAGACTTAGTGGACGATTTATTTATTAAACATGATTTAAATTTATTTAATTTTATTTCACGGCTAAATCTCAAATTAAATGCACAGGGTATTACTGAGATTTCACCTAATGAAACACTCGATTTTTCGATGATTACCGATAACGGGGATTTTGCGATTGCGCCACAAAATGCGGGTATGCTGAACTTTGTTGATTTGCAGACCTGTATTGATATTTTTACACCAGTTTATCAACTCTTTCTGACTGATACTGACTTTTGGCGCTCTGTGCATTCTTTGCAATTAGATGAGACCATTGGGATTTACGCGGCAAAAGTGCTCAATAAGCCTGATGGATTGGTTTTAGTGAATAATAAACACCCGATGGTAGTACCCGCCACATGGTCTGCGGGCTATCGCTTAGTGCTTCATGGCTTATCCTCAGAAATGCTCCATGCAATACTGGTGCAGGCAAAGCGCCAAAGTCAGCAACAACTGCATTAAATACTCAAATAATTTATGATCAAATTAAAATCAATAACCGTTTTAACGGTATTTACAGTATTTGCATCCATTTTCAATGTAATAGCACATGCAGAACAGTTGATATTATCAGACACTCTTTTGCCTGCTGAACAAGATGGTGCACTTGGTCTTTACTCTGCTCGCAATTTAGCGCTCACCACAGGCAAATGTGCCGAGTGTGCCGTGGCGCCGCAAGCGCTTTGGTATTTTGAAAAAGAACTCATCGCGGTGCCTGCCGTGGCAAAGCCTGCCGAAGGTTACACAAAAGTTGCCAATATACCTGCCACCATTAAGCGCAATCATGACATGCCACCTTTAATTTGGCTGGGTTCGCCTCAAGTGATAGCACAGACTAAAATCAATGAAAATGCAAAAGCAGTAGGTGAATTTGCAAATTTACTGGATGGCGGCTCCCTATTTTTGGTGGATAAAATACCCAACAATCTATCATATTGGGATGATTCAACATTTAAGTTTTTTCAGCAACGCCCAATAAGATTACGAGGTGAAATGACTAGCAGAGGTTTTGAAGCGCGCACTGTTTGGCCGCTAGATTACAAACTACCAGAAAAGGCTACAGTTAAACCTTTGCAAGCCAATGAGAGTTTAAAGTCACTGGTTCAGTTTGAAAATGGTGGGGCAAAAAGTGCCTATCAAGCGCGCTTGTTATGGGCTAAAAATGACCAAGTAGCGCAGTTAAGCGCGGACAAAACGGTGATTGGTTTTATGCTCAACGGAGCACAAGGTGACGATGATGAAGCGCATGGCGGCCATTTTGCCGTGGTCACAGGGCGTATGGAGGCTGATGGTAATTATGCACGCTGGTTAGTCAACAATTACTACAATTTGGCCAGCAACAGTGAAAAAGGCATTATTGCGGCAGTCACACCGATGGATAAATACATGGCCGATTTAAATAGTGGGCAAAGTTATTATCGCCCGTCTTACATGCTGGTGGCGGTGCTTAAAACTGACACCATTGCCAAGCAATTTCAAACCGCCACCAATGAAACATTTGAGTCTTTTTACCGCAATGAATTTTTATATGACCACTCGCGTGAAAACTGCACTGGCATCAGCGTTGATACCTTGCGAAAAATGAGCTGGGACATTCCTCAGCGCGGTGTAGAAGGTCGTCTAAAAGCGATTGCCGCCTATTTGTATGTGGCCGCCACTGAAAAAAGTCTTACCAAAGGCCGCGCAATATATGATTATTTAACGACAGAAACCACAAGACTGTTGCCCGCAGTAGCTTTTGACGCAATAGGCCATGATTTGCTCCAACAAGTAAGTAATGGTGGTGATATGCCGCAAACCACATTTGGCAAACAGTTGCGCGATGAGGTTGAAGCCATTTATTTCGTACGCATTCCGCAAATCCCTTCCAGCCGCGCGTTTGGCCAAGCGCCAGTATATAGTTTTGAGCAATTTATGCAGCAAGCGCCAGCAGACCGAAGCCAATGGAAAGTAGTCCCCACTACACCAAATTTGTTGCCAAAAGCGCTTGAAAACGCAGATGCCCTTGAAAAACAAGCGCAAGCCAGCCCTAGCCTTGTACCTTGGCCAGTGGCGTTGTTGTTTGTGAGTGTTTTTGCAGCATTGGGCTGGATAACGCGTAAAATCGTTAGTCGCAAAAAATTAAAATAAAAGGCCATCATATGGAAGACGAATTTCCCCCGCAATACGCGATACACCACTCAACTTTTGCTATTGGCCCAGAGCTTAATATGTTGCGTAGCATTTGGGTGAAAAAGTGCTGGGGTTTGTTTAGTGGTCAGGCTAAGCTTGATTACCCAGCATTTCCTGATAGTGCTTATTCTTATAGCTTAAATAATGGCCAATTGACTGCCGTTAAAATAGGCTTTTTTGAGACAAGCGAGGGCAGAAAAGTATTTTCCACCTATCTCGCAGCGCTGCAACAAGTAGTGGAAAAATATCACCCACCGCTCGATGCAATTTTGCTAGAAAGCTTGCTGGGATGGGAAATGTCTATCAGCGTGGCAGATAAAACCGCAAGTCAAGGCTACCGAGATATTGAATGCGTTGAAAGTACGGATAATGTCATTGAAAGTTTTGAAAATACGCTTGCCGCACTCAGGCGGCCACATAAAGATAAAACACCCTTTGTTTTAAATAACGACAATGAAGAAAGTGATATTTATGATCAATATCTTTATTGTGGCGAATATATGGCCATAGAGGGCGATGTGGTCAACATTCATTTTTATGATTTTAATGATGAAAATTTTGAGCAACTGCACAAAGTGGCGTTGGACAAAACAGACTTTTATAACGCCTTGTTGCGTGCGCATACACAGCTCAAAAAATATCTTGAAGATATTTGCAAAGTGTTGGGGCTGAACTTTAACGATGCAAAAATTCTAGTCAAAAAACAGTAATTTTTTTAATTTTATTTGATGTCTTCTTTTTGCCTGCCCTGCAAGCCAGTATCCATGCGGATTCCAGAGGCATAGTTTTCTCTCGAGGATATTTTTACCTGTATAACGCTTTGGCTTTATAATGTGCGTTAATCATTTTTTAGCGTAAAGCACATGCAATTTTTCCACCGTATTAAACAAAACATTTGGCGGGTTTCAAACAAAATGGGGCCATTTGCGCCCCTATTTGCCATGTTGTTGGTGGGCTTGCTGATATTGTCACTTTCACGTGTGGGCTTAGTTTTTTGGAAATTTGGCCGCGTGGATGCCACCGGTAAATTAGTGCAAGTTTTGTTGCAAGGTGTGCGGGTAGATTTAATTCAACTGTCTTTAATGGCACTTATTCCGTTATTGCTTGCCCCAATTTTAGCCACAAAACAGTTCTTTAAAATTTGGCAAAAATTTAGCTATGTTTGGGTCATTTTAGGCATCGTGTTGCTGGTGTTCTTAGAGGCCGCCACACCGGGATTTATTGGTGAGTACGATGTGCGACCAAACCGCATTTTTGTGGAATATTTAAAATATCCGCATGAGGTGTTTGGCATGTTGTGGCGCGGTTTTAAAGTACATATTTTTGCAGGTGTGGGCTTTTCGTTGTTGGCATTTTGGCTTGCGCGCAGATTTATGCAACCGTGGCAATTTGCTAAGCCATCGTGGTCTAACAAAAAATTATGGTTGATTTGGCCACTGATATTTTTATTGGCTGCGTTTACCATTCGTTCCTCGCTCGGTCACCGCCCTGCTAACCCCGCCTTGTTTGCCATAACGCCAGATAATATGGTGAATAGTTTGGTGCTTAACTCAGGTTATTCAGTTATTTATTCGGCCTACAACTTGATTAAAGAAACCAAATCAAGTGAGGTGTACGGCAAAATGCCACGTGAAGAAATTTTTAAAATCACGGGTGCTAAAGAGGCAGATTTTCCAACTTTAACCACGCTCTCGCCTAGCCATAAACGTGAAAAACCCTTAAATTTGGTCATTATTTTGCAAGAGAGTTTAGGGGCAACTTTTGTAGAATCCCTCGGTGGCGTACCTGTGACGCCCAACCTTGAAAAACTCAAAGATGAAGGCATTTGGTTTGAGCAACTTTATGCCACTGGAACGCGATCTGTGCGTGGTATCGAGGCGGTCATCACGGGTTTTCAACCAACACCTGCGGACAGCACAGTAAAGCTTTCTAAGTCACAAAAAAACTTTTTTACCATTGCTGATTTGCTACAAAAACGTGGCTATATGACGGAATTTATATACGGTGGCGAATCCCATTTTGATAATATGCGCAGTTTTTTTATGGGAAATGGTTTTACTAATGTTGTTGACCAAAAAGACTATAAAAATCCAGTATTTTTGGGCAGTTGGGGCGTATCGGATGAAGATTTGCTCAACAAAACGCACGAGCAATTATTAGCACACCATCAAGCAGGCAAGCCATTTTTTACCCTTGCATTTTCATCTTCAAACCATGCACCGTTTGAGTTTCCTGATGGCCGTATTGAACTGTATGAGCAACCCAAAGCCACGGATAATAATGCGGTGAAATATGCTGATTATGCAATTGGGGAGTTTATCAAAAAAGCCAAAGCCAGTCCGTATTGGCAAGACACGGTGTTTTTAATTGTAGCTGACCATGATATTCGCGTGCGAGGTGATACTCTAGTGCCTATAGAGCGCTTCCATATTCCAGGCTTGATTTTGGGGGCAGATATTCAGCCGCAACGCTTTACTGGTGTTGCTAGCCAAATGGATTTGCCCGTAACGATGCTTTCATTGATGGGCATCGAAGGCCAACACCCGATGACAGGACGTGATTTATCCCGTCTTGCGCCCAATACGCTAGGCCGCGCGATGATGCAATATAACGATAATTTTGGTTGGATGGAAGAAACCCCCTCAGGCAATCAAGTGGTTGTTTTACGCTCTGGCAAACCAGCCGCGCATGGCGTGTATGATGTTAAATCCAAGCATTTAACAGAATCTGCGCCGCCAAACAATGCTATTGAACTGGAAAAGCGAGCGCTTGCTAACGTGCTGCTGCCTGATTTGCTTTATAATGAGCAACGCTACCGCCTACCCTGAACAAAGCTATGCCGCACAACAAAAAACAGCCCAGTATGCTCACTTGGCCGATTATACGTCAAGGATTGATGTATATTTTAAGCGGCCAATTGCGTGTTAAAAAGGGTCATTTACCGCAATTAAACCATCCAATTCCTGATGATTTTGTTGGTGTTTGCGTGGCAAGTAGTGCTGATGCTGGCATGGATGATTATGTCGTTTCCCAATTGCGTGCACTAGGCATTGAGCAGGTGAGGCTAGATTTTACCTATGGCGATTTAGAAAACTTTAATGCGCGCTTTTTAAGTCGCTTAATTGTAGAGAAATTTCAAATTACTTTGCATATCATTCAGCCATTCTCTAACGCTAAAAATATGCAAAGCTTGGCAGAGCAAGCCACATGGAAAACCTTTGTTAGCCAAGTTCTAGAACGCTATGGAACCGATTTAAAGCGGATAGAAATTGGTTCCACCATTAATCGCAAGCGTTGGGCAGGTTATACGGTAGAAGGCTTTTTTGCTGCGTGGCAAATCGCCTTTAATACCGCTAAGGCCAGTGGAGTTGCTTTGGCAGGACCCAATGTGACCGATTTTGAGCCTATTTATAACATTGGCATTTTAAAAATGCTTAAGGCAAAAAATCAGTTGCCAGATATTCATACCAATAATTTATTTTCTGAGCGCGTTTCTGAGCCTGAACGTTTTGACCACCGTATTTTTAAATATCGCTGGGCAACATGTTTTAAGTATAACTTGGTCAAAAAAGCGCGTTTACTTAAAAAAATTGGCACTGATTTTGGCATAGAACACTTTATTTCACCCGTGGCATTTTGGGCGATTTATCGAATAGAGCGACTGCTACCCGATGGCGAACAAAAGCAGGCCGATTACGCTGCGCGCTATATGTTGCTAAATGCCGCATCTGGCGCATTAGACCAAGCATTCTGGGGCGCGTTGATTTGCCATCGCGAAGGGTTGATTGATGATGGCTTAAACGATGCCACTTACCCCGTACTTGAGCGGGTAACGCATTATGCAAGCGTAGATGGTGAGCTAAAAAACTTTTGGCGACATGCCAGTTTTAATGCCATGAAAACAGTAGCAAAGTTAGTGCAAGGCGCGCATTATCAAGGCGCGCTCGCCACGGCAAATGGCCTAGAAGTCCATCATTTTCAAACAGCTACGCATGAAGTGCAGGCTTGTTGGACGATTAACGGTAAGGTCGCTTTGTTGGCAGATATTTATACACAGCAAGACCTTGCGCAAGCTGAAATTTCGCATCGTGACGGTGAAATATTGGCCGAAAAGCCAGCTATTATCACTGAATCGCCCATTTATCTGCGCTGGCTAAAAGGCGTGCAAATCAGCGTCAATGCACAGCCTAGCTTGGCAAAAAATTTAGCGATTCATGCGCATATTCAGGGCTTGCAATATTACCCATTTCAGCAAGATGGCTGGTTTGGCATGATTCTCGCAAAAAATGCGAGCGAGGCACAAGTCATAGCCAGTGCCTTACATCCTGAAAAATTAAGTGCACCACAAAAAAATGCCGCGCTGCGCCACGCCAGAAACGCAATTTGGGCATTGCCTGATCCGCGTGATGGCGACAAGCAAGTGACAGTTAAACAACCCGTAAAAATGTATCCTCACAAAGCTTTTTTAGACCGATTGAAGCCAAGCAAGGCCAAGCGCAGTTGGAACGGTGCGGTAGAGCTATTACGCCGAGGGATAGCTACCGCGCAGCCCGTGGCATTTTTTGAAAAAATAGGTGATAGCACACTTAAGCAAAACTTTTATATCTGCGGCTATGTTCAAGCCGATGCAAACGTGGGGGAAATGTTTGTGCATTTTGCCAATGGCAATCAACTGTTTGAGTTTAAACAAAAAAATATCAGCGTCAGCGCAGAAGAAACTTATCTTCAGCTTGCACAATATTTACATAAAATGCACAAAAATGGCGCGTATTTTAGAGATTTATCGGGTGGTAATGTGTTGGTGCAAGTGAGTGATGACAAGCAACTGCATTTTTCACTTATCGACACCGCGCGTGCTTGGTTTTACACGCACCCAACGCCATTTAAATATCGCATTGCCGATTTAACGCGCATGTGTAATAAGCTGCATTGGGCAGGGCGTGAGAGATTTTTGGGCTTATACTTAGCCAATACGGGCAAAAAATGCACGTCTGCGATGAGGCGCGCATTTTATTTGTATGATTTTAAAGTAGATTTTAAACGCAAATTTGGGCGTAAAGGCATTAAAAAATTGCTGAAAAAATTTAATTAAAAGATGTACGAAAATGATAACAAACAATGACCTATCATTTATTGGCGTAACCGAGCAAACACTGATTGAGCAGGTTTGCGGTATTGCGCTACACAAGCAAATTAGCTTTTATGAGGTGATTGGTGACCGCAACTGGAACGCAGATTTAGACATTGGTCAAATCAGTTTTGGCGAAGGGCTGGATTTTCCCATTCAGTCCTTAGGTACATTTTCACACGGCTCGCAAACATGGCTTTGGGCTTGGGCAAACCCGCAGGCTGGTTACAGCGAACGCTTTTTGCAGCAAGCTCAGCAACTCAAAGATTTTGGCGAAAGCCATCAATTAGATTTATTGACTATCGGCAGGCTAAATGCGCGGCCCATAGATATGCATATCATTGGCTCGATTGCCTCAAGTATGTTTAATGCAAGTGCATATTACATTGCAGATTACGGTCAAGGGGCGATGGTCGTCACCCTTAAAAGTGCGCTTATTGATAGCGCAATTACAGACAGCCACGCAAGAGTGCTGACAGTTATTTCACAAATGATAAGCATGTTTGAAGTGAATCATCAGCGCGCCATTACGCATTATTTAACTGCACAAGGCTATACGTTGGTAAAAAACGGCAACATTCTAACTGCCTCAAAAAACAACCAGCATTTGCAAGCTGAGTTTGATTATTTAGAAAGATTAGTCAATTTAACCGGCGCAATAAACCCAGATTAACCCACCGAGCGAATTTTATGCCTCTGTACCAGTACTTGGCATCCCCATTCTCGCTAAGTGCGTACGCACTAAGTCGAATGTGAACCCCGCATGGATACTGGCTTGTAGCCGGGTGTAAAAGAAGATGACATTTTCTAGCTTAAAAAATGTGCGTTTTAGGGCGTTGCAGCAGCTTGTGGAAATACAAAGTCTTTTGGCAAAAATACCCAAATTTTGCCTGCCTGTTTCATCGCTCCCGCTTTTGCGCCAGCCTCAAAACCTGAGCCCCAATAGAAGTCAGCGCGCACGCCACCTTTAATCGCGCCACCTGTATCTTGCGCCATCATCAGGCGTTTAAGCGCTTGCGTGCTATTAGGTTGGGTTGTGGATAAAAATACTGGTGCGCCCAATGGCACATATTTAGGGTCTATTGCCACTACGCGCTCGGCCAAAATAGGCACGCCTAAGGCGCCGAGCGGCCCAGGTAAGCCAGCAGGCAACTCTCTAAAAAACACATAACTTGGATTGTTATTAAGTAGGTCGCGAAGTTTATCGGGGTTGGCTTTTGCCCAATTTTTAATGCCGTTCATCGAGGCATTTTCAATTGGCAATTCACCACGCTCAACCAATAATCGTCCGATAGAGTTATACGTGTAGCCATTTTGGTCCGCATAGCCTACGTGTATTTGTTCGCCATTCTCAAGTTGTACTAGTCCAGAGCCTTGCACTTGTAAATAAAATACATCAATAATGTCGTCAATATAAATAAAGGCATGTTGCTGGATAGGAGAATTTTCAGCTTCAATTTCTGCGCGGGTGTAATATGGAACCAGCTTGTTACCAACCAGCCTGCCTCTGATGCGTTTGTATTTTAAGTCGGGGTATAAACCTTCTAACTCTACGGTGACCAAATCTTCAGGCGCAGAGTATAAAGGGTTAGCATATTTGGCAGTTTTTGTACGGCTACCTTTTAGTAGCGGCTCATAATAACCTGTAATTAAACCATCGCTTGTTCCATCTGCATTGGTGGTTTGATAGACAGAAAAATATTGCATAAAGTAAGCACGTACTGACGCTGAGTTTGGCTTTCCTGCTGTTTTCAAGTTAAGGCTGTTAGCAAGGCTGCAGACGTTTTTCCAAGCGGGTTTATTAATCAGCGTGCTACAGCTTTGCATCCACGCTGGCCAAGCTAAATTTGCTTGGTCTCCTTCTATAGCATTGGCGGCAAAGCCGTCAACATCTTCCCAAGTGGCAGGTTTTAGTAAACCGTAGTCAGCAATTTTGGGCTCAGGAGTTTTTGTTTCAGGTAATGCTTGGCTTGTAGGTGGCGCGGTAACTACAGGAGGCTTAGCAATAACTTTATCACAATCACACTTGGGGGCAGGCATCGTCACTATCGGTGCGGGAGGGTTGCTAGCACATGATGACAAGCCGCTTAGTGCTAGCACAATGGTGATGGTAACTAAAATAAAAGCAGCAAATTTTTTGGTCAAAAGTTAAGCCTTTTTCAATACTGACAGTTGAGGTAACATTTTTAGTGTAATACTCTGGGCATACTCAATACAAAAGCTGGAATCTCTACATCAAATTGCGTGCCGTCATCAGCCACCATTTGATAAGTGCCACGCATCTCGCCAACGGGTGAATTAAGCACGGTGCCGCTGGTATATTCATAGCGTTGTTGTGGCGCCAATAGCGGCTGCGCACCCACCACGCCAAGTCCTTTCACCTCTTGTTGGTTGCCATTCGCATCAGTAATAATCCAATGGCGGCTAATCAATTGTGCAGGCACACTACCCGTATTGGTGATTTTGATATGGTATGCAAACGCATAACGATTTTGCGCCACATCAGATTGTTCGGCTAAAAATTCAACCTCTACTGACACTGTGCATTCGTAGCGCTTGGCCGTGGTCATCATGTCATCAAACCTGTGGTTGGCGAGCTTAGACTGGCCGAATATAATTTTTTGGCCATACGCTCAGTTAAATACGCTTCACGTCCAGCTTTAATCGCTTTTTCATTGAGGAGTTGCATGAGTAAATAAATCGGCTGAATGATGTCGTTTATAAAGCAACATTGTACAATAGCTACATTATTTGTTGAGAGTTTAAATCATGAAAATCACCAGCTCAATGTCCGACATCAACACGGCTACAGGCGTAATGCGCACGTATATTCACCAGCCCGTTGGCGATAAAAAATACCCTACCATATTATTTTATTCAGAGATTTTTCAACAAACAGACCCGATAGCCAGCGCAGCGCGCATTATGGCCAGTCACGGCTATGTGGTGCTAGTGCCGGAAGTTTTTCATGAGCTTAACCCAATAGGCACGGTGCTGGGCTATGATGAAGCGGGCCGCAATAAAGGCAACGCGGACAAAGAAAAAAAAGATGTGCAAAGTTACGATTCAGACAACCTTGCTATGATAGATTTTGCCAAACAGCAAACTTGGTTTGATGGCAACATCGGCGCGATGGGCTTTTGCATTGGTGGGCATTTGGCGTTTCGCGCTGCTTTACAGCCAGAGGTTAAAGCCACTGCTTGTTTTTATGCGACTGATCTCAACGGTAAACTGATTCCCAATAAACCCGGTCAACACAGTATGGACCGCCTCAATGAAATTAAGGGTGAATTACTGATGATTTGGGGCAGACAAGATCCGTATATTCCCACTAAAGACCGCGCCGATATTCAAGCTAAATTAAATGCTGCCAATATCACTTTTACTTGGCACGAATTTAATGCCTTGCACGCTTTTATGCGTGATGGTGATGCGCGTTATGATGCCCAAACTGCGATGATAGGCTATCAGTTAGCGCTCAATTTATTTAGTCGAAATTTATCGGATTAAACGCTTAAAATAGCACAACATCATTTCACCACCTCTGCAAGCCTGTATCCATGAGGCTTCCAGAGGCATGAAAAATCCTCGGGATAATTAAATCAACAAAAAGTAGTGAATTATGCTATCAAAAATTAGCTTAGTCGAATGCGGCAAACAAATCTTGCTTAGCCGTTTCTCGAATGGCCACCACAGCAGGATGTTCAAATTTTCGCTCTACTGAAATTGCGTAATAAAAATCCAGCACGTCATTCACTTGGCCTATCACAACCACCCCATATTGCTGCGCAATTTCATCTGCTATTGCTGAAGGCGCAGTAAAAATGCCGATTCCCGCCTGACCAAAAGCTTTCATCAGGGCGCTATCGTCAAACTCCCCCACTATTTGCGGACGTAATCGTTGCAAATCAAACCAGCGCATCAGTCTGCCACGCATGGCAGTATCTAAGCTTGGCACTAAAATTGGGGCATGATTAAGACTGGCGGGAAAGTTAGCCCCATATTTTTTAGCAAGTGCAGGCGCCGCAAAAAAACTCAGTCCGCATTCGCCAAGTTTATGATTGATGCCTTTAATATCCATTTCTGCCGGCATGGGTCGGTCGGATAAGACTAAATCTAAACGATGTATCGCCAAGTCACCTAACAACTTTTCCAACTTATCTTCTCGGCAGATGATTTTTATTGGTTCATTAAGTGTGATTGCAGGCGCTAACAAACGATATACAATCGACTTTGGCATCACATCGGCAATACCAATCCGAAACTGCGTGATTTGTCTCACTGTGCCGCCGCTTAGTGCCTGCTCCATCTCGGCGCCTATTTCAAAAATTTCATCTGCATAAGATAGTGCTAAACGCCCTGTTTCAGTTAGCTCTAATCCGCGTCCAACGCGGCGAAATAAGTTGGCCTCTAAAGACGCTTCTAAAAGACCAATTTGGCCACTAAGGGTTTGTGGCGTGAGATCTAATTGCTCGCTAGCGCGCGCAATACTACCAGCGCGCGCTACCTGCCAAAAATAATGTAATTGTTTGTAGTTAAGCATAATTAAATTCCAATTTGTTTTATCATCAGTTTTTTACGAATTATTAATCAGTATAATCTTTATTTTTACGATGTGTTAATTGCCATAGTATGTACACACCTTAATGCTTACTTAGGAGATTTAAGATGCAACTTGATATTCAAACCAATGGATTTTCATTAACCGACGGTATCCGTAGTCACGTTTCACGTCGCATGCAGTTTGCACTTGATAGAAACGATGGGCATATCATGCACGTCAAGGTGAGCCTTGCGGATATTAACGGCCCACGCGGTGGTGTGGATAAAAGATGTCAAATAAGCTTGGCGTTGGCAGGGCACAATAATATTGTTGTCGAAGATACTGAAGCAGATTTATATGTTGCAATTGATCGGGCGAGTGATCGTTGCGCACGCACTTTAACCCGGCGATTAGGAAAATTTAGAGAGCATTCCTATGAGTCTGCACCCATTCCGCCAGCCTCGGAAAATTAATTTGGTCGTTGTTTTTTTGACTTTGTCATGAGCAAGCCAAAGTTTATTTTAAGTGCTCAAAATTGATTGTTTATGGAGTTTGCAATGAAACGCATTTTATATTTTTTAGCCACCAACCTTGCCATCATGCTGGTGTTATCGGTCACCATGCGCATTCTTGGCGTAGAACCTTATTTAAACGCTAACGGACTAGACCTTAAAAACCTGCTAGCTTTTGCCGCCATTATGGGCTTTGGTGGTGCGTTTATTTCATTGGCAATGTCTAAGTGGTCGGCCAAACGCATGTCTGGCGCGGTGGTGATTGAAGAGGCAAAAACGCCAACAGAAATTTGGCTACTTAAGACCGTACGCACACAGGCCGATATGGTCGGCATTAAAATGCCAGAAGTGGCTATTTTTGATTCACCCGAAGTGAATGCCTTTGCAACGGGCATGACCAAAAATAGCTCGCTAGTGGCGGTATCCACTGGCTTGCTCAACAAAATGAGCCAAGACGAAGCCGAAGCCGTGCTCGCGCATGAAGTTTCACATATTGCAAATGGCGACATGGTCACGCTCACGTTGATTCAGGGCGTGGTGAATACCTTTGTCATGTTCTTGTCCCGCGTGATTGGCTACGCGGTTGATAAAGTTATCTTTAAAACTGAAAAAGGCACAGGGCCAGCATTTTTTGTCACCATGATTGTTGCCGAATTGGTGTTGGGTGTATTGGCCTCGATGATTGTGATGTGGTTCTCACGTCAGCGCGAATTTAGGGCAGATGCAGGTGCGGCTAAACTCTCTAGCAGCAAAAAAATGATTGCGGCATTAGAGCGCTTACAAGCTGAGCATACGCCATCTGCTTTGCCTAAACAAATGGTGGCTTCTGGCATCTCTGGTGGCGGCTCAAGTGGTTTCAAACGATTGTTTTCAAGCCATCCAGACTTGTCAGAACGCATAACAGCATTACGCAGCAATTCTTAAAACTGAGATATATATGAAAATGAAGCGTGTTGAATTGTTCTTAGAACACTTTATGTTTGGAAGCCGTTGGCTGCTAGTGCCGTTTTATATTGGCTTAATAGCAGGTATTGCCCTGCTATTAGTGAAGTTTGTTAAGGCATTTTTCGCCTTAATTCCCACCGTATTTGGTGGGGATGGCGGTGCTGCTCTACTGGGCATTTTGACCTTAGTTGATATTACGCTGGTTGCCAACTTACTGCTGATTATCATTTTCGCTGGTTACGAAAACTTTGTTTCCAAAATTGATACTGGCGACAATGAAGACCGTCCTGAATGGATGGGTCATGTTGGATTTTCTGATTTAAAACTTAAACTCATCGGCTCTATCGTTGCCATTTCTGGCATCGAGTTGCTTAAATATTTTATCAACGTAAAAGAAGTGTTGGCTGAATCGAATGGCAATGAACAACTGGCTTGGCTGGTAGGCATCCATTTTACGCTGGTTGTTTCAGGCGTGATGTTTGCTACGATGGACAAAATTGCGGCTGGCAGTCATGTCAGCAAGGTAAAGTGATCATGCGTGAAAATAGCCAAGTCAGCAGACGCATTGTTCCATGGCTTGCTTTAGCAGGCTTGGCGCTGTTGGCCTTTATGGTAGTGACGCCTTTTTTGGTACCTATCGCTTGGGCAGGCATATTAGCTTATGCTTCTTGGCCAGTAGCGATGCGCATTCGTCGTTGGTGCAAAAACCGCGACACATTAGCGGCAAGTCTTACCACACTGCTCGCGGCTTTAGCATTATTTATACCGCTACTTTGGTTAATCTGGTTGGCTCAGCAAGAGTTAAGCTATCTGTATCCTACGCTGCAAAACTTACTCGCTAATCCGCCACCTTTACCTGAAGGCTTAAAAGCTTTGCCTTGGTTTGGTGAATGGCTAACGCAGCAGCACACGCAATTAGTCGCGCATCCACAAGGGCTGAGTGTTGCGCTCAAAACCTGGATTTCTACAAATGGCCATGATTTAGCATCTATCGCTGGCGATGTTGGCAAAAATTTAGTCAAGCTAATTCTTGTGATTGTTATTTTGTTTTTCTTTTATCGCGATGGCACGCGCATAGTGGCCGAGCTACGTCAGGTGTTAGCACGTTTCATCGGTGTTCAAGTGCATGATTATTTACATGCAGTTGGTACTACCACGCGCGCAGTTGTTTATGGGGTTTTGCTCACAGCTTTTGTTCAAGGCATTGTGGCAGGTTTAGGTTATTGGGTTGCTGGCCTAAACTCGCCAGTTCTATTTGGGGTGCTGACCATGGTGTTAGCGCTTATTCCATTTTGTACCCCTTTAGCTTGGGGTTCAGCTGGTTTATGGCTGTTATTGCAAGGTGAAACTGGTGCTGCGATAGGTGTGTGGCTGTGGGGGGCAGTGGTGGTGAGTCAACTGGATAACTTTTTGCGTCCATTATTTATTAGCAGTGTTAGCCCTGTGCCTTTTTTATTAGTGTTGTTTGGCGTATTAGGCGGGCTATTAGCATTTGGTTTGGTAGGCCTTTTTATTGGGCCGATTGTGCTAACAGTGGCATGGGCAGTTTGGCGTGAGTGGACATCGCATTTGGATGAGGCTTTAATTAAAGAGCACTAGATAATTAATTAGAAAAGAGTAAAAAAATGAATGAATTGCAATCAATAGGAACATGGTGGATGTGGGCGGGCTTTGGCATATTTGTTCTACTTATGCTGGCTGTAGATATGTTTGCTTTGGGGCGCAAAGGTGCGCATAAAGTTAGCTCAAAAGAAGCGCTAACTTGGTCATTAATTTGGTTTGCACTTGCGTTGTTATTTGGGGCTATTTTATGGGCTTGGTTAAACCAAACTGCAGGCAGGACACTAGCCGATGCCAAAACAATGGAATATCTCACGGGATATTTGCTAGAAAAAACCTTGGCCATGGACAATATTTTTGTATTTGTCATGCTGTTTTCTTACTTTGCCGTGCCCATTGAATTTCAAAAGCGTGTGCTGGTTTACGGTGTGTTAGGGGCCATTATTCTCAGAGCATTAATGATTTTACTGGGCGCATGGCTAATAGCGCAGTTTCACTGGGTACTCTATCTGTTTGGCGCATTTTTGTTGATTACGGGCATTAAGATGTTTATTTTTGCAGACAAGGAGCCAAATTTAGAGCAAAACCCAATACTAACTTGGCTTCGTCGGCATATGCGTATTACCAATGACTATCATGGAGATAAGTTTTGGATTGTTGAAAAAGGCGTGCGTTGGTTTACCCCAATGTTTTTAGTCTTAATTCTTGTTGAGGTTTCAGATGTTATATTTGCGATGGATAGTATTCCAGCGATATTTGCTATTACTAGCGACCCATTTATCGTATTCACATCTAATATTTTTGCAATATTAGGCCTGAGAGCGTTATATTTTTTATTAGCAGACATGGCAGAGCGTTTTCATTTGCTCAAATATGGACTAGCTGTGGTGCTTATGTTTGTGGGTGCAAAAATGTTGATTGTGGAGTGGATAAAAATACCTGTAGCAGTTTCTCTTGGCGTTGTTATTTCAGTATTAGGGATTAGTATTTTGGTGAGTTTAAAGTCTAGTCAAAAGAAACTATCCAGATAGTTATACATTAATAAAAAAGGGCAGAAATTCTGCCCTTTTTCACAACGCTAATTGCGCATTAAACTTCTAACTGCGGACGGCCAGCTTCAGGCCAATCTAGGTGGTAGAACTGACCACGTGGCTGATCTTTACGCTCATAAGTGTGCGCACCAAAGTAGTCACGTTGGCCTTGTAACAAGTTTGCTGGCAAGTCGGCACTTCTGTAACCATCGTAGTAAGCCATCGCCGCGCTGAAACCTTGCGCAGGAATGCCGTTAGTCACTGCCAGGGCAATCACTTTACGCCAGCCAGCTTGGCCGTCGTTCATGGCTTGGGTAAAGTACGGGTCAAGCATCAAGTTTTTCAGGCGAGAGTTACGGCTGTAAGCCTCGGTGATTTTTTGCAAGAAGCGTGCGCGAATAATACAGCCACCGCGCCAAATTTGCGCAATTTCACCAAAGTTAAGTTTCCAGTTGTATGCCACTTGCGCTTTATCAATAAGCTGGAAGCCTTGTGCGTAAGCGCAGATTTTTGAGCAATATAAAGCGTTTTTAATTGCTTCAATAATTGCTTTTTTGTCTTTCTCTTGCACAGGTGTTGGGCCTTTTAAGATTTTGCTCGCTTCAACACGCTCTTCTTTTAAGCTTGAAAGTGCGCGTGCATAAACCGCAGCGGCAATTGCATTAGCAGGTGCGCCAAGTTCGAGCGCGTTGGCTGCTGTCCATTGGCCTGTACCTTTTTGGCCAGCAGTATCCAAGATTTGGTCAACCAAGAAGCCTTTGGTCATCGGGTCTTTCTGTTGCAGAATGTCGGCAGTAATTTCAATCAAGAAGCTTGATAATTCGCCTTTGTTCCACTCAGCAAACACTTTACCGATTTCATCTGCTGGCATGCCGAGCAAGTTTTTCATCAACCAGTATGCTTCGCAAATCAACTGCATGTCGATGTACTCAATGCCATTGTGCACCATTTTAACGTAGTGACCAGCGCCATCTGGGCCAATATATTCTGCACATGAGAAGCCACCAACGACTGGTTTTCCAGGTTTGCCGCCTTCCATAGGTTCGCCTGTTTCAGCATCCACTTTAGCGGCAATATCACGCCAAATTGGTTCTAAGCTAGCCCAAGCTTTGCGTGTGCCAGATGGCATTAAGCTTGGACCGAAACGTGCACCAGTTTCGCCACCTGATACGCCAGAACCGATGAAATCAATGCCTTTTACAGCGAGTTCTTTTTCGCGACGAATCGTGTCTGTCCACAATGCATTACCGCCGTCAATGATGATGTCGCCTTGTTCTAAGAAAGGCAATAAAGCATTAATAGTCACGTCAGTCGCGCTACCTGCTTTTACTAATAAAACAATTTTGCGTGGGCGTTTAATGCTTAATACAAATGAGGCTAAATCAGCATGACCTACAACGCGCTCGGCGGAGGGCTCATTTTTTTTGCATTCTTCAATGAAGTTCAGCATCTTTTTGGGGTCACGGTTGTAAACCGCAATGGTGTAGCCGTGGTCGGCAATATTGAGGGCCAAGTTTTGACCCATCACAGCTAGGCCAACTAGGCCAATATCAGCATTTTTTGGATTCATTTATCTTCTCTTTTGGAGTTGTTAATAAAGGGTGTTTTGGTAGGCAAGATTATAAAACTATTAACGACGCTGTTTGTGAGAAATTTAGCGTAATTTCTTAAAATTTTGATTTTTAGCGGGGTTTTAGTGAAGAATAGATGAAATTGCAGGTGCTTTTAATAGTGACTGCTTCTGCCAGTTGAATAGCCATGTGGTACGTCTAGTTGCCATTCGCCGCATTCTGTGCAACGGTGATCATGCATGGTGGGGCTAAGCACTAAGCTAGATGCGCCACAAAATTTACAGTGCGTAGCATGTAAAACAGGCGTTTTATGATGCGTTTCGTGGTGCTCTGTTGCCACTTTGGTGCTGCCAAGTCCGTATTTGTTATCCATGATGTTCTCCAAATGAACAGTCATTTACAATCGTTTAAACTACGCCTATTTTTTGTTTACTTCAACCATTTTTTAATTATGGTTTTGACGCAAAAGGCTTACTTTTTTGACTGTGCTTTACAAGCAGTATAAGCAATTTTTTCACCATCATTTAAAGTCGTTTCATCCCCATTGATTACCAAAGCAATGGCGCCGCTGGTATAGCGGTTACTAGCCGCCGCTTTGCTGAGGGAAACTTCATGATCTGGGTAAATGAGCCAAGCTTCATTGCCGTTATTAAGCATGCGCACGTAAAACTGCTTATTGCCCTCGCAAATGTAAGAAATAGCATTGGCGGGTACACGTGAACTTTCTTTTGTGCCTGAGTTAAACGGGTTGAGGTTGATTGTGCTACACGCTGTGAGTGATAAAGCCAGACTGAATGTACATAAAGTTTTAAATTGGGCGTGCATGCATTTTTCCTGTTGATGATAGATTGAATAGACAGCGCTCATTTTACTGCGAAAATAGCCTATGTAACATGGCTTGATGCGTTAAAATAGCACATCTTCAATCTTTTAAAGAAACCTTATGAGCCAAACACCCGTAAATGAAATCACCATAGAAAAAAATCCTGCGCAAAGCCGTCTGGATGCGCTCAATGTCAGTAAATGGCCAACTTGGCAAAAAGAGGTTTCTACTTTCCCTTGGGTTTTTCACGAGCAAGAAATTGCCTATATTTTAGACGGACAATGCGATGTGACCACTTGTTGCGGCAATAAATATAGTTTTGGTAAAGGCGATTTGGTGACTTTTCCTGCCGGAACAAAAGTGACTTGGGAAGTTAAACAGCCTTTGCATAAACATTATCAACTAGATGGTAATGCCTTAACGCAAGCATTTTTACGCATTAAGGCAAAGTTTAAAGGTTAATTGTTGACAGCCAACCATAGCCAAGCCTGCGCATTTTTATCTCAACTTGATGCTGATTTAGCTCAGCTAATCGCGCTAGTGGGCACTTGCACTTTAGCCTCTAATGATACGCAAGAGCCTTATGAAGCGCTCATGCGGGCGGTGGCTTATCAGCAACTTCATCCCAAGGCAGGCGATGCTATTTTGGCTAAATTCACTGCATATTTCGGCGCTTTTCCATCACCCCAAGAGGTCATTCACGCGCCTTTTGATGATTTACGTGCATGTGGTTTTTCGGGCAGAAAGATAGTAACGCTTAAGGGGATTGCCGAGGGTGCGTTAAGTGGCCTAGTGCCAACACGTGCCGAGGCAAATACGATGACGGATGAAGCCTTAATTGCGCGCTTGGTGAAGTTGAAAGGCATCGGTCAGTGGACAGTGAAAATGTTGTTGATGTTCACTTTGGGGCGCATGGATATTATGCCTGCGGATGATTTTGGCGTGCAACAAGGGTACAAACGCTTGAAAAGCTTGGACATTGCACCAAAACGCAAAGAAATGCTAGAAATGAGTAAAGTTTGGTCGCCTTATCGCAGCATTGCCAGTTGGTATTTATGGCGTGTCCCCAAATAAAAACTAGCCAAATTTACCATAAAAAATTGTGAATTATGGTTATAAAATCAGTAGTCTTCATTAGACCACCTCTGTACCAGTGCTTGGCATCACCGTGGAATATATCCGCTAAAGCGGATTATTCACACGCGAAATCCAGTATCCATGGGGCTTGCAGAGGGGTAAAATTCTCTCGGGTGAAAATTGCTTAAATTTTAAGCAATATTGCCTGGCTAAAATAGCTTAATGGCTTGCCCAATTTAACTGCACATTCGCTTCTTGCGCAATCTCGTTCATGAGCGGTATGGCTTTTTCTAAATGCGGTAAATACATATCGGCGGTTTCTTGATGAAAGCCCAGCACCATTATTTCTTTCTTATTTAAAATCAATTGCTTAAATAGTTCTACAATTTGTTTGGTATTGGTGTAATCAGCCAGCGCGGCATTATTTGGAAATTCAATTAAGGCCGCATGTTGTGCATCTGCCGTTTTTAATTCAAACGGTTGCTCAAGTGGTGTGCTGCCTTGATGCAAAGCGCTGGTCATTTTGATGATGCCACTCTCTGCGTGCCAACGTGTGGTCAATAAGTTGGCATCAATGCGCGAGCTGTCCCACACAAAGCCGTTAGTTTGTAAGGCGTTTGCGAGTCTTGGCCCCATCTGCCAGCCGCCCGCGCGAAAATGCACGGGTTTGGCAAAGCCTTGTTGCACTAATAAATCGCGGCTACAAGCCAAAAGTTTGGTTAAATCGGCTTCAGAGTAAGCGTATTCCAAGCTAACAGTATAGCCGCAATCGCCCGTTTCGCAAGCTTCATTTTCACCCGAGTATGAGTAACTGCTTTGGTAAGGCACTTGGCAGTATTGCACTAAAGATTTCCAAGCATGCACGTGCAAACCTTGTGTGTCTTCAGGTAAAAAGGTGGATTTGATTTGCGCAATGGCTACGTCTTTATTCACCTCTTGCTTGAGTAAATAGGCCGGGTTGAGCAGCTGCAACATGGGAATGTGTGGAAACTTTTTGCGAAAACTTTGCATGGCTGCAATATTGTCATTTTCAAGCCACGCACCTTCCCAATCTACGGTCACAAACACCGTGATTTGTGCGGATTTTATATCACCATTTTCTGCTGAGGTCGCAAGTGTAGGCCTGCAAGCCAGTATCCATGCGGCTGCCAGCGCGATGCATTTGATATGTTGAAAAATCAATATAAAAACCTTTATCAATATGAAGGTTAGTGCGCCCAATCTATATCAGCAGAATCGCACTGGGTCAACGATGACTCATCGGCAAGTTTTCGCTTGCTTACTGCTTTATTCACTGCACTAAGAGCACTATTTTACGCTGATTTTGTTTTATCGCTTTTAAGTATTACGCTAAGTTTAATTTTATAATGTGACGATGCGCATTTTATCTCATCCCATTTTTACCAATCATCAACACGCTTTTCTTAAATTATTAGCTTTTCGCGTGTTAATTGTACTCGCGTACCAAATTATGGCAGTTGCAGTGGGCTGGCATGTCTATGAAATTACACGCGATACGCTATCATTAGGCTTAATTGGCTTGGTTGAGGTCGTTCCTTATTTTGCCAGCGCGTTATTTGCTGGTTATGCAGTTGACCATCATTGTTCGCGCCGCTTTTTTGGGGCATTGGCTGCATGTTTGCTGGGATTAAGCGCCATTTCATTAGCGATTATCTCATCTGGATGGCTGGCATCTGGCAGTACATTGTGGATTTACGCGGCATTTGCACTCACGGGTATAGGGCGAGCATTTATTTCACCAAGTCATAGCTCGCTATTTGCGCTTATTATTGCGCGGGAGGAATATGCGCGTGCCGCAAGTATAGGTAGCTCAGTTTTTCAGGCGGGACTGGTGATAGGCCCTGCTATTGGTGGCTTATTGGTAGGCTTTGCCAGTAAAGATGCCGCATATTTAATGGCGATAATACTTTGCATAGGCGCGGCCTTAGCCATCACATCTATTCGAATAAAAGAGCCACCACCTTTGCCAAGCGCTCCCGTGATGACGAGCATTGGAGAAGGTCTGCGCTTTGTTTTTAGCCATCAAATATTATTGGGCGCATTGTCGCTGGATATGTTTGCCGTACTATTTGGTGGTGCAGTAGCGATGTTGCCTGCGTTTGTGAAAGATGTTTACCAGATTGGGCCTGAAGTGTTGGGTTTTTTGCGCTCAACGCCAGCGGTTGGAGCAATTTTGACAGGTATCTGGCTCACTCGTCACCCCATTAATAAGCATGCAGGACGCTGGCTTTTAAGTGCGGTAGCAGGCTTTGGTTTGTGCATTATTGGCTTTGGTTTGGTGAGCAATTTTTGGTTAGCTGGAGTGATATTGGCCCTGTCAGGGGTGTGCGATGGTGTCTCTGTGGTCATGCGTCAAACCATTATGCAACTCGCCACTCCCGACCACATGCGCGGGCGAGTATCGGCCATCAATGGCATATTTATTGGGTCTTCTAATGAACTTGGCGCATTTGAATCGGGGGTTGCAGCAAAACTGATGGGTTTGGTACCATCGGTGATATTTGGCGGCCTGATGACCTTAGGTGTAGTGGCGGTTACCGCGAAAATTGCGCCAAAATTAAGGGCGCTTGAACTTAATCAACTACACTAATTTCAGTTTTCAAATAAAAACCCGCCTAGTGTTGCGCCAAGCGGGTGTTATTTGCACTTGAAAATGCAGGCAGTTAAGACGTTTTAGTGACAACTTTACGACGAAGAGTAGAAAACCCAATTAAACCAAGCCCGGCAAGCATCATGGCGTAAGTTTCTGGCTCAGGTACAGCTGGCAGATTGGGGTCAGTCGGAATAACTGCATTACCAACCACCAAGCCTAATCGGTAATCACCCAGCCCTTCAACCGCAGTGCCTACCACGCGAGTAGAGGTAAAGCTTTGTTCTAAGCCAGTAGATTTATAGTTGATTTGATAATTACCTGGCCCCAACACCCAGCTAAAACTAGAAGGACCACCATCTAAGCCTTTGTAATAATCGCCAATACTTGCTATCCAATTATTATCATGTTGGCCTGCAATAGTTTTATCAACATCTAGAATATCAATTTGACGGAATTCAGAAACAGAGGGATTAGTGAAGTTAAAACTATCAGCAAAAAAATACACAGATTGCTCATCTGTCAGACTGAAATAGAGTGTATCAGAGGCAATATTTTCTTCACTCACATAATCACTATCATTATAGTCGTATATATCGTTATAGCTAAAGCCAGCTCCGACAGTACCTAACTCTAGTTTTGCAGCATGTGCGGTTGTACTTAAAATACCCAGCATTAACATTGCTGGCGTTATTAATCGTTTTGTTTTGTGGTGGTACATTCTCTCGTACTCCTCGATTTATTAAGGTTATTTCTGATTTGGCGATTTGCTTAATCAGTAGTTAGCAAAGCTTATGCCAAAAAATAATTCCCTTTAAAATCAATTGGATAAATAATATTTAAAATGTTGTCGCAACTCAACTTGTCGCAAATTTGCGACAAGTGAGATTATATTGCTGCTAACCTTATGATTGCTAAGAGCTTTTAAATGTCTCTTTAAGGCGACGATTTTGCTAAATTAAGCAAATCACAACTTTATATTTAGAGCGCAGTTATCGGTATCTTAGCTCTGCCGATAAGGTTTCTAGCCAACTGTTTTTTTGATTTTTTTAGAAAAAGGCGATGATTTAATTAAATTTTCTTTATAAGGATGCGTTGTATTGTTATAAAGTTTGGCAATTTTTTTCACATACTGCTGTGTTTCAGCATAGGGTGGCACACCTTTATATTTCATTACCGCACCTTCGCCAGCATTGTAAGCGGCTGCCACTAATTCAACATCGCCCTCAAAATAGGCCAGCAACCATTGTAAATAGGCCAACCCACCTTTGATATTATCTTCGGCTTTGTAAGCATCTTTAACCCCAAATCGCGCCGCAGTTTCAGGAATAAGCTGCATTAATCCTTGCGCATTTTTTGCTGAAGTCGCTTGGACGTTAAAATTTGATTCCACTGCAATAAACGACATGGCTAAATTTTCGTCAATATTATATTTAGGTGCTAATTTTTTGACTATTTTTAAAATACTCGCCTTGGATTTAAACAAGGCAGCGGTTCTAGCAGTAATTTCTTGTTTCTCATTTGTGCCTATGGCATCTGGCGAATTGATGGAAGTGCCTACAACAGGCTTGGCGGGTGGATCAGGTAATAGGCATGCTAGTAATGTAGACTCTGGCGTGATATCTTCAAAATAAGTCAGCGACTCTTTTGCACGTGCATGACCTTGTTCGGCTGCCATTGTATAAAGCTGCACAGCGATTTTCTTATTTTCTTCTACGCCACGACCGTTTGCGTACATCCAGCCTAGCGCATACTGTGCATCTGCATCGCCATATTTTGCTGCTTTACAATACTTTTCAGCCACTTCAGCGTAATTACGAGGCGAGTTTTCACCTTTTTTAAAGTTAAAAGCCATTTCAACCAACATTGAATTAGGGTTGTTTAGCGACTTCTTCACTTCTAAAGTGTTGACCACAGGTGCCTCTAATTCAACGGGTACTACCTCAGCGGTTGGTGTTGAGTCAGAACTAAAAGGATCAACCTCATGCTGCAAAGTTGATGAAGATTCAACATTGATAGCTACTTCATCAGCCAAACTATGGCTGCTTAAAAGTAGGCTAGCAATTAATAATATTTTTTTAATATTCATATAGTTAGATAATTTATTGGGCTAATTTATATTCGCTTTTGCTATTCTAGGAGTAACTCTCTGCAGATTAGTTAAGCAAAACATGTGCCGATTAGGTCGCATTGTAGAGGCTAGCGCGCAAGATGCAATAACCCGTTTGGGCTAATCCCTTTTTGTAACAATATGTTACGCTGCTTTTGTGTTTAAGATTGGCTCATGTTAAGTTTGTTTAAGATGCCGCGCACGGGCGCAGGAATGGCCGCGTCAATAGCGTCTTCTATGGGAAGCCAAATAGTGTTGCTAACCAATCTTTTTGGCTGATATAAAACGATTAGAGGCTGTGGGGTAATGGCTAGTTTAAAGTGTGTAAATGCATGCTCAATGTTTTCAAGAGGTTCTTCTGGTTCAACATTTAAGCCAAACTTGCTGTATGCAATTTCAGTGGCAATTTCATGCGCTTCTATCTCTGGAAAGCTCCACAGCCCACCCCAAATTCCATTTGAAGGACGTTTTTCAAGCAAAATTTCGTTGCCACAACGCAAAATCAGCATGGTAGTCTGCTTTAGTGGAATAGGCTTACGTGGCTTAGGTGTTGGTAGCTTGCTTTCACGCTTGTGGATGTATGCCCCGCAGCTGCTTAGTAAGGGGCATACTTGACATTTGGGTTTAGTCCGAGTGCAAATCGTTGCGCCTAAGTCCATCAGCCCTTGCGTATAAGGAGATGCATCAATAGTTGGCATATGTAGTTCGGCTATTTGCCACAATTGTGCTTCTATTTTAGGGGTTCCTGTCCAACCTTCAATTAAAAAATGTCGGGCAAATACGCGCTTGACGTTACCGTCTAATATAGGCTGCGGAATATTAAAAGCAAAGGTAGAAATGGCTGCAGCTGTGGAGCGACCAATGCCAGATAGACTTAATATGTCTGAAAACTGATGTGGGAAAATTCCTGAAAAATCACGCGTTATTTTTTGTGCCGCTTGATGCAAATTACGCGCGCGCGAGTAGTATCCAAGACCGCTCCAGTACTGCAATACCTCTTCTTGTGTAGCGTTAGCAAGGCTGGCAATATCGGGAAAGCGCACCATAAATCGCAGAAAATAACCAATAACCGCAGTAACTTGCGTTTGCTGTAACATGATTTCTGATACCCAAATAACGTAGGGATTTATCGTGTTTTGCCATGGTAAATCATGTCGGCCATGCTGTTTTTGCCAAGCTATTACCCGCAGCGCAAAGTCAGTCATTAAAATTTCAGTAATTTTTTAAGTTTTTTCTCAGCTTTTTCTTTGGCTTGATCTTCTAAAGATTTTGGTTTTTCTTCTGCTGCTGATTGTGCTTCTGTGCCACTAGCCGATGGTGTTTCTGTGGATTTTTTCTTATTCAAAATATTGCTTATGGCATCTGCCTTATTTTCGTTGCCAAGAAGTTCTTTAGCCATCGCTCCTTTTTCACCGCCTACTTTATCAAGCAAGTTGGATTTAGCTAGGGCGCTACCAACAGCAGCAAAGTCTAAGCTATATTTTGGCTCAGCAAATGTGCCAGAGATTTTGAGTGGGATTGCAATACCAGCCAAATTATCCAAATCTGCTCCTCCTTGTCCTTTGAGAGATTTTACAATGGTGGGCTTAGCAAGATAGTTGATTTTTTCATTGCCAATATCAATATCTCCGCGGCTATCGCCTTTAGCTAGGCGCAAAATAGGCGCCTTCATCGCTAGGTCTTCATTGCGCGCCACGCCGTTTTTAATGTTAAAGGTGGCAGTCAGCTCACTAAAATCAGTTTTCTTAGATTGATCTGCACTTGCATCTTTGGCTTTGAGAATATTTACTTTATTTTTAAGTTCTCTAATCGAACCAGCAATATCCACGCCCTTTAAAGCGCCGTCGGCAAGGCTGAGTGAGGCATTGCCAGCCAAGCCTTTTTTGAGCGCACCTACCGTATTGCCCTGAGTGGCAACATCCACATTTACTGTGCCAGTACCAGATAGCATGTCATTTTTAATAGCATCTACCATCAGCGGGCCAACAGAAACTCCTTTCATCGTTTGTTTAAATATAATGCTAGGTGTATTACGGGCATCTACGGTTAGCGCGCCAGCCATGCTACCTTGATATAAATTGGCAGAAAACGGTGCAAGAGTTGCAATGCCATTATCGGCTTTTAAACCTAAATTCACATTTTGGGTTTTAACATTAGCTAACTTAAGCCAGCCGATTTTCGCCTCGCCGGTGGCGTTCAACTTTTTTAGGGCACTCAAATCTATAGGTGTATCACCTGCACCTTTACTTTCTGAATGACCCTTAGCGATATACTTATCTGCATCCAATTTATCAACATTAACATCAAAGTTGTAAGTTGGATTAGTAAACTGAGTGATGCCAATGTTCGCATTGATTTGGCTATCATCCAGCTTTACAACTAGCTGATTTAACTGAAGTTTTTGCCCGTCTGCTTTTAAACTGAACTTAAGATTGCTGACTTGGTATTGCTCATACTTTAATGAGCCAACACGTAGGCTGCCATCAGCCAGCAAAGTTTTTAGTGCGCTTAAATCAGCTGGTTGTTCACTCTTTTGCGCGTTACTGGTGCTTGCGGTCACATATTTATTCACATCTACGCGGTCAATATCTAAGTCAAATGCATAAGCAGGTCGCTCAAATTGGCTAATGGCAAAGCTACCTTTAATTTGGCTATCGTCCACTTTGCCACTAAATGGGCTTAGTGCGAGTTTTTGTCCATCGGCTTTTAAGTTAATAACAATATTAGAAGCATTTGTTTTACCATATTTAAACTTACCAATACGCAATACGCCGTCAGCATTCAGCGCTTTTAGCGCACTTAAATCGGTAGGTTTATTACTGGCTTTTTTATCTGCGGGAGATGCTGCCACATATTTATCAACGTCGAGTTGGTCAATATCTAAATCGAATGTATAAAGCGGTTTTGAAAAATGCGTAATGCCAACACTGCCTTTAATTTGGCTATTATCTACTTTGAAGTTTAGCCCACTCAGAGCAAGCTTGTCGCCATCAGCTTTGACTCCTACATTTAAACCAGAAATACGATACTTATCATAAGCAATGCTGCCTACATTGAGTTTACCGTCTATTGTCATGTTATTGAGTGCTGACATATCGGCGGGCTTGTCATTCGCAGGTTTTGCCGATGCAGCGGATTTCACCAGTAATTTATTTAAATCCAACTGGTCGGCGTTTAAGTTAAATTTAATATTCGACTTTTTAAATCCTGCCACGTCAACATCACCATTGAGCTTGGTTACGCCATCAATAGTTAAATTAAATTGGCTTTTGGCAATTTCATTTTTAATTTCAGTGTGAGCACCTAAGTTAAAAGATCCTTTCATACCGCCATTTGGCAGGCTGGGGTCTTTAATATCTAAATTGCCAGCAAGTTTGGGCAAATCAAAAATCAAGTTTTCAATGTTGCCTGTAAAGGGCGATGAAAAGGTGCCTGTTATGGTACGCTTACCTTGCACCGCTGATAAATCACCTGTAATACCGCTACTTTGCAAGGATTTTGGCGAACCTTTCATGTCGGCCAATACCATATTTGCTTTTAGCACATCTCCTGCTTTTTCTTGGCTTAGGCTCACTGTTACTTTTTTACTGCTGACTTCATCTTTTTCAATAGTGAGTGCGGGGGCGCTTAAATCAATGGCATTTTTCGCACCCTCAAAATTACCTGACGCTACGAGTTTTAAGCCATCAACCAAAAACTCCATTTGTTCTGGTTTAGCATCTACATCGCCACTGACTTTAATATCCAAGCTTTTGCCGCCCAGCATATCACCAGTAACATGGCTGTCTAACCCTTTCACTTTAAAGTGCTTAGTGGCTGGGTCAATTAAAAAATTACCTTTCAGTTTTGTGTTTGCGGCAATGGCGGGCTGATTGGCTGTCAGCATAAAATCTGTTTCTAAATCTACAGGTTCTGCTAATGCAATATGCCCAGAGCTCAAGTTGAGTTTGCTCACGTTGTATTTAACCCCCGTCGCTTCATCGGTATAGTTGACTTCTGAATTTGTGACATGCACACCATCCACATCAAATTTAACGGTTTGAGATTCTGATTCATCTTTACTCAGTAAATCATCAAAATTGCTGCTACCGTCTTTGTACTTGATAATGTTGGCTTTTGCGCCGTCCACATAAATAGTATCCACCACCAACTCTTTTTTGAGTAGTGGCATAACGGCTAAAGCGACTTTTACACTATTTACTGAGGCAAATTCCGCTTCATTTTTGTGCTCAGAAATTGAAACTCTACCTAAATCCGCACCGATTTTAGGCCAGTAGCTGAGTTTGATATCGCCATCAATTTTTAAAGTGCGGTCTTTTTTCTCTTTTACGACTTTGATGACATCATCTTTGTAATCATTGGGATTAAAAGTGGCAGCAATGATGGCCACCGCCAGCAATAACAACGCAATTAAGCCGCCAATGCCATAGAGAGCAAATTTAAGAAATTTTTTCATTGCCTAACCTTTCAAGCCAAATGTGTGATCAGCGCATCATTGATAACTGACTTGTTGCGCAATATCAGCTAGTGCACTGTCCAGTTCACCACTCCAGTATAGGCTGTTACCAATACAATCACGCCAAATACAATACGATACCAAGCAAAAATGGTGAAATCGTGGTGGCTAACGTAGCGAATCAACGCACGCACGGCAATCATTGCGCTAATAAAGGCAAATATAAAACCCATTGCCCATGCGCCCATGTCATCTACGCTAAGTAAGTCACGGTCTTTATACATCGAGTAAATTGAAGCAATACCCAATGTTGGGACAGCTAAAAAGAATGAAAATTCAGCCGCTGCTTTGCGAGACAAGCCAAAAAACAAACCGCCAATAATCGTAGAGCCAGAGCGCGACATGCCTGGAATGAGTGCAACTGCTTGCGCAAGCCCTAATTTTAGCGCATCGATGGGGCGTATATCATCAACAGTTTCTATGGTAACGGTGTGCTTGCGTTTTTCGGCCCACAAAATAATAAACGCACCGACAATGAAAGCAATCGCAACTGGCACAGGTTTAAACAAAGAAGCTTTAATTTCTTTACCAAAAGCTAAGCCTAAAATCGCTAATGGCAAAAAGGCGATGGCCAAATTGATTAACAGGCGGTTAGCAAGCGGGTCGCGTCCAATGCCAGCAAAGGTGCTTACAAATCGTTTGCGATACTCCCAAACAACAGCCAAAATAGCACCAAGTTGAATGGCAATTTCAAAAACGCCACGTTTTTCGTGATCCATAAAATCAAGCAAATCTCCCGCTAAAATAAGGTGACCCGTGCTCGAAATCGGTAAAAATTCGGTTGCGCCTTCAACAACACCCATGATGGCGGCTTTAATTAACAGTAAAATATCCATGCGTTTATTTTATCAAAAAAAGAGGTTTAAAAGTGCTTAAAAAACGCCCGTGCAAAAATTAGTGGCCTGTAAGCCGCATAGAATATGGCTTGCAGAGCAGCGCAAAAGAAGACCTTGTAAAAATCGCTAATTTTTGCCGATTATAATGCAATAAAAAAAGGGGCTGTTCGCCCCCTTTTTAGTTGTCAAAGTTTATTTTAGCATGCCTAAAATACTTGTAAGAATATTACCTGATTCTTCAGTTACCGCGCCATCTGGCGTCACCTTGTCAATCACGCTAGGTAAATGCTCAGCTAACTGGCTACTTAACACTTCTGGAGAAATGCCAAATTTAGATGCAATTTCAGCCAACTGACCATTGCCTAGCGCGCTAGTAATTTGCTCAGCTGAAATAGGTAAGTTCTCGCCTTTGCCAACCCATGAGGCTGCTAAGTCACCCAAGCCACCTTGGTTAAATTTTTCTAAAAGGCCACCAATGCCGCCATTACCATTTAGTAACTCCATTGCAATAGCCGCCATACCGCCTTGGTTTCCGCCCATTACCTTGCCCAATACTGCGCCAGCTACACTGTCTAATAACCCCATGATTTATTTCCTTTTTTCAAAATTAACAAAAACGCCTGTAACTTGCTTGATTACAGAATATAAGCATACCTTAAAAGCGTTCATCGTTGCGCAAATATCGCCACTGACCAAGTGGCAATTTACCTAAGTTTACACTGCCAATGCGCACGCGTTTTAAACCCACCACATGCAAACCGACCATTTCGCACATGCGCCTAATTTGGCGTTTTTTGCCTTCACGTAACACAAAGCGTAGTTGGTCCTCATTTTGCCAGCTCACTTTAGCGGGCTTGAGTTTTTCGCCATCTAAACTTAGACCAAAATTAAGGCGTTTTAAGCCAGCATCATCTAATGTGCCTTCCACACGCACTAAATATTCTTTTTCAACGGTGGAATCTTCACCAATTAATTGCCTTGCAATTCGGCCATCTTGAGTGAGCACTAACAATCCTGTAGAGTCAATATCTAAGCGGCCAGATGGCGCTAATCCGCGTAAAAATCGACGTTGAAATTCTTTAGCATTTTGTGGGTTGCGTGCGGGGTCATCCAGCCATTCATTATCTGGGTGCACTAGCACAACGGCTGGCTGGTAGCCATCTTCCGCTTGCCCGCTGACGTAACCCACCGGCTTGTGTAGCAAAATAGTCACGTTTTCAGCCTGCACTTCATGTGCATAACTACTAATAATAATGTCCGCATCAGGGCTAATGCGCGTACCTAGCGTTTCCACAATCTCGCCATTCACTTTCACCCAGCCGTTGCTAATCCACTCATCTGCCTCGCGCCGCGAACAAAGTCCACGGTCAGCCATCACTTTAGAAAGCCGCGGCTGCTCAACATTTACTGGCGATGATTTATAAGCTGCCTTTGCCGCTGCGCCATATTGCGGCGTATTCACGCTGTCGTAGCCATCACGTACCTTACCGCCACGGCGCGGTGCTTGGCGGTATTGTGGCTCATTTTTATCTGGGCGCGGCGTGGTGCGCGTATCAACACCTTGTGACTTGGGCTGCTTAGGTGCATTCGTTAGGTTTGGCGCATTAACCTCGCCATGTAATTTGCCATCAAAACGATGGTTGCGTTGACGCGCGCCATCTGATTTTACGGCGTTTTTATTCTCATTATTGCGTTGTGGTTGTGCAGAGTGCTCTTTAGGAGCGCGCGTTTCTTCTTTAAACACAGGTTTTGGCGGTGGCGTCTTGGTTCTATCGCGCTTTGCAGGGTCTGCACGGCGCACAGGCGCTTTTTTTGCCACGGTCTTTTCTGTAGCTGTTTCAGTTGGTTTTTTGGTGATTTTAATAGTGGTCAAAATTGTTTGCCATTCAGGTAATTCGTTATTTTATCAAAATAAAGTCTTAGACTTAGATTTATTAAGTTTGTTAGCGCAAAAAGACTAATTGCTGAGTCTTAATATAAAAGCCACCAGACTTTTTTGGATAGGCTTCAGCCGCTTTTTCACAAACTCAATCGCATTTTTTCGCAGCCTTTATTCTAGCGTTGCAAGCTATAAAAACGTATAATGCAATCTGATTGCAAAATCAAACGCCTTGGGGTGGCTTAAGCGCCTGAGATCTCGCGAAAGTGAGGGACCCAATGAACCTGATCCAGATAATACTGGCGTAGGGACAGGCAGAGCATGTACATTCAATGTGTTCATTGGCTTATTGTGTTTAATTGCCAATGTTTCAGCATCGTTGCAATTCTCTTACCTGTCCTTTTTATGATGTTAATAGAAAGGATATTCTTGAAAACCGTTACAAAATCTCTGCCTTTAATTGGGCTATTAATTACCCAAACCGTTTTTGCGCAAGATGGTGAAATTGCGCTGGATGCTATGTTGATTAGTGCAGATTTCCGCCCAAAAACTGCGCAATCCACACCCGTCAGCCTTACCGAAATTGACCAAGAAACCATACAAGCCCGTGGTGCACAGCATTTAGAAGAGGTGCTTAACCTTGCACCGAATGTGAATGTTTCAAGCGGTGCATCTCGCGGGCAGTTTTTTCAAATACGTGGCATAGGCGAGCTTAGCCAGTTTAGTGCGCCACTTAACCCATCAGTAGGTTTGGTGATTGATGGTGTAGATTTTAGCCGCTCTGGTGGCGCTGCTACTTTGTTTGATATAGATTCTGTTGAAATTTTACGCGGCCCACAGGGCACGAAATTTGGTACCAATGGCTTGGCGGGCACTATTAATTTGCGCAGTGCAGAGCCCACTAAAGATTTTAAAATGCACGCTGAAACAAGTTTTTCTGAATATAACACGCGCAACTTTGGCTTGGCTGCTGGTGGTACGTTAATTGAAGACACCTTATTGGGGCGTGCTTCTATTTACACCCATCAGTCAGATGGCTATATGGATAATGATTTTTTAAACCGCGATAACACGCAAAATCAAGATGAGCTGACGTTTAGAGGTAAATTAAAGTGGTTGGCTTCTGATGATTTAACGGTTGATTTAAGTTACACGCATTTAAATATTGATAATGGCTATGATGCGTTTACTTTAGATAATAGTCGCAATAGCTTATCTGATAAGCCAGGTGAAGATAAGCAACGCACCAATGCATTTGCGGTAAAAGCCGATTGGCAAGTGTCAGATGCGGTGATTATTCAATCTGAGGCGACTTATCTTAACAGTGATATTGTGTACAGCTATGATGCCGATTGGGGGTTTGACGGGCAGTTTGACCCTGCGCTATTCCCTTATATAGGCTTTGAGTGCTTTGACCGTAAGCGTGAAAATTACTCTTTTGAGTTGCGCGCATTATCAGATAAAGCCGGGCGTATTTTTAACGACTCTACTGATTGGACCATAGGCCTATATTTTCTTGATCAGGATGAAGCTTTTAAACAAAATTCTGACTTTGGTATTTTTGGTGCTGTGCTACGTAATGGCGACTACAAAACGCAAAACACCGCTATTTATGGTCAACTTGACACGCATTTAACAGATAAATTGACACTCATTACTGGGGCGCGCGTTGAGTATTTTAAAGCGAAATATCGTGATTCAGATGCGCTGACTATCAAGCAAAATGAAGGATTATTTGGCGGGAAAATTGGCTTAAATTATCAAGCGAATCAACAGCACTTAATTTATAGCTCGCTCGCGCGTGGTTACAAATCGGGTGGGGTGAATAATAACGCGGCTTTACCATTAAGCCAGTTAAGTTTTAATACTGAGTACAATATGACTGCAGAATTGGGCTTAAAGTCTAGCTGGCTTGATGAGCAGCTAAACACAACTTTAGCTATATTTTATACTGACAGACGTAATGCGCAGGTGGAAAACTCAATCGCGCAAGGGGTGCAATTTCTTAACTTTATAGGTAACGCATCTAACGCAACACACAAAGGAGTTGAGGCTAGCTTAGACTGGTTTGTTAACGACAAAGTACGCGTGCTTGGCGCATTGGGTTTGCTAGACGCCACCTTTGATAACCATGCAGTTAAGGGGATAAGTTTTAATGGTCGCCAAGTGGCGCATGCGCCTGATTATACATTTAACTTTGGGGCTGAGTTTTACCCATCAAGTGATTGGACGATACGCACTAACGTAGAAGGTAAGGATAAATTCTATTTTTCTGATAGTCATAATGCCAAGTCCAGTGCGTATGCTGTTGTGAATGCGAGCGCTGATTATCGGCGCGATAAGCACTGGAAATTGAGTGTGTGGGCGAGAAACTTGTTGGATAAAGATTATGCAACACGTGGCTTTTTCTTCGGTAATAACCCTGCCAACGGCTATGATGATGAAAAATACTTACAATATGGCGAGCCACGTGTGGCTGGCGTTACTGTGACTTACGACTACTAATTTTATAAGAGGGCTAGATTGCCCTCTTTTTTATTTAAATTTAAGGAAAATCATGCGTATTTCTGTGGATATTAGTCTTTATCCTTTATGTGAAGGCTATGTAGAGCCAATTTTGGCTTTTATTGCCAAGCTTGAGACCAATAAAAAATTAGTGGTTAAGCGTAATAGTTTGGCCACACAGGTGTTTGGCGAATATCGCGATGTGATGGATTGTTTGGACGCCGAAATGGAAGTAGTGTTTAATGCCTTGCCGCATAGTGTATTTGTGATGAAGTTTATCGGCACTTACCGTGCCGATGTGGTGGATGTCTAAGAGATGTTGCAAGCAATCACACTCGCTTTGCATCAAATGTCAGGCTGGGAAATCACCGCCGCGTTGATGGGAGTGGCTTATATTCTTTTGGCAGCCAAAGAGTCACAATGGTGTTGGCTGTTTGCCTTTTTAAGTACACTGATTTATACCGTACTTTTTTGGGAAGGTCAGTTGCCTATGCAAGCGCTGCTTAATTTTTATTATATGGGCATGGCAGTTTATGGGTTTTGGTTATGGCGAACAGGCGTTACACAAGCGCAAGGCACACAAACGCAAAGTTTAACTATTAGCACTTGGCGATGGCGACAACATGCGCTATTTATTGTGGTGGGTATCGTGTTAAGTAGCCTGGTGAGTATGTATTTGCAAAAAACTGGGCAATCGCAAAGCCCTGTTTTAGATGCTTACACTACAGTTTTTTCTGTGCTGAATACTTGGTTGATTGCAAAAAAAATATTGGAAAACTGGCTGTATTGGGTGACGATTGATGCAGCGGCGACGGTGTTGTATTTTCAAACCGGCTATTACGCCACCATGTTGTTATTTGTGCTCAACACCTTCATGGCGATTGCGGGTTATGTGGCTTGGGTGAGGCTTTATAAAAAGCAAGCGCACTAAATTTGTTGCATCCAGCGTGTTAAGCCTGTCTCGCCTAATACGTTCATTAAAAACAACAATAATTGGTAGCAGGGCTTTTGTTGGGTATAGTCTGGCCAAATGTGCGTTTGGCAGTATTGTCGTTTAAATAAAAGCCATTGCGCAGGGCTAAGCACATATTGTAAAAGCACAAGGTCTAGATTTTTTGGGGCGATTACAAACGCATCTAAATCAATCAGCGCTAAGCTCTCATCTTCTAGACATCGTAGCTGATCCCAACGCAAATCGAGCATCATGGGTACAAATGTAGTTTCTATTATCTTGCCAGCTAGCGCCAATATGGTTTGAATTTGTGCAGTTTTTTCTATCTTATTTTGCTGCAACAAAAATGTTAGTGTGTTTTGCAATCGCTCAGGCCAACCGTTGGCTGAAAATTGCGGTGCATGCAAATTACCCCAGCGCGTATGGGGGTGCTGGTGCAGGCGCGCAATATGGTTTGCCAAGGCCGTCACTTCTGCATCATTGATTTTGTTTGCTTCTGAATCTACCCCTACTAAAAAGCGCGTTAGTACAAAACGGTTGGGCGCGGATGCCATGTAATCTGGCACTTGCAGCGCGCTGTTTTGTGATAAAAAATCATGCGTGCATTGGATGTTGCCTAGATTATTTGGAAAGTCTGCATCAAATAAATGGTTAAGGCCTAACCAAAAAGCTGACTGCGCAATTTTTACTTGATTGCACACCTTTAATACCATTTCCCCATCAGCGGTTTGGCAGCGCCAAACAAGATGCGTGCTGTCATGAAATTTGCTGGGTATCGCGACAGGTTTTGCCAGCAGTTTAGGTAAGTTGGCTTGCTCGGCTGCGGTTAATTGCGGGTACGTTAACATAAAAAATGCGTGTATTAGACTCGCAATAAAAAATGTATTATACAAGTCAAAGTTGTCAAAATTCACGCTAGCATGTTGTTAGCAAGGCATGTTTTTTTAAAAACCACTAAAAATATAGGCAGAAATAACAAAAAGTGTTATAAATACCTTCAATTAAGAATAAATGGGGTTTGGGGTTAATTATGATATTACTAGCGATTTATTATATAGTCGCCATAACAGTGCTGGTGTTGCATTTTACTGGGCATTTAGAGCGCTGGAATATGGAATGGCTCGTTTTGGTGATGGCCGCAACGGTTTTCCCAGCGGTACTTTATCTGTAAGCGCTACTTTTTCTTGGTAGTTAAAAACGGCACGGCAAGTGCCGTTTGTTTTTTGAGCCCCATATTTACCATTTTTGGCGCAACGCCATTAAGCCATGCAAATAAGCTTTGCGGTTGGCCAATAAATACTTCTTGTTTTTCATTTTCAATTGCTTTGACAACAATATCTGCTACGATTTCTGGTTTGTCCATTTTTTGGCCTGCTTTTTCAAGCATAGCGGTGGTGGTGGTGTCATTCATGGTCGTTGCAATCGCGCGCGGGGCAATATAAGTAACGCCAATTTGGGTGTCAACCAACTCGCGTCGCAGGGCTTGTGAAAAGCCATGTACGGCAAACTTGCTGGCGCAATAGGTGGCGTAATGCGGAAAGCCCAGAGAGCCAAAAATTGAGCCTATCATCACAAAATGCCCTTGATTTTTGGCTTTAAATTGTGGCAATAACGCACGTGTAAGCTGAATAAGCGCGGTTACATTGGTATTAATAATCTGCGCAATCCGTTCATCCGTTTGATCTTCAAGCTGAATAAAATCTAAAATACCGGCGTTATTGATCAGTAAATCGATGTTGCCTAGCTTTTGTTGGGCTTCAGTCGCTAACTGTTGCGCAATATTGGCTTGGTTAAAATCTGCGATTATGGCGACATGCGAGCCATTAAATGCCGGAAGGGTTTGAATTAAAGCATGAAGTTTGCTGCTATCGCGCCCGACTAAGGCTAATATTGCGCCTTTTTCGGCCAATTTTTGCGCTAATACGCTACCCACGCCACCTGTTGCGCCTGTGAGTAAAATGCGTTTGCCATAAATTTGCATGATATTTCCTCTCATGTTTAAGTCCAAAAATGCGCAATATTTTAGCCAGATTTTTGCTGATATTTTTACTTTAAAAGCACCATCAAAACCCCCGAGAAAATTTTATGCCTCTGCAAGCCAGTATCCATGCGGCTTCCAGAGCATCAAAATGATGTTGGGTGAAAAAATATGCATTTTAGTATGATTTTTATCACTAATATTTTGCCATCATAAATTGCAAAATCAGTGCATCAATCGTGCTTCAATGTCTCTAAATATATCACCATAAAGTTTATAAAACACTTTTGCGCTGTGAATAATCATCGCTTGGTCATTTTTATCGGTGACTTGGTTCATTAAGCTTTCATAAAATGACACGTGACTAATATCTAATGAGCCGTGAGAAAGCAAATAACTAAAAGCTTTTTTAGGTAAGTTTAGGCTGGTCATCAATTTTTCACCAGCTTGGGTGGCAACCGCTGTGCTGGTGCCTTCAAGCACCAAGACCATACCGAAAAACCCAACTGGATTTACGCGTTGAATCATGTCGTAAGCATAGGCGACCATGATTTCGGTAGCTGCACTTGCGCTGGTTTGCGCAGTTTTACTCGCGCGCACCGCTTCTTTATCTCCGCCGCATTCGGCAATGTCGCTTAACACCCATTCTTGATGACCCATTTCTTCTTCAATATATTCGCCAATCGCAGTGCGTAGCCACTCATATTGTCCGCTTAAGCGCCCACCACAGCTCATCAGAAGCGGTGTTGTGTGCTTCACGTGGTGATAAGCTTGCGTTAAAAAGCCAATGTAGGTTTCAAGCGAAATCTGCCCTTGTCCACCTTGCGTAATCAGAGGCAAGCGCATAAGTGCATTGCGCTCAACTTCTGTCTCTTTGAGTAAAGTTTGGTAAAAAGTCATACGGTTTCTCCAAAAGTTTGCGCTTAGTATAAGTAAAGCGCGTTAATTTTATCTTGGTAATTTTTTAAAATCATGTCACGGCGATTTTTGCCGTTAGTGGTGAGTTGCTGGTTTTGGGCTGAAAACGGCGCGTCTGCAATAATGTAGCGACCAATACGGGCGTAATCGGGCAAATCAGCATTAATGCTATCAATGGTAGTTTGAATAACTGGATTTGAGGCTGGTTGCCTTGGCACAATCACAGCCACATTCCAAGGTTTAGCCTCTCCAAACAGCGCTGCTTGCGCAATATGGGGCGAATTTTTTAACTCGCGCTCCACCCATTCTGGCGATACATTACGCCCAAATGAAGTGATAAACACATTCTTTTTTCGCCCATTAATAAACAAATAACCCTCTTCATCTAAATAACCAATATCACCCGTATCTATATAATCTTGTGCGGGTGTGAGCGCTTGCTCACCAGTGTAGCCCAGTAAATTTGCGCCTTTTACAAACACTTCATTTTTATCGGAGATTTTAACTTTCACGTGCGGTAAAGGTTTTCCAGCACTGCCTATTTTGTTGCCTTGCGGTGTGTTGAGCGAAACCACAGAAGCACTCTCTGATAAACCGTAGCCCTCAAAAATAGGCAAGCCAAGTTTCAGCGCTCGTTGTAATAATTGTGGTGAAACAGATGCACCGCCTACCGCTAAAAACCGTAAATGCGGCAACTTATCTGCGCCATTTTCGCAAGCAACCACCAACGCCTGCAGCATTTCGGGGATAAAAATGGCGGTGGTTACTTGGTTTTGTAAAAGTGCAGCATGTAACAGTGAAACATCGAGCTTGCTCCCCATTAAGCCGACTTGCTCGCTGGGTAATAAATGCACTGTTGCGCCAGCCAAAAGTGCTGCGTAAACGCCAGCCACATTTTCAAGTAAAGTAGCCAGTGGCAATACGCATAAATGCTGGTCTAGCGTATTGAGTTGCGTAGCAATGCGAATAGCGTTGGCCACCTGCAACATGGCTTGTGCACTTAAACAAACGCCTTTTGGGTGACCAGTAGTGCCAGAAGTATAAGTAATTTTTGCGGTATCAGCAGGGAGCGTTTTACTCGGGATATTTAGCTTATAGGCGGTGAGTGTTTTGCCCGCTATGGTAATGTGCGACGACGTTTGAATAAAATCAGCAAACAAATTGCTGTAATGCGCAGGGTTGTCCGTAATGAGTACACTCACTCCAGCATCTTGCACTGCGTGTTGCATTTGTGCGGCTGAAAAAAATGCAGGTAATGGCACCGTTGGGTTTGCATTAGCCATCGCAGCTAAATCAAGCACCACCCATGTCGGGCTATTTTCTACAGCCAATGCGATTGTGGCTTGGCCCGCAAAATCTAGCAGGATTGTTCGCGCTGCATGCACAGCTGCATATAATTCTGTGTAACTTAAGGTGCTATTTTGCCCTAGTAAAGCAATGTGGTCAGCTTGTGCGTGGGCGTGCTTTGCGAGTTGTTCAAATAACATGTGGTTGATATTTAAGCCTTTTATAGTTGCGCAACACCACGTACAGCAACTACCTGAGGCGCATTATCGTAGTAACTTCCCCAAGTGACAAGTTCGCTAGCACTTAAGCGGTTTTTATCTGCACCTTGCAGGGCAAATACATCTCTGCCGCCTTTAATTAAGCCATTTTGCAAACTATGATGTGCTGTAGCCACACACCATTCCACGCCAATATCTAAGCTGTGTTGAATCACATGTGCAATCAACACCCCTGCATTGCGAGGATTTGCAACGGCTAAGTTGCCGATCTCGGTAATTTGGAATCGCGTGATAATTCGATTAAACCGTTGAGAAAACACCTTTTCTACAGGTGAATCTAAGTAGCGCTCTAAGAATAACGGGGCTTCACTGGCTTTACGCATGCCAAAAGCTGCTACTAATTGCCCATGTTCATCGCGTAGGCTCACTAAAGTGGGCATAAATTGTTGCACATCTGCGCCATAGGTTTTTGCAAAAACATCATGCACAAATTGTTCAATTTCTTGGCGGTCTGGTGCGTGGATGTCAGAACTTGTCAGCGCGACATTCTCAGCGCGATGGCGCTTAGCGGCAGCAAAAGGGCGAATTTGATAGGCCATCTCTGCATTGAACATTCGTGGCGTAATGCCAAAATTGAGTGCTTGGGCTGTGAGCATTTTATACTTCATCCTTGCAATTTCCATTTAGATGGTCTTGATACTGCAAGTTGTGTGCCAGCTAAAAATACGAACAATATAGACAAAAACGCTGCTTTTAATGCAAGCAATGCATATCCAGCAAGATAAATCCTGCAAAAATTGCAGTCATTAAGTGGTCGTTAGTGACTAATAATGTATATACATCAATATGTTAGCAAGATGGCGTAATTGTTGCTCAGTTAGCGCATGTTTAAAAAAATAGATGCTTTTAATTTGTGTGAACAACTCGCACAGTTTGGTTTATGGCTAAAACTCGTTTTGCCAGCAGTGTTATTTGCAATGTGGATGGTTTGGGGGTACGCCAACACATCATGGGACATGCATTTAACGAATTTATTTTTTGATGCGCAACATCAGCAGTTTTATTTAAGGCATCAGTCTTTTCTCAGTGATTTTATGCATGTTGGCTTGAAGTGGTTGATGGTTGCCGTTGCGCTGTTGAGTTTCATGTTAGGGGTTTTGGCATATAAGTTAAAAGTGCTTAAGCCAATTCAGCGACCTTTGTTTTGGGCGTTTGCGGGCACGGTTGTATCTTCAAGTACGGTGGCAATGCTCAAGCATTCTAGTATGCATGGATGTCCATGGGATTTAGCGATATATGGCGGTGACTTACCCTATTTACCGTTATTTTCCAGTTTGCCGGATGGTGTTCAAGCGGGAGCGTGCTTTCCTGCAGGCCACCCTTCTGGTGGGTTTGCCTTAATGGCTTTTTATTTTGCATTTAGACAAATAAAGCCGCAGTTTGCAGTTGGTATGTTGTGGTTGGGTGTGTTTTTTGGGTTGGCGATGGGCTTTGCGCAAGTAATGCGCGGCGCACATTTTTTATCACACGTATTGTGGAGCGGCTGGGTGGTATGGGTGGCTTTGCTATTACTTTATTTAATGTGGCCGCCAATCAAAGTGGGCACAAACAGCAATGAGATTTTTTAGTTTATATTTAGATTGATATTTATGCAAAAAAAAGCAACTGGGGGAGCAGCAAAAACGCTGCCATTTTTCGGATATACAGCGATCATTGCGCTAAGTATTTGGCTGATATTGCGTGTAGTGCTTGCGCTGGATGTTGGCTTAGGCAATATGCAGCTAGGTGAGATGATGGGGGCTTTTGCCAAAGGTTTATGGTTTGACCTAGCAACACTCGCTTATTTTGTAGTGCCATGGTTGCTACTGTCTCTGCTAATGCCAAATCGCTGGCGGACGAAAGCTTGGGTCAATAAATTACGCTGGGTGATGATGTTTTTAGTGACATTTGGCCTTATTTTTGGGGCGGTTTCTGAGTATATTTTTTGGCAAGAATTCACTACCCGCTTTAATTTTATTGCGGTGGATTATCTCATTTATACCAATGAGGTCATTGGCAATATCCGTGAATCTTACCCTGTGCCGCTGATATTGTTAGTGATTGCCTTAGTGGTTGTGGCTATTTTGTATGGCGCAAGCAAATGGATGCATTTTGAAACTGCACCTAAGTCTAACAAAAGTAAATTTGCTATGTTGGCTGTGGCGATGGGATTGCCCGTGATGAGTTACCAAACCGCCAATGTGGACCAAATGGAATTTAGTAAAAACGCGTATGTAAATGAGTTGGCAGGCAATGGCTTATTTAGTTTTTCTGCCGCCGCGCGCCGCAATGAGCTTGACTACGACAAGTTTTATAAAACCATTGCCCAACAAAAAGCAGATGATATTTTGAAAAAAAATGGTTTGGAACGCCAGCCATTATCTGTTGTGCTAAAAAGAACGAATACATCGATAGAACAGCCAGAAATTGGCCCATTTAAACGTCGCCCTAAAAATGTAATCTTGATTTCAGTAGAGAGTTTATCGGCAGATTTTTTAGGTGTTTATGGTAACAAAGAAAATCTAACGCCAAACCTTGATAAATTAGCGACTGAAAGTTTGGTTTTTGACAAAATATTTGCCACTGGCACGCGCACAGTGCGTGGCTTGGATGCGTTATCGTTGGGCACACCGCCAATTCCTGGCCAAGCGATTGTGCACCGACCCAATAATGAGCATTTAGCCACTGTGGGGGAATTTTTAGAAGCGCAGGGCTACATTACGTTTTTTATTTACGGTGGTTATGGCGTGTTTGATAACATGAACAATTACTTTAGAGGCAATGATTACAAAGTGATTGACCGCACAGATTTTGATCCATCAAGCATACAGAGCGAAAACGTTTGGGGTGTGGACGATGAAAGTTTATTTTATAACGCCATTGGGCAGTTTGATGGTGCGGCTAAAACTGACAAGCCATTTTTTGCGCATATTATGACTACATCAAATCACCGCCCCTATACTTTCCCTGAAGGCAAAATCGACTTGCCGCAGGGTAAACGTGCAGGTGCGGTGAAATATACCGATTACGCCATTGGGCAACTGATTGAAAGCGCTAAATCTAAACCTTGGTTTAAAGACACCCTATTTATTATCGTCGCCGATCATTGCTCATCCGCCGCTGGTAAAACCAAATTGCCTGTTAATAAATATCACATTCCGCTCATTTTTTACGCGCCCGATATGTTGCCCGCTGGCCACTATCCACGTATGGCCAGCCAAATTGATATTGCACCAACTATATTAGATTTGTTAGGCGCAAAAGGTGACGATCACTTTTTTGGCCAAGCCTTGTTTGAAGAGCCAGAGCAGCAAACTGCACCGCGTGCTTTTATCAGCAATTATCAAGAGTTGGGGTATTACAAAAATGATACCTTAATTGTACTTAGCCCCAAGCAAAAAACCGAGGCGTTTAAGGTTGACCCAATAACACTGGAGTCAACGCCAACCGCAATGGATGAAACCTTGTTGAATGAGGCCATCGCTTATTATCAAACTGCTAGCAGGGCGTATAAAAGTGGCGCGTTAAAAGAAGCTGAAAATCTAAACCCTTAAGTGAATATTTAGTCATTTTTTAGTTCATTTTAAGCACACATTGTTTGACCACCTCTGTAAGCCACTATCCATGCGGCTTCCAGAGGCATAAATTTCTCTCGGGCGTTTTGCTTATATCAAAATAGCAATTATTCTGCGCATTTAATGGCAGGTTTTTGCGTGCTTAAAGTGTTGTCATCAAGCCACAAAATTGCTTTTACACGTGCATCTACTTTGCAGGCATCCACATAACCAATCGCACCTTGTGTGCTAGCTACATAACGTAAAACAGCTTCTTCAGATTGCACACTGTAAGGCGGGCTGGTGCCATGAAAATAGAGGCCATTCCAATAATTGGTTTGTTCGGCAGGCAGGTTGCCCAAAACAGTTTTTGAAAAAATCAGGCGCAGTGGATGTTCAGCATGTAAATTGACCGGATGTATGCGTAATCCACCCTGCCAATATTGTTTTTTGCGCCAATAAATAAGGCTTAAATCTTCAGCCAACATCGATTTTGCGCTGGTAATTTCTGCGTTACTTGCAATCACCACGGCAATTGAGCGCGTTTCGTCCGCCAAGCTTGCAGGGGCATGCAGCAGGGCACTAAAAAGCAAACTAAGGGTTAATAGCGTCTTCAGCATTAAAATAAAATCGCATAAGAACCAACAAAACCGCGCGGTGCGTCAGGCAGATTGCCCGAGCCGCCCACAAATTCAAGCTTAAGTCGTTGGTTTGGTTTGATTTGTTTAGCTGCACCCACTAGCCAGCGTTCAGCCGTGCCGTCGCGCTGGCTTTGAAAAGTTTCTAATCTTGCTAGCGCAACCCAATCATGACTAAGCTGGTAGGCCGATTGCAAAAAGGCACCGCTACCACCATCGTTGCCATCTTTCGTAAAGCGAAAATAACCTTCGCCACTGAGTTCAAGACGGTCAATTTGCTTGAGAAAATCTAAGCCAACAAGGCGGTAACTTGGCGAGCGCGGTTCGGTTTCACGCAGGGTCATGAGTGTTAAGCCAATATTGGCGCTGTTGTTTAGCGTAAACCGCGCACCAGCTACATCACGAAAACGAATTTCATCGTCATCATGAATTTGGTCTTTTAAGGTTTCTATAAAAAAGGTGTATTCAAATGCCTGATGTTGCATGGGCATACTGCCGTAAAACATAAGACCGTTAGTAGAAGCTGGAAATAAACGATTTGTCACTAGCGGGCGTGTGCTTGTCCACACGAGCGGGGCAGCGTGGAGCAAGTTCCACCGTCCAGCAGGCGTTAAAAAACGCCCTGCGCGTAAATTGAGTTTTTCAGATAGGTTGTAGTCAACATAAAGCCGCTCTAAATCAAAGTAAGTATCTTTGCTGTTAAAGCGTTTATCTTCGTTCCATGCAATAGGGCGCTCTAGCTCTAGCTCGCTAAAAAACTTAAAGCGACTGTCACCCTCCCAACGCACAATCAAGCTAATATCATCAATGGCGGCTTCTACCGAGCTATTGCGCGGCACGGTAATGCTGGCACTGGCATAGCCACCCATGCTAAAGCCATCCAACAAAGTCGGGGCGGTTTCAGGCTCTTGTGCAAATGCTGGCTTGCATAGCAGTAAGAGGCTGGTTACACTGATAAAAATGATTTTTTTCATGATGCACACCATTAACGCATGTCAATTCAAAATGAACGACTATTGTCTCACTAAATGTTAAAAAAACCGCTAACCGTTAAGCAATTGCTGTTGCTGGCTTTTTTGCTCGCTGGGTTGTTGCCGGCGATGCTGGTGAGTTTTTTGAGCTTTTATCAAGCCAGAGTCGCGCTTAAAAAAGAAATCAGCCGCGATATGCAGACCTTAAGCAATACGGTGGCAAATCATGTTGAGGGCATGCTATTTGAACGTTTTCATAATGTGCACTCATGGAGCAAGCTGGCCGTGATGCAAGAAATTCAGATTGGCGATGTGGATAAACGTCTTGCTAATTTTTTGCAAGAGTCGGTGCGTAGTTATGGAGGTGTATATCAGGCGATTGAAGTGATAGACATCAATAACATGATTGTGGCTTCCAGCCAACCCCAAAATATTGGTAAATCTAGCGCTAAAAAATCTGTCTGGTTTGTTACTAATGTAGCCGGTAGCCAAATTGAAATTGCCCCAGTTGCCCAGCAGATATTGGCCATTTCTCACATCATAGCCTCACCAGAAACAGGGCAAGTGCAAGGGCGGTTGGTGGCCTATTTTAACTGGCAATTGGTGCAAGATAAACTTAACCAATCTATGCAAACCTCTACGGCGGCGGCTTTGTTTGACGAGAAAAATCAAATCATTGCCAATACACAAAATTGGCTAGAAATTCATAGCCAGCATGGTTTACACGCGCATAGTCAGCTAAATGGCGCAACATTGCCAAAATGGCAGGTAGAAATAGAAAAACTGCATTCAGTAGCCGTGGCGCCTGTGCATCGTTTGGGCTATGTGTTTTTAGCTTTGTTAATCACAACGCTTTTACTGGCGGCCTTATTAGTCACTCCCATTGCGCAGGCCATTACCAGACCTTTATCGCAGCTAACGCAATTTGTTCGTCATTTTTTTCAAAATAAATCCAGCAAAATTGCGCATGCTGGCCCTGTTGAAGTGCAAGAACTTTCCCACGCATTTGAAAAAATGATCAGCGAATTGGAAACTTCGCAGGCTAACTTAAACCGCGCTGCCAAATTGGCGGTGGTGGGCGAAATGGCAGCCGCCATGAGCCATGAAGTGCGCACGCCGTTGGGCATTTTGCGCTCTTCAGCCGATGTGTTAAAACGCGAACCGCAGCTTTCAAAAGAAGGTCATGAAGTGCTTGGATTTATGATTAGTGAAACCGAACGGCTCAATAATTTGGTTTCTAGCTTAATTGATGCGGCGCGGCCACGTTTGCCTGTGATGACTACATTTGACTTGACTGAACTGATTAGCAAAACCATTGCCATGCTAGGAGCGCAAGCGCAGACAAAGCAAATAAATCTGATGTTTGTTGTTAGTCAGCCTATCCTAGTGCATGCCGACAGTAGCCAAATTACCCAAGTGTTGATGAACTTGCTGATGAACGCCATTCAAATATTGCCTCAGCACGGTATTGTTGAGGTGACATTAACGGAACAAAATCAGCTGGTTGAATTCAGTATTGCCGACAATGGCGCGGGTGTTTCGCCAGAAAATCAAGCGCAGATATTTGAGCCATTTTTTACCCAGCGTGCAGGCGGTGTTGGGCTAGGTTTGGCGGTGGTGCGGCAGATTGTGCAAGCGCATGGCGGAGAAATTCGCTACCAAAAAAGCCGCTTTGGCGGTGCGCAATTTATAATACATTTACCAAAACAGTGAGAAATTAACTAGGCAAATTAAAGATGGATAAACTAAAGACCATTTTGGCGGTAGATGATGAACCTAATATGCGCCGTTTGCTCGAAATTAGCTTGCGTCAAGCAGGGTATAAGCCATTAGTGGCGGCTGATGGTAAAGAGGCTTTGCAAGTGCTTAAAAACCAAACCATTGATTTGGTCGTGAGTGATTTGCACATGCCCAGCATGAATGGTTTGGAGTTGTTGCGAACAATTCGTCAAGAAAATGATGTTTTGCCTTTTATTATGGTCACGGCACAAGGTGAAATCAAAACTGCGGTTGAAGCGATGAAACTTGGTGCGAGTGATTATATATTGCGCCCGTTTGATTTAGAAACGCTCGAAATAGCCATTGCTAAGGCATTATCTGTTAAGCGGCTTAATTTAGAAAATACTTACCTTAAAGCCAAGTCAGAAGATGAAAATGATGGTCTGATTGGCTTAAGTGCGCCGATGTTGGCGCTAAAGCAACTGATACACCAAGTGGCTCCAGAAAAAGCCACCGTGCTGATTACCGGAGAAACAGGCACAGGTAAAGAGCTGGTAGCCAAAGCTATTCATCAACATTCGCCCAGAAAAAATGCCCTATTTGTGGCGGTAAACTGCGCGGCGATTCCAGCAGAAATGTTGGAATCTGAATTGTTTGGCTACGAAAAAGGCGCTTTTACAGGCGCAGTTAAAGAGCGCATAGGTAAATTTGAGTTGGCAGAAGGCGGCACGCTATTTTTAGATGAAGTGACCGAAATGCCGATTAACCTGCAAGCTAAATTGCTGCGCGCGCTGCAAGAAGGCATCATAGAAAAGCTCGGTGGCAATCGCCAAATTGAGCTAGATATTCGCGTGGTTGCCGCCACTAACCGCAACCCATTGCAAGCGGTAAAAGAGGGTAAATTGCGCGAAGATTTATATTATCGGCTCAATGTTTTTCAACTGCCATTGCCTGCTTTGCGAGAGCGCAGTGAAGATATTACCTTGATTGCACAGGATTTTTTAAATAAGAAATCAGCCAGCATCTCTGATGAAGCTTTACAACAGCTTATTTCATACGCTTGGCCTGGTAACGTGCGAGAGTTGCAAAACGTACTTGAGCGCGCGGCGATTTTGGCTGGCGGCAACCCAATTAGTTTGCATCATTTACCGGCAGATATTGCCGGAACAAATGCAACTGCTGACACAAGCTTTAGCAATAAACAACCCCCAGAATTAACTTACTCCATCCCCAAAACGGTTGAGCAACTTGAGCGAAAACTCATTGCCGACGCCATCGCTGCTTGCCAGGGCAATAAAAGCAAGGCGGCAAAATTGCTAGAAATTAGCGAGCGCTCGCTTTGGTATAAGTTAGAGCAATATCAGCTCAAATAATCTTCATATATAGCCATAGAATAAAATTGAAAATATTACTTGACACCGTTAAGTTAACATCGTTAATATAACGACGTTAATTAAAAAATATCTTTTGACCAACGCTGTAAGCCAGTATCCATGCGGCTTACAGAGGCGTGATTTTCTCTCGGGGTTAAAATAGGCTAAATTAAACTAAAAAAATACAATAAAAAATGGAGCGTTTAAATGTATCACATGATAGTCAAAAAACTGGTGCTCAATAGCTTTAAAGAATTAAGTCATGGCAACTATCATGCCGCCACAGATTTAATGGCAGAAAATTGCCAATATTTTTTTGTGGGTAAGCATGCTTTAGGTGGGCGCAGAAGTAACCGCACGCTTATTTCAAAGTGGTTTGAGCGTTTTTTGCGCATTTTGCCAAATTTTCAGTTTAAGCCTAGCGATGTGTTAGTTAGCGGCTGGCCTTGGCACACAAAAGTAGCCGTAAAGCTTTATGTTTCTTGGCAGCGTCCTGATGGCGAGATTTATAAAAATATTGCCCTGCAAATGATGACGCTAAAATGGGGTAAAGCCGTGGATATTATCACTATTGATGACACGCATGGCTTTGGTGCTTTGCTAGAGGATGTCGCACATAAGTTTGGCGTGGCGGAGGCGATTGCCGCACCGATTGAAGGTTAGTTTAACTCGATTAACAAGGAGCAAACCATGCGCCACTTTTTAGTATTAACAGTGTTATTTCTGTTTAGTCGGAATGTTAATGCGCTAGAAAATACACCGGCAGGTTTATGGAAAACATTTGACGATAAAGGCAAGGCCACAGGCTATATCAGAGTCATGGAAAACCAAGATATTTATACCGGCGTGATTGAAAAAGGATTGCCAACCGATAAAGAAGATAAGTTTTGTAGTTTGTGCAAAGGTGAAAGAAAAGATAAAAAGCTCATTGGGATGACCGTGATTAAAAACGTAAAAGCTAACGGCGACAGCTACGAGGGTTCGGAAATATTAGACCCCTTTTCTGGTAATACATATCGCGTAAAACTCACGTTAAAAGAAGCTGGTAAAAAAATGGAAGTGCGTGGTTTTGTTGGCATAAGCTTGTTTGGCAGAACCCAAATTTGGGAGCGTGAAAATGAGTAATACATACTTATGGCTTAAAGCTATTCACCTGTTAGGTGTTGTGTTGTTTTTAGGTAATATTATCGTTACCGGCTGGTGGAAAGTGATGGCAGACAGAACACAAAATCCGCAAATTATTGCTTTTGCACAACGCCAAGTAACGCTAACCGATTATATATTTACCGCAGGTGGAGCATTGATACTGTTTATTGCAGGGGTGGCGAATGTGATTTTGCATCACATGGATTATTCCGCAAAGTGGCTGACACAGGGTTTTCTGATGTTTGTATTATCAGGCATCATTTGGGCGGTCATTTTGATTCCAACACAAATAAAACAGGCAAAAATGGCAAGCGTGTTTGCAAACACTAACAAGATTCCAGACAGCTATTGGAAGCTATGTACAAGATGGAATGTATTTGGCGCGATAGCCGTGATATTGCCTTTAATAAACCTGTATTGGATGACTTTTAAAACGGCATAAGTAAAATTTTAAGCAATAAAATGAGCCCAAGCGCAGAATATAAAACGTATGTGTTAGATTTAATAGAGCCAATCATTCCGCTCACAACCACACGCTTTTTTGGTGGCGTAGGCTTAACTTACAATGCCGTGCAGTTTGGCATGATGATAGGTAATAATTTGTATTTCGTAGTGGATGACACTACGCGTAACAAGTATTTGCAAGCGGGTATGCAGGCTTTTTCGTACCTAAGCAAAAAAGGTCGCGTGCAAGTGCGGCGATATTATGAATTGCCTGAAGAAATTTTAACTGACGCGGTACAATTGCGCTTATGGGCGTTGGAGGCGATAAATATCGCCAGCCAAACAAAAAAGAAACAATAAGATATGCCACCAAAACCAAAAACTGAAGCAGAACGCCAACAGCTACGCACCCTTATTATAGATGCGGCACGCGAGTTGTTTGTATCAAAAGGCGTAGAGGCTGTCACCATGCGCGAAATTGCCAAACGCATTGGCTACTCTGCAACCAGTATCTATTTGCACTTTGCCGATAAAGAAGCTGTACTGCGTGCCATTTTGGACGCAGATATGCTGGCGTTGGCAACTAGCTTAAGCGCTATTATGCAAATCGCAGACCCAGTCGAGCGCATGCAGGCATTAGGTCATGGCTATGCAGAGTTCGCGCTGACATATCCAAACCATTATCGCTTGATGTTTATGGCAGAGCGTATGCCATGTGACCCCGATAAATCTAATTTGCAACAAAATCATGCCGAGCAAGATGCTTATTATCAACTTAAAACAGTTGTCAATGATGCGTTTATGGCAGGACGATTTAGACCGGAATTAAATAATGTGGACTTGATTGCACAAACAATATGGGCGGGTATTCATGGGGTTTGTTCATTGCAAATTAGTATGGCAGAAGATAAGTGGGTGGCCTGGACAGACATCAACGCACGCTTGTTGCTGATGCAAGACGTATTGTTGCGCGGCTTACTAAAAACCAATCATTAACAAAAAGAAAAAATCATGACAAAAATAAGCTTAATTTTATGTTGTACATTGCTAGCAGCTTGCCAAAAGCCTGCTGAGCCCCCTTTGCCACCGCGCCCTGCGTTAGTGCAGATTGTAGGTACTTCTAATGCGAATAACAGCATGGTGCTGGTGGGCGAGGTTAAATCGCGCTATGAAACAAATCTAGCATTTAGGATAGGTGGAAAAATAGTAGAACGTAAAGTAGAGGTCGGCAGCGAGGTTAAAAAAGGTCAGGTTATTGCCAAGTTAGATGCCAGTGACACTAATTTAAACGCATCTGCCGCACTTGCTGATGTGCGTGCTGCTGAAGCCAATCGTGAACTGGCAAAATCTGAAGTTGAGCGCCAACGTGCATTGGTAGATAAAAAGTTTATCTCGCAATCATCGCTTGATAAATATGAAGCACAACTTAAAACCGCTGAAGCTCGTCTTAATCAAGCCAAAGCTCAAGCAGCCGAGACGAATAATTTAAGCCGCTATACCGCATTAGTGGCTGATAGAAATGGCGTAGTTAAGCAAATTCAAGCTGAACCAGGACAAGTGGTAGCAGCTGGGCAAATTATCGCGCAAGTGGTCGATACACAGCATATAGAGGTCTTAGTTGCAGTGCCAGAGTCGCGTATGACACAGCTAAAATTAGGTGATGAGGTGGTGGTGAAATTATGGGCAGATAAAAATAAAATTTACACAGGTAAAGTGCGTGAAATTGCCCCTGCGGCAAACTCAGCTACACGAGCCTTTGATGTGCGTATCAGCGTGCTAAATGCTGACCAATCTTTTAAATTGGGCATGACAGCAGGGGTAAGTTTTGGTGAAAATGTTGCTGATGAAATCATCATTCCAGCCCCGGCCCTTACGCAGGTGCAAGGTAAAACCAGTGTTTGGGTGATTAGTAAAGATGGTATTGCTAACCCTCGTGAAGTAACTTCAGGGCAGTACACAGAGACAGGTGTAGTTGTTTCAAACGGTTTAAAAGTGGGTGAAATGGTGGCTATTGCAGGCGTGCATACGCTTGTTAAAGGGCAAAAAGTACGTCCACAAGTAGAGGTTGCACCGTGAGCGAACAGTCTAATCAATCCCGTTTTAATCTCTCAGAATGGGCGTTAAATAACCAAGTGCTGGTGTTATACCTGATGTTGATGCTGACGATTGCAGGTGCATTGGCATATAGCAAGTTAGGACAATCAGAAGACCCCCCTTTTACTTTTAAAGTGATGCTGGTACGTAGCACTTGGCCAGGAGCTAGCGCGATAGAAGTGGAACAGCAGCTTACAGACAAGTTAGAGAAAAAGTTACAAGAAGTACCCAATTTGTACTACACCAGCAGTTATTCGCGGCCAGGTGAGGCGATGATATTTGTGGTGGTCAAAGACGATACTTTCTCAGATAAAATTCCTGATACTTGGTATCAGGTACGCAAAAAAATCAGTGATATACGACATACCCTACCGCAAAATATCGAAAGTTTAACTTTCAATGATGAGTTTAGTGATGTTTACGGCAGCATGTACGCACTTACAGGTGATGGTTTTGATAATTTTGCGCTCAAAAAGCAAGCGGAGCTTATTCGTGCTGAGCTGCTAAAAATTCCAGATGTGGCAAAGGTAGAGTTTTTTGGTGAGCGTAAACAACGCATTTATATCGAAATTTCAAACGCAAAACTTTCTACACTCGGCATCAGCACTACAACGCTAATTGGCATCCTTCAGGCGCAAAATGCTGTTGTGCGTGGTGGAACATTTGATGCTGCGCAAGAACGTATTAGAGTAGATGTCTCTGGTAGATACAGCACCTTAGATGACTTACGTGATATACGGCTTCGCGCGAATAATCAAGATTTTCGCTTGGGCGATGTAGCAAGAGTATATCGCGGCTATGAAGATCCGCCGCGAGACACTGTGCGCTTTGAGGGAGTAGAAACATTATTGCTTGGTGTGAGCATGCGTCAAGGGGGCGATGTCATTGTATTAGGTCACAATTTAGATGAAAAAATTGCCAAAATTCAGCAGCAGCTACCCGTTGGCTTGCAGTTAAGCACAGTAACCTCACAGCCAAAGCTAGTGGCTAACTCGGTAAGTGATTTTGTAAAGTCACTTATCGAGGCATTGGTCATCGTATTAGGTGTTAGCTTGCTCTCACTGGGTTTACGCACTGGCATTGTAGTGGCTATTGTGATTCCAGTAGTGCTAGCGGCTACCTTTTTAGGCATGAGTTGGTTTAACATTGGTTTACATAAAATTTCGCTTGGTGCGCTCATTTTGGCTTTAGGTTTACTGGTAGATGATGCGATTATCGCGGTAGAAATGATGTCATCCAAAATGGAACAAGGGTGGAGTCGTGCCAAATCAGCATCATTTGCATATACTTCTACCGCAATGCCAATGCTCACAGGTACTTTGGTTACCGTGGCAGGATTTTTACCAATTGCTACGGCAGTGTCTTCCACAGGTGAATATACACGTTCAATATTTCAGGTATCAGCTATCGCCTTAGTGATTTCTTGGTTTGCGGCAGTCATTTTTGTGCCGTATTTAGGCTTTCACTTACTGCCAGATTACAGCAAAAAACAGCAGCCACTAAAAGTTATTCTATGGTTAAGAAGTAAACTAGGTTTGAAAATGACCAATACGGATGATACGCATCATCATGATATTTATAACACCGCATTTTATCGTGCATTTCGCAAATTAGTCACCGCCTGCGTTCGCTATCGTAAAACAGTCATTTTTGTCACTTTGGCTATGTTTGTTTTGTCAGTGCTTGGTTTTAGTAAAGTTCAGCAGCAGTTTTTTCCAGACTCAACGCGTTTAGATATTGTGGTGGATTTGCGTTTAACAGAAGGTGCAAGTTACCAGGCCACGAATGCTGAAGTGAAAAAATTAGAAGCATGGCTACTAAATTGGCAAAAAATACATCCAACTACCGAAACGCAAGGAATCGAAAATTTTGTGGCGTATATCGGCACAGGTAGCCCGCGCTATTACCTACCAACCGATATAAAGTTGCCACACCGAGGTTTTGCGCAGTTTGTGATATTGAGTAAAGATTTAACCACGCGTGAAGCGTTGCGTAATGATTTACTTAAGCTTTTTGAAAATGACTTTCCTAACGTGAGCACTTCAGTGAATCGGCTTGAAAATGGTCCACCTGTAGGCTTTCCTGTATTGTTTAGAGTGGATGGTACGGACATTCCCAAAATTCGTGAAATCGCGCATAAAATAGAGAAGGTTATGTTAGCTAATCCACATTTAACCAATGTGCAGCTGGGTTGGCAAGAACCTAGCAAGGTGATGAAGGTGACTATAGATCAATCTAAAGCCCGTTTACTAGGTGTAAGTTCAGTAGATATTGCAAATATGCTCAATGGTGCAATGAGCGAGTTATATATTACAGAGTTTAGAGAAGGTAATGAGCGTATTGATTTGGTCGCACGTGGAGCAGAAATTGAGCGCACAAAGTTATCTCGCCTGCCAAATTTAATGATAAACACGCAAAATGGTACCAGTGTTCCGCTTTCACAAATCGCAACTATTTCATCTGAATTTGAAGAAGGGGTTATTTGGAGACGTAACCGCATACCTTCATTGCAAGTGCGGGCTAATTTACGTGGCAATATGCAAGCGCCAGTAGTGTCTGAGCAAATTGAGGCGCAGATGACCGAAATCAAAGCGAATTTACCGCTGGGGATTACTATAGAGACGGGTGGCGCTGTAGAAGAGGCTGCTAGAGGCGCAGCTTCTGTTGCCAAAGGCGCACCGTTATTTATAGTGGTGGTTCTGACATTATTGATTTTGCAGTTAAGAAGTTTTTCAAGGGTGTTTCTGGTTATGCTCACGGCACCTTTAGGTTTAATTGGTGTCACAGTTGCTTTACTGGCATTTGATAAGCCATTTGGGTTTGTGGCAATGCTGGGAACCATTGCATTAAGTGGCATGATTATGCGCAACTCAGTGATATTGGTAGATCAAATTGATCAAGATAAAGCATCTGGTATGCCTGATTGGCAGGCTGTGGTGGAATCAACTATTCGTCGTTTTAGGCCTATTGTGCTCACCGCGGCAGCAGCAATTCTGGCTATGATACCACTTACGCGTAGTGTGTTTTTTGGGCCAATGGCTGTGGCAATTATGGGTGGATTAGCAGTAGCTACGATACTTACAGTGCTGTTTTTGCCTGCACTCTATGCCGCATGGTTTAAAGTAAAAGTACCTGAATAAATGACTAGTTACGTTATAATCAATAGGAAATTTTTTAAAGAGCAAATATGATGACTCAAACACAACAGGCAGTTGAGACCGCACGCTTTAATATGATTGAACAGCAAATTCGCACTTGGGAAGTTTTAGATCCAAAGGTGTTGGCTTTGCTTGACGAAGTGCCACGCGAAGACTTTGTAAATGAAGCACAAAGAGGCTTGGCATTTGCTGATGTAGAGTTGCCTATCGGTTACGGGCAAACGATGCTGTCGCCAAAGCTGGAAGGGCGTATTTTGCAGGCTATGCAAGTTAAAAAAACAGACAAAGTGTTGCTAGTTGGTACAGGTGGTGGTTATCTAGCTGCATTACTTGCGAAGCAAGCTCAACATGTTTTTGCTGTAGATATTATTCCTGAACTTTCGGCATTAACGTCGCAACGCTTGGCGCAACATCACATTAACAATGTAACGATTGTGGTGGCAGATGCGGCTAACGGGTACGCAGTTGCAGCTCCTTACGATGTTATTGTGTTTACAGGTGCACTCAATTTGCACCCAACAGAGGCTGAGAAAATGCTCAAAGTCGGTGGGAGAATGTTTGCCGTGGTAGGTGATGCCCCTATTATGCAAGCCATACTTACGCAACGTATGAGTGAGGGCGCATGCCGTAAGGAGGTTTTATTCGAAACTTGCCTACCGTTATTGGACAACGCACCACAGGCATCAAAATTTGAGTTCTAATTTAATAGATACAGAAATCACTATCCCATGCTAAAGTGCTTAACGTTTGTCGTCTTTATTGTTGTTGCTACCCAACACGCTGCTTTTGCTGCAGATACCGCTAGTAGTAAGCAGCTATCTCTATTGGAAATATATCAGCTTGCTAAAGCTAACGATCCAACGCTGGCGTCCGCTTCCAGTGCAAACCTAGCCGCACAGGAATTGATTGAGCAGGGGAAAGCTTTGTATCGCCCCACGGTAAATTTCAGCGCAAATGCTAGTGCGTCACAAACTGATCTTAAATATACTGGGGCAGGTTTTAATGCCTTTAGAAATGAAGGGCGGCAAAACTTTGAAGGCTATAATTATGGTGTAGAGGCGCGTCAACCTATTTATCGTAAGCAAAACTTGGTGCAGATGGATCAATCTAAAACGCAAGTCAGCATCGCAGATAAACAATACCACTTAGCTCAACAGGCTTTGATTTTGCGTACCACGCAGGCTTATTTTGATGTGCTAATAGCGCAAGATAAATTGGCGCTGATAGGCGCCCAAAAAACCGCCATTTTAAGTCAGCTCGAGCAAGCAAAAGCAAATTTTGATGTAGGTACGGCTACCATTACCGATGTGAATGAAGCGCAAGCCCGTTATGATTTAATGGTTGCGCAAGAAGTAGCAAGCCAAAATGAAATTCAAATTGCGCAGCGTGCAATACAGCTGTTAACTAACGAAATACCCCAAACACTTGCAACAGTGAAGTCGGATATTCAAGTACAACCATTGAACAAAGCTATGCAAGATTGGCAACAAGTAGCATTTGAAAATAATTTGAATATTCTGATTCAACAGGATGCAGCTAAACTAGCCGAGCAAGAAGTAGCGCGTACAAATGCAGGCCATTTACCCACATTAGACGCTGTAGCCAGTTATGGTAGCAACTACTCAAATGGTGGTACCAGTGGTGTTGGTAACGATTTGCAAAATGCTACGATAGGTTTACAACTGCAAGTGCCCATTTATCATGGCGGTGCCATTAGCTCACGCGAGCGCCAAGCGGTATTAAATAAAAAAAAGGCACTTGATGACATTGAAATCGCTCGCCGCCAGACAGATTTAGATACCCAGCGTGCATATTTCAACTTAGATACCAGCATTGCACAAGTGAAAGCATTAGAGCAAGCACTAATCTCTAGCCAAAGCCAACTAGATTCAACTAAACTGGGCTATGAAGTAGGCGTGCGTACCAGTGTTGATGTGCTGAACGCACAACAACAACTTTTTGCCGCCAAACGTGATTTACTTCAGGCACGCTATGCTTATTTGGTCAATATTATCCGTTTAAAAACGGCCACTGGCATAGTGTCAGAGCCAGATTTGCAAGATATTAACCAACAGCTTGTGGCGGCTCCACAATAATATGAAAACGGCAATAGCTAACATCGCATTAAGCCAGCTTGTCGTTGTTGATGTGCAAACTAAGCTCGCTTCAGCGATGCATGCAGATGCCATGCAAATGGTGTTAAAAAACATCGGCATCTTGGCACAGTCAGCAAATTTATTGCAGGTGCCCGTTATTTTGACTGAGCAGTACCCACAAGGATTGGGCGCAACCGTACAAGAAATTGCACAGTATGTTCCACAGGTTAAGCCGATTGAAAAAACAGTTTTCTCTGCGTATAAAGCACCAAAATTTCACCAGCAATGTGTACAAGAGAAGCCTCAAATAGTGCTTACAGGCATGGAAGCGCACATTTGCATTTTGCAAACAGCCATGGATTTATTAAGAGCTAACAAGCAAGTCTTTGTAGTTGAAGATGCTATTGTTTCTCGCTACCCAGCAAATAAGGCTAATGCGATTGCTAGAATGCGCGAAGCAGGTTGCATTATCACCAATACTGAATCAGTGGTGTTTGAGTGGTTAGGTAGGGCTGAAGGTGATGTCTTTAAGGCTATTGCCAGACTCATACGATAGCAATCATTCTGATGAATTGGAAGGTGATTATATTTATAGGTGTAGTTAGCTATGGTGCTTATCATCATTTTAGCCAGCGTGCCGTCACACATGGCGTAGGTGAAATTGCCGCTAATACCCCTTTACAAAATAACGCTAGTGCTGGCGCTGTTCAGCTGAATGGCTTTACTATCACGCCATTGATGGATTATTCGATTGAAGCTAGGGTGCTATCCAAAGAAGATTACTCTTTTGGCACAGAGGCAGAAATATCCCCCACCGATTTGGCACTAGGCTGGGGGCCAATGTCAAACGAAGCCGTGCTGAGCAAAATAGAGATTTCACAAGGTAATCGTTTTTTTTATTGGCGTGTTAATGAGTTCCCTATACCGCAACGAGAAATAGAAGTTCATGCAGCCAACACGCATATTATCCCCGCAAATAGCTTGGTAGAGCGGCAATTAAAAAGTGTACGTAAAGGTCAACTGGTTAAGCTCAAAGGTCAGTTAGTTGAGGTAAGCCGCGCCGATGGTTGGCATTGGCGCAGCTCTCTCACTAGAGAAGATACGGGTAACGGGGCATGTGAACTGATGTACGTGACAGAGTTATTTATTAAGTAATGGCATTGATGCGCTGAGCGATAATATCGAGTGTTTTTTGCGTAGCCCCTTGTGAAGCCATGCATAGCACTAAGCCTTTTTCTCCCATTTCAACTTGCTTGTGCGGGTTTTCAAATAACATATGTAGAGCTTGCGAGATCGTTTGAGAATCTTGTACGCGCCATGCCGCAGACTGTGCTACTGCCAACTCGGCAACTTCTTTAAAGTTGAAAGTATGTTCACCAATTAACACTGGCTTGCCCATACGCATTGGCTCAATTAAATTTTGCCCACCAAATGGCTGCAGGCTTCCCCCAACTAAGCAAACATCAGCACTAGCATAATAAGCAAATAGCTCGCCCATGCTATCGCCCAAAATAACTTGAGTTTCAGCATTTATCGCTTGGTTTAGTGTTGATCTTTTTTGATAGTGTAAACCACGTTGCTGAAGCATGATTTCAACATCATAAAAGCGTTGCGGATGGCGCGGTACAATGATGGTGACTAAATGAGGGATATTCGCTTGATTGATAGCCTCTAAAATGATGCTTTCTTCGCCCTCACGCGTGCTAGCTGCAAGAAAAACTGGCCGTTGATCCCCCCATAAATGGCGTAGCGCTTGGCCTTGCAGAATTGCATTTTCTGGTGGGGCAACATCAAATTTAATATTGCCTACGACTTGCACGTTATGTGCGCCTAATTGCCTCAGGCGGGCTGCATCTTGCTCGGTTTGCGCTGCTATGGCAGTTAAATTTTGCAATCCCTCACGCGCTAACTTTCCTAGTTTGGCATAGCCTTGAGCAGACTTTTCTGAAAGCCGCGCATTAACTAATAACAATGCGATTTTTTGCTGCCTGCATGTTGCAATTAAGTTAAACCAAAGTTCAGTTTCCATCAGCACGCCAATGCAGGGTTTAAAGTGGCGAATAAACCTATTCACTGCAAAAGGTAGGTCGTAAGGTAAATAGACTCTTTGCACCCTATCACCGAATAATTGCGTACTGGTATCGCGGCCTGTAGGCGTGGTGTGGCTAAGTAAAATTTGGTGGTGGGGGTATTGGTCTAATAAGGCATTGACTAATGGCAATGCTGCACGGGTTTCGCCTACTGACACGCAATGGAGCCAGATAATTGGCTTTTTTACAGTTTGTGAGTAAAAGCCAAAACGTTCACGCCAATGCTGGCGATATTCAGGTTGTTTGATGCCACGCCAAATGAGCTTAATAGGCACAAAAGGCAAAAACACGTACAACACAAGCGTGTATAAAAAACGGTTCATGGCGTATTTTCTCATAAATTGCCCCTTGCCGTTTTATGACAATTAAAGTGTCATTAAAAATACAAGCAAAAAGTAAGTTGTAATTTTTTATTGAACATTTTTTGCTGTGAGTAAATGCTCACCTTTTCACCGCGCGAATGCCTGCTTCATGTTGGCTAAAAATCACCAAAATGGTGCAAAAATAATATTAAAAATGAGGGTTGACTTGCACAACATAAAGGCTTAAATTACTGCGCTACACACAACATATTGTGTTTAAGCAGTCTGTTTTTTACTAAAAAAATATTTTATTAAATAAAATCACAGGCTTAACGCTCACGCATTAAAAGTGGGCTTTTTTAGTCTTTATAGGGAAGAGGAAAACTCGCATGTTAAAAGCTGTTGAATCAACAAGCACATCTCAAAACGGAACGCAGGCTAGTCAGGAAAAAGAAATTCCTATTCAGCCCGTTTCACTGGATATTTGGGATAAAAAATATCGCTTAAAAACCAAAACAGGCGAGCATGTTGATCAAAACATGGATGATTCATACAGCCGTGTGGCACGTGCCTTGGCTGATGTGGAAACCACTGAAGAAAAACGCCAAGAATGGCACACTAAGTTTTTGTGGGCATTGCGTAAAGGCGCTATTCCTGCGGGTCGCATTACTTCAAACGCAGGTGCGTTAGAGCACAAACCCGCCACTTCTACCATTAACTGCACGGTTTCTGGTGTGGTTGAAGACAGTATGGACAACATTTTAAACAAAGTGCATGAAGCTGGCTTAACCCTAAAAGCAGGCTGTGGCATTGGTTACGAATTTTCTACATTACGTCCAAAAGGTGCTTTTGTAGCGGGTGCGGGTGCTTATACCAGCGGCCCACTTTCATTTATGGATATTTACGACAAAATGTGCTTTACCGTGTCATCAGCAGGTGGCCGCCGTGGTGCACAAATGGCCACGTTTGATATTAGTCACCCAGATGTAACAGACTTTATTAAAGCCAAACGTGAAAACGGTCGGTTGCGCCAATTTAACTTAAGCTGCTTAATTACCAAAGAATTTATGGAAGCGGTTAAAGCCGATGCTGAGTGGAAATTGGCTTTCCCTGTCACAGAAAAAGAAGCGATTGTAGATGGCTTAAATACCAACGATGCCAGCCAAGTGGTATGGCGCGAGTGGCCAGTGAAAGGTAAATACCTCACTAAGCTAGAGGGCGTGGATGCTGGCAAAGTGGCTTGCCGCGTGTATAAAACGATTAAAGCGCGTCGCCTGTGGGATGTGATTATGAGCAGCACATACGACTTTGCTGAACCAGGTTTTATTTTGATTGACCGCGTGAATGAAATGAACAACAACTGGTTTTGCGAAAATATCCGCGCTACCAACCCGTGTGGCGAGCAACCTCTGCCACCTTATGGCGCTTGCTTGCTAGGCTCTGTTAACCTCACTATGTTTGTGAAAAAACCCTTTACCGACGAAGCTTATTTTGACTGGAAAGAATACCGTGAAGTGGTAGCCATTTTCACCCGCATGCTCGATAACGTGGTAGAAATCAACGGCTTGCCATTGCAACAACAGCGCGATGAAATTATGCGCAAGCGACGCCACGGCATGGGCTACTTGGGCTTAGGCTCAAGTTTAACCATGATGAAAATGAAATACGGTGAAGAAGATTCAATTAAATTCACTGAAGAAGTCACCCGCGTGATGGCAGAAGAAGGCTGGAATATCGGCGTGCAGTTGGCTGAAGAAAAAGGCCCGGCGCCGATTATGGAAGAAAAGTTTGAAGTCACCGCAGATATGTTAGCTAAACGCCCAGAAATGGCGGCTGATGGCATTAAAGTAGGCCAAAAAATTGCAGGAAAAGTGTTGCTGGGTAAATATAGCCGCTATATGCAACAGTTTCCAGAAGGCTTGCGCAACCAAATTGCCACCAAAGGCGTGCGCTTTACGCACCACAGCTCTATTGCGCCAACAGGCACCATTTCACTTAGCTTGGCTAATAACGCAAGTAACGGCATTGAGCCATCATTCGCGCACCACTACGCACGTAACGTGATTCGCGAAGGCAAAAAAACCAAAGAAAAAGTCGATGTATTTAGCTACGAGTTGCTTGCTTACCGCGAATTGGTTAACCCAAATGCCATGCCGTTTAGCGATAAACCAGAAGAAAAACTGCCAGATTACTTCTTAGATTCATCCACCATTATGGCCAAAGCGCACGTGGATATACAAGCTGCATCACAAAAATGGATTGATAGCTCAATTTCAAAAACCATTAACGTGCCAACCGATTACGACTTTGAAGACTTTAAAAACATCTACCTTTACGCTTACGACAAAGGCTTAAAAGGCTGCACGACTTTTAGATTCAATCCTGAAGCATTCCAGGGCGTGTTGGTGACTGAAAAAGATTTAGAAAACACCACTTATAAATTCACGCTAGATGATGGCACCGAAATTGAAGTGAAAGGCAACGAAGAGATTGAATACGATGGGGAAATTCACTCGGCGGCTAATCTTTATGATGCACTAAAAGAAGGTTACTACGGAAAATTCTAATCATTAAAACGGCTGCGCTCGCGATTGCGTTGTTAAAAATCAGTTTTAAATTCTCATGTACTATTTGTACATTCCGGTTCAAAACTGGTTTCTGCCTAGCACTCGCATCGCTCGCTACGTTTTACTGATTGAATTTTTATAAAAAATGATGTTGTAAGGTGAGCAAACTCACACTTAAAGGAAGAAATTACATGACCATTAAAATAGACAAAAAAATTGTAAGCTACAATTTAGTGACTGAAGAAGACAAAGCTAAAGCGCTAGAAGCTAAAATTCAGCAAGATAACGCCAAGGTGATTCAACTCGGCGAGCCGCTTAGCCGCCCAGATAAACTGGTAGGCAACACGTACAAAATTAAAACCCCTGTTACCGAGCACGCGCTTTACATCACCATTAACGATGTGGTGATGAACGAAGGCACAGAGCAAGAGCACCGCCGCCCGTTTGAGATTTTTATTAACAGCAAAAACATGGAACACTTTCAGTGGATAGTCGCCCTCACCCGCGTGATGTCAGCTGTTTTCCGTAAAGGTGGCGATGTTACCTTTTTGGTGGAAGAGCTTAAAAGCGTGTTTGAGCCAAGCGGCGGCTACTTTAAAAAAGGCGGCAAATTTGTGCCTAGCCTAGTGGCAGAAATTGGCGAAGTGGTTGAGCAACACTTGCAAGAAATTGGCATGCTTAAAAAACCGGGCTTAGACCAGCACCAACAAAAATTGGTAGATGAGAAAAAAGCCGAGTTTTTAGAAAAACACGCCAAAAGTGGTGAAGATATGAATGATGAAGGCTTCCCCAAAGGGGCTAGCCTTTGTAAAAAGTGTAATACCAAAGCTGCGATTATTATGGATGGGTGTTTGACTTGTTTGAATTGTGGTGAAAGTAAGTGTGGATAGTCACAATTGATAACTTTAACTGATGAACGAGGCTTAATCTATAGCCCCAAAAGTTGGGAAGAAATATTAGAACTTCCTGGATATGTCAAAGGATTAGACCCAACTAAATATAAGCTTAAGGCTGTAATAGGAAGCTACCATCTAAAAGATATACATTGTGGATTGACTTGTAATGCAGAGCATGACAAAGGTGTAATAGCTTTATTCCATGGTGGTGCTGTAACTAATGTAGGCCAAATGTGCGGTGCTAAACACTTCGACGTCGATTTCACTACATTCACTAATCAATATAATCGTGATGTGGTTGCTAAAACCTATCGTGATTTGCTGTCAACTTTTAGTTTCCAATTAGATGAATTGGAAAATGAAATATATGAACTTAGAAAGTCAGAGTTAGGTGTTGATTGGATTTATACTGCCTCTCAAAACTTAGTACATTTAAAAAAAGAATGTCCCGATGAAGTAGTTAGAAAAATTAATGCGATGATTAAATCTCGTTCTAATGTTCTACAAAAAGAGAGAGAAGCTACAGAGGAAGAAATTAAAGCTCTATCTCTTTCTCTAGGTAAAAATGTAAGAAAACCACATTATATTCAAGAAGATATAGCTCTCATATCAGGCTTAGATTCTTTATATGAGGAAAATGACTTAAAGCAGCTTGTTATAATGGAGCTAGATGAAAAAATTAAATCCTTTAAAAAATTAATAATTGATAACTTAACTCACACAGAGCTTTCAAGGTGGGGGAAATGGGTAAGTTCTGTTGATGGTATAAAGGAAAAAGTTCAACACTCTAGGGATTTAGGGTTAATTTTACTTAAACAATCAAATTTAACTGCATTTAAAGAAATTATCACAAATAGAGTTGATTTGGAGTTGTTTGAAAAGTTTCTTAAAAAACTTCCTCAGTAATTGTCGGAAATGCAACTTGTTTCGCCCCTAGGCGAGTTACTTTCTTTTGCTTGTCCAAAAGAAAGTAACCAAACAAAATGACACCCCCTACCGCTTGTTTCCTACATTTAACACAATATTGGGCGGCAATCGGAAACTCGCTTACGCTCAAACAGCCGCTTGCCGAAATCCCCCAATATTGCGTGAAATGTAGGCGCGGTAGCAGGGGAATTTTTAAACCCCAAATGTTGAGAAAAATTTATCAATTTTTGGCTTATTTTTAGCACATATCATTTCACCTCCTCTGTAAGCCAGTATCCATGCGGCTTCCAGAGGCATAAATTTCTCTCGGGGGGGGGGTTGCGGCATGCAAAATATGGTTTTTTTACACTTCATTTTTAGCTTGTATTGACTAAAATTTGGGTGTATAAATATGGTGTGGTTGTTGCACACGGTGTGGTAGAAAGTTAACCTTTTTATGGAGGTGCTTTATCGAAGCTTGGGTGGTTTACAATCTGTAGGTTTTAACTCATCCAGTGTTTTCACTGGTCTAAATCGGCACCCCATCAGCCGAAAAATAGCGCCGCTTTTATGCGGCGTTATTGTTTTACGGTGGCCTTATTTAAAGCGGGTTTTGCATTGCTACGCTTGGCTGATGGGTGTACGATAAACCTAACTTTAAGGGGCGTTTATCATGAAAAAACTATTTTATATTGATTACCCGCAAGAGCGTATTGAGGAACATGCGCACCGTTACCGTTGTGCCATTTGCAAAGAAGAAACAACCAAAATCAATGGCACGCTTGAAGGCCATTTGCCAAGTTGCAGTTACCGCACGACATTAGAAAAAGCTGGGTTTGAGCCAGAGCTTGTCCATGCACATGCAGATTTGCATACTTCAGATGAGGTGGATTAAGCATCCATCTGCGCAAGCGTAGTGGCAAAGAAAGTGGGCAAATAGCGCCCACTTTTTATTTGCGTATATTGTAGTGCTAGGTTTATTTTACTTTTTTTGCGGCTACCCAAAGTATTAAGCAAATCACCGTTAAAACTGATACTAGCCACACAATGCCAATTGAGCCAAAAAAGTTCATGTTAATCTCCACTTAAGTTGTCGTTTTATTTGTACTTCTGCGTTTAGGTTAGCTATTGAAAACGGGTTTGTCAACAAAATTGCTGGGCAAAAAAAACTTGCACGGTTAGGCGCAAGTAAAAGGGGAGGATCAGTTAAACAAAGCGAACTCAATTGCTTAACTGAGTGCAATTTTGCCTACGCAATATGACAAACGCATGAAATATTTGTGGTTAAAACAGCATTATTTTTGGGTAATTGCATTGATGTGTGCACCTTACTTGCGGTTATGCCGCATAATAAAGGCCACGCAAAAAAAATGTTTAGGGGTTGGTATGATTGAGTTGTCAGGGGGAATCCACCAGGTGACGGTGGCGATTCGCGATGCGGTGGCGCCAGTGTTTTTGCTTACAGGTATCGGCTCTATTTTGGCTGTGCTGAGTAATCGGCTAGGCCGCGCGATTGATCGGGCGCGCATTTTAAATGCGTTGCCAGCGGCAGAGCGATTAAGCAATCAGGATGAGTTGGATATTATAGTCAAGCGCACACGTTGGCTGCGGCGCGCCATTGGGCTAGCTACATTTGCGGCGTTAAGTGTGTGTATTTCAATCGCGGCGCTATTTTTGGGGGTGGAGTTAGGTTTTAATATGCCGCATGTGGTGATGATTTCATTCATCACTTCGATGTTTTCGGTGATATTTGCGTTGCTGTGCTTTTTGCGCGAAACCATTTTGGCCTCGCGCGAGGTGATTGTGCCTTATAAGCATGAAGCCAACTAAAGGGCGCTAGTTGTGCCCGCAGCCCTTATTGCGTGGCACTTGGCAAGTGGCTTGCCTAATGCGCAAATCTAGTGTGTAATGAGCTCGGCTTTTTCTACAAAAAAGTAGTGCTCGTCAAAAGACAAATTGAGCAGCTCCGCTTCTTCCAACGCTTTCATGTAGCTTTGGTCTTCAAACACAGGTTGATTTTGCTCGTTGATTACTTGGTAAATAGTCATGCTGAACCCCTAAAATTAAGAATATTAATTAAGTGTGTTGCATACTACTAAGAGCAAATTCTACGCCAAAAATTCAATAAAATTAAGTAGTTACGCATATTTTTTAGTAAGGCTTATTTTTCATCTAGCTAGCGTAAATACTTAAAGTTAAATATTAAGATTGCGTGGATGCAAACACTAAATTTGTGCTAAAACAACACAATCATGCACCAGAAAATTGTCATTTCTATGACAATCTGGTTCAAAGTTGCACACAAGATATATGATTAAATAGTGAAAAATCGCTTCAATAAAGCGGTTGCTTGGCAGCGCTTGTTAAGCGTTATTTGCTATCCAACTCAGCAACTCAGCTTTGGGAATTGGTTTACTGAAAAAATAGCCTTGCGCAATATCGCAGCCCATTTTATTGAGCATTTCAAGTGCGCTTTCATCTTCAACGCCTTCAGCCGTGACGGTAAGGCCAAGATTGTGCGCTAGGCCAATGGTGGCTTGCACAATGATGGCGTCACTATCATTTGTCATCATATCGAGCACAAATGATTTATCAATTTTTAACTCAGAAACAGGCAACCGTTTTAAGTATGCCATAGATGAATAACCCGTACCAAAATCATCGATAGAAAAATCAAAGCCCATGCTTTTTAGCCGCTCAACAATAATTAGCGCTCTTGTTGGGTCTGACATAATGCTACCTTCGGTAATCTCAAAAATAATCCAGCTTGGGTCTATGCCGATTTTTGCAGTTAATCCAGCCACCAAGTCTGGCAATTCTGGGTTGAGCAAATCTTTCATTGATAAGTTGATGGATACTTTAATATCGTGACCATGCTGGTGAAACTCAGCACAGGCAGAAAATGCATCTTCAATCACCAATGCGGTGAGATCAATAATCAGTCGGCTGCGCTCGGCGATGCCTATAAATTCTTCGGGTGATATAAAACCATGCTGTGGGTGTTTCCAGCGAATAAGTGCTTCAACGCCCATGATTTTATTATTTTTGATGTCTATTTTAGGCTGATAATAAAGCTCTAAATTCTTTTTCTCGATAGCTCTTTTGAGTTCGCCCATCATCGTAAGGCGTTTAGAACTGTGCTCGTCCATACTGGCGGAATATAAGCTGTAGCCAGAGGGCGATTTATTGGCAAATACCACAGCAATGCCCGCGCGCTGAAATAAAGTATCTGCATCGTCGCCGTCGTTTGGATAAACCGATATGCCAATGCTGGGGTGTAAGGTGAGTTTTAGGGTGTTGATGATAAAGTTAGGCTCAATCGCTTTAATCAAGCTTTTGGCAAGCGCTTCGGCTTTGTCTTTATCGCTATCAGACAATAATACGGCAAAATTTCCTGAGTCAATTCGGGCAATAGAGTGTCTTTTAGTCGCCCAACTTTCAAGCCGTGTGGCTAGTTGTTTAATGACCAAGTCGGTACTTGTTGGTCCGAGTGTATCTTGAATATCTTTTAAGTTTTCAATATTAAGCAGCATAATTGCAAATGCAGAATTGCTTACATCGTGCGACTCTCTAAAGGCGGTTTCAATACGGTCGTAGAAAAGTGCTTGATTGGGTAGCCCAGTTAAGTGGTCATGCGTGGCGGCAAGATTAGCCTGCATTTGCATTTGGCTGGCGTAAGTTCTCAGCTCTTTGGTTTCTTCCATCACCAGCATAGTTGCTTCATTGGCAATCATGTAGCTTGAATATTGACCGATGTAGGCAAACACAATCGGGAGAGAATCAAGAATCCACAATGCTGTATTTGTGGATTGCACATCAACAATCGCCTCAAAGTTTAGTGTGTTGTGTTGCGTGTAACTTGTTAATAATGTAGCTAAAATAATCGCCAAAAATGCAACGACGACCGCTTCTACTGCAGTTTTAGTGGCTTTTGTTCTGAGCAGGTTGCTACTTTTAGCTAAGCCAGAATTTGCGGTGGCAATGATGATGAACTCCCAAAACAAACAGTCGAATCAAAATTTAAAATGGCACGCGTGCCATACAGGTGTTTGATTGAGTTATCGGCATTTTTATTTAAATCTTGAGGCGTAACGCACAAAGACAGAATAAAAAATGATGGATAATTTAACCCCTAGAATTTTGACTTTAATTGCTTGTTTCAGTGTTCATATCATTTCGCCTCCTCTTTATGCCAGTCTGGATGCGGCTTGCAGAGGGGTAAATTTTTCTCGGGCGAAATTAGCCCATTAGAATGCATTAAAAATGCACGGTAAATGTTATGGAATACCTACCACTTTTAAATATTCTTCAAGGGTAATCGCAAGATTCTCAAGAGATGATTTTGCTTTGGCTAAGTCGGCATCGTTTTCTAAATGCAGTTTTTCTAATAGCGTTTTGTGCTCTTCAATTGCTTTAACGTGTTGATGAAATTTTTCGTGTTTTGGGTCTTGGTTGGTCATGTTGTTGCTCCTTAAATTTAGCTATGTTGCAACCCCATGATACGCCCTTTATGCGTGCCGTTGCGTATTGTCTAGTGCAAAATAATTTACCTATATTTCACCATGCGCCTATGATGATACTAGCCTATATTTGGGCTGCCCGTTTAAGGAGCGTTATCATGGCAAAAGGTCAAATTAGAGGCAATAAAGAAGTTAAAAAACCTAAAAAAAGTAAAGAAGTGGTCGTGCCGCCCAGTGCAATAAAACCGTTTAATATTGCACCGAAAAAATAATCATTTTTGGTTGTTGCTGGCACGTCTTCAAACGTGCTGCCCCGCAAGCTAGTATTTATGCGGCTGGTGGAGGTGTTATTTTTGCTCGGCGCAATTTTTTGAGTGCTAATTAAACAAAATGGTATTACCGTGGTCAACATCAATGAGCTGTATATAACCCCAACTTTTACGCAATTAGCGTGCGCTAATTGCATTTATCGCAGGGAGTCGCGCCCATGAAACTGGCCAGTTTGCGTGCTTGGACTTTACTTTTTGCTGTGCAAGTTGCGCAGGCGCAGCCTGTGGCCGAGCCCAGTGATGCGTTTATTTATCAGTTAAAAGAGTCGCTAGTCAAAGTGGCGGTCAATACTAAATCAGGTGGTCATGGCTTTGGCACAGGCGTGACGGTGACTAAAGACCATATTGTCACCAATTGCCATGTGGTGGAAAACACAAAAGGCATTAGCGTGAGCAAATGGGGCGTGGAGTATGCACCTGTTAGCATGCAGGCCGATTGGAAGCATGATTTATGCATCTTAAAGTTTGAATGGGCAGATTTTAAGCCTGTGAAAATGGCCGAGAATGATGCGATGCACTATGAGCAAGCCGTCATCTCAATTTCTATGCCGAGCGATTCGCCCGCGCCTTATGTAGAGCTGAGCGCGATTAAAGCCCTTTACCCGATGGACGATGGCGAGGTGATTCGTACCAAAGCAGCGTTTGCCATCGGTGCAAGTGGCAGCCCCGTGTTTGATTATGCAGGCAACTTAATTGGCATCAGCACCTTTAAAAGCCCGGGTCGGCAAGCGTATTTTTACAATATGCCGGTTAAATGGGTGCGCGCTTTATTGCAACAACCCGCAAGCAAGCTTAATAGTGAGCACGATTTACCATTTTGGGATGCGCCAGAAATGGCGCGGCCTTTTTTTATGCGCATTGTGCTGCCTTATCAAAATAACCGTTGGCAAGACGTGCAAGCCATTGCGCAAAGTTGGGTAACTGCCGAGCCTAATAACGCGGAAGCGTGGTTTTATTTAGCCGCCGCAGCGCAGTATCTGTCAGACGCGGTAAGTGCCACACAGCATTATCAAAAAGCATTAGCTTTGCATCCAAATCATCCAGCCAGCTTGCAGGGTTTAGCGCTGCTTGCACAAAAGCAAGGCAACACGGCAGAAGTGGATAAAATTCGCGAGGTACTCAAAAATTTAAGTGCTGATGCGCTCAATTCTTTAGAAGCAGCCTTGGGCAACAGCCCATGCCTCACGTGTTGAGAGTACGCAGTGAAAATACAGCAAAAAGTTGGCCTGATACTGTTGTTTGTCTTGCTTATCACCAGCTTTATTGTGTGGCGAATTTTAGATCAAAAACGCGTAGTTAGTATCAGCACACCTGCAAGCGCGCTTTTGATTGCGATTAACCGTTGTGATGGCATCGCCGATAAATCAGTGGCACACTTAACAGCGCAGGTGGAGTTTCAAAAATTAGAAATTGCCGGGCGCAGGGTGCGCGTGTTGCAAAACTGCATGAACGACCTAGGGTTTGTTGAAAACCCAGCTTGGGTAAAATATGCTGAGCCTATCGCGCAAAAAAATGCGCTGACTCAGCAGATTTCTTTCAATGAAGCGTATGAAAACTTGAGGCGTAAAAATATGCTGATAGCCGCGCCAAAGCAAAGCGTGCCTTTGTACTGGCTAGGAAAATCGGCAAAATAACGCAGAATTTTTTGCATCAAAACTTATTATTTTTAGCCTTTATTTACACATCTTCTTTTTCACTGCCAAGTACTGGTACTCAGGTGCAAAAATTCCTCGGGCAATTTTTCTGTTTTTTTTACTCATAATTTTTGCCCAAAAAAAAAAGCCTGCAACGTGTGCAAGCTTAATTGGAGAAGATGTAATGCAAAAAACAATTACTAAGTAGGGTTGTTGCGCGCAGATTTTGTCTGTTTTGCAAACTACTCGCTTTGTTTAGCCTTAGTAAATGTTGATGTGCTAAGTTTATATCGGCACGCTTTTATTTAACTTTAGAAAAAATGCACATTTATTATTCAATTTATTGAATTAACGCAGTCAGCGCGTGCTTTGCCGATAAAAGACATGTATTAAAGGAAACACTTCATCCGTGGCTGCGCGGGCGCATTGCATCGTTGCGCGGTACTCGCAACCTCACTGTACACTGCGTACTATCTCGGTTCCTGCGTTCCGTGCGCCTCGCACTTCATCCCGCCCGCTCACTTATTCCGTATTTCCTAAATCCAATGCTTCAGCCATAATATGGCATCAGAATTTTATTGAGATGCAAAGTGAAACTACCCAGCTTAAATGTGCAAATTTTATTAGGCGCGATTTTTGGCGTGGCCATCGGCATGTATTTTCACCAACTTGGCGCCACAACACCTGCGGTGCAAAGCGGCATATTTGCGGCTAATCTTGTTGGCACTTTGTTTATTGATTTGCTCAAAATGGTGCTAGTACCATTGGTGTTTTGCTCAATTACCGTCGGTATCGCCAATTTACGGCAACACCAGCAGATGCACCGCGTGTGGGTGAGCACTTTATTGTTTTTTGTGAGCAGTATGTTGGTGGCGATTTTGGTTGCTTTAGCTGCTGGCAATTATTTTCAGCCTGGCAGCGGCTTAAAAATGGCGATGTTTGCCGATGCGATGCAAAATTTTGAAGCTAAAAGATTACCATTAGCGGAATTTTTCTTGCAGTTTTTGCATGGGCTTTTTGTCAATCCATTCAAAGCCTTAGCCGATGGAAATGTATTGGCAGTGGTCATGTTTGCGCTAATTTTAGGCATCACGCTAGTGATGGGCGGTGAGCGTTATAAAAATATACTGGGCTTGCTGCAAGAGGGGCTAGAGGTGACCATGCGTATCGTTGGCTGGGTGATGAAGTTAGCCCCGCTAGGCATTATGGCGTTGCTAGTGAAATTAGTGGCTTTGCAAGATGCCGCTATGCTGACTACTTTAGCTAAATTTGTGATGGTGGTGGTAGGCTCGTTATTACTGCATGGCGTGGTGCTGTTGCCGCTGATTCTCTATCTGGTTACGGGTAAATCCCCTTGGTGGTTTTGGCAGGGCGCACGTGAAGCCTTAATTACTGCGTTTGCTACGAGTTCTAGTTCAGCGACTTTGCCGATAACTTTACGTTGCGCTACGCAGCATTTGCAGGTGAAGCCAGAAATCGCAGGCTTTGTTATTCCGCTAGGTGCTACCATCAATATGGACGGCACCGCATTATATGAAGCCGCCGCCGCGCTGTTTATTGCCAATCTAGTCGGGGTAGAGTTAAATTTTGCGCAGCAATTGGTGGTGCTTTTTACCGCCATGATAGCCGCAATAGGTGCTCCGGGTATTCCAAGTGCGGGCATGGTAACGATGGTGATGTTGTTGCAATCGGTTGGCCTACCCGCCGAGGCGATTGCAATTTTATTACCCGTTGATAGATTGCTGGATACTTTGCGCACTACCGTGAATGTGGAGGGTGATATGGTAGGCAGTTTAGTGGTACAAAAGCTCGTACGCTAGCTAGTACAAGTATCTTGCGCCTTTAAAAATGGCATCACACGCGCTTTAGTATCTGGGTGCGATGACAGCATCTCGGACATCCTTGAAACATTGTCGCTTTTATCACTACTTGTTCCGCCAAAACTAGCTTCTAGGCGCATCAGCATGGTGGCAAAAGATTTAGTAGGAATACAGGCAGTTTTAAGCGATTGTAGCGAATAATTATCGGCATCAATTTCAAGCTCGCGCGTGTAACTCATGGTCATCATAAAAGCTGGCAGACCAGAAGCCACGCTACTAACATCACCCGTAACCGCAATAATTATCAAACCAGAAATCGTGCCTTGTAGCATTTGGCGTAAGGCGTGGCGGCCTTTTACGTGGCCAAGCTCATGTGCTAAAACGCTGATAATTTCATTGTCATTTTTAGAAAGCGCAACCAGTTCATCGGTAAGCACCATATAGCCACCTGGCAATGCAAAGGCGTTTGCACCTACCACGGGGCTTTTTCTAAAATTAAGTGAATATTCTGGGCAATTGGCGGTTTTTTTGCATAAAGCAGCTAGCGCCGTGGTGATTTCATTTTGCCGCGCAGGTGATAAGCCACTGGCTTCAAAATAGCCATATTTGTCATCGTCAAGCGACTTCATGGTTTGTTTGCCAAGATCTTTTTCAACGGAGGGAGGAATCATCGCCGCCGTATATTTTGCCCCAAGTGGCACACCGTATTTAAGCAGCACAAAGCTGGCTAAAATCAGGCCGATAAACGAAGCGGCGATGACTGATTTATGCGTTTCTGCATAATGCACCATTTTCCAAAAAGTGCTGGTAGGCTTAGGAGGTAGGCATGCTTCAAGTGTTTGATAATCCGTTTCTAAGCGGCTATCGTCAGGCAAATCAATTAAGCGTTTGCCGCTGCCCAATCTGGCTTGCACGTGGCAATCATTGATTAGTACGCGTAAATTTTCTTGGGCGGTGCGGCCGTCAGGCAGGGTAGAAGTGACGGAAAATAAAAAATAGCCATCTTGCACATTCACCAGCACCCGCTTGGCGCGAGGGCTGATTCCGTTAAAATAATCTGCCTCAAATTGCATAGTATTTGCTAGTTAAAACCCAAATGAAAGATCAACGTCAAAGAAGTCGGCAATTTCTTCACCAGTGGCTTTTGCAGCTTCTTTTTTCTCGCCCACAAATTTATCCCAATCAGTTTCGCCCACTAGACTTAAATGGTCAGCACGATATTTTGCCAAGCGGATTTGCGCCCAAGGGGTGGCAAAACCCATCGTAAACATGAGCACCAGCGCGTTGCTCACGTATATCCAAAGTAAATCTCGCATACGCTGATTGCTATGAAAACTCACGTGGTCGAGGTTTGTATTATTCAGCACCAAATTGCTGGCGCGTGATTTAATATAAGCCACAAATGAGAAGATGACAGCTAAATAAAGCACCATAAAGCCCAAGACGATAAAAATACCAAACGCCCCGCCTAATAAGATTGCCAGTGGCCCCAACGCCTTATCAAGTTCGTTTTCTACTTTTGCAGTTTCGTCATCTGAGCTAGCCGTATCTTCTTCATACTCGCCAGCTTGCGCTTCATATTCTTTCATCAATTTGTCGTATTCAGCGCGCTCTTCAGGGCCTAAGTCCTTCAGCATATCTTCATCTGATAAGTTTTCGTCGGCACTTGAACTTGGCTCACTTTCAATGGCATCTAACTCAGCTTGCTCTTCAGCGGTAAGCATCTCGTCTGCAGCGGTGGCTTGAGCAGTAATAGCCTCTATTTCACTCTCAACATTTACAGGTTCGGTATTGGCTACTTTAATAAAACCTTCGTCCTGCGCATTTGTGTTGGCCGTTTGTACATAAGCTGGCGGGGTTAATTGTGAGGTTTTGGGTAATAAATCACTAAAAGTATCTTTTAAGAAATATGCGCTGATGCCAGTAATAATGGCACCTATGGCTAATAACACCAAGAAAAGCTTAAGAAAAATCATGAAGAACTCTTTGATTTTGGCTTTCATGTCAAAGCTAGTGGTGCCAAATTTATGGTGATTAATCATAAATTGCTGTTGACGTTGCATAATAAATGGCACGTAAAAAGCCAGTGCAGCCATTACTAATAATGGCGCAACCAATGCGGTAATGGTTTCTGATGTAAAAGCAACTAAGCCCCAAATAGTCAAGCCAATGACTGAACCAAATAAGATGGGAAAACCTAAAAATATTAACGCGGCATCGCCATATTTACCATCAAAATCAAAGCGTAAACCGCGGTGGCTAGAGTTGCGCGCATTAAACTTGAGTCCGCGCACAATTATCCAAGGAATAGCGATAAATAATAAGATGGATAAAACAATGCTCACTGCAGGGTGAATGCCAGAAGCAAACACAAATACCAAGTACAACACGAAGGCGATAATACGCCCTTTTAAAATGGCGATAGGGCTGGCATGGTAGTCAAAGCCTACGCCATCGATGAGCGTGTTGTTATAAAAATACTTTTTGCGGCGCACTTTAGCCCAAGCCGAGTAAATGCCTAAGGTGATAATTGAGAGTAATAAATTGACAATCCAAATGCCAAAATATTCGCTGGTTCGGCCTCTAAATACCACAGGCGTGTGATTGCTTGACATGCTTGCTCCCTAGTTTGTAAGCTAAAATACTGTTAATTGGTCAAGATAAAACATTAAACGCGTAAGATAATAACACCAGTATTTCATTATCCAAAATTAGCCTCATAGCCAATATGGGCTATTTTCTATGTGTGTTTGAATTTTTCATTGCGATAAAAAAATATGTTCAAGAGTAATCGCCCAGTGAAATTGCAAGATTGCCGTCAACACGGTGCAAACGCTGAATTATTTTTGGTGGAAGGCGATTCTGCGTCGCAAGCGGTAGCTCATTTGCGGCAAGCACAATTTCAAGCGGTTTTGCCCATGCAAGGCAAACCTTTGAATAGCATGAAAGCTACGCAGCAAACAGTGGCTGAATATGCATTGTTTAAAGCTCTCATTGACGCGATTGGAACTGGCTTTGGCGAGCATTTTGACATCAGTAAATGTCGCTATGGCAAAATAGTGCTACTCATGGACCCAGATGCAGACGGTATTCATTGTGGCGCACTGATGCTGATGTTTTTTTATCGCGGCATGCGACCTTTGCTAGAAAGTGGCATGCTAGAACTGGTGCGGCCACCCGTGGGTGAAGTGCTCGATACAAACACAGATGAGCTGCAATATGCTTATACTGAAGCGCAGTTTATGGCCTTGTGTGAGCAAAATAATACGCTTGAAAATACAGCGATGGTGAGTAAAAAATATCGTGGATTAGCAGGCATTAGCCAAACGCAGTTGGCGCATATTTGCATAGACCCAAACACCCGAAAAACCAGTGTGATGGGCGTGAAAGATGCGCAAATGGCAATAGAGATTTTTGGTCAATAAAGTGGCTATAAAATAGCACATATCAAACCAGCACCTCTGCAAGCCAGTATCTATGCGGCTCCCAGAGGCATAAAAAACGCTCGGGGCAATTTTTCGTTAAAAACCAGTAAAAAATACCGCTTATTTTGCCTCAAATCGCGCTAGGCCATTCATCACTAAAGAGTACGCGGCAGGTACCACAACGAGCGTGAGCAAGGTAGATGAAATCATGCCGCCAATCACCGCAATCGCGAGTGGGCCGTTGGTTTCAGCACCAGCGCCCAAACCAAGCGCGGCTGGTGTGAGCGCTAAAATAATGGTGAGCGAAGTCATCACCACTGGGCGTAGCCGTACGGGGCAAGCATGAAGCAAGGCTTCGTTGATGCCAGCGCCTTTTTCTCGCATTTGGTTAGTTAAATCTACCAGTAAAATGGAGTTCTTTGCGACCAAGCCGATAAGTAGCACCAAACCTATCATGGAGTAAATATTTAGCGAGTTGCTCGTGAGCCATAATGCAAACACGCCACCAATAATAGCCAGTGGTTGCGCTAACATCACAATCATGGGTTGAATAAATGAGTTAAATTGGCTTGCCAATACCATGTAGAGTAACACTAACGCTAAGATGAAAATAAACAGTGTATTTTTTACAGTTTTTTTCATCTCTAAAGCTTGCCCAGTGAGGCCAACGCTATAACCATTGGGCAAAATAGCTTGACCAATCTTTTCAACTTGCTCAATTGCTTCCCCCAACGGCATCACGGGGTTGCTGTAAAAGTTGGCGGCATATTGCAGGTCATAGCGACCAATCACCGCAGCGCCAAGCTCTTGCTTAAACTGCACGACGGAATCTAAGCGAACCAGCGCACCCGTATTGCTACGCAAATAAATTTTGTTCACATCGGTAATTTGGCTAAAGTCTTGCTCGCTTGCTTTAATACGCACTTTATAGCGCTGTCCGTCGCTCACTGCATCATTATATTCGGCCACATCTACCCCGCCAGTAAACATGCTAATGGCATTGGCAATTTCATTGGCAGATAAGCCAAGGCTGTTAGCGCGCACGCGGTCGATATTAATCACATATTGTGGCAAATCAAGTTGCATGTCTAAGTCAACTTTGCCAAAATCAGGATTTTGGTTGAGTTTGCTTTGCATGCTTTTAGCTAATTTAGCAACTTCTTCAAGATTTGGACCAGTGAGATTAAATTGTAATTTTTCTGATCGTTGCCCGCCGACAATAGAAGCCGCAGTTGGAAAAGCGCGCACGCCAGGGATGGTATCTAATTCAAGTTTCAGTTGTTTAATTAATTCTTGCTGGCTGATGGTGCGCTCGGCTCGTGGTTTAAGTGTTACGAATGCCATACCGGTGTTGACTTGCCCTGCACTACCCATGCCAATCGCAGCAAAGTAAGCGGAAATTTGGCTGCGATGCGCCTCTAACTTTTGCTCAATCAACTTTAAGCGCGAGTCGGTATAACTTAAACTTGAACCCAACGGCACTTTGAATGACACCATAAAACGCCCTTCGTCCACATCGGGCATCAGCTCTTTATTCACTTGCTGTACAAAATAAATACTGGATAGCACAATCAGCAAAGTGCTCATCAGTATTTTCCAACGGTGACTTAACACACCAGCTAATAAGCGTTGATATGCGGCATCGACATTGTCAAAAAATCGCCCAAGGAGTAAATAAATTTTATTTTGCTCAGGTTGAATTTTTAAGTAACGCGCACAAAGCATGGGCGTGAGCGTGAGCGATACTAATAATGAAACCAAGACGCCAAACGTGACTACCACAGCAAAGGCTTTAAAAAACTTGCCTATCATGCCATCCATAAAAATCACGGGAGTGAAAATGCACACAAGCGATGCGGTCGAGGCCAGCACCGCAAAGACCACCTCACGGCTACCACTAATAGTGGCCAATGTACGAAATTTGGCTTTTTCTTGTTTGGTTTTAAGGTCGGCCACTTTCAAGCCGCCGGCTTCGCCCGTCATGTGGCGCAAAATGCTCTCACGCACGACAATAGCGTCATCCACCACCACACCAATGAGTAATAACAGGGCGAGCAATGTCATGCTGTTAAACGTGTAGCCAGCAAAATACATCACGGCAATGGCACCAAATAGCGAAACGGGAATTTCTAAGCAAATCATTAAGGTAGAGCTAAACGAGCGCATAAATATCAGCACAATCAACGCGGCAAACAATGTGCCTTCCACCAAGTGGTCGCGGAGCGTTTTTACCATATTGTGAATAAAATCAGAATCGTCAGTGGAAACATCAAGCTTCAAGCCAGCAGGTAAGCTTGGGCGAATTTCATTCTCAAGTTTTAATTTGACGTTATCAATGATGGTGGCCGTGTTTGAATTAGCCACTTTTACAATCCCTAAGCCAACGGTGGGCTGTCCATTAAAACGCGCAAGCTGGCGGGTATCTGTTAAGCCATCCTCAATATTAGCTACTTGTTTTAAGTAAATGGGCGAGCCATTTTTATAGCTCACGACTAAATTGCTTAAACTGGCTAAATCGTGAAACTCCAAATCAAGTTTTAGCAGTTTTTCAGCATGGCTACCCACCAAAAAACCGCCAGGTAATTGAATATGCTCTTTTTGAAAGGCGCTGGTTAAATCGTTTGCAGTGACTTTATAAGCGGCCATCCGATCCGGCATCAAGGTCACTCGAATAGTGCGATCTCTACGCCCACCGATGCGAATTTCACCCACGCCATTGATGGTTTCAAGTTTCTTTTTTATGACATTTTGTGCGTACAAATTGAGCTGTTGTATGGTGCGGTCACCATGTAAAGCCAGCCACATAATCGGTTGCGCGTTTGTTTCTAGTTTTTGTACCACAGGCGCATCTGCGGCATCTGGCAGGCGGCGCGTAGCTTGGTTAACCTTAGACTGCACTTCGTTGAATGCCACATCGATGTTTTTTTCTAAACTAAACGTAATCGCAACGTTAGACGCGCCAGGTGAAGATGTGGATTGAATATGCTCAATGCCTGGCGTGGTATTAACGGCCGACTCAATCACTGTGGTGACGCTGGTATCCATAATTTCAGGATTAGCTCCACGTAATGTGGTGGTGACTGAAATGACGGGGAGTTCAACATTAGGCATGCGGTCAATGCCAATGCGTTGGTAAGCAATAATACCAAATAGCACCAACATGGCAGAAATCATCCATGCAAGCACATGGCGTTTAATGGATAGTTCAGGTAAAGTCATCGCGCTATTTACCCGCGTTTGTAATTTTAACTTTTGTGTTATCTGTTAAATAGCTAGCGCCATCTACAGCCACTTCAAGCCCAGACTCTAGGCCGCTAATCACCTCAACCAAGCCTGATTTACGCTCACCTGTTTGCACAATGCGCTGCGTTGCCAGATTGTTTTTTATCACATATACCACTTCGCCCGCTGGACGTAGCACAATACTTTGCTCTGGTACTACCAGCACGTTATCTTTTTGGTTTAACACCACCTGTGCATTGACACTGGCGCCTGCCTGCCAACCAGATTGATTGATAATATCGGCAATCACATCAATTGCTCGGCTGTCAGTCATAATAAGTGGTTTAATTTCCTTAATGGTAGTGACAACCGTCTCATTAGATGTGGGTGTGGTGAGCTTAATGGTTTGCCCTGCCCTGATTTTGCTTGCTATATGCTCTGGAAAAGGAATATGCGCACGTAATTTTTGGTTGCTGATAATTTGTACTATGGGGTCTCCCGCGTGGACGTATTCCCCCGCATTCGCAATTCTTTTTTCAATCCGACCATCTGTAGAGGCGAAAATTTTGGTTTTACTGTTGCCATGATTAATGGTGCTAACTCTTGCTTTTGCGCCTGCTAATTGCTCTTTTAATACGTTTTGTTGAGCAACATCATTATCCACAGCGTTTTGCGAAATAAATTTTTTGTTCACCAAAGCTTGGTTGCGTGCAACAGTTTTTGCTTGATTATCCAGTTGCGCCTGAATGCGAGCAACTTCAGCCAGTGCTTCATTGCGTTGCATAGCAAAATCATCGCCATCGAGCGTAGCAATCAATTGCCCCTTTTTAACATGTTCGCCCACGCTTACATACACTTGCACAACCTTAGCGGCTATTTCTGAAGTGATATTGGGGTCAATGAGCCCTTCTACACTACCAATGGCATCTTCAGTCACTTCAATAGATTGGGTTTGCACTTTTGAAACGCTAATAAGTGGAATAGGCGCTTGTTTAGCTTCAGGTTTTTTAGAAGCGTCGCACGCGCAGAGTGCAAAAATTAAAGGGGTAATTAGCGCGAGTTTTACTATTTGCATGTTTTTAATTCTTCTATTTCTAGCCAATTAAAGTAAGGCCCTGGGTCGGTTTTTCGCTCGGGGGCAATATCTGAATGCCCTACAATATCTGCAATTGGGTAAGTTGCCTTTAACCCGATAACCAAGCGTTTGAGTGTTGCGTATTGCGCGGGTTCAAATGCTTCAAAGTCTGAACCTTCCAATTCTATTCCGACCGAGAAATCGTTACAACGTTCACGTCCTAGCCAATTTGATTGCCCTGCGTGCCAAGCGCGTTGCAGACACGATACAAACTGTATTAGATGTCCATTACGTCGAATCAAAAAGTGCGAGGAAACCTGCAGTTGATGAATTTGCGCATAATAAGGGTGTTCATCTGGGTTAAGTTGGTTAGTAAATAACTCAATAATGCCGTTGCTACCGTATTGGCTGGGTGGCAGACTAATATTATGAATCACAATCAACGAAATTTCATGCGCTGGCCTATCGTCAAAATTTGGCGATGGCACGAGCACGCCGCAATTGGCGTAACCTGCTGAGCTGATGGAAATAGTGGATTTGTTCATCATTAAACTTTATGTATTAATGGCATTATCCTATAAAATAGCACCGTATTATTAAAAGGATTATTTATGGTTTTTGCAACATTGTTAGTCATGCTGATTGTTATTTTAATAGCGGCAGAAGTATTTACCAATGCATTGGAGCATCTGGGAGAAAAATTGGGTATTTCTGAAGGCGTAACTGGCTCTCTTTTTGCTGCCGTTGGTACAGCATTGCCTGAAACTATGGTGCCATTATTGGCTTTACTGGCGGGCACTGCCAATGCCCATACCAATGAAGAAATTGGTGTTGGGGCAATTTTAGGTGCGCCACTTATGCTAGCGACACTCTCAGTGTTTTTAATGGCCGCATCAGTGTGGAAACGCCGCACTTCTGAGGGTCACTTGCGCCCAGAAAAAACGGGATTATTACGTGATTTAAACTTTTTTATCATTGCGTTTTCATTTGCAACCTTGGCGATGTTTGTTCCGCATACGCAAATTGTGGTGCGCTACGGGCTAGGCTTTTGCATGGTGATGATTTATTTCGTATATGTGATGCTTACTTTGCGCGCATCAAAAGATTTGGTTGAAGAAGGCCATGCCACAGAGGCAGATAGCGATATGTTTTTGTGCAAATTAGGTTTGCCCAACAATATGGTAGTGATTATCACGCAGTTGGTGCTAGGCTTGGTTTTGTTAGTAGCTGGCGCAAAAGGCTTTATTGGCGGGGTTGAAGAGGCTGCTAAAATATTGGGTATTTCAGCGTTGCTGTTGTCTTTGTTGATTATTCCAATCGCCACAGAATTACCAGAAAAAGTAAATAGCATTTTGTGGATACGCAAAGGCAAAGACACGTTAGCGTTTGGCAACATTACAGGCGCCATGGTGTTTCAAGGCACATTATTACCAGCCATTGGTATTATGCTGACCCCGTGGGAACCGCGAAAAGAAGTGCTTGCTGGCGTTATTATCACATTAGTTGCAGCTATTTGGTTACGCATGATGGCAACACGTGAGGGCGGTTTGCGCGTGTGGCACATTGGCATAAATGGGTTGCTTTATGTGACTTATTTGGCGATAGTTTTGCTTTAAACTTTACAATTAAAAAATAGCTAAATTTTGCGCAAAATTTAGCTATCTTCCTTGATGATGCTCTGCAAGCCAGTCTCTATGCGGCTTGCAGAGCATTGTTTTTCTCTCGGGCAATTTTTCGCATTAAAAAATAATCTTTTTTCACTGAAAAATCAGCGCCGAAATGTGCCTAATGATCTTCTTCTAAGTCACTCTCATTTTCTTTAGCTAAGCCCAGTTTTTCTAGACGATAGCGGAGGGTTCTAAAACTGACGCCCAATAATTTTGCGGCTTGCGTTTTATTTTGATTGGTTTTTTCTAAGGCTTGCATAATTGCCCGACGTTCAACATCTTCTAGGTAATCTGGTAAATTAATGTCGGCACTTGGCGCGATATTCGCGTGATTGCTGCTGGCTGGCTTAGTGGAAGCTTTGTAGCTTGGCATGGTTGGGTCTAAGCCCAAATCATCCACTAAAATAGTGCTGCCATCGCACAAGGCTAGTGCGCGTTCAAGCATATTTTCTAGCTCGCGTACATTGCCTAAAAATGGCATACGTGAGATATGCGCTTGTGCCGCAGCATCAATACTGGGAATGGGCATATTCAGGTTATTACATAGTTTGGTGAGCAATAAATCGGCCAATAGTGGAATGTCACTTGGGCGCTCACGCAAAGCTGGCATTTTGAGCTGAATCACATTGAGGCGGTAATATAAATCTTGCCTAAATTGACCTGTGTCCATCATATCCACTAAGTTTTTGTGGGTGGCGCTGATAATGCGTACATCAACTGCATCTTCAGCGGTGCCACCTACCATGCGTACTTTTTTCTCTTGAATTGCACGCAATAACTTTACCTGCATGGGCAAGGGTAAGTCAGCCACTTCATCTAAAAAAAGTGTGCCGCCACTCGCTGCTTGAAATAAACCCTCTTTGTCTTGATTTGCCCCAGTAAACGCCCCTTTTTTGTAGCCAAAAAATTCACTTTCCATCAAGTTTTCAGGAATCGCGCCGCAGTTGACCGCAATAAATGCGCCCTCGGCACGTGAGCTGTTTTTGTGAATCAGTTTGGCAGCTAACTCTTTACCGCTACCAGACTCTCCACTGATATAAACGGGCGCTTGGCTACGGGCTAGTTTGGCAATCATGGTTCGCACATATTGCATTTGTTCGGAGTTGCCAATCATTTCAAGCGTATCTGCTGCTTGAGTGGCTGTGTTTTGTGGCTTAAGTTTAAGCGCAGATTCAATCACTGGGCGCAGTTGCTTGAGAGATAGTGGCTTGCTTAGGTAATCAAAAGCACCGGCTTTAAGCGCAGAAACAGCATTATCGGCGCTGGCGTGTGCAGTAATTACTGCTACGGGCAAGCCGGCATGATGTTCGACAATATAATTGACCAAATCTAAGCCGGTCCCATCGGGCATTTGCATATCTGTTAGGCAAAGTGCATAGGTGCGCTGCTTAAGTAATACTTTGGCATCTTCCACCCCGCTGGCCGTGTAAGTGTCAATATCCATGCGCTCTAACGTCATCACTAAAAGCTCACGAATATCTGCTTCGTCATCGACAATTAAGCAGGCTTGTTTTTGTGTCATGCCAAGATTTACCTTTTAAATTTATACTGATAATTGAATAATGAATACACTGCCCTGCGGTCTAGCTTGATATTTTAATGTCGCGCCATTTGCTTCAGCTAGTTCACGTGAAATATAAAGCCCTAAGCCATTGCCTGAGGATTTTGTGGTAAAAAATGGCTCAAATAATTTTTGCCTATCTTCTTTAGCGACACCACTACCGTCATCAGTAATCCGAATATTGATGCCTGATTTACCAATTAAATCACAACCTAAGGATAAGCTGCCTACTTGCTTTTGGCTATGCTGCCAGCCATTTTTACATAAATTCCACAAAATTTGTGTTAAATGACGTTGGTCAAACGTGATGGTTTGCTTGTATAGCAAGGGTTCAAGCAAAAAATGCATCGGAGTGATGTTTTCTACTGCACAAAACTGCGCGTAAAAATCTTTTAAAAAAGTGCTTAACTCGATTTTTACTTGTTGAGTGCGGTCGCGGCGATTTAACTCAAGCACGTCTTTGATAATCTGGTCGATACGGCCAATGTTATCTTCTACAATTTGTAAAATACGCTTGGTGGCGGGCGCATTGTCATCTTCTTGCATGAGTTGGTTAGCATGGCTGATTGCGCTGAGCGGGTTGCGAATTTCATGCGCAATATTTGCAGTTAAACGACCCATAGCGGCTAGTTTGGCTTGCTGACTTTTGGCTTGAATTTGACTAAAGTCTTGAATAAAAATGACCGCCCCTTTGTTGCGCTGCTGGTGTATCGGCATAAAGCGGAGTTGAAGCTCACGGTTGCCTATGCTAATAACATTATTATTCGCGCTGGAAGTAAGCACCCACTGACGTAATGCACTGGAAATTTCTGGGGCGTGTTGTTTGAGTGATAGTTGTGTTGTGCTTGCCTTTGGTAGCGACAATAAAGTTTCAGCTTGCAGATTATAATGGCGTATATTTAATTGCTCATTGACCACTAACACCCCATCTTGCATTTCTTGTGTAATTAAAGCGTTTACTTGCGCCAAGTTTTCAAGATCGATTCCGCGAGAAGAGGCTAAAGCCTCACTGTCTAGCATACGTGTACCCAAACTGTAAGCCAGCCATGCAGTGGCAAAGCAGCTTAAACTCAACATCACTGTGGGCGTGTAATTTCCAGAATTTAGCGTTTCAGTTGCAAACCGGTAACTTTGTTCTAGCAATAAAAATATGCTTGCAACGGATGCATAAAAAAGCGCTAGACGACCATTACTGACTAAACTAGCACTTACAATGGTTACAATGAGTAATAGCCCTAAGCCGCTTTGAATGCCACCCGCTGCAAACATGAGCAAGGTAATAAAACCAATATCCATGACAACTTGCAGCGGTAAAATAAAGTGATGCTTAGCTAATTTTATATAGCTAATCAAAATGGCCAGAATACTAAAAACTAAATAGCCAATTGAAATACTAAAAAACAACGGAATTGTGTTTTTTCCCCACCAAGTTTCTTGGCTCAAAAAAACATATAAGCCAACAAATGTTAAGCTTAATACTAAACGAAACACGTTCATCACATTGATGGCGCGTGCTTGCAAAGGTAATTCTTTTAGCTGGGTAATTAGCTTGCTGAACATGTGGACTTGCTGACTTAAAAGCTGAAATATACCATTTATGTAGCTTTAATATGGTCCTTGCTGCAATACAATTTTCCATTGACCAAAAAAGCTTCAGATCTGGGCAAGTGAATTGCGCAACGGCTACATTGCACCATATCTTCGGTTGTGTGGGAATCTGAATTTTTATTGGCAGTTGAGTTGTCATTACTGTCAGGGTTAGGCTGATTTCGCTGTTGAAATGTGCGTCTGAGTAGGCTAAATATTAGCCAAATGATGAGACCTAAAAAAATGAGTCGCCACATACGTTATACTTTGCATTTGAGTTTAGTGTATGTGATTGTAACCAAAGCGTGCTCTGGTGCAAACATACAAGTGCAATATAGGTCTAAAATAAACCTGCTATACTCTAAGTTGCGTGCGATTTAAGTCGTGATTTAAACAACTAGCGATATTACAATATGCGTTATGGCCAGTCCTAAAGAGCTTTCAGATTTTCTTAAAACAGTTGAGCGTCGCGCTTTTAAGCAGACCGCTTACGCTGTGCGTGACGACCACGCTGCTTTGGATATCGTTCAAGATGCGATGCTAAAGCTTGCGGAAAAGTACGGTAACAACCCGGTGGAAGAGTTGCCAATGTTGTTTCAGCGTATTTTGCAAAACACTATGCGCGATTACTGGCGCAGGCAAAAAGTACGCAATTTGTGGACAACTTTATTGTCATCTTTTGGCAATAATCACGAGGATAATGAAGATCATGACCCGCTAGAAACTATTGATGTTGAAGATGACAGTGATGAACCCTCAGCGCAGCTAGAGCGAAGTCAAACAGTTAAAATTATAGAATCTGCATTAGAAAAGCTTCCAGCACGTCAACGGGAAGCCTTTATACTGCGTTACTGGGAGGAAATGGATGTTGCCGAAACGGCAAAAATCATGGGTTGCTCAGATGGTAGTGTTAAAACACACTGTTCTCGGGCGGTTCATGCGTTAGCAGTAGAGTTAAAAAAACAAGGGTTAGATAATCTAGGTTTATCCAATTTAGTGTTAAATAATCCATCATCTTAAAGTACTGAAGCTCAAAAGGCTTAGGGGTTAGAAATGAATATAGACGATAATACAATAAAAGATAAGGCAACAAATTTGAGTGCAGATGAAGCGTTGGCTAAATCTGCGGCACGCCTATTGAATGATAATGCGCAGCATTTAAGTGCGGTTACTTTGAAAAAACTCGATACTGCGCGTAATCAGGCGGTAAGCCAATTGGCTGCGAGGCAGTCAGCGGGCGTTAATCAAAGTGGAAGCGTGTTGCAATGGTTTGGTCATGGCTCTTACTTTGATCAACATAAGTTGGTTACAATAAGCATGTTAATGGGTGTCGTTCTAATCACATTTTTTGTAGCACAACAATTTAATAAAGCGCTTAGCCCAGTGGTGAGTTATGAAGAGAATAGCGATGCGTTTTTACTCGCATCTGAATTGCCACCAGAAGCTTTTGCCGATAAGGGGTTTGATACATGGGTCGTTTCAAAACGAGACTAATTCTCGTCGCTTTAGTCGTTTATTTTTATGGTAATTTAGCAATTGCTGGCGATAGTACTGTTTCATGGGCTCAGCTAACTGATGAGCAAAAGCAAGTACTTAATCCGTTGGCCTCAGAGTGGGATACTTTGCGTCCGTGGCAGCGTGAAAAAATGCTCGACATAGCGCATGATTATCCAAAAATGGATGCTGCAAAGCAGGCTTTAGTACAAAAACGCCTTGGAAATTGGAGTCGCATGACGCCTTATGAGCGCGATAATGCTAGAAAAAGTCATCAGCAATTTCAATCACTGTCAGCAGAAAAAAAGAACGAATTACGCAAGCGTTGGATGGAATATCAAAAGCTTCCAGAATCTGAACGCGCTAGGTTAAGGTCTGAGTCACCAGATGTTTATAAAGATGCGGATTTAAATTAACTTGCGCGTTAAAGCGGGATTTATAAAAAGAAATAACATAGTGTGATCAATAAATTTACTCAAGGCTCACAAGCCCCAAGCCTATTCAAACTTGGGGCTTGTTTTTTATACGAGTCACTTGTTGTGCTTGCCATAGCATTTATATGTACATTGCCATTTTTAATGTTGGTAGGAGAGGCAACGCATGGTTTAAAGCGGTATTGCTTGCAATTGTATTTGTGGCTCTGTGTAGGTGCCTATTTTGTTTGGTGTTGGCATAAAAAGGGACAAACTTTAGCCATGCAAACATGGCAACTCAAGTTAATTGGGCAAAAAAGGGAATTAATATCTTTTCGTATGGCTATATTGAGATATTTGCTGGCAACTTGCAGTTTGCTATTATTTGCTTCTGGATTTTTATGGGCAGTTGTGAATAAGAACCATGCTTTTTTCCACGATATAATCTTAAATAACCGGCTTATCTACGCTCCGCGAAATAAAGCATGCAAATAGCGGTAATTAAAAACAAAATGGTTGGTGTTATTGCGCTAAACAGAGGAGGCCAATCATTGAGTAAACCTAAATGCGCAAATACGCGATTTAAAATTTGGTAAATCACGCCAAGTAAAATCCCTATAAATATTTTAGAGCTGGCATTACTTGCCCTTTGCTGCCCAAAAGCAAAAGGTAATGCCAGTATGACCATCACTAAGCACGCTAGTGGATAAATCAACTTTGCCCACAACGCCACTTCATAGCGCGTGGTTTTTTGTTTGTTAGTGGATAGGTGTTCAATATATGAAATCAAATTTATTGCTGACATTTTTTCGGGCATAATAAGCAATACGTTTAGCAGTTCAGGACGTATGAGTGATTGCCATTCCATCTCAGGTTGCTCGTTGATTTGTACTGAGTTTGCACTAAAAATAGTTTCTGAAACGTCTTTCAAATGCCATTTACCATCCACGTACTCACCACTTTTGGCACTACGAGTTTTTAGCAATTTTGCATTGTGGTCAAATTCGTAAATATGGATGTTGAGCAAGCTAGTGTCGGGTAACACCTCTTCAGCATTCACAAAATTATTACCATCTTTTACCCAAAGGCCAGATCTAAACTCTTGCGCTACGATAGAATCGGTCGCACGAATGCGCATTCTCTGCGCCACTTTCTCGCTTAGTGGAGTAATGAGTTCACCAATAAAAAAAGTAATTAAAGTGAAAACTAAACCAATTTTTAGAAGCAATAATGCAATGCTGGCAACTGAAAATCCGCTGACTCTTAGTACGATAAGCTCCGAGTAGCGTGCAAACTGTCCCAAGCTATACATAGTGCCAACCAAGACTGCTACTGGAAAAATATCATATACATGGCCAGGAGCACTCAATAATACAAATAACAATACTTTAGTGAGTCCATAACTGCCTTTACCTAAAGTATCTAACTCTTGAATCAAATCAAAAAATGAGAACATAGCAATCAGCGCTAACATCACCAATAGTACATTTAGCGCGATTTCTTTGAGTAAATATTTGTGTAGGATTTTCATACCAAAACTATGCGTTATTTGGTTTTAGCCATTTTGGCAAATGAAAACTAGGTAATATTGCACGTTGTTGGGTGCGTTGATAGACCATATAGCTAGCGAGAACTGCAAATAATAAGTGTATCGGCCACAAGCCAATAATGGCGCTGATTTTTCCTTGCGCAACCCAAGCTTGAATGATGCTTAGCAAGTTGATGTAGATGATGTATATCACCAACGCTAACACAAAATTAGCAGAACGCCCTGCTCGGGGATCTAACGCACTCAGTGCAATAGCCATAATAGCAAGGATGATGGCGGAGATAGGCATAGATAGCCGCCATTGTAACTCAGCAATATTGGCACCATTGCTATCTTGCAAAAGTGCAAGGCTAGAAATTGACTGGGTGGTAGGTGCTTCGCGTTGCGCTTCGGTGGCTTCTACTCTGATTTCATACTTTTCAAATTCAGTAGTGGAATATTCGGCTGTGCCACGCGTGCCTTGATAACGATGTCCATGTTCCATTACTAAAAAATTATCGCCACTCTCTTTGGTTTCACGGCTTCCTTTTGACGCGACTATCACGCCCAATTTTTGGTGTTGCATAGATTGTACAAAAATATTTTTTACTACATTTCCCAGTTCATCAAAGCTTTCGATAAAAAATACACGGTCGGCATGGGCTGATTCTTTAAAAACGCCTGGATTTATGGTGGATAAATCATCGCGACTTTTAAGTAGCAAGCGATAATCTTCTACCTTATTTATTGCCCAAGGGGTAACAAATAAGCTTAACAACCCAATTAATACAACAATCGGTGTTGCAAAAGTCATTACTGGACGAATCCAGCTATTGATACTTAAACCCGCACTAAACCAAACCACCATTTCAGAGTCACGATACCAGCGAGATAATGTAAGTAATATGGCTAAAAATAGACTTAGTGCAAGAATCATCGGCAAAAACCGAATCATGTTGAAGCCTAAAATTGTTGTAATAGCATCATTCGGTAGAATACCTTTAGCTGACATGCGGATTAAATTGCCTGCACGTTGAGCTATTACGATACCTGTTAAAATCAAGAATGCGCCCGCTGCAGTGACACTGAGTTCGTGTATAAGTGAACGTCTAAAAAGCTTCATATTTAGTGGGCGGATGACATTTACAACTATGAATTACGTGCAAAACACGCCATAATTTAGGTTGAATAATAATTAAGGATTATACATCATGGAATTTAGCATTAAACATGGTAATGCAGCAAAAGCGCATACTGATTGCGTGATTGTCGGCGTTTTTGAATCGCAATTATCAGCTGCTGCACAAGTCATTGATGAGGCTTCAGCAGGGTTAATATCCAAAATTGTTAAAAGTGGTGATTTTGATGGTAAGCCTGATGCGACGTTGTTGTTGCACCGTGTGCCAAACATTGAAAGTGAGCGCGTACTTTTGGTGGGGCTAGGTAAGAGCGCAGAGCTTGCAGAAAAGCAATATAGTAAAGCAGTGCGGGCTTCTATCAAAGCGTTAGCAAAAAGCGGTGCAAAAAATGCCAGTACTTTCTTAGCTGAAGTACCAGTGAAAAAATTGAGCACTCAACGCAAAGTGGCACTATTAGTAGAAGCGGCATTAGATGCAAACTATCAGTTTGATGCAATAAAAAGAAAAAAAGAGACGACAAAAGCAAAAAAAGGCTTGAGTAAATTAGCTGTTTTTGTGGAGTCAGCTTCGTTAACTAAAGAAGCTGAAGAGGGGCTGGCTATTGGTAAAGCTGTTGCCGCTGGGGTAAGCCTTGCCAAAGATTTAGGCAATTTACCGCCCAATGTGTGTAATCCGACGTATTTGGCTGACCAAGCTGTGACCATGGGGAAACAATATGCGTTTAAGGTTGAGGTGCTAGAACGTGAAGCATTAGAAATTTTAGGTATGGGTTCATTTTTAGGGGTGTCGCAAGGTAGCGAGACCCCGCCAAAATTCATCATTATGCAACATTTGAAAGGTGATAAAGCGCAAAAGCCAGTGGTATTAGTGGGCAAAGGAATCACGTTTGATACTGGCGGTATTTCACTTAAGCCCGGCGCTGAAATGGATGAGATGAAGTACGACATGTGTGGTGCAGCTAGCGTGCTAGGTACATTTAAAACCATTGCAGAAATGGGTTTGAATATGAATGTGATTGGGCTAATTCCAACATGTGAAAATATGCCGGATGGCCGCGCTACGAGGCCAGGAGACGTGTTGACCAGTATGTCTGGTTTAACCATTGAAGTATTAAATACCGATGCAGAAGGCCGCTTGATTTTATGCGATGCGCTCACTTATGCAGAGCGCTTTGAACCAAGCGCAGTGATTGATATTGCAACATTGACTGGAGCGTGCGTCATCGCATTGGGACACCATGCGACTGGTTTGTTTAGCAATAACGATGCCTTGGCCAAAGAACTGCTGAAGGCTGGTGAAAGTGCTTTGGATCGCGCATGGCACATGCCAATGTGGGACGATTATCAGCCACAATTAGATAGTAATTTTGCCGATATGGCTAATATTGGTGGACGTGCAGCAGGTAGCATCACGGCAGCCTGTTTCTTATCGCGCTTTGCTGAAAAATATGACTGGGCACATTTGGATATTGCAGGCACCGCTTGGAAGTCTGGCAAAGAAAAAGGCGGCACTGGCCGCCCAGTGCCATTGCTTGCGGCATTTTTACTGGCGCGTGCAGGCAAATAACATTCAGCGATGACGCGAGTCGAGTTTTATGTCAATGTGCCAGATAGGCTTGCAAAGTCAGTTGAGCTATGCGCGCGCGCAGTCAATAAAGGTCGGCAGATAACGATTTTTACGCCAGACGAAAGCACAAGCGCGCAATTGCAGCAGCAGCTATGGCAGCATTCGGCTACTAGTTTTTTTACCAATGCGCAACAGCACGAGCCAAGTAGCATTTTTTCGGCCATTGTGCTGGATGCGCTGGGTGAGCAATTATTACAAGATGATGTGCTGATTAACTTGCAAGAGCAGCACCCGCCATTTTTTAGCCGTTTTCGGCATTTGATTGAGATTGTCAGCGAGGATGCAGCTGATAAAATGGCAGCTAGAATTCGGTATAAATTTTATAAAGATCGTGGTTATCATATTAAAACCACAGATGTCACAAAGGGCGAAGCATGAAAGAAGACGATATTCCGGTATTAACTGAGATTTTGAGTGCAGAAAAATCTACGGCCAAGGGCATTCCGTTGTCGCCTAGTTTGATTGCTGAAATTGTTGAAAAAATACGCCCACAGCTAGAGATTGATATTGAAAAAAATGTCACACAAAAGCTTAAAGGTAAAATTCGAGAAGAGATTTTGCATGGATTACATGCTGAATCTGCCAATGTGCAAAAAGCAAACCAAGCTTATTTAGCCAGTGCGCTAAGCCAGTTATATGAAGAGCAGGAGCAACGTTTTGAGCAAAAGTTTGAAAATTTGCAGAATGAAAAAGAAGACGCGCTAAAAGATTTTGTGATTGAAGAAATGCACAAAGCGCAGCGTTCTAGCCATGACTTTCTATCTGAAACTATCAATAACGAACTAGAGCAAACGCAACAAACCTTAGCTACACATATTAAACAAACCTTAAACCAAGGAATGGCGCAGGTGGCTGAAGTGGCCGAGCAAAATATCATGCAAAATATGGTGAATTTTGTCGATAAAACCAAAGCGGATTTAACCACGGAGTTGCCAAGTTTATTGCACGGTAGTGCAGATATTATCAAGGCCGACCTTGCAAATACGTTGGTGCAAATGCAAACGCAAGGTGTTGAACATGTGCAAACGCATATTGCGCAGACGATGCCAGCAATGGAGCAACATTTAGCCGATAGCTTGCAAGCTAAATTGCAGGAATTGCAAATCATTGCAGTAGAAAATGCTAATCATGAAATTCAGTCGAAAGTATCTTTGTTTAATGAAGACATGGTGTCAGAACGCAAAGCGAATTTGCCAGTCGAGCTATCGCAAATTTATCGTGAATTGACACAACAAACGCAGTCAGAGCTCACCGTGTTTTTAGAAGCATTGCAAGTGCAATCACAGCAGCAACTTGAGCTCAGGTTGGCGGAAACTTATCCTGCGCTTTATCAAGGTTTATCTGATGAGCTAAGCGAATCTCTAAGAAGTGACTATATGACGATGGCCGAAGATGCAAAAAATGCCTTTAAGCGCGGCTTAAGCACTGAGTTGCCAACAGTAGAAGAAGCTTTAAATAACAAAGTACACGAAATTTTAGATGCTGAAGTGCCGCGCATTGAGCAAGCGTTACGTGCTACTTTAACTTCAGAAATTGAAAAAATGGTGGAGTCAGTACGTTTGGTTTTTCCAAAACCATAGCACCTAAAAATCCCCCGAGAGATTTTAGCACCTCTGGAAGCCGCATCCAGACTGGCTTGCAGAGGTGGTCAAATGAAGATGGTGTTTTATAAGCTATTTTTTAAGCTTTTTTAAGCGTTGTTGATGTGGTTTTGGTACGCATCGGCTGTCAGTAATTGATCTGCAAAATCGACGACATTCGGCTTAAATTTAAAAATCCAAGTATCATAAGGCTTGTCGTTAATTAACTCTGGTGAGTCAATAGCCTTTTGGTTGACTTCTACCACCACACCATCCACCAGCGCGTGTAAATCTGAACCCGTTTTGACCGATTCTACCAATCCGCATGGCTTGCCGCCTTCCAGAGACGTACCAACTGCGGGGGCATCTACAAATACAATATCACCCAATAAATCTTGCGCATAATCAGTAATACCCGCAAGCCATACGCCATCGGCGTCTAATTTTGTCCATAAATGTTCGCTGCTGTAGCGCAAATGATTTGGAATACGCATACCTAAACCCTAAAGTAATCTTAAAATGTGCCGTTTATTGTAATCTGAAACCGTAAAAAATACGTTAATATCTAAATCGAGATGCCATAAAAACGCTGTATTTTAACTAAATGTAAAATTTGTTATAAATTTTAGGTGACAAAGTTAAAGTTTATATGTAACATCAATGCGTAACACTATGTAATGTAATCATTATTGGGTTTTTTATGCGAAAATTATTAGTTATTTCACTCGCTTTGATGTTGAGTCTTAGCTCAGCGATGACGTTTGCAAAAACGCAGAAAAAAGTGACTTCTGCTAAATATACGCTCAATAAAAACTTGCATGGTAAATACAAGCTCGCTAAATTTAAGCCTAGCGAAAAAGTCAGCGTAAAGAAATCGACAAAAATTAAAAGCGCAAGCAGCACCAAAATGCGCGTTAAATTGCGCAAACAACAACCCGTGTATGTGCAACAGCAAACTATTTTTGCTGAAGCATATGACGGTAGTGGCCCTTTAGAGCTAGCATCAACCAAAGCGATGGTTATTCACCAGCAAACTGGCGAGGTGATATACGCTAAAAATACCCAACAATCTACGCCAATAGCCTCGGTAACAAAACTGATGACAGCCATGGTGATGTTAGATGCTCAATTGCCAATGGAAGAGGTCATTTACATTGCAGAAGATGATATTGATTATTTAAAAGGGACGAGTTCGCGCTTAAGTGTGGGGACTTCTCTAACGCGAGCAGAATTATTGCAGTTGGCGCTGATGTCTTCAGAAAACCGCGCTGCTTCAGCCATCGCACGTAATTATCCAGGTGGTTACGATGCTTTTATTCGTGCGATGAACCGTAAGGCCACCTCTATTGGTATGCGAGCCACGGAATTTTATGACCCAACGGGTTTGGACAGCAATAACGTATCGACGGCTGAAGATTTAGTGAAAATGGTAAAAGCGGCCTACAAATATGACGAGATTCGCCTTGCAACAACATCCACCTCACAAGAGTTTAATTTGTATGCCTATGAAAACCCAGTAAATTTTGTTAACACAAATGCGCTGGTAAGAAATGGAGATTGGCATATTGGCTTGTCAAAAACAGGTTTTATTAGTGAGGCTGGTCGTTGCTTGGTTATGCAGGCGGAAATCTCAGGCCAACCATTGATTATTGTATTACTTGATTCCGCTGGCAAATTATCCCGCATTGGCGATGCTAATCGAATTCGTAAATGGGTAGAATATAACAATAGCAATATCGTTGAAACCATTGCTCTAGGTGAGCACGTCAGCGGCTAGTAGAACCTAAAGTCTTCCAAGAGTTAAGCGGCCTAGTGCCGCTTTTTTTTGCGCAAACATCAATTGAAACAGATTACTTAGGATTTTTTAACGCGGGTCTTTTTTGCTGCAGATTTTGCTGCCACAGGTTTTTTCGCAGATGCTTTTTTCGCAGGTGTCTTCTTCGAAGGCACATCTTTAGCTGCTTTTTCAGCCAACAAAGTCAGTGCTTCTTCTAAGGTTAATGCTTCTGGTGCCACACTTTTTGGCAGCGTTGCACGGATTTTTGCATGCTGCACATAAGGCCCATAGCGCCCTGCAAACACTTCAACACGTCCTTCACCAGATGGGTGCGCACCTAAATCGGCCAGTGGTGCTGGGCCAGTATGCGCAGCTGCGAGCAGTGCAACTGCACCGGCTAAGTCAATTTCAAACACACTTTCAGTTTTTGGTATCGACTTAAACTTACCATCGTGGTTGACATAAGGTCCAAAGCGCCCAATATTGGCGACAATCTTCTTGCCAGTTTCTGGATGTGTGCCTAAGTCTCGTGGCAGTGAAAGCACCATTTTTGCAGTTTCTAAGCTCATATCAGCCAATGAAATTTCTTTGGGCACACTCACTCGTTTTGGCTTTTTCTTTTCACCCTCAACCGCAATACCAAGCTGTAAATAAGGGCCATATGGGCCGTTCATCAACAAAATTTCTTTATTGGTTTCATCATCCATGCCGATAATAATCGGGTCGCTACCTACTTGCGTGGCACCATCTAAGCTACGCTTGTAGTCACATTTAGGCGTGTCGTTGTAGCCTGTACAGCCAATAAAGCTACCATAACGGCTGAGTTGCTTTTGTAACGGTTTACCGCATTTTGGGCAAGCTTCGTTAATGAGTTCATTGCCAGGGCGGTCTACATCAGCTTTGTTGAGCAACTGCTGATTGAAACCCTGCCAAAACTCATTCATCACAGGAATCCACTCACGCTTGCCATCGGCGATTTCGTCTAGCTCATTTTCAAGGTTAGCTGTAAAGTCGTAATCAACATATTTGGTGAAGTGTTCGGTTAAAAATTTATTGACCACGCGACCAACATCAGTTGGTGTGAAACGTTTTTTATCAAGCACCACATATTCACGATCTTGTAATGTGCTAATAATCGTGGCATAGGTAGAAGGGCGACCAATGCCGTACTCTTCTAAAATTTTCACTAAACTAGCTTCACCATAACGTGGAGGCGGCTCGGTAAAATGTTGGTCGCCGTAAATTTTTTCTACGGTAAGCACCTCGCCCGTTTCAAGTTGTGGCAGCTTGCTTTCACCTTCTTCCTCCTCATCATCTGTGCCTTCCATATACACGGCAATAAATCCTGGAAAGACTAATGTTTGGCCAGTTGCGCGGAACAAATTGGCATCACTTCCAACGCTTAAATCTACACTCACTGCGTCAAATTTTGCAGGTGCCATTTGACAAGCCACCGCACGTTTCCAAATCATTTCGTAAAGCTTAAATTGCTCATCGGTTAAAAATTGGCGCACGCTCGTTGGCGTGCGGCTAATATCAGTGGGGCGAATCGCTTCATGCGCTTCTTGCGCACTTTTTGATTTGGTTTTATAAGTAATGGCTGATTTTGGTAGATAATCTGCCTCAAAATTCTTTTTAATATAATCGCGAATTTGAGCAACCGCTTCGGCAGCCAAGCTAAAAGAGTCGGTACGCATATAAGTAATCAAACCAACTGTGCCACCGCCTACATCAACACCTTCATACAGTTGCTGGGCAATGCGCATGGCCCGACTGGTGGTGAAGCCTAATTTACGCACAGCTTCTTGCTGCAAAGTGGAAGTGGTAAATGGCGCAGCAGGGCTGCGACTACGTTGCTTTTTCTCCACGCGTGAGACCGTCGTTTTGCCTGCGCTGGCAAGTAATAATTTACCCACCACATCAGCTTGCTGGTCGTGGTTGATTACGCTAAATTGCTCAACTTTTTGATTATTGAGCTGCACCAATTTTGCGGTAAAACTGTGGTTATGTTTGAGTGCATCTAAATGGATAGACCAATATTCTTGGCTTTTAAATGCCTCGATTTCTAGCTCGCGTTCCACAATCAAACGTAACGCTGGGCTTTGCACGCGCCCAGCAGAAAGTCCACGGCGAATTTTTTTCCATAAAAGGGGTGATAAATTAAACCCAACCAAATAATCTAATGCGCGGCGTGCTTGTTGCGCATTCACCATCGGCATAGAAATATCACGCGGATCATCAATCGCATGTTGTACAGCATTTTTGGTGATTTCATGGAAAACCACGCGTTTCATGAGCTTATTTTTAAGTAGCTTTTTATCTTTTAGAATTTCGGCTATGTGCCAAGAAATCGCTTCACCTTCGCGGTCCGGGTCGGTTGCTAGATAAATACTTTCCGCACTTTTCACAGCCTTGGCAATCGCATCCACATGTTTACTGTTACGCTCAATAACGTCGTACTTCATGGCAAAATCATGTGCGGTATCTACCGCGCCATTTTTTGGAATTAAATCTCGCACATGTCCAAATGAAGCGAGCACTTCAAAGTCGCTGCCCAGATATTTTTTGAGCGTTTTAGCTTTGGATGGAGATTCAACAATGAGTAGTTTGGACATGTGCGCCTAGGAAAAGCATAAATTTTAAGATTACCAAGATAATAGCAAGGTAAATAGCTTTAAGACAATGACTTAGTAAAGCTTTGCTGAAAATTGTTAGCATGAAACAAAAAAATGGCGCAAAGATACGGCGAAATAAGAATAAAAAACCGTGAAAAACCGCCCGAGAGAAAATAATGCCTCTGGAAGCCGCATGGATATTGGCTTGCAGAGGTGGTGTAAGGAAGACGCACTATTATTTACGCACAAATTCAATTTTTGTATCGCTTATATTCGCGATATTCAGCGCATTGTCTTCTTTATCAATATCACCAAATAATGGGTCTTCGTCATCTGGAGTGGCTTGGCTTAAATTTTTGAAGTCGTATAAATCAAAATCTGCCAAGTGCGATGGCTCCACATTGCCAATCGCGCGGAAGATATTATTGATGCGCCCAGGCTGCTCAACTTCCCAAGCGTTAAGCATTTCTTTGATTTTTTGACGTTGTAAATTTTCTTGGCTGCCACATAAATCGCATGGAATAATGGGGAATTCCATTTGCCGCGCGTAGCTGGCAATGTCTTTTTCAGCGCAATATGCTAATGGACGAATCACCATAAACTCACCGCGATTGGTACTCAATTTTGGTGGCATGGCTTTCATTTTTGCGCCAAAAAACATATTTAAAAATAATGTCTGCACAATATCATCGCGATGATGACCTAGCGCAATTTTATTTGCGCCTAATTGTTTGGCGGTGGTGTAAATTATGCCACGACGCAGACGTGAGCATAAAGAACAGGTCGTTTTACCCTCAGGGATTTTTTCCTTGACGATGGAATAAGTGTCGGCTTCTACAATGCGATAATCAATGCCTAGTTTTTCAAAGTAAGCTGGCAAAATATCGGCTGGAAAACCCGGTTGCTTTTGATCTAAATTCATCGCAATCAACTTAAAGTTGACTGGCGCACGTTCTTGCAAGGCTAGCAAAATCATCAACATGGCGTGGCTATCTTTGCTTATTAGCATAACTCCATAAGCTAATCTTGAAAAAAATACTATAAAATCATATAGAAAACTAATATTCATGTTTACATAATAATATAAATGTTAACTTTATGCACATTTTAAGCTCAATCTTTACATTAGTTGTGATTTAAAGTTTACTTGAAATATTAATTTCTTATTCTTGCACTGACCTAATGCAAATACATCCCATCTAGCAACAGGTATCCAGTGTAATGGTCCCATATATGCAAAACCCTTGCCGAATTCTAGCCTAAATTTGGATATGTAATCTATAAGCCCAAGTTCAACATCTCGTTCAACGGCATCATGGGCAATTGTGCAACGGCGCATTGCACAATTGCAAGATCACTCCAAAAATTAACTACCATCAAAATTGATAATTAAAACTAATCCGGCAGAAATATCCGCATAGCTGACGGCCAGTTTAAATTTGAAATACACTACAACGGCCTCAAGTGAACGCTGCAGTTAACCTTGATTTTTACAGTTTCAGTGTCCTGAACTGGAAAAAACATTCATCGTTACGACCCCAGCGATAATTAGACCAATGCCAATAAGTGCGGGAATATCTAGTTTCTGACCAAAAAATCCCCAGCCAATAATAGTAATCAGAACAATTCCTACGCCTGACCAAATTGCATAAGCAATACCGACTGGAATCGAGCGTAAGGTTATTGAAAGAAAGTAAAATGCTATTCCATATCCTATTATCACAACCGCAGAAGGAATTAGTTTCGTAAAGCCTTCACTTGACTTCAATGCCGCAGTAGCAATGGTTTCTGCAACAATTGCTGCACCTAATATTAACCATTTGTTCATCTAATTTCCCAATATAAAATACATCTCAAGGCGTCAGATTATGACTTTATTATTGTATGCTGCACAGTCTAGACAAAAGCTTTAGCTTGTGGGCAAATTGCAGCACAAGTCGCATGCATCATTCATGTAACATCTCAAAATATAAAAGGCCGGAATTCCGGCCTTTTATATTGTTTTATCAATTAACGAATTGAAATTGGAACCAATGTCCCGGCCTTCATATCGGGCATCAGTATCGTTCTACCATCGGCTGATAAGTTAATGTCTGCTGACGACTGATTTCCTTCGCTAATCAATTGCGGAGTCGCCTTGGGTTCGCTTAATTGCCAAACTTTGCCGCCAGCCCAATCGCTGATGTAGAGTACACCGCTAGGATCACGTATCAAACCATCAGCAGCACCAAAGCCTTGATTCAGCAGCGTCAAATTAGACTTAACTTTGCCGTCTTGTTCAGAATAGTCTATGCGGAACAGTTTTCCTGTACCAAAGTCTGCAACCAATAATGCATTGGGGCCATCCATTAATAAACCATTTGGGCGTTTTATGCCGGATTTATCGCTGATGAGTTGCACCACTTGCCCTTGAGACGTAATCTTGTAAATGGCAGCATGTTTACCATTATCTTCCCCGCTATCGGATACATACACGTTGCCTAAGCCATCGATTTCAATGTCATTCAGAAAAACTGGTTTGCTCTGGAAATCTGATGGTTTTGCAATTACCGTTTTATTACCTTGCAGATCAATACGTACTACCTGATCCATATCTGCAACATACA
>Ga0209097_10000017_pt1 | contig 232170 bp, 178 predicted proteins | sample AD_UKC052_MetaG_FD_184419 | JGI IMG/M metagenome (GOLD analysis project Ga0209097, IMG submission 184419) | Active sludge microbial communities of municipal wastewater-treating anaerobic digesters from USA - AD_UKC052_MetaG (SPAdes) (version 2) | ecosystem: Engineered > Bioreactor > Anaerobic...
AGGATTAGAACATATTCGCGTCGGTATGTCAAGCACAAATTACTAGACCGACTTAGCCCAACCCCAGACGGGGACGTCTCGATGACGATGGCCATTGGTTAACAGGCTAAAAAGGGAGAAACTCCAGTCCCCCCGCAAGCGGGGGGAAGGCAGGCGCAAACGCGAGGCCGCCGTGATGGCTTCGCTATCCGCCACCGCCCCGTTTGAGGATGGGAGTCGTGGTTTCTCCAAGCATGTCGTGGCTCCACTACTGAGCAGCGGCCTTTCGCCCGGCGGCAGACTCTCGGTACAATGCGAGGCGGTAGCGTCGGAAGAAACCGAGGTCATCTACATGGGAAAGCCGCATCACCAGGAGGACGCGCGTCGTGACGTGCTCGTATGAGGAGCGCTCCGGGCCAGTCTCGAGGCGTGTGCGCCGCGTCGCACGCCGCGCCCGGTGGATGGTCAAGCGCCTTGCCGGGCGGCCGGTGAGTATCCTGGTGGAGACGCGCTGGCGGCTCGGCGACGAGGTCATGGCGATTCCCGTCTACGAAGCCTTGCGGCGCGCCTATTCCACGGCGCACATCGCGGCACTGTGCCACTATCCTGAACTGCTCGAGGGGAATCCGTTCGTGGACGCCGTGAATCCGGATCGGGTGCAGCCGGATCGATACATCTTGCTTCGCGGCGCGCCCCGGCGGCGGTATCGGATCAAGCACTACTGTCAAATCGCCGACGTACCGGTTCCGGACGCCGCGCCTCGGCTGTACTACCCGGATTGGTCGACGCCGCTGGTGCCGGCCGGCGGCGCGCCGCTCGTAGCCGTCAGCGCAGGAGCCTCGTGGCTGACCAAGCGCTGGCCCATCGAGTCGTGGCGCCGCCTCTGTGCGGAACTCGAGGCGCGGGGATGCCGCATCGTCGAACTGGGCCTGGAAACAGACGACGCCATCGACGTCGGCACATCGCTTCGCGGTCGGACCACGCTACGCGAGGCGGCCTGCGTCCTTCACGCCGCAGCGGTATTCGTCGGATGCGATTCAGGCCTCATGCACGTGGCGCTCGCGGCCGGCACGCGCGTCGTCGCGTTGTTCGGTCCGACCGACCCGTCTATACTGGTGCGCGATAATCAGAACCTGACCGCCATCACGGTCAAACGCGATTGCCAAGGATGCTGGAACGCGCTCGAGAACGCGCCCGAACCGGGCGAGTGCCCGCGCGGCCGTCGGCGCTGTCTCGACACAGTGCGTGTCGAGGAAGTGCTCACGGTGGTCCGGCGCACGTTGGAGCGCTGAGCCGGTTTCCGCAGGACGCGATGCAATCGATCGAGAAAGGGAACGCGTAGGTGCGGGTGCTGTTTCTTACACTGTATCCGGACCTTGCGGCGAGTCCGCGTTACCGCGTCACGCAGTTTCTGCCGTACTTGCGCGCCCACGGCGTCGAGTGCACGGTCGCCAGTCCGGTCTCGACGGACGAGTGGCGTCGGCTGACGGGGCCGCAACGCCAAGGACGCGCCCTCTGGTATCACGTCCATGAAACGCGCCGCCGCCTCGTGCAGATCCTCTCCGCCCGCCCGTACGACATCGTGTTCCTCCAGAAAGCGATCATGACGGCCTACGTGCGCGGCATGGCAGGCCTGATGCGCGCCCGGGCACGCCGGCTCGTGTATGACATCGACGACGCCGTGCACCTAGCGCCGCCCCATCCGTTGCCGTCGCATGGGCGGTGGATCGAGGACCGCGAACAGGTGCAGAAGATCATCCGCACCGCCGACCTGGTATTGGCCGGCAATGCGTGGCTCGCATCCGAGGCCCGCGCCGCCGGAGGACATGTCGAGACCTCTCCCACCGTGGTCGACACAGAGCAGTTTGTGCCGCCGCCCTCGCCGCCCGACATCTACCGCATCGGATGGATTGGCAATCCAAGTACGGCCGCCTATCTCGAACCGCTTGCGGACGTCTTTCGGGCCATACCGGACGCCGAGGTGTGCCTGGTCGGCGCCGATCCGGCGCAATGGCCCGGCCCGCGCGTCGAGTTCCGGCCGTGGCAGCTCGATACCGAGATGCTCGACTTGGCGCGCTTCTCGGTGGGCATCATGCCCCAGCCCGACACGCCCTGGGCACTCGGAAAGTGCGGACTCAAGGCCTTGCTGTACATGGCCTGCGGTATCCCCGTGGTGGCCTCGCCCGTCGGCGTCGCCCGCGAGATCATCGAGCACAACGTGAACGGATTCCTCGCGTCGACCGCACACGAGTGGCGCGAGGCCTTCGAGCGCCTCCGCGATCCGGCGCTGCGCGCGCGATTCGGCGCGGCCGGCCGAGCCACGGTCGTCGCACGCTATTCGCTGGAAGGCGCCGCGCCGAGACTGCTCCACCTGCTGGAGACGTTGCCATGACGCGTGTGACCTACGTCATCCCTTCCCTGAGCGTGGGCGGGACCGAGTGGCAGCTCGTGCACTTGATGCGTGGATTGGTGCCCGACCACCGTATCACCGTCATCTGCACGCGCCACGATGGCGCCCTCAGCGGCGACGCGCGCCGAATCGGCGTCAATGTACGCGTGATCGGATCACCCTTCGGCGGCTGGGACTACCGCATGCGGTGCGCTATCCGACGCATCCTGCGCGGCAATCCGCCCGACATCCTGCACACTTTCATGTTCGGATTCGACCTCTGTGCCAACCTGGCCGCCCGCGATGTCGGCGTACCGGTAGTCATCTCAAGTCGGCGGCAACTGGCCACCTGGCGCAAGGTTCGCCACCGCTGGCTGGCGCGGCGGGCCAACCAACTCGTCGACTGCATCGTGGCCAACAGCCAGGCCGTCGCCCGCTTCGCCGCCGAGCAGGAGCGCGCCGATCCCGCCCTGTTCCGCGTCATTCCCAACGGCATCCATGCCGACGACTTCACGCAACATGGCGATCTAAAGCAGATACGCCGACGATACGGCATTCCAGCGTCCGCTCCCCTTGTCGGCACTGTGGCCAACTTCGCCCCGGTCAAAGGCTATCCGTTGTTCCTCGACATGGCGGAGAGGCTCCTCGCCCGGCGCAGCGACTACCATTTCCTCATGGTCGGAAGCGGCCCCGAGGCCGCCGACATCGAACGCCGCATCCGAGCGCGCGGTCTCGCCGACCACTTCACACGCGTAGCCACGGTCAGCGAACGGCCCGATATCTACGGCATCCTGGACGTGTTCGTACTGTGCTCCGAAGTCGAGGGATTCCCCAATGCCGTCATCGAGGCCATGGCCGCCGGAAAACCCGTCGTCGCGGCCGCCGTCGGCGGCATTCCCGAGCTGATCGAGAACGGGCAAACGGGCATCCTACTCGACGCCCGCCGGCCCGAGATCTACGCGGATGCCGTAACCCGCATCGAGGCCGATCCGGCCCGCGCGCGCGCCATGGCTCAACGCGCGGCCGCCGTTGTGCGCGAGCGGCTGCCAATGCACAAAATGGTCAACGCCTACCGCGAACTGTATGCCGAACTGCTCGAGCGCGCGCGCAAACGAGGAGGCTGACCCATGTGCGGAATATGCGGCCTTGTTTGCCTCCACGAAGCGCACGATGTCGACCTCCAATCGCTCGCCGCGATGAACGAGGCCATGACCCACCGGGGGCCGGATGAGGCCGGCCTGTGGGCGGGCGGTTCCGTGGCCTTAGCCATGCGCCGCCTCAGCATCTTGGATCTCGAAGGCGGGCACCAACCAATGGCCAATGAGGACGGCTCGGTGGTCGCCGTGTTCAACGGCGAGATCTACAACTTCCGCGAGCTCCGCCGCGAACTCGAAACCCTCGGCCACACGTTCCGGTGCGACGCCGACACCGAAGTCATCGTCCACGCCTACGAAGCCTACGGCGACGCCATGATCGACCGCCTCAACGGCATGTTCGCCATCGCCGTGTACGACACACACCGACACCGGCTTCTCCTGGCGCGCGACCGACTCGGCATCAAGCCGCTTCACTATGCGGTGCGCGACGGCACGCTCGCCTTCGCATCCGAACTCGACGCCCTCCTCCGCTCGGGTCTTGTCAGGGGCGCCATGAATCCCGCCGCCATCGACGCCTACTTCTCCTATCTCTACATCCCGTCGCCGGACACCATCTTCGAGGACGCGCGCAAACTCCGGCCGGGCGAGAAACTCGTCGTCGAGAACGGCACCGTCTCCACAAACCGGTACTGGCAACTCCCATTCGCACCGGACAACGCGTGGACCCTCGACTCCGCCGCGGACATGTTCTCATCGCTCATCGAGGATTCCGTCCGACTCAGGCGCATGAGCGACGTACCCCTCGGCGCGTTTCTCAGCGGCGGCCTCGATTCCAGCACCGTCGTTGCCCTCATGAGCCGCCAGGCCGACGCCCCCGTCAGAACCTTCACCATCGGATTCGACGACGTCCACGCCAACGAAATGCGGTTCGCCCGCACCGTGGCCCTGGCCTTCGGCACTGACCACACCGAGGAGATGCTCCGGCCGGATCTGACGCGCGTGGCCGCCGATCTCGCCCGGCATTTCGGCGAGCCCTTCGCCGATTCCTCGGCCCTCCCCACGTGGCTCGTATCGCAAATCGCCCGACGCCATGTCACCGTCGCCCTCTCCGGCGATGGCGGCGACGAATCCTTCGCCGGCTACACGTGGCTGCACAGGACGCGGCGCGTGGCCGCGTACCGCCGCGCGCCGGAACCGTTGCGCCGCCTGGTAGACGTGACCTTGCGCCTTGCTCCGGCGTCGCCGGCCGTGGCCAAACTCCAGCGGTTCAGCGCCGATTCCTTTCTCGATCCCTTCGACGTGTTGCGCCGTCGCGAAACATGCTTCTCCGAGGCGGATCGCGCGGCGCTCTACGGCCGCGCCCTGGCCCGACGCGTGGCCGCTACCGCCGTCGACCGATTCCGCGAACACGCCGACGCCTCCGCCGAACTCGACATCGACAACCGCATGTTGTATCAGGACACCACCATGTACCTCCCCGACGACATCCTGACGAAGGTCGACCGAATGAGCATGGCCTGTTCGCTCGAAGCCCGTGTCCCGCTCCTCGACCACCGAATCGTTGAGTTCGCGGCGACCGTCCCCTTTCACCTCAAGTACGCCGGCGGCAGCTCGAAGTGTCTCGTTAGGCACGCGATGAGAGGAATCCTTCCCGAGCAAACCCTCGCCCAGCGCAAACACGGTTTCGCAATACCCATCCAGAAGTGGTTTCGCGAAGAACTCGGCGACGCCTTCACCAAGACCGTGCTCGCCGACGAGGCCCTGTGCCGCCGCTTCCTCCATCGCGAAACCGCCGCGCGTATCTTCGCCGCCCATCGCAACGGCCGCGAAGACTATGGCCACCACCTATGGGCGCTGATGACCTTCGAGCACTGGTTGCGATACGTCGACGGCGTGGTCGAGCCCTATCTCAGCGAATAGCCCCCGCCTCCGTCTTCCGCTGCGGTAGCCGCGCATGAACGGAACCCAGGTAGTCGAAGAGTCGCTCCTTCAACTGCGCCCCCACATCCGGCTGCTCGGCCGCCAGGTTGTGTTGTTCGCCGATATCCTCGGCGAGGTCATAGAGTTCGTATCCTTCGGTCTCGAAGAAGTAGATGAGCTTGTAATCCCCATGGCGGATCGAGGATTGCGGCCTCGTCTGACTCACGCATCCGTCCTCGATGCCGATGGTCGGTTGGCACGTGTCGAATCCCGATTCCGGGTGGTAATACGGGAAATGCCAACAGATCGTCCGACGTTTGAAGGAATCCACCGCGCCGTGCCTCAGGATGGGCACAGCGCTCATACCATCCAGGTCCGCCGTCGTGCCGCCGGTAACGCCAGCAACGTCGCAGTAGGTCGGCATGAAGTCCATGCCCACCACCGGCGCATCGCACACCGAGCCCGCCGCCACTACGCCAGGCCACCGAACGATCCACGGTACACGCACGCCACCTTCATACAGATTCCACTTGCTGCCTCGAAGCGGCGCATGGAAGGCGAACTCAGGATGGCCGCCGTTGTCCGACGTGAAGACAACGAGCGTGTTGTCGGCAATACCGGCCTCGTCAAGAGCATCCAGCACCTGGCCAACGTAGTGGTCCAGCGTCTCGACAAAGGCCCCGTATAGCACGCGACGCTCGTCGTACTTGCCTCCCGCCTTGGCGCGGTACTTGTCCAACAGCCATCGGCATTTCGTGCCGAGCGGCACGTGAACGTAGTAGGGGCTCACAAAAAGGAAAAACGGTTCGTGGCGGTGCTCCCGGATGAACTCAATGGCCTTGTCGGTCAGTTCATCCCGCGCGAAGTGCCCCTCTTCATAAGGACCGAACGTGCCCTTCTCGGCCTCCGTGTACGAGTAGGGATGCGAACCGAAGGTCTCCGCGCCCCAGTCGAAGCCCTGCTGTTTCGGCCCATGCGTGGGACTCCAGCCGTTGTATCGCTCGTGATGCGCCGAGACATGCCACTTACCGGTGATGCCCGTCACATAGCCCGCCGACTGGAGGGCCTCGGCGACGGACACTTCTTCCAGCGCCAGGTCAAGGGTGTACACCGGCGGCACAAGTTCCTTGTCGGCATACCGCTCGGCCCAACCGTCCCGATAGTCGGTCTCCGGCCATTTCGTCACGAACTCGAAGCCGAGTCGCGCCGGCGATCGCCCCGTGAGGAATGCCGCCCGCGACGCCGAACAGATCGGTGCGGCCGCGTAACCGTTCGTGAATCGCATGCCTTGCGCGGCAAGGCGATTGATGCGCGGCGTCTCGCAGAACTCGCCTCCGTAGCAGCCGAGGTCGGAGAATCCCATGTCGTCAATGAGAATATGCACGATGTTCGGCGGCCGCTTCTTCGAACCGGCGGAGGCGCTTGGGCCACTGCGCGAAAAGTTCGTCAGCAAACCCGCCGCGCCGAGACGTCCCACCTCACGCAGGAATGCGCGCCGACCGTGTCGGGATCGGTCCATCGTCTCCTCCCTTCACGCGCGGATCCAATGCCGACTCTAGCCGTTCCGGCGGCCTGACTCAAGTTCCCCCCGCCGATGGCGCCCCTAGAACTTGTACGTGTAACCGAGGACGAAGGATTCGGCCCCCACACTCAGTTCCGTGTCTCCGCCAAGGATCGAAAGGAGATCGCCGCAACCCGTGTCGCGCACCGTGTTCCGGAAGGCGTGTACCGCAGCGAGATGGATTTCGTGCGCATCGTTGATGGCATACGAGACGCCGACAGTCGCGTGGTCCTCAACGGCCACGGGCACCAACAGCGAACTAAAGATATGGTCTTCGTCAACCGGCGAATTGCCATGGGAGAAGCCGGCCATCAGAACAAACCGATCCGTAGCACACCACTCGATGCCCGTCTTCACGACGTGCTGGTCATCCCAGTTGAAACCGCACTCGAACAGCGTGCCGCCATAAACGCCGATACTCTTCCAATTCAAGTACTTATAGTCGAGCGTTACCTCGACCTTGGGCGTCAGTTTGTACGCGATGCCGCCCTGGAAGATATGCGGCGTATCGAGCGGGCTGTTCAGCAGGTCATCATAGTCATCCATGCCCTGGGTCCAGTGGCGCGACGTGTACGCTGCGCCCACCGCGAACCGATCCCATTTCTTGTACACACCGAGGTTGAAGCCGGCACCCAGGGCATCCTCCCAGTCGTAATCGGCCTCGCACGGCGAGAACCTGAGCGTGATGTGATCCGTCTTGAAGCGCGACAGCGAGCCGTGAAGCCCCGCGCCAATGGCCCAGCCATTATCGAAGCGATAACCATACGCGAGAACCAAGCGCATGTGCTGGTACGAAAGACGCCGGTCCGCGTTTCCGGAGAAGATCCGGCTGACGAGATTGCGCGAGTGCGGATAGTCGATTCCCGTGCCGCTCGGAACATAGAGGCCCCCACCGATCACCCCGTTGGCATCCTGAAGCGGCCAGACGATGCCGGCCGAACCGATGTTGAATACGCCGTTCGACTCGAGAGCGCCGTCGAGCCGGTTGCCAATGATGCCGCGCGGCTGCAACTCGACGTCGGTAAACACGGTGTACCAGTTGGCATCGATCCGCCGCTCGAGGTCGACCATGCTCGCCGGGTTCATGTAACACCAATACGCGCTGCGCGGACTCGCTATGCCACTCGACGCACGACCAAGCTGCAACGCATCATTCCCAAGGAGGAATACGCCCTCGGTCGCCATCGCCGGCAACGCGTGCCCAGCACAAACCACGATCGCGATGCACAAAACTCGTGCCCGCGTAGACACAGAACACGCTAGGACGGGTAAAGGGGGGTACTGCATGAGGAACTCCTGACGCGTGGAAGGCTATTGTCAAAAATTACGCAGTATACGTATTATGTAACATCGTTGAACTAAATGCTAAATACAAGCATTAGGCATCGAGCATACACGAATCAGAATCAAATGTAAAGTCCATATATACAGTAACTAAAGTACATTTACCGAAAGGAAGCCCAGTTTCTACTGCAACTATTACTCATTATTCGTATCTATTGTGTTAATTATGAATAATGCTATTATCTGAATAACCAGATCTGTCCCCCGATTCAGGTCGCGTGGATCGTCTCTGGGGGCCGGCAGGAAAGGACTAAGCAATAATGGCGAGGATCTCGTCGAAGGTCTCGCAGTAGTGTTGGCAGAGCTCCTTCGTCCCGCTCTGTTCGATGTTGCCGCCGGCGAAACCGATGGTCGGGAACCCGGCGAGCCGGATCGAGCAAACGCCGGCGCCGCTATCCTCAATGCCGACGACGGCGTTGCGCTCCTCGAACGGGATGCCGAGTCCGACGCGGCAGGTCTCGGCGTAGAGCCAGGGATGGGGCTTGGGCGACAGCTCGCCGAGGGTACCGGGCTCGCCGTGGCGAATGGCAAATCCCGCCGTGATGATGGCGTCGTAGATGTCCTTCGGATCCCCCATGTCGAGCGTGCGGAAGGCCGACAGGATTTCCGGCCAGGCCTTCTCGTAGAGTCCCGAGGTGACGAGGCCGATCTTGATGCCGCGTTCCTTCAGGGCCAAGAGAAACGGTTTGAGGCCGGGCGATGGCGTGAAGGCATTGGCACGGCCCTTGCCCTTCATGATGGCATCCAACTCGCGATTCGTGTGCTCGAAGTACTGGGCGCGCGCCTCCTCGACGGTGCGCCCCGGGCAGTACTTGTTGATGCAATACTGGAGGTGTTCGGAAACACTGTGGCCCGAGACATACGGCATGTCCTCTTTCCTCAGTCGGAATCTCGGGTTGTCGAGGAGGCTGGCCGTAGTGCGCTGGATGATCCAGATCCAGAAATCCTCGCTCCGCACGCTCGTGCCGTCGAGATCCATCAACACGGCCTTGACGGGGTTCTCGATCGCGACGGGGTGGACGGGATAATACGCGGGATAGCCGAGGGCCGACTTGACATAGGCCAGCGTGCGGTTCTCGTAGGCGATGAATTCGACCTTGCCGTCGCCCGTAGCCGTGATCGATACCACGCCATCGCGGCCGACACACGTCACCTCATCGCTACACACCTCGAGGGGAACCATGCCGGATTCGTCCGACATCAGACCCATGTCCGGGATATCTGCGAGAATGCCCATGAGACCTCCGCGCCTGTCGCCCACACGCCTTCCGTCGATTCACGCCCAGCATTATAGGCAACGCCGCCCCACCCGGCAACCGCGAACGCGCCCCACATGGCGGCGATACCGGATCCATGGCCTCGATGCGTATCGGTAGGCGCGGAACGCGTCAGAGGATAGCGGCCTCGAGCAGGGCCGCCTGCCAGTGCATCAACGAACCAAGGGCCATAATATCGTGGCGGCTCTGAAGCGGGCTGCAGGCGATGGCGGCAAGGTTGGCACGCGGCGCCACCATCGATGGCGCGAGGCCGATCTCGTTGGCCACGCGTTCGCACGCTTCCTGGAGCGCCTTGAGTCGTTCCTCGCACGGACACGGGCGGTGTGCGTTCGTTCGGGGCGGGCGCCCCGGCCACTGGCTCTTCGGGAGACATCGGGCTTCGTCGAGAGCCTCTCGGAGGGCCGCTAAGCGCTGGCCCGTGCAATTGCGCGGCAACGGCGGGCCGCCCGACAGCGCGGCACCGGGATGGCCCTCGGCCCACACGGCAAGGTCGATGATCCACTGGTTGGGCATAATCTTGAACGATGGGCGGTCCGTCCTCTCGGCCTCACGTTCGCGCCAGGTCCATAGGGCACGGAGAAAGGCCTGCTGCCGGGATGTCAGCGCCCCGGAACCCCGGATGCGCCACGCCCACTCCGGATCTCGCACGGCCTCGGCCGCCGTGGACGCCACCATGCGTTCGCAACTCTCGCGATGCCACTCGAGGCGTCCTTTGACGCCCAGGGACTGTTCGAGGTGGCAGGCCAGCGGCTCGAGGTAGTGGGTATCCGCACAGGCATAGGCCTTCTGGGCATCCGTCAGGGGCCTCTGAGCCCAATCGGACTTCTGGCCCTTCTTGCTGAGCGTTACGCCCAGGTATCGCCCGACCACGGCCACCAAGCTCAGTTCCTCGTGGCCGAGCAACTGGGCCGCCAGCATGGTGTCGAACACCCGACCGCGCGGGCGGAAGCCGAACGACTGACGCATCATGCGCAAGTCGTAATCGCCGGCGTGGGCAACCAGCGTCTGCTTCGCTAGCACATCAAGGAGAGGCGCTAGGTCAAGGCCGACCAGCGGATCGACAATGAAATCCTCGCCTTCGATGGTGAGCTGGACGAGACACACCTTCGCCCGGTAATGATGAAGGCTGTCGGCCTCGGTATCGATCGACACGCGTGGCGCACCACGCAACCGTCGCGCAAGCGATTCGAGTTCCGACTGGGTGTCAACGTAGTGATGATTGGAAAGTGGACTAAGTTCTGTGCTCTTCACATCAAACCCGGTGATTTCGGGCCGGACCAGTCCCCACCAAACGCCCTCGCGCGCCATGGCCGGAATCCCTGCCCGGTACCACATAAGTTATACACCAATCGGCACGCCGAAGCGAATTCGAGCAGCCCCGGCCATAACGCCAAGGGATACTCTACCTTGACACGACTCCTGCAACGGCGTATTTTCCCCCGTAGTTGGCCTCTTGTTTATCGTTACGAAAGGGATGGCACAGGTGGGCATTGCTGTGTGTTGCCTGGTGACCGCCTGCATGACGGCCCAAACCTCGAAGTCCGATGATATCCGGATCTCGCGCGTCTTTGGACCCGAGACTCCCGGCGGCGACTACAAGCACCCGGCGTCCTTAGCCGAACTGGACAATGGCGATCTCTACTTGGCCTACTACGGCGGGTCCGGCGAATACGGCGTCGACACGACAGTGTTCGGCGCCCGACTCGCCCAAGGCTCCGAGGAATGGACTGCGCCCGAGGTGATTGCGGATACCCCCTTCTGCTCGGAGGGCAATCCCGTCGTCTGGCAGGCCCCTGACGGTCTCGTGTGGCTGTGCTACGTCGTGCGCCCCGGCGATACCTGGTCCTCCTCGATCATCAAGGCCAAGATCTCCAAAGATGGCGCGAAAACCTGGTCGGACTCTATGCTGCTGGCCACCGAGCCCGGTATGATGGTCCGCGGCAAGCCCATTCTCCTCAACGACGGCGACTACCTCCTGCCCGTCTATCACGAAACCGGCCAGGACCGCGAGCGTGTCGGCGCGGACACGACATCGCTATTCCTCCGCCACAATCCGGAGACGCGGACGTGGAGCGAATCGAGCCGTATCCGCTCGGTCAACGGAAACCTCCAACCGGCGGTCGCCCAACTCGACGACAACCATCTGATCTGCTATTGTCGCCGAGGCGGCGATTACGAGATCACGACCAACGGGTACATCATAAGGGCCGAGTCCCACGACGGCGGACGGACGTGGTCGGAAGGCAAGAACACCGAGTTTCCCAACCCCAACTCGGCGGTCGACCTCGTCAAGCTCAAGAACGGCCATCTCATGCTCATTTACAACGACAGCATGTGGCAGCGCGCCCCACTGAGCGTGGCCGTGTCCACCGACGGCGACCGAACCTATCCCTATCGGCGCAATATCGTGGAAGGACCCGGCCCCTACGCCTATCCCTACGCCATTCAGGCGAAGGACGAGAAGCTCCACGTCATCTTCACATCCCACGACCGCACGGTGATCAACCACGCCGTATTCGAGGAAGACGCGATCCTCGGCCGTAGCGCCCAGTAGGCGCCGCTCATCTCTGGAACCTTTCGTGCCGACGGCGGATTGAATCAAAGAATAACTGGACAAATTGACTCCAGTATGCGAAAATTTACACAGGGAACTTGTACGGATGGCACAGAAGCGTTCACAAAAAGACTTCGACCTGAAAGAGCTGAACATGCGGCATCTCGAGGCGGATACCGTCTGCGCCCAGTGCGGCATGATCAATCCTGAGGGCACGCTGCTCTGCAAGAGTTGCGGGAACAACCTCCGCGAGCAGCGATCACTCCGCCTCACCGGGACCCAGCCCACGAGTGAGACCAGGGTCGAGAAGGAGCGCTCGGGGTGGCTCAAGAAGGCGCTGGCCCTGTTGGGCATTCTCTTGGTGCTCTGGGTGTTCTTCAATGCGACCCGGATCGAGGACTTCCTGGCGAGCCTCCAGATGTCGACGGACAACCGGGCCGACGCGTTCTGGGCCGGCGCCGACAGCCAGATCTACGAAGCGCTCATCAAACAGCTCGACTCCAATCCGATCACCGAAGCCGAGTTTCAACGCGCGCTCACCGAGCCCCAGGAAGAGGACGCCGGCCTCGACGGCCGCTACATGTTAGCGAGCGAGCTGGCCGGCCGTGTTCAGGAGAGGCTCGGCCAAGCGTTGGTCCACCAGGAAGGGGATCGACTCTTCTTCGTGGCCAAACTGAACAACGACGTGGAGGTGCGCGGCGAGGCATGGCCGGAAGGCGTGGACCAGGTAGTGGCCCGCGACTCGGCGGGAGTGCTCATTGCCGGCAACCGGCACGTGGGCTTCGGCTTCGCGCTGCGCCGGAACTTCGGATCCTACGAGTGTTTCGGCAACAGCTACTTCAGCTCGGATTCGACCTACAAGGCCATGGCCTACCGCGTGCCCGTGATCGAGCAGTTCCAGTTCAATCCCTAGTCCTTGCCCAGACCCGCAATCCTTCCGCCTTCCCCCGGCGATCCGATTCTTGTCCAACCCGACGCTGCCGTGGTAGCATTTGGACTTCATCGTGCTGATTTCCTCACGGCGTAATACCACGGGGCGGCCATCGGGCGCCTTGGTTTCGGAGCATTCATGGCGGAAGAGAAAAGAAGCGGTTTGTTTGCCCGGCTGCGCGGCGGACTGACCAAGACACGTGGGCGGTTCACCGATCGCGTCAAGCGCGTGTTCTCCGGTCACGCGCGGCTGGATGACGACGTCTATGAGGAACTCGAGCAGATCCTGATCGAGGCCGACATCGGCGTCGAGACTTCCCTCGAAATTGTCGAAGACATGCGCCGTGCCGCCAAAGAGCAGCGACTCGGCACGCCCGAGGAACTGTATGACGTGCTCAAGTCCGAGCTCTGCGCCCAGCTCGAACCGGGCGCACACACCTTGACGTGGAGCGCACCGGATTGCCCACAGCCCCACGTGACCCTCGTGGCCGGTGTGAACGGCAGCGGCAAGACGACCACCATTGGCAAGCTCGCGGCCGAGCGGGCAAGGGCGGGCAAGTCGGTCATTCTCGCGGCCGCAGACACGTTTCGCGCAGCGGCCATCGAGCAATTAAGTATCTGGGCCGAGCGGTCGGGGGCCACGGTGATCAAGGATCAGCACGGTGCGGATCCCGCCGCGGTCGCCTACAACGCTACGGATGCCGCGTTGGCACGGAACGTGGATCACGTGATCATCGATACCGCCGGCCGGCTCCACACCAAGGTCAACCTGATGGCGGAGCTCCAGAAGATCCAACGCGTGGTCGGCAAGCGACTGGCTGGGGCACCCCACGAGGTGCTGCTCGTGCTCGATGCCACGACCGGCCAGAATGGACTCGAACAGGCGCGCCAGTTCACTGAGGCGCTCACCGTGACCGGAACAGTTCTCACCAAGCTCGACGGCACGGCCAAGGGTGGTATCGTCATCGCCATCCAGCGGCAACTGGGAATACCCATCAAACTCATCGGCGTTGGTGAAGCCATCGACGATCTCCAGCCGTTCCGGGCGGAGGATTTTGTCGCGGCGCTGGTCGAATGACGACCCGCGGCCAACGTGGAGGACGGACATGGCCATTCGGTTCTTCAACACCCTATCGAGGAAGAAGGAAGTCTTCGAGCCGGTCAATCCCCCGGTCGTCGGCCTCTACACCTGCGGGCCAACCGTGTACAACTACGCCCACATCGGCAACTTCCGCGCCTACGTGGCGCAGGACCTCCTCAAGCGTTTCCTCACGTACCGTGGATACCGCGTGACCCACGTCATGAACCTCACCGATGTCGAAGACAAGATCATCCGTACCTGTCGCGAAACCGGCGAGTCCCGCGCCGCGTTGACCGGCCGCTACATCGAGGCCTTCTTCAAGGATCTCGACACGTTGCGCATCGTCCGCGCCGACCACTGTCCCGCGGCCACGGACTGTGTGCCCGAGATGGTGGATCTCATCCAGCGGCTTCGCGATAAGGGCCACACCTATGAGGTGGACGGTAGTACCTACTTTCGGCTGAGTTCCTTCCCAACCTACGGCCGCCTCAGTCATTTCGACATGGACCAGCTCCAGTCCGGCGCCAGCGGACGCGTCGACACGGACGAGTACGACCTCGAGAATGCCCGCGACTTCGTGCTCTGGAAGGCCTACGACAACGAGGATGGCGACATCTTCTGGGACACGGCGATCGGCAAGGGCCGTCCCGGATGGCATATCGAGTGCTCCGTCATGAGCATGAAATTCCTCGGCGAGACGTTCGACATTCACTGCGGCGGAGAAGACCTCATCTTCCCCCATCACGAAAACGAGATCGCCCAGTCCGAGTGCGCCACCGGAAAACCCTTCGTGAAGTACTGGCTGCACAACGCCTATCTCCTCGTCGAGAATCGCAAGATGAGCAAGTCCCTCGGCAACTTCTTCACGCTACGCGATTTGCTCGAGAAAGGCATGGACCCTCTCGCCATCCGGTGGGTTCTTCTCGCCACACACTACCGAATGCCGAACAACTTCTCCTTCGAGGCCGTCGAGGCCGCCAGTCAGTCGCTGCGGCGCATCAACGATTTCCGCACGCGACTGGGCGAGGTCGCCGGCGCCGGCGGCGATGCCGTCGAACTCGTCGAGTCATGTGAAAAGGCCTTCGGAGATGCCCTCGACGATGACCTCAACATCTCGGGCGCGCTGGGCGCCGTGTTTGATTTCATCCGCGACGTCAACAAGCTTATGGATAACAACGCCCTCGGCGAATCCGGCGCCCGTAACGTCGTGGCGCTCCTTGACCGGCTCGACGCCGTAACGGGCGTGTTTGCCGGCGCGGCCGGCGCGTCGGTCCCGCAGGATGTCCTCGAACGCGTCCGCGATCGACAAGAGGCCCGACGCCACCGCGATTTCGCCCAGGCCGATGCCATTCGCAACCAACTCGCCGAGGCCGGCTGGATCATCGAGGACACCGCCGACGGGCCCCGGGTAAAGCGGAAATAACGGGCGCGCACCAAACCGTCCGCGCCGAAAGGAGTCGTCATGCGAGTGCTGCGCCGATGGGTATTGTGGTCTCTCGTGGTCGTTTTGGCTGCCGGTTGCGTCTCGACCGCGCCCACGCCGGCCCTCGCGCGGAATCACGCCCGCGAGACCGTGGCGACCACGGCGCTCGACCGCTACGTCGCCAAACCCGACCCGAATTTCGAGTATGATCTTCTCCATACAATCGACGGCGACGGCTGGACAGGCTACGTGCTGCACATGGTCTCCCAGCAGTGGCGCACCGCCGACGAAGTCGACCGCCCGATATGGGAGCATTGGCTTACGATCGTATGCCCGGACGACGTCCGCAGCGACACGGCCATGATGCTGGTCGGCGGGGGCAACAACAAAAGCAAACCGCCCCGCGGCGCCGACGTGAACCTGCGCACCGTCGCCATGGCCACCCACTCCGTGGCCGCCACCGTTCAGATCGTGCCGAACGAACCGCTCCGCTTCGCCGACAGGGACTACACATTGAATGAGGACGGCATCATCGCCTACACCTGGGAAAAGTACCTGCGTACCGGCGATGAAGAGTGGCCGCTACGCTTGCCCATGACGAAGGCCGTCGTACGCGCCATGGACACCGTTCAGGAATTCTGCGCCTCCAGGAAAGGCGGCCGACACGAAATCGAGTCCTTTGTCGTAGCCGGCGGATCGAAACGCGGCTGGACCACCTGGACCACGGCGGCGGTCGACAACCGCGTCGTCGCGTGCGTCCCCATCGTCATCGACCTGCTCAACGTCCAGCAATCCTTCAAGCACCACTACGAAGTGTACGGCGACTGGGCACCCGCCATACGCGATTACACGAAGCTCGGCCTCATGGACTGGATGGGCTCCAAAGAGTACGCGGCCCTCATGGACATCGTCGACCCCTACTCGTACCGCGACCGCCTCACCATGCCCAAGCTCATCGTCAACGCCGGCAGCGACCAGTTCTTTGTGCCGACCTCATCCCAGTTCTATATCGACGACCTCAAAGGCCCGACCTACCTCTCTTACGTGCCGAATCAAGGCCACGGCGGATGCGGCGAAGACGGGATGGGCAGCCTGGCCGCGTTCCACGGCTTCGTCGTCACCCAGACCCCCTTGCCCACCTACCATTGGGAGTTCCCCGACGACAACACCATCCGCGTCACCACGCCATCCGCGACCACGGCCGTCCAGCTCTGGCAAGTCACCAATCCCAAGGCCCGCGACTTCCGAGTCGACGTCGTCGGAAAGGCATGGACCCCCACCAACCTCGAGGACCGTGGCGGCGGCGTATTCGAGGCGCATGTCGAGACGCCTCCCGAAGGATGGACCGCGTTCCTGATCCAACTCAGCTTCGCCAGCCCAACCAACATGGCCCTCAAGTGCTCATCGCCCGTGCGCGTCGTGCCAAACACCTTGCCCTACACCTTCACCTGGCCCGAGCACCCCGAAGGCGGATTCCTATCCGGGAAATAACAGATCACACGGCAGACCCGTTCGTAGCGTAGGCGTCCCGTCGCGCAGGCAACTCTCCGGACCCGCGCACGATAATCGTGCGCCAACGTTGGCGCCGAAGGGTTCTGCGCGCGCCTTGGCTCTGGTAGGTCCGGAATGATCTCGGATCCAGGATCGCGCTTACCCCTCTTCCGCATCAGCAAACGCGACCTGAGCCTGCGCATCGTCAGCCGCCCCGAACGACACCTCGCTATTCGGCTCCAAGGGCTCGGCCTGCTACTACCCAACAGACCAAAGTCGATCTGAAATGTAGTGCAGACTTCTGGCAAAGATCTGCGAATTCCCAAGAAAAAATACCTCTGATATGGCGCAACTGCGGAAGATGGGCTAACGCTCGGCAACGCCCTCGACTTCCAACACCTTGAGTCGCTCGCCCCAACGGCTCATCTGAAACTGCACCACGATCCGATCACCCACCACGAGGGACCGCCACTGGTCCATCGGCAGCGTCAGATGACCGCGCATGACCAAACCGCCCGGCCGCGCAACCTCAACGTCGACACCGTAGCGCGCTTCCTCCGGCTCACCGGGACGCTCCATCATATCGAGTACCACGGCCGAGCCCGTTTCGATAGGTTGCCCGCCGAATTGCATCCACGGCACGGCAATTTGCGAGAACACCAACACGGCAGTGAAGATCAGGATCCCCGTGTAGAGGAGCAAGAACCGACCACGTACCGTCAGCCCACGAAAGCGAATCGGCCCGTAGCGTCCATCCACGGGCGAGCCCCGAAGGTCCTCTCGCACATACTTGATGGCCATATGCCCTTCGCCCCCACCTTCCCCACGCATTATAGCGTATCCCGAAGATGATGCGTTCATTCTCGACCACCGGCAGGACCCATTCGTCAATCTGACGGATTTTCGTCATCCGGCCAGACATCCCCGCAAAAGGCTAGATCTCGTAACAATTGACAGACCAGCATCTTACACGAAACCTGCTCGTTCTCCAAAGTCTGGCACGCGGATTGCTACCTTCTATGCGACATAGCTCACCGCCCCCCGAGCAACCAACAATACGCCAGAGAGTGTCCCCCGGCCTGACCCCCCGGGGGACACTCGCCGTTCAAGGTACCCCGCCGTGATTTTGCATCCACGTCGGCCAACCGACTACCATGGCGCATCCGGATCGTGACGACCACCGCGTCGTCGCCGCACCGAGGACCACCAACGAAGAGGATGCTCCCGTGTCTAACAGCGCGCTCACCGAATACCTGAAACAAACGAGTCCCGATGCCGTATCGCCAGCCTTTCTCGCCTACATCGCCGCGCTCGAGACCGTCGCCCACGCGGCGCCGGCCGCCGCCCGAGCGGTGGTGCAGGAACTCGCCGACCAGCGTCGCTACGTCAAGCTCATCGCGAGTGAGAACTACTGTTCGATGGCCACCCAACTGGCCATGGGCAACCTCCTAACGGACAAGTATGCCGAGGGCGTGCCCGGCAAGCGTTTTTACGAAGGCTGCGACAACGTGGACACGGCCGAGGCCTACGCCTGCGATCAGGCCTGCGCCCTCTTCGGCTGCGATCACGCCTACGTCCAGCCCCACAGCGGCGCCGACGCGAACCTCATCGCCTACTGGGCCATCCTGCAGGCCCGCGTCGAGGCGCCCGCCCTCGAGAAACTCGGCGTCACCAATCCGTCGAAACTGTCCGACGCCGACTGGGCCAGCCTCCGCCACGCCCTCGGTAATCAGCGGCTCCTCGGCATGGACTACTACTCCGGCGGCCACCTGACCCACGGCTACCGCCACAACGTCTCCGCCAAGATGTTCGACGCACACACCTACGGGGTCAGCCGAGAGACCGGCCTCATTGACTACGACGCCCTCGAGGCCCAGGTGAACGAGCTCCATCCGCTGATTCTCCTGGCCGGCTACAGCGCCTATCCGCGCGCTATCGATTTCCGCCGGCTGCGCAAGATGGCCGACGCCGTCGGGGCCGTGTTCATGGTCGACATGGCCCATTTCGCCGGACTCGTCGCCGGTGGCGTGTTCGAGGGCGACTTCAACCCGATTCGCCACGCCCACGTCGTCACCACAACCACGCACAAGACGCTCCGCGGCCCGCGCGGCGGCCTGGTCCTGTGCACGCACGAGTTCGCCGATTTCGTCGACAAAGGCTGCCCCCTCGTCATCGGCGGCCCCTTGGGCCACATCATCGCCTCGAAGGCGGTCGCCCTCACCGAGGCCAACACGCCCGCCTTCAGAGACTACGCGCACCGCATCGTTAAGAATGCCGCGTGCCTCGCCAAGACCTTCATCGACGAAGGACTCGACGTCGTCACCGGCGGCACCGACAACCACCTCATGTTGATCGACGCGACCTCCTGCGGCCTCACCGGCCGCCAGGGTGCCGGCGCCCTGCGCCAGTGCAGCATCACCGTCAACTTCAACTCGCTGCCATACGACCCCAACGGCCCGCTCATCACCAGCGGCCTGCGCGTCGGCACGCCCGCCGTGACGACGCTTGGAATGGGCGAGGCCGAGATGAAAGAACTCGCGTCCATATTCGCCCTTGTCCTCAAGAACACCGCCCCGGCCCCCATCGCCTCCGGGCCCAATGTCGGCAAACCCAGCAAACGCGAGTTCACCATCGATGGCGCCGCCGCCAACGAAGCCCGAGCACGCGTCGCCAACCTGCTTGGCCAATTCCCCGTGTATCCCGAGCTCGATCTGGCCTTCCTTCAGAAGCACTTCGGCGCGTAGCGAGGATCCACAAAGAAAGGGACCTCCACCCTGGGTGGAAGTCCCCGCGTTCCGCATCAAAAGGCACTGGACACTCGAGCGCCCGGCACTAATCCGCTAATGCAGCCGTGGCGATGGCAAATCGCTCGCTGACCGGCTGTTTCGCCTTGTACTTGATGAACTCGACGTGGCCGTCCATGAACAACACATTGCAGCCGCCGGGCATGTGGTTGAACATCTCGATATCCGTGGCCAGCGTGTCGCACATCACCCAGATCTCGCTCTGGCCCACGCTCGTGGCGGCGGCGTCGGCCACGTTGCGGATGAGAACCCGCTCGATGCCCTCGACCAAGCGGTAGATGAACTGACCGCCGGCGTTACCCCAGCCGGGGAGCCCCAGATCGATATCGATGTCGATTCTGGCAATGTCGTTGGTCAGAAATGCCCCGGCCGCCAGATTCACGAGGGCGTAGTACAACTGCGTGGGCACTTCGCCACCCGCGGGAAACGTTCCCGGCTCAATGCCCACGTCCGACAGGATCCCCGCGATGGTCGACACGGGTGTGCCCTCGCCCGGCTCGTCGCCGACCTTGTCCAGCAACCAGCCCAGATAGACGTAGCTCGCGTCGATGTCCGAGTACCACTTCTGGTATGCCAAGCGGCAGTCGCCCGGTCGCGCGCCGGCGACTTCGGCCGCCTCGGTCTCCGTCAGAAACATGCCTTCCTTGTTCTGTTCCGGATCCGAGGGGCATACGCAGATGGACGCATCGGTCAGATACTCCGGGAAAACGGCATCGACCCGCGGTCCCACGGCGATGTCACTCAACTCGTAGTCTTCGTCGAGACTGCATTGGATCGGCGGAAAACGGCCCCCCGGATCCTCCCCGTTGTACATCTTGTACAGCAGTCCCCACTGCTTGAGGTTGTTCTGGCAACTCGAGCGGCGCGCCGACTCGCGCGCCCGCGCCAACGCCGGCAACAGTATGGCGGCCAGAATCCCAATGATGGCAATTACCACAAGCAACTCGATCAGCGTGAACCCTTTCCTTCCCATGAGGCCACTCCTTTCCGGACGGCCGAGCATCCGATACACTCCGTGTCGTCCTCTGGCCGCCCATGCTCGGTGACGATGCCCGGAGCCACGGGCTCCCCTTGCATCTTGCACTCGGTTTAGGAAGAGCGCCAAACAGTCAACTATTACTATTAAATCACATTATACTTCTTTTGAATTCAACACTACCGCAGACGACGCGTTTTGTCAATGGCCAAACTGCGCAAAACGCGAGAACGATGCCCCCTTCAGGAAGGGCCGACCGCGGCCGGGCCGTGGGAATGGGACCGTACAGTGTATTGAGTGGGGACTACGGAACACGCCGCGCCGAAGGCACTTGTCGATGAGTCCGCCAAACCACCGCCTCTTGGGGCAACGTGATTCGGGGCTAATCGCATCGGGTTTCTCCTTCGTCACCATGTCCACACCCGATGCCGGCAAAAAGCCCCATTAGTTATGACTCCGTGCCGTGGTACGTGGGAGATTCGGCGTCGGAAGGGTGGGAGCGGAGGACCGGATAGAACAACATGGCGATCAGCCCCGAGGCGGCGAAGAGGCCCGCAATGGGCCCGACCAAGAAGACCCCGGTGGCGTGGTCCACCGAGTGTCCGCCATATCGCATGGAGAGCGAGGCGATGGCGATCGATCCGCCCATGGCCGCCTTCCACGCCACGCCGCTGAGGCCATTGTACAAGGCTTCCCGGCGGTGCCCGGTTCGGGCCTCGTCGTAGTCGATGGCCTGCCCGAGCATCGGCATCATCATCACATACATAATGCCTTGCCCGATGCCGCAGTAGCCGAACAAGAGCGCCCCCGATATCATCTTGGCCGAGGTCGAGAGGCCCGACACACCAATGACATACATCCACGGCAAGCCGCTGCCGATGATCAGAAACGCCACGACCATCATCCACTTGACGTGCAGACGGCGCGCCACATAGGGGATCACCGCGTAGGACGCCAGGGCGGTCAGCAGGAACGGAATCATCAGGAGGGTTACCGTGCCTTCATCGCCGCCCAAGCCCAGCTCGGCCCAGTACGGCAGCGCCCGCTGCGCGGCCAGAAAGCCTATAGTGAAGAAGAAGAACGATATGGCATAGACCATGAATGGCCGGTTGTGGAAGGCGTTGGCGACGCCCTCGATGAAAGAGTCCTTTGCGGCCCCGGCGACCGTGGAATCGTATCGCTCGTGTACGACCCACACCGGCAGTTGGAGCAGCACCAACGAGACAAAGGCCATGACCGCCGCCAACCGGCGGTAACCCTTCGGGGAGAATGAGCCCGGCTGATAGTCGAAGGCCGCCATCTGCTCGCCAGCAATCTCGGATACGGCCACCCGAGCCGCAGCCGCATCGAGATCCGCCACGGCTTCGCCGGCGATCTGCAGCGTCGTCTGCTCGTCGCCCTCGACTATCGTGAACCGCTCGTTAGGGATATCGGGCGAGACCGCGGCGGCCATCCGTTGCGCCTGCCCAGCGTCGAGAGCCCCACGCACGACGATGCTCAACCGGGCGTCTGTTCGGGCCGGATCGAGCAAGACAATGAGCTGGCCCGGGAGCACGGCGGCCATGCCGAGGCCGACGATCATGCCGACGGCGGTCCAGGTGCCGAGTCGGACACGAGCGGCCTCGGATCGCGCGATTTCGGGCGGCAGCGAAACCAAGGGCACCACCGTGATCGTGAACATTGTCCAGTGCAGGCAGAGCAGAATCGTCCCGTACACGAGGTTGACCGTAGATGTGCCCTCCACGGGTGGGTACCAGAAGGCGATGGCGGTGAACGTCATGAGGATCGAGCCCCAGAAGATGAACGGGCGGCGACGGCCCGACGGCCGGAACCTGCGAAAGAGGCCCGGCGTCGACTTCGTACGATCCGACCACGTGCCGATGAGGGGATCCGTGATGGCGTCCCAAAGCGTACCCGTGACGAAGATGATCCCCACAAGTCCCATGGCCACATAGATGGTTCGGCCGACGCCCTCCGACGGCGAGTAGAAATAGAGGCCCCACTGGTTGAGCACCTCGCTCGAGAGTTGCACACCGATCATGGACAGGCACAACGCCAGGCCCTCGGCCCGGGTGAACTCTCGGGAATCGGTGGGTTCGCGCAGGGATGACATCCGTTCAGGCCCGCCTACAGCATCCTTGAACCGTAGATGATTCCGACACACACCAGCCCATACAGCAAGGCGGTAATGCACAGCGGCCAGTCTTGCAGCAGGGTTTGGCTTGGATCGCCGCCCTTCTCGTCGAAATGCACCAAATGAAGGTAGCGAAACAGCCCGTAGATGACAAAGGGGAGGGTCAAGTAGAGCTTGTCGGTGCCGAGGCGCTCGACCACCTCCGGCGAACACGTATAGATCGTGTAGGTGATAACCGTTCCGGCCATGACGACCACGATGAGTTGGTCGAGATAGTCGAGGCTATAGAACTGAAGCACCGCCCGATGGTTGCCGGCCGTGTCACCACGGAGCGAGGCGACTTCGTGGCGGCGTTTGCTCAGGGCCATGAACAATGCCAGGAACAGCGTGCAAACCATCAACCAGTTCGAGAACTCGACCTGCAACGCGACCGCCCCACCCATGGCACGCACAACGAACCCGGCGGCCACGATCATCACATCGATGATTACGATATGCTTCAGGGCGATCGTGTACAGGCCGGTCATGACCATGTAGAACGCCACAACGCCGAAAAAACCCACGTTGATGACGTACGCCGATATCAGCGCTCCCGCGCCGAGGACGAGAGTCATGCCGGCCGCTGCATTCATGGACAGGGCGCCACTCGCGAGGGGTCGCCGGCACTTCTCGGGATGGGCGCGGTCGTTGTCCACATCCACCATGTCGTTGAAAATGTACGTGGCGCTCGATGCGGCGCAGAACACGACAAAGGCCGCGAGGCTCCGGAGGACCAGCGAGACGTCGTGCATCTGCCGCGCGAAGACCAGCGCCGGGAACACAAAGAGGTTCTTCGGCCACTGGTACACGCGCAACGCGCGCAAGGCCGGCATCAGCTTCTCGAAATAGGCGTTCATGAGGTGACAGCATTCTGCCGAAGGCTCCGACAAGCAGTCAAGGGCGCGCCGCGTCCGACGGGAAACGCCCGCTTCCTGGACTTTGGCCTCCGCCCATGCCAGAATCGCGTGCGTCCGAGGTCGGGATTGGGTGAAGGCGCTCCCGATCTCCGAGCGTGGTGGGCCAACCTGGCGGAAGACCGAGGAGGGCTGACGCGACGTGAATGACAAGTTCACCTGGCTGGACGTTGCCGTATTGGCGGTCTACTTCGTAGGCATCACGGCCATGGGGCTCTGGCTGGCCCGGCGCGTCCGGAGCAGCGGCGGCTACTTCATGGGCGACCGGAAACTGCGCTGGTGGATCATGGTCGGCCAATCCTTCGGCACGGGCACGCACGCCGAACAGCCGGTGGCGCAAACCGGCGCGACGTGTGAACTGGGCTTCGCCACGATCTGGTACCAGTGGAAGAATATGCTCATCACGCCGTTCTACTGGCTGATGGCGCCATGGTACCGCCGCAGCAACCGCACCACCGTCGGCGAGATGGTCGAGGATCGATACGGCACCAAACTCGCGTTCATCTACACCGTGTTCGCCATCGCGTTCTTCGTGTTCAATCAGGGGGCGATGCTCAAAGGGGCCGGCAAGGTGATCTCCGTGGCGACGGGCATCGAAGCCGTGTCCGCCAATACCGTCGTTGTGGCCATGACGGTCGCCTTCATCCTGTACAGCTTCTTCGGCGGCCTGATTGCGTCCGCTCACACGGATTTCGTGCAGGCCTTTCTCATCATCTGCCTATCCTTCATGCTGATTCCGAAAGGGTTGATCGAGGTCGGCGGATTCGCCGGCATGCGGGCCTCGCTGCCGCCCGACTTCTTCAAGCTCTACAGTGAGGTCAGCGGACTGAGCGCGTTCACCATCGCTATGCTCACCGTAAACGGCCTCGTCGGCATCGTTGCGCAACCGCACACCTTGTCCATGTGCGCGACCGGCAACACCGAGCGCGCCGGACGCGTCGGCCAGACCTACGGCTCGATGGTCAAGCGGTTCTGCACCATCGGCTGGGCGCTGACCGGCCTCATTGTGGCTGCCATGCTCATCCAACGCCACGACACCTTGCCCGAGCGTGAAGCGGCCTTCGGCTTCGCCTGCCGCGAGTTGCTCGGGCCGGGCTTTGTCGGCCTCATGATCGCCTGCGTCCTCGCCGCGAACATGTCGACCTGCTCGAACTTCATGGTCAACATTGGTGCGCTCTTCACGCGCAACCTCTACTGCCAGTACATCCATCCCGGAGCTTCGGATCGCCGGATCCTGCTCATCGGGCGGCTGTCCGGACTGGGCCTGACCTTGCTCGGCGTCGCCTTCGCACTCACCGTGGATCGCGTCCTCGACGCGTTCCTCTTCACCGAGACCATCGCCGCCTTCATGGGCATCATGTTCATCAGCGGCATCTTATGGAAACGCGCGAACCGTTACGGCGCCTTCGCGGGCACCGTCGCCGCCTTCGGCCTCTACTACGCCCTGAACTACCTCATGACGTGCCGCGCCGCGCCCGATGCCGAGGCGTTCAAGACGCTCTCGGCGGCGTGGGCCCATCTCACCGCGTCCGTTGGCGCGGGCGGCCTTTGGACCTTCCTCGGTTCGGGCGTCGTCAAGCTCGTGTATCCGTGGAAGGCGGCGCCCTTTGGCTGGGCCATGCTCGTCGGATTCGCGACGCTCATCGCCGTGAGTCTGTGCTCGAAACGCGAAGACGACGCGCAGATCGCCCAGTTCTTCGACAAGATGCGTCACTCCAGCGACGACGATGCCATCACGGCCGACGGCCAGCGCCAGCTCGCCGCCGAACGCGGCGAAGACCTACTCCTCCTCGACCTCCCCGGCTGGCTGACCCGCGAGCGCTGGCACGGCTTCTTCCGCCGCTACCGCGAAGACATCATCGGCTTCGCCCTCGGCTGGGCGACCGTCGCCTTCCTCATCTTCACCGCCTGGGCGATCGTCTCGATCGGCGCATAGAACCCGCCGGCCCGAGATTTGACCGACGGCGAACGGCTCGTGTAGCGTCTTTCGGGGGGATTTCCCCTTCTAGGACACCCAGGAGCCGTGCCGGCGGGAACGCCAGGCGGCGAAACCGGTGCGTGCCGGAGGCGTACAGGACTCGAACATGACCAATGCGTTCTTTGAAAGGCCCATCCTCAACTCGCCTTACGAGTATCCGGCACGACACTGGGAGCTTGACGCCAGCGGACAGCCTACGCAGCGCATCATCGGGTCGCGCCGGATCGTGGAGTTTATCTCGCCGATTCCTCGGCCGAAGAAGCGCAAGGGCGGTGGCGATCAAGAAGGGCTGGCCCTTGGCCAAAGCACCGCCTCGGCCGGCAAGGAACAGCAGTATGATTTCGCCTATGTCGTCAACGGCACGCGGCAACTGGTTAACGAATGGCGCAGCATACCGAATCCGAGTCACTGGCGCGTGACGCCGGAAACGGCCCGGCTCCTTCAGCATTGGCGCCACCACCGGTTCAGTAGCTACCGGCCCTTCTTCTGCCAAGTCGAAGCGGCCGAAACGGCCATATGGCTCACCGAAGTAGCGCCTCAGGCCGGCAAAGAGGCGAAGGACCTACTCGATCATCTCGAGCGCTGGAGCAACGAATCGAATCCCGGGCTCGTACGGCTTGCGCTCAAACTCGCCACCGGCGCCGGCAAGACCACCGTCATGGCCATGCTCATCGCATGGCAGACCATTAACGCCGTCCGGCGGCCGAACAGTTCGAGGTTCACGCGCGGCTTCCTGGTCGTGACCCCGGGCATAACGATTCGAGATCGGCTGCGCGTCCTCCAGCCCAATGATCCCGATAGCTACTACCGAAGCCGCGAACTCGTGCCCAGCGACATGTTGGTCGACCTCGATCGTGCCAAAATCGTCATCACCAATTTCCACGCCTTCAAGCGCCGCGAGCGCCTCGACCTATCCAAGGGAACGCGCGGCGCCTTGGAAGGGTGGCGCGGCGAGAAGCTCGAAACCCTCGAGACGGAAGGCCAGATGCTGCAACGGGTCATGCCGGATCTCATGGGCCTGAAGCACATCGTCGCCTTCAACGATGAAGGGCACCACTGCTACCGAGAGAAGCCCGGCATGGAAGACAAGGGCACGCTCAAAGGCGATGAGCGCAAAGAGGCCGAGAGCAATAACGAGGCGGCCCGTGTGTGGATATCCGGCCTCGAGATCGTCCAGCGCACCATCGGACTTGCCCGTGTCTACGACCTCTCGGCCACGCCCTTCTTCCTCCGTGGCTCCGGCTACGATGAAGGTACGCTCTTTCCTTGGGTGATGAGTGATTTCTCGCTCATGGATGCCATCGAGTGCGGCATCGTCAAGCTGCCGCGCGTTCCCGTGGCCGACAACATTCCCGGCAAGGACATGCCGGTCTACCGCAATCTGTGGGAACATATCGGCAAGGCGATGCCGAAATCGGGCCGCGGCAAAGAGCAGAATCTCGATCCGCTCGCCATTCCCACGCAATTGAAGACGGCCCTCGAGGCGCTCTACGGCCACTATGAGAAGACCTACAAGCTTTGGCAGGACGCCGGCATCAAGGTGCCACCTTGCTTCATCGTCGTATGCAACAACACATCCACCTCGAAGCTCGTCCACGACTACATCTCCGGTTTTCGTCGCAAGAACGATGACGGCTCGACCACCCTCGAGAACGGACGCCTCGAGTTGTTTCGCAACTTCGACGAATACGGCAACCAGTTCGCCCGGCCTCGGACGCTCCTCATCGACAGCGAGCAACTCGAGTCCGGCGACGCCCTCGACAAGAATTTCCGCGACATGGCCTCGGACGAGATCGAGCGGTTCCGGCGCGAGATCGTCGAACGCACCGGCGACCGGCGCCAGGCCGAGAACATCACCGATCAGGACTTGCTCCGCGAGGTCATGAACACCGTGGGTAAAGAGGGCCGCCTCGGCGACTCGATCCGGTGCGTCGTATCGGTGTCGATGTTGACCGAAGGGTGGGATGCGAGTACGGTGACCCACGTGCTGGGTGTGCGGGCCTTTGGCACACAACTGCTCTGTGAACAGGTGGTGGGCCGGGCATTGCGCCGGCAGTCCTACGAACTCAATGAAGAGAACCTTTTCGACGTCGAATACGCCGATGTCCTCGGCATTCCCTTCAATTTCACCGCCGAGGCCGTCCACGTCAAACCGCAACCGCCCCGCGAGACCGTCCAGGTTTCGGCCGTCCGCCCCGAACGCGACCACCTCGAGATCCGGTTCCCGCGTGTTCAAGGATACCGCGCCGAACTGCCGGACGAGCGCTTATCGGCCGAGTTCAACGCCGATTCGGTCCTCGAGCTGACGCCGGACCTCGTGGGGCCGTCGACCACGCGAAATCAAGGCATCATCGGCGAGGCGGTCGACCTCGACCTCAAGCATCTCGACGGCTGCCGGCAGGCCACCGTCCTCTATAACCTGACTCGACGCCTCCTTTACACGAAGTGGCGCGATCCCGGCGAAGCGCCGAGACTCCATCTCTTCGGCCAACTCAAGCGGATTGCCAAGCAGTGGCTCGACACCTGCCTCGTCTGCAAAGGGGGCACCTATCCCGCGCAACTGATGTATCAGGAACTCGCCGACATGGCCTGCGAGCGGATCACGGCGGCCATCACGCGCTCCCTCGCCGATACAAAGCCGATCAAAGCCGTCCTCGATCCGTACAATCCGTCCGGCTCGACCAAATACGTGAACTTCAATACCTCGAAGACAAGCCGATGGGAGACCGATGCTCGCCGCTGCCCCATCAACTGGGTCGTGCTCGACAGCGACTGGGAAGCCGAGTTCTGCCGCGTCGTCGAGGCGCATCCGCGCGTCCGTGCCTACGTCAAGAACCACAACCTCGGGCTCGAGGTGCCCTATTGCTTCGGTTCCGAGAATCGCAGGTACGTGCCGGACTTCATCGTCCAGGTCGACGATGGCCACGCCGATCCCCTCAACCTCATCGTCGAGATCAAAGGCTATCGCCGCGAAGACGCTAAAGAGAAGAAGGCCGCCATCGAGACCTACTGGGTGCCCGGCGTCAACAACCTCAGCCAGTACGGCCGCTGGGCCTTTGCCGAGTTCACCGACATCTACGATATACAAGGCGATTTCGCCGAGAAGATCGAAGCGGCCTTGGAGCAGGTACTTGTCGAGGCGGGGGCTCGACCCGCCGCGGAACCGGGCGCACGGAGGGAATCGGGGTGAAACACGATATGGTTGTCGCGCTGACAGAGAGTTTTGAGGCCCATGCGCAAGAGACGGAAGGGCACATCGAGTTCTGGCTGGCCCGCGACTTGCAGCACCTGCTCGGCTACACGAAATGGGACAATTTCCTTAACGTTGTGTCGAAAGCGAAGACGGCTTGCGAGGTCTCGGACCATGAGATCCTGGACCATTTTGCCGACGTCAGCAAAATGGTCGACATCGGCTCGGGCACCCAGCGCGATATCGACGATATCATGCTCACGCGCTACGCCTGCTATCTCATCGCCCAGAACGGCGATCCGCGGAAGCCGGCCATCGCCTTCGCACAAACCTACTTCGCCGTCCAGACGCGGAAGGCCGAGCTTATCGAGCAGCGGCTCCTCGAATCCGAGCGCGTGGCCGCCCGGCACAAGCTCACGGCCACGGAGAAGGAGCTTTCCTCGGTGATCTTCCAGCAGACGGGCTCGGATCGCGATTTCGGCCTAATCCGTAGCCAAGGCGACCAGGCCCTTTTCGGTAAGTCCACCAGGGCTATGAAAGCGCAGTGGCGCGTGCCGGACAGAAGACCCTTGGCCGACTTCGCGCCCACGATCATCCTCAAAGCGAAGGATTTCGCCACCGAGATCACCATCCACAACACACGCACCCACCAATGGAGTTCCCAGGAGGCCATTTCGGAAGAGCACATCTCGAGCAATAGCGCCGTGCGGAAGGCCTTGCTCCAACGGGGCATACGGCCTGAGAGTCTTCCCCCGGCGGAGGACGTCAAGAAGGTCGAGCGGCGGCTCGTGTCGGAGGAGCGCAAGTCGCTCAAGAATCCCGATGGGCTTACTACGGAAGGAACGGATGACTAATGGCACGCAAACGCGGAACAAAGGCAAAAGCCACCAAAAACGTCGAGACGCTCAAGCATGGCGAGGCCACGCGAAAGAACATCCCCACCGCCGAGTACCAGTCCGTCATGCGCAAAGAAGACCAGGATCCCATCCGGATCGCCCTCGAACGGCGCAACCGCGACCTCGATCCCCAACTCGTCTGGCGCGGAAAAGACGAGCAGGACTGGTCCGACCTCGTCATCCAGGCGCCGCCCCTCTACATCCAGGAAAAGGTCCATCCCAAGGTGCTCATCGACGACCTCATGCGCCAAACCAAGCAGCGCAATGAAGAGGGCGTTCCCCAGCAGATCGATTTCTTCGCCGATTTCAACGGATTTCCCGAGGACGCCGACAAGACCGACTACTACAAATGGGATGGCAACTGGTCCAACCGCATGATCCTCGGCGACAGCCTCCAGGTCATGGCCTCGCTGGCCGAACGCGAAGGCCTCCGAGGCCAAGTCCAGTGCATCTACCTCGACCCGCCTTACGGCATCAAGTTCAACTCGAACTTCCAGTGGTCCACGACAAGCCGCGATGTCAAGGACGGCAACGTCGAACATCTCACCCGCGAGCCCGAGCAAGTCAAGGCCTTCCGCGACACCTGGCGCGACGGGATCCACTCGTACCTTACGTATCTCCGCGACCGGCTCACCATTGCCCGCGACCTCCTCACCGAGTCCGGCTCCGTGTTCGTCCAAATCGGCGATGAGAATGTGCATCGCGTCAGGGCGCTGACGGATGAGGTCTTCGGGGAGGAAAACTGTGTCGCCCAGATTGTCTTCACCAAAACCACCGGTTCGACCGCAGACACCATTGCGGCGGTCTTCGATACGTTACTTTGGTACGCCAAGTCTTCCGACAACCTCAAAGTCAGGAAGCTATATGAGCCACAGACCCCAGGAGAAGAAGGAGCGAAGGAATACAAGAGGGTTGAGCATTTAGACACTTCACTGGTGCCGATCAGCCAGTTCATGACCGGAAGGAAGTTAGACCTGCCGCCAGGCTCTAGAGTATTCGTAACGGACAGCATTGTCTCGAAAGGTGGTGATGATCCCGATATTGAATTTCCTTCGAGCGAAGGTATGATTCGCTTGTCGTGTCGTCCTAATCGCCACTGGAAACCTGGTCTTGAAGGCATCCGCAAGCTTTGGAAGGTTGGTCGACTGCTTCACCAATCTGGCCTTAGGATTTACAAGCGATACTTCGATGATTTCCCATATCGCTCGCTCACTAATATATGGAGTGACACACGCGGGGAGGATGACCCTCAATACGTTGTCCAGACAGACACAAAGCCCCTTGAGCGCTGCCTTCTGATGACTACCGACCCCGGTGACTTAGTTCTCGATCCAACTTGCGGTTCAGGCACAACCGCCTATGTCGCCGAGCAATGGGGTCGCCGCTGGATCACGATTGACACGTCGCGGGTGGCGCTGGCTTTGGCGCGGGCGCGGATCATGGGGGCGCGGTATCCGTATTACCTGCTGGCCGACTCGAAGCCGGGCCAGGAAAAGGAAGCCGAGGTGACGCGTACGGCGCCGTCGGAACAGCCGACGTACGGCAATATCCGCCAGGGCTTCGTGTACGAGCGGGTGCCGCACATCACGCTCAAGTCGATCGCGAACAACGCGGAGATCGACGTGATTTGGGAGAAGTTCCAGGAGAAGCTCGAGCCGCTACGCAGGAAACTAAATGAAGCTCTGGCCACCAACTGGGAAGAGTGGGAAATCCCAAGAGAGTTGCCACGAATAAACACCAATACACACGAATCAAAATCCACAAAATTCAAAAAGGAAGAAGAACTCGCCATTCGTGTCGATTCGTGTCCATCCGTGGTTGATCTTCATAGACAATGGTGGGAATTGCGCATCGCGCGGCAGAAGGAGATTGACGCTTCCATCGCCGCGAAGGCCGACTACGAGTACCTCTACGACAAGCCCTACGAGGACAAGAAGACGGTGCGCGTGGCCGGGCCGTTCACCGTCGAGAGCCTCTCGCCCCATCGGGTGCTGGGCGTGGACGAGGACGACGAGTTGATCGATCACATGGCGGAGGCCAGCGGTGAGTATGGAAAACCGCAGGATTTCGCGACGATGATTCTCGAGAATCTTCGCACGGCGGGCGTGCAGCAGGCGCATAAGGCGGATCGGATCGCGTTCACGTCGTTGATGCCTTGGCCGGGCGAGTACGTGTGTGCCGAGGGCCGCTATTTTCAGGGCGGTGAGGAAAAGGGCGCCATGAAACGCGCGGGCATACTTATCGGCCCTGAGTTCGGCACGGTGAGCCGTGCGGATCTCGTGGCGGCGGCGCGTGAAGCGGGCGACGCGGATTTCGACGTTCTGATCGCGTGTGCCTTCAACTACGATGCGCGTTCCTGCGATTTCGACAAACTGGGCCGGGTGCCGGTGCTCAAGGCACGCATGAACGCCGACCTGCATATGGCCGATGACCTGAAGAATACCGGCAAGGGCAACCTATTCGTGATCTTCGGCGAACCGGATATCGAGGTGATCGATGCCGAGGACGGCCAAGTGCAGGTGAAGGTCAAGGGGGTGGACGTATTCCATCCGCAGACGGGCGAAGTGCGTAGCGATGGGGCTGAGGGCATCGCCTGTTGGTTCATCGATACGGACTACAACGAGGAAAGCTTCTTCGTGCGCCATGCCTACTTCCTGGGCCAGAACGATCCGTACAAGGCGCTGAAGACGACGCTCAAGGCCGAGATCAACGAAGAGGCCTGGGAAAGCCTCCACAGCGACACGTCGCGGCCTTTCGACAAACCGGCCAGCGGCCGCATTGCCGTGAAGGTGATCAATCACCTCGGCGATGAGGTCATGAAGGTGTTCCGAGTGTCCTGACGTCGCGCCCTACGCCTTCTCCCAAAGCCCTACGACCATGTAGGCCTGGAGGACGCCGGACTCGTCGGAGTTGAAGAAGGCGCGGCGGCCGTCCGGTGAGAGGAAGGGGTGCGGGTGCGCGCGGTCCGAGGATCGGGTATCGAGGATGAATCGCCAGTTCTCGAGGGCGGCGTCGGCGCCGGAACCGAACTCGGCCGTGTAGAGATGCCAGGCGCCACCGGGGCCTCGGTAGTCGGACACGAACCGTTTGCCGGCGCGGTCGGTAGCGAAGTGCATGAAGTGGGGCGTCTCGAACTCGCGTGAGATCACGTTGCGTTGGCCGCCGGGCGTTGCCAGGCCGACGTGGCCGGCGAAGGGCGCCTGCGGCGATTGAACCAGTTCCTGCATGCCGAGTTTGCGGTTGACGGTGCTGGTGATCGCTTCGGCGCTCGTTCCGCGCCAGCATTGGTGACCCTGGCAGTACTCGTTACCGTCGCGGCCCCAGGGGAATGATCGGAAATCGGTTCCGTCATCGCGAACGAGATGGATATCGGCGCCGTCGCCACTGACGAGCGTCGTGATAACGCCGTTGGCGTCGTGGGCGTTGCCGTGATTCTCCTGCACCATGATGTCGCGGGCGTGCGCGGCGTCGGTCGAGCGGCAGTACTGCGCGTGGAGGTTGCACCACGTCTGCCCTTCGAGAATAACCCGCACCGCGGGATTCTCGAGATCAAAAACCATGAGGCCGTAAGCGTCGTCGGGCCGGGTGCCGTCACCCATGAACGCGGAAATGGCGAGGCGCTTGCCATCGCTCGATAGGGTCGAAATCGGATAGAGCTGGCTGGGCCGGTATTTCGTGCCCGGAATCGGCGCGTCGATCACGAGGAGCGTCTCGCGATTGCCGCCGTCGAGGTCGACGCGTTTAAGCGTGAGCTTGCCGCCGTTCACGACAGTTTCGTCGACGAAGTAGTAGCAATGCCGACCGTCAGGGCTGACCGAGGGCGCCTGCGCGCCGAGCTCAGGCGTGATCGGCGACAGAGCGGCCTTGTAGTCGAGGGTGCACAAGAGATACCGGTGCTCGGGATCCGACGACTCGCCGCCGTGGGGGCCTGCGCTGCGGTGCAGCAAGAACATCTTCGAGTCCGGCGTGAAGACTTGGGCTTCCATATAGAGGTGCGACGACGGGATCTGCTCATCGGTGAGTTGATACACCGAGATGGTGGACGGCGCACCCTCGGGCAACAGGTCGTTTCTTTCGATCATGGCAGCATCCCCTTTTTGTGCTTGGCGCTGTTCGGCGCCCGTCAGTATCGCCTCGCGCGGTGGCTTGTGTCCAGTGAGACGCGCATGACGGTCTGAATTTCCGCCCATCCAATCGGTATAATGCCGCGTCATGAGCAGTCCGTGGAAACAACTCGCCGATATCCCCGAGCTGACGCCGGACCTCGTGGGGCCGTCGACCACGCGAAATCAAGGCATCATCGGCGATGCGGTCGACCTCGACCTCAGCGCAACCAGGACGATGGGGATGTGCGCGCCCTCGGCGATGCGGTAGAAACCCGTCTTCCACTTCTCGACGCGCGACCGCGTGCCTTCGGGCGTGAGACCGATAATGAGGCGTTCACGGGCGTTGTAGAGATCGATCATCTGATTGACGATGCCGTGGGAGGCGCTGCGGTCGATGGAGATACCGCCCAGCCACGTGAAGAGCCAGGCGAGGGGCGATCGAAACAGGCTGTCCTTGCCCATCCAGAGGGCCTCGACGCGTTCCTTAAAGGCCATCGCCACGAGGATGGGCCAATCCCAATAGCTGGTATGGGGCGCGATGGCCACGATGAACTTCGGCGCGTCCGGCGGTTGGCCTTCGACGCGCCATCCGAAACACCGCAGCACGACGCGAAACACATAGTGCAGCGCCGAACTCAACACAGGCGTCTCGAACATAGTACGTCGCATGAAGAATTCCTGGCCTTGCCATCCCACCGAGAAACGACACGCGGAAGGGAGCCGTAGGATAGCAGAAACGGCTGGCGAATCGAAACTTACGACGCGGTGTGTGATCGCCTGAGGCGCTAGGGGGCGACGGGGAATGGTCCCTGCTCCGGGCCTGCAAAGGGACGTTATCGGAAGTGCTTCCAGTTTCTCGCCGCGACGAGGAGGGCGACCAAATGCAGAAGACAGAAGGCCGAGGTCTTCAGATCCGAGCTTGTGGACGCGGGTGGCGGGCCCATGGCGAGTGCAACGAAGACGGTAATGGCCCAGAAAAGAGCCAATGGTACAAGGCCAAACGCGGCCTTTTGCCTCCGCATGGCATATCCGAGGCCAACTGCCGCGCCGAGGAGAACTGCGCCAGTAACTGCCAAGCCCGAGCAGAACGAGTCCAACGAATCGACAGGCCCCAGCTCCCCAATGTACCGAACGAGGAACATTCCCCATGCCAGGACCAGGGCACCACCGAGGACCATGATGATGCGCGGTGCTGTGCCTGTTCCTGGGGTATCCATGGCGACCGCATCGCCGGATACCCGCCCTTGGCAGACCTCCGGCGTAGCCACCGCCGGAGCAGCCATAGACGACTCGTAGGCAACCATTTCACCATCCGCGTCACCTGCGGCGACTGGTTCCTTTTGCGGGGCCTCCGTGGCAAGACACCGACTCAGCGTGCGGGCACACCACCAGTGATAAACGCCGAACGCGAGAATGATGGCCCCGAAAATGGAGGAAGACCAGAAGTTCCCATCTCCCGATAGCATGAAAAACGGGCCGAGACAAATGAAGAGCGCACCGCCGAAGAAGAACAGGAGTGCCAGGCCCCGCATGATCGAAAGCCCCACACTCTCTCGCCGCAGAAGAGCGATTCCGCCGGCCAGGCCAATGGCGGGAATAAACACACTTCCCGCGGGCTCGCCAACTTCAGCGAGAGGCGCTTTTGTGACGAACAGCGCCATGAACAGGTCGCCGATACTGGAGAAGCACTCCACGCCGTAACAGAGGGTCGTCACCCAGCCGAGAACAAAGAGAAGGTTCTCCTGCGTTCTCTTCTCGCTTACGCCCGGTAATGGGTCTGTGGACTCACACGCTCCTGTCATGTCCTCTCCCGCCTACCCGGGAATTCAGGGATCGGGCATTGTCCTCCGCAACTCACGTGCACACAGTACCATAGCCCACGGCGAAAGGCAACAGGCTCGGCCGGGGTACTCACGAAACGGAATGGGGCCGGGCCCTGCCACGAAATCATCCTGAATTCACCGCGCCTCAGACGGTATAATGCCGCGTCATGAGCAGTCCGTGGAAACAACTCGCCGATATCCCCGAGCGCAATCTGACGCCGATGCTTCGGCAATACGTCCTGGCCAAAGCGGAGAGTCGCGATTCGATCCTCTTCTTTCGCATGGGCGATTTCTTCGAGATGTTCTTCGAAGACGCCATCGAGGCGTCGCGGATTCTCGGCCTGGCGCTGACCTCGCGCGACGGCTCGGACGTCGAGGCGCGGGTGCCGATGTGCGGCGTGCCGTACCGCGCGGTTGACACGTACGTGGCGCGGCTCATCAAGGCCGGCAAGACCGTCACGCTATGCGACCAGATCGAGGATCCCAAGGTCGCCAAAGGCATCGTGAAACGCGCCGTGATCCGCACGATCACGCCCGGAACCGTCATGGAGCCGACGCTCCTCGACGAGGCCGCCAACAACTACCTCGGCGCCCTCTGGGCCCAGGCCGGGCGGGCCGGCCTGGCCTTTGTCGACGTCACCACCGGCGAGTTTCTCGCGGCCCAGGTCGACGGGAACGTCGAGCGTGTCCTCGTCGACGAACTCACGCGCATGCGGCCGGCCGAAGTCCTCATCTGCGAGGACATGGATGACGCGTTGAAGACACGGATCGAGAACCGGTTCGAAGGCACGGCCTTCGTTGCACGCCCGGCCGACGCTTTTGACGCAGGCCTGGCGGGCGAGCGGCTCCAGGACCAGTTCGGCCTGAGCACGCTCAAAGGCGTCGACCTCGACGGCGCGGTCGAGGCTACGGCCTGTGCCGGCGCGGCGCTAACCTACGTCCTCGAAACACAGCGCGACGCCGTGCCGCACCTGCGGCTGCCACGCCGGTACAGCCCGTCCGGTTTCGTCGTCCTCGACGGCAACACCCAGCGCAACCTCGAACTCATCGAAACCCTGTCCGACAAGAAGAAGCGCGGTACCTTGCTCGGCGTGCTCGATCGGACGCAGACCTGCATGGGCGGCCGGAAGTTGCGGCAATGGATTGTCCATCCCCTCGTGGATGTCGCGAGCATCTGCCGCCGCCTCGACGCCGTCGAGGAGCTAGCCTCGGCCACCGAGTTGCGTATGCAACTCAAGGAGCTGTTCAAGAGCATCGCCGACCTCGAGCGGCTGCTGGGCCGGCTCACCTCGAAATCGGGTAACGCCCGCGACATGAAGGCCTTGGGGCAGTCGCTCGAGCAGACGCCCGCCATCAAGGCCGTCCTGGCCAACGCGAGTACCCCCTTGCTCGTTGCCCTACGCGACCACATGGACACCCTCGAGGACGTGGCGGCGTGGATCGCCCAGGCCCTCGTCGATGAGCCGCCGTTGGCCGTCACCGAGGGCGGCATGCTCCGCGCCGGCTACGATGCCGAGCTGGATCGCCTCCGCGACCTCGTCGGCGGCGGACGCGACTGGATCGCCTCGCTCAAGAAGCGCGAGAGCGAGCGCACCGGAATCGCCAATCTCAAGATCGGTTACAACAAGGTCTTCGGCTACTACATCGAGGTGTCGAAGGGCAATCTGTCGCTGGTGCCGCCGGACTACGAGCGGAAACAGACGTTGGTAAACGCCGAGCGATTCGTGACGCCCGACCTCAAGGCCCGCGAAGAGGAGATCGTCAGCGCGCAGGAACGCATGCAGAAGCTCGAATACGACCTTTTTGTGGCCTTGCGCGAGCGCGTATGCGCCGAGGCGCGGCGGATCCACGAAACGGCGGATGCCTTGGCCACGCTGGACGTTCTGTGGTCGCTGGCCGAGGTGGCCGTTGCCAAGAACTACTGCAAGCCGGCGATCAACGACTCGGGCCTGCTCGACATCCGCGACGGCCGCCATCCCGTGGTCGAGGACCTCATGGCGCGCGGCGATTTCGTGCCGAACGATACGCTGCTCGATCCGGGCGCGGCATCCCTCCAGATCGTCACGGGCCCGAACATGGCGGGAAAGTCGACCTACCTGCGCCAGGTGGCTCTCATCGCGCTGATGGCCCAGATGGGGAGTCTCGTGCCTGCCGCCAAGGCCACCGTCGGCGTCGTCGACCGAATCTTCACGCGCGTCGGCGCCTCGGATAACTTGACGCGCGGCGAGAGTACCTTTATGGTCGAGATGATCGAAACCGCCAACATCCTGAACGCGGCTACCGAGCGTAGCCTCCTCGTTCTGGACGAGATCGGCCGCGGCACGAGCACCTTTGACGGCATCAGCATCGCCTGGTCCGTGGCCGAGTACATCCACGACCACATCCACGCCAAAACCTTGTTCGCAACCCACTACCACGAACTCACCGAGCTCGCCGGAAAACTCGAACACGCCAAGAATCTCAACGTGGCCGTCCGGGAATGGAACGGCAAAGTCGTGTTCCTCTACCGCATCGTCGACGGCGGCGCCGACCACAGCTACGGCATCCAGGTGGCCAAGCTGGCCGGCCTGCCGCCGAAGGTCATCAACCGCGCGCGCGATATCCTCGAATCCCTGGAGTCCGGCAACACCGCGTCCGTGGGACTACCCGAGCAGATGTATCTCTTCGGTACGCAATCATCTGCCGAGCCAAGCGCCGTCGAGAAGGAGCTCGAGGGCGTCGAGCCGGACGAGCTAACCCCCCGCCAGGCTCAGGATCTGCTCTATCACCTCAAGCACCTCGCCAATAAGCCTCGGAGGGAATAGGATCGAGGTTGGGGAGCGAAGATCGGTCCGATCCGTCCGATCCGACCGATCAACGGAACGGCTTAGGCCCAGGAGAGCTTTCCCTCCTTCCCCGCGCGAATGCATGACCAAGCGAGACACCTGCGCTGCCCGCCGCGCATGTGCCCAGCACGGCACTTCGATAGGCACGGTGACGTCGTCTGTGTCCTGCACGGACTCGGTGCGGTACATTCCGTCGTAGCGGCCGCACGCATCGGCTTGCAGATAGCGGGGAGAGGCGCTCGTTCCCGTGAAGTCGTTCAGGAATGGCATCGCTCCCTTACGTCGCCGGCTAGGGGTGTAATCGTATGCGGTGAACGGGGGCGCGTCGTCGCCCAGGTACACCCAGAACCGCCCTTCATGCAGAGCCCATGCCCGTCGACCTTGCATTATCCGTACGATTTTGCCCCTAATTGGGGCAGAATGGGGCGTGCAACTCCGCACCGAGGAGAACGATCATGAACCTGCTTCCGCGTGTCCCACGTATCGCAGTGCCCGCGCTGGCCCTATTACTGACGGCCATCGCGTGCGCGGCCACCGAGAAACGGATAGACGAGGTCCTGCTGGCACATGATCCGAATCCCGACGGCGTCTATCGTTGGTCCGAGGGTTCGACGCTCAACCTGGACGGCGAGAAGCACCTGGTGATGCTGGTCACCGCCTTCGGCCACGGGGGGCATGACGACAGCGAGGGGAATATCCTCGAATTCCATTCGCACGACGGCGGTCCGACCTGGACACCGCCGGCCGAGGCGACGGTCTGGCAAGAGAACATCGGTGGGTGCAACGTGATGTCGCCCAGCCTCTTGCGACTGGATAACGGCGAGATCCTGGGCTTCTTCGTGGTCACGGATGTGGCCCTGAAGGACGGCGGGCCGTGGGTGAAACGCTCGGCCGACGACGGCAAGACGTGGAGTGCGCCCGTGCGAATGCCGTACGAGGGCTACGGCGGATCGGGCAACGACCGGGCCATCCAGATCTCGTCGGGCCGCGTCCTGCTGCCCTGCTGGGTCAGCCTGGACGAACTCGCCTCGACACACGTCTATGTCATGTATTCCGACGACCGCGGGGCGACCTGGAAGAAGACGAACCTGGTCTCCGTACCCAAAGGCTCGACCGGCCGCAAGACCGATCCGGCCGCCGAGGAGCCCATGATCGTCGAGCAGGACAGCGGGCGCCTGATGATGATCATGCGGACGTACCTGAAATCGATATGGGTGACCTATTCCGACGATCGGGGGACGACGTGGTCCGAGCCGCAGTCGAGTGGCATCCCGGCACCGGGCTCGATGTCGACGATCAAGCGTATGCCTAGTGGCGGCATCTTGCTGATCTGGAACTGGGCGGCTGAGGACAAGATCGACGGCCCTTGGCCTCGCAATCGCATCAGCACCGCCGTTTCCACGGACGACGGCAAGTCTTTCACGTCGGTGCGTCATCTCGACGGCTCGGACGACTTCCCCGGCAAGATCACCATGGCCAACGTCTGTTTTTCCGGCAATGAGGCGGTCATCACGTACAGCAGGTCGATGACGCAGAAGAACGCCTACGAGTGGCGCCTCCAGGTGATTCCGATGGAGTGGTTCTTCGAGGGCGACCGAGGCCAGGTGTACCACGTCGCCCGCCCGGACGCCCCGCCGGAAGCCATCGAGGACGCTTCACCGCGAAAGGTGGACGCCACGCACCAACTGATGCTCGACGAGTCGCTGCTCACACAGATGGAAGGTCTGGGGCTGATTGTGAACCAGCCGGTCAAGTATCACGAGAACCCGGTACTGACCTACACCGAGCCGTGGGAGGCCAACTGCGTGACCATGTACGGCTCGGTCCTCTACGACGCGGAGCAACAGCAGTTCAAGGCATGGTACGAGGTCTACAGGAAATTGCCGCCGCCCGACGATGAATCCATCCTGTTCTGTTACGCCACTAGCGAAGACGGCATCCACTGGCGGAAACCCGCACTGGGACTGATCGAGGTCGATGGCTCCACGGCCAACAACGTGGTGATGGCCGGCCACTTCGATGCGCCTACGGTCTTCCGCAACCCCAAGGACGATGGCAAGAGAAAGTATCTCATGGCGTGGTACGACAAGACGGTGGTCGGGATTCGCGTGTCCTCCTCGCCCGACGGCATTCACTGGAACCACCCCGACGCGGTGGCCGTGGCGTCCGGCGATCGGTCCACAGCCGGCTATGATCCCCTGCGCGACAAGTTCTACGTCATCACGCGCGTCTGGCGTAGCGAGCACCGCACCTGCGCGCTCTGGGAGAGCGACGACGGCGAGCACTTTCAGTACGTCAGAGAGATCGCGGCGGCGGATGGCCAGGATCCCGACGGGACGGAGTTCTACGGCATGGTCCGGTTTCCGTGGGCGGGCCTGCACGTGGGCGCGATCGAGATGTTCTACATCCCTCAGCGCAGGCTGAACACACAGTTAGCGTACAGCCACGACGGCCTGCAATGGCATCGTGCCGCCGGCCGCCAGACCTTTTTGGATTGGGGCCCCCCCAGCGCCTGGGATCGCGCGTGGCTGTGTCCTTCCCATAATCCGCCGATCCAGGTAGGTGACAAGCTGTACATCTTCTACCAGGGACGCCAGACCTTGCACTGGTGTGCGCTCCCCTTCGGGATCATCGGTTCCGTCGGTCTGGCCTTCCTGCGGCCCGACGGCTTCGTCTCCCTCGATCCCATCGAGCCGCTCGACCGCAACAACAGGGACCACGGCCATCAAGGAACCGCCACGACCGTTCCGCTGCGGCTCGAAGGAGAGACGCTGCATCTGAACGCGCTGGCGCGTCCGGGATCCGTCCGCGTCGAGGTGCTCGATCTCGACGGTGCGCCCATCCCGGGATTCACCCGCGACGACGTCCAGCCCATCGAGAAGGTCGACCGCCAGGACACCCCCGTCGCGTGGAATGGCGACCACACACTGGCCGAACTCTCCAGCAGGCCGATCCGCCTGCGATTCCACATCCAAGGCGCGAAACTCTACTCGTTCTGGTCAGAATGACCGAACGGTCCCCGCTCCTCGAAGCCGGGCGATAACCCCTAGATGCACGGTCTCGGATAGCGCACGATCCGCCCGGAGCAGGGCCACGTGGATGGGGAACGCGCGGTACAGGAGCCAGAGCGACCGTTGCGGTCGGTATCATCTTGCAACCCACGCCTTCGTACAATACACTCTCCCATGAAGAGAAGCCCCGTGGGCGCTGACTCGCTCCTGCAACAAGATGATTGCGCCTCTGGGTAGTTCTCGGACGTGTTCGTTCCCCCACGCGCCTCGCGCGAAAAAGCGAAGGAAGGACCTTGACATGATCATGCAGATGACGCGCCGTCAGGCGTTGCGGGCGATGGGCACCGGGGCCATGGCGTTCCTGGCCGGGTGCCAGACCACGGGACGCGCGATGCGAGGCGGCCGATGGTACCGCGGCAACTTGCACATGCACACCTATTGGTCGGACGGTCGCGCGTTCCCCGAACAGGCCATCGATATCTACAAGAAGCTCGGCTACGATTTCATCGCCTTGAGCGACCACAACGTCTTCGCCGACGAGCCCAATGCCTGGAGGGCCGTGGAAGAAAAGGAGAGCGGGTGGCCGCCGGTTGTGTCCACTCCTCTTTTCGATGCGTACGTGAAGGATTACGGCCAGGAAGTCGAGACCAAACAGGAGGGAGGGAAAACGCTGGTTCGACTCAAGACCTATGAGGAAATGCGCGGACGGTTCGACGAGCCCGGTAACTTCCTCCTGCTGCCTGGCGTCGAGATCACGCAGGCCCGGGATGGCGTCAATGTCCACCAAAACTACATCAACCTGCCGGATACCGTTCCCTTTGTCAAAGGCGGTCCCCTGGTCAAGGATTTCAAGGACAGCGGCATGGACGAGACGCAGTTGATGGCCCATAACGTCAAGGAAGTCTCCGAGATGGCTGCCAAGATGGGCCGCCCCGCACTCCTGATGCTGAACCACCCGCAATGGGTCTACTGGGACATCAAGCCTCAGTTCTTGATTGATAACCCGGAGGTGCGCCTCTTCGAGGTGTGCAACGGCGGCTCATCCTTCGCGCCCCATCCCGACGCTCAACGCGTGACGCTTGATTCGTTCTGGGACGCCGTCAACGCCTTCCGCTCCATCCAGGGCGCGCCGCTCCTGTTCGGTGTCGGATCCGACGACACGCATTACTACATCAACCGCACGCCCACTCAGCGCCTGGCGGATGCGTGGATCATGGTCCGCGCCTCGGCGCTCACGGCTGAGGCCCTATTGGCCGCCATGGACGCCGGCGACTTCTACGCCACCACCGGCGTATTGCTCGAGGAAGTCGAGTTCAGGCCGAGACGCCGTATCCTGCGCGTCAAGGTCCAACCCGAGCCGGGGGTGACCTACCGCATCCGTTTCCTCGCCACGAAGCGCGGATTCGACCCAGCCGTACGGATGGTGGAGTGCCCCGCCGAAAAGGGCCGTACCGCCCGCACGATCCCCGTGTATTCCGAGGAAATCGGGAAAACGGTGGATCTCGTTGAAGGCATCGAGGCTTCCTACCGCATGGCGTCCGACGACCTCTACGTCCGCGCGAAGATCGAGTCGAGCACACCCAGCGGCTACGAATGCCATTTCCATCCCGACGTGCAGGTGGCCTGGACCCAGCCCCACGCGTAGAGCCCCGGGAACGCGGAGGAAGAAAGAGAGAACCCGCTCACGAGCAGGCCCCAAGTGTACGTAGTGCGGGCTTCAGCCCGTTCCGAATAGGGGCTCCGCGGCGACTATTGCACGCCTTCGGTGGGAAGCGTGTCGGCCGCCTTCGGAATAGTCAACAACACTCCGGAGGGTTTTCGCGAAGCAGGCGCTGCGAATGCACAAAGCCCATGTCAGCGTCATTTTCATGGCACTACGAATAGTACCCCGCGCAAGGAAATGAACACCGGAAACTCCGGAAGAGACTCAATCACCAACGGAATGGGACCACCACGGCGATGATCGCGAAGTATGAGCCCACTCGGAAGACGGGGACTGTACCAAGCGAGTCTTCGTGCGTCTCGGCGACGCGTCCCACCGAGGCCGAGCGAAGGCGGAAGCCGCGCGAAGACGAACGCGCGTGGACTGTCCCCAGCCTTCCAGACCCCGACTCACCCGGCACGCACTTCATCGTCCAGAACCGTCGCGGCGACTACCGCGAGGTTTGGGCCGATTCGAAGTATCCGTGGTGAGTACGCAAGGAAAGGGAAAACGGGGACTGTACCAAGCGTAGCGAGGTACGAGTGAAGACGGGACTGTCCCCGCTTTCCCTCTTTGTGTGCCCGTGGAAGAAGGCATTGTCCGCGCCGTGGGTGCTTTCATGACCGAGAGTTCGGCACAGCAAGCCGAAGCAGCATGGCTTGCTGCCCACGAACTGACAGAAGAGAAGATTCGCGAAGAAGCATCGGATTGGGGCACAGGGATCGCCATCTGGGAGTGCGACCTGAAGCCCTGAATCACAACCTAACGAGGCAATCCATGGAACCGGAGGCACCTCTCGGTTGAGATGTCTCCCGTTTGTCGTCTAACGTCATGAACGAGGGTTTGCGCGCAGCAGGCAATACCCTAAATCGATTGTTCGGTCATCGTGGGCCGGGATCATTGATTCGTGATGCCCCGCTCGTCTGACCGGGAACAATGCCACCTCTCGGTCTACCACTTTCCCCGTGGATAGGTCTACCCGTCCTGCGATCATACCGGTCGGGTGTTGCCTTATCCAGTGAAGGTATAGTGTCGCCTGTACGGTCCTGCCATTCATCCATAAGCTTCCGCAGGTCTTCCAGAACCTTATGATGCTCCGGATCCTCGGCGATGTTTCTTATCTGGTGGGGGTCATCGCTTACATTGAAGAGTTCTTCAGCGGGTCGAGGCTCAAGGAGTGGATCCATTTGTGCGGAAGTCAGCTTTCCTTGATCTGCCAGAGCTCTTAGCTCTTTCTGGGGACATTCCCTGTTCAGACCGCAGATCTGGGGCAGTTGTGGATGCGCATTGCGGATATAGACGTAACTCCCATGTCGAACCATACGTTCATGTGCGATCTGACCATGCCAATTGTGTTCAGCGAATACATAATTCCGGATAGAGGACGCCGGATCGGCCAGCAGCGGCATCATGCTCATGCCTTGAAAGCTCGGTGGTGATTCCAAACCGGCCAACTCGAGAATTGTGGGTGCAATGTCAATCGCACTCACCAATGAATGGCTGACTTCGCCTTTTCGTTTCAACCCGTTAGGCCAATGTATGACAAAAGGTGTTTTGATTCCACTATCATAGAGTCTCGTCTTGCATCGCGGGAATGGCCTGCCGTTATCGGCCATGAAGATGATAATGGTGTTCTCAAGTATTTCCTGTTTGTTCAGCTCGTTGACAACCGATCCAGTATACCTGTCCATGCGCTGCACTTCGTCATAGTATTTCGCCATGTCCTTACGAACGCCAGTCGTATCAATCAAGTATGGCGGTATTATTGCATCTTCCGGCGTATGCGGCTTTGCATTTTTGTCTGGTGACCAGCCGCGGTGTGCATCGTGCGAAGCAAACCACATAAAGAAAGGCTTGTCCTTCGGTCTTTGTTGCAGGCATTGTACCCAGCGTTCCTCTCCCCCTGGGCCGCTGTCCACAATCTTGTCAAATGCGCTCGTGGCGTACCTCCCCATGTGAAATTTCCCTGCTGCGGCCGTGTAGTATCCGGCCTGCCTGAGAATCGCGGGAAACATGACCTGCCCTTCAGGCAACTGTTGGTGCAATTCCGGGGCTCCGGTGTTATGCGGGTAGCGTCCTGTGATAACACTGCACCGGGTAGGACTGCACTGACTGGTTGTCAGGAATGCGTTAGTGAAGCGCAAGCCGCTTGAAGCGAGTTTGTCAACGTTGGGTGTTCGAATACTCGGATGCCCATAGCATCCGAAATCGTCAACCGAGATATCATCTCCAATGATGAGTATGACGTTGGGTCGACCAGGTTCAGCGTTCTTCGCAGAAACCTGTGATGAAATGGTAACGCTCGTCGCTGCTGTTGCCATTGTTCGCAGAAACTCTCGCCTGGATGTACTGTTTGTATTCACGATCCCTTTCTGTATAAGACGACCTTCGTTTCTCCTCTACAAATCGTCCACCGGGCTCTTGACGCCCTTGCTGCCCCGGCGCTGGAAGAACGCTCCACGACATTTTCGCGACCCGTAGACAAACATCATAGCAGATGACGGTTTCTTGTGGAAACTGCGCCCGATGGTCTGCCCTTGATGTGCCCAATCCGGGTCCACTCCCCATTGGAGCGGTCCCGGTTCTCTGATGTTTCCCTGTCCAATCAACCAAACGAAAGGAGGCTCGTATCATGATTCTGAATCAACTCGGTATCTTTGGTTGGAAGGAGGCGGACGAGAAATGAGACTGGAGTCCGCAGGCTGAAGACCGTAGGTCCACTCCCCTGCTGTGTCAAGGCACGCAGCGGGCGTGAGCGAGTTCGCGGGCCTGTGCGGGCCGGACTTGGCCGGCGAGGACGGTGACGACTGCAAAGGTGTTGCCGTCGAGGGTCGTAAACTCGACTTCGTAGCCTTTGGCGTCCCGATGAACGAGGACGACCGTGCCGATGTCGCCGGTCTCGAGGCCTTCTTCGGGCAGGTCTGTTGTGAGGACCACGCGGTCCAATTCGCGTATCATCTGGGGGATCTCCTCACGGGGCGTCATCCCACTTCTGTTGAGGCTTCTCCTGTAAAGGATATGCCGTAACAAGCCGCGGCGGCAAGTTGCCTTCCTGAAACCACACGCTGCGTACGTTCGCCGTGCGTCCATTCGGAGCCTCCATCGGCCCGTCAATGACATAGCGCACGCCGAGCGGCGTCTTGACGACAGACGCGACGTCGTTCTCCAGGACATGGTTGCGCAACGCAGCATCGAGGGCGTTCCACGCAGCTCTCGAAAAGCCAAGCCGCGTGAAGAACGCAGCCTTGCCCCAACCATCCGGATGCTCTGGATTCAGCAGATAGGCGACGATCTTCCTCTCCGGAACTTCGGCTTTGTCAGCGTTCGGAAGTCTCGCCACTATCTGTCCCTCACGTGACTGAACAAGAACGGAGATCTCACAACCTGCGTGGCGTTCCGTACAGGTAGTGCTTGATCTTGATCAATCTCCTGGCTCTTGTCTGTTTCAAGTATACCAGACTTGAACGGTAGCGTCCCTATTCTGAGGCGTACTTGGCGAGGGCGGTGGCGACGAGGAATTCGGGGGTGACGCTAGCTAAGTCGCGGGGGCTGAAGGGTTTCTCGCGATGGCGTCGGGCGGCGTCGGAGACGGGCGGTGCGTTGAGGGCAGCGGCGAGGTCATACTGCGCGATCGCCTCGGCGCGTCGTCCCATGAGATCGAGTCGAGCACACCCAGCGGCTACGAGTGCCATTTCCATCCCGACGTGCAGGTGGCCTGGACCCAGCCCTACGCGTAGAGCCGACGGAGATCCCAATCGACTCGCCATCCCGGCAGGGACTACTCGACCATGCGCTTGCGAAAATCCTCGACGCAGGCATCGAAGGACTTCCCGTAAACGGACTGAAAATTGGTCTCCGGACTTATGCCTTCCATGTAGTTCCGCAAGAGCGTGTTGAAGGCGTCCTTCCCTTGGATTCGGATCAGGTCATCGATGAAACAGGCGAGCTCCGCGTAGATGAACCAGTACTTGTTGGGCAGCGGAAAATCGCTTATCGCCCGCGCCTTCGGCCCAGGTCTCGTGCTGAAGTCGCCAGGATCGAGGAAGTACCCCTCGCGCATCTTGTCGCGGACCTCGGCCTTGGTGTAGTAGCCGTCGACGCCCAATTGCCCAGCGCTGAGGACGGCCAGGCCCTCGAGCAGCCACTCGGGAAGCCGGAGCGTGTTTCGCAGCGTCGTGTTCTGGAACACGAGCGAGTGGGACAATTCGTGCCTCACATACACATCCAGGTGAATCTCGCCTGCCTTCGCGTCCTCCTGCGCCCGTTTGGACACGAAGAGGCGGCCATAGAGCGGAAGCGCGCGGAAACGCGCTTTGGAACCGCCCAGTCTCTTGTGTTCGGCATCGGACGCGCAGACGAACACCTCCGCCCGTCGTTTGAATTTCAGGTCGTGCCACTCCTCCACGGCTTCAACCCATCGGTCTATCTCGCCGAATTGCTCCACGTCGACACCCTCATGGAAATAGATGCGCGCGCGGTCGGTATCGCGGTGTTGGAAGCCGAAGACCCACGGCGAGAAGGCCAGCAGCCGCCCCCACAGGAGAGAATAGACGACAAAGGCCGCCAACAGCAGCGGCAACAGCACGTAGAACGTTCGTTTCGCGGACTTCATCTTGTTTTCCGTGAGATACGCTTGCCCGAGGGCTCATTTCGGCTACGCCGTCGGCAAGGCGAGCCAGGAACGCATTATGCGCTGGTCGCTCGCCCACCACAACCGATCCCACGCCGCCCGAAACGGCGTGAAGATCTTCGCCGACGATCCCTATGTCTGGAGGGCTATAGAGGAGAGGGAGAGCGGATGGCCACCAAGATGGGCCGCTCCGCGCTCCTGATGCTGAACTACTCGCAATGGGTCTACTGGGATATCAAGCCGTAGTTCCTGAGCGAGAATCCGGACGCGCAAGTGGTCTGGGCCCCGCGCTACGCGCGAGCCGACGGGGGATACCGTCCGACTCTGTTCTCGGGAATCAGGGCGTGCAGGCCGGGCAGCGACGCCCCACGTCCACAGAAAAAAACGGTCAAGAGGTCTCCATTCTCGTGCTATAATGAGCCATCTTGATCCCACCGGATCTGGGGCTTCTGGGAGAGGAGGTGGAAACGGGGATCTCGCCTTCGGGTTCGGGACTGTTCATGCGTGGCTTGCGTTGACGACAATCTTGGGCACTCGGAAGGTTTGGACAACCTCTGGAGGTGAGATATATGAGGACTCTGTCGCGTCGGCAAACGGGGGGCAAGTTGGCGTGGTTCGGAGTGGGACTGGTATTGGCAGCGGTGGTAACGTTGACCTCCGGCTGTCCTGACAGGCGGGCGCCGGGGGCAATCACAGGGTTCTTGGCGGTGGCGGGCGACGCCCTCGTCACGTTGACGTGGACCAATCCAACGGACGGTGACTTCGATCATGCTGAAATCGTCCGCAAGGTGGGCGCAGCCCCAGCATCTGCTTCCGACGGCACGACCGTTTACACCGGTTCGGACACAGCGGTCGTGGACGTGGGCTTAGCCAACGGGACTCAGTACTTCTACTCGGCCTGGGCGCTCGACAAGAGTGGCAACAGGTCGGCGGTCGCCGTCGCGGGAGGCGTCACTCCGACAGACAGTACGCCCCCGGGGCCTATCACCGGATTCGGGGCCGTGGCCGGCGATGCACAAGTCGTCCTGACATGGACAAACCCCCTCGACGGTGATTTCGACCATGTCGAGATCGTCCGCAAAGCCGGTGTTGCGCCCACGTCCGTCTCCGATGGCGCTATGGTGTACGCCGGTTCACAGACCACGACGTCGGACCTGGAAGTGGCCAACGGAACGGAGTACTTCTACTCGGCTTGGGCATTCGATGCCAACGACAACCCGTCTGCCGTCGCCATCGCGGGAGGCGTCACGCCAACGTCCGCGTCGGCCTCCGGAGAAGTCCTCGAACTCGTCGAGGGCCTCATCGAGGATCTGGAACTTGTCCTGCCCGACCTCATCGAGTTGGAGCCGCTCGAAGCGATGCAAGGCGCGCTGGAGGATGCGGACTTCAGGTACCGGACCGGCGATGCGTGCGGGGCGGGCTTGTCGGTCATGGACTTCCTTGGGATTGCCCAAGAGGTCCGGGAGGGTGAGGCCATCCCGGTGGTGGAAGAGCTGTACAACCGCGGGCGCATGGTCCGGTTCGAGATGCTGTCCGGTTTCGCCCTCAAGGCCGATTGCCCGAGCGCGGCTCGTATCGGACAGGCGGCTGATGCCGCGGCGGCTGAGGAATCGCTTGCGAAGCTGAAGGCGGTCGCCCAATTCGGCGAGCCCAAGGTGGTAACGGTTAAGGCCAATGATGAGGTGTTCACAGAGGTGCTGTTGCCGGGAGCGGATACACGCGTCGGCGTGCCGGGCGAACCGGCTGTGCCCATGATCAGCCGCCTCTTCGCCGTGCCTATCGGCGCCGAACCGTCCTTCGATGTAACCTATGATCTGGCCGAAACCGTGCATATGAACCTGGTCCCGGTCCAGAACGAACCGGTCGACGAAATCGAAGACTCGTTCGCCAACTGGCCGTTCGTGAAGAATGAGGATCGATACGACACCGACGCGCTTTATCCGGCGGACATCGTGACCGTCCAGTCTCTCGGCGCGGCGCGCGACCTCCAGATGTTCATGGTGACGATAGCCGCAGGTCAGTACAACCCCGTCACGGATGAACTGCGCCTGTTCAAGAACCTCGATGTGCGTGTGGACTTCAAGGGCGGCCAGGAGGGTTTCATCACCGAGAGAACCGCCCATGAGTTCGACCCGGCTACCAGGGCGATGTCGCTCGCGGCTCTTAACCGAGCGACCATCTCCAAGTACATCATTCCAGGTCTCGAGTGGGCGGACAACGGCGAGGAACTGATGATTCTCACCACGGAGGCATTGCGCCCCGCAGCGGATGCCCTGGCGGATTGGAAAAATGAGAAGGGGATTCTCACCCGTGTGTTCGAAGTGATGGACGTGGACGGTCCCGGCCCCGATTCTGCCAATGGGATCGACGCGCTCATCAAGAACCGCTACGACGAATGCTGCGTTCGCCCGTCCTACGTGCTCCTGTTGGGCGATGCCGAGTTGATTCCGACGTTCTATCCCGCGGCCCAACACTTCGACTCGAACGGATACCCGGGGGCCGGGACATACACCATCGGTTCGGACTGGCAGTACGCCGTGTACGGCGATCCCGCCACGGACAAAGTGCCGGACTTCGCCGTGGGTCGCATTCCCGTCGACACGCTTGACCAGGCCAATACGGTCGTCGACAAGATTATCGCGTACGAGAAGACGCCGCCGGATGATGCCGCGTTCTACTCGAACGCGGCTATTGCGGCCCAGTTCCAGTGCTGCCGGTATGACATCACCAGCAAAGGCTACGATCAACGAACCTTCATCGAGGTGTCGGAATTCGCCCGAAACGCCATGGTCGCCGCCGGCAAGTCCGTCGACCGAATCTACACCAAGACGGTGGACGCGCTGTACAGCGGAGACAACACGCCCCGCCGGTACTACGATGGCGGGTCGTTGCCGGCGTCCATAGGTCCCGGCTACTCATGGGCAGGCGACACCGATGATATCGCCGACGCGTACAACGCCGGACGGTTCCTATTCATCCATCGCGACCATGGCGCGCCAGCGGGGTGGGGTCATCCCTCCTTCTACACCTGGCACGCCGACGACCTCACCAACGGGAGTCTATTGCCGGTCGTCTACAGCGTGAACTGCTCGAGCGGCCTGTGGGATAACGAAACCGCGCCCGGCGCCATCGGGACCTCGATGGGCGGGGTCTATCTCGCGGAGGCCCTGTTGCGCGACCCCGACGGCGGCGCCGTCGGTATTCTCGGCGATACGCGGAACAGCCCGAGTTGGACCAATAGCGCCCTGCTCCGCGGGTTCATGGACGCCACGTGGCCGTCGGCGGTTGGAGACTTCGGCAACGCCACCGTCAAGCGGCGCCTGGGCGATATCCTGAATCACGGCAAGCTCTACATGTGGACCCAGATAGGGGTCTTCGGAACCGACAACGCGAGAGCCGAGGACGAGTTGCGGATGTGGCATGTCATTGGCGATCCGACGCTCGAGATGTGGACCAGATCCCCGCACTTGGTTGTGCTCCCGGGGATACTGAATGTGGGTGTCCTCGAAACGGCCTTCCACGTGGCGTATCCGCAAGACGGCGCCACGATCACGGCCTTCGAGATTCAACCCCGGAAGGGCCCCGTGGCGATTGCCCGCGGTGTCGTGGAGAAAGGGGAAGCCGTGCTGCCCTTCGTGAACCCGCCCTATGGCAAGTACCCCATCGAGTACCACGCCTCCTTTGAGGATGCTGTCAGCAAGAAGCTTGTCGAATCCGAGCTGTAACCGAACCCGTCGATTGAGTGGCGGCGCTGTCCGGTCAGGCAGCGCCGCCATCTCGTTCATCCCTCCACCGTGCGGTACCACCCGACGCCGGTCCCGTGGTATAACAGGCGCGCCCGATATGCCCGAGGCCGTCCCGCATCTCATATAGGTTTTGACGAGGTTGGCGTACCCGCGCACCTCGATCCGAGAAGACCCACGAGCCGGCTGAGCCAAGAAGGAAATGGACATGAAGACCTGCCTCAACCCCGTAACAGCATGGCTTCCGGAACCGGAGGCCTTTGTCGCCCTCGCCGCGAAGAGTGGTTTCGAAGCGGTGGATGCGGATGCCGATCACTGGACGCGGTGGGTCGAGCGAACGTCGCTCGACTACGTGAAGCACTACTGCGCGGAGCAGGGATGCGTGATAGGCCACGGCCAAATGCCCGTCAACTTCCGCGAAGACGAAGCCACGTTCGAGGCGGGGCTCGCGAAGCTGCCCGCCATGTGCGTCGTGATGAAGGCGTTGGGCACGCGTGGCATGGCCACCTGGGTCCGGCCCACGGCGCCCGGCGATGTCGCTGAGTACCGCAAGATGCACGTGCGGCGCCTCAAGGCCGTGGCGGCGGTACTCAGAGAGCACGGGTTGATGCTCGGTCTCGAATTCGTCGCGCCCAAGACAAAACAGGTCGAAGGGAACCCCTTTGTCCACGATATGCCCGGCATGTTGGAGCTCTGCGCCGAGATCGACGCCGAGGCGTGCGGACTCCTGCTGGACAGTTACCATTGGTACACGTCGCACGCCGTGGTAGGCGATATTCTGAAACTCGAAGCACGGCAGATCGTGCATGTGCACATTAATGATGCCTATCCAGGGCCCATCGACGAGCTGTTGGACTTGAAGCGTCTGCTGCCGGGCAACGGCGTCATCGACTTGGTCTCGTTCCTTCGTGCCCTGCGCACGGTAGGGTACGATGGGCCGGTGTCCGTCGAGACGTTTGACGAAGAGCTGAGGCGCATCGGACCGGAAGAAGCCGCGCGCCGCGCTGGCCAGGCTACGCTCGCCCTCATGAAGAAGGCCTTTGCCGAGTAAGCGTTACCGGCCGTCCTTCTCGGCATTCCATCATCGGAGGAACGGGAACAGGCGGCAGCGCGTTCAGGAGATACCTGTATGCCCAAGCTCAATGCCGGGGTCTTTCTGGGAAATCTTGCGTTCTTCATCACCGCGTTGCCATGCGCCCACGCCGCCGACGATCTGCTGTGGTATGCGCAACCCGCCGGCGAATGGACAAGCGCGTTGCCGTTGGGCAATGGGCGCATGGGGGCCATGGTGTTCGGCGGGATTGCCAACGAGCGCGTGCCGTTGAACGAGGAGAGCCTCTGGGCGGGCGCGCCCGTCGATACGTATCCGGAGGATTTTCGCCAGCATCTCGAGGAGGTCCGGCGCCTGACGCTTGCCGGAGATACCCAAGGCGCACTCTCGTTGGGCAAGCGCACAATGACGAAGTCTCCCACCTCGTTCCGTTCCTACGAACCGCTGGCCGACCTTTGGATTGAAACGGATCACACTGGGGCGACGGAGGCGTATCGCCGGGAGCTCTCGCTCAATGCCGGTGTGAACACGACGCGCTACACGGTGGATGGCGTCGAGTACGTGCGCGAGGCGTTCCTGTCGGCGGTGGACGATGTGCTGGTCTTGCGGATTTCGGCCTCGGCGCCGGGACGCGTGAACGCGCGCATTGCCCTTCGTCGCGAGAAGGACATGACCGTTGAGGCGGCGGGCAACGGGCTGCGTATGGACGGCCGGATTGTCGATGTCGCCGCGCCCGAGGGCTATGACGACAATCCCGGCGGCTCGGGGCCCGGCGGTGAGCACATGCGATTCGCGGGATGTCTCCTGGCCAAGGTGAAGAATGGCACCGTGCGCGCCGAGCAAGACACGCTCATCATCAACGGCGCGGATGAAGCCGTAGTTCTATTCACGGCCGCGACGGACTATTCGCTCGAACAGATGAGCTTCGACCGAGGAATCGATCCGGCGGCGATTGCGGAGACAATTGTGGGCGCGGCCGCGCGGAAATCCTGGACGCAATTGCGCGCGGACCACGAGGCGGATCACCGCGCCCTGTATGAGCGGGTATCCCTTTCATTCGGTGACGAGACGTTGGACCGTCTTCCCACGGACGCCCGGCTCGGGCGCGTCCAGGACGGCGCACCGGATCCCGGCTTGGCGGCGCTCTACTTCCAATATGGTCGGTACTTGCTGATGGGCAGTTCCCGTGCGCCGGGACATCTCCCGGCCAACCTCCAGGGCATCTGGAACGAGGCGATGTGGGCGCCGTGGGAGTCCGATTACCACCTGAACATCAACCTCCAAATGAACTACTGGCCCGCGGACCTCTGCAATCTCTCGGAGACCATCGGCCCGCTCTCCGCGTGGCTCGGCGAACTCAGCCAACGCGGCCGGCAATCCGCGGATAGGCTCTATGGCATGCACGGCTGGGTCGCCTTTCACGCAACCAACCCTTTCGGCCGAACGACACCCTCGGGCTCGAACGCCGGGTCGCAGTTTGAGAACGGCGTACTCGATCCGCTGGCGGGCGCGTGGATGGCCTTGACGCTGTGGCGCCACTACACGTTCACGCTGGACGAGGGCTTCCTCGAGCGCGAGGCCTATCCGGTGTTGAGTGGCGCGGCGCAGTTCATCAGGGACTACCTTGTCGAGCACGACGGCCTGCTGGTCATCGTGCCGTCCACATCGCCGGAGAACACGTACATTCATCCGCAGAGCGGGCAGCCGGCTCGGATCACATGGGCTTCGACCTTCCATACGATGATTGTGAAGGCCGTGTTCGGTGCCGTCATTGAAGCGGCGCAGGTGTTGAATAGGGACGAATCCCTTTGCAACGAATTGCGCGTTGCTCTGGACAAGCTGCCACCGATTACGATTGGTGCGGATGGCACCATTCAGGAATGGATAGAGGACTACAAGGAACAAGAGCCGGGACATCGCCACATGTCACATCTCGTCGGTCTGCATCCCTTCGCGTTGATTACGGAGAAGGACACCGCCCTCTTCGACGCGGCGCGGAAGACCATCGAACGCCGCCTGGCACACGGCGGCGGCCACACGGGCTGGAGCCGCGCCTGGATCGTGAACTTCTGGGCGCGTCTCAAGGACGGCGATCAGGCCTGGAGCAACATGCAGGCGCTCCTGGCGAAATCCACGCTGCCGAATCTCTTCGATACGCACCCTCCGTTTCAGATTGACGGGAACTTCGGAGGGACTGCGGGGCTCGCGGAGATGTTGTTGCAGAGCCACGCCGGCGTCGTCGATCTGCTTCCCGCATTGCCCGCGGCCTTGCCCGACGGCCGAGTCACGGGCTTGCGCGCACGGGGAGCGTTCGAAGTCGATATCGCGTGGCGCGATGGCGCGCTGTGCTCGGCAAGGATTACCTCGGATCGGGGCCGGCCGCTACGCATTCGCTACCGCGATGTCGAGCGAGCGTACGAGACCGCCGCCGGGCAGACACTCGATCTGGACGCCAACCTGCGTACGGCAAAGGCCGGATAACCTCCGTTTCGCGCCGGTGGCACTTACCGGCGCCCGCGCGTACCAGAAGGCCACCCGCTCCGGCATTTCGGAACCCTTGTCTTCGAAAGCCGAGAGGCACCATTCGTCTCGTGCGCGTGCGGTGAGCTTCGCAGGCACGTGACGCGGTATCATGTGCGGGGCGATGCATTCGAAAACCGGAGGGGATGAAATGCAATGGCTTGCTTTCGGCGCTCTACTTGGCGGCGCCCTGCTCACGTCTCTTGGAGCGAACGCGGCCGAGGACACAGCGGAGGCCTCCGCGATTACGCCCAACGAGTTCACGGGCTCCGACACGGAACGGATCAACCAGGCTATCGCGGCCGCTGCGGAAACCGGGCAACGAGTGATCATCCCGAAACGCAATCGCGCGGCGGAAGGCCTCCGGAACGTCTGGCTGCTGGATTCCGCCATCCTCGTGCAGAGCGGCACGACGCTCGAACTCGAGAATTGCCACCTGAAACTGTCGGATCGGTGCCGCGACAATTTCATCCGTAGCGGCAACTGCGGCGTGGGTATCAGCGATATCGCGCCGATGTCGGACATTCATATCAAGGGCGTGGGGAGCGTGTTGCTCGAAGGCGCCGATCATCCCAGGGCCACCGGCGATAGCGCTAAGACGCTCGGCGAGCGAACCTACGGCACGGATGCCGGCGCGGCCGGCGAGAGCCAGACCGGCGACTGGCGCAACATCGGCATTTTGTTGGCCTTCGTCGAGCGCTTCAGCATCGAGAACCTGCGCATCAAGGATTCCCACTGTTGGGCCATCTCGCTCGAACGGTGCGCCTTCGGACGGGTGCGCGATATCGATTTCGCCTCGACGGGCCACAAGATGATCGACGGCGTCTCCGAGACCATCCTTAATCAGGACGGCCTGGATTTGCGCCAGGGCTGCCACGATATCACCATCGAGAACATCACCGGCTACACCGGCGACGACCTCGTGGCGTTCACCGACATCCTGCGCGCCGACGGTGTCGCCGGCAGCACCGAATCTACCATGGTCAGCGCGCCTGTCAACCGGGGCGATGGAGCGGACGATATCCGCTACATCACGTTGCGCAACGTGCGAGGATACTGCGCCGGCGGACACCACATCGTCCGATTCCTCAATGCGAGCGGCCTCAAGATCCACGACGTGATCTTCGACGGACTCATCGACACCTCGGGCTCGGCCACGCGATGCCGCGCCGCCCTCAAGATCGGCGACAGCAATCCGAAATGGGGCGGCCCCACACCACTCGGCGACACCTACCGCATCTTGATCAGCAACATCATGAGCCGGTCCGAGCACACGATTCTCATTGCCGGTTCCCTGTCCGAGTCGGTGATCGCCAACGTGATCAAATGCGACGCCCCGGGCGATCCCATCACCTACGAATCAGGTACCGAGAACATCCGGCAGGTCGAAATCTCGAACGTCCGCACCATGAACGCTCCAGCGCCGTGAGCGCGCGTGCGCCGTCTCCCCGCATGCGGAGAGGATGGAGAGGGTGGCCTTCTCGCCACGCCATGGCCAGCCACCTACGAAAGCACCCGACTGACCGAGGGGGATTGCGTGTCGTCACGTGGGTGTTGCAGAATCGCGTGGAGGAGGAGCCTATGAACACCTGGACAAGGAATGCGGTGGTCGCTGTTCTGGTGGTTTCGACTCTCGGGGCGGCGTGCGCCGAAACGGAAGAACATGCGGCGGCACTCAAGCAGTCCGTCGCCCGCCCTTCCGAGCCTGATTTCGCCTATGGGAGAGGGTATGAGTCGGGTGTTACGCATTACCTCAACAACGGCATCTTCTGGTCGATTCTGTCGGAACGGTGGCATCCCGACAAGCGGGACACCGAGGCGGATATCGTGCCACTGGCCGATGGATCCCTCCTGGCGGCCTGGAGCGACTTCTATACGGACGGCTGGCAGGACGACGACCCATGCCGGATCTCCATGCGGCGATCGTCGGACGGGGGCCGCACGTGGGGATCCATCGAGGTTCTCCAGGAACGGATCGGTTCGAACGTCATGAGCGTGAGTCTCCTCCGCACCGCCAAGGGCACGGTGTTGCTCACGTTCGTGGCAAAAGATACCCCCGACGGCACCGTCCACTACGTACGGCGCTCCACCGACGGCGGTAAGGCCTTCGGCGCCCCGATCCTAGCCCGTGCCGGCCACAACCGACGCGTCGCCAACAACGACCGGTTCCTCGAACTCCGCGATCCGGAGGGGCGTCACGGCGACCGCGGGAGAATTGTGCTGGCGTGCCGCGACTATCCCGGCCGGACGGGCGTCATGGTCTACTCAGACGACGACGGCTTGACCTGGCAGGCAGGGAGCAATGTCCCCGTCGTGCCCGAGTGGGGCTCCCAGAACTTCAACGAGCCGGGTATCGTCGAGTTGGACGACGGGCGGCTGTGGATGTACGGTCGAACAACCATGGGATTCCACGCCCAGGCCTGGTCCCTCGATCGCGGTATGACATGGTCTACGCCCGAGCCCATGGCCCTGCGCGGCCCCTGCTCGCCGCTCACGGGTGAACGCATCCCCGACACACCCTACACGACGAAGATGGGCTGGGCCAACGACATCCTGTTCACCTTCCCGAATCATGATTTCGAGGCGTATCCGCGCGACCACACGTATACCGCGCGGACACCGCTCGATGCCGCCATCTCGACGGACGATGCACGGACCTGGACTCGCGTCCGCACCATTGAGGAAGACCCCACCATGCAGTACGGCTACACGAGCATCACCTTCGTGCCGGACGACGCCGTCGGGATGCGGGTGCTGCTCACCACGCACGTGCAGCCCATCCCTACCGCCGTTCACCGACCGCACGACCTCAAGCTCATTTCCATCCCTCTGTCTTGGTTCTACGAAACGGCGGCGGACCCTCGGCGCGGCATCGATTTCGCCGACGAGGCCCGGCACGAACGCTGGGACGCTTCCAACCCGCCGGAAGGACACGCGGAGCGCTAGACGAGGGTGTCCATGGCCTCGCGGAGCCAGGCCAGGCAGACCTTGCTGGCGCCCTCACGGCCTTCGCCGGTGAGGTAATGTCCGTACTTCGCCTGCATGTCCTCCGGAAACCGATCCGGGTTGACATGGGTTTCGAGTGAGACGTAGCCGTCGAACCCATCGTGCCGGAAGGCCTCCAGTTGCTGCGCCCAGCAGCACAAACCTTGGCCCAAGAAGACGTTGGGCCGCGTACCATCTTCCTCGATGATGGCGTCTTTCACATGGACATGAACGAGGTCGTCCTTGACCAATTCGTAGCCATCGGGAAACACCGGCTCGGTGTCGCTGTCGGGATCCTGAACGTGGTTGGCGGGATCCCACAGCGCCTTCACGTTTGGACTCCGCAACAAGTCGAGGAAACAGCGCGTGTGGCCCGCGGTGCCAACGTAACAGGCGGCCTCGTTCTCGAGGCCGAGAATGACGCCCTTCTCTTCGAGGATGGCCGGCACCGGTTCGTAGGCGCGGAGCATGTCGCTCCACGGTTTCTCGCGGCGGCCGTGGCCCCAGAAGGCAAACCCGCGCACCAGCGAACAGCCAAGTTCAAGGCCGATGTCCGCGCACCGGCGCAGGATGTCCATATGGCGTGCTACCTGGTCAGGCTGATCCAATTCGCACTTGCCGAAGGGCGATCCCATGCTGGCCACCTTCAGGCCGTGATCGGCCACGATCCTCTTGATATCCGCCACCTGCGCGTCGGAGAGGTCTTGGCATCCCGTATGCCAAACGCCACGGATCTCGACACCCTCGGCACCGAATTCCTCGAGGACGGCGCAGGCCCTGTCGAGATCGTGGGAGATTTCATCCGTAAACGCCGCAAGTCTGAACATGGCGAGATTCCTCTGGCCCGGGAGGCCGGTTGCTTTCGAGAGAGTAGCGGATTGCATGTCGGCACGCAAGCGCGACGCGCGGCCGAACGCCGAACAGTTCATCTTCATCTCGTCAATCTGCTACCACGGCGTCCTCGAACAGCGCGGTGCCGAGTTCATGCCGCGATTCCTGCCCTTCGACGAGACGCATCCCGCGCTCTCCGTAAACTACTACGGCGGCGGCAAAGCCCAGGCCGAACACCGGTGCCGCATGTATGTCCGCCGATACGGAAAGCCCGTCGTCGCGTTCCGGCCGGCCTGGATTGTCCCGACGGACCAGGAAGATATCCTCGAGCCGAGGCCCGCGCCCGATCATCCGGCGCTGCTCGACTACGTCGCGTGCACGGATCTCGTCGACGCCATTGCCCGCGCCCTCGATTACAGCCCCCCGGACGGATTCGACCGGTTCCTCGCCCACGCGCCCGACCAACGGTCGAGCACGCCCACCCTCGAACTCCTCGATACGCATTTCCGAGGCGTCCCTGCCGACCGCGAGAAACTCGCCAGCCACGGCGGATTCGCCGCCTTCGTCGACTGCACCCATGCCCACGACGCCCTCGGCTGGCAGCCCCGCCTTCGCCGCCCCACCGCGTGAAGGCGAGACAACAGCGCGGATGTTGGCGCGCGATGATCGTGCGCTGGCTTGAGTTTGGCGATGCCAGGAAGACCGCGCAGAACAAGTCTGCGCCAACTCACCACGGTCTTCTCCACCGTCGTTCCCACGGTCTCCGTGGGAATGCATGCGTTTCCGGGGACGTGGTAGGACCGAAATCATTTCCGCCCCACCGGCCGCGCAAGCTCGATTCCCCCGTTCCCGACCGCGTCGGTCATTCCGTCGTGTTCGTGGTGGCCGTGGCGGTTCAGTCCGCAATCCGAGCCACGACGAACACAACGAACACAACGCCGGCGGGAACGCTCGCCTGACACGAGATCATGGCCAAAGAGTGCTATTATGGGTGCCAAACGGATTACCGGGGAGCATAGCCCATCACCCGATTTCCTCGGCAGTGCCGGGTTCCCAAAGAGCCGAGAACTGCATGAAAGGTCCGGAGATGCGCAAACAGAGTGTCAGTCGACGTGATTTCTTCAGGAGCGGACTTGCCGCGTCGGCCGCATTAGGCTTTCCGATGATAGTCCCCAGCACGGCTCTTGGCGCGGATGCTCCAGGCAACCGTGTAAACGTGGGCCTAATCGGCTGCGGCAACATCGGCCATTATCACAAGAATTGGCTCATTCAATGGGATGACGTCCGCATTGTGGCGGTGTGCGATGCGTATGCAAGCCGCCGCATGGCCATGGCCGAAGAACTCAACGCGAAGTATGGACCCGATACGGTCAAGGTCTATGACGATTTTCGTGAAGTGATTTCAAGCTCGGACGTGGATGCCATTTGCATTGGCGCGCATGACAATTGGCATACGCCGATGGCGATTGCGGCGGCGCGGGCCGGCAAAGACGTCTATTGCCAGAAACCGCTTTCCCTGGACTTGCAGCAGACCAAGCTACTGAGAAGCGCCGTGAATGATAACACGCGCATATTTCAGTTCGGAACTCAGTACCGGTCGGAGTCGTTGTTCCCCAAGATGGTTGAATTGGTACGAAACGGATACGTCGGGGAACTGAAACGGATTGACGTCTGGTGCCGTAGCGTGCGCCACAATACGGATCAATACCGTGTTCCGCCCTACGGCTCGACCGAGGAGGTTCCGGTGCCCGAGGATCTCGATTTCGACGCCTGGCAAGGCCCTTCGCCCATGGTCCCGTACACGGTGGACCGGTGCACACCTTGGGGCGGATATCATTGCCCGGAGACGTCGTTGGGATTTGTGGCCGGCTGCGCCATCCACCCGCTGGGAGTCGCACAGTGGGGCAACAAAACCGACCACACCAGCCCGGTGCGTTACGAGGGAACCGGAAGCGTGCCAACGGAGGGCATCTACCGGACGCTCGAGCGCTGGGATGTCATGTGCGATTACGAAAACGGCGTGAAACTTCGCATGATGGACATGGATACGGCCAAGCCTGTCGTCATGGAGTACTACCCGCAACAATGGCATGATGGCGACGGCGTCGTCTTTCACGGAACCGAGGGATGGATCGGCGATTTCAATATGGGGTCGTTCTTCGCCAGCGACCAGAGACTGTGGAAACAGGAACTCAAGCCAAGCGACGAACGGGTGTACGAATCCAAGGGACATGTCCGCAACTTCATCGATTGCGTCAAATCTCGGAAAGAAACCGTATGCCCAGTGGAGATGGCGATTCGCTGCGACACCATCGCGCACATGACCAACGTTGCCGCGCAGACCAAGAGAGTCATCACCTGGGATCCCAAAACCGAGCAGATCGTCGGTGACGCGGAAGCCGCCAAGATGATCACTCGGCCCTATCGTGAAGAATGGCGGATCTGGTAGGTCGGACTTCGTAGCCGTCCGGCGAACACGACATCTTCAACGGATTCTGAGGGGACGGGGAATCGGACATGCTCTCTTCGCTTTGGATCGTTGGCATCATAATGCACGGTCCAGCGCAGACACCCACCGACATCTCGCTGGCGGGTTTAGGGCGGGATTTAGGGGGATTTTGGGGATACCTTAGTTGATTCTCTTCTGATGGTGTCTTAGGTCCGGGCTCACGCTTGCGGAGAAAACGCCCAAGCTGGTTCTCCAGGCGTTCGAGAAAGCCCTGTCCGCCCAATGGACGGCCCGTACGTTCGTGACGCCGTAGGGCGGTCGATTCCCCTTCGCCTACCTACGCGACGTGGCGAAGGCCAGAACGCGGATGCGATCCCGCGCCCCTCGCTACACGGTCTCGTCCCCAACCGAGGCAATCCAGTCACGCGTGAATTCGACCGTCTCCAACTCGATATCGCACACGTTACTCGCGAGGAAGATCATGCCCTCAATCCGGCCCTCACGCATCCATGCTCGCCCAAGCGCGCATTGCTTCTTCATCAAGTCCAGCGGCATCGGCGCACGGTTGCCGTAGTCCCAAAGGTAGCAGCCGAGAAGTTTGCCCTGTTTCGGCGCAACGCGCTCCAACCGATCGAGATTGCCTTCGAGGGCGTCAAGATCCTCCGATTTCCAGGTCCAGAACGTGACCTTGTCGCAGTAGTCCAGGTGCGACTGGATCGGTAGATCCAGTTGGTGCTGATAAAGCACCACGTAGAGGTCGCGCTTGACGGAATCGACGGTGAGCTGAGAGCGGAGTTCGCGAAGCTGTTCGGGGGCGAGTGCGCCTCGGCCGTCGCCTTGGAAGAAGTCGTCCATGACGAACCCGACGATGTTCGGAAACCGACGCGCCAAGTCGAGCACGTGCGTCCGTTCTTCTTCACTGGTCTCGGCGCTCGCACCTGTCAGCGACCATACGACCCGCTTCAACGGTCGAAACGATATGGCGTAGGAATCGAAGGGCATGGCAGGTTCGCTCTGGTATCGGATCATGAGGAGGTTGGGCACGCCGAGGTAGAACGCGCCTTCGGCCGGCGTCATGCGCGATGGCCGAGGCAGGTTCCACTCCTTATTATGAGCGCCCGCCGCATGCGTCCAGATCCACAGCTTGTCGCGCACCGTTTGCTCGGTCGCGTTCGCGGGGCGCGCGGCTACTGCGGCGCTGGACGCGGTCGCGGCCGCTACAACGCTGGTCATCTTGAGAAACCCCCTCCGGCTTGACGATGATGATTCCATTCTATTGCTCCCAAACGAGTCTTCAGGAACCGTGGTAGGCTCTCCTCGCTCTACGCGGTCGGAGCGAGGCTGGGCGATCCGGGTTTCTGGTACGGCTTCAGGGCCTCGAACCGGTACTCGATCTCGGCGATTTCCTCCTCGCTCAGCTCCAATTTGGACAAGATGGGCGCGTCGGGAACGGTTCCGTCGGGCCCGTAGCTCCGCGAGATCATGTTCCGAAACACGCCGCGCTTCTTCCAGAGATACAACTGGATGCCGCGCAAGGAGTCGCCGGGATGCGTCGTACTGAGGTTCGTCATGAGGAGGAACTTGCTGTACGCGTCCCTCATGGCTGCGGGATCCGCTCCGCTCCGGTGCAGTTCCCAGATGCGGGTGAGGACATCCGCGTATATCGCGCGCTCGGTGATGAGGCCTTCGGCGCCAAGGCGCAACTCGTAGAGCCAGCCGAGGCCGCCACGGGCGCCGAACACGCGCCGGATCGGCGGCCGCGCCGCGAGCAAGGTGCGCATACGAAAGATGACCGCGCCCGCTTCCTCTTTGACATAGCCGAAGTTCGCGAAGTCCTTGCCGAGCTCGATCAGCAGTTCCGGCGAGGGGACCGGACCCTTGTACGCGACGCCGCCGGTGGTCTGGAGAATGACGGGCCGCTTCGTGACGGCGGCGAGCGCATGCCAGTACTGGCGCAGGTCATCTTCCGTCGTGCCCGAGTCCGGCGGACGCGAGATGATCGCCGTCGGCGCCAACTTCTCGGCGTGCTCTGCGAATGCGAGCATCTCGGCCGTGTCCTTGCCCTGTACGCCGAGGCAGAGCCCTGTGCGGAGGCTACGAGAGGCTTCGGCCAACACCTCCATGCCCTCGAGCTTCTCCTCGGTGGTCAGCAGATCGACACTGTCCCCGGACTGCGGCCAGATCATGCCCGGGCACCCACACCAATCGACATAGCGCGCCTCGTTGGCGAGCACCTCGAAGTCCACGGCACCCGCTTCGGTGAAGGGCGTCGACAGAATCAGGAACGGCCCTTGGACCCTCGGATCCACGTCGCCCGTGTCGGCCGGCGGGGCCGTGGCGTCCTGGGGTTCCTGTGCGCTCGCCCCGGCGACGACGCCCGACACGCCGGCCACCGTCAGCCCGATCATCTGCCTCCTCGTCATGTGCCTATCTCCCGACATGAAGTACCTCCGCTGGTAAGGGATGGGGAACACGCGTTCCTATCCGAAGTCTAGCGCGTTGACCAGGAATGCGCAAGGCTACGGCAAGGCCAATGGGTGATCTCGCGGCCCCCACAACTCGCCTGCCTTCATGACGGCGGGCAAAACTGATAGGATAGAGGCAGACAGTGAATCTGGTGCGCTTGCGGCCGGGTGTTGGGCCACAGTGCACTATGAAGATCGGGAACCGCATGCCAAAGCATGTAAGGAGCGACTACCCATGAAGAGGATGACGACGTGTTGTCTGTTGGGATTGTCACTGATGGTTGGGGCCTATGCGGCCTCTGGCGACGAACCGCTGACGCATCCCGAATCGACGGCGGATTGGGAAGACCTGTTCGCGCCGGATCTCTCGAATGCCGATTACCCGAAAGGTGTGTGGAGCTTCGAGAATGGCGAATTGACCGCGACGGAAGATCAGGCCATTTGGACCAAGGCGGATTTCGAGAATTGCATCATCGATCTCGAATTCAGGAATGCGCCGGCGACGAACAGCGGCATCTTCCTCTATTGCAGCGACATGGACAAGTGGGTCACGAGCTGCATCGAAGTGCAAATCCTCGACGATTATGCGGACAAGTGGGCCGACGTTGCGGCGACATGGCGTTGTGGCGGGATCTTCGGGCGGCTGGCCCCCGAGAAACAGGCCGTCAAGCACGCGGGAGAATGGAACCGGTGCACGATCCGTTGCCTGGGCAAACAGGTTGACGTCGTGCTAAACGGTGAGCATGTCGCTTCGATGGATATGAACAAGTGGACTTCCGGCAAGACCAATCCGGACGGTTCCGAAGTACCTCCGTGGTTGGGCGGTCCGCTGAATGACAAAGCGACGAAAGGCCGAATCGGCCTGCAAGGTAAGCACGCCGACGCCCCGATCTGCTTTCGCAACCTGAAGGTCAAACGGCTCTAGTTCTCTCGCCGAGATGTGGGGCCTTCTCCTTCTGACAGCCCACCGGGTCAAGGGATTGGAGTTTGACCATGTGGCCGTGCTTGATGGCACGTGGGATGAACAGGATGCCGGAGAAGACCCGGACGCGGCGTGCCGACTCCTCTATGTCGCCATGACTCGCGCGCGTAAGACATTAACCCTCGCCAGAATGAACGGCCGGAATAGGTTTCTTGATCGATTGCTCGATCTGCCGTCGACCTTCCGACGCGACGCGCCTAGGGCCAGCGGCCTCGCGGCCGACTTGGACCATCGCTACGAGATTCTGACGCCCGGGGACGTGGACCTGGGCTTTGCCGGTAGGGTCTCGCCAAACGCCCCGGTCCATCAAGTGCTTGGCGGACTCCAGCCCGGCGACTCACTCGAATTCGCGCGGAGGAATGACCGTTGGTTCCTCAAGAAAGGAGGCCAACCTATTGGCCGCCTCGCGAGCGGTTATACCCCGCCTCAGGAAATGCGCTGCATCGATGCTCGTGTACATGCAGTACTGGTCCGGTTCCGCCACGACGGCGAGCAGTCCTATGCCGACTCAGTGCGTTGCGATCGCTGGGAGGTCGTTCTCCCAGAACTCGTCTTTGCTCCCAACTCTGGGCAAACGTGAGTATCGATTTCGGTGGCCAATCGGGGCGTAGGTCGCGACAACACCGTCTTGGACGAGAGCTTCGTGCCACTGAACGAAGGAGCCTTTCGACGCCAGGAGCCCCTCGCCGTCATCATCGCCAGGGACGAACGCGATGCCCCATAGTCCGAATCCCTCCAATCCACGGCATGCGCCCGATGGAGACCCGCGTCGCCATGCCCCGACGTTGCCTCCCAGCGATTCCACCGCCATCGTCATCCTCGTTCTTCGACCAATCAGGGCGTAGCGTTGGGCTCCTCGATGACGAGGAAGCGTTTGACGCCCAGCGCGCCTTCGCTCTCGACGAAGATGGCGTAGTATCCTGGCAAGGCGTCGACCGGGATTTGGAGGATGGTCTGGCCGGGAACGGCGACGTCGGGCGTTGGGACGTCGAGGCCGTGTGCCGTGATGTGGACGGAGCGCGGTGGAGCGGCGGAGTCCGATTGCGGCGAGATGAGTCCAATCTGGAAGGAAACAGTGTCTCCCGGCCGCCGGGCCGGCAACGGATCGAATCCGATGATCTGGGGGCCGCCGACGCGGCGCAGGATGATCAGCGCCCAGTTGGTCTCGAGGCGGACGCGCGCGTCGGCGCCGTCGCGCTCCATGGCTAGCGGGGCCCAGGTCAGCGTCTCGACATCGCAGTAGACGGCATCCTCGACCAGCGATCCGAGGTCCTCGAATGTCAACGTGTACGCGGCGTGCGTGTCGGAAATGGTGGTACCGCGCGGCCACACCAAGGGATCCTGACACGCCGGGCGCGCCGCCACAACGGCCCAATACCCATCGCCTTCGAACCGGCGGCTGACAATCTCCGGATCGGAGGACGTGGGATCCACATCGGCGACATCGCCCCAGATCAGCGCTTCGTGGGCCGTAGCCTCGGCGAGCATCCAGTTCCAGTCAAGCCCTTCGGCCTTGGTGCCGCCGCATCCGCCTCCGGCGAATCCGGCCAGGGATCCCCACAAAGCGCCCGACGCGTAGACGTACGGCCGAAAGGGCCCGACGGCCAGGCGCATCATGGACAAGTCGCGCGGACACCGGCTGGTGAGCGCGCCATGAAACCACTGGCCGAACCAGTCGGCCGAACCCTCCGTGAGGAGGAGGACATCGGGATTGACCTGGATGGCCGCGGCGCGCACCTTGGCCAGGAGTTGCTTTATCCATTCGTTGTATCCGAAAGGACTCTCGTGATGGTGCTCGGGGTTGTAGCAGGGAAGGTAGTAGAAGCCGAGCGAATCCAGACGCACGCCGTCCGCCCCAGTCTCGCGTAGCAACCGCGCGACGGACTCGGCGAGGTGGTCTTGCCACTCGACGCAGCCGGGACACATGTGCGCGAAGCCCTGATTCACGTAGGGCCCGGTGCGGGTGCCGTCCTTCTGCATCACGGCCCAGCGCTCGGCCTTGCCGGTCTTGGCAAGATCGCTTTCCCGGCTGACGATGTACCCTTCGACATACAGGGTCGTGTGGAGGCCAAGCCGCCGCGAGCCCGCGATGCCATCGCGCATGGCCTCCGCGCCGCCCATATCCTCGCGCACGATATTGTCGCCATCGGTGTGCACCCCGGGAATCATGCAGCGGTGGCTGTAGAACGCATATTCCCAGTTGTCGAGCGGCGATAGGATGCGGGCTCGAGGCAGCTCGCGGAACGTTTCCAAGGCATACTGGCCCACGTAATCGGACGCGATGCCCGCGCCGCCCTTCTTGAAATGCCGGCCCACGAGACCGTTCGATGCCCGGAACCATGCCGGCGGCTCGACTTCCGCATAGGCCGTCTCGTACCACGCGCGATAGTGACGGGCCGCTGGACGCCAGTCACCTTGGTACACGACGATGCGCGCGGGCGGCAGATCGAGTGTCTCGCCAGGCGCGATCCGTGAAGGCGGGAAATGGTGCAGCGCGATGGATGGCTCGCGCAAGACAAGGCGTTTTGGATGGACATCGGGATCCATGAAGATCACGGCGAGGGCGCTGTGGCTCGCCGGGTCGAAGATCGCATGCCATTGCATGGACATCTGATTGCTCTCGCCTAGAACGCCGCCGGCCCGTTCCCATGCCGGCACCGTCACGCCGCCCTGATCCATGGCGGTGGCCAGGTTCGTGGCAGCGTCCGGCCCGAGCCGCACGCCGTCGAGGTACGGAAAGCACGACAACACCTCGCGCGTCGCGTCGCCGAGGTTGGTGATCCGCAGCGACCAGTCGGACACGCCAGGAGAACCCGCCCATCGGACTCGGAGGCCAATATCGAGACCGCCACCGCGATAGCGCAAGGTGATGCCGCCATCTTCGTTGGCCTCCAAGAGTTCGCAGCGCTCCGGCGTCAGCAAGGTACGGGTTATAGATTCCGGCTCAGCGAAAACCAACTGAAACTGCTCGTTGAGGCCGATCTCGAACTCCTCGGTGAGATCCGCGCCGATCCGGAACGGCATCGCGTCGGTGCGCCCGCCTTTCAGACATGCGTCGCCGGTGATGCGATTGACGATGCCTCGAAGGCCGCCGGTAGCACGGTCAAACTCGATTCGACACGCGTTGTCCTGCATCGCCATCACGTCGGACTCCTCCTCAGTGTCCGCACGACTCGAACACGCGACCAGCGCGAGCGCACACATCAGTACAACCGATAGAGCGAGTGTCCTTTGTCTAACCACAATGTCGACACCTCGAATGCCTGAGGCCAACGGCCGCGCCATCGCGCGCGGCCAAGTCGATACTACCACACAGGACCGCAACAAAGCGGGTGCTAACGACGATCACCCAATGCAAGAACCCTTCGTCCGTCATCGCGAGCGAAGCGAAGCAATCTCCCCTAGAAATGGGCACGCCATATGTTTCAGATTGCTTCGCTTCGCTCACAAGGACGAGATAGACGTCACAAGGACGAGACGGACACTCGCATTGCCTGCCGCGGCGATCAATAGCGGACGAGAGGGATGGTCGTCGAGAAGCCGCTGTTTCTCTTCCCGTTGGCCGACGCATAGCGGGCCAGACACTCGGAGCACCTTCAGGCGCGTCACCTTCAGGCGCGTCTTGATTCCGCAACATGAATGCATCCATGCTACACGCTGGATGGGCCTATGGCGCGGCGTGTACGCGCGAAGACGGGCCCCGGGGAGTGCACATCCATGACCAGTCGCGAACGCGTGGAGGCCGCCCTTCGCCATGAGGAGCCGGACCGCACGCCGGTGTTCGAGTACGTGCTCCTGTCGCCGGTGGCCGACGCGTTGCTGGGAAGGCCCTACGCCGTCGACGCCAGCCATTGGCCTGCCGTGCTCGATGCCCTGGGCTGGGAACGCGCCGTTCGGCAGCAAGCCATCGATTCCCTCGACCTCGCGTGCCTCCTCGGCCATGACATGATGTACGTGTGTCCGAATCCCATGCCGGCGCGACCCCGGATCGGCATCGAGGCGCCCCCCGCCGAGATCATCGACGATCCGGTGGCTGCCCTTATCAAACGAAACGAGGACGCGCGCGCGACGCCGGCCGCGCCGCCCGATGAGAGCCTGCTGATCTACGCGTTCCTCGCCGAGGAAATGGCCCGTCGCGGCGTGGACTTGCCGGTTCTTGCGCCGGCCTACGCTCACGGCGTCTGGACGGATGTGGATCTGATGCAGACGATGCTCATCGCACCCGACGTGGCCCATGACCACTTCGAACTGGCGACGCGGACGGCCTTCGGCCGGATCGACAAGTACGTGGCGCTCGGCGTGGATCAGATCGGCGTCGGCGGAGACTTCGCGGGAACGCGGCCCCTGATCGCGCCGGAGAGCTACCGGGCGTTCATCATGCCCGAGGTGCGCGCGTGCTCGCGGCGCGTTCACGAGGCCGGCCGCTGGGCCGTGAACGCGAGCGACGGCGATCTCTGGTCGGTGATCGACGATTTTCTGATCGGCTGTGAGGTGGATGGTTACCTCGAAATCGACCTCTTCGCCGGCATGGACTTGGCGCGGCTGAAACAGGCCTACGGCGGCCGCATCGCGCTCTACGGCAATCTCGACTGCGGCAACATGCTCACCTTCGGCACGCCCGATGAGATTCGCCAGGCTACCATCCGGTGCCTCGAGGCGGGCCAAGGCGCCGGCGGCCACATCCTATGCGCCAGCAACGCCATCACGGCCAGCGTGTCCGTTGACAACTACCTGGCCGTGGTTCACGCGTACCGCGACTACTTCGGCCTGCCGCGGATCGTCTTACCGTGAAGCGGCGAAGGAGGGAAAGGACATGGGGAACCATTCGAACGCCAAGGCGCGGCGCGCCCGGCTTGTCGAGATGCTCTACGACCTGATCGCCGAGATTGTGGCGGCGATCATTTTGGGAATCGTGGGGTGCGCCATTGTGCTCTACGGCCTCACACGCTATGGCCCGCCGATTTACGGAGAAGAACTCGGATATGCGCTCATGCTGATCCCGATCTTCGGCTTCTTCGTGGGTTTGGTGATTCTCGTTGGATACCGGCGTGAGATGAAGAGAGGCAAGGGCACCCTCGCCGAGACCAAGGAACGCAGCAAGCGATACGTCCGGAAGTAGTCCGTTCCGCGTAGCCCGAAACGGATGAACGGGAACGGCCTTCGAGCCCATGAACCAAGGAACGATGACTCTGCCGCGTCGAATGCCAGGGCACGGTTGGACGCACCATCGAGGAAGAAAAGCGTGGTTCCGGAGACCGCACATCACCGTAAGAACCAGATTCAAGGGCAATGGAAACCGCCACGGGTCGAGGTTTGGCCGATAGGCGCTACGCGCTATACTTGACATGCGCGGGCGGACTCACGCGTGCCGGGAATCAGGAGGGAGATCATGATCACCAGACCCCTAACCGTCGTTGCGCCACTCGTGGCGCTGCTAGCCGCGTCATTGGGTGCGGCCGCCGTCGTGCCGCTCGTGCAGGTGGGCAAAGGCCCGGCGCCGACGGTCGACGGGCAACTCGATGAACCGATCTGGCAGTCGTGCGCGCAGTTGTTTCCATTCATTCAGATGGACGCGGCGCGCACGGCCCAGACACCGACGAGGGCCTGGGTGTTCTACGATGATGCCGCCCTTTACATGGCGTTCCGTTGCGATGAGCCGGCGATGGACCAGCTCGCAGCCGAGTGCACGATGCATGACGACAGTCTCTGGCGCGACGACTGCGTCGAGATCATGCTGCAGCGTCCGGGCGACGACGCCTTCGCCCAGGTCATCGTCAACACGAACGGCGCAACGTATGACGCGCGCGACGAGTTGCACAGTTGGGAGCCGGCGATCGAGGCGGCGGTGTCAAAGGGCGACGATGCGTGGATCGTCGAATTGAGCGTGCCATGGGCGGATCTCGGCGCCCCTCCGGCGCCGGACTCGGTGTGGCGCGGGAACTTCTGTCGCGAACGGAAGGTCGAGAGTGAATTGTCGAGCTGGAGCGCGAGCGCTGGCCAATTTGTCAATCCGGTGCACTTCGGCGAGTTGCGCTTCTCCGAGCGCGCGGTTCGCCTCGAGGCGTTGGCGTTCACCGCGCCGCTCCCGGGTGCGAACGGGGTGACGGTCGACCTGGCGCTGCCGGAGTCGGTGAGTGCCGATCTTCACGTAACCGGCGCGGCGTCGAGACCCGTGGCGGCCAGCGCCATGGACATCGTGTTTCCGCTGGGCGTAACCGCCGAGCCGACTGTGCTCGAGGCGCGCACCGGTGATGGGCCGGTTTGGCGTGCGGCGATGCCGTCGGTGATCACGCCGCCACCCCAGCTCGAGCGTCTTGAGCGCAGCATCGCCGCATTCGATGAATTCAGAGGCCGGTTGGCCTCCAGCAGTCCGCTCCTAGACGCGGTCAAGACGGCGTTGACGCCGGCGGTCGGGGCGGCGGCCGCGCTACGCCAAGCCATCGAGCGTAGCCTAGCCGAGCACGCGCCGATGGATCCCGACGAGTACCTTCGGCTGAACGATGAGGCTGGAGGCCAGGCGCGCGCGCTCGGCCTGTTGTGGTGGCCGGTATGGACGAAGAACCATTGGGAGGACGTGAAGCGCGATGAAATGCCGCCCAGTCTTGTCGACCTCGGCGGCATTACCCTCGCCCCACTCGTGAACGAATACGAATCGTCGAGCTTCATCATCACCAACCTGGATCGTGAGGCGTTGCGGCTCCGCATCACCGCGTCCGATATGACCTGGTTTCCCGAACCGGACGCGCCCCGCCGGGACTTGCTGGCCAACGGGAACCTGGACAGCGACGAGAACCATGATGGCACTCCGGACGCGTGGAGCTTTGTTTCGGGCGATCGCGCGGCGTGCCAGTTGGTCGAGGAACCCAACCGCGGGCGCGTCGCGGCGATCGCCGGCTCGGCATCGGGCGGCAAGCTCACCGTGCGACAGGATGTCGCCCTCGAGGGTGGCCGAGCGTACATGCTCGAATTCCGCGCGCGTTCGGAGCGCGCCACGGCCACCGTTCGCGTGGGTGTTATCAACAGCGGCTGGACTTGGTCGCGTTTCTCGACACCGCTCTCCGGATCGAGCGATTGGAGCACCGTCCGCGTGCCCGTTACGCCCCCGGAGAGTCCGACCTATCAGGTGGTGATCTGGATGGCCTCGGGCGGTTCGGGCACCGTCTGGCTGGATGACATCGCCCTGTACGAAGGCGGTGTATCCTCACGGACGTTCGCCGGAACGGCCCCGGAGTTGCTCGTGGCCGATTGGCAGGAGTTGCGAGGCGGATCGGTGGTGGCGGATCCCTTGATCCCGCTAAATCGGGCCGGCCGGCTGGACGTGCCCCCCGGCGAGAGCCGGCAGATCTGGATGACGCTACCGCGGCGCGACATGCCCCCGGGCGAATATGCGTGCGGCATCACGGCGCAGCCATTGGCGACGGTGGCGCTCGAGGGCGCCCCGCCCGGTAAGCGAATCACGCTACATGTCGACGTGCAGCCGCTTCACATGCCCACGCATCCCGACTTCGCCGTGTACAATTGGGACTATGCTTTGAACGGTGGCCACGATCTCGGAGCGTCCTACGTCCAGGATCTCGCCGAGCACAAGGTCACATGCTTCCTCGTCGCCACCGGTATGGGACTGCCGGCCTTCGACGACCAGGGCCGTCCGCTGGGCGCACTGGACTTGGCCACGCGCGACTACGAGATCCGCGTCAAGCGGGTGTACGCGCGCGAGGCCGGCGGCCAGATCCTCTTCTCATACGGCATCGTCCGCGATTTCGACCGAACGGTCCACAAACGGTACGGCTGGGAATTCATGAGCGAGCCGTGGATCACCGCGTTCCGCTGGGCGTATGCCCAATGGATCGACCACGTGAAGGCCCTGGGCCTGGACTATGATGATTTCTGTGTGCAGGTGTGGGATGAGGCCACGGGGCCGGAAGCCCGGCGCGTGGTCGAGTGCGGCCCGCTGCTCCGCGAGGTCGATCCACGCGTCCGCCTCGTGATGGATGGCGCGCAGAACGTCGACGAAGTACGTGCGATGGATCCCTACATCGACGTGTGGATACCCCACTTGACCCAACTCGAGAATCCGCAAAACGGGCCGGCTTTGCTCAAAACGTACAAGGGCCTCGGCAAGCCGGTGTACACCTACACGTGCTCGGTACAGATGAAGGCGTTATCGCCGTACACCTATCACCGGCTCAAGCCGTGGCAGGCCGCCCGGCTCGGCCTCAACGGCGTCTTCTACTGGGACTACAACTCGTGGCGCGGCGATCCCTGGAACGATTTCGACGGCGAGATCGCGGATTGCGGCGTGGTATACACGGGCGTCGACGGGCCGATCACGTCGCGCCGTTGGGAGGCCTCGCGCGAGGGTATCGAGGACTGGCAAATCATGGGCTTGCTCGAGGGCCTGGCCGCCAGCGATGAGGCATCGGCCGCCGAGGCCAAGACGATCGTCGACGAGGCCCTCGAAACGGTGCTCGCGCGCAAGAACGAGCCCGATCTCGCGGATCGTTACCGCGCCACGCTCGTCGAGGCGGCGGTGACCTTGGGCCAGGCCCGGCCCCTCGAAATCATTGCGCCCGTCGAATCGCTGCAGGACGGCGCCCTGCACCTATCCTTCACGACCACCTGGCCCGCGCAAGGACAGGTGCTGTTTCGCATCCAAGGCGAGCGCGAATGGAACCGCGCCGACGTGGCCGAAGAGACGATGCACAAGGTTGCGATCCCATTGCCGCCGCACGCCGAGGCCGACTGGGTACTCGTCCTCTGGGATTCCCTCGGCCGCGTGGCCAGCGCCGCGCACCGGATCGGGTAACGTTCCACTACGCGATCACGGGCGCTGCAACGCGGGATGGTCGAGAATGTCCAGCATGCCGCGCACGTCTCGATGGGGCGAGATATAGTCGGCGACGTCCTTGAGGGCATCGCAGGCATTGGCCGGACAGGCGAAGAAACCCACCGCCTCGCGCAACGGCAGATCGCCCACGCTATCGCCGATGCCAACGACCTCGTCGCGCGTCGCGTCGAGTTCCCCGAGCAGGGCACTCAGCGTGGCGCCCTTATTGACGCCCGCCAACGAAACGTTGAGGTAGTAGACACTGATGTCGAGGACGAACTCGGGCCCGCCGCGCTCGGCGATGAAGGTCTCGACGCGCTGCTTAATCGGTTCAAGGGCCTCGGGGCGCGGCGAGTACACGGACACCTGGGCGTGTTTCCCAAATTGCAGCAGCACCTCCGGCGCCGAAGGCAGGATCTCGGTCTCGAGGAAGCCGCGCACGGCCTGCACACCGAGGATCTTCTCGGGCGTCACGCCGGGGCCATACCGCGACCAGTTATCGTGAAGCGAGTAGAGCACGGCGCCGTTCTCACAGATCATGGTGGCGCGAATATCGAGCGCCTTGGCCAACACCTCGAGATAAGGCTGCGGCCGTCCCGAGCATAGGGTAAGCGGCAGTTGCGGCCCTCGGCCGTCGGCATTCCGCCGCACGCGCCGCGCGAATTCGCCAAAGGCCTCCAGATCCCACGCCACGGACTCCTCCGGGCTCAAACAGCCGTCGATGTCCGAGATAATCCACTTCATCGCCATGCACACGCCTCCGTATCAGCTCCGCGCACGGCATCGAGCCGTGCCAACAAGTCCGCAAAGGTACCCCATTCCAGGGCCTGGGCACGCACATAATCGAAGGTCATGTCGATCATCGCCATGGCCGGGTCGAAGGCGTGCAGGCTCCACGGATGCCAGACGAAACTCACCTGCGGCATGCCGTCCGCAATACCGCGATCGAGAAACGGCTTGCCGTTGTAACGGAACTCCTCTTCCGGTGTCTTGACGTAGTCCGTCGGCACGGCCTCGGGCATCGGTTGCGGAAACAGGAGGAGGAGCACGGGCCCAATCTTGTTATTGCCTTTCAGCAGGTTTTCATGCCAGCCGCACGGCGGAAGCTCCCACATCTTCGGAAATCCCTGCTCGGCGTAAGTGAAGGGACGCGTCAGCGGCGCCGGCAATGAGTAATCCGGGCCCCACGCCACCGAACTCACGTAGCGGTAACCGGCCTCACTCAGCACCCGCAGGGCCTCGGGCGCCGTCGTGAGGCCGTCGGGAGCACTCACCGGCGGACGAAACCCAATGACGGCACGCCCGAAAACATCCTCGATGCGCTTCTTGCTCTCGACGAGCTCGCGGCCATAGCGCTCGACAGGACCCGCCTTGCCGTACCGCGGCGTATCCACGAGCGGCATGTGGGTGTACGTGTGGCACGCCACCTCGAAGAGGGGATTGTCGCCGAGAAGGGCCTTGTACTCGGCCTCATGTTCGTCGAGTAGCCGCGCGACGAGGAAGAAGGTGGCAGGCATGGCCCACTTCTCATGAACCTTCACGATCTCCCGGACGCCCTCGAGGCAGCCCGGTCCTTCGGTATCGTACGCGGCAATGTACATCGTCATGGTGTGTCTCGCTTTCCGATTCGCGTCTCGTCGGCGTGGAGTGTAACCCCTTGGGAACATCGTGTAAAGGTCCCGACCAACGAGATTTGTCGGAGAGTCCCGGATGGTTCATAATGGACGCCGGCGAAACGAACCTCCGCACTCTATGGGTGGCGCGCACAGGAGAGGATACACGATGGAGACGAACCGAATCACTCGACGCACGGCCGTCGGCATGGTGGCCGGGGCAGCGGGCGCAGCCTTGATGAGCAGCGGCCGTGCCGCCGCGGAAGAGACGCTATTGAAAGGCCATCTCAAGCAGTCCGTATGCAAGTGGTGCTACCAGATGAGTCTCGACGACTTGTGCATGCACGCGGCCGCGATCGGATTGAAGGGCATCGACTTGCTGAATCCCGATGAGTGGCCCGTGGCCAAAGCCCACGGCCTGATCTGCGCCATGGCCAACGGCCCGAGCGGCATCGCCCGAGGCTGGAACCGGCCGCAAGATCACGACACGCTGGTGGCGAAGTCCGAAGAGCTCCTGCCCAAGGTGGCCGAGGCTGGGCTGCCGAACATGATCGTCTTGTCCGGCAATCGCGACGGACTGCCGGACGACGAAGGTGTCCGAAACTGCGCCAAGGGGCTCAAACGGATCATGCCACTCGCCGAGAAGCTCGGCGTGACGGTCTGCATGGAACTCCTGAACAGCAAGCGCGATCACAAGGATTACCAATGCGATCACACGGCATGGGGTGTTGAGCTGGTCAAGCAAATCGGATCGGATCGGTTCAAGTTGCTTTACGACATCTACCACATGCAGCTCATGGAAGGCGATATCATCGCCACTATCCAGGAGAACATCCAGTATATCGGCCACTTCCATACGGGCGGCGCGCCCGGCCGCAACGAGATTGATGATTCGCAGGAACTGAACTACCGCCGCATCGCCCAGGCCATTGTTGACACCGGTTTCACCGGCTACTTGGCCCAGGAGTTCATCCCGAAGCGCGATCCCGTCGAGTCGTTGCGTCAGGCGGCGCAGATCTGCGACGTGTGAGCGATCCCGGCGCCCGATCTCAGAAGCGGTACTTCAGGCCGGTAACGAGCGTGTTGGTGTAGAGGTCGTCGCCGCCACGGGTGTGGCTGTCATATTCCATCTTCCAGTTGATTTGGAGACTCAGCTTCTCGGAAAGCGGCGTTTCGAGAGCCATGTCCGACAACAGGCGGTACTCGCCGAACGCATCGACATTCGGCAGGAGCGCGAGACGCTCCGAGAACGCGCTTCGCTCGAAGACGCGCTGTTTGTAGGCGCCTTCGATGCGTATGCTGACGGGATGCTCGATCGCGGTTTCCTGGTCTACGTCGGCGGTGAGCGCATCCAAGGCCCGCTTCAGGCCCTCAAACACATCACCCATGCTCCGTGCCCGCGTCGGAAGCGCCGTGACGAAACTCCACACGTTGTTCCTCGTCTGCGAGCGCGCGAGCGCCTTCGCGTGCTCCAGTTCTTTCGGCGCGTAGCGCAGCCATTCTTCGTAGGCATAGTCCAAGCCGACGTCGCCCGAGAAGGCGCGCCGCTCGTTTGCGACGAAGTCGTAGCCAACGCCGCCACCGATCTCGAACCGCGACTCGAGCCGGTGGATGCGGTCATGCTCAGCCGCGCCGCGCGCATAGGTGTAGCACCTTTCCGTAAGGTAGTACTGCCATTTCGCATCGCCGCGAATCCGGCGCGTGTCGACCTCGGAATCCACTTCGCCGTAACCGCCGGTGACCCCCAGACTCAGCACGTGCCTCGGCCAACGCCGTTCGAGTGACAGGCCCACATTCGCATGCGCCGTGTCCGTGTCGCCGGAATGGAGTGTCAGGCCGGCGTCGACGGACCCGCTCCACCGCTCTTCCTTGGCCGAGTCTCCCGACGTCGGAATCGGCGCCAGCGCGGCGCCGTCCTCGGCAACGGCATCCATGTTCTCGAGCGACAGCAAGATGGACGCCCCGTCCATCAAGATCATCTGGGCGCCATCCTTCCGGCAGAGCCGCCCCATCAGGACGGTACGGTCCGGGAGACGCACCGCGACAGGCTCGTCCGTCGTTACGGCCTCGACGTACTCGATCGCAATCGAGAGTGTTCCGGCGTACTCCGTCGCAAATACCACGACGCCCTGTGAAACGGACTCCAAAGTCCCGGAAAGGACATCGCCGTTGACAAGATCCAGACGGTCGGCAACGGCCATCGTCGCGAACGCCGTGCAGAGACCGACGGCGATCAAGAGTCGCCCTATACATGCACGATAGGTCATGGTTTTCCCTCGTGTTACCGGTGGCGCCCAAGAGTCTCCGTGGATCGCTCTCTCCCAGAAACCACCAAGTGAATGGGCCGACAAGCAACCGACCAAAGATCCCGATAACCGATCCGGAATCCCGCCGCCTACGGCGCGTAGTCTTCGCCGTTGAGACTGCGGACGACCGATCCAAGCCACATATCGAGGGCAACTCGCATGGCCTTCGCACGTTCGGACTCGCCCGCCACGAGGTTCGTCGCCTCCCCGGGATCCTCGGTGAGGTTGTAGAGCTCGGTGATGACGTCGTCCTTGGACTTCTCGATGCGGTGGAGTTTCCACGGCCACTCGATCCAGGCCGCGTGCCCGGGAAAGAAGTCTTCGGGATACTGCGTGCTGATCACCGCCGCGTCGCGGACCAGGCGCGTCTCATCGGAGACCTCCTTGCCCGCCTTCTGGGCCTCGAGCAGTTCCGGCATCCACTCGGCCGTCGGTGTCCGGATCCCTTCGACCGGATAGTCCCAGAACCCAATCGGCTTGGGCCGGGTATTCATCCGGCCCTCGAGCAACGGCACAAGGCTGATGCCATCGAGGGGTGGTTGACTCGGCGTGCTCATGCCGGCGATCTCGAGAAGCGTCGGATAGATGTCCTCCGTCACGCACGGCACGGCCGTCGCGCGCGGCTCCGAGAGGCGGGCCGGCCACTCGAGCAAGGCGGGTACCCGCAGGCCACCTTCGTAGATCTGGCCTTTGTGGCCGCGACCGCCTGTGACACCGAGTTTCGGCAGTCCGCCGTTATCGCTGCAATACCAGAGGATCGTGTTGTCGCGGATGCCAAGCGTGCGGAGTTCACCGCGCAATTTGCCGAAGGCGCGATCCATGCCGCTGATTTCACCGTAGAAGTGCTGGAGATTCACCGGCTCCCCGGCGTAGGCGGCCCGTTCTTCCTCGATGGCGAGATGGGGATTGTGCGGCGAGCCAAACCACACCACCGCGAGGAACGGCCGCGGCCCATCGGCGTGCTGCCGGATGAAATCGAGGGCCGCGTCAACGGTGACCATCGAGCTCTCCCCGTGTGTCTGCACGGCCACGCCTTCGCGGCTCAGAATCGCATCGTTGTCGAAGTAGTTCGGCGCCGAGAACCACGTATCGAACCCGCTTGCGCCCGGATTCACCGGACTACCCTTCTCGACGGAGCCCAAATGCCACTTTCCAAAATGGCCCGTGACATAGCCCGCCCGCTGGAGCGCCTCGGCCACGGTAATCTCTTGCGGCCGAAGCGAGAAACCCCATTTGAAACATCCGAATCGGTTCGGATGGCGCCCTGTCATGACGCTGCCGCGCGTCGGCGAGCACACGGGCGCGGCGGCGTAGAACCGATCGAACCGCACGCCCGCCTTCGCCATGGCGTCGAAGTTTGGCGTCTTCAACACCGGATGGCCGTTGTAGCCCATGTCACCCCAGCCTTGATCATCGGCCATGCAGAGGATGATGTTCGGCAGGGCCGGTTTCTCGGCCGCGTGCGTGCCCCGCGTCGCGGCGACGGCCGCGCCAACGCCGGAGATTCTCAAGAACGCGCGACGGTTTAGTCTCATGATCTCATTTCCTCCCGCCCTCTGCGGCCCGACCGGCGGCGTCACTGGAGATAACCCAGGGACTTTAGGTGCTCGATGGTCTCCGGATCCAGCTCGACCTTTGGCCGAGGCCCGGCGTCCGTGATCTCGAAACCGAGCCGTTGGAGCTCTTCCAAGAGCGATCGTGGGATATCGGCCGAGCCTTTGAGACCACATTGATTGCGGTGCCTGACGTTGGCGATCCGGTGCGCGTCGAGAAGCTTGTCGAGGCGTCGGACGTCGCCTTGGTTGTCTCGGGCGAGGTTATGAACCTCGTGCGGATCGGCGGCGAGATCGTAGAGCTCGTACTGGTTCTCGATGTACTTCCGAACCAACTGGGTGTCGCCATCCACCACGGTATCGGTATGCAGCCGGAATCGAGGGAAGGTGCTGTACGTCGCCGAGAATAGCGGCTCGACGGCGCGCCCGGCATCCAGTAGATCATGGCCTTGCCACGCCTCGCGCGGTCGAAGGCCAAGACGTCCCGCCACCGTCGGCAGAACATCGATCGTACTCACGCGGCGATCGACGGCGGCCGGCGCGATGCCGGGGCCCTGGAGAAAGAGCGGAACGGACAGTTGCTCGTCGTACATCGACGTGCCGTGCCCCATGCCGCCGTGCTCCCAGAACTCCTCGCCGTGATCGGCCAGGAAAACGATGACCGTGTCTCCGGCCTCGCGATCGATGCAGTCGAAGAGGCGGGCGAGTTCCGTGTCGGCGAACCGGCACTCGGCATCGTACAGGATCCGCACGGCCTCCTTGCCCTGGGCGGACAACTCCGGCCAGTGGCGCACGTCGCGCATGCCGAAAACCGAGTAGACCCGATCCAGCAGGTAGTCGATCGAATTGTCGAGGACCTTCTGCTCGTCGGGCGCGAGTTTCGGCAACGGCCCGAAGGCCGACCGGTACGGCTCGGGCGGATCGTAGGGCGCGTGGGGTTCCATATAGTGCAGATAGAGGAAAAACGGCCGAGGCAACCGCCGAATTCGGGCGATGCCCTGCTCGGTCATCCAATCGGCCCGGGCGTCATGCTGGAAGGCATACTCGTCGAACCCTTGGCCAAAACCCGTTTGGGCGACGAGGTTACCGTTGGCCTGGATGCCCGCCGTGGCGTAGCCGGCTGATTTCAGGTAGCTCGCCATCGTCTCGATGGCCTCCGGCAACACGTCCGCCGTGGGCGCGTCGGGCTGTTCCGGATCCACCGCATAGAACACCTGATGGGTGTCGACGTACATGGACGTGAAGATCGAGGCCATGGCTGGCTTCGTCCAGGTGCACGGCGTCATGGCGCCCGTAAAACGCAATCCCCGCTCCATGCGCGCGTTGAGGTTGGGCATCACGAGCTCGCCATTACGCTCGGCGGAGACTCGATCGGCGCGCAACGCGTCCACCACAATGAAGATCACGTTTGGGCCTGCCGGCGCCGGAGCGGGATTCGGGTGCCGCGCCGACACGCCCATAAGGACGACTAGCGTCACAAAGGCCGCCAACGCGGCGAGATACAGGTTTCGGTTGGATAGTGCCATCGGCCTCACAACCCGAGTTATCGCCTTGCACCAATCGCATTGTATAGGAAACAGCCGATGCGAGGCCAAGCCGAGGGGAAAGCCCCTTTGCGCCGGCGCCGGCCCGAGTGAGATACTCGCCCCTCGGAGGAATCGTCATGAGTCTGATGGGAATCGACGTGGGCACCACGGGATGCAAGGCAGCGGTATTCTCGACATCGGGCGGATGCCTGGCCGTGAGCTATCGCGAGTACGATGTCCAGCGGCCTTTGCCCGGCCACGCCGAGTTGGATACGGCACACGTATGGACGCTGATCCGGGAAGTCATTCGGGAAGCTGCGGCGGCGGTGGATGCCGATCCGGTATCAGCGTTGTGCGTGTCGTCGCTGGGCGAGGCATTCGTGCCGGTGACGCGCGATCGCCGGATTCTCGGGCCATCCCTGCTCAACTTCGACGAGCGCGGCGCCGAGTACCTCGAGGGGCTCGGTACGGCGCGCGACAACGAGGCGCTCTACGCCATCAACGGTAACACCTGGGGCAATCATTACAGCCTGCCCAAAATCCTCTGGCTCCGCGATCATCAGCCGGAGGTCTATGAGGCGGCGGATCAGGTGCTCCTCTGGGCCGGTTTTGCATCGTTTATGCTCGGCGCCGAGGCCGTGACGGACTACACGTTGGCTAACCGTACGCTGCTGTTCGACGTCGACCGTGTAGCGTGGTCCGACGATTTGGTGCAGGCGGCGGGTATCGACCCCGCCAAACTACCGGCCACCGTACCCTCGGGAACCGTGATCGGAACCGTATCCGATGCCATGGCCGACAGTCTCGGACTCGCGCGAGGCGTGGCCATCGTCTCGGGTGCCCACGATCAGTGCGCCAACGCCGTGGGTTGCGGCGCGGTGGTCGAAGGCCGGGCCATGTTCGGCATGGGAACCTACATCTGCATCGTGCCGGTGTTCTCGGAACGACAGCCCGCCTCAACGATGATTGCGCATGGTTTCAATACCGAACACCACGCCGCGCCCGGCAAGTACGTCTGTTTCATCTACAATCACGGCGGCAGCCTGCTCAAGTGGTATCGCGACACCTTCGCCGCGGCCGAGCGCGACGCCGCCAAGGCCGCCGGCACCGGCATCTACCCTCCGCTCATCGCGGAGATGCCGTCCGGGCCCAGCCGCGTGTTGGTGCTACCGCATTTCGCGCCGACGGGGCCGCCCGAGTTCGTGTCGGACTCGAGCGGCGTCATGCTCGGACTCCGGTTGGAGACGCCGCGCGGCGAGATTCTGAAAGGCATTCTCGAGGGTGCCGTGTTCTACCTGCGCGAGTGCGTCGCGCCGCTCTCCGAGACCAGCATTCGCATTGATGAATTCCGCGCCGTCGGCGGCGGCAGCCACAGCGATGCGTGGCTCCGGATCAGCGCGGACATCCTCGGCCGGCCCTTGATGCGCGTCGATGCGCCCGAGGCAGGCGCCCTGGGCGGCGCTATTCTCGCCGGCACGGCCACGGGCGTGTTCGGCTCGATCGACGAGGGCGTGGAGGCCATGGTGAGAGCGGGCGACACCTTCGAGCCGGACCCAGGGCGTCAAGCAGCGTATGATGCGCGGTTCGAACGGTATCGCGAGCTGTGGCCATTGATGGGCGACTACCTGAGACGTGTGTAAATCCACAGGCGGCGGTTCGAAGCGGACTATCCTGGAAAGCAAACACTTCGATGCGGGGTGATGAAGAGAAGAAACGGCGTCCACCCGCGAAACGCGGCCCGAGGGTGAAGCCGGCCGGTGCGAGTGCGGAGGCATTCTTGCCGATGTCCCGCGACGAGATGGATCGCCGCAACTGGTCGGAACTCGATGTCCTCATCATCACCGGCGACGCGTACGTGGACCATCCCACCTTCGGTGCGGCATTGCTCGGGCGATGGCTGGCCGCCCACGGGTTCCGGGTCGGCATCGTGGCACAGCCACGATGGGGCGATACGGCCGACATCGCCCGAATGGGCCGCCCAAGGCTGTTCGCCGGCGTGACTGCCGGCACGATGGACTCGATGCTGGCCCACTATACGGCGTTCCGCAAACTCCGGACGGACGATGCGTATACGCCCGGCGGCCGGCACGGGGCGCGGCCCAACCGCGCGTCGATCGTGTACACGAACCTCGTGCGTCAGGCCTTTCCCGGGCTGCCGGTCGTGCTTGGCGGCATCGAGGCGTCCCTGCGCCGCGCGAGCCACTATGACTTCTGGACGGACAAGATCCGGCGTTCAATCCTCCTCGACAGCAAAGCCGACCTCCTCGTGTATGGCATGGGCGAGCGCGCCATCCTCGAGACCGCTCGGCACCTCGAGGCCGGCGCGCCGAATCCGCTGCGCGGCATTGCCGGCACGGCCTTCGTCACACCCGCGATCGAGGCGCTCTGCGCGCTACCGCAAGGCCCGGATGCCGACCACCTCATCCTGCTCCCGTCGCACGAGGCCATCCTGGCCGATCCCGAGGCGCTCATGGAGGCGACGCTGGCCATCGAGCGACAGGTGCACCAGGGCGTTCACTGGGCCGCGCAGGAGAGCGGGGGCCGCTGCGTCGCGTTCACGCCTCCGGCCGAGCCACTGACATCGGACGATCTCGATGCGCTCTACGCGTTGCCGTTCACGCGGAAAGCGCATCCCTCGTACCGCGAGCCGATACCGGCCGCGGCGATGATCCAGTTCAGCGTCACCTCGCATCGCGGCTGCGCCGGCGGCTGCACGTTCTGCTCGCTCGGCCTGCACCAAGGCCGACAGATCCGATCAAGGAGTGCCCGGTCCATCGAGGACGAGGTGCGCGCGATGACGCATCATCCGGACTGGGCCGGCAGCGTTTCGGATGTAGGTGGGCCAACGGCCAACATGTGGGGCGCGCGCTGCACGGCCGATCCGTCGACGTGCCGGCGCACCGACTGCCTGACGCCTCGGCTGTGCCGCCATTTCGCCACGCGCGACGCCGAGTTGGCCGACTTGCTGCGGACGCTCCGCGCCCTCGAAGGCGTGAAACACGTGCGCGTGGCCAGCGGCGTGCGCTACGACCTCGGCGGCGACGAATCGCCGTACCTGCGCGCGCTCGTGGCCGAGTTCGTCGGAGGCCAACTGAAGGTGGCGCCGGAACACTGCAGCGATCGCGTGCTGGAGCTCATGCGCAAGCCGCGCTTCGACACCTTCGAGGCGTTTCTTCGCCTCTTCGAGCGCGAGTCGCGTCGTGCCGGCAAGGAGCAGTACGTGATTCCGTACTTGATCAGTGCCTTTCCCGGCTGCACCGACGAGGATATGCGCTTGCTTGCTCGCTGGCTCAAGGATCGTGGCTGGAAACCGCGCCAAGTCCAGTGCTTCATTCCGACGCCCGGCACGGTGGCCACGGCCATGTACCACGCCGGCATGGACACGGAGGGTCAGGCGATCTACGTGGCCAAGACCGACGCCGAACGCCTGCGGCAGCATCACATATTGATTCCGGCCGCGGAAGGCCGTAGGCGGCGCGGCTAGGGCGCGGCTTGTGTCACCCATCGGCCGTTGCCATAATTGGGCCGAGGGAGTTCGGCCTTGGCGAATCAGGGAATTCATATCGCGGGCGCGGGTATCTGCTGCTTGGACTACATCGTCGTCGCGCCGCAGGTGGCGTGGGGCGATACCGCCGATATCCACGACTACTGCGTGCAAGGCGGGGGCCTCGTGGCCACGGCGCTGGTCGCGTGTGCGCGGCTTGGCGCGCCAACCGAGTTGGTTAGCGTGCTGGGCGACGACGCTGTAGGCCGGGATATTCTCGACGGGCTCGAGGCCGAGGGGGTGTCGACGGCGGGCGTGGTACGGGTGCCGGGGGCGCCAAGTCCGTTCAGCGTCATCCACGTGGCCCAGGAGTCCGGCGAGCGCACAATATTCCACCGGCGTACGGCGGGTTTCGCGTGGCCGGAAATCCGGCTCGACGCTATCGCGACGGCCTCGGTGGTTCTTGTCGATGGCTACTACCCTGACCTGGCCCGGCGCGCGGTGGCCATGGCGCGCGCGAATGGCGTGCCGATTATCGCCGATGCCTCTCCCGAGGCCGAGGACTTTGACTGGCTTCGGCACGTGGACGTGCTGATCGCGCCAAGGCAGTGCCTCCGAGACGGCGGATTCGGCGGCGATATCGACAAGGCCCTCGACGTGATTCACCGCATCGGCCCGACGACGGCGATCATCACCCTCGGCGCCGATGGATGGGTCTCGTCGTGCGCCGAGGGCCGCGCCCGCGGCGAGGCGTTCCGCGTGGACGTGGTCGATACCGTTGGCGCGGGCGACGTGTTCCATGGCGCGTACGCCTTCGCCCTCGCGCACGGCTGGACGACGGCCCGCTGCGCCGAGTTCGCCTCCGCCGTGGCGGCCATCAAGTGCACGCGCGTCGGCGGCCGCACCGGCATTCCGGATCTTGCCGGGACGCTGGCCTTCTTGCGCGAGCGCAGTCCGAACGACTGGTCGCGGGTTGACGCGTCGTGATCGGCTGAACGCTAAGCCGTTCCGGCTGTCTGTGGTACCATCGCCGTGGAGGTTGGTGTATGCACATCCTGTTAGCGAAGCCTCGCGGATTCTGTGCCGGCGTCGAACGCGCGGTGCGGTGTGTCGAGCGCGCCATTGAACGATTCGGCGCGCCGGTCTACGTCCTGAACCATATCGTTCACAACGCGGTGGTGGTGAACGACTTGGCCGGCGCCGGCGCGGTCTTCGTGCGGAGTCTCGACGAGGTGCCGCGGGGCGCGCTGGTGCTGTTCAGCGCTCACGGTGTCGATCCGGGCCAGTGGGCCCAGGCCCAGGCACGTGAGTTGCGCGTCATCGACGCCACGTGTCCTCTCGTGGAGAAGGTGCACCGCGAGGCCAAGCGGTTTGGCGAGGCCCACTACACCGTCGTGCTGATCGGCAAGGCGGGCCACGATGAGGTGCGCGGCACGATGGGTTGGGCGCCCGGCCACATCGAGGTGGTGTTCTCCGAAGAGGACGTAGCGGCGCTGGAGGTGCCCGATCCGCGCCGGGTGGCCTATGTCACGCAGACTACGCTGAGCGTGATGGATTGCGAGCGGATTGTCGCCGCGCTCAATACGCGGTTTCCCGGTATCGAGGGTCCGCCCTCGGGCGATATCTGCTATGCGACGCAGAATCGCCAAGGGGCCGTCAGGACGCTCGCCGTCGAAGCGGATCTCGTGCTGGTTGTCGGCGATGAGGCCAGCGCCAATTCGGCGAGGCTGGCCGAGATCTGCCGCTCAATGGGCAAGGCGAGCTACCTCATTCGCTCGGCGGACACCATCGATGACGCATGGTTCGACGGCGTCGAGACGGTGTTGGTTACGTCGGGCGCGTCGGCGCCGGAATCGCTGGTGCGGGGCGTGGTCGCGCACCTCCGGACCTTAGGGCCGTGCGAGGTGGAAGAGCGCGAGATTGTCCACGAGGATGTCCATTTTGCCTTGCCGGAAGCGGTTCAATAGCGGCCGCGGGGCGTTCCGTCATGGTAAGATCCTTCCGACGCGGCGGCGAGGATGCGTGAGCAACAAGCAGCGACGGAGCGTGCGCCCATGAACGATTTTCCGCGAACCGACGTTGGCGGTGTTTCGGTGTCTCGAATGCTGATCGGGACGAACTGGTTTCTCGGCTGGAGTCACTGCACGCCGGCCAAGGATGACTACATCAAGACCGTGGTCCGCGATCGGCGGAAGATGGCCGATGTGATCGAGGTTTTCTTGCGCGCCGGCGTGGATACGCTGATGGGCATGGTGAATTGTCCGCCGCTGGGCGAGGCCATCGAAGAGGCCGAGGATCGCGTCGGCCGCAAGGTGATCGTGATCGCCACGCCGGCGTTTCCGGTATCGCCGAGGACGCCCGAGGATGGATTTGATTCGGCCGAGACCGATCGCATTCTCGATGAGACGGCGGCCCTTGGCTCGACGTTTTGCATGCCGCACCAGTCGACAACGGACGCCATGCTGGACCGCTGCACGCGGACATTGCGCCGGATGGATGGGTTGTGTGCTAAGATCCGTGAGCGCGGCATGGTGCCCGGGCTGAGCACGCACATGCCGGAGAGTATCATCTACGCCGACGAGAGCGGCCTCGACATCGAGACCTACATCGCCATTTACAACGCGATGGGTTTCCTGATGCAGCTCGAGGTGGATTGGGTCCAGCGGATCATCCTCGAGGCCAAGAAGCCGGTGATGACGATCAAACCGATGGCAGCGGGCCAATTGCGCCCGTTTCAAGCCATGACCTTCGTGTGGAACTCACTACGCGATTGCGACATGGTCACCGTCGGCACGATGTCGCCCAGGGAAGCGGCCGAGCTGGTCGAATTGGCTATGGCCATTCTTGAATGCCGCCGGTCGACGATGGAACTGCAAGAGACCCGATCCAAGGCCTCCGTCACCCGGCAGCCGTAACGGACGGAACGAAGAGGAGTAGCGATGACGAACGCGCAGCAACGCGCTTTGACTGCGGCGAAGTGCGAGATCCGAACGGACGCCTTGACACGGCAGCTCTACGCGACGGATGCGTCGATCTACCAGATGGAGCCGCAGGCCGTGGCCTTTCCCAAGAACGGGGCCGAGGCGGCCGAGGCGGTGATGCTGGCGGCCGGCGCCGACTGGGCCGTCACGCCGCGTGGGGCCGGCACGGGCCTGGCCGGCGGCGCGGTAGGCGATGGCCTCGTCATCGACATGGCCCGCTACGGCCGGCAAATCTCGGAACTCGATATCGATCGGCGTTCGGTGCGCGTCGGCCCCGGGATCGTCCTCGACCAACTCAATGCGTTTCTCCGGCCGCACGGCCTGTGCTTCGGCCCAGACGTGGCCACGAGCTCGCGGGCCACCCTAGGCGGTATGATCGCCAACAACTCGTCCGGCGCCCGAGCGCCGTTGTACAGGACCACGGCCGATCATCTGGTCAGCCTGGATATCGTACTGGCCGACGGCCGTACGGTCACCGTCGGAGGGAAGAACGGCGGCCTGCGCGAGGAGGCGAGCGCGATTGCGGGCCTGGTGAATCCGCACGCGACCGAAGTGCGACGGCGGTTTCACCGCGATCTCGTGAAGCGGTGGCCGGGCTACGGCCTTGATCGCTACCTCGAAACGGGCGGCGACCTGACGCGGATCTTCTCCGGCAGCGAAGGGACGCTGGCCGTGGTGACATCGGGCGTGCTCAATCTGGTGCCGGTGCCGCGGAAGAAGGGCCTCGGCGTCGTGTTCTTTGCGTCGGTGGACGAGGCCATGCAGGCCACCGTCGAGTATCTCGATCTGAAGCCGGTCGCCATCGAGCACGTGGATCGCGTGCTCTTCGACCAGACGCGAGGCCAGTTGGCCTTCCGCGCGGCGCGGGAGTTGCTCAAACTCGACGACGAGCCCTGCGAGTCCTTCCTCATGGTCGAGTTCTACGATGACGTAGACGAGCGGTTGGCGGCCTTTGCCGAGCGGCACGTGGGACTGCGCCGCTACGTCTGCGCCAATCAGCGCGAGATGGACCTGGTCTGGGCGCTCCGGAAGGCAGGCCTGTCGCTGCTCGTCGGGCGCAAGGGCGCCGCGAAACCAACGGCAGGCCTCGAGGATGTGTGCGTACGACCGGCCCAGTTGCCCGAGTACATACGGCGGCTCGAGGCCGTGATCGCCCCGCTCGGCCTCGCGGCGTCGTTCTACGGCCATGCCGCGTCCGGCCTCGTCCACGTGCGGCCGCTGGTCGATCTCCATTCGGCGGAGGATATCGCCAAGTACCGGAAGGTGGCCGATGCGTGTTCGAACCTGACCTCCGAATTCCAGGGTTCTTTCGCCGGCGAACACGGCGTCGGCATTGCGCGAACCGAGTACATGGAAGAGCAAGTCGGGGCCGAGTTACTAGGTCTTATGCGCGAGATCAAGGCGCTGCTGGATCCGGAGAACCGATTGAATCCCGGCAAGATCCTGCCGAGCGGCCGGTTTCGTATCGACGGCGACTTGCGCTTCGGCGCCGGGCACTTGATTCCGGTGCCGTTCACGCCGGTCCTGGCCTATGCGAAGAAGGATGAGTCCTTCATCGCGCATCTCGAACAATGCAACGGCTGCGGCGACTGCCGGAAGGACGCCGTCGTCATGTGCCCGACGTTCACGGCCACCGGCGAAGAGATCATGTGCACACGCGGCCGGGCCAACACAATCCGGGCGGCGCTCGAGGGCCGTCTTGGCAACGCCGCAAACGTGCTATCGCTGCCGGAACTGGAGCAGGCGCTGGGCAACTGCCTATCGTGCAAGGCCTGCCAGAAAGAATGCCCGTCCAACGTGGATATGGGTCTGCTCAAGTCCGAGCTCCTGCACGCGCGGCACCAAGCCGAGGGTATGTCGTTGCGCGAGCGCGTGTTCAGCCGCGTGGACGTGCTGGGTGCGCTCGCCTGCATCACGCCGGGCATCTCGAACTTCATGATTCGGAACGGCCTGGTGCGCGCCATCATGGAGTCCGTCCTCGGCGTCTCGAGGAAGCGGCCGCTGCCTCCCTACACGAAACACCCGTTCCATCGCTGGTTCGCCCGGCGCGGGGCATCGCCGAAGGCCCATCGCGGCCGCGTCTTCCTTTGGGACGACTGCTTTGTGCGATACAACGAGCCCAACATCGGCATCGCCGCGACGAAAGTACTCGAGGCGGCGGGATTCGAGGTGGTGTTGCCCAAGGGCCGCGTCTGCTGCGGCCGGCCCGCTTTCAGTATGGGCTGTCTCGATACGGCCGCCGGTTTCGGCCGCCACAACATCGAGTGGTTCATGCGCCAAGCCGGCAACGAGCCAATCCTCTTCCTCGAGGCATCGTGCTACTCCATGTTCGCCCAGGACTACCGCGAACTCGGCATTCCGGACGCGCAACGCGTCGCCGAGCGTTGCGTCCTGTTCGAGGCGTTCATACACGACCTACTCGAGCGCGAGCCGGACGCCCTCGCTTTCGCCGAGCGGCCGCGCAAGACCGCCATCCACGGCCATTGCCACGCCAAGGCACTCATGGACGTCTCGATCATGGGCAAACTGGCCGCGCGCGTGCCCGGCAACGACGTCAAGATGCTGGAGTCCGGATGTTGCGGCATGGCTGGCGCGTTCGGCGCATTGGCAAGCAAGTACGAACTGTCCTTGGCGGTGGCCGAGCCACTCGTCAAAATGATCGACGCGTTGGATAAGGGAACGGAGGTCGTGGCCTCAGGCACCAGTTGCCGCCACCAGATCGGCCACCTCACCACCGCCCGGCCGCTCCACATGGCCGAACTCCTCGCCTCGGCCCTCGACGGCGGCGCGAAGGAGTAGGGTGCGTGCAGCGGAACGGAACGCACCGTTCCCTCGATCCGTCCCATCGGTCGGATCGGTCCCATTCCTCCCATTTTTCCCATATTCTGCGTCCCATTACTTCACCGAAAACAGCCCCAGCGCGGAAAATTTCCGGTATACTAAACCTGCCGACGAATGGCGAAGAAACAGGCATCCAGGAGGAAGCACAGCATGAAGACAGTCCGCGTTTCCGGTGTCCAGATGATGGTTTCGCCCAAACTCGAGGAGAATCTGCCGAAAATCCTTTCCTGCATTGAGAAAAGCGACACGGATTTCATTCTGTTTCCGGAAATGAGCCTGACGGGCTATCACGGCGATTTCAGCCAGAAGGCGGCCGCGGCGGCGTGGCGCCAGGTTGCCGCAGCTTGTCGGCAGGCCTATGTGACAGCCCTCATCGGCACGGGCGTGCACACCGCCGAGGGCACGTTCATCCAGCAGCGTATCAAGACGGATGAGGGTAAGCTACTCGGCACGCACGAGAAACTTGTGCCGACGGAAGGCGATCGCAAGTTCTGCCGGCCCGGCGAGGAGCTGCGCCTGTTCACGCACCACGGCATTCGGTTCGGCTGCCTCATCTGCAATGACCTGTGGGTGACGCCGGGCTGCGGGCCGTATCCGGATCCGCGCCTGGCCTATCAGCTCGGCAAGCGAGGCGCGCAGATCATCTTTCACGCCATCAACTCCGGATTCGACCAAGACTTCACCGCGTTCCATGAGGCGAACCTGGCGCTCCGTGCGCGCGAGAGCAAGGTGTACATTGTGACCGCCAACGCGGCGGATCCCGAGCGGCCCGTCAACGCGGCGAGCGGCGTGGTGTCGCCCGAGGGCAAGTGGCTCGTTCAGTGTCCGCGCCTGGGTGAACAGAAGTTCGCGATCGACATCGAACTCGAGGAGTAGCCTCGGCGCAGGCGGAGGCAATAAGGTGATGCGCATGACAAAACCCGTTCATACGCGACGCACGTTTCTATCAAGCGCGGCCGCCCTCGGCGTGGCGGGCGCAGTCAACGTCTCGGCCTTGGGTCAAGCCGAGACGCCCGCCGACGGGTTCACCGTGCCGGCGTGGTACTACCGGCATCATGACGCCGACTACTCGCTCGACGTGCCCGAGGAAGGTTTCGGCGGCTGGATTCGAGAGCCCCTAACCTTCTCGAAGAACCACACCGCCGTCGTCGTCATGCACGCATGGGACGCCGGCACGCGCGATCAGTTTCCCGGCTGGCACCGCGTCGTGCCGTACATTCCGCGCGCCGACGCCATCTGCCGCGACGTGTTCCCCCGATTGCTCGCCGCCGTACGCGCCTCGGACTTGACGCTCTTCCACGTCGTAGGCGGCGGCGACTACTACAAGCACCTGCCCGGCTATCAGCATGCCGTCGAGATCGCCGGCCCGGCGCCGGAGGCGTTGCCGACGGTGGCCTCGGATCCCATCCGCGACGCCCTCGCCGCACACAAGCAGACGTACGGCTATCCGGCGACGCACAACCTCGATGATATCGCTCGCGGATTCGCCCGGCTCGATTTCGCGCCGAACACGAAGCCCCTCGACGGCGAGGGCGTTGCCGAGAACGGCCACCAACTCCACGCCCTGTGCCGCGAGAAGGGCATCAACCATCTGATCTACTCGGGGTTCGCCATCAACTGGTGCCTGCTGCTATCGCCGGGCGGTATGGCCGAGATGCAGAAGTACGGCCTCATGTGCTCGGCCATCCGTCAGGCGACGACCGCCGTCGAGAACAAGGCCTCGGCCCGGAACGAGTGGTGCAAGGAGCTGGCCCTCTGGCGCGTGGCACTGGCCTTCGGTTTCGTGTTCGACGTCGACGACTTCGTCGGCGCCTTGCCAAGCACCGCCGGCTGATCAGGCCGCGCGGTCGTGGCTTCGGTAGTACGCGAGACCTTCGATCAGGGCGTCCAGGTTCTCCCACGGCACGCCCGGCGTGATCGAGCTGCTTCCGCCGAGGAAGAGGCCTGTCTTCGGCCCGAAATCGACGAGCCGACGCAGCTCGCTACGCACATCCTCCGGACGCCCGTGCGGCAGCGTCGTCGTCACCGACACGCCGGCCCAGATCATGAGCGGGCCGCCGTCGCGATCGCGCATTGCGCACAGCCGCGCGTAGTCCATGCCGTCCTCGTACTGGAATCCCTGGAATCCGCCGATGCCGGCCTCGATCAACCGCGGTACCATAGCCATCAGATTGCCGTCGCAATGCCAGAGCAAGCGGATCCCGGCGTCGAGATGCGGCTGGATGGCGCGGCCGAAATGGGGAAACCAGACCTGATCGAGGGCACGCACGTCGACGAGCGTGCCGCGCGAATCCGCCATGTCGTGATCGAGCCGGATGACCTTCGGCAGGCCGCCGTCGACGATGGCGCGCGCCGCGATGGCGTTGCGCCGCACGGCGAGGTCGGCCTGAAGCCGGAAATCCCTCTCCATCAACTCGGGAAACATGACGAAAGCCATGAGGTAATTCGCATAGCCGTATTGCGTATAGCGAAGGTAAGGGAAGTATTGGAAGCCGTCGTAGGGCGCCTTGAGAATGGACGCGCCGAACAGCGCTTGCGTCGCGGCCTCCTGTTGGACGAGCGCGTCGACGGCCTCATCGCCCTCGGCCTCTGCGCCGGCGATGGCAGTCTCGAGCGCCGGAAACACGACGCGTTCGAGGTGATCGGCGACGGCCTCGGCCGAGTTGATGGCAATGCCGTCGAGGACGATGTCGGTGGCGCCGGTCGTGGCGGTGTGCGGCGTGGACGACTCGTAGCCGCACGCGCCCATGGACAGGGGATTTTCCGGAATGAACTGGTCGATCATGCCGCAGCCGACGGCGCGCTGGAACTCGAGATAGACCTCGCGAGCGTTGTCGCGGAACGCGCCGACGGCGTGGCCCGAACGCGCCTCAATGAACCGCACGTCCATGACGTGAAGCATCCAGCTCGGAATGCCGTCGACGCGGCGCATGGCGAGGGCGTCCATAGCTAGTCGCGCGCATTCGCCCGCATCCTCATAGCGCAACGCGCTAGAACAAGACCTCGACACGATGGCCTCCTTTCCCGTATCGAAGATTCAGCAATCGGGCTCGATCGGGGCTCGCGGCATGGGTCGTATAGGTCCTACTAGTCGTATAGGTCCTATTCCTCCCATCCTTTCCTCCATAGCTTGGGCGCGAGCATCCAGCCAACCCAACACGCGCCCATCCTACCCCGACCGCCGGCAACGGTTCGAGTTCCGAGGCGATGCACTCACGTTGACGCACCTCTGTTGACAGTCTTCGTTGCTTGACCTATGATTGGGCGCGTTCAGCGGCGGTTGAATCCGGCAGGAGAAACCGGGAAAGGGTAGCGTGCTGCAATGGGATTGATTGCACTGCTGGTCGTGTCGGTCTTGTTCATTGTGCTCGCCACAGTGAAACTGAAACTGCATCCGTTTCTGGCGCTCCTGTTGGCGGCCTTTGGTTTCGGCATCGCGGCGCGCATGCCGCTGGCGGAGGTCGTGAAGTCGGTGAACGACGGCTTCGGCGGTACCATCGGTAACATCGGCATCGTTATCCTGGCGGGATGCATCATCGGCACCTTTCTCGAGAAGTCGGGAGGCGCCTACCGGGTCGCCGAGGGGGCCTTGCGACTCACCGGGCGAAAGAATGTCCCCATGGCCATGGCGATCGTCGGCTACATCGTCTCGATACCGGTGTTTTGCGATTCCGGATTCGTGCTGCTCTCTCCGTTGAACAAGGCGCTGGCGCGGAAGGCCAAGGTCTCGTTGGCGATGTGCGCGGTGGCGCTGAGCGCCGGCCTCTATGCGACGCATACCATGGTGCCGCCGACGCCCGGGCCCGTCGCGGCCGCGGGAATCCTCGAGGCAGACGTAGGTCTCGTCATCCTTTGGGGCTTGCTGGTGAGCGTCGTGGCGGCCTTTGCCGGCTGGCTGTTCGCGGTCAACGTGGCCGGCAAGGTGACCCTCGCTTCCCAGGATGACGCCGTCGAGGTCGAGCCGGCTGCGGGAGACAAGGACGCCCCCTCGGTGCCGAAAGCGCTGGTTCCGATCTTGCTGCCTATCGTGCTGATCGTCCTCCGCTCGATTGCGGAACTCCCCAGCAAGCCATTGGGCGAAGGACAAGCCATCGTGCTGCTGGGCTTCCTCGGACAGCCAGTCGTGGCCCTTCTCCTCGGCGTGTGCATCTCGTTCCTGCTGCCGAAGAAGTTCGATCGCGAGATGCTGTCCACCACGGGATGGGTGGGCGAGGCCATGATCGGCGCGGCGACCATCATCATCATCACGGGCGCGGGCGGCGCCTTCGGAAAGGTGTTGCAGAACTCGGGCATCGCGGATGTGATCGGAACGGCCCTCAAAGGCCGGGAAGGTATCGGCATTCTACTACCCGTCATCATCGCGGCGAGTCTGAAGACGGCACAGGGATCGTCTACGGTTGCGCTCATAACAACCGCCGGGCTCGTGCTGCCGCTGCTGCCCTCGCTGGGCCTCGAGAGCGAAACGGCCAAGGCGCTCGTGGTCGTCGCCATTGGCGCCGGCTCGATGGTCGTCTCGCACGCCAACGACAGCTATTTCTGGGTCGTGACGCAGTTTTCCGGAATGAGCGTGAATCAGGGCTACCGGCTCCAGAGCCTCGGCACGCTCGTCACCGGCGGCGCCGCTGCCTTGACCGTGTGGATCCTGAGCGTGATCGTCCTGTAGGCGCTACGCCTATGTCCTCGGGTGCCCACGGCTCGGCACACGCCGCCCAACGCCACACCCGCCCATTCTGCGCCGACCGCCGCCACCGGTTCGAGTTCCGGCGCGCTCTACTCCTCTCGGTGTTCCCCGTTCTTGCCAATGCACAACCATTGCAATCGCGCGACGCCACCTCGATGTATTCCTACGCGGAGGGTGGGGACGGAGAAGCTCTACCGCAACCGATTCCGGTGACTCGGCAATTGATGGCCTGAGGCCGTGGTGATATCATCGACGCATGGACAGAACCCGCACAGCCTTGTACCGGATGGGTGATCGCGAAGACTACGCGTACGTTCCCGGTACTCCGAGTTACCGCATCGGTCTTGTATGGCCCTTGACGTGCGAAGCCGTGTCTTTGAGCAAACGCTACGATGCTGAACGAAGACTACAGAGAGATGTTGTCCGAATTGTCCGCCGAGAAGGCTAAGTTCCTTCTCGTCGGCGCGTACGCGCTGGCGGCCCACGGCTACCCACGCGCGACGGTAGACCTAGGCATCTGGGTGATGCCGTCGCCGGAGAACGCGAAGGCCGTCTTGCGCGCACTCACGCGTTTTGGCGCGCCCGTCTCCGAACTGACCCAAAAGGATCTCGAGACGGAGGAAACCGTCTTTCAGATCGGCGTGGCGCCGAGACGAATCGACATCATCACCACGGCATCGGGCCTACGATTTGAGGACGCGTTCAGGGATTCGGTCTCCATGGACATTGAGGGAATTCCGGTTCGCGTGCCGTCCATCGATGACCTCATTCGGAACAAGAGGGCCACAGGACGGACCCGTGATCTCGCCGACGTAGAAGCCCTGGAAGCCCTGAAGGCCGCCGAGTAGGCACCGCGGTCCCGTCTGCGTCTGCGGCCACACCAGCCGCGCCTGACTTATGGCTGTTCGCTCCCGCCCGATGGTTGGTCGGCCTGGCTTTGGATGAATCCCTCGACCGTCTTGACGAACTCCTCCTTCTCGGCGGCGCTTTGGAAGGCGGAGTGAGGCACCATGAAGGCATCTCCGGAAGAGTAGTAGACGTAGATTCTCCCACGATCCTCCTCCGTCTCGTTCAGCGCAGGCCACCCGATGAGCGTCGAAGAATGCGCTGTTTCATCATGAATTCCTTCTGAAGATACGGTGAGAACGTGCTTCGTGAACAGAGCCCTGCTCGGACCTTCCGAATACACCTTGCGAGCCGCGGACTTGGCCGAGTGTTTATAGAAGGGAGGTATGACCAAGATCCAGACCAGGCTTACGATGAGTATGGCATAGTTGGCGGATGTAAGGCGGCCGGAGCTAACAAAAGAAACAGCTGTGAGAATGATGAAGAGGTATGGGAAAACGAACCGGAGCAGCATCTGCGTGCGGCGCAGATACGGAGAATGCTCAAGATGAAAGGCGTGGAATGCAGCAATGTCATCTATCGTGTTCGTGTATTCGATCCTCACGGCGTATCCCCTCCGTTGGCCAATACCGACGAGGCCGGCGCGTTCATACCCCGCTATGTGCATGCTGGACTAAATGGGAGTTTAGTACAAACCGCCTTACCATGCAATTGCCACGGCGATGGATCGGGCACTTACGAAGGCGCGGTGTGACAACCAAAGAAGGCTCTATTCCGCTGCTTCGTCCTGTAGAAACGCCTCAAGCGAGGACAAGAGCTCCGGCAAATCTTGTTGAACGGTGCTCCAGATGATGTCCAGATTGAGGTCGAAATAGACGTGGACAAGCCGATTGCGGAGATCGATCATATCGCGCCACGGAATCTCGGGATACTGTTGCCGACACTCGGGCGAGAGACGCGAAGCGGCTTCCCCCAAGATCTCCAGGTTGCGGAGCACCAAGTGCTGTATCGGCCGCTCGCAGAGCAGCGACTGCTGATCGCGGCCGTGGACAAACTCTAGAATCTCCCGAATGGCCTCAACCATGTGCCGCAACCGCGTGATGTCCGCGTCACGCAACATACTGCACCAGAGCCTTGCGCACGACCTCGTCGCGGAAATAGCGGCTCAGATCCTGTGCTGTCCGCATGTCCGCCTTGCGGCCCAGGATCTCGGACAGTTCCCGTTCCATCCGCACGACGTCGAAAAGAGAAGGCACGTGTTCCGGGTCGTACTCGAACAGGATATCCACGTCGCTGTCCGGACCGAAACGTTCCGTCAGAACGGAACCGAACAACGCGAGTTTCGTGAGATGATGTTCGCGGCAAAATGTCGCGAGCCTTTCCTGGTCAATGTCGAGCGGCAAATCCATCCGTCGGTCTCCTTCGGCGCCATCAGAAGTATAGCAGGCTGCACGCCCGGCGTCACGCCCCTCACTTCGTTGTCACGTGGTTCCTGCCTTCTGGCAGGCAAATCCCGACCACGCCACGGCGACGACCGTAGGTCTCCATTTCCATGCGCCTGTCTGTCTGTTGAACGGTGTGCCGGGTCCCCCTACAATGAACCGAGCCACTAGCCGAGGCCGGGCGTGTCGTCGCGGCCTCGAGTATCTCTCGCAACGTTGGAAGGAATTCGGACAATGAGTGATGGGATTCGCGTGACGGTTTGGAACGAGGGCGTCCACGAGAAGGAGAACGCCGAGATCCGTAAGTTGTATCCGAAAGGCATGGGGCGTCAAATTGCCCAGTATCTCCGCAAGCAGCCGGGCATCGCGTCCGTCCGCGTGTCGGAACTGGACATGGCGGATCAGGGTCTCAGCGAGCGGATCCTCAAGAATACGGACGTCATGACGTGGTGGGGCCACATGGCGCACGACAAGGTCACTGACGAGAACGCGGCGCGGGTGCAGCAGCGCGTGCTCGAGGGCATGGGCCTGGTCGTGCTGCATTCGGGCCACATGTCGAAGCCGTTCATGCGACTGATGGGGACGAACTGCAACCTCAAGTGGCGCGAGATCGGCGAGCGCGAGCGGATCTGGGTGGTAGATCCCAGCCACCCCATCGCGGACGGTCTGCCGGAGTACTTCGAGATCGACCACGTCGAGATGTACGGCGAGTATTTCGGCATTCCGCAGCCGGATCAGCAGGTGTTCATCAGTTGGTTCGAGGGCGGCGAGGTGTTCCGGAGCGGCTGCTGCTGGCACCGCGAGCGCGGCAAGGTGTTCTACTTCCGGCCGGGCCACGAGACGCTGCCGATCTACTACCACGAAACGGTGCTCAAGGTGATCTACAACGGCATCCGGTGGGCGGCGCCGTCAGGCGTCAAGATGATCACCCAGGGCCACTGGCAGCCCATCGAGAAAGTCGAGCCACACGCGTAGGCGACGACACGAGGAGAGGCGTATGCGATGCATCTTGGGCGGGTTGGCTGTGGTGATGGCCGCGACCGCCTCGGCCGACGGCGCGTTGACGTTGGCCGGAAAGGCCGAGCTGTTCGATCAAGACATGCAGCGCCGGTTCCTACTGGACGGCCAAGCGCTGTGCAAGCTCATGGTGCCGACGGAGTCACGAACCTTCATCGCCTACAATATGCCGGACAACGCGTACATGACCGGCATCTACCTTGGCACGCTCTCGATGCGATACGCGGCCACCCAGGATCCGGCCGTGAAGGCCCAGGCGAGCCGGTCCATCGCGGCACTCAACCTGCTATGCACCGTGAGCGGCAAGAAAGGCCTCTTGGCGCGTGCCGCATGGCCGGCCGAGCAGCCCATGGCGGATGACGGCGGCTGGCGCCTATCCGACGACGGCAAGTACAAATGGCGCGGCGATGTCAGTAGCGATCAAATGGACGGGGTCTACTACGGATTCGCGTTGGCCTACGACCTCGTGGCTTCCGAGGATGAGCGCGCGGTGATTGCGGCCCGCATCGCCGAGATGACGGATCACATTCTCGACAACGGGCTTCAGATCATCGGCTACGACGGCAACGTGACGACGTGGGGCAAGTACTATCCCCGCTATGCGAAAGGCATCGAGAAGCAGAACGCGTTGCTGCTACTCCAGTTGCTGAAGGTGGCGCACCACATCACCGGCGAGGCGCGCTTCGATGAGGCCTACCGCCGCTACGCCGTGGACGAAGGTTACGCCGAGGCGGCCGTCAAGGCGAGGCGGCTCAAAGACCCCGTGCGCGGCTCGGTGAACCACTCGGACGACGTGCTTATCTTCCTCGCATACTATCCGCTGTTGACCTACGAGAAGGACGAGGACGTGCGGCGCCTCTACCTCGAAAGCCTGGATCGCGCGTGGAATGGCGATGGCCGGTTTCCGGGCGTCAAGCCCGAGGCCAATCCGTACTACGCCTTCATGGTGCAGCGCTTCACCGGAGACGACTCCGGTACGGCGGCCGGTATCGATACGCTGCGGTGGTTTCCGCTCGATATGAAGTGGAATCGGGCCTCGATTGCAGCCTACGAGAAGGAGTTCGGATTCACCTTCGATCCGGCGCCGAAGAGTCCCGCGCCCGAAGCCGACCAGCCGGTTCCAGTGGATCGCCGTGCAAAGTCGTGGTCGGCCTGGGTGATGGATCCCTACCAGCCGGGCGCGGACCGAAACGTGGACGACACGATGGAGTTCAACGGCCACGACTATCTGATGGCCTACTGGCTGGGCCGATACGCCGGATACCTCACGCCGGACCTATAAGGCGCTGCGGCGCCTCGAGGGTGAAGAAGGGCCATGCGCCTGATCAACATTGGCGACGCGCAGCCGGGCATGATGCTGGCGCGCGAGATCGTAGATCGCGATGGCAGTACGCTCCTTCGCGAACGCGTGGTGCTCACCAAGGCCTATATCCGCACCTTGCGCATGAAGGGGTACACGCGCTTCTTCATCCGGGAGGAAGATGATGCGATCGCCGTGGCCGGCGAGCATGACGTGAGTCCGGCCGTCCGCGCCATGGCCATCGAGACGCTCCAGACCGCGTACGAATCCATCGAGGAGGAAGTGGGCTCGCTTCGCGTGCAGTCCGCCCGCGAGATCGAGATCGCCCTCGATGCCAAGGGTGTGCAGGACCTCGTGAGTGAGGATGGCCCGCTCGCGGAGATCGGCAGCGTGGTGGATAGGATTCTGGACGAAGTCTTGTCGCGCCGGACGCTGGCGGGCCTCACGTCGATCAAATCGGCGAGTTCCAGTGTGCTGAACCATTCCATCGACGTCTGTGCCGTCTCGGTGATGATCGGTCATCTGATAGACCTGCCCAAGAGCCGTATCGAGCCCTTGGCGATGGGTGCGCTCTTGCACGATATCGGGGTGATCTTTCTCGATACGCAGGTGATCGGCGATCAACGAATCATCCAACACACGCAGTTGGGCTATGAACTGCTCCGGCAGAGCGATCAAGCCAACGCGCTTGCGCCGCACGCCGCCTACGAGCATCACGAATGCCCGGACGGCACGGGCCTGCCACGCGGCCTTCGCGGCAGCAACACGATCCGCCGGGACCGCGCGTTGCCGCCGCCCGTTCCCACACTCATTGGCGAGATCGTGGCCGTGGCCAACGTCTATGACAATCTCCTGACCGGCACCGACGCCCACGAGCCTATGGCCACTGACGAGGCCTTGCGCACCATCAAGACCATGGCCGGATCGAAACTCAACCGCGAGATTGTGCAAACGCTGATGCGGGCGGTTCCCGTGTTCCCGCTCGGGACGGAGGTCGTGATTCGGAATGGCCCCTTGCGCAGCTACACGGCCGTCGTGACACGCGTGCATCGGGATGCCCTGGACCGCCCGGTCATTACGCTCACCCACGACATGCAGCGACGCCGGGTGCCGCCAGAGGAGATCGACCTGAGCCAATCCGAGGACATCGAAATCCGTGGAAAGGGCTTGGATGCGTAACGGTCTCATCGCGTTGGCCGTGCTGGGAGCGGCCGGCATTGCCCACGGCGCCCCGGATGCGATCACGCTCTACTACTGGGGCAACGAGTGGGTCTCGCAGGACCTCATCCAAGACTTCGAATCATTGCACAACGGTTGCGACGGCGGACCGACCATCAAGGTGATCTGCGGCCAGAGCGCCTCGATCGACATGTCCGGCGATCCGCAGCGTCTCCTCTGTTCCATCGCGGGCGGCGATCCGCCGGACGTGGTGTACTTCGCCCGGCACGCGGTGGGCGAGTGGGCCGCACGTGACGCCTTCCAGTGTCTCCAGCCGCTTGTCGACCGCGATCTCCGCGAGCGCCCCGACGATCCCTATACGCTTCGGCCGGAGCTGTTCTACGCCCCGTGTTGGAAGGAGGCGTCATACGATGGCCGCTTGTTCGCCGTGCCGACCAACACGGATAACCGCGCGCTCTACTACAACCTTGATATCCTCGAGAAACACGCCGAGGCACTTGTCGCGGCCGGCTGCGTAGATCCCAACGATCCGGCCAAAGTCGGCCCGCCCACAACGTGGGATCAGTTGCGCAAGGCAGCCGAGATCCTCACCGAATACGATGACGCCGGCAACCTGATGCGCGTCGGATTCATCCCGAACTACGGCAATTCGTGGCTGTATATCTACGGCTGGCTCAATGGCGGGAAGTTCCTGAGTGAGGATGGCCGGACGTGTACGCTCAACGCGCCCGAGATCGTGGAGGCCCTGGTCTTCATGACGGAAATGTACGACAGCATGGGCGGCGCCGAGCGCGTCAACGCCTTCCAGATCGCGTTGGCCGGCGGCGACCTCGATCCGTTCATGAGCGGCAAAGTAGCGATGAAGATCGACGGGGACTGGTTCCTGCCGTGGATATCCGACGCGAGACGGGATCTGCGCTTCGGCGTGACGCTGGCGCCGGCACCCGAGGGCAAGAAGCGGTTAGGCTGGTGCGGCGGATGGTCGTACGTCATCCCGCGCGGCGCCAAGCATCCCGACGAGGCCTGGGCGCTCATCAAGTATCTGGTGTCACGACGGGCCAACGGCCTCGAGGCCGAGGCCTTGGCCCAGCGTGCCCACGCGCGCGGCAATATCTACATTCCACGACTCTACGCCCGGCGCGATTTCACCGAGTGGGCCATGGCGCACTACGTCTACTCGGATCCCGCCGTTCCACAGCGATTCAAGGATGGTGCGCGCGTCTTCGTCGACTCGCTCGACTACTCCGAGTACCGCCCGGTGTCGCCTGCCGGCCAGCTCTTGTGGAACGAACACGTGCGCGCCATGGAAGCCGGCATCTACAAGCGATACGACCCCTCAGACGTGAGGCGCAATGCCCAGATCGCGCTCGACATGGGCACGCGGACGGTACAGAAAGACCTGGATCGGATCTTCGCGCCGAAGTCGTATCGCGAGGTGAGTTGGACACCCATCGTCGCCACCTACGCGATCCTCCTCGTGGTCGGCGCGTTGGCAGCGTACGCCTACTTCGGTCGAAAGGCCCGGGCGCGCGGTTTCTTTCGTAGCGAGCATCGCGCCGGCCTGCTGTTCGCCTCGCCGTGGCTCCTCGGTTTCATCGTGTTCGGCGGCGGCCCGATCGTGTTCTCCCTGTTCATGAGTCTGTGCGAATACGATGTGTTCTCCCCGGCGCGGTTCATCGGTCTCAAGAACTTCAACACGATGATCGCGGGCGATCCGCTCTTCTACAAATCGCTGGGCAACACACTGTACATGGGCCTGGGTATACCGCTGGGCATGGGCGTGGGCCTGGCCATCGCGCTTCTGCTGAACTACGAGATCAAGGGCATGGCCGTGTACCGCACCTTCTTCTATCTACCGGCCATCATGCCCGCCGTCGCCGCGTCGATCCTCTGGATATGGATCTTCAATCCCGAGCAGGGCATTCTCAACACGCTGCTGGAAAAGATCGGCATCGACGGTCCCGCGTGGCTCCAGAATCAGCACTGGTCGAAGCCGGCCCTAATCCTCATGGGCCTCTGGGGCGCCGGCGCCGGCATGATCGTCTGGCTCGCCGGCCTCAAAGGCATTCCGAACCACCTCTACGAGGCGGCCGAGATCGATGGCGCCGGACCGCTCCGCCGGTTCTGGAGTATCACGCTGCCGATGCTGAGTCCGTACATCTTCTTCAACCTCATCATGGGCCTGATCGGCACCTTCCAGATCTTCACGCAGGCCTTCATCATGACCCAGGGCGGGCCGGTGGACTCGACGCTGTTCTACGCCTTCTATCTGTTCAATAACGCCTTCCGCTACATGCGCATGGGCTACGCCTCCGCTATGGCCTGGATCCTCTTCGCGCTTGTCCTCGCGCTGACGGTTATCCAGCTCAAGCTCGCCCCACTGTGGGTGCACTACGAGGCCGACGAGTAGCGCTCACGGCCGCCAGGTGACGGGAGGCGCGCCGTTGGTGTAGCCTGAGCCGGGAGGAGATGGCTGAGTCGGTCTCGGAAGGAGGAACGCATGGATCGCCCGGGCTTCACACGATCCAGCAGGACGTTTGCGGCGCTGGCCATGGTCGCGGTGCTCATGGCGGGATGTGCGCCGCCGTCCCGGCCAACGTATATCCACGACGAAGATGGCCGGATTGTCATCTACCATGGCGTCAACGTCGCGAGTCATGCCAAGAGCGCGCCGGATCACCTCTCGTGGCACACGCGCGAGGACTTGGCGCGGCTGCGCGATTGGGGGTTCAACCACGTGCGATACCTCGTCTTCTGGGAGGCCATCGAGCCCGAGGACGGCGTGTTCGACGAGACCTACATCGCCAACACCCTCGAGCGCCTACGCTGGCTCGACGAACTCGGCATCGACGTCATCGTCGACCTGCACCAGGACCTCTACGGCCAGCGCTTCGGTAGCCACGGATTTCCCGACTGGGCCACGGATGATGGCGGCCGCGAGTACGTGCCCAAGCATCCGTGGAACGTGAACTACTTCCAGACGTCGATGTGGGGCACCTTCGACAACTTCTGGCGGAGTGACGAGATCAAAGCGCGCTACGTCGCCATGGTCGAGTACCTCATGGGCAAGATCGAGGGCGTGCCGGGCGTCGTCGGCCTCGACATCATGAACGAGCCATGGCCATCCTACGGCCTTCTCTTCGAGCGGAAGTTCCTCTCCGGATTCTACGAAGACATTCAGGCGATGCGCCGGCGAAACGGGTTCACCACGCCGCTCTTCTTCGAACCCATCGTTACCGACACCATGGTCTTGCCGTCAACGCTGGTCTTCAAACCAGATCCGGGCTCCGTGTACTACCCCCACTACTACGACCCCTTCGGCCATGAAGGCCTGCCCTACGGACCCCTCGGACGCGTCCTCTTGGGCGCCACCGTCAAACAGCGCGTCCGCGACGCCCATCGCTTCGGGACGGCCCTCATGTTCGGCGAATTCGGCATCGCCGACACCACCTCGGGGTCCGGCGCTTTCCTGGAAGACTTCATAGCGCTCATGAATGAATACCACCTCGGTTGGACCTACTGGTCGTACGACAAAGGCGGACCGAGCAGCTTCTGCCTCGTTCAGGAAGACGGCACACCCAATCCGAAGCTCTCGCACCTCGTATATGTATACCCCCAGCGAATAGCCGGGCGGAATCCGGACATCGAGTACGACGACACGACGTTCACGCTACGATACGATCCCATCGATACGAGCGCGCCGACGGTCGTGTTTGTGCCGCCATCGCTCACGAACGTGCGCGTGACCGTCAACGGCGCCGCCACCGATTACCATGCGACCGCCCCGCTCATCGTTCATGCCCACGGTGCGGACTCGAGCCGGCAGGAGCTATCGGTTCAATGGCAGTGACCGAATCCAGGAGGAGATGAAAATGGCACGGAATGTTATTAGCAGACGGGTGTTCATGGCGGCGGCCGGGGCGGCGGCAGTGATGGCGCCGCGGGCCCGGGCTCACGATGCGGCCGAGGACGTCAAGCCGGTGCGCGTCGCGTTCATCGGCGTCGGCAATCGCGGCACCGGCCTGCTCAAGGTGTTACTGAGCATGCCGAACACGCAGGTAACCGCCATCTGCGATATCAACGAGGATCACCTCAACCGAGGCATCGAGATCGTCCGCCGGCTCCGCGGCAATACACCCGCCGGGTTCAAGGAGGGCGAGTACGACTATCGCCGCATGCTCGAGCGCGACGACTTCGAGGCCGTCCTCATTGCCACGCCGATCCCGTGGCATGCCGTCATGGCCGTGGACGCCATGAACGCCGGTAAGCACGTCGGTTCGGAAGTGCCGGGCGCGTATACGGTTGACGACTGCTGGAGCTTGGTGGACACCAAGGAGAAGACCGGCAAGCGCTACATGCTCCTCGAGAATTACCTCTACGAACGGAGCCGCCTCATGGTGCTCAACATGGTGCGGGCCGGCGTTTTCGGCGATATCTACTACGCCGAATGCTCGTACATCCACGACTGCCGGGCACTGCGCTTCGAGTCCGACGGCGCCCTCACGTGGCGCGGCGAGGTAAAGAGGACCATGTTCGGCAACTTGTATCCCACGCATTCCCTCGGGCCGGTCAGCAAGTGGATGAATCTCAACCGAGGCGACCGCATCGAATCGCTCGTTTCCCGGATGAGTCCGCCGGTAGCGCTCCACGTCTACGCGGCGAAGCAGTTCGGCGCCGACAGTCTGCCCGCGATGACGCAGTTCGCCGGCGGCGATATGTCGGTGACGCTCCTTACGACGGCAAAGGGCCGCCTGGTCACCGTCTACTACGACTCGGACTCGCCGCGGCCCGCGTCGCTGTTTCACGTGTGCCAAGGGCCCAACGGCTGCTACGACTCGCGCGAAGGCATCTACATCGACGGCGTCAGTCCGGCCCATGAGTGGGAGGCCGTGGACGCCTACCGCGAGAAGTACGATCATGAGCACTGGAGGACTCGAGGCGAGGAGGCCGCAAAGACGGGCCACGGCGGTGGCGACTACTTCTCAATCTCGGACTTCGTCGAGATGGCCCGCCAGGATTGCGAGCCGCTCGTTGATGTCTACGACAGCGCCGCATGGAGTTCGCTGGTCGAGCTGTCCCGAAAATCCATCGAATCCGGGGGCCGCAGTGTCGAAGTGCCCGATTTCACACGAGGCAAGTGGGACAAATCGTGAGTGTTCTTCATGACCGTATGTTGCAGACTCGGAGCGAGTTGGCTCTTCAGTGGCCTGCTCCTGTGCTCGATTCCTCTCGCGGCGCCCGGCGACGAGCCGGGTAAGGTTCGTATCGAATTCCACATTCAGCAAGACACGGACCTGATCCTGTTCTCGGACTTCGGCGAACCCGCCCAGTGCGCGATCTGGCTCGAGGATCCCGAAACGCACGCCACGCAGGACGTCTTCGTCACGCGGCGCGCCGGCCGCGGCGAGTGGGACGGCAAGGCCGAGTGCCCGGCGGCGCTTCCGAGGTGGTTTCACGTTTTCGCTCTCGCCTCCGGAACGAAAGGTCCGCCAACGCGCGAGCATCCCGTCCCGGACGGGATTTCCCAGGCGACGCCGAAAGGAGATCGGTTCTCGTGTAGTGTCGAGGTGGCCGCCGGTCGGCGACAGATCATCTGGGTTGAGGTGAACCTTTCCGGCGACTACAACGCGACGTTTCCGGCCGCGGACGAGACAAGCGGAGGGATCGATACCGATTGCTCGGGTCAGCCGTCGCTGGTGTACCGGACCGAGTTCGAGGCCGTGCCCGGCTTCCGGGTTGTGCCGGAGCTCTACGCGTACACCGTTCCGCGGACGCGCAAGGGCGAGCTCTGCCGGGATCTTGCACCCATCACTACGGCGAAGGAAGTCTATCCGTCCATCGAGATCCGCGTCGAACGGCCCGAGAACTGAAAACCGGCCCGCACTCGAATCCGAGCGCGGGCCGGCCCTTTCCTCGAGGTCCCCCATATCGGAGAACCGTCCTTATCTATGCACAGCGCCCCATCGGGCGCGAGGCGTTACGGCTAAACACGAGAAGCGATGTACTTGATCGCATCTCCCACCGTCTCGATCTTGGTCGCTTCGTCGTCGATATCGATCTGAAACTCTTCCTCGAGCAAGATCAGAAGCTCGGTGACATCCAGCGAGTCTGCACCCAGGTCCCCAATGAACTTCGCGTCGAGCGTGACCTGTTCCGGTTTACGATCCAGCCGCTCGCACACAATCCGTTTGACGACCTCCTCGACATTGACATCGGCCATCCGCTTCACCTCCTTTCCGCGTGAAATCCGTCCGCATGGACGCACCCGCCCAACGGGACAGAAGCATGTAGTATAGCAAGAAAACCCCGCAGATTCTAGGGGTGAGCCACGCCATCCGACGCGCATCCGCCACGCCCCCAGGGCCCCCTCTCTCCGGTGCCGGAGCACTTTCCTGCTTGCCCGGCGTTTGGAGACCGTTTCGCGGCGGCCGGACGGTTTCCGCGCCCTTCGGATGCACGAGGCGGGCCTTTCATATCGTCATTATAGTGCAAATGCGCAGATCTTGTGAGGATGCGTCCAAAATAATCGCCGAAAGGATGAAACCTTTGCGCGAGATACGGGATCTAATAGATCATACGAACGGAGCATGGGGCTTCGTAGCGGAAGGGGGGGGCGGAACTCAGACGCTCCCAACGATGGAGATAAGGGCTCCCAAAGACACGTTGATTTCATTTACCCACTAACGCGAGAGCCTCTCTCGCGACACCACCTCACTCCGGCGCCCGGTTCCTCACCGGGCGCCACCTTTTTGCGGTTGACGGCCGCAGGGAGGGGTTGTGTACCAAGATATGGTACACACCGGGTGCACATGGCGCCGGGCCAGGAAATACAAACCGGACCGGCCCGTGCCGAGTTGAAACCGACGGTCCACCTGGCTATAGTGCCGCTGCTCAGGCGGTAATCTGTGCCCGGATGGCTGGCGCGAGGCGCCGCCTTGTCCGTCTGAAGCGCCGCAAGGGCCGTTTCCCGGGTCCATCCGTGGTCCGCGGCTGCGCGGCCGTTCGCAACCACATCCAAACAGTAAGGAGTAGTCGAGACGATGAGCGATCTTTGCCTGAGGCGACTTGCGGGCCACGCGCCGTTCCAGGGCCCTGTCGTATTCGTCATCATGGATGGCGTCGGGATTGGGAAACGGGATGAGTCGGACGGCGTTCACATGGCGTATACGCCGGTGCTCGACGCCCTTTTCCAGGAGCCGCTGTACGCGCAACTCAAGGCCCACGGCACGGCCGTAGGCTTGCCGTCGGACGAAGATATGGGCAACTCCGAGGTGGGCCATAATGCCTTGGGTGCCGGCCGCGTGTTTGCCCAAGGGGCCAAACTGGTGAATCACGCCATCGCGTCGGGCGCGTTGTTCGACGGCGCGGCGTGGCAGCAGGTCCTCGGCCGTGCGAAGAGCGGCGGCACGGTGCATTTCGTCGGATTGCTGTCGGACGGCAATGTCCACAGCCACATCAAGCACCTCTTCGCCTTGCTCGAGCGGTGTGCCGCCGAGAACGTCGCCTCCGTCCGCGTGCACGCCTTGCTCGATGGCCGCGACGTTGGCGAGAAGAGCGCCTTGCAGTACATCGGGGCCCTCGAGGACAAGCTCGGGGCGTTGTCCTCGGGCGAGCGCGACTATCGAGTCGCGTCCGGCGGCGGCCGCATGATCACGACCATGGATCGCTACGAGGCCGACTGGCGGATCGTCGAGCGGGGCTGGAAGGCCCATGTCCTCGGCGAGGCGCGCGCTTTCGCCTCGGCGGCCGAGGCGGTTCAGACGTATTACGACGAAGACCCGACCATGACGGACCAGTACATGGAGAGTTTCGTAGTCGCTGAGGACGGCCGGCCGGTAGGCGCCGTCGAGGACGGCGACGCCGTCGTCTTCTTCAACTTCCGAGGCGATCGCGCCATCGAGATATCGAGGGCTTTCGACGATGACGAGTTCCCGTATTTCGATCGGAAGCGCCGCCCGGACGTGTTTTACGCCGGCATGATGCAGTACGACGGCGACGCCCTCATTCCGGCGAGTTTCCTCGTCGAGCCGCCGGCCATCGAGCGGACGATAGGCGAGTATCTCTGCTCGGCCGAGGTCACCTCCTTCGCTGTTTCCGAGACGCAGAAATACGGCCACGTGACGTACTTCTGGAACGGCAACAACTCGGGTTATATCGACGATCGTCTCGAGAAGTACCTCAACATTCCGTCGGATCTTGTGCCCTTCGACCAGCGGCCGTGGATGAAAGGCGCCGATATCACCGACGCCGTCATCGAGGCCATCCGAAGCGGCCGGTACAAGTTCATCCGCCTCAACTATCCGAACGGCGACATGGTGGGCCACACCGGCGTGCCGGCCGCCGTACGCGTTGCCGTCGAGACGGTGGATCTCGGCCTGAGCCGGCTACTGCCGGTGATCCGCGAGGCCAAAGGAATCCTCGTGGTCTCGGCGGACCACGGCAACGCGGACTGCATGTTCACCGAGAAGAAGGGCAAGCGCGAGCCGATGGTGGCCCACACGTTGAATCCGGTGCCGTTCATTATCAAGGACTACTCCGGCGCGAACGCATTCCGCATGGCCGATGTCGCCGAGCCCGGTTTGGCGAACGTGGCCGCCACCTTGATGATGCTTCTCGGATTCGAGCCGCCCGAGGATTACCTTCCCTCGCTCATCCGCCTCGCGTGACGAGCCGATGCCGCTGCGCATAGCGCGCCGGTTTGACTCGTGGCGGCCGGCGAACTAGAATCCGCATAGACTCCATCTGAGGGCGGTACTGGGCGGATGAAACGGTTCGATTTTTCCACGTTCGAGGTGTCTCCGGGCAACCAGCGGGCCCTTGCTTTGTGCCGGAGGGTGGCGAACATCCAGCCGGTCAGCCCGCTGCCGGTTCTCCTTCTTGGGCCTTCCGGCTCCGGCAAGACACACCTGCTCTACGCGATCGTGAACGCCGTCCGGGCCAGCGTATCGAAGACCGGCCTCGCTTATGTGACGGCCCACGAGTTCCCCGAACAGGTGCGCGCGCTCATCGCCGATCCGACGCCGCTCACCCGCGCCGAATCGGCCATTCTCCTCGTCGATCAGCTCGAGGCGTTCACGCAAGACCTGGATGAACTCGAGGCCGTGTGCCGCCTCTTCCTCGACCATGGTTACCACGTTGTCCTCGCATCGAACATCCATCCGGCCCGGCTGCCGCAACTGGGCCCCAGTTTCCGGGCGTGGATCGAGTCCGGCGAGACCATCGACATCCGTCGTCGGGGCGACGCGCCGGAGTCCGCGCTCGAACGGGTGCTCGAAAGCGAGCCCACCACGGCGATCCGGAAGAGGACGCGGGTTCCGGATGTCGTGGAGTTCGACAAGCTCGACGCGTTGCGCGATCGCATGACCGCCATCGAGCGCAGCCGGGACGAGGAGATGGCGGCGGCTCTCGATACCGCTCGGCGCGAGAAGGAGGAACTCGAGCGAACCCTCGAGGGCCTGCGGCAGGAAACCGACACGTTGCGCGAGCAATTCGAGGAAATCCGCGAGAAGGCCGCACAGTCCGAGACGCTACTGTCCGACAAGACGGCCCTCGAGGCGCAAGTGGCCGTGCTCAAAGAGGAGCTCATTGCGGCGCAGAAAGAGGGTGTCATTGCGCAGCAAGAGGCCAATCAACTCGTCCAGCGCGCCGAGAAGCTGCTGGCCCACGTGGAGAACGGACGGACGCAGTTCGAGGAGTCCGAGCGCGCGTACCAGGCGCGCATCGAAGAGCTCGAAGCGCGGCTGGATGCGTTCGAGGCCGGCGCCGCGGAATTCGAGCGAATGCAGGACGAGGCTAAGGCCGCCCAAGGCGCGTTGGCGGCCCTGCGCGACGAGTCCGTCTCGACACGGACGCGGCTCGAAATGGAACTGGACCTCGCTCGACGCGAGGCCCGCAAAGAGCACGACGCGCAGGAAGGACTCCAGGCACGCTATGCCGCCGAGGCCGCGGGCCTCGCACCCGACCAGGAAACCTGGGCGAAGTCGTGGCGCGGCGGTGCCGATCGCGCTTCGCTCGAACTCGAAGTCGGTCAGTTGCGCGAGGAACTGGACGCGCAGGTGCGTGAGGTAGCTCGCCTCGAGAAAGAGGCCGGCGATCACGAGGCACGGGTACAGGCCCTCTACTCGACCTTCGACCTGACCCGCCAAACCGCCCGTGTCGTCGGCGTTGGCCTCGAGGGCATCCGCGAGGATCTCCTCGGCGCGGTTGAGGCCCTGTCGAAACTGGCGAAGCGCTTGGCGCAAGCCGCCGAGATCCCCGCCGACGCACTGGAGGGCGGGCGACGACCGCGCGACGCCTCCGCAACGAAACCGAGGGAAGGCCGTGGGGGCGTGTTCGATGCCGCACCACCGGCGGAACCCATTGAGCTGCCGGATGTCGGCATCAAGTTTCCCAAGCCTGAATTGTGACCGGTAGTCGGGCCATCAAGGACGCCGCTGGAAAGAGGTATGCACACGTTTTCGGATCGGATTCTCGCGCTATTCCACACCTTGCATCCGCTGGATAGAGTCCGGCGCGCCGGTTACGTCCTGCGCGGCGTAGCCGATCCGGAATCCGTGCCGGCCCACAGCCACTACGTCTCGCTGCTCACGCTGCTCTTCGTCGAGGAGTATCCGGACCAGTTTGATCGGGAGAAGGCCGTGGCCATGGCCCTCATCCACGACCTCTCCGAGGTGAAGCTGATGGACATTCCTATGCCCTACGCCGACGCCTACCTCGCCGAGGCCAAGGATCGCGCAGAACAGGCCATCTTCGAGGAGCTATTCGAGGAATTCGACGCCAAGTTCGCGCAATACCATCGCGAGCTCATCGAGCGGAGCTCACCCGAGGCCCGGCTCGTGCGCGCGCTCGACAAAGCCCAAATGATGATCAAGGTCCTTGGCTACGAGCGCGAACGGCGGGGCTGGCTCGACGAGTTCTGGCAGAATCCCAAAAACTTCAACGATTACGGATGCGCGCCGGCCTCGGAGCTCTTCGACGCTATCTGCAAAATCGCCGGGCGCCCGAGGCCAAGGTAGGTCCGGAAGCACCGCGAAGACCGAGGACTGCCCCCCAAGTCTTCGAGGCGGGCTGTCCCATTGCCCGTCAGGCTTCGGCGGATGTCTTCTGGAGAGCGCCCTTACGCGGCACACGGATCGCTGTGGCCGAGATGGCCAGCGCGAGAAATGCCGCCGCGAGGAACACGCGCTCGTAGCCGAAACGCTCCCACACGGCCCCCGCGACGGCAGGGATCGTCATCGACGCGATGTGGTTGATCGAGACGCCCAGGGTCAGGGTCGAGGTAAGATCCTCGGCCGAGGTGGCGATGCGCGACAGGTAGACCTCGCGGCCCGTGCCGAGGGCGAACAGGAGGTTGTCGCAAATGAAACACACGCGCGCTATGGTGAGCGCCGTCTTGGCGTCCGGCGCGATGCGCATGGCATAGCCGTAGCCGAGGCAGACCGCAGCCAGGAGGATTCCGTCGAGCACCATCACGGTGTGTTCGCCGAAATGGTCGATGGCTATACCCACGAGCGGTTTGAATACCGTGCCGATGAGAGCGGCGATGATGAGCAACTGGGCGATACCGGTGGCCGGCTGGCCGTAGACATCGATAAGCACCCACACGCCGAAAGTGATGAAGATCTGTTTGCGCGCGCCGAACAGCGCCTCGAGTGCGTAGTACAGGCTGTATCGCCGATGCAGAACCAGGCGCGCCCTCGGCCGGCGGATGTCCGGCACGTGCATCAGACTGTAGATGACGGCCGCCAGTGCCGCCATACCGCCCGCGCACGCGAACCCGAGCGCGTACTCCGGCGCGGTCTTGTCGAACACAAACCACACGAATCCCGCGCCGATAACCGTGCCGAGCGTGCCGACCGCGCCAACCTGACCCATGCGCCGGCCTCGGTGCGAATCGCCGCTGAGGCCGAGCGCCAGCGAGGATACCGTCGGTTGCACGAGGTGGAGGCCCGCGCTCGCCACCATCATCATGCCGACCATGGGCCAGAATCGCTCGCCGACGAGGACAATGCCGACCATCCCTGCCGCGAAGGTCATCGTGCCGACCATGCCGAGGTGCGACACGGCCAGCATGCAAAGAAGTCCTGCGAACACCACCACGAGAAATCCCGGTAGCTCTCGCGGAAACTCGAGCCAACCCCGCTGGCCCGCCGACAGGCCGAAGGTGTCCCACAAGTAGTTGTTGAAGACCGACTCGTGGATGCCCATGGCGATGGCGAACGACACCACGGCACAGAATAACAAGAGCATTTGAGAACGGTGCGACACGGAATCCTCGCCTTTGGAACTCCTACGGAAGGAACGGCCACGCGCGCCACGCAGGGATCATACCGGTGCAGGAATCATCGTATCAATGCCCATGTCGGTGTTGACATTGCAGGCGCGGCGGCGAGGAAGGTATTCGTGGAAGTCCGGGGATCACGCACGTCTCCGAACAGGCAAAGGGCGGCGCTCGGACCGCCGAGGCCCCCTGCTGCGGCAGTTGTACCGCCACGTACCGCTGGGCGGAAGAATGCAGGAAGATCAAGCGATCCGACCTGCCGCCGTGACGAATCCGGACACGGGCATCACCGCTGCAAGTCCTTGCGCATCAACCGGGACAAACCCTCAGGAGCCACATCCTGAGGGACGACTGCGCCTGATACTCCTTCTGAGTCACATTGACAGATGGAGGCCCCAGGCGGATAATCCGCATGGCTCCGGAGATGAACCGTCGTGCGCCCAAGGCCGTGGCGGTTGCATTGGCGCCACGCAGTCGACGTGGAGCACGGTATTTGCGGAGAGACCGTACGGGCTCGTGGGGAACGTAACAGGAGGATGACTATTGGGAACGAGGATCGAAGACGCGAGAGCGGGATTTCTGCGCGCCGCAGCCGGCCTGGCGGCAATCCTGGGATGCATTCTGGCACCGCATGCCGCCGTTGCCTATGCCACCGGCGGCCCCGAAGACACGGGCTATGTCATCAGTAATGAGGACAGGGCGAAGATCATGGAGGCCCTGCCGGACGAGGCCCCCGCGTCTCCCAAGAAGCCGAGGAAGCTACTGCTTTTCGATCTCAATGTTGTCTACGGCGGCCATCCCTCGCGGTTCTACGCGAATCTCGCCTTCCAGGAGATGGGCAAGAAGACCGGCGCCTTCGACGTGGTCATCAGTCGTGACCCCACGGTCTTCGAGAAAGGGAATCTGGCCGAATTCGATGCCGTGTTCCTGAACAACACCGTGGGCAACCAGTTCGAGGATCCCACGCTTCGACAGAACCTGCTGGAATTTGTGTATGGCGGCGGCGGCCTGATGGGGATGCACGGGACGTCGGTTGCCTTCTGGAACTGGGGCGCGGGCGGTGGCGACGACTGGCCAGAGTTCGGGCGGATGCTCGGCGGCCGGGGCGCGAATCATCGCGAAGCCGAGGAACACGTTCATATGAAGATCGATTCGCCCGGTCACCCGCTCGTGGCACCGTTTCCGACAGAGGGCTTCGATCTCCGCGACGAGTTCTTTCGGGTAGGCGATCCCTACTCGCGTGAACGGGTGCGTGTCCTTTTCAGCATCGACACCGAGAAGACCGATCTCAGCGCGAAGCCCCCTGAACGCGACGACGGCGACTACGCCATGGCATGGGTGCGCCACTATGGCCGTGGCCGGGTGTTCTACTCGACCGTGGGCCATAACCCCTACCAGTTCTGGGACCCGACGATGTTGAAGTTCTACTTGGGCGCGGCGCAATTCGTGCTGGGCGATCTGGCCGCGCCAACCATTCCCAGCGGGCGGCTGACACCCGCCATCGAAGCCCAGGAGAAGCTCGGGTGGCCGCTGGGCATCACGGCGTACACGTTCCACAAGTACACGTTGTTTGAGACCATCGAGAAGACGGAGCAGTTGGGCCTCGCCTACCTGGGAGGACTGGACTTCCAGAAGGTCAGCAGGGACATCGACAGGAACTTCAACGCCGACCTGAGCGACGAGGAATTGAAGGCGATTCGGTTGAAGCTGGACGACTCGGGCGTGCGCATGGTGACGTGCTTCTATTCCGTCATTCCCGGCGATGAGGAAGGGTGTCGCGCCGTCTTCGAGTTTGCCCGCAAGATGGGAATCGAGACCCTCATCTCCGAGCCGCCGCTGGAGGCGCTGGATACCATCGAGCGGTTCTGCGACGAGTACGACATCAATCTGGCCATTCACAACCACGATCAGAAGGCGTCGCCGAACTACTGGAGTCCCGAGGCCGTGATGAAGGTCTGTGGAAGCCGCGGCCCACACATCGGTGTGTGCGCGGACATCGGCTACTGGATGCGTAGCGGCATCGATCTCGTTGCCGCCGTCGGTTTGGTCGGGCACCGCCTCTTCGTGGTCCAGACACATGATCTTCACGAATTGAGCCCCGAAGGTCACGACGTGCCCTGGGGCACCGGCGCCGGACGGCTCCAAGCGTTCCTCGAGGAAATCCATCGCCAAGGCATCAAGCCCAAGAAGTTCGGGCTCGAATACTCCTATGACTGGGAAGACTCGATGCCGGAGGTCGAGCAATCGGCGCGGTTCTTCGACCAAGTCACGCTGGATCTGGCGAAGTAGGGGGACGGACGCCGTAGAGATTCGCAAGCTGCTTGCCGTGGACATTGTTCGGGCGGAAGTCGTGCAATTGGCCGCATCATGAAGACGAACGCTCGATTTCGTTCAGCAACCCCGTGAGTGACATGCTCTCTCGGGTTTCTTCGCTCTTACTCGACCCAAGAGGATGCGTGCCTGCTCCAGTACTCCATCCCGGCCCACACGTTCAGGGGGAGGCGAACCGGCTATGAATCATGAGGCGTCACCAAGGGAGGGGAGGGACGGTCGAGCCCAAATAAGGCTTGACTTCCAGACCGGTTTGTGGTACAAACTTGTTGTGGGCGATGAAAAGCCCCGGGTGTTCGGTATAGTTGAACGATTGGGTTTGAAAGGTTTGCAGACCGCTCGAGGGAGCGGTGAGCCCGCGAGGGCCATAGATGCAATCTTTCACGACAGGAGGAGGTGAAACAGAATGAAGAAATTGGCTTTGATCATGTGCCTTGCAGTGGGCGGCTTTGCGTTGGCTCACTCCTTGAGCGTACCGTGGTTCATCGACAATGCGGCAAAGAACACAGGTCTTGCCCCGGCTTCGGGAACGTGCGGTATCGTGGCGTTGCACAACAACATGCAGGTTCCCATGGAGTGCTGGATCGAGTATTTCGCTCCGGACGGCACGCCGTTGGACTACAAAGACACGGTGGGCGATGTCCACACCGACTGGGAGGATTCCGGGCGTTTCCCAACGCTCGAGAGCTACCTGCCCGCGCGCAAGTTCATCTGGTCGCCGACGTTTTACACGTTCGTGCTGAAGCCGAATGAGACCGTCGGGTTCCGCCCGGTGTCGTTTGACCCCGAGCCCAGTGCTTTGGGTGCTACGGCCAATGGCGAGACCGTGACAGAAGCAGACGCTTCGACGTCCTTCAACGGTCAGGAAGGCTTCACGGGTGTAGTGGTCCCGAACCGTCCTCGTTACGGTATCGAGAACACCTACTCGGGTAGCGGTGCTGCCGCGTTCAGCGAAGGCCCGGCCGGCACGCAGACGATCAAGTTGAACGGCTCGATCAAGATTTCGTGGTCGCAGGGCGGCGCGAGCTCGATCCAAGGCCGTTACATCGAGTACGGCGCGAGCTGCGAGGCGGCTTACCTGTTGCCTGAAATCAGCGACCTCGGTGAATAAGGCATAGGGCCGTATTCGCTTAGACTGCTAAGAGCATCTGAAGGCGAGCATGTCGGAAGACATACTCGCCTTCTTCGTTTTCAGCGAAAACGATGCCCGCCTCTCGCCCGGCGCCGTCTCCTCAGTGGGGGAGGGAAAGACCTCCGCGCTTCGACTCGGGCGCCGTGGAGAGGCCGCTGCCGGACCGGTGGCGCAGCAAGTTGTACTCGATGCTGTCGACCAACGCCTCGTACGACGCGGTGATGATGTTCTCCGAAACACCGACGGTGTCCCACGAGGCCGTGTTGTCGGAGGACTCGATGAGAACGCGCGTGGTGGCTTTGGTCGCAGCTTGGCTGTTTAGAATGCGCACCTTGTAGTCCTCGAGATGCACCGCACTGAGCTCGGGATACGTTGCCTCAAGTGCCTTGCGGAGCGCATTGTTGAGCGCGTCCACCGGGCCGTCGCCCTCGGCGGCGGTGTGCATCGGCGTCCCGTCAGGCAACTCGACGTTGACGGCGGCCAGCGAGAACGTGGGGGCATCCGTGCCATGGCGGGTAACGGTCACATGGAATCCCCGGAGCACAAAGAAGGGCCGCCACGTCTCTGCGGCGCGCCGCAGGAGCAGCTCAAGCGATGCATCGGCCGCTTCGAACTCGAATCCCTCGCTCTCGAGCTGTTTGACCCGCTGGAGTAGGTGCGAGGTCTTGGGACTGTTCCGATCGAGCACAATACCCAGTTCCTGCGCCTTTTCGAGAAGACTCGACCGGCCGGACATCTCACTGACGGGGATCCGCGTCCGATTGCCGACCAACGCCGGGTCCGCATGTTCATAACTCGCTTTGCACTTGCGCACTGCGTCGGCATGCATACCGCCCTTGTGGGCGAAGGCATTCCGGCCGACGAAGGGGGCGGAATCCTGGGGGGCCACATTGGCCAACTCGGCCACGAAGTGGGAGAGCTGGGTAAGCGTGGCAAGTTGGTCGGCGGATACCAGGGGAATTCCCATCTTGAGCTGAATCAAGGGGATGATCGTGGAAAGGTTGGCGTTTCCGGTGCGTTCGCCGTAGCCGTTGATGGTCCCCTGAACGTGCGTCACGCCCTCGGCCACGGCACTGATCGTACTCGCCGCGGCGCAGCCAATATCGTTGTGGGCGTGAATGCCCAGCTCGGCCTTGGGAAACGCCGCGTGCACCGCCCGCGTGACCTCCGCGATCTCGCTCGGTAGGCGACCCCCGTTGGTATCGCACAGCACAACGATCTCGGCCCCGGCCGCCAGGCCAACCTGAAGCGCCGCCATGGCATAGTCGGCATCGTCATGGTATCCGTCGAAGAAATGCTCGGCATCCAGGAAGACGCGACGCCCCTGCGCCTTCAGGTAGGCTACGCTCTCGTCGATAAGGGTCAGGTTGTCATCGAGCGAGATCCGTAACACCTCGGTCACGTGCAACGGTGCAAACTTGGCGAAGATGGTCACGACCGGCGTGGCGGCGGCGAGGAGATCGCGGATGTTCGGATCGTCTTCAACGGCGCATTTGAAGTGGCGCGTGCTGCCGAAAGCCGCCAGGACCGCTTGCTTGAGCTCGATGTCTTTCGCGCGGCGGAACAATTCCATCGCTTTGGGATTGGAGGCCGGCTGGCCCCCCTCGACACAGGCGATGCCGAAGGCATCGAGCGCCCGAACGATGCGGAGTTGGTCTTCCGGCGAGAACTTGACGCCGGAGCCTTGCGCCCCATCCCTTAGTGTAACATCATAAATATGGGTACGGTACTGCATCTGTCCATCTCCTGGGGTTTTCGTCGGCGGTCGGCGCGCATGGGCGACGGGCCGCGGCCGGCGGGAATGCCGCTACGCCTGATCATGCGAATGGATAGTGTTACACTTCTGGAGGCGCTTTTTCAAGGTAGCGGCCGTCACCGCCTTCGTCTCGATAAGGTACGGGACGAGCGCATAGCCAGGCACGATGGCGAGGTCCGCGCTGAGGGCCGCCGCTTCCGAGTAGATGCGGGCGCCATCGGGGGTTACGCCCGCGCCGCAAAGTGCAAAGGGTACCAGACCGTGCGCATGAGTTCGGCTGGCCAGGGAAGTCACGTGGTCGGGGGCTACAAGAAGGCGGGTATCGCCTCGGGCGGTGATGGCCTCGAAACAGGGGGTCACAACGCGACGGTCGAAGTCCTCGATAGCGCGAACCTTCCGGTCGAAATCGCCTTCGTGGGACGTCTCGTCCGGGGCCTCGATGTGCACGAAGACGAAGTCGACGTCGTTGAGCGCGGCCAAGGCCGCGGCCACCTTGCCTTCATAGTTGGTGTCCAGATAGCCCGTGGCACCCGGAACAGTCACGATGTTGAGCCCGGCGCATACCCCAATACCATTCACGAGGTCGACGGCGGAGATGACGGAACCCCGAATGCCGAAGCGGTCGGGGTAGGTGGTCATCGAAGGAGAACGGCCTTGTCCCCAGAGCCAAACCGAGTTGGCGGGAAGCCTACCGGCCGCTCTGCGTCTGGCATTGACGGGATGACCCGGAAGAATAGCCTGGGATCGGCGCATGATCTCGAGAAGGGTGTCCGCGCCGGGACCGGAAGGAAGAGTCGGACCAACGGGCTGTCCGGTAATGTCGTGGGGCGGGGTGCAATTCAGCCGCTGCAGCGCGGCGACGTCGGTCGGTTCCCGTTCGAGAATGGCCAGATGCCGGTAGCTAACACCGGCATGGAAACGAGCCCGAAGACCCACCCCAAGCTCCGCATCGAGCATATCAATGAGCGCGCGGGCCTCCTCCGTAGTGATGTGGCCCGCCGTGAAATCGCGCATGTATCCGTCTTCGAGGGTCACGAGATTGCATCGAAAGGCAATATCATTCGCGCCAAGCACCATGCCTTGATTGGCTGCCTCGAGCGGGGCACGACCGGTGAACGTGACACGCGGGTCATACCCAAAGAGAGACAGATTCCCGACGTCGCTCCCGGGAGGCAAGTCGTCGGGGATGGTCTCGAAGAGGCCCAGAATCCCGGCTTGAACGACCGCATCGAGTGCCGGCGTCGCGGCAACCTCGAGCGGCGTGACATTGCCGCGGTCGGCATTGGGGAAATCCGCCATACCGTCACCAATGAGAACGAGATGCTTAACGACGGACCTTTCCATCGGCGGTGTCGTCATAGGTATCTTCCTGTCGCCTCACCTGCGCAGGACTCGCACGGAACGGCTCCTTTATCCTATAATGAAGCCGGTCCTCACAAGATCACGGCAGGCGGTAAGCCCTGCTCGGGACGCCATCTCGGCATGGAGAAAATAGCATAGGTGCTTGGGAATATCAAGATCCGGCGCGAAGAGACAGCGCTCGACGAGACGACCGTGAGGGAAGCCTGTATCGAGTTACTCGAGACCGAGGGGATTCCTTTGCTTCCCGAGCGGTTGGCCTTGCTCGACCGCCACGCGGCTTTGGTACGCGAGTGGAATGCGCACACGTCGCTCGTTTCGCGCGGCGATGTCGATCATATCTGGCGGGCGCATCTTGCCGACTCCCTCAGCCTGGCTGGGGCCGTTCTGAGAACGGCCGGCCCGACCGCACGATACGTGGACATTGGGTCGGGGGCCGGCTTCCCTGGGATTACCTTGAAGGCAGTGCTCCCGGGGCTTCAGGTGACGCTGATCGAACGGTCCGTGAAGCGGTCGGCTTTTCTCCGGAAGGTCCTGGGCGCATTGCGTTTGGGCGATGTGCGCCTGGTGACGGCCGAATTTCCCCGGGAGGTGGGCTTGGAAGACGCCGAGGTGATCACGGCACGGGCCGTCGAGAACCCGACCCGCGTCGTGAGGGCGATTGCGGTGGCCATACCTCGGGAGGCGGTGTACCTGTGCCAGTCTGGAAATCCGCGTGACAGGGTACCGACTACGTTCCACGTGGAACAGATCGAGGACACGTGGACCAGACGGGGAATACGCCGAGGCTCGCTGTTCCTCGTCCGCCAGCCCTGACCTCAACCCGGCCAAGAAGCGTTCCACGTGGAACATTCGACCGCGCGCCGAGTCTCCGATTCAGGATTCGATACCTCAAATATTGTACTATTATATCTTCTGCCTTCCGCTCGCCCTGATTTTCGGTTTGTCATGAGACTTGACATCGGAACGTTCAGGTGATATTCTATGGCATTGATTATGCGAAGGGGAGATCTGTCCCCGTGCGAGACGCCGTAACGTTCGTGTCAAGAACCATGTCTATTGAGCCCTGCGTTTGTCATGTAACCTAGAGGGGTCCCTTTATGGCTGTTGCTCCGAAACGTTTCACCGACCGTCCATCGTTGGGCATGATCCCGGATCCCACGGACCTTCCCGACCTCATCGAGATCCAAACGAAGTCCTACTCGGATTTCCTCCAGTGGGACGTTCCGCCGGACCAGCGCGAGCGCGTGGGTCTTCAGGAGGTCTTCCTCGATGTGTTCCCAATCGCGTCCCCGGACAACCTCACGCGCCTCGAGTTCGTGTACTACTCCTTCACACCCCCGAAGTACAGCGTCCAGGAGTGCCAGGAGCGCGGCGTCACCTATGCCGCGTCGCTCAAAGCCCTTCTCCGCCTAGTTCAGTACGAGGAGGTCGGCCCTTCCAACGAGTTGCGCGAGCGCGGCATGCTCGAGCAAGAGGTCTTTCTCGGCGAACTGCCGATCATGACGCCTACAGGGACGTTCATCATCAATGGCGCCGAACGCGTCATCGTCAGCCAGCTTCACAAGTCGCCCGGCGTCTCCTTCGAGCGCAAGACCCACCCAAACGGCAAGCCGTTGCTTTCCGCCCGCATCATCCCTTACCGCGGCGCCTGGCTCGAGTTCGAATACGACGTGAACGACATTCTCTGGCTCACCATCGACCGCCGCTCCCGCGTCCTGGCCACCACCTTCCTGCGCGCCTTCGGTTATGAGGAGGCCGAGGACATCCTCGGCCTTTTCCACACGTTCAACACGGCGGTCTTGGGCCGTACCAAGATCAAGGTCGACGGAAAGCCTTACGATCCCGAGGAAGTCGAGGGCCGTTATCTTGCCCGCGACGTGATCGACCCCGAAACCGGCGAGGTGCTGGCCGACGCCGGAACCGCCCTCACACTCCCCACGCTCGAGCGCATCATGGCCTCCCCTATCAAGGAGGTCTTCTTGGTCAGCGCCGAGGAGGTCAAGGAAGACTCGTCGATCCTCGATACCCTCGCGCAGGACAAGACCGAAACGGTTGACGACGCCCTCCGCGAGATCTATGCGCGGATTCGCCCCGGCGATCCCGCCACGGATGCAACTACCCGCAATTTCTTCCAGCGCATGTTCTTCGATGCCAGCCGCTACGACTTCGCGCCGGTGGGCCGATACAAGATCAACCGCAAGCTCGGCCTCGACATTTCCCAAGAGACCAAGACACTCACCCGTGAGGACATCGTCGCGACGCTTCGCTATCTCGTGAACCTCCGCAACAACGAGGGCGTGCTGGACGACATCGACCATCTCGGCAACCGTCGCGTCCGTGCCGTAGGCGAACTCCTCGCGAACCAGGTGCGCATCGGCCTCGTTCGGATGGAGCGCACCGTCCGCGAGCGCATGAATTTCCAAGACGATACGCAACTGACGCCCCAGACCCTCGTGAACCCCAAGCCCGTCAGCGCGGTAATCAAGGACTTCTTCGGCCGCAGCCAGCTTTCCCATTTCATGGACCAGATCAACCCCTTGGCGGAGTTGACCCACAAGCGCCGCCTGAGCGCCTTGGGTCCCGGCGGGCTGAGCCGTGAACGCGCCGGCTTCGAGGTCCGGGACGTCCATCCGACACACTACGGCCGCATCTGTCCCATCGAGACGCCTGAAGGCCCCAACATCGGCCTCATGGCCTCGCTGTCCACCTACGCCCGCATCAACCGTTACGGATTCCTCGAGACACCCTATCTCAAGGTCACGAACGGTCGCGTCGGCGAGGACGTCGAATTCCTCTCCGCTTACGATGAAGACAACTACATCATCGCCCAGGCCAATGCACCACTCGACAAGCGCCGCCGCTTCGTGCGCGATCGGGTGCTTTCGCGTCATCGCGGCGATTTCCCGCAGGTGCCCCCGACGCAAGTCGACTACATGGACATCTCGCCCAAGCAGCTCGTGAGCGTCGCGGCGGCGCTCATCCCCTTCCTGGAACACGACGACGCCAACCGCGCCCTCATGGGATCGAACATGCAGCGTCAGGCCGTGCCCCTACTGGCCACGCAAGCCCCACTCGTAGGCACCGGCCTGGAACATGTCACGGCCAAGAACGCCGGCAGCGTCGTCCGCGCCGACCGCTCGGGCATCGTCGAGTACGCCGACAGCGAGATCATCCGCGTTCGCCACACCAAACGCCCCATGAAGGATGACAATCCCTTCCGGGCGGATGAAGACGAGTACCGCCTGAAGAAGTATATGCGTTCGAACCAGAACACCTGTATCAATCAGCGCCCCATCGTCCACAAGGGCGACAAGGTCGAATCCGGCGAGATTATCGCCGACGGTCCCGCCACGGCCTCCGGCGAGCTCGCCTTGGGCCGCAACGTTCTGTGCGCCTTCCTGCCTTGGGAAGGGTACAACTTCGAGGACGCGATCCTGATCAGTGAAGATCTCGTGAAGGAGGATGCCTTCACGTCGGTTCACGTCCAGGTCTTCGAGATCGAGGCCCGCGACACGAAGCTTGGCCCCGAAGAGGTGACGCGCGACATTCCGAACGTCAGCGAGGACGCGTTGCGCAATCTCGACGAGTCGGGCATCGTCCGGATCGGCGCCAAGGTTCGCCCGGGCGACATCCTCGTGGGCAAGGTAACACCCAAGGGCGAGACCGAACTCGCGCCCGAAGAAAAGCTCCTGCGCGCCATCTTCGGTGAGAAGGCCGAGGACGTCCGCGACGCCTCATTGACCGTGTCTCCCGGCGTCGAGGGCGTGGTCGTCGACGTCAAGGTATGCAGCCGCCGCGACAAGGCTTCGGACCAGGCGTCGAAGTCCGCGCTGAACACCGAAGTCGCTCGGATCAAGCGCCAATACCAGGATCGCATCAACGAAATCCGCGACACCTTCGTCGCCCTGGTCCGCGACGACATCATCGGCCTGAAGATCCTCGACGACGTGGTGGATCACAAGACCGACGAGCTGGTTCTCGAAAAGGGCAAGCGCGTCAAAGTGGCCCATCTCGAGAAGGCGGACTACAGCGTGTTGGCCCGGTTGCACATCGAGCAGCCCAAGGTTCAACAGCGCTTGACCCGCCTGGTCAATATGGCCGCCATGGAAGAGGCCAAACTCGTGGCCTTCCGCGACAGCAAGATCGAGACCCTTCGCAAGGGTGACGAGTTGCCGCCGGGCGTCATCAAGTTGGTGAAGGTGTTCGTCGCCACCAAGCGCCGGATGTCGGTGGGCGACAAGATGGCCGGCCGCCACGGCAACAAGGGCGTCATCGCAAAGATCCTCCCTGTCGAAGACATGCCCTTCCTGCCCGACGGAACGCCCATCCAGATCGTCTTGAATCCGCTCGGCGTACCGTCCCGCATGAACGTTGGCCAGATCCTCGAGACCCACTTGGGTTGGGCCGCCCATGCCCTGGGCATGACCGTGGCCACGCCCGTGTTCAACGGCGCCTCAGAGGAAGTGATCCGCGAGTATCTCCAGAAGGCGGGCTTGCCTCCTTCCGGGAAGATTTCCTTGCGCGACGGACGGACGGGACGCGCCTTCGATCAGGAAGTCACGGTTGGGTTCATCTACATGATGAAGCTCAACCACCTCGTCGACGACAAGATTCACGCCCGCGCCATCGGCCCGTACTCGCTCGTGACCCAGCAGCCCTTGGGCGGCAAAGCGCAGTTTGGTGGCCAGCGTTTCGGCGAAATGGAGGTGTGGGCGCTGCAGGCCTATGGTGCCGCGTACACGCTGCAAGAACTGCTGACGATTAAGTCGGATGACATCCAGGGACGCACGAAGGCCTACGAGGCCATCGTAAAGGGCGAACGCGATGTGGAAGCGGGAACCCCTGAGTCCTTCAATGTGCTGGTCCGCGAGATGCAGAGCCTGTGTCTCGACGTGATCAAGCTCGTGCGCACCGAAGGCGCCGCCGAGGCCGAAGAGGAAGAAGAACCGTTGGAGGAGATCGATCTTGGCTAAATATGTCGCCACCACGGGAGAGCGTTTTGACGCAATCTCGATTCGCCTGGCCGCCCCGGAGGAGATCCTACGGTGGTCTCGAGGCGAAGTGCGCAAACCGGAGACTATCAACTACCGGACCTTCAAGCCGGAGAAAGACGGCTTGTTCTGCGAACGCATTTTCGGGCCCGTCAAAGACTGGGAGTGCGGCTGCGGCAAATACAAGAAGGTGAAGCATCGCGGCATCACGTGCGACCGCTGCGGCGTGGAAATCACCGAAGCGAAAGTGCGCCGCGAGCGGATGGGCTGCATCAAGCTCGCCGTTCCGGTCACGCACATCTGGTTTTTCAAGACGACGCCCAGCTGTATCGGCAATCTCCTGGACATGCCGATCCGCAAGCTCGAACGCGTCATCTACTTCGAGAACTACGTGGTCATCGACCCCGGCGATACGGATCTCGAGAAGATGCAGACGCTGACCGAGGATGAGTATCAAGATGCGCGGGCCGAGTTCGGCGACCGATTCTCCGCCAAGATGGGTGCCGAAGCCATCAAGATGCTCCTCGATGACGTGAATATCGAGGCCTTGTGCGCCGAACTCCAGGCCGAGTTCAAGAGCACCACGTCCATCCAAGGCCGCACCAAGGCCATCAAGCGACTCAAGGTCGCCGAGGCCTTGCGCAAGTCGGGCAACAACCCGGCGTGGATGGTGCTTGATGTGATCCCGGTGATCCCGCCGGACCTGCGTCCACTCGTGCCTCTTGAAGGCGGCCGTTACGCAACCAGCGACCTCAACGATCTGTACCGCCGCGTCATCAACCGGAACAACCGGCTCAAGCGCCTGATCGAGCTCCGCGCCCCCGAGGTCATCCTCCGCAATGAGAAGCGGATGCTTCAGGAGGCCGTGGACGCCCTGTTCGACAACGGCCGCCACGGTCGCACAGTGCTCGGCGCGGGCAACCGCCCACTGAAATCGCTGAGCGATATGCTCAAGGGCAAGCAAGGTCGCTTCCGGCAGAACCTGCTGGGCAAGCGCGTAGACTACTCCGGGCGCTCGGTGATCGTTGTCGGTCCCGAACTGAAGCTGCATCAGTGCGGCCTTCCCAAGAAGATGGCCCTGGAGTTGTTCGAGCCTTTCATCATCAACCAGCTCAAGGAGCGCGGCATCGCGACAACCATCAAAGCCGCCAAACGCGCCATCGCCCAGGGCCGCGAAGAGGTATGGGATATCCTCGAGGACGTCATCAAGGATCATCCGGTCATGCTGAACCGCGCGCCCACCCTTCACCGCTTGGGCATTCAGGCCTTCGAACCCGTGCTGATTGAAGGCAAGGCCATCCGGATCCATCCGCTGGTCTGCAAGGCTTTCAACGCTGACTTCGACGGCGACCAAATGGCCGTTCACGTACCGCTCATGTCGGCCGCCCAAATCGAGGCGCGCCTGCTCATGATGTCATCAACCAACATCTTCTCGCCGTCGGACGGACGCCCGATCGTCACCCCGAGCCAAGACATCGTCCTCGGCATCTCATACATGACGCGCATGCGCAAGGGCGTCCGAGGCGAGTGGAAAGCGGAATGGTCTGGGCCGAACGGCGAGATCCTCAACCCCGGCAAGGTGTATCCTTCGAGAGAAGCCGTCGTCATGGCCTACGAGATGCACACCGTCGACATGCACGCCCGCATCAAAGTGTATTCGGATGGCAGCATCGTGGACACAACGGTCGGCCGCGTATTGCTGTGCGAGGCCCTGCCCAGAGAGATCACGCTTTCGGACGTGAACCGCGAACACGACCAGTCTTCCATCGGCGATGTCATCGCCGCGGCCTACGCCAAGCACGGCCACAAAAAAACGGTCGAGCTCCTGGACGCGCTCAAGCGCGTGGGCTTCAAGAACGCGACCCTTGCGGGAATCTCGATCGCCGTCGCCGACATGGTCGTTCCGCCCGAGAAACAGGCGTTGATCGACAAAGCCAAGAGTGAAGTGGCACATATCGACGAGATGTACCAGAACGGTCTGATCACCGAAGGCGAGCGGTACAACAAGATCATCGACCAATGGACCACGACCACCGAAGCCGTGTCGCGCGTCATGTTGGACTCCATGGCCGAGAACGAGCAAGGATTCACGGGCATTCACCTGATGTTCTCGTCGCGCGCGCGCGGTACGAAGGACCAAATCCGTCAGTTGGCCGCCATGCGCGGCCTGATGGCCAAGCCGTCCGGCGACATCATCGAAACGCCGATCACGTCCAACTTCCGCGAAGGGCTCTCCGTGGTGGAGTACTTCATCTCCTCTCATGGGGCCCGCAAGGGCCTGGCCGACACCGCCCTGAAGACAGCCGACGCGGGTTACCTGACCCGCCGTCTCGTGGACGTGGCTCAGGACGTCACCATCGAGGAGACCGACTGCGGCACCCTCAACGGCGTCTGGGTCGAGGCGCTGATGGACGGCACGACCGAGGTGGCCCCGCTCAAAGAACGTATCGTTGGTCGTTACGCGGTAGACGATATCACCGTGCCCGGTCGCGACGAACCGATTGTGCGCGCCAGTGAAGAGATCGATGAAATCAAGGCGGAGGCCGTCGCGGCTGTGGGCCTTCCCGGCATCCGGATTCGTTCGGTGTTGACCTGCGAAGCCAAGCGCGGCGTGTGCGCAAAGTGCTACGGCCGGAACCTGGCCACGGGCGAACTCGTCGAGCTCGGGGAAGCGGTGGGCATCATCGCCGCACAGTCGATCGGTGAACCCGGAACGCAATTGACCATGCGTACGTTCCATATCGGCGGCGCGGCGAGCCGTCAGGTCGAAGCCAGCGAGATCAAGATGATCGAGACCGGCCTGATCGCCATGCGCAACGTCCGCACCGCCATCAATCGCGACAACAAGCTCGTCGTGGTCAACCGAGGCGGCGAGATCGGTATCCTGGACACGGAAGGTAAGGAACTCCGCCGCTATCCGGTGCCGTCCGGTTGCGTATTGCACTGCAAAGACGGGCAGAAGCTCCGCAAAGGGCAGCCCATCCTCGAATGGGATCCCTACAACGTGTCGATCGTGGCCGAGGCGACGGGCCGTGTGCATCTCGAGGGCATGGTCGAAGGGGTAACGATGCGCAAAGACATCAACCCGGACACCGGCCTCGAAGAACGCGTGATCACGGACCACAAACAGGATCTCCATCCGCAGATCACGATCCTGGGCGAAGAGAACGAGGTCCTCGCCTATGCCACGATCCCGGCCGAGACCCACGTCGTTATCGAAGATGGCGTGCTTGTCCAGGCCGGCGATTTGATGGCGAAGACGCCACGGAAATTCAGCAAAACGACGGACATCACCGGCGGTTTGCCCCGCGTGGCCGAGTTGTTCGAGGCCCGGCAGCCCAAGGATCCCGCCATCATCAGCCACATCGACGGCACCGTGGAACTGGGCGGTGCCACCAAAGGCATGCGCCGCGTTCGGATCATCCCGCGCGTCGGTAAGGAACGCGAGTACACCATCCCGCCCGGAAAACACCTCAACGTCCAAGCGGGCGACCGGGTATACGCCGGCCAGCGGCTGACGGACGGACCCGTGATCCCTCAGGACATTCTGGAGGTTCAGGGCGAGGATGCCTTGCGGCGCTACTTGTTGGATGAGATTCAGCAGGTGTACCGACTGCAAGGCGTTCGGACGAATGACAAACACATCGAAGTTATCATTCGACAGATGCTGCGCAAGGTCCGCATCAAGGACGATCCCGGCGACACGCCCTTCCTCGCCCACGAGGAGGTGGACAAAGGCCGGTTCCGGGAGATCAACGAGCAGGTCCAGCGCCGGCAGGGCCAACCCGCGGAGGCCGAGCCCATGCTCCAGGGCATCACGAAAGCCGCCTTGAGCACGGAAAGCTTCGTTGCGGCCGCCTCCTTCCAGCAGACGACCCGCGTTCTGACCGAGGCGGCTCTTTCGGGCAAGCGCGACAACCTGCGCGGTCTCAAAGAGAACGTGATCATCGGACATCTGATCCCCGCCGGCACGGGAAGTCCCTTCTATCAGAACACCCAGCCCATCTTGAAAGAGGTGGCCATGCAGGATTTCTCGGACGATCTCGAGGTCGGCCCGGGAACCGCGACAGAGCAGGAAGACGAAGAGGACGTCGTTGCATAAGGTGCCGCTCGCTCGCCGCCGACGCGTGAGCGAGGGCGGAGGACGGCCTGTGGATTCGACTCGGGAGAGGTATGTGCGCGTGAAACGGATACTGACGGGGGTCATGGTGACAGCCTGCGGTCTCTGGGGCGGTATCGCTGGCCCCGGCTACGCTGCAGAACTCGTCGACGGCGTTCTGGCCACGGTGGACAAAGAGGTGATCCTCCGCAGCGATATCATGCAGGAAATCGCCCCCTACATCCTCGAACTGCGTCAGCAGAACTTGAGCCGAGAGGCGATCAATCGCGAGGTCGAGTCCCGAATGCGCGCCACCCTCGATCAGGCCATCGAGAGCAAGATCCTCCTGAGGGAAGCTACGCTCGCCGGTCTCGAGATATCCGACGAACAGGTCGAGGCGCGAATCGAGGAGATCCGAAAACGGTATCCCTCGAATGAGGCCTTCCTCAAGGACCTCGAAGAGGCCGGCGAAACCATGAGCGATTTCCGAACGCGCGCCCGCAAGCAGATGCAGGCCATCTCGATGGGGATGATGAAGCGCCGCGACTTCGAGAAGGAAGTCGCCATCTCCGAGGCCGACATCGCCCAGTATTACGCCGACCACCAAGATGAATTCGTTCGCCCCGAACGCGTCCGATTCAGCCGAATCTTCCTGGCGGCAGGCGAAGACTCCACCGAACGCGGCAACGTTCGCAAACGGGCTGAGGATCTCCGCGCCCAACTGCTCTCGGGCGCGGACTTCGCCGGCCTGGCCAAGGAGCACTCCGACGGCCCGGAGGCCGAAAACGGCGGGGCTGTTGGATGGACGGCGCGCGGCGACTTGGTCGAGAGCCTCGACGCCGCTATCTTCTCGCTGCCGGTTGGCGAGATCACCCAAGTCGTCGAGACCGAGTTCGGGTTCCACCTCTTGAAGGTCGACGAGATCCAGGCCGCCGAAAACGCCGCGCTAGAAGACATGCGGACCAAGATCGAGCCAATGCTGCGCGCGGAACGGGCCGATGAACGCTATCGGAAGTGGATGGCCGAGCTACGCAAGCGGAGCCGGGTCCGCGTCTTCCTGTGAGCCCATGGCCGATCCGCAGCAACCAGCGTAGGCCGAACGTATGCTCGGGCGAGCGCTCAAAATGGCCTTCTGGGCCACCTACGACCATGTCGGCAAGCTCATGGTCGCCAATCTGATCGCCTCCCTGGCCGTGTTTGCACTGTTGGGCGCAGCATGGGCACTGACCCTGGCAGGCCATCCGGTAGCCATCGCCGCGGGCGTGGCCTTGGCCGTCCTGGTTCTAGGTGTCATAGCCCCGGCCTTCGCTGCCGGCCTCGCCCACATGGCCAAGGTGATCGTGGACACACGCGAAGGCGCTATTGCCGACTTCTTCGCCGGCGTCCGATTCTACGGCCGGCGCGCCGCGTATTTGGGCATGGCCTTCCTCGTGGCAGCGATATGCCTGGTCACCAGTGGTTGGTTCTACATGAATGCCCTGCGCGATAAGGCCCCTTGGTTGGGCTTCGGTTTGAGCGCCCTCGCCCTGTGGTGTCTATGCTTCCTGAGCCTCACCTACGTGATGGCGATTCCGGCCCTCGTTCAGAAGAAGGCGACGGCCCGCGAAACCACCAAACTGGCCGCCGTCCTCGTGCTCGACAATCCCCTGTTCATCCTTGGCCTAGCCCTCCAACTAATGGCATGGGCTGCGCTCTCGGTTGTCCTCATGCCCCTCGTTCTGTTTCTATCCTGGGCCGTCGCGACGATGCTGCTCGTGACCGCCTACGAACAGCTTGCGCGCAAATACACGCTCATCGAGGTCGAACGCGGCGGCGTCCCGGCCTCAAGAGAGGGGCAACTCTTCGAGGGCGCCACTCCAGGCATCCGCGTAATCAGTCGTGATGGTTCCTGGGTGATCGATGAAGAAAACGACGATTATCTTAACCGCGGTTTCCGCGATTTTCTTTTTCCTTGGAAAGGATAGACCATGCCGCGAGCGTCTTCGGCGGCGAACGTCGGATCGGAATGTTGCCCCAAAGGCCTCACTGGAGTACACTAGAGCCAGGGACAGGCGACGGCCCGACGTGAGAAGACGACGTCGTCAGGAGCATCGATATGTTTGGGCATCGGTTGAAAAAGCGGTTCGAGTCCGGCAGGCGGGCAGCGCGGCTGGGTTACGTTCTTCTCCTTATTCTTTCAGGAGTGGCCGCAGTCGGCTACTACCATTTCCGGGACCTCCGGGGTCGATACGAGTCCATGCGCGCGAAATCGACGATGGCCGATGCGGAACAGCAGCGGTGCGACGAGATGGAGGCGATCAACGGCCGTTCTCGCGAGCGCGTCAAGTCGCTTGGCGAGGATCCCCTCGAGTGGGAAGCGGATATTCGACACAACAAAGTCCTCGTCCGCGATGGGGAGACAATCTATCGCCTCCAGCCTGAGGAAGAAGGGAGCGCGCACGAAGAGCCGGCCCCGGCCGAACAGCCCTAGGAACGGCTAGCCTCGTTCGCGGCGCGGTGGCGCCCCTGGTGGAGGAAACACAGCAATCGCACACGGTTTTGAGAACACATTAGCCAACCCGCATCAGCATTCCGACGGAGGCTCCCCGCTGGAAATTCAGCTCTCCGGCCAAGAAGAGGCTATCCTGTTGTTGGGTCGCAACGGTGAACTGCGCAAACGCATCGAGGCGGCCACCCATGTCCGCATCGTAGATCGTGGCGTTCGGCTCCTCATTCTCGCCGATCCGCCGGCGGCTTCGCCCGACGACGACCGCTCGGCGATTCGGGTAGCAGAGGATGTGCTTCGCGAACTCCTGACCGCCGTACGTCGCGGACATGCGCCCTCCATGGCCGACTTGAACTACGCCCTTCAAGAAGCGCGTGGTGTGTCGACCGCTGCTCCTTCGCCGGCCGAAAGGAAGAACGGATTGACCGGCTGGGGTGCGGAGCTCACGGAGGGGTGGCATGGCCTCCGGCCGGACATTCGTATCCGGCCGCGCACCTCCGGTCAAAAACGCTACCTCAAGGCCATCCAGGAAGACCCGCTCACCTTGGTGATTGGGCCGGCCGGCACCGGCAAGACCTATCTGGCCATGGCCGCTGCGGTTTCGGCTTTGCTCAGCAAATCCGCCAAACGCCTGATCCTGACGCGCCCGGCCGTCGAAGCTGGGGAAAGCCTCGGATTTCTTCCGGGCGACCTCGAGCAGAAAGTCAATCCGTATCTGCGACCGCTCCATGACGCCTTGTATTCGATGGTGGACGCGGATCGCGCGCGCCGGTTCATCGAGCGCGAGCAGATCGAGGTGGCCCCGTTGGCCTACATGCGCGGTCGAACCCTCGACAATGCCTTCGTCATCCTGGACGAGGCCCAGAACACCACCACGGAGCAGATGCTGATGTTCCTTACCCGTCTTGGCGAAGGCTCGCGGGCGGTGGTCACGGGCGACATCACGCAGATTGACTTGCCCAAGAGCACGGTGTCCGGCCTCGTTCGAGCGCAGCAGGTCTTGCGGCACGTCGAGGGAGTGAGTATCATTCATCTCTCCAAGTGGGACGTCGTTCGCCACCCCCTGGTACAACGTATCGTGGACGCCTATGAAAAAGCCGCAGCCGAAGAGGCCGACGCGACGGTGATTTCGTCGTCCCCAGCGTCGGCGCTCCGCTCGCTCGAGGATGACCGGCCATGATGTTCGGCAAGAGCGGCCGGAAACGGGGCCGTCCGGGAAGCGCGTTCCACGGCGGTGCCCCACCATCGCCGGCATCAAAGAAACACCGCCTTCTCCAATGGCTTGTCACGGCGCTGGCGTTTGTCACCCTCGTGGCCGCCATCACCAAGTTCCCCTATGCGGATGGCGCCCTCTACGACCAGGACATCGACAACGAATCCGTCGCCCAGGACACCATTCGAGCGCAGTTCTACTTCGAAACGGAGAACATCCAGGCCACCGAAGAAAAACGCATCGCCGCCGCCAACGCCGTACCCGACCGGTACCGCGTCAACCGCAGCCGGGTCAGCCAACAACTCGAGGCACTCGCTCAGCGCATCGAAGCCTTAGCGTCGGCTCGGCAGGAACTGGACGGCATCATTCGGGCCACGCTCATGGAGAGCAGCTCGGCGGATGAGGCGGCCGACCTTGTCGCCAAATCCGCGACGGCATTCGCGACGCAACTGCGTGAGCGGCCATCATTCCAAGGATTTCCCGAGGCACCGTTCCTCGCCGTGTGGCTCACGCCCGACACCGCCGCTCTTCCCGAACGTGTGTTCAAACCCATTCCCTCTGCCGAGCAAGGCACGGTGGCTTCCCTGCTGCCAAGGCCCGTCGAGGGGCTCGAAGATCCCCCGGTCGCACCCGGGGGATTGACCCGGTTCGACCAACTGGCCTCGCTCGCCCAGGATGGCCTCGAATTCGTGCTGAACCAAGGGATCATCGCCCGCAGCGCCGATGCCGCCCCCGCCGAGCAGCCGGTCGTCATTGTGCGAGACAATCCCTTGGCCGATCAGAAGCTGACCGAAGAGATACTGCTGCGCGATGTTCCCGGTCCGGAAGAGGCCATGGAACTACTCAAAGTACGGATCGTCGAGCAGGCGAAGCGCCTCGTCAAGAACGCCCCTCAGGACTCCGCCGATTGGGCTGAGCTCCAGGAGGCCGCCTTCGAGATGGCAAGCCTTGGCGTCACCGACACCCTGTTCTTCGACCGCGTCTACACCGAGGGCGCCCGCGAACTAGCGGCCGCCGCCGTCGCGCCCGTCATGAAGGAGATTCAACCGGGCGAAGTCATCCGTCGTGCGGGGGAGCGTTGGTCCCGTCAGTCTCGATCCGACTTCAAAACGTACCAAGAACTCCTCCGTACCGGCCGGGAACCCGCGGCCCGTGTCCTCGGCACGGTGGTCGCACACATGATCTTCGTAACCCTGGTCTTGTTGAGCCTGCACCGCTCGCTCCCTTTGCTCTTTGCCTCGGATCGCAAGGACTACCGCCTGACCGCCGAAGACTCGTTTCCCTATGAGACGCTGGTGCTCTTGCTGGTGTGCGCTATCGTCATTGCGAGTCGCATCATCTCCTACTTCGAGCCGACGGGATTCATCGTGCCCGTCACCGCCATTGCCGTCCTCTTGGCCATTCTGGTCCAAGCCCGATTGGCCACCATCACCAGCTTTCTGACGGCCGCCCTCGTTTCAATCCAGTACAACTACGACTGGCGCTTGCTCGTCGTTGCCTGCGCCATGTCCCTGACCAGCGTGTTCAGCATCTACATCGTCCGGCGCCGCACGGACATGACCCGGGCCGCTGTCAACGCGACGATCGTCGGTCTCCTAACCATGTTCGCCATCACCTTGGCCACGGACGCGCTCTTCTCGCAGGTGGCGTTGCACCGTTTTGCCTTAGTCGCAATGAACGGTGGTCTGTGCCTGCTTATCGTTCCGGGTCTGCTCGCGCCGCTCGAGCGCCTTTTCGGTATCACGACGGACATCCAGCTCCTCGAGTACTCCGATCTCAACAACGAGGTCTTGAGCCGTCTTGCCATCGAGGTGCCCGCCACCTACGCCCACGGACTCATGCTCGGCCAGATTGCGGAGGCTGCCGCCGATGCCATCGGCGCCAACGGACTGCTCGCCCGCGTCTGTGCCTATTACCACGATATCGGCAAGCTCCGCAGGCCCGAGTACTTCAGCGAGAACCAGACCGGAACCAACATCCACGACGGGCTATCGCCACGCCTCAGCGCCCGCGCGATCGCGGCCCACGTCACCCAGGGGATCGAACTCGCTCGTGAATACCATCTGCCGAAACCCATTATCGACGCCATCCGCGAGCACCACGGAACCACACTCATCAGTTTCTTCTATCAGCAGGCGCTCGAGCAGCAGAAGCACGGCGGTATTCGCGAGGAGGACTTCCGCTATTCCGGCCCCAAACCTCAGCGCCGCGAGACGGCCATCCTCATGATCTGCGACGCCGTCGAGTCCGGCGTCCGCTCGATCAAGAATCCAAACGAGGAACGCGTGCGCGAGTTCATCGACCGAATCATCTCGGCGCGCGCCGCCGACCACCAGTTCGATGAGTGTCACCTGACCTTGAAAGACCTCAACACGATCGCGCAGGTGATCACCCGGCGCATGCTCACCACGGCGCACACCCGTATCGCATATCCGGACATGTCGCGCGGCCAGCAATCGGCGCCCAACGTGATCCGGTTATCGGGAGGTCCCGAATGAATATTCTCCTGTCCGTGCGCAACGAGTCGGAACAGAAAGGTCTCTATCGAAGCGACGCGCTGAGGCGGCTGGCCGCTCGCATATGCGCGGGAGAAGGGGTCGAGACCGACGTCGAATTGAGCGTCCTGTTTTGCGATGACCCCTGTATCCAGGATTTGAACCGGCGATTTCGTAGCAAGGACCGGCCCACGGATGTCTTGTCCTTTGCACAGACACCACCGGCCGGATGGGTCGGGCCCCGGCTCTTGGGAGACATCGTGATTTCCCTCGAGACGGTGGCGCGGAACTGTACGGAACGCGGGGGAACTGGCGGCGACCTGACAGCGGCGATGCGCGACGAGGTGCGCTTGTTGGTGTGTCACGGCCTGCTCCACTTATTGGGCGCGGATCACGCGACGGCGCAGGCGCGCGCGGCCATGACCGCGAAGCAAGCAGCGTATTTGGGTGTGACGACGGCGGCTGCTTGGCCCCCCAAGGGCCGACGCTAGGAGCTGCCTTCGGGATCGGGGCACACGAACAGGAGCAGGAGGCCACTTTGGACGACGACAGTAACCCGTCGGGGCATGAAGGCCCTGACATACGAAGGAACATGGGCTCGCCTTCCGGGCGGAAGGCATGGTGGCGGCGCAGCCTGGGGTTGGCGGTGCCGGTGGGCTTGTTCCTGCTTCTCGGGGTGCTCGGCACGGCGCACGTCGAAGCCGGTGGTGGCAGCGTGGTGGGAGAACCGCCGGCCGCGTTTCTATCCCTGTCCGTCATTGGGGTGAGCTTGTGCCTATTGTCTCTGTCGGCGTTCTTCTCCGGTTCCGAGACGGCCTTCCTATCCATTCAGCGGCACCGGATTCGCACGATGCGCGATGAGACTCGGCTCACCTCGCGCCTCGTCGTAAACATGCTCGATCATCCCGGCCACATGCTCACCACGATTCTCGTCGGCAACATGATTGTGAACACCATCATCGGTGTCGTGCTGGGAACACGCCTGAAGGATCTGTTTGCACTTCGCTACGGCATGTCCACGGTGACCGCATACTGCCTGGCCGTCACCCTTTGTACGGCGCTGCTCCTCGTGTTCGGCGAGATCACGCCCAAGGTATTCGCCGTGCGGGCCGGCGAGTCGCTGGCGCACGCGGTCGTCATCCCCTTGCGCATGGTGAGCCGACTGCTGGGCCCCGTGTGCGGCGCGCTGCTGGCGATCACGCGACTGCTGTTCCGTGTCAGCCGCCTTCAAGAACTCCGCGCGGCGCCCTACGTTACGGACGAAGAGATCAAGGCCGTCTTGTCCAACGGCAGCAGTCGAGATCCCGTCGAAGAGAAGGGCCGCGAGATGATCCGGCGCATCCTCGAGTTCCGCGACGTCATGCTCCGCGAGATCCTTGTGCCGCGCCCTGACGTGATCGCCCTTCCGGAGGATGCCACGGTCGAGGAGGCGCGCGCCTTGTTCCGTGAACACGGCTTCTCACGCATTCCGGTCTTCCACGAAGACCTCGATCACATCCAAGGGGCCCTGTATGCCAAGGATCTCCTTCCCAGCCTCGCCAAGGGTGACATGGCCCGCCCCATCAAGAACCTGCTCCGCAAAGCCTACTACGTTCCCGAGACGATGAGCGTCCAGGAGTTCGTCAAGCAGGCGCAACGACTGCGGACTCATCTCGCCATCGTCGTCGACGAGTATGGCGGCACGGAGGGCATCGTGACGCTCGATGACGCCATGGAAGAAGTGGTCGGCGACATTCAAGACGAACATGAGCACGAAGAGGCCGGTTATAGTCCCCTCGGAGAGGGCGTCTACCGACTCGACGGGAGCCTTCCCCTGGATGCGCTCGCCGAACTCACCGGATTCGCCATCGAGGACGACGAGCATGAGACCTTAGCGGGGTTCCTCATGAGCCAGATCGACAAGGTGCTGGAGGAAGGCGACGAAATACCCTTCGGCGGCGTTCACTTCATCGTCGAGACCGTCGACGGCAAGCGGGCGAGTACCGTCCGCATGGAGAGAGTGGCGCCAAGCGCGCCCGATGCGTTGGACGGGGGGGCAGCCACATGAGCGCGATCCTACCCCTCGTCGTTTTTCTGATCACCCTGGTGCTCCAGGCGCTGTTCGCCGGCTACGAAGCGGGGTTCATCTCGGCGAGTCCCATCCGGATCCGTTACCTGGCCGAAGAGGAGCATTCGTCTCGGGCCAAGCGTCTGCTGCACTTCATGAACCGGCCGGACTTCGTGCTCACCTCTCTGCTCATAGGCACGAACCTCGCCGTGGTGATCGGCACCGTCACGGTCGCATCAATGGTCGACCGTCTGGGCTTCTCCGTGTTGGTGCACGATATCATCTCGACTGTCATTGTGGCGCCCGTGCTGCTCATCTTCGCCGAAATCATGCCCAAGAGCGTATTCCGGATGCACCCGAACCGTCTCTCGTTAGCCCTGCTACCCGTGATCCAGTTCTTCTACGCAATCCTGGCGCCCGTGGCGGTGCCCATCACCCGGGCCACCAGGGCGCTGCTGCGAGTGAAAGGCACCGAAGGCGAGTTTCTGAGCCCCTTCATGAGCTCGCTCGAGGACCTCAGGGTGTTGGTCGATGAGGGCGCCGACGGCGGTGCCATCGAGCCCGAAGAACAGGAAATGATCCACAGCATCATTGACCTGCAAACCACCCAAGCGAACGAGATCATGGTGCCCCGGATCCACATCGAGGCCTTGCCCGAAACGGCCACGCGCGAGGAACTCGTGCGATCCTTCGAGCGGACCGGCTGGACCCGGATCCCCATCTACCGTGATACCGTCGACACCATCGTCGGTGTGGTTCGCGCGCACGACCTCATCATGGACGAAGACCCCGAGAATCCGGATATCAAACGGTTCATTCGCGACGTCATGCATGTGCCCGACACGATCAAGGTCGATGACCTCTTCCAAGTACTGAAAGCCTCGAAACAGCATTTGGCCATCGTCACGGATGAGTACGGCGGCACGGATGGACTCGTCACCATCGAGGACATTCTCGAGGAAATCTTCGGCGAGATCCACGACGAGTTTGACCGCGAAGAAAGCCGCATCCAGAAAGTCGGCCCCGGGGCCTACGTCATCCACGCCCTCACACCGCTTGATGAGGTAGCCGAAGTCATCGGTATGTCCATAACCGACGATGAGGTCGAAACGCTGGGCGGATGGGTCATCCACATCGCCGGGTTTATCCCGGCGCCAGGTCAGGTCATCACCCACGGGCCTTTCCGAATCACCGTGTTGGACGGCACCCCGAGCCGCGTGGTCAAGCTGCGACTCGAAATGGCCCAGGAACCCAAGGGCGCGGATGGCCCGCGCCCGTAACAGGTCCGGAAATCATGAACTCCGACGACACGCCCAAGAACAACCGAAGCGAGGAACGCGCCCGACCCAAAGGCTCCCTAACGCTCCTCGGCACCATGCCCGCATATCTTGGAGATGAACCGCCCAGGGGACTCAAAGGCTGGATCCGCCGGTTCTGGCGCCAGTTCTTGCGATACCTTGTCACCGGCACCATGGTGTGGGTGCCGTTGATCGTGACGCTTTGGGTGGTCTGGCTTGTCGTCAGTCGGCTGGTCTTCGGAATCGAAGGGCTCATTCGAGGTCTCGTGCTCTTCCTGAACAACCTGGGCGGCCGTGTCCCCTTCCTGCGCTTCCTGACCCATCTCGCTTACATGCCCGGATTCGGCTTCCTGGTCATCCTCGCCGTGTTCCTGTTCACGGGCCTCGTGACCCGATACCTCGTCGCCCGCAAGATCATTCGATTCGGCGAGGGAATCCTCGAACGGATTCCCATTGTCAACCGGGTCTACCGGGCGGTCACACAGATCCGTGACGTCTTTGTCCGGCGCGACGGCACCGTATTCCAGCGCGTCTGCATGACCGAATACCCGAAGGAGGGTTCCTGGGTCATCGGATTCGTCACCTCCACCGAGCGCAGTGTGATCCAGGAGGCCATGGGCCGGGACTGTGTGGCCCTCTTTGTGCCGACGACCCCAAACCCAACCTCGGGATTTCTCCTGTACGTTCCGCCCGATTCCATCGTCAACATCGACATCTCCGTCGAGGACGCCATGAAGGTGATCATCTCCGGTGGCGCCTACCTCCCCGAGCAAAAGCCCTTCGCCAAGCGTCCCCGGTAGCGCTTTCGAGTACCATTCGCGTATGATGCGGAACGGACATGAAACGCGGTGTAACGCGACGAAGGGGCACCGATGATCAACGAATCGGAGAGTATGCTGGGGCCCGACCTTTCCGGCGGCGGCGACTATCATCACGTTCCTGACGAGCCGCTGATGCGGACGCTCAAGCAGATCATACGAACGTCGGTACGCGGATTGGCCGTATTGATGACGGCCGTCATCGTGTGGGGAGTGTTGGACGTGCTCTTCGTGCTGTATGAGAAGCTGCTGGAACCTCCATACATGCTTCTCAAGATCGACGACATCCTAGCGACCTTCGGCGCCTTCATGGCGGTCTTAATCGCTATCGAGATCTTCGTAAACATCACCGTGTACCTTCGGGACGATGTGATCCACGTGAAGATCGTTATGGCCACCGCGCTCATGGCCATTGCCCGGAAGGTCATCATCCTGAACACCTCGGAAGTGCCCCCCGAAATGGTCCTGGCAATTGCCGCAGCCGTGTTGGCCATGAGCACCGGCTACTATCTCGTCGTGGTGAAAGACACACGCCACGAACGACGGGACACAAGGGGCAAAGGCAACGCCAGCAACAGCCCCTGAGCGGCCTCTATCCGATAGTCCGGAAGGGGGTTGTCCCCTCCCTCCAGGAAGAACAGGAAGAGAACCGTCAACCACATCAGGAATCGGCTACGCCATCCGAGTCGGCATCGGTGAAGTCCAGCACGAAGATCTGGACGAAGTCGTGGCCGTTGTAGGCGGTGGCGCGGTTTCCGCGCGCATCGAAGGTGGGCACGGCCTTGTTGAACGCCAATTGTGTGCCGTCTGGCGAGATGGTCAGCGCAAACCGCTGGGTTCCCGTGTCTTGCGGAGTCAGGAAGACCGTCTGCCCGAACTCGGGACCGGGCCGGACGCAGGTAGCGGCCACGCCGTTTCCAGCAATGCAGAACACCGTATTCCCGGAAGGGTGCCAGCGAAGGCCCGATCCAGCGCCTTCCGGGAAATGCGTAACCTGAATCGGCCGCTTGGCGGGATTCGCATCCTGGTCGGAGCCATCGGATGCGATGATGAACACCTGCTGCCGGCCCTCGGTATCGGGCGCAAAATAGGCAATCCGGCTGCCATCGAGGCTACCTCGGACGATCCCGGCAGCCGGGCCGTGGGTCAGCCGCCGGACGGTGACGCCCCGGGGCGGCTTGGGATACCGCGTCGCGTCGCCGGAATCCGCCGTCGTGATGTCGGTATCCGGTGGAATCTCGGCGACGAACAAGGAGTCCTCGTACTGGACACCGTCCTCGGCACGCACCGTGCCGATGAAGGCCCGCAAACGGCCATCGGCCCCGACCCACGAGTCGCCGGCGGCGTACTCGATTTCACCGGGTTTGGATGAACCCGCCGGGACAACGGGCACCAGGATGGCGAAATAGCACGCCGCTCCGGCCGGGGCATCGGGATGGGGATCCATATAGCCGATGGTTCTCCCGTAATCCGGGAGCAACCAGTCGTCATAGGTGAATCCGATGCGGTTGCCCGAGGCCGTGAACTCATGGCGATGGGTACCGCCGCGATGGGCGCCGGGCACGGTGGGCCGCTCCCGGGCCACATCCCGCGCATCAAGCCAGCGCCCGCGACCGCTTCCATCGGCCTCAACCTCCATGCCGCAGCGGTTCGGCTTGGCATAGTAGCCTCGTGCCGGCACCTCCTTGAGGTCGGGCCCGTGGATGAAGACCACACGGTCGCCCACGGGACAATACGACACCGCGCCCACGCCGGGCGCCGCCTGTTCGCCGGTAACGCTGGCCTCGGGCGCATATAGGAGCGTCTCGCGACCCGTGGCGATCTCGACTTTCTCGATGGATTGGCTATTCTCGATACCGGGCCCAAGGACCTCACGCGAGTCGTAACAGAGGAACCGGCCATCGCGCGAGAAACTGTCATTGTTGTCCAGGTGATGGTTTTTGATGGAAAACGTGACTTGCCGCTCCTCGGCATCCGCTACGCCCGATATGACCACGGCACATGCCAACGCCATGCCAAACGCACCCTTCTTCATCAGAGCCCTTCCTCTCTTCGTCCGGCGAATGCCGGCTCCCGCGCAGGCACGCCGCGCCGCCGCTCCTAGCCCTTACAGGCGCTCTCGAACGCATCAATCGCGCCCGCCGCAAGTGCATACCCCGCCTCGTCGTACAACACCACCCATTGTCCGGGCGCCACGGAGCGCAGCGGCACATCGAATACGACCTCAATGCCTTCGCCCTGAGGCACGACCAGGGCCGGCGTGGCCTTGTGTCGGTAGCGGATCTGCGCCAGACTCCGGATCGGCCCCTCGGGCCGCGCGATGCTGCACCAGTTCACACTTCGCGCCCAGAGTCGCTGGCAGTACGTGTCGGCTTCGCCGCCGACAACGAGGGCGTTCCGCGCCGCATCCACTCGGACGACATAGTACGGCCGTGGCGCCGCGATACCCAGCCCGCGACGCTGACCGACCGTGTAGTGAATAAGCCCGTGGTGCTGCCCGAGGATCTCGCCGGCCATGGAGAAGATCGGCCCGGGCTCGCAGGCTCCCGTGCGCGTGGCCACGAACCGGCCATAATCATCATCGGCAACGAAACAGACTTCCTGACTCTCTGCCCGGCCTGCGGCCTCCAATCCCAGCTCCGCTGCCCGCGCACGCACTTCCGCCTTCGTCAGATCCCCCAAAGGAAACCGCGCCGACCCAAGCTGCTCTTGGTCCAATCCCGCCAGGAAGTAACTCTGGTCTTTCTCGCCATGGGCAGCTCGTCGCAACACGCGACGTCCGCCGCGCACGTCGAGTCGCGCGTAGTGGCCGGTGGCGAGACCCTCGGCGCCAAGCCGACGCGCGGCATCCACGAGGATGCCGAACTTGACGGCGATGTTGCACCGAATGCAGGGATTCGGTGTCCGGCCGCGCCGGTACTCCTCAAGGAACTCGTTGATGACGAGGCGCTCAAAATCGCTCTCTATATGAAATGCGTGAAAAGGCAGGCCCAGTTGGCGCGCTACGGCGGTTGCCGCACCCAGGGTCTCGCTGGACTCCGGCCCCTCCGATACGACCATTGTCCCGGCAACGACATCGAATCCCGCGTCCACGAGAAGCGCGGCGGCCACTGCGCTATCGACACCGCCACTGATGGCGACGAGTAGCTTGGGTTTCCGCAGGGAAGACATGGCCTCCTCCGGGCGCCCGGTCGATCCGCGCGCTCTTCTCAGGCCGGAGGCATGGGTCTCGGCGCGGTGGGGGCGGGAGCCGGCGCGGGCCCGGCCGGGGGAACACCGGCTTGGCCGGGCGCCTTCATGGTGCATTTCCCCTCGAACAGGACCCCCTCGGCGATACTCACCCGTGGCGCCGTAATATCGCCGATGAGCTTGGCGTTAGCGGTAATCTCGATGCGGTCGTGGGCGAACACGTTGCCGGTCACTTGACCATTGATGACGACCTGCCCGGCGACCAATTCGGCTTTGACCTGGCCGGAATCGTGAACCACAATGGTATCGTCGCTGTGAACCCGGCCGTTCAGTACACCCTCGATACGGATGGTTCCCTTGGAGCGGATGTCGCCGGTTACCGTGGTGCCCGGACCGATGATAGTCATCACTTTGGTCTCGCCGTAGGTCTTCTTCTTGGTTGAATCCAGCATGTCTATTCTCGAAGATACTTGCCTGAGTCCACGGGTTTACCGTTCACGTGAACTTCATAGTGAATGTGCGCCCCCGTGCTCCGCCCTGTGTTGCCCAACTCCCCGATGACGTCTCCCCGCTGGACCGGGTCGCCGCGCTTGACCTTGCACGACTTCAGGTGGCCATACCACGTCTCGACGCCGTCGCCGTGATCAATCTTCACCACCTGGCCCAGGTACTTGTCCCAGTCGGCGAAAAGGACCAGGCCCCGGGCCGTCGCCAGGACCGGCGATCCATAGGTCGCGCTGATATCCGTGCCGTCGTGATGGCGCACGCGCCGCGAGAAGGGATCCTTCCGATAGCCGAACCGGGAAGTGATTCGGCGGTTGGAACTGCGGGTAGGCCATATGGACGGCGTCCGCTCGATGAGGTCCCGCTTGGCGTTCAAGTCTTGAACAAAGGAACGCAGGCTGGACTTGCGCAGACGGATCTCTTGGACGATGAGGTCCGCCGACGGGCGAGAGAGTCCGTAAATCAACTGCGGGGGCCGGTTCATGACAGCGCTCTGGGCGTGCACACTACTGTCCAGACTGCCGGGCCCGCCGCCTTTTCCGCTGTCCGCGTCGCCCAACGGCTCGACGCTCGTGGGCTTTCGCGGCACGAGCCCGGTCATGTCGCGGGCTTCGGCCTCGACCTCGTACAGCTCGGCTAACTCCGCCGTGATCGCGGCCACGCTCCCTTCATATTCGGCTCGTATGCGATCCAGTTCTTCCTGGTTCACCGACTCGGCCGGAGCTTGCTCGGCGAACACGGGCCTATTGGCTTCCGCCCGCGCGCGCGCCACTACCTCCTGCCGCAGATTCTCCGCCTCCAGACCCAGCATATGGCTTCTCCGGAGGAGAAACGTCGTCGAGAAGGTCAGAACGACCACAAGTATGGCGACGGTCCAAAGCTGATAGGCGGCTAGATTGACGTTTCGCGTTTCCCCACGGTCATGGGGAATCAGCATCACGGTCCAGCGCTTCATTATATGAGAATGCTCCTGAATCGTTCAGGGCGAACTGCCAACAGACCCTTGGGCTCGGGAGAAGCCCTTCCTCCTTGGGACACGCAATAACCTGCCGTGAGGTTCGATCCCTGGGGCGCCCAAAAGGTTCCCCACGGCGCGTCAGACTATAGCATGACCCCCTCCGCAAGTCAACCCAGACAAGAGCCCGTTCTCCCATTTGCGGACTACCCACCGCGGCACGGATCGCCTTCCCTATACCGGCCGGGACAGCCCCTCGATCGGTGGTTGGACCCGCCCCACCAGCCCTACGCCTCGGTTGCCGAAGACGGGCACGGGGCTTCTTGGACAAACATGCCAATGAAGTCCTCCGGCCGCTTGTCCGCATACCGTTTCCGATTAAACACGGCCACGAGCGTATCGTAGTCCTCCTGATGCAGGCAATCCTCGAGCCAAAGGGCATACACGGGGGCACACTCCATCGTGCCGTCCCGATGCCTCGGGCATCCGACGCCGTTGCCGTGCACCGAGAATGCCCTGAATTCGCCCGATCGCGACTCATGGAGCTTGAGCGGGTAGAGTCGGCATAGGATGGGCCGATGCTCGTACACGGCGCATCGTTTGGTCCGCCGGTCGCGGAAGTAGCACCCGGTCCTGATGTCGCGCCTGATCGCCATGAGGTAGCGCCGGTCACCGAACTCGAGCCACGTCGGATCGGACTTGTCGACTCCGGTGATCTCGTCCGGCGTCAGAAACTCGAGGAAGATGCTCGGGTGCAATCCGGTCGCTCGGGCGATCCGAATAACGTCCCAGGGCGTCGGTAAGCACACGACGTCGGTACAACAGTGACCACAATGATGACAACTGAAACGAACGGTTTTTTTTCCCATGGCCCGCATACGATACGGATTCCGGCATCGGTCTGCAAGCGTGCGGCATGCCCGCCGACCATCCGGCATTGCATTCGAAACGAACCTACCGTATACTTGTAGATATAGAGCAACCATCGAGGCGCGCGGAGTCTTCCGCCGCCCCCAAGACTCTCAATGGAGGATCCGGTATGCATATTAAAGCCGTCTCGCAGATTCGTCGTCCAGCGCCCGCCGCCGACATCGCCCAAATCCTCAGCACCCTCGTCGAGGTGTTGACGATCCTGGGAACGGTACTGAGCGCCATTTCCAGCATTCAGGGATTGGCCAAGGAATAGCGCGGGATGGTCGCGCTTGGCGTCCGATGCCCGTCGGCGCGGGCGTCTTTGTTCAGGAGCACACGCCTCATGCACATTCGGGTTGTGTCAGGAAGCGCCCCGCGCTTGGCTCAAACGAGCAGCATAACGTGGGCTTCCATTTGCGATGCTATCGAGACGCTCGTGAACATATACATATCCCTGATGAGTATCGAGGACTTCATTCGGAAGGAGTAGCTCCATCAGGCAGGATCTTGCAATCCCGTAGGGGCTCGGCTATACTCGTTGATGCGTCCGGATATGAAAAAGATGACGGGCCGGGGCGGGTGTTTCCCGCCGTCCGCAATGCGTTGGAGGGAGATACATGCACGTTCGTAAGCTTACCAAGCCGCGTCCCGCTTCCGGCGGCGATGTCACCTTCATCCTGGATACATTGGCTCAGCTCTTGAGCGTTATCCAGGCGATCCAGGCCGTTCTAGAAAAGGACTAGCCCTCCGCGTTTCGGGCCACGATGGGCGTACAAGCCATGCCCGGGCGTGCATGATGGTGCCTTTCGTGTGAGGGGGGTTACGATAGGGAATGACTGCCACGCGCTCCTGTAAGAGGGGGCCGGGGTTCCGCTTTTTGTGGGCGTTTTGGGTGAGGAAGATCTCATCAATCGGATGCCGTGGCCGATCGGTGTCGGCAATCCGTCAGGTTCCATAAAGAAGGGTTCATCGTTCCGGAGGAAGACGGGGGGTGATGGCCACGATGGGTTTCAGTCTCTCGGAGGATTGTGCGAGGAAGCCCTCGCGCAACGGGGAGGGCGTTTCGTCCGACCATAGCCGCCGGATGAGGCGGGGGGTAATTGCCCTCATGGCGATTGCCGCCACATTCCAACTCGTCGGCCAATACGGCTTCCGCGCGGGATACTGGGGTAGCGCGACGGAGCAATGGTTGGGTTTCCTGGCGTTGGTGGCCCTGTGTGCCTCGGCCATGTACGGCCTCGAGCGGGCTTACGGGAACCGGCAGATCACGCGGATGGTCTTGGTGGCCTCACTCCTCCTGATGACCGCGCAGGCGATTGGCGCGGTCGCGCTCACCCCGGCACTCGGGGGACGGTTCGGTTTCACGGCAGACCCGTCGCTGAGAACCGTACTCGAGGATGCCGCCTTCATCGTGGGCATGGCCCTGCTCATCTGGAGCTTCTACTTGTCCATCTTCGCCGCCCATGAGGCCCGGCAACGCGCGGAACGCGACGCACTGTGCTTGGCAAATGAAGTGGCCCAACGGCAGTGCGCCGAACAGGCTCTGCGCGATTCCCATGATACAATCGAGCGCAAGGTGTCCGAACGAACCGCCGACCTCGAGCAGGCCAATGCCCTCTTGGAACTAGAGATCCGGGAACGCGGACGCATCGAGAGCGCCCTTCGAGAGAGTGAAGCGAACTTCCGCGCCCTGGCGGAGAATGCTCCGGATGGCATCCTCATCGGATCCGGCCAAGGGACTCACCTATACGCCAACGCACAGACAGCGAAGCTCTTTGGATGCACACTCGAGGAGTTCTATCGGAAGAGCCTTCGCGACGTGGTTCATCCCGACGAGGTGGCCGTCATGGAAGATCGCTTGCGTCACCGGATCGCCGGCGAATCCATCGAGGGAACGTACGAGACCCGCTTGGTCCGCCGTGACGGACGCACGTTCACGGCCGAGTTGAACGTATCGAGAACCTTGTGGCGCGGCGAGCCGGGCATCCTCGTCTTCCTCCGGGACATCACCGAGCGCAAACACGCGGAGCGCACAATTCAGAAACAACGCCTCAGGATGCTGGCCTCAGCCCGGCTCTCGTCGCTGGGCGTCACGGCGAGCGGCATTGCCCACGAGGTGAGCAACCCACTGGCCGCCATCACGATGGCCGCCGAACAACTGCGCCAAGAGGCCGACAAGGAAACGCTCGACCCCGCGCTCGCGGCGAGGATCGCGGCCATCGTCATCCGCAACACCAAGCGCATCGAAAAGATCGCCAATGGCCTGCGCAACCTGGCCCGTCAAGGCGCCGGCGATCCCTTCGAAGTGGCTCCGATCGGGGCCATCGTCGACGATTGTATGAGCCTGTGCCGGGCACGATTCTCGACTCACGGCGTTCGCATCGAGGTACCCGACATCCCTTCAGGGCTCGCCATCGAGTGTCGGCCCACGCAGATTGCCCAGGTCCTACTCAACTTGCTCAACAACGCCCACGACGCGGTGGCCTCCCTGGACAACAAATGGGTGCGGCTTGAGGTGGCCGACGGCCCGGGTGTGGTCGAGCTGAGCGTGACCGACAGCGGCCTTGGTCTGCTGCCCGAGGTGAGGAAGCGGGCCTTCGAGTCGTTCTTCACCACCAAGCCCGTCGGCCAGGGCACCGGCCTCGGGCTCAGCGTCTCAAGGCAGATTGTGATCGACCACGGGGGCCGGATCTACTTCGATCCCGAGGCCTCCCACACACGCGTCGTCGTCCGACTGCCCGTCCGGCAGCTCGAGGAATAGCACGTTCCGGCTACTCGATGGCGAATGCCCCCAGCGCGACCGGCAGCGTTGTACTCGCGTTGAATTGCACAACGCGGTTGTTGTTCTCATCCGCCACCAAGAGATAACCGGCATCGCCGTCGACGGCCATTTGATCGGGCGTCCACAGTCGGCCCTGTGTCGTGTCGCCTTCCCAGCTCGTGAAATCGGTCTGGCCCAGCACGGAATCAGCGTTGGCGCCGTTGCCCTTGCCGACGGCACCCTCGAAAATCAGGATCCGGTTGTTGTCCGTGTCCGCCACGTACAAACGCCCCGCGCCATCCGCCTCGACCAACCGAGGACCGTACAGGATGCTCTGCGTCGCACCGCCCGTGGCTGTCACGAAGTCCGGTTGGCCGAGGACGCCATCAGCGGCGGCGCCGTCGGCCTTCGACAGATAGGCGTCGTACCGCAGCACGCGGTGGTTGCCTTTGTCGGCCACGAAGAGCGCCGACCCAACAGCCACGACGCCATCGGGTTGGTACAGCGTGTTTGCCGCGGCGCTCCCGCCTCGATTCTGCGCATTGCTCACGAAATCCGCCTGGCCCAGCACCGCGTCGGCCGCCGCGCCATTACTCAAGGACGAGGCATCGTCGAATCGCAGCACGCGGTGGTTGTCGAAGTCCGTCACGAGCAAATTGCCCCATGGATCGATGTAAACGCCGTAGGGATGGTTCATGCTATCGGCCGCCACACTGCCGCCACCATTGGTATCGGCACTTGTAAAATCCACCTGGCCCAACACGCCGTCAGCCGCGGCGCCATCGCTCGATATCGCGTACGCATCGTCGAACCACAACACACGATTGTTGGACGCATCTCCAATCCAGAGCCGCCCACTCGAATCCACGGCACAAGCGGCTGCCCCATTCATGGTGTTCGCACCGACCGCCCCGCCGCGATTGGCGCTTCCGCTCGTGAAATCCGCTTGCCCGAGCACAAGCTCCGCAGAGGGCTGATTACCCGACAACGGATAGGCGTAGCGCAGCACCCGATGGTTACCGTAGTCGGCGACGTACATCTTCCCGTGGGGCTTGTCGATGGCCAAACCGCTGGGATTCTTCAGGCCGGTGGCCGTCGTCGCCGACGCCCACGAGATGAAATCGGGCTGGCCTACGACATACTGCGCGTCTTGGCCGTCCGTCCATTGCGCCTGAGCCGAAACGGCCAAGACCATGCCCAAGAAGACCACACTCAGCACGCGCATGCCCCGGCCCACGTTCCGCTTCTTCATCATCACTATACCTCGCCGCCTCGAGCGCCGTCCGCTCGCCGCCGCTATTTCTTGTGATTCATCATCTGGGTATTGTGACAGCTTCTCGGCCACTTGACAAGACCAAACCTAAAGAGGCGACCACATACCGTCACTGCGCGAGAATGTTGGCCAATAGTCGCAGGGCCGCCGGATCGATTCGAGAGAGCCCCTCCCCAAAGGGTATCGAACACAGCACGTAGACGCCCTTCTCATGTGCTGCCACAAGCACCGCCGCCGCGCCGAGCGCATGTCCCTGCGCGTCGACATACTCGACCGCCGGCGCGAACGCTGCGTCCCATGAGGTCATGGATCGCCACGGCTCCGACAGCGGCCAATCCTGCCACTCAGAGGCCCCGATCGCGTTCGGTTCCGACGCCACCGGATGCGGCGGTGCGACGGCCCGCAAGGTTCCACGAGACGTGTCGGCCGCTTCGTTGCCGAACTCCACACCGGGCACTGCCAAGCCATCTTGCCATGGACCAGGCCCCTTTGCCACGATCAAGACTGTGCCGCCACCGGACACGTAGCGATCCAGAACATCCCCTGTGCCGCCCAGGGCGTCGCCTACGAGCACGACGAGCGCCAAGGCCTTGAGCCGCTCTTGCGTGCAGTCGCTCGAGGCCAGCGCCGTTGCGCTGACCCCAAGCCTCGCGAATGCCGCCAGCCAGACCTCCGCGTCGCCGATCACGCCCGCCGCCAGACCCTCGGGGCAATCGACCTGGACCACACGCAACGGCGCATGGGCGACAGCAGACGTTCCGTCCAGGCCCGCCGTGATGTAGTAGTCCCAGGGCTGAGTGCCCCCGGGAACATCCACGGAGAACTCGACGACCTGCCGGCCAGCGCCGGGTACGGAGACCGGGAATCGCGGATTCTCGAGCGTCACGCCGCTCGACAGCGACACGACGAGCGTCCCCTGGAATGCCTCCACGGCGGCACGCACGGCCACCCGGCCGATCACGCTCGACTCGCGCCCCGCGTGGGCGGAGTAGGGCGCATCGAGGAACTCGATCGCCGGCTCGGCACCCATGCTCGCCACCACCAGAATACCCGCCAAGACTGTCATGACGCCTCCCTGAAGCTGCCCGGCTCTGGTTATCGGGCCGCCGTAATGCGGAACGGCAGACACACCGTTCGGAGTTCCGGGTTCGTATATGATTGCAGTCGGAGTCGGTAACTCGCGGCGTCGGGAAGACCCGCAGGAACGCGCCAGAGGAATTCACCATCGTTCGCCGTCTTGCGGACAATCCAGTCGAGGAATGTTCCGCCTCGATGCAGGCCGATCCGTACGTCCGGGCCCACGGCCGGCTCGCCGCACATCCACGATACCGCACAAGTCTCCCCGGCGACCACAGTGGCGCCCGGCGCCGGCGCCGTAATAGCCAGGCACGCGGCGGTGATCGAGAACGGCGCATCACTCAGGTCGGCGGTCGTCCGCAATGTATAGGACTGGACACGGATCTTGTAACGATCCCCGGCGGCGAGATCCGCCGGAATGGTCCAGCGGTAACTCCCATCGTTCGCCGTCTTGCGCACTATCCAATCCACGAACCGCGTGCCGTCGTGGAGGCCGATGCGCACCTCCTCGGGCAGCGGCGTACCTTCGCGCGCCCATCGGATCTCGTGAACATCGCCGGCCCGCCAGGACTCGCCCCCGTTCGGGACCTCGACGCCGACAGACTCATCCACGTCGACGCGATCCTCCATGTAAGAGAACGCCGTTCCCTCGTCGCGCACCTGCACGCACTGGATCGTCATCTCCTGATCGTTGGATTCGGGCCAACGCGTGTCGTACCACGGCTCGTCCGTGACGAGCACCCGGTAGAGGTAGTCCTCGGACAAAGGCACCAGCCACGGCCAGTTCTCGTGAACGTGCCCGGCGTAGTTCACCGCCACCGCGTTCTTGTACGACGTAATGAAGGTCGTGATTTGCGCCATCTCGTCGTCCGAAAACAGGTATGGGTCGGATACCGGCGAGCCGGTATTGAACATACCAATGTGCGTCATCATCAGGATGTTCTCGGCCTTCGGCTTGGCGCAGGTTTCGATGTCGGCCGTGAACCAGGGCCACGTGCCGCCGACGAAGTCATGCAGGTTGCCGCCCTCGTCGCCGGCTTCACGAGGATTGAAGTCCGGACAGACGAAGTGACAGCCCTTGTAGTCGAACGAGATGTTCTCGAGATACAGGCCCTCGTTCGGAAACGGCGCCTTCGTCCAATGGTCGAACATCGCGGCCAAGCGCGTGTAGTGCGGCCCAAACACCGCATCGAACTCCTCCTCGCAGCCCCGGTTGACTTCGTTGTCGCCCATGAGCGGTATGTACGGAATCCCCGCATCGGCCAGCGCGTCGAGCATCGCCTTGGCCCGATCGAGGTACCGTTCCCCACCTGTTCCGCCCCAGGCGATGTCGCCGAGCACAAAAACGAACTCGATACGTTTCTCGGGGCCGTTCGCCATCAGCCAGTCCAACACCGCCTGAAACTTGGCCTCGCGATCCGCGTTGCCGTCCATATGCGGATCCGCGATGATGGCAAACGAGAACGATTCACCCTGGGCGACAGAACCCAGGGATCCCATCAACGAGAGGCCACCCAGCATCGACGCGACGAGGATCGTGAACCGTTTCATTCGCCGGACTCCCTTGTTGTTACGAAGGTACTCCATTATAGGGACGCACACGGCGCGGGATCACGTCGAGGCCGAGACGTTCCAAGTGCGACGGAGGCCTTCTTCGAGCGGCGTGAATACGAACTCGGGCATGACGCGCAGCAGGCCGGACTCGGCGAAGCTGAGGTCGGCTTGGCGCGCGTCCGTCGCTTGGTGGACGATCTCGACAGGCCGGCCCACGATGCGAGAGACGATACCGGCCATCTCGTTAAGACTGTGGCTGCGGCCCGTGACAGCATTGAAGACGCCCTCGATGCGCTGCCGGCAAACCGTCTCGACGATTCGGGACAGGTCGTCGATGAAGAGGAGATCGCGCCGCTGACGGCCGTCGCCGTAGATCCGGATCGGGGCGCCGGCACGCGCGGCATCGAGGAAGGTCCGGATCGGGCCGTGATGGGTGTCGCCCTGTCCGTAGACACCCGGCAATCGCAGGACGGCTAAGGGAATTCGGGCTTCCCCGCACGCCACGGCCAGGAGGCGTTCGGTGGCGAACTTGGAGATGGCGTAAGGGGAATCGGGCCGAATCGTGCTGGCCTCGCTTAGCGGAAGCGCCAGGTCGTAGCGGCCGTAGACGTCGATGGAACTGAGGTAGGTCACGTGCGCCGGACGCGTCGCCCGGACGAGCTCCGCCATGTTTGGCGCCATGGACATGTTGGCGATCATCACGCCCATCGAGGGGATGTCGCGATCCGGCTGCGCGGCGGCGGCGAAGAGGAGCGTCGGAGCGGACGGAAGCGAGGAGGCTACTGCGGCCGTTTGGTTGGCGTTCGTCAGATCAACGTCTGCCGACGAATAGCCGCGTACGGCGAATCCGGTTGCCGAGCGGAGGGCGCGCGCGATATAGCCCCCAATGAATCCGCGCGCCCCAAAGATGACAAGCGATACCGTGAGGCTCCTCATCGACTCGCCTCCTGCCGCGGTGGTCACACGAAATCCAGATGCTCGCGATCGGCGTCGAGGTACTCGAGAATACGTTGGTTGATGGCATTCGCGCCACAATGGTGGTTACAGTCGCGCGAGGGCCTGACACGGAAGAACTTGTCTTTGCCGTTCATCCAGAAGTCGCGGAAGCCCTCCGTTTCGAGGGAGCCGACGAGTCCCGTCTCGAGGTTGTAGGCCTTGTCGCGGCACGTATACACGCGTAGGTCGGCGCCGATCACGGGCAGAATTTGGACGTACGGGCACCATGCATAGGATTTCTCGAAGGTCTCCTGAAGTCGGTGGTACGCGTTGAAGATCTCGAAGCGGTCGCTCTGAAACTCGACCTGGGCGCGCGTGATCTGCGCATCGACGTCGGCGAAGAAAGGGGCGTGGTACCGGTTGTTTTCGGCGCCGTTGTTGCTGACGATACACGGCGAGAGCTTGATGCTATCCACGCCGAGATCTCGGACGCGGCGGATGAAAGCGAACACGTGCGGCGCGTTCTCGCGGCCGACAACGTAGTTCACGCCGAGGTAACACGGGCCGCCGATAGCCTTGAACCGCTCCATGTTGTTCAGCACGCGGTCGAACTCACCCTCGTCGACGCCGCGAAAAGCGGCATAACTCGGGCCGTCCCACCCGTCCATGGACACCCGGATCCACGTGCCATGGCGGGCGAAGACCTCGGCCACCGACCCGGCCAGGCGCGATCCGTTGGTCAACGAGGCGAAGCGGACGGGCGAGTCCGCGAGACGCCCCGCAGTCTCTTCGAGATAAGGATAGCAGAAGGGCTCGCCGCCGCCGGTGAACGTGACGGCCTTGACACCCATGGCGATGATATCTTCGACAATGGCCCTCATCTTGTCGCGCGGAATCGAGTCGGCCCGGCTCATATCTTGGCCGAGCTGAAGGTTGTCGGCGGTGTAGGCACAATACCGGCACCGGTGGTTGCAGGCGTTGGTCGGCTTGAGCCGGATATGGATCGGCGGCAGGATCTCTCCGGACTCGCGCCGCAGCGATGCCAACTTCTCGGGAAAGTGGAAGATCTTCGTCTGCGTGTACAACAGTCCCATGCGGGGCCTTCTCCTATTCGAAAAAGATGAATTCGTAGTCGCCCGAGTAGCCGAACACGTTGAACAACCAAACCCATTCGCGAGGCCGGAAGAATGCCTCGCACGTGAGCGCCCAGCACTGGAGGTTGAAGAGCTCCTGCACCGAACGGTAGCTCTCGACGACGACGTAGGCGCGCTTTCCAACGCGCTCGATTTCATCAAGGGCCGCCTTCAGCTCGGGCAGTTCGAGGTTGTGGAGCGTCGTGAGCGACACGACGAGGTCGAAGGTCTTGTCCGCGAACGGGAAGGTCGTCTCGGCCTGATGGCGGAACAGGCGGTCGCTGATCTCGGGCTTGGCGTTCTTGATGGCGTACTCGGACGCGTCAAAGCCGGTGACTTCGGCCTGCGGCAGGAGCTGCTTCAATTCGTACAGGAGAAACGCCTTACCACAGCCCACATCGAGGATGCGCGCGCCGTCGGCGAGGCCGTACGTCTGGATGAGACGCTCGGCCACGGCCCGCCATCGTCCGTCATACCGATACCCGCCGTAGCCATAGCGCCGGTCGCCATCCCAATAGTCGCGACCATAGCGGCGCGCGATTTCGCTGCACTCGACCTTGGCGTCCTGCATACGGTGGAGGTAGTCCCGCGGGGTGCTGCGATGGAGCGGTGTGATCACGTTGAGGAGTCTGCCCATAGCGGCCTCCGATGCTTTCTACGATCTTCTGAGTTCCTTGGCCACCGCGACCACGCGCGCCGGCGTCACGCCGTAGTACTCGAGGAGCTCCGCCTGAGAACCGTACCGATCGGGAAATTCGTCGGGCAGCGCGATCCGCCGGAACGCCTTCGGTCGGGCCGACATCGTCTCGGCGAGGGCCTCGGCCACGGCCGAACCGAGGCCGCCGGTGAGAACGTGCTCCTCGATGGTGATGACGGCCCGCGCCTCGGCGGCCAATGCCGCGAACGTGTCGAGGTCAAGCGGCTTCACTGTGGGCATGTGCAGCACGGCGGCCTGGAGGCCGTCGCGCGCGAGGGTCTCGGCCGCCTCGAGGGCGATGCCCAGCGTGATGCCCGTCGTCACGAGCAAGACGGGACCGCCGCGCCGGACGATAATGGCTTTTCCGATGGCAAAGTCCTCGTCGGCCGGCGTGACGATAGGATCGTACCCTTTAGCCACGCGGATGTACATGGGGCCGGCGTGGTCGAGCGTGAGCGGCATGAGCCGTTCCATCTCGGTCTTGTCGGCAGGCGCCACAATCGTCATGTGTTCGAGCGGCCGCAAGAGCGCTATGTCGTCCGTGGCCATGTGCGTCGGGCCGAGCGGCGCATAGACCAGGCCGCCGCCGTTGCCGATCAGACGCACGTTGAGATTGTGCAGGCACACATCGAGGGCCACCTGTTCGAGGGCGCGTCGCGTGAGGAACACGGCCAGCGTGTTTACGTAGACGATGTAGCCTTCCTTAGCGAGTCCGGCGCTAAGCCCGATGACGGCCGCCTCGCTCACGCCTTCCATGAAGAAGCGGTCGGGTAGCTCGCGGCGGAACTCGTCCAGCGTGCCGGCGCCGAGGTCCGAGCCGACGAACACGACTCGCTCGTCGCGCTTGGCAAGCTCATAGACCATCTTCAGGCAGGCCTGTCGCATCCGTACTCCTCAATCGCCCGCTTGAGCATGTCGACATCGGCGTCGCTCAACTTGCTCTTGTGATGCCAGGCGGCGTTGTGTTCGACGGGCGCGGCCCCTTTGCCCTTCACGGTATGGCCGATTATGGCGCTGGGCTTGCCCGCGTGGAAGGGCAGCCGCGCGAACGTCTCGCGGAGGGCTTCGACGTCATGCCCATCGACCTGATCGACGGCGAAACCGAAACTCCGCCACTTATCCATGAACGGTTCCAGATCCTGGACTAAGCGGGTCGGGCCGTAGGACTGCATCTTGTTATAGTCGACAATGGCGGTCAGGTTGGCGAGGGCGTGTTTGGACGCGCACAACGCTGCCTCCCACACAGCGCCCTCGTCGCACTCGCCGTCGCCGAGAACCACAAACACGCGGTTGGGCCGATGGCGCATCCGGGCCGCCAAGGCCATACCGACACCGACGGCCAGGCCGTGGCCGAGGCTGCCCGTCGATGTCTCAACACCAGGCGTCTTCCGCGCATCGGGATGACCCCCGAGAATGGTATCGCGCCGGCAGAAGGTCATGAGCTCGGCCTCGGAGAAAAAGTTGTGGTCCGCAAGAATAGCGTAAAGGGCAAGACACCCGTGCCCCTTGCTGAGGATACATCGGTCGCGGTCCGGCCAGTCCGGTTGGTCGGGCCGGTACTTGAGCACATCGTCGTACAGGACGCGCAGGATCTCCACAAGCGAGAAGGCCGCCCCGACGTGGCCCCGCCGGGCGGCATCCAGGACCTCGACGATACGCCGCCGCAGGGCGTATGATCGCGCATCAAGCGCCGGGGGATGGGCGGGACGCTCAGCCATCATAGGGAAAGTCCCTGTGTGCCTCCGCGACGTGGTCGAGCATGCGTGCGGCTTTCTCCAACTGGCGCGCCTGCGCCGTGGCCAGATCCGGCGCCCCGCCTGCAAACCGCCGCCGCGCAAGCCGTTCGGGATCGAATTCATTCAGCAGAATCAGGCACCACTTTATGCCAAAGAGAGCATACGCTACGGGCAATCGCGTTTCAAGACGGGCCGACGCCGGAAGTCCCTCCCGCATGCTTGAAACGAAGCGCCGTTTCTGCGCGTCGGTCATGGTCATCCCCGGGTGAAGAACAAAATCCGCCACCATCTTCGCGGCATCGTCCCATCCGAAGTACTCGAAGTCCACGAACACGAGTCCGCCGCCGGGGCGCCGAATGGCGTTATGGAATCCAAAATCAGACGGACTCAGCACTCGCCGGCCAGTGTCGAGCGGCTCGTCCAATCCGACACCCGCCGTAGCGAGCCGTTCGCCGGACCAGGCAACGACTCGGTCCAGCAGAGGGCTCAGGCGCTCGACCAGGAAGGCCCGCAGTGCCTCGTAGAGCTCGCCATCGCCCTCGACGCGCTCAAGCTCGCGTTTCCGAACCCGGATACCACGGATGGAATCCCCGAAGGAGATGCACGCCTCGGAAGCCATTGCGCTCCAATGAGTTCCAGAGGTGTTTCCGATCTCGTGCAATGCCATGAGAAATGCCGAGGCGGCATCAATATCCCCGTCGGTGACATTTGAAGAAACACACGGCCCGCCCTCGACAAACTCGTACACGGCAAGATTCCGATCACGATCGCAGGCCATGGGAGCGGGCACTTGACGGATGCCGTTCCCATGCAGCAGCTCGAGGGCGCCGTACTCGATGCCGAGCCGGTCGCGTGTGTCCGATATCCTTGCTAAATAAGACTTTACAGCGACGCGACGCCCGGAGGCCATCGTGACACAATACACCCGGTTGTTGCGGCCTTGGGACAGCGCCACGGCCTCGCGCACGTCCTCTCCCACAAGCCGTGCCACGACCTCCATGATGTCCGGGGTCTCAACCATGACGACTCTCTGGAAAGAGGTACCCCTCGATGGCCCGCCAGGAATCCAGCCGCAAACAGTCGGCTTGGGAACGAGGATCCGCAGGCGCCAGGAGGATCTTCCGGACACCGTTCGGGAAGCTCGATTCGAGGAAGGTTTCCTCGAGGTCATCGATGAAATGAGAACAACCTAAGTAATTTATACGCAATATCTTAGCATCGCGAGAGTCTTCGAAGAAGACCTGTTCTCGCGTTAGCCCCAAGCCCTCGGCCAAGAAGAAGCCGTGAGTCGCCATCCACTGCAGAGCGGCGGCACGCAGATCCGTGATTCCATCGCCTCGGGCGGCGAGTCGAGTCTTGTGGCTGACGATGTAGACAGGAACGCCCTCGAGGCGGCAGCGCTGGAAGAACGCCTTGACCCCCGGCATGGGTTCCGCTGCCGAAATACCTGGGCCATAAGCCCTTGCTTGGAGCTCCTGCCACCGAAGCTCCCCATCCGGCAACCGGCGAACTGTCTCTCTCACGGCCGGTTTCGTGGCCACGATGCTTGCCGCCACGAGGCCACGCTCGACCGCCACCGCATATAGGACACGATCGTAGGAAACAATCGTGTTGTCGAAATCTACCCCGACAATCACGCCGCGGAATGCCCTCCCTTTCGGTCCTAACCGTGGGGCCGTCCGTCCTGTCCAGCACCCACCCAGGGAACCGTTGCCGTGGAGATACACCGATCACGGGCCCTCAACGTGCCTCTTAGGCAGCGTTCTGGTCCGGCGGCGCCTCGGCCGCAGGTGGCGCCTGGTCAGGGGGCGTCGTCTCGGCCGGTGGCGCCTGATCAGGGGGCGTCGTCTCGGCCGGTGGCGCCTGATCAGGGGGCGTCGCCTCGGCCGGTGGCGCCTGATCAGGGGGCGTCGCCTCGGCCGGTGGCGCCTGGTCGGCGGGTGCTATCTCGGCTGGCGGCGCGGGCGCGGGGCCGGCCGGCACTTGTTCGGGCGCAAGCGCTTGGGCGGCCTCCTTCGTAGCCAGAACGACCTCATCGTACTTGTACACGACCTCAATGCCCGTGAAGGTCTTCTGGAAGGTGTCCTCGAGCAGTTGAAGAAGGGTAGTTCCCGGGGCCATCTCGAAGGTCCACAACCGCTGCTCGGCGGGAAGCTGCTGGAGGGATTCGTCCACAGTAATAGCGATACCGAGCCGACCGGCAAATCCCGTTATGACCTCAACGAAATCCGCGTTCTCATACTTCGAGGGCGGTTCGGAAATGTCCTGGTTGAGCTTCTGATGCAACGCCGCACTCACCTTCCGGCCGACGATGAGGTCTTCTTTGGCGCCCTCGCCTTCGCCTTGACTGGCATGAATCTGAGACATCAGGCTTAGGTTGTCGTACCGGACGTTCTTGACCTGCTTGCGGGGGATCTTCAACGTAACACCGGGAACCAGCTCGACCTCGATCTCGCGGGGTGTGCGCCGGATCACCTGGCCGATGATCCGCCCCCCACTCTTCAGGAAGACGACGTCCCCCTTCTCGGGCAGCGGCTCCTCGGCCGGTTCCACCGCCGACTCCGCCGGTGGCACGTCGCCTGTAGCTTCCGCCGCTTCGGGAGCCGTCTCGGACGCCGGAGCGTCGGCCGCACCGGTCTCCTGGCCAACCGCGACCACGGCGGCGACCAAGATGAGGGCCAAGAGCACGTGTACAACTCTCATGCGTACGCTCCTCACGCGGGAATTCGGCCGAACACACAACACCGCCCGGCGCCCCAACGACACGAGGCGTCGCCCAGTCCTGTCCACCACTCCCGCACGTTCATTCTAGTCCCGGTTCCGTACCAAGTCAAGGCAAGTGCGATTGCGCCGATTCGTCTGATATCATCTCCGTAGGCCCAAGACCAGGAGGAGCACGCTCGATGGCACGGATACTGGTTGCCGGAGAAGACATGGCGGCCGTCCAGGCCCTCGCGGCCGAACTGGCCGGTGAAGGCCATATCGTCGCCGAAGCCGCCACGGGGCAGGAAGCCTATGATCTCGCCTTGGCGGAACCGCTCGACCTGGTGTTCCTTGAGGTGGTTATGCCAGTATTCAACGGCTACGAAACGTGCAGGCTCTTGCGGGAGGATCCCGACATCTCGGCGACGCTGCCCATCGTGTTCCTGGTCTCGGATGACTACGATGCACGTAGACTCGAGACGATCCGCGCCACGGACACGTTGCCGAAGGTCCACGAGGCGTACGAAGTGCGCGAGCTTCTCGCCCGCTACCTGGCGCCCGAGGCCCTGTAGCCTCACGCCCGACTTCGGCTCACTTCTTCTCGATAGCCGCCTCTCCGATATCGCTTCCGCCGCCATGACCCGAGGAGCGTTCCGGAACGGACCATCGCAGTTCGGCTACAAAGGGCCGGTGATCGGACGCCACTGCGGTGTCCGGGCTCGACAGCACGTCCGCCGACACCGCCTCGAATGCGTCGGAGGCGAGAATGAAGTCTATCCGCTTCTTGGGCGTGGCGGCAGGGAAGGTCGCAACGCCCGGCGCAGCCGTGTCGCGGAGAACCCTCGTCAACATTCCCAAGGCGGGATCCGTGATCGCTTCGTTAAGGTCGCCGGCAAGAACCGTCGGCCGATCCGAGAGACGTTCCAGGATGACGGCTGCCTGCTCCTGGCGTTCGGCCGATTCGAGGCCGAGGTGGGTGTTGAGCACGTCGATCTCGCGTTCGGAGACGCGGAGCACCGTGCGCAGGCAACCGCGCGGCTCCCGGCCCTCAGGACCGGGCAATCGCAGGTTCTCGACGGACACGATCTCGAGGTTGGTCAGTGTCATGTTGCCGTAGTCGCCGCCGTCGAACTGCAGGTTCGGCTCGAACACGGCGCGCATACCGAGGCAATCGGCCAACAGGGCCGGGAAGTCGAGTTTGTCGGTACGCGGCAGGCCGCGATCTACTTCCTGCAAACACACGATATCGGCTCGGGCTTCCCGGATAACGCGGGCGATTCGATCGAGGTCGAGGCGACCGTCGGTTCCCTCGCCGTGATGGATGTTGTATGTGATGATTCGGATCGTGTCATCGGCCGATGCGGCGCGCCACGAAAGCACCACGGCCAACAGGGCAAGCGACGATCTCACCATCGAAGATATCCTCCTTGCAGACAAGCGTATCAGGCCGACGCCCGGCTGCGCCACACGCCGGCGCACGCACGTGATATCGCCCGGTGCGCATGTGCTATCGTTACCGCGCGTCTCGCAACCCCCAATGGCTTCATCAACCTGAGAGGTAGAGGACATGGCAAGACTCGTATCCGTAGCATGCGCAATTGCACTCATCTCACTGGCGGCCGCGCCGGCTTGGGCGGCTGAGAATACGACGGCCGCCAGCTTCGAGGAGGTCGAACACCTTTTCAACGGCCGCGATCTCGATGGCTTCTACACATTCCTCCGCGATCACGGCCGCGACAACGATCCGAAGGCCGTGTTCACCGTCGAGGATGGCATATTGCGCGTGTCTGGCGAGGAGTGGGGTTGCGTGACCACCGACCGCGAGTTCGAGAACTACCATCTCATCGTCGAGTATCGTTGGGGCGAAGCTACGCACGCGCCGCGCGTCGAGCGCGCCCGCGATAGCGGCGTCCTCATCCATTCCACGGGCGAGGATGGCGCGTACGGCGGCGTGTGGCAGCACTCCATCGAGTGCCAGCTCATCGAGGGCGGCACCGGCGACTTGCTCGTCGTCGGCGATGATAGCGATCGGTTCGCCATCACGTGTCCTGTGGCCAAGGCACGTCAAGGCGCGAGCCCCGTGTTCGATCCCGAAGGTGAGCCGGTGACGATTCACGGCGGGCGCATCAACTGGTGGGGCCGCGATCCGGAATGGGAAGACGTGAAAGGATTTCGCGGCAAGCAGGACGTCGAGAAGCCCATCGGTGAGTGGAACCGCCTCGAGTGCATCGCCGACGGCGCTACGATCACGGTGATCCTGAACGGCGTCGTGATGAACAAGAGTCTCGATACAACGCCCCACAAGGGTCGCATCCAACTCCAGTCCGAAGGGGCCGAGATCTTCTTCCGGACCGTGGACGTGATCCCGCTCGCGCCGAAACCGTAACGAGGCCGCTCAGTACACAGAGAAATGATCGCCTCTTGGCAGCGCCGAAGGCGCGCGCTGTGGAGTGCGCAAGCTTGCTTGCGCTTTGGCTTGGAGCGGGGCGTTGTCTGCCCAGCGAGGCAGCAACCTGCCCCGAAGAAGAGCGGTCGCAAGCCACCGCTCTCCACATGGCTTCCGTGTTTGGCGCAGGATCCTCCTCCCAATGGGACGTTGCTTGGCAGCGACGTGAAGAGCGCCTTCCTCGCCATCACGAGCGGTCAGCGATGCTGTGCGCCGCTGAGTGGATAGAGAAACAGCGTTGCGCGTACGCGTGAGGAATCGCCCTCGTGTCATTCCAAACGCACGTGAGGAATCGCCTTCCTGTCATTCCGAACGAATGTGAGGAATCTCGGAAACGGAGATCTCTCGCTACGCTCGAGATGACAGGAAGGGGGGCGCTTCGCTACGCTCGCAATGACGGAGTGGGGTCGCCCGCGTTGGGAAAGGACGGATAGGCCTTTTCCTTGGCCGCAGGAACCGCGACTGAGTTCGCCCGATAGAAAGGCATCCTCCCGATGAGTCTTTTCGAAGCGTTGATGTTGATTTGCTTCGGCATCAGTTGGCCGATCTCGATTGCGAAATCGATTCGCACGAAAGTGGTGGTCGGTAAAAGTCCGCTTTTCATGGCGATCCTGTGCGCCGGCTACTCGAGCGGCCTCGTCCACAAGATCCTGTATTCGCGCGATTGGATCATCTGCCTCTACGCACTGAACCTCGTGATGGTGGCCATCGACCTCGCGCTGTATTACACCTACGCGCCCAAGCCGCCCCGCCCGAGCACCGCGCGCTAGCGGCCACAGGAACTCTCCCAAAATCCGCCTCCCTTGGTGTACCATGCCTCCACAAATCATGGCACAAGCGTCCCGCGGGCAGGGACACAAATGGGGAGTAACGCACCATGCTCACGCCAATCGTGTTGTGCTGGCTCGCGGCGGTCGGTGCGCCGGCAGCCGTATCCGGATGGGATGTCGTGGCGGCGGGCGCGTGTCGCGATGGCACGGCTGATGCCACAGCGGTGTTCCAACAACTGCTCGATGAGGCCGGCGCGGCCGGTGGCGGTGTGGTCACGGTACCGGCGGGCCGCTATCGGATCGACAGCCGGCTCCGGATTCCGGAAGGCGTCACGCTCGAGGGCACCTTCCGCACGGCGCCCACCGGCATGGAAACGGGCGCCATCGGTCAGAATGGCTCGATCCTTCTTGTATCCGCCGGCCGAGGCGAACCGGACGGCGAGGCCGTCATCACCTTGGCCGGGAACATGGCCGTCCTCGACGGTTTCATCATCACGTATCCCGACTGGCGTCAGGCCGACGTGCCGCCGATACCCTACTCGACCACGGTCGCCTCGACGGACACGCTAAACGTCGGCGTTATGAACTGCTGCTTTCTGGGCAGCTACGAGGCCATCCGCCTGATCCGCGCCCATCGCCATCTCGTGCGCAACGTGAACGGCTATCCGAGCAAGCGCGGCCTCTATGTCGACGAGTGCTACGATATCGGCCGCGTCGAGAACATCCATTTCTGGCCCTTCGGCGTGTCGTATCAGCACGATGATCCGTACTGCAAATGGGTGAACACGGAAGGCGTGGCCTTCGAGTTTGCGCGAACCGATTGGCAATACGTCGTGAACACGTTCTGTTTCGGCTACGGCGCCGGCTACAAGTTTTCCGAATCGTCTCACGGTTCCTGCAATGGCAACTTCCTGGGCCTCGGCGCCGATTCGTGCCGGCGTGCGGTGCTCGTCGAACAGGGCCAGTGGCCGGGCCTGCTGATCACGAACGGCGAGTTCGTCGGCCGGTGGGGCAGCACGGACTCGGTGTGCATCGAGATCGCCCCCACCTCGGAACGCAGCAAAGTCAGCCTGACGAACTGCTCGTTCTGGGGGCCCATCGACCGGTGCATCTGGGCTCGGAGTGTCGAGACGCAACTCACGGTGAACGCGTGTAACCTCTGCGACTGGGACAACACCAACAGCGGATCGCCCGCGATTCAGATCGACGCAGGCAAGGCTATCATCCAGGGCAACACCTTCGGCAACGGCGACACGCACGTCGCCGTCGGCGAGGGCGCATCCTCGGTCATTATCATGGGGAACCAGGCCGACGATGGTTTCCGAATCGTGAACGATGCCGGCGATCGCGTGCAACTGCTGGCCAACGAAAGCGACTCGATCGCGTGGACGAAACGCGCCAAGGAATACTACCGCGTCGACATCGGCGCGCCGGGCGACCGCCGGTACATCCGGAGTTGGCATGGCCGCGAACCGTTCCCAGAATCGGGAATCGAGGGCGCCACGAAGCGATGGTCTGGCGCCGACTCGATACTCAAGCTACCGGTGCGCGTCGGTAAGACATACGCGCTGACGCTCGATGTGTGGATACCCGAACCGGCCGTTGCCGATGAGAACGGCCTCTACCTCGGCGAAACGCGTGTCGTCGATCTGCCTGCCCAGGCCGGATTCCACACCGTCGAGGCCGAGCTGCCGCGCACAACCGATGAGGTCGTCGTGCTCACACTGCGCGTGAAAGCTTGGCGGCCGGCCGACGTGAACAGCGCCTCGACGGACATGCGCATGCTCGGTGTGGGTGTAGGCTCGTTGACCCTGCGCGCGAAAGGTGCGCGTAGCGCCGTGTTCGACGCGAATACCGGCCAATGGATCGACGGAGAGAGAGACCGCTTTTCACCAAAGTCGATCACGGACAACATTCGAACGAGGAGCCGCAATTCATGACAAACCCGAGATCCGCCCGGCGTTTCCCGTTTCTGCTGGTCGCCGTCGTGGCCACGCTTGCGATCGCATCGGCACCTGCCGAGTGGCGCAGTGCCTTGTATCCCAAGGAGTGGTATCCGGGCTATCAGGACGCCGAAGGCCGCTCGCTTCAGGACTTCTCGTACGCCGGCTACCACTACGGCGAAGAGGATCCGCCCGACTCGCCGCCTGGCGCCGTCTTCAACGTCGTCACCGCGTTCGGCGCGAACAACAAGGGCAACGCCGACGCGACCTCGGCTATCCAGGCGGCCATCGACGCCGCCTCGGCGGCCAACGGTGGCGTGGTCTATCTGCCGGCAGGCCTGTACCGCTGCAACGGCGTTCTCCGCGTGTACCACTCCTACGTCGCCCTCCGGGGCGATGGCCCGGATCGCACGCGCCTGTATTTCCCAACCTTCGACGCCGTGCCGGGCAATACGCACATCCTGTTCAGCGGCAACGTCGCGCAAGAAGCCGAGATCGCCCTCGCCGACGACGGCGAGTACCTATCGCACGAGGTCTTCGTGGCCAACCGCGGCGCGCTGGCCGTCGGCAATGAAGTGAGCGTAGGTTGCGTGATCACCGAGGCGTTCGTCGCCGATCACGGCATGACGGATGTGTGGGTCGACACCAATATTCTCGATCACTGGCGGCCTTTCTTCCGTCGCACGATCATGGCCATCGAGGCGGCCGCCGATCTCTACCGTATCGAGCTCGACGTGCCGCTGCGGTATCCGCTCCTCGTCCGCGATAAGGCCAGCCTGCGCCGCGAGTCCGGCTACCTCGAGGAGTGCGGCGTCGAGTTGCTCTCCCTCGCGAACGCCGTCGCCTACGAAGACGCATGGACGCAGATCGGGCTGCGCGCGCTTGCCTTCTCGGACGCGAAGGACTGTTGGATCCGCGACGTCCACTCGTTCGTGTCGCCCGCCGATCCCGCCGGCAAGTACCATTTCCAGAACTGCGGCATCAACATCGCGTACTCGAAGCGCATGACCGTGCGCGATTGCCGCCTCGAGAAGGCGCAGAACCGTGGGGGCGGCGGCTGCGGCTACCTGTACCTCACCAGCGGCGCCAACGAGGTCCTGTTCCAGCGCTGCACCGGCATCGACGGGCGTCATAACTTCATCGACGGCTCGCGGTTCGGCACGTCCGGCTGCGTCTATCTCGATTGTTACAGCGCTGGCAGCGAGACCTGGCCCGGCGTCGAGATTCCTTTCGGCGTGCCGAGCACATGCGACTACCACGCGATGCTGGCCATGGGCTGCCTCGTCGACCGCTGCACGCTCAAGGATGGCTGGTACGGCGGCAACCGGCGCGACTACAGCAGCGGCGCCGGCCACACCTGCACACAGAACGCCTACTGGAACACGCGCGGCGGCGGCACCCTCGGCTCGTGGGCCTACGGCTGGGGCTACGTCATCGGCACGCGCAACATGATTGTCCGAACCGGCCTCAACGATTCGCCAACCGCCTTCGGCACCGAGCCCGAGGACTACACCGAAGGCGTCGACGCCGACGAGGCGCCCACACCGCATTCGCTATACCTCGATCAGTTGGCGCGCCGCCTGGGCTTGCCGGGCGAAGGGGAAGGCGAAGGGGAAGGCGAGGGCGAGGGCGAAGGCGAAGGGGAGGGCGAGGGCGAAGGCGAGGGGGAAGGCGAACCGATCCTTGTCGATTTTGATCAGATCCTGTCGGACCTCGACAATAATTACGTCCTGGATCTCATGACTCAAGGCTACTACGAAATCGATCTGCATCCACATCGCGCCGACATCAACGGCGGCGTCGATCTCATCCACTTCGAGACCTTCCCGAACGGCATGTTGGATAGTTGCGAACTAGGCGTCATCGCCGAGATCCTCGCCAATCCCGCGTACGACGCCCGGCTGACGGGCGGGGTCCACCATCAGATGGTGCGCACCGCATGGTTCACCAACCTGGCCCAAATCCGCCGCGATCTCGCTGCCGGGCCCCTCGATCAATTGCCCGGCATGGATATGGTCCTCGCCGGCATGATGATCATGGGCGACGAGGCGTCCATCGGCGTTGTTGTGCAGTTGGTGCAACTTGCCAAAGACTCCTTCGCCAACCTCAACATTCCCGACCCCGAAGACTACCTCTCGATGCCCCAGTTCCTCGCAAAGGACGGCGACGCTGATGGCGACGGCTTCACGAATTGGGAAGAGTACGACTACTTCGTCCGGATCGCCGGCAAGTCCGGTTATCTCGATGCCGCCCTGAATCCACGCCGCAACCCGGATCATCCGGACGGTGAGGGCGAAGGTGAGGGCGAGGGTGAGGGCGAAGGTGAGGGCGAAGGTGAGGGCGAGGGTGAGGGCGAAGGTGAGGGCGAAGGTGAGGGCGAAGGCGAAGGTGAGGGCGAGGGTGAGGGCGAGGGCGAAGGCGAGGGCGAGGGCGAAGGCGAGGGCGAAGGCGAGGGTGAGGGCGAGGGTGAGGGCGAAGGCGAGGGTGAAGGTGAGCCCGGCGTGGACTACTTCACCGAGTTCTTTGACAAGTCCGACCAGGACGTATCGTTTCTCCGCCTCACGCTCATACCGTCCGACAACGTCAACGGATACACCTCCTGCGTCCATACGGCCACGGCGTTCCCCACCGATCCCACCGGCGGTACACCGGTGGCGCTCGGCGACGATGCCAGCGCTGCCATCGCGCTCACCGGCGGCCACGCCGTTATGCTCTACGGCGTTCCCTACACCTCGCTCTTCATCGGCAGCAACGGCTACATCACCTTCGGTTGGGGCGACGTGAACCCCAGCGTCTCGTTGCAGGCTCATTTCGCGACGCCGCGTGTGTCGGCGTTCTTCTGTGACCTGAATCCCGCGCTGGGCGGCACGATCTCGTGGCAGGCGTTTCCGAATCGCGTTGTCATCACCTTCGCGCGGGTCAAGCCGGCCGCCGGCGCTGGTGCCGTCAATGCGCAAGTCGAGTTGTTCTTCAGCGGCATGATCCGGATCACGTGGTTGAGCACCACGACGCTCAACGGCCTCGTAGGCCTCTCGCGCGGAGTAGGCGTCCCGGCCGACTTCGTCGAGAGCGACATCAGCGTCTACGCCACGTGCACCGGTGGCGAGGGCGAGGGTGAAGGCGAGGGCGAGGGTGAAGGCGAGGGTGAAGGTGAAGGTGAAGGCGAGGGTGAAGGCGAGGGCGAAGGTGAAGGTGAGGGTGAGGGCGAAGGCGAAGGTGAGGGCGAGGGCGAGCCGACGCCACCGGACGCCCCAACCGGCGTGTCCGCGTCCGATGGCACCGAGGCCGGCGCGATCCGCATCACGTGGAATCCGGTAGCCAACGCGACGGGCTATCGCGTGTATCGCGCAGCCAGTTCGAGCTTCGCGTCCGCGACGGCCTTGGGATCGTGGCAGGCCGCCACGGCGTTCACCGACTCGAATGTACAGCCGCCGACCACCATCCAGGGCCAGGGCTGTTTCGCGACGCCGACGACGGAATATACCTACTATTACTACTGGGTGGTCGCGCGCGACGCCGATGGCCGCGAGAGCGAACCGAGCGCACCCGCGGAGATGGGTTATGCCGGCACCGCCGCGCGAAAGGCCGCGCAACTCGCGCCGGTCCTTGTCGCGCTGGCGTTCCTGGCCACGCGGCGATCACGGACACCAAAACGCGAATAGTTTCGCGTTCCGTAGCGCGAACCGCAGCGCGACAGGCTCGTCGAGTCTCGCCGGCGCATCGCCTGTCCACGCGACCGGAATATCGAGTCCGTCTTGCCTGATCGGCTCGGACTCAGCCACGACGGCGCCTTCCTTGTCGAGCAGGGTCACACGGATCTCGCCGAAGTCAGCCTTTGCGTTCACATGCACCGCGGCGCTTGGCAGCATCACCGGCGGCGTAGTCACCGTCCCGCCGTCAAAGGAGGCCTCGAGCGAGACGAATCGATCGCGCTGGATCGAGGCGAAGCCGATGTAGCCGCCCGAATCGCCCTTGTCATCACCCTCATACGGACTGTGGCGATAGGTACGCCCGCCGTAGTAGAACCGGAGTTCGTCGCCGATCTCGATGGGCGGATTGTTGGCGGCCGAGTTGTTGAACCGATCCCAGCTCGAAACCGGTCCGCAGGGAATGAAGGGCGCGCGATCGGCCACGCGCGTAAAGGCAACCCCGTCGGGACTCGCGGCAAGTTGGAGTTCGAGCAGCGTGCCCTCGGGCCGGCTCAGAAACGCCTGAACGAGGCCGATGTACGCGCCCTCGTAGGGAAACACCTGCATGCTGTAAATCTCCGTGGCGGGTGCATCGGCCGGATCGACGGTCATCACCACCGGCGCGCTCGCGGGATCCTTGAAGTCCCAATCGAGGAAATCGGGCGACTCGGTACGCGCGACCGAACGGCCCCAGAAGTTGGCCTGGGCCCACGCGTCACCAGCCCACGCCTCCTTCACCTCGGGCGCGATGTACTTCGTGCGGCCGTAGAGCACGTACTTGTCGCGCGCCGGATCGAACATCCAATGCGTCGCGCCGTCGCAGATGGCCTCTGTCGACCACGAATCGATCAGTGTCCAGTGGATGCCGTCCGGGCTACCGGCCACGGCGAGGCCGCGCCGCTGATTGCCGTGAAACGGATCCTGCCTCGGCCCGGTGTAGTCGCGCTCGATGCTGAGGAAGCCCATCTTGTAGCGCCGCTCGGGATCCGCCTCGCGATCATCGTTTGATACGCCGAAGACTTCGTAGAAATGCGGCAACGCGTTCGGCGAATCCGGCGCCGCGTCGCGGTCGATAAGGATGTTTGTCGGCGCACCGTCCACGAGGATCACGTCGAGCCGAGGCTTCGTCCACGTGATGCCGTCCTCGCTCTCGGCATAGCAGACACCCGGCCCGGCGTGGTACCACGCGCGATAGCGATCACCGTCCCGGAGGATCGATCCGTAGACGATGACGACATCACCCTCCCACGGCTCCGTGGGCCGCAAGACGGGATTTCCGGCGAATTTCGTGGCCGGTTGGACACACCGCGTCACGTTCTCCATCGATGCGACCAGCGTATCATCCAGGAACAACTGATGCCGCGCGTCGATCACGATGGGGTCACCCGCCGCGAACAGTCCGGACGCGATCATGAATATTGGAATGATGGCCATGGTTCCTCCTCTCGGCAGCACGGCGCCGATTTGTGCGTGGCCTTCATGCTATCATCGCTCGAGGCTAAGGGCAATGGAGGGAAGGGACCCAAACGACGTGAAGGGCCTAAACGACGGGATGCTTCATGTGGGCCGTCCCTGTCCACATTGTCCACAGTATCCACATCGTCCATTAGTGAAACGAGAGGAAACCGCCATGGACTTCTCAGAAGTTGTATTGGGCATTGCCGCACTCGCGCTGGTGTGCGCGGCATCTGCGGTGGCGGAAGCGCCGTTTCCGAAGGCGCTGGATCGCGCGGCCGTGACGTTGGCCACGCTCGATGAGCCGATCAACGACGCGCTGATCCTCGGCAACGGCGATCTCAACGGCCTGCTCTTCGCCGAGGGCGACGACCTCGTCGTGCGCGTCACGAAGAACGACGTATGGGACGCCCGCCTCGACGCGCCGCTCAATCCGCCACTGCCGACGCTCGCGCGTCTCAAGGAACTCGGGGCAGGGCCATGGCCGGATCGGAACTGGATCCTGCCCGAGGGCACCGACACGTGGGGCCTCGACGCCTACCACGCCCACGCGTATCCGTGTCCGCGCGCCTGCGCCGTCATCCGCATTTCCGGGGCAGCCCGCGCGCCGCTGGTGGCCAAGCTCGATCTCGCCCGCGCCCGTGCCGACGTGTATGCGGATGCCGGACGCACCGGCGTGTTCGCCGCAGCCGACGCCAACGTCTTCATCCTCGACGGCCCGGCCGCGGCCGCCATCGAGCCGATTCTATCGAGCGATATCCCTGAACCCACCACCGGCGCCGACGCCGGCTGCTCGTGGATTCTCCAAGAGATTCCCGGCGATCCGGACTGGCCGGGCCTGTCTTTCGCCGTGGCGTGCCGCAGTGTATCGAACCGCTCGGCGGTGGCGGTGGTCACGTCGCTCGAGGCGGCCGATCCGCGCGCCGAGGCCGTTGCCCTCGCGACGCGCGCCGTCGAGCGCGATCCGGCGGAAGTCGAGCAGGCACACATCGCAGGGTGGGGCCAGTTCTGGTCGCGCAGCGGCATCGCCATCGCGGACGAACTCCTCGAACGCACGTGGTACCGCAACCTCTACTTCCTGCGCTGCGTGAGCAAGCCGGGCGTCGTGAGCACAGGCCTGTTTGCCGGCCTCCTCGACGACAAGCCCGCCTGGCACGGCGATTACCACACGAATTACAACATCCAGCAGACCTACTGGGGCGCCTACGCCTCCAACCACGCCGATCTCACCGAGCCGTACGACCGCTTGATCACCGAGTATTTGCCACGCGCGCGGTGGCTGGCCAAAGCGGTCTTCGATTGCGGTGGCGCGTATTTTCCCCACGTCCTGTTCGCCTACGAGCCGCCCGATCCCGAGGCGTGCGCCGGCCCTCACGGCCGCCAGTACATCCACCACGTCTGGGGCATGACTCTCGGCGTCAACGCGTTTACCGTCCAGCCGCTCTGGTGGCACTACAAGTTTGAGCCGGATCGCGACTACCTCGAACACGTGGCCTATCCGGCCGTGCGCGACGTGGCCGTCTTCTACGCGGACTTCGCCGACACGTGCGAGCGACGCGACGGCCGCATCGTGCTCGCGCCGACGGTGTCCCCCGAGCATCACGGCTGGACGCCGAACTTCGAGCGCAATCGCAACGACGCTTTCTGTATCGCCTACTTCCATTTCGCATTCGACGCGGCCATCGAGGCCGCCGCGCGCCTCGAGGTCGACCCCGACCTCGTCGAGCGCTGGCGCGCCGCCAAGGCGCTGCTGCCGGACTATCCGCTTTTCGAGACGCCGGACGGGTCGATTTTAGTCGACGTCGAAGGCGCGCCGCCCATCACGTACAACATTCCGGTGCCGACGACGCCGGTGTTTCCGGCCGACCAGATCGCCTTTGACTCCGCCGAAGCGACGCGCGACCTGTTCGCGCGCACGTTGCAGCACCTCGAGCACAACGGCAACAACGCGCCGATCATGTTGGCCATGGCGCGCGCACGCCTCGACGCGCCCGACGCCCACGACTGGCTACGCACCGAACTCGAGCGGCGCGAACGACGCAATGGCACGCTGAGTTTCAACCGGCTCGATCCGCGTTTCCGATTCAACGACTTCGGCCACTACACCGAGATGTTCGGCGCGGTGTGGCCCATCACCGAGCTGCTCGTGCAGAGCGTCGGCGACACCATCCGCCTGTTCCCATCCTGGCCGCAGTGGCTCGATGCCCGCTTCGAGCGGCTCCGCGCCCAGGGCGGCTTCCTCGTCTCGGCGGAATACAGCGGCGGCACCGTGAAAAACGTGACCGTCGAGAGTCCCTTCGGCGGCACGCTGCGCCTCGTGCTCCCCATGCCCGCGTGCGAGCTTCGTTCCGGCGACGCCGGGCCCTGGCGCTCCATCGAGGTCGATGATCGCGGGATCGTCGCCTTCGAGATGGCGCCCGGCGGCACGCTCGCGTTCCGCGCGCGGCCCATCTGGCGATCCATCCGCGCCCAAGGCCGCCTCAACGCCTTCGAGCGCACGGACGACGCTTCGGCGATGCGCATCGCGGGCAATGCCGAGGCCTCGACGGGCTACGCAATGGACGGCATCGACGTGGCGAATGCAACGGCTCTCGAGTTCGAATTAAGAGGAACGCCCAACGCTCGCTACTTCGTCGAAGCCTGCACGTCGAACGGCACGAGCGTCACCGGCTGGCGGCCCTCGCCGGAGGCGCCGACGCGCGATTCGCTCGAGTTGCCGGCCAACGCGGAACTGTTCTCCGTGACCCTGTACACGATGACGGTTGACGGCGCCGAAGCCGTGAACCTATTTCGCTCGCTGACGGCCGTCGCCGACCAAGAACGCCACGAAATCGACCTGACCACGCTCAAACCGTGACAGAGGAACCGCCAAGAAGTCGCGCAGCGGCCCCCGCTTCGCGTAGGATCGCGCGAAAGGCCAATTCGACGGTCGGGCACCCATGAAAAACGCGCAGACTATGGACGACACGGACAGAACGGACCCGATGGACCCAAGAAGGGCATGTCCGGACCGCCTTATTCATCCTGTCCGTATTGTCCATTCCGTGCATAGCCGGAGCGCCCTAGGCGGCGCCAACGGATCCCATCGACCCTTTGGAGAGTACGACTCATGACAGCCATGGACGACGACCTTCTAAGGCCGAGATCGCCCTTTCCCGTCAGTTTCTGGACGGCCCTCGGCGGCGTGCTGCTCGCCGTGACGGTGGGCATTCCCTTGTGCTTGTGGATCGACAACGCGTTTGGCCTCGTCATGTCGTGCGCGCTCTGTGTCGCCGTGAGCGCGTTGACGACAGGCCTCATCGAGTGGCGCGATCGGCCGGCAAAGATCGGCGTGTTGTTCGGCCTTGCCGGCATCATCGCGAGCCTGCTGCTCTTCTCGAGAATCTCCGAGACGCCGGCCGAGAGCGCGTTCACCTATCAAACCGCCACCGCGCTCGGCATCATTGCGGGGCTTATGGCCGTGGGCCGCAAAGACGAATGGCTGAAGGGCGCCGCGCCACTCGCGATCCTCTGGATTGCGGCCCTCGTGTTTGCCGCCTCGCACGTGCTTACATTCAACTCGGCGTACGTGTCGGGCGGCCAGGCCATCAACGCCTCGTGGGCACTCGTGACGGGCCCCTGGACAACACAGGTCCTACGCATCGTGCATTTCCCGAACGCAGGCGCGTTCTTCAATCCACCGCTGGCTTTCTGTCTCACCGGCTTGGTCGCCTCGGCCACGGCCGTGACGCTGTTGGTTCACGAACGGCGCGTGGCCGCCCTGGCGCTCATCCTGTTCGCGCCGCTGATTCTCGTGTGGACGCTCATCGGCTGGCACCAGGTGTTGGCGTGTGTCGGTTAGCGCACCCCATTGCGCTCGGCGTAGGCCTCTGTTAGAATCGCGCGCATCGTGCGGGCTGCGTTCTTCCGGGTGGGCCACTGTGGAGAGACGGATATGAAGGATCTCTTGCGGGGTGTCGTCAATGGGGCGCTCCGTTCGCTGGGCTACGAAGTCCGCCGAATCGAGCCGTTGCGTGTGAACCCCAAGTACTATCTCCGGCTCATTGACGAGTATTTCGGGCACCTCTCCCAAACCGGTTTTCTGGATTTGCCTGACGTGCCGAACCGCACGGAACAACTGGCCCGTCTCGACGGTACGGCCATCACCGAGGCCGCGTACGTGCTGAAGTATCTGCATCTCTCGCTCGTGCGCGACGGCGACGTCTGCGAGTTCGGTGTAGGAACGGGGGCCACATCCGCCCTTGTGGCCAACGAAATCGCCGGAACCGGCAAGCACCTATGGTTGTTCGACTCCTTCGAGGGCCTTCCCAAGCCCACGGAAAAAGATACGCTCGTGGACGACATTCACAGTGTCGGCAGCATCGAGGCCTACGAAGGCCGCATGAGCTACCCGATGCGGATGGTCCGCTCCAGACTCTCGCGCATCGCCTTTCCGACCAATCGCCTCCACATCGTCCCAGGCTTCATCGAAGAGACCATCAAAAAGGCCGAACTGCCCCGTACCGTGGCCTTCGCGTATGTGGACTTCGATTTCTACGAGCCCATCAAGATCGCCTTGGAGTTCCTCGATACGGTCATGCCGGCCGACGCCCATATTGTCGTCGACGATTACGGCCATTTCTCGTCCGGCGCCCAGACCGCCGTGGACGAGTTCGTCAACGCCGGTGCAGGCCGCTACGAGTGCCTACTTCCCCCGCGTTATGCGGGCGCGTTCGCCGTATTGCACAAGCGCGCCTGACGGCAAACCCCGCCGGCGGTGCGTCACTCCGCCGGCAGCGCGCGCGCCTCACGAACCGCCTCGGCGAAGGCCGCCGGTGCATCGGCCACAAACCAACGAACTCCGAGATCGAGCAGCTTGCGCAGTGAGGCCGCGTCGAAGTCGAAAGGCCGCAGTTGGAGTGCAACGTTGGCTGCGTCGAGCCGCTGTTTCACCTCGCGCAAATACGCCTCGTCAAACACGTACTCGATTTCCGTATCTCGGCGTTTCGTCTGCAAGTGGAACTGGAGTTGGGATACGCCTTTGAAATCGCTCTGCGCCAGTTTGTCGAAGCCTTGCTTGATCTGGAACGGCATGCCGCTCAGCCATGTCATCGTCCGCGCGCCCGGAAAACGCTCTTGGGCGGCGATGCAGGTTTCCTGAGTGCCGGCGACGAAGATAACCTGGCCCCCGACCCCATACTCGTCGATAAGGGCCTTGAGCTGATCGAGGTCGACGCCCTTCAGATCGAGATACACCTGCCGTTCAGGCCGGCCCCGCATCTCCTCGAATACCTCTCGCAACGCCGCCACGCGCTCGCCGGCAAACCGCTCATCGAAGGAGGAACCGGCATCCCATTGGCGCAGTTGATCGAAGGCGATCTTGGACACGTCGGTGTCTTTGAACGATGCGGGCGCGTCCGTCGTGCGGCCCGGGGTTGCATCGTGGAGGCAAATCAACACCCCATCACTGGTCGTACGAATGTCCATCTCCGGAACGGCGCCCTCGACGGTCCATGCGTGTTGGAACGCGGCCATGGTGTTCTCGGGCGCTTCCTCGACGGCGCCCCGGTGCGCCTGGATGTACACGGTGTCATTTCCGGTCCAATTCCGCACACACGCCGCAAATCGGTTCGGATGGTCCGTCGCATACCAACGAACACCGAGGTCCAGCAGATGGTGAATGGACGCCTCGTCGAAACGAAACGGGAGGACCTCGAGATCGATACCGTGCCGCTGCGTTGTCCGGAGCGCAGCCGTGATCCGATCGGCAGGTAGTAGGTACGCCACCGGATCGACGCCCTCCTCGGGATGGAGATGAAGCTGCACCTGCGCCAACCGATTGAATCCATTGGCCGCGGCCGCGTCAAACGCGGCTAGGATCTCGTCGGGTCTGCCGCCAATCCAAAGCATCGTTCGCAGACCCGGCAGCCGTTCGGCTATGGCAATGCACGTCTCCTGCCGGTTGTGGCAATAGATGATTTGCCCCATCACGCCATAGCGGTTAATGAGCGAGCTCAGCTTATCGAGATCTGCCGTCTTGAAGTCGAGATAGATCTCGCGTTCCGGATGCCCCTGCATCGAGGCGAGGACCTCCTCAAGCGTTGGAACCCGTTCGCCGGCATAGGCACCGGCGAAACGAACCCCCGCGTCCCATCGGCGAATCTCGTCGAGTGTGAGCGCCGACACGTCAACATCCTTCATCGCCTCGTCGGCATCGGTCGTGCGCGCCAGGGTTGCATCGTGCAGACAGATGAATACGTCGTCCTTCGTCGTGCGCAGGTCGAGTTCGGGTATGGCACCGAGGCGCCATGATGCCTGAAACGCCGCCATGGTGTTCTCGGGATACTCGCCCAGGCCGCCGCGATGCGCCTGAAATCGGATTCCCGCCTCGGCACGCACCCGCGCCGTGAGCACACACAGGATCAACGCACTCAGGAGAATCAGCATTCCTCGCATAGAGATCCCTTCGCTTATTCGGCCGGAAACAGTCTCTCGAAGTTCTCATGATACACCTTGCGCAGGATACTGTCCGGCAGCGCAAGACCCCTCAACCGGCCGTAGATGTTGGGGCTGCCGGGGGCCGCGTATGGAGAACCGCGCGCCGCCATAAAGAAGTGGTAGGTATCCTTCTCGAGCACATCGCGGCACGCGCGCAGCACCGCCTCGACCCACTCCTCCGTCTTCTCCTTGTTGCCGGTCACGACCATGTCCGTGCCCCAAAAGATCCGATCCTGATACTTCTCGAAAAAGGCGCGGAAAACATCGGGATACTGGCTCACGACTTCGAGCCCGGCAACGAGAATGTCCCGCGTGCCGAAACTGGTGTCGGTGTAGAGGCCCGGGTAGTTGTCGAGCAACTTCTGAAGAACGGCCCACTCGCTCCCGGTCGGCCGGTAGAACGTCACGCCGAAGTGCGGTACGATGACAATCAACCTCGGAAACTTGAGCATGACACGGCTGAATTCATCGGCGTACCGCAACAGATTCACGTGCCAGCAGATCGGCAACTGGGTGCGTTCGCAGTACTCGTACACCGGCAGCATCTCCGGCGCGTCAAGCGGCCGATCCCAAAAGCTACCGTGGCCGGTATACAGCTTGAGGCCCTTGCCGCCCTCGGCCACATACGCCTCCAGCGTCTGAACTTTGTCTTCATCATCGGGATGGAGCGTGCAAAAGGGCACGATCTTCCCAGGGAACTCGGCCGCCGCATCGAGTATTACACGATTGTTCTCATCATTGCCCGTCTTCGGACTGTGACCGGCGCCTTTGAGCGTGAAATCCGGACTACCAACAAACAGCGTCTGGACTACACCGAGCCGGTCGCAGGCACTGAGGTACTTGTCGAGATGGCTGCGCATAAAGAGGTGTTCGTGGGCATTGATCACCGGAATAGCGCGCAGCGCATCGAGGGGTACCGAAGCATCCGAGGCCGACGCGACGGCGTGGCGCTCGCTCGCTTCGGCCTCCCGTATGCGGACGCGAAAGGCACAGAACAGGCCTACCAGGGCAAGAAGCAGTACGACAACCAGCGTGCCCAAAACGATCTTGGCAGCGTCTGGCCCACTTGGGCGCTCCTCGTCCGCACGCGGTGGGTCTTTCTGCACCGCTGTTTCCTGGCCCGTAGTCTTCTTTCTCTTCGACTTGCTCGCCATGTCCCTTTCCATCGTGTCTGGGCCAGTCATCATAGCGGATTGATGAGGGCTGCGCCAATTGCCATTTCTCGGAATGCCCTCTATAATGCCGCTACGTCAATCTTGGCGCTCACCCCTGGAGGAGAACCGGAATGACCACGAATCGCATGCCATCCATCTATCGGATTCCTGCAAGGGCCGAAAGTGGGATTCTCGGTGGTTTCAAAAAGCTTCTCGGATCGAAGGATAGCGAATCGTACGAGAGCCACCACAGTCGATTGGGCCAAACGCTCCTTGCCATGGAGGCTGTCACCCTCTCCGAACTTAAGGAGGCACTCCACGATCAGAACCGAACCGGGGGAAACCTTGGGGAAATCCTACTCCAGAAGGGCTACGTCACTCATGAAGTCCTGGCGCGAGCCCTCAGCAAGCAAAGCGGCCTCGATTTCATGCCCCTCGACCAAACGCCCAGTGAGAATTGCGCCCTCGACGCCGTTTCCGAAGGCATCGCCGTCAAGTATCGCCTCTTGCCGACGAAAATGCAGGACGGCAAATTGATTGTGTTGATCGAATCGCCTCGCGATCGACAAGCCCTCAAGGATGTCAGCGTCCTGCTTGGTATGGAGCTGACCCCGGCGCTCACGGCAACCGAGGATATCGTGGAGGAAATCAAAAGCCGGTACCATGCTATCAAGATGAAGAAGCGGCGTCCTCAGAGTTTGATCATGTCCTCCGAAGAACGCGCGGAATTGGCTGACGAGGCCGCCAAGTTGCGCCACGAACTCGAGAGTCCAAGCAAGGAACCGGAGGCTCCCGAGTCCAAGATCACCGAAATCGCGGAAGAAGAACCGAAGAAGGAACGCAAAGAACCTGCGCTGAGCGCGACAACTATAGGCCGTTTTCGCCAGTTGGCCGAGCAGGTGTCCGGCATGCCGGTCGTGAACTTAGTCTCTGCGATTATCGAAGGCGCACTTACTGCAGGGGCTACCGATATCCACCTTGATCCGGAAGACCCGGAAATGCGCGTTCGTTATCGTGTCGACGGTGTCTTGCACGATGTCATGAATATCCCTCAGGAGATTGAGCCCGCTGTCATCTCACGCATCAAGATCATGGCCGACGTGGATATCACAGAGACTCGTCACCCGCAGGACGGTCACATCAGCCTTCAGATGGGCGATCGAGAGTGCGACGTTCGTGTGGCTACCTTGCCGACCTTCCTCGGAGAACGTGTTGTACTGCGTCTCTTGGATCAGTCATCTGTTTTGTCCGGTATCTCTGAACTTGGGCTCGATGATAACGAAGAGGACGCCCTTCGCAAGATGGTCGGGGAACCTTACGGGATGATCCTTGTCACAGGTCCCACGGGGAGTGGAAAGACCACTACGTTATACGCTGCACTTAATCAGAAAAACGTCAACACCGAAAGCATTGTTACCCTCGAGGACCCCGTCGAGTATCAACTGTCAGGAATCAACCAAGTACAGATTGACTCCGATATCGGACTCACCTTCGCCAGTACGTTGCGCGCGGCGCTTCGCCAAGATATCGATGTTCTTCTCATCGGTGAGATTCGCGATGTTGAGACAGCACAGATAGCGGTACGTGCGGCAATGACCGGCCATCTTGTATTCAGCACCCTCCACACAAACGACGCGCTTGAAGCCATTAGTACCTTGATTAACATGGGGATTCCGTCCTACCTTCTGGCGAGCGCTCTAACGGCTATCATTAGCCAACGTCTCGTCAAAAAGATCTGTCCACACTGCAAAGCCGATTTCAAGCCCACCAAAGCTCTCCTGAAAACACTCGGGCTGCCCGAGTCTGTGACGAAGCTTTATCGTGGTGAAGGTTGTGATAAGTGCTATCACACAGGATGTCGTGGGCGTACAGGCGTGTTTGAAATCCTGACAATTACGCCACGCATTCGCCAGATGATTACGGAAAACGAGGGCCGCCAGGCTATCCTCGCCGAGTCAAAACTCAAGCTCCTCTCAGAATCGTGCCGCACGAAAGTGCGGCTTGGGATTATACCTCCTGAGGAGTACGTTCGCGTAATCCGTGCCTAGTCGTAAACACGATCATACTGATCAAGACTTACCACCTGTGGATAACTTGTGGATAGAGCTCCAATCCTAACCCCAGCGTTTTCCAAGCTTCTAACTCCGGAAGAAACACAAAGCATTTTGTCTAAACACCTTACACTTCAGAAACCCACGCACTCATTGACTTTCGAGATTCATTCTAAAACACTGATATATAACACTTTACATGATCACTTCGTGTACAGGGATCGCGTCCGTAGACATCTGTTCCACGGGCCCTTAAGATCATGGCAGACTACCGTCGGATTCGCCATAACATGACCATACAAAGGCTTGTGGAAAACTCAAGAGGCAGGCGTGGAACAAACCATTGCAGGGGATGTGGATAACCAGGAGCGGAACTCTTAATTAATCCGGTTGGTTATCCACAGGGAGCGCATCACTGCTGACAGAGCGGGCGCACCTATGATACGATGTGTTCACGAGAGGCAAAAAAGGTTAAGAAGAATTCACAAGATGCCAACAGCTTAAGTCCCTACGCGAATTGAACCTAACGGTGTTTTCCACCGAATCAACACCACCTACTACGAAGACTACGTTGCTTTCATATAAAAAGGTAGCTATCATAAACCTGGACAAACTTTCCACCTCACGCACCAAACCGAGGGGTTACCCGGAGATTATGTTATGAAGATAACCATTCCCAGACAGGACTTGCTCGATGCGGTAAACAAGGTGAAGACCGTTGTGGCTAGCAAGTCGGCGCTTCCAATCCTCTCGCACATTCTATTCGAGGCGTCCGATAATCAAGTCGTTCTATCGGCAACCGACTTAAAGGTTAGCGTTCAGTGCAAGGTTGATTGCTCAGTGGTGCAGTCAGGTTGTATGACTGTAGCTTGTCAACGTCTTGCCTCTATCCTGACTGAGTTGCCCGACGGCGACGTGACCTTGGAACTCACGGAAAGCAATGTGGTGTCTCTTGAGTGTGGGAAGATCCATACCAGGTTATTCAGCATGTCACCTGAAGAGTTTCCGCCGATTCGGGATTTCGATGGTGTAGAACCTTTGGTTCTCCCTCAGGTAGCGCTGAAGAAGCTGTTCACTAAGACATCGTTTGCAATATGTACTGATCATGCAAGGTACAACCTGACCGGGTTGTTGTGTGAGATCATGGGTGGGAAGTTGGCTGTTGTGGCGACGGACGGCCGGCGGATGAGTTTGTGTATTGAGCGTGAGGGAATTCCTGAGGGTATTGAGGTCAAGGTGATTGTACCCGGGAAAATGGTGAGTGAACTTGAGCGGTTGCTGGGGGATGAAGGTGATGTAAGCATCCTGATCGATGAGGCGCAAGCGGCGTTTGCGTTTGGGTCATTGAAGCTTGTGACTGCGCTGATTGAAGGAAGTTTTCCGAACTATGAGATGGTTGTTCCTAAGAAGCATGATAAGGAAATGCTTGTGGAAACAGCTCGGTTGAGTGAGGCCATTCGGCGTACACGCACGATGACCAATGAGAAGTTCAACTCGGTGCGGTTTGTTCTTTCCGACGGGACACTTGCGCTTAAGGTAGTCACGCCGGAGGTAGGTGAATATGAGGAAGAACTCCCGGTTGAGTATGAAGGTGAAGGTGTAGAAATCGCCTTCAATCCCGATTTCGTGCTTGATGTCTTAAGACGAATTGAGGGAGACAAAGTGTGTCTGACTCTCAAGGATGCCGGCAATCCTGGTGTTGTGAAGCCGTTTTCTGAGACCGGTGATGATACATACCTGAACATCATTATGCCGATTCGGATCTAGCCTTTGTGACAGTTCGTGACACTAAGTGCGGCTGGTTCCTCGATACAGTGGATAAGCGGTGGAGAACAAGCCGCACTTCTTGTATTTCCAGAGTGTCACCTTGTTCTTCCGAGGTTTTGGCTAATACGTAAGTTGTTATTTGACAGTTTGTTATGGCTTTGAATCGCTTTATAGTGGTCTTTTAAGAGGATTTCGTCATTTCGTGGGACACCTGTGGATAAGTTCCAACTTAGTGTACGAAAAGTCTGCCAACTTGGCAAACAGTTTGAACACAGTGTAGGCCGTCGTAAATGAGTTGAGGGAAATGGGTTATGGCTCGTAGAAAAGTGGTAGCGGTCATCGTTGCGCATGCCGATGATATGGAGTTCATGGCTGGCGGTACGGTAGCACGCTTCGTGAATGAAATGGGCTATGACGTCTATGAGTACATACTGACTGATAACTCGAAGGGATCATATCGTCTTTCAGGCCAGGAACTTGTGACCATCTCACGAGATGAGGCCGTTTCCGCGGGCAAAGTCCTGGGTCTTAAGGATGTTTGCTTTGGAGACTATCGTGACAGCTTTCTGAATGAAGAGAACCCGAATGTGCTTCGCGGAAAGATCATGGGCTTCCTCCGCGAGGTGAAGGCCGATATCGTGATGAGCTGGGATCCGTTCGCTCCCTACGAAGAGCATCCTGACCACAGAGTTGTTTCCATGGTTACGCTTGAGGCGGCTAGCTTTGCGAATATTGGTCTCTTTTACCCGGAACACACTAGCTCGCCGTACACAGTGAGTGAGGCCTATTGGTTTGCGAAGCATCCGTGGAATGCGGAGACCTTTGTGGATATCTCCGGGGTAATAGATACAAAGATCGATGCTCTGCTCGAGCACGATTGTCAAATGGTTCTGACCGTAGATGGCCTGGTGCTGGAGGCCCGAGCAGCCGGCATCGATCTCCCCATTCTACGCGATGTCGAGGGGAACGGATACCGACAAGTAATTGCCATGGGTATCCGGAATTTTTTCGGGGAGATTGGCCGTCAAGCCGGTATGGAGTACGCGGAGCAGTTCCGATATCAGAAGTTTGGTATGCTCGATATGATTCTCGGAACTGAGTTGATCAAGCCCGACTTCTGACCCGCATTTCTTACGGCCTCGGCATTGTGAATCACAAACACAAACGCATCTTCAAGAATGAAGTTCCCCCCGTCTTTTGGACAGTGGCTAAGTAAAGATTGGCTAACTTGAGTTGGCTGATCGCCGCGCGGACAATGTCCGGAGAGGAGTCCATGAACTGGGTCGGAAACGGAGCAATCATTCGACAGAGACTAAAGCGACAGTATGCCGCGTTAGGGAAACGGGATAAATGAGAGGATGACATCGTGAATGACCTGATGGAAAAACTCAAGGCCTACGACTGGGGCGGCGACCGAGGGTCGCTGGCCAGCATCGACGACTCAATCGTGGCCGCCCAAGGGGATGAGGAGAAACTAGCGGAGATCGAGCAGGCCTTGCTTGAAGTCCTGCAGACGGATGCCAAGCTTCCGGCGAAGGAGTACGTCTGCCGGCAACTCGGCCTCCTCGGCACGGCCCGATGCGTTCCAGCCCTCGCGGCGATACTCGCCGATGCGGAGCTTTCGGATCGCGCACGGTTTGCACTCGAGGCAATCCCCGATGCCTCCGCGGGAGGTGCCTTGCGCGCGGCTCTGGACACGGCCGAAGGCAACACGCGTGTGGGCATCGTCAATAGCTTGGGTGAGCGGCGCGATCGGGATGCGGTCTCCACGCTTTCCGAAATGCGGAACAGCTCGGATGGCGTGTTGTCGAAAGCGGCTGAGGCGGCGCTACGGAAGATTGGGCCGCTGCAATAGGGTAGCCTGGAAAGATCGCATGGGAACGGATTGCGACCACGGAGAACGTGATGTCAAAGACACCAAACACGAAGACGGCCATGGGCAAAGCCATCAGCCGACGCAGTTTCATGGGCAGAACCGCCGTCGCGGTGGGCGCCTTCGCCGCGCCGGTGATCATTCCCGCATCGGCCCGAGGTGCGGATGGACAGGTGGCCCCGAGCAACAGAATCACCTTGGGCCAGATTGGGCACGGCATGGTGGGCAAAGGGCACCTTCGCCGCCTCGCCTATGATCCCGAGGTCGAGGTACTCGCGCTGTGCGAGGTGGACCGGACGCGTCTCGATGACGGGTTGGCGGTTGTGAAGGAGGCCAATGCCGAAAGGACTGCGAGCGGCGAGTACTCGGGTTGCGCGGCCTATCGCGACTACCGCGAGTTGCTGGCGCGCGACGACATCGATGCGGTGGTCATCGCCACTCCCGACCATTGGCACTCGGCCCTATCCATCCATGCCGCACAATCCGGCAAGGATGTGTATTGCGAGAAACCCAATTCCATAACGATCGATGAAGGTCGCCAGCTCGTCAAGGCGATCCAAGGTAACGGCCGCATCTTCCAGAACGGCAGCCAGTACCGAACAAGCCACGCCATCCGCAAGGCATGTGATTTCATCCGCAAGGGCGGCCTGGGGAAGGTGACGTCCGCGTTCACGCTCTGGGGACGGATAGGCGTTGGAGGGGGGCGGTTCGAGCCTTACGCCGCTTCGCTCAACCCCGCCGTGATGGGGCGTTCGTACGTGCCGATGGACTATGCCTTGCCGGGCGAGCCGACGCCGGAGGGTTTGGACTGGGACCTCTGGCTTGGCCCGGCCCTGTGGCGTCCTTACAACTCGCTTTACCACACCAATCCCATGCCCGGCGTTGTGCCGTGGTCCTTCTGCGAGGACTTCGGCGTGGGTCCGTCTACGTGGTACCACTCCCACGCCGCAGATGTCCTCCAGTATGCCCTGGGATACGAAGAGGGCGGGCCCGTTGAGCTTATCCATCCCAGCAGCAACGAGTTTCCCACCCTCACTTGCCGGTACGCCAACGGCGTGCTGCTTCACTTGGTTGAGGGATGGGGTCAGGTCAAAGAACTCTACGGGGCCGTCCCTGAGGATGCACCGTTGGACGGGAATTTCGGCGGCGTGGTTGTGGGCGAGCGGGGCTGGCTCACCACCATGTCCGCCAACGCCGGCGTCACGGGCGGTCCGGAAGAGCTCATGGCGGAGTACAAGGCCCCCGAACACGACGTGGACCTCGGTGGCAAGGATCACCACGCCAACTGGTTCGAGTGCATCAAGACCCGCGGCAAGCCCTATTCCCACGAGGAGATCGGACATCGCGCGGCCTCACTAGGGCACCTGACGATCATTGCCTACAAGCTGGGCCGTTCCCTGAAATGGGACCCTGTGCGTGAGGTATTCCCCGAAGATGAGCAGGCAAACCGTTTGTTGCGTCGCGCCAGACGTGCCCCTTGGCACACCTGAGAAGAACCGAATGCCGCTGTCCATGGACCGGAAGCTATCCCGAGACTGTGAAGGTGCGGCTTCCGTGAACGCAGGCAAGATGCCTGCACCGAGTACGTGCCGTTTCTTGTGGCGCGGCCTGCCAGCCTCCACCTTGTGGCGGTTTCGGGGTAGCTCAGGAGACAAGCGATGCGTATCGGTCGGTGGAACTTGAGACGCGTGCGTTTGGATGGGATCGCCTGGCTGCTCGTGGCGTTCGGCCCGTGTTTGGTCCAGGCCTCGCAAGCCACGCCCACTGTGGCCGAAGTGTCTTGTGAGTATGCCGTCAATCCCCTGGGACTCGACACCCCGCGGCCGCGATTCAGTTGGGTGCTTGATTCCGATCGCCGCGGCATGATCCAGCGGGCCTACCAGGTGCTCGTGGCGAGTCTGCCGGAACGATTGGCCGAGGATTCGGGCGACCTATGGGATAGCGGCAAGGTGCCCAGCGACGAATCCGTGAACGTCGAGTATCGAGGCAAGAAGCTCGCCAGCCGGCAGTCGTGTTGCTGGAAAGTCCGCGTGTGGGACGACGTGGGAGAAGTCAGCCCGTGGAGCGCCCCGGCCACGTTCGAGATGGGCTTGCTCGATCCTTCGGATTGGCATGGCCGGTGGATTGGGCTCGCCGGCGAGGAGGCCGCGGCCGTTTCGCCGCTGCTGCGGAAGGAGTTCGCGGTTGCGGGGCCCGTCAAGCGGGCCAGACTCTACGCGGCGGGCATCGGCTGGTCCGAATACTACCTCAACGGAAAGCGCATCGGCGATCACGTGCTTGATCCGGCCGCTACCGACTACGACAAGCGTATCTTCTATGTTGTTCACGACGTGACGGATCTGCTCCATTCCGGTCCGAATGTCTTGGGCGCGATGCTGGGGAACGGGTGGTTCAGCGAGCCGCCCGGCCCGAACTACGCCGACTCGCCGTGCCTGCTCTTGGAGTTGGTCGTCGAGTTGGCTGACGGCACGATTCAGCAGATTCCCAGCGACGAGCGCTGGCGCGCGTCCACCGGTCCGATCGTGAAGAACAACCTCTTTGGCGGCGAGGTCTACGACGCCCGACTCGAGAAGGCCGGCTGGCTGGAGCCCGGCTATGATGACTCCGCGTGGGCCGCGGCGGCCATCCGCGAGGATCCGGGCGGCCGGCTTGAAGCCCAGAGGATCGAGCCGATGAAGGTCAACGAAATTCTACAGCCGGTGAAGCTGACCTGTCCCGACGCGGGTGTATACGTCTTCGATTTCGGGCGGTTATTCGGCGGCTGGGCGCGACTGCGGGTCCAAGGGCCTGCGGGAACCGAAGTGGCCCTGAAATACGCCGAGAGGACCTTTCCCGATACCGGCCTGGTCGACAAGCGCCGTCATTTGCTCGCCCCTGATGGGGCAACCGATTTCTACATTCTCAAGGGCGATCCGGGCGGCGAGCGCTATGAGCCCCGCTTCACTTTCCATCCCCTCCGATACGTCCAAGTGGAGGGCCTTCCCAGTGAGCCCTCGGCGAGCGATCTCGAAGGCTGCGCGGTGTTCTCGTCGGTGGACATGACCGGCGACTTCCGGTGCTCCAACGCGCTGCTGAATCAAATCCATCGCCATTGCGTGTGGACGTTCGCGAACGCGTTGTACGGAATGGAGCTGGATTGCCTATACCGCGAACATTGGAGCTGGCTTGAACCGGCCAGCGATCCCTCGATCTTGTTCACCCGCAAGCATATCCCCCGTTTTGTGACGAAGCACCTTGGCGACGCCCAGTATGCGCAACACCCCGACGGCGTCATTCCCGACGTCATCCCGGCGTATCCGTTGAAGGGCCGCAAGACGGGCGATCCCGCCTGGGCCGGGAACTACCCGCTGGTCGTCTGGTATGCCTATCAATACTACGGCGACCGACGGCTGTTGGAGGACCACTATCCCTGCATGAAACGTTGGGTGGACTATCTGGGCACGTTGGCCGAGGACAATGTGATCGAAACCGGCGGCTACTACGGCGACCACATGCTCCCTGGCGACGCGCCGGGCCACGAGGAGTTCATCTCGAAGGAGACGCCCCCGCCCCTACTTTGGACGGGCTACTACTACCGGAATGCTTGGATCCTGGCCCAAGCCGCGAAGATCCTGGGCAAGCCGGAGGACGCGGAGGCCTACGGCCGAATGGCCGAGGCCATCCGCACTGCCCTGAATGCGAAATGGCTCGACGCCTCGGGCAACCGCTACGCCACCGGTTCACAGACGTCCACGATATTCCCCCTTGCCCTGGGCATCGTCCCGGAAGCCGACCGTCAAGGCGTCCTGGACGGCTTAGTCGAAGATATCCTGGTGAAGCGCTGCGGTCACCTTCACACGGGCAATCTGGGAACCGCGTGCATCATGGACGCATTGCCGGCCTTGGGCCGGGGCGATATTCTGTATCGCGTGGCCACGGCCACGGATTATCCTGGTTGGGGCTACATGGTCGAACAGGGCGCCACGACCATCTGGGAATGTTGGGGCGGTCTAGCCCCCGGCAAACCTGAGAACATGACGAACGGCGTTGTGGTGAGCGAAGACAGCATGCCCATGTTCGTTTCCATGGAGGAGTTCTTCTACGGTGCCTTGGCCGGCATCGAGGGACCTGCCTATCACGGCCCGCGGGCCGTGGCGCCCGGATTCCGTGAGATCCGCATCCGGCCCTGCGTTCCGGGCGACCTGACCAGCGTCACGGCGCACATCCGTACGGTGCGGGGGATCGTCGGCGTCGACTGGAAACGGGCCGGGGACGGCCTGTCGCTCAACGCGACCATTCCCGCCAACGCCCGCGCGAGAATCAGCATTCCCACGATCGGACTTCGTCAAGTCAGGATCGAAGAGAGCGGCCGGCCGCTATGGGAAGAGGGGACCTATCACGCCGGCGTCCCGGGCATCAGCGCTGCCTCGGAAGACTCGGAGTATGTGACGTTCGACACGGGCTCAGGCACGTATGCCCTCATCCTGAGGGGAGTACCCTGAGTCTGTTCTTCTCCATCGCGATCATTTCTGGAGGGCACGCCTCAATCCGCTGCCCCGGGCTCCTGCTCGTCGGCCGCCGCGACGGTTGGCGGCGCGTTTGAAGCGCGGCGGGACGTTCTTCGCGTTCCACGCATCGTAGGCGGCCTGAAGATCCTTGACCTTCTCCGGTTCTCTTCCCGCGAGGTCCGTCACTTCGCCGAGGTCGTTTCCGAGGTCGTACAACTTTGGCGCGCCGTCTCCTTGGCTCAACAGCTTCCAGTTTCCCTTGCGCGCCGCCCATTGGTCGCCGAACCGCCAGAACAGCCCGTCATGCGGCGCGGCCTCCTTGTCGCCCACGAGAAACGGCAGCAGATTGACCCCGTCAAGATTCTCATCGAGCGAAGGGGCCTGTGCCGCGGCCAGTGCGGTCGGGTGAATATCCAGCGAGATGACCGGCCTGTCGTCGACGTCACCGGCCGGGAGGTGGCCTTTCCATTGGATGATGAAAGGAACGCGGATGCCGCCTTCCAACACCTGGCCTTTGTATCCTCGCAATGGCACGTTGCTCGACGTCGTAGACAATGTCGGCCCGCCGTTGTCACTGATGAAGAAGATCAACGTGTCTTCTTCGAGGCCCAGTTCACGGAGTTTGTTCAGCACTTGGCCGACGCCATCATCCATAGCAGACACCATTGCCGCAAAGGTGTGGCGATTCTTGTCTTCAATCGAGGTGAACCGGGCCACGTACTTCTCGAGCGCCTCGAGGGGAGCGTGAACGGCATTGAACGGGAGATAGACAAAGAACGGTCCGTTTTTGTGGCGATCGATGAATGCAACGGCCTCCCGGGCAAAGGCGTCCGTAGTGTAATCGAGCTCCGTCACCGGTTCCGTACCACGCAGGATGGGATTCCCGGTTCCGTCCGTCACCTTCAGATAGGAGTGCGCCCCGCTGAGAAATCCGTAGAACTCGTCGAAGCCTCGTTTCGGCGGTTGCATCTCGGGCCGATAGCCGAGATGCCATTTGCCGAACAGACCTGTAGCGTAGCCGAGCGCCTTGAGCCGTTCCGCCAGCGTCGCCTGATCGAGCGGAAGCCCAACGTTGGGATCGGCCGCGTCTTCCGGACCGGGATTGAACTCGTGGCCGAACCGTTGCTGGTACCGGCCGGTCATCAGCCCCGCGCGCGTCGGGCTACACACAGGACACGAGACGTAGCCGTGGGTGAATCGAATACCATTCGCGGCAAGCGAGTCGATGTTCGGGGTAGAAATGTCCTTGCACCCTTGTACACCGAGTTCCGCGTAGCCCAAGTCATCCGCAACCATCAGGACGATGTTCGGTCTCCTTTGGGCAATGCTCGTGGCCTCTTCACCAGCCGCTGCATGGCGCCCCAAGGCCAAGATAGCGCCCGTTGCACCCAATGACCTCAGGAAGTCCCGCCGACCCAAACACCTTGCCGGCCGTGTGAGATGCCTTTGTTTCGGACCCATTCGAAGCTTCCTCCCTCTGTGCCGCCGTGATGCGGCTCTTTCATACTGGCCCAACAGTGTAACCCCGCCAAGCGAGATTGGTTCCGAGCTGGTGGCACGTCGGCACCCTGGCTCCCATCAATCTGCTGCACGCCATGGGCAAGTATTCCAAGTTCGCCATCGCCCGGTTGTCCGTGCGGCCAGAAGAGAAGTAGCGTGGTGGCGTGCGCAGCCGGCCTGCGCGTCCCGCAGGCCGGGGGTCCACGACGGTGAGCGGATACGCGACCGTCTCCGGGTCTGGACGCATCGCCTTGGCGTAGCAGTCGGGAACGGCCGGATCGAAATCTGCGATGAGGACGGCGCTCCACGCACTGCTCCACATGGAGCAAAGCCTCTCGAGCGACTGAAGCCGATTCCATGTTCTCGGCATAGTGCCGAGCGCGCGTCGTGGACATATCCAACCAGCGGGCAGCTTGCCCAACATACTATTCGCTGGGGCGTGATTCCACGCGGACGTGCAAATGGGTGGCGGCAGGGACGCCTCCGCTGACACGGGACACCCGCACGATGTAGTCCCCGGGCGCGTCGTACCGATGCTCGAGGCGCGCGTAGCCGTCGGGGGCATGCGGATGGGTGCTCGGGCTGGACTGCGTGTGCCGGACTTCGCTGCCATCGCCCATATCCCAGACCTCCTTGCCATCTTCGCAGCGAAACGCACGCACCGCAAACGTGACGGGATCGCCCGGACGGATGCCGAAGGTCGGTTCGCAGACCGCGTGCAGCGAGGGCGCGTAGCGGTTGTTCGCTGCCGGATCGATGACCTGCACGATGGCAAAATCGTAGTCGACGCGGCCGGCCGCATCGGTGACCTTGAGTATCTCGTTGTACAGGCCGGGCTGTTCGTACACACGGCTGACTACCGGTCCCGTGGCGGTTTCATCGTTTGTGAAACGCCACGTGTACGAGACGATCGCTGCGTCGGCGCTCCACGAGCCCGAACCGTCGAAGACGGCGCTGTCGCCGGGACGCAGGAGATACCGCTGTCGCGCCTTCGCGAGGATCTCGGGCTGGTATTCGCGAATGTAGGCCTCGCGCAACAGCGCATAGGCCGCGAAAGCGCCCCACTTCCCGCTGGGTTGCCGGGCAAGAATCTCGAAATGCAGATGGCTCCAGCCGCCGCTGGCGCCTTCCTTGCCGACCACGCCGAGGGGCGTTCCGATGGATACGACATCGCCCAGATGCACCGTCTCGAAAATGGTGTGGAAATGGCTGTACCGATAGAACCAGCCGCGCCCATCCAAGAGATACAGCACGTCGCCGCGCGGCTCTATGGGTGAATCCTGCTCGAATTCCGCCAGCGTTTCTCCCCGCGCGGACACGACGCGCGCGTCGGCCGCCGCCAGCACTTCCGTGACGCCCTCCATCGCACCGAAGTCCACGCCCGAATGGTAGTAGATGCGTTCGGATATCTCATCGCCACCGTCCACAGGTTCGTTATCGAAGAACGTACTTGATGCGAACAGCCTTTGCCGGATTGGGTACCTGAAGGTCCCGAACTCGGTCAATGGCCCGGCCGCGGGCCAGAAACGCAGGCGCACGTCCTGGTCGATACCCCAGCGGTCGGCACTGCTGCGCACCATGTATCCCTGGGTGACGGGACAATCGACGCGCACGCCGGCAACCGCCACGGGAAGGTTGTATAGCCCAGCCGTCAGTGTGACCGGCTTGTCATTCACCTCGATGGTGACCTCCGCGCGCCGCAAGACCCGCCGTATCGGATCGCGTTCCTCGTTGACGTCCACGGCGGTTACTCTCACCTCCGAGCCATCGGTGAGTGTTGCCGTGACCGTCTTCCCAACGTCCATGTCGATAGTCGTGGCGCTGACCTCAATGCGTGGCAAAGGCCGAGCATCGCCGTCTTCCGGAGTCGACTCGCCTGCCGGTACCGGATACGTCCACACGGACAACGCAGCAAGCGCCCCAATCAACTTCGTAACGATGTTTCGCTTCATCGCAACTCCTGATGCACCGGGCGGAGGTCCGCAACTTCGCTAGGATGAACTTGCGGAAGATCATACCTGAGTTAATCAGACGCGACGCGGTAGTTCAAGCAACGAGGGCCAACGCGACCACAGGACACGGGTGTCCTTGCCGCATTGAACGCGGCGAGGGGTATGGCACAGAATTGGGGGACCTCTCCGGCTGTTGCGGCGAGAGCAGCATGTGGCGGCGGGGCCTTCGGGCCATGTTTTGGGAAAGGACTCAAGCAAGATGGAATACCGAACGAGCCTTGTGAACGCGCTGATCGTTCTCGCAATCTGCCTGACCTGTCGGGCCGGCTACGCCGCCTCGGCGACACCGAGCCCGGTGACATCCCTCGACGGGGAATGGTGGCTGGCCACCGACCCCGGTAACGTTGGGCAGACCGAGACGTGGTGGTCGTCGCCCCGTCCCGACGCGAAACCGACCAAGGTACCGTGGATCATCCAGGACGCATTTCCCGGCTATCACGGAGTGGCCTGGTACTGGAAGGACTTTGTGGCACCCGCCAATCCGCATCCCAATGGCCGCACACTGCTTCGCTTCTGGCAGGTGGATTACAAGGCGGACGTATGGCTCAACGACACGCCCGTGGGCTCGCATGAAGGCGGCGAGTCGGTATTCGCGTTTGACGTGACGGCCATCGTCAAGCCGGGCGAGACGAATCGCCTGGCCGTGCGGGTGCTCAATCCGACGCACGAGCCCATCGACGGGATCGTGCTGGCGGAGACGCCGCACCGGAACAAGGCCCTGCCCTATTCGTCGGGGAGCGCCTGGGATCAGGGCGGCATCTGGGACTCGGTCGAGCTGCTGATCGTCCCACAGGTATGGATTGAGGACCTCTTCGTCCGGCCCGACTGGAAGACCGGCCAGATTCGGATCCAGGCCACCATCCGGAACGCCGGGCCCAATGCCTTGACCCCGCACGTGCAGTTCACCGTGGCACCCGCCGCCAGTGGCGAGACGTTGGCGGTTGGGGATCTCTCGCCCGACGCCGCGATGGGCGACACACTGGTCGAGGGCACATTGGCCGTGTTCAATCCGCACCTCTGGAATCTGGACGATCCGTTCCTGTACCGCGTGACCGCCAGGATTGGCACCGGCCAACCTTCGCAGGGAGACCCGCAACTCGGAATCCACGAACACTCCGTTCGCTGTGGTTTTCGCGACTTCCGACTCGAGGACGGGTACTTCCGACTGAACGGCAAGCGGATCTACCTGCGGTGCTCGCACACCGGCAACTGCTGTCCCATCGGCCTCGAGATGCCGCACGATCCCGATTTCCTGCGCCGGGATCTGATCAACCAGAAGATGCTGCGTTACAACACCATCCGATTCATCTCGGGCGTACCCAAACGGTACCAGCTCGACTTGGCCGACGAGATCGGCCTCATGGTGTATCCGGAGGCCTACGCCGGTTGGTGTCTGGCCGACTCGCCCCACATGGCAGAACGCTACAACGAATCGGTTCTCGGCATGATCCGCCGTGACCGCAATCATCCCTGCATCACGATGTGGGGATTGCTGAACGAGACCCCCGATGGGGCCGTCTTCCGCCACGCCGTCAGCGTTCTGCCGGAAGTCCGAAAGCTGGATGACACCCGTGTGGTGTTGCTCAACAGCGGCAACTGGCAGATGCAGAGCGGAGACACGGCCGGGATCCGCGTGTGGCGTCCAAACGACCGGGATAATCCGTGCGTGACGTTCAACGGAACCGACCACGTGGTCAAGGCCCTCGGCATCACGTGGGCGCCCGGCCAGATGGCTTTCCATCCGGGCCGAGTCGGCGAATATGCCGTGGCACGCTGGACCGCGCCCGACGACGACACGATCGACTTTTCGGCCGTCTACAAGACCATCGCCGAGCATGCGACGACCAGCATCCACGTGCTGCATAACGGCGAGGTCCTGTTCGAGAGCCTGATCAACCTGGAGGGCCAAGGGCCCGAGTGCCACTACACGGCTTCCCTCGACGTACACGCCGGAGATACGATTGACTCGGTCTGCGGCTGGGGAAACGGGGACTACGGCGCGGATACCACCGCGTTGGCCATTACCATCACGTCGGCCTCTGGAAAAGCCTGGAACGCCGACCAGGATTTCTCCATCGAGCAGAATCCGAACGGGGCGTGGAGCTACGGCTTGCTCGCGCCTGCCGAAAAGCCCGACATCGCGAGCTTCGTCCTGTTCCCGTTCGGCAAGACCGAGGAGAGCGTTGGGTGTATCAGCAACCCGGGCTCGGTCGTTTGGGAGGACCTTCTCAGCGATCAGCATCCCTACCGCCGAGTTCCCCACACGGCCGGCGTTATTCAAGAGCTTCGCACGATCGACGGCCACGGCAAGCCCTTGTTCATTTCGGAGTGCGGTATTGGCAGCGCCATGGACCTGCTGCGAACCGTCCGGTGGTACGAACAGGTGGGCAAGACCGAGGTCGAAGACGCCCAACTCTACCGAAGCTGGCGCGACCAGTACATGGCCGATTGGGACCGGTATCGTCTTGCGGAGGTCTTCGACCGGCCGGAGGACTTCTTCCAACAGAGCATCGCGCGGATGGCCGGCCAGCGCTTGCTCAGCGTCAACGCGGTTCGTGCAAACCCGAACTGTATCGGCCACAGCGTGACCGGTACCGTCGACCAAGGCATGACGGGCGAGGGCGTGTGGACGACATTTCGCGAGCTGAAGCCCGGCGCGACCGACGCCTTGTTCGACGCGTGGGCGCCCTTGCGGTGGTGCCTGTTTGTCGAGCCCATGAACATCTATCGCAACACCCCCGTCAAGCTGGAAGCCGTGCTCGCCAATGAAGATGTCCTGGCACCGGGCGAGTACCCGGTTCGACTCCAGGTGGTCGGGCCGGACCTCGCGCGCGTGTTCGAGAAGACGATTGCCATCACGATTGCCGATCCGAACAGCAAACCCGAGCCGCCGATGGTCATGCCGGTCTTCAGCGAAGAGGTGGTGATCGACGGACCTCCGGGAGCGTATCGGTTCTTGGCCACGTTCGAGGAGCGTGCGGCCGCCTGCGGCGAAGAGGTCAGGTTCTTCGTCGACGTGGCGCCGGACGAGATGCCCAAGGTCGATACCGAGATCGTTCTGATGAGCCATGACACCGAGTTGGCCACGTGGCTCACGGATCGCGGCATCAAGAACCGGCCCTACGCGCCGGGCGAGCAGACCGGCCGCGAGGTAATCCTGGCATCGGGCAAGCCCACCGCGGATCCGGCCGTGGTCTTCGAAGACCTCGCCCAGCGCATGGCCCGTGGGTCGACCGTCATCTTCCTAACGACGGACACCTATGCCAAGGACGCGGAGTCCACTGGTTGGCTTCCACTGAAGACCAAAGGCAATGTGTCCGGTATCGCCCGGTGGCTCTACCACTCCGACGAATGGTGCAAGCGCCACCCGATCTTCGAGGCCATGCAAGCGGGCGGAGTGATGGACTACGGCTACTATCGCGAGTTGATACCCGACGTGGTCTTCATGGGAATCGAGTCGGCCACCGATCCCGTCGCCGGCGGGATCAACGCCTCGTGGGGCTATCAGTCCGGCTTGACGGTGGCTGTGTACAAACTGGGCGAGGGCGAGTTCATCCTGAATTCGCTGCTCATCCGCGACAACTTGGGCAAGGTCCCCCAGGCGGAACGATTGCTCCGCAACATGCTCCGCTTCGCCGGCCGCAACATGGCCAAGCCCCTGGCTGACTTGCCGTCCGATTTCGACGAGCAACTCAAGACGGTGGGGTACTGAGAAAGGAGACGAAGCGAAATCTCGGTCTCTCAAAACGACTATCCCGAGCCGGAAAGCAATACGGGATTTCCTGGAAGAGAGAAATGAAAGAGACGAACCTGGATAACGAAGAACAGGAACTGCTTGAATCGTTTGAGCGCGGTGGGTGGAAGCCTGCCAAGAACGCTGCTCGCGAGATGGCCAAGCACCGGAGATACGCGAGAGACACCTTGCGCAAAGACAGGCGCGTCAATATCCGGGTCTCCTCCAAAGACATCGAGCAATTGCAGGCCCTCGCCGTGGAAGATGGCATTCCATACCAAACGCTCATGGCAAGCATTCTGCATCGATACGCGTCGGGGAGTCTCGTCCAGCGGGAACGCCGAAGTGGCGGTTCCAGTTGAGTGATGCTACGCCCGAGTTCTCGGCGTCGGTATTGAGTAGGCTGCCGGACCCGGCCGCAGGCATGCCGTTGGCAAACCTGCCCGCCGATTTCGACGGGCAACTTGGCGGCTGGACGGCAGGAAGCCGCCCCGGATCAGGGCGATGGGCCACTGGGGAAAGGATCATGGCGAGGGAGGTTCGAACCGCGCAAGCGCAATTGCGCGCAGTGTCAAGGTGCTAGAATGGAAACCGCCATCTCAAGACGTGCGATTAAGGTGACCTCGCTGGGCATCCTACTCGCAGCCTGTTTCATCGGCCTCATGTCTTCCGTTTTCTGGCTGCCCACCTGTTGGCGCTATCACAGGCTCAAGAGTGGCCCTCCGGCCAGAGGGCAGAACTTCAGATTCTCCGCCAATTACTTCCTCTACGTAGATGGAGGAGACTCAAGTGGAGGAGGAGTCTTTCCTTTTGAGATTATTACCGACCCGAAAAGACTGGTCTTGCCGATCAGCCAAGAGCAGATTCAGAGGGCTCTAGCCACCGCCGAGTGGATTGTCCCTGAAGGTGTTGAGCTTGTGAGCCGGTGCCTGAGCCTCAAACCTGCCCACCGGAAGATTGGGCTGTACACAAGGCGGCGAATGACCCTTGGGGGGCGCGTCTATGTAACAGAGGACGATGTGGCACCTGGGCTGGACCTTGTGGCGTCTTGTGTGGCTAGAATCACCAGTTCATGTCAAGAAGGCATTTATGAAATCGCGCTGAGTCTTCCCGCACTCAGCGCTTTCGCCGATGGCAACAATGCGATTCTAGAAACCAGCCAGTATGGTTTGGGTCTAGGTACAGTTCTCCGCATCGAAATGGGGCTCGACGCACGCGTAGGGCAGTTCAAGTTAGACAAACTGGGGAGAAGGTTGAGGCCTGACGAGGTGATACTTGCAGAATTCTATGCCCAACCGCTTGAATGAAAATTCTTAACCAAGATCAAGAACCAGAATGCAGGCTAAATCGCTTGAGCAAGCCGGGCCAGCACGGCGGATCGCCGGTTCAGAGAAATCCTGGAACCTGAGCGAACTGCTAGTGGCATGGACCAGCCGAAGGAACGTGCCCAAGGAGACAAAAGCGCTGTTCGTTCTCGTCCCGCTGGTACCAAGCCGTTGGAGCAACGTTATCTCGATCGTCGGAAACAGCCAGCATGCAGCCACAGTGATCACCTATCGGAAGGAACTGGGAATGCACCGGGCGAAATGAGGAGCGAGCCATGAACGCGATGGATCTCTTCGATCTTTCGGGCAAGGTTGCCGTAATCACGGGCGGTGCGAGGACGCTTGGCTACGACATGGCCCTGGCACTCGCCGAGGCGGGCGCCGACGTGGCCATCACGAGCCGTGAACTGGAGGCGGCGCGGAAATCGGCCGAGACTATCGCCCAAGCGACCGGCCGCAGGACGCTCGCGGTCCAGTGCGATGTTCGCTTCGAGGATCAGGTCGAGAAGATGGCCGACGCCGTCCTGGCTGAGTTCGGTCGGATCGACATCTTGGTCAACAACGCCGGCAATGTTACAAGCACGCCCGAGAACAAGCCTATGGAACAGCGCCCGACGGACGCCTGGGAATACACCATCGACGTGAACCTCAAGGGCACCTTCCTGTGCACGAAACACGTCGTGGCGAAGGCGATGAAACCCGCTCGCCAAGGCGTCATCATCAACATCGCCTCGGTGGCCGGGATGCTGGGCAAGGACCATCGGGTGTACCGCGATACCCCGATGGGCGGCGTGACGATCGATTACGCGGCCGCGAAGGGCGGCGTGATCAACATGACCCGGGAGATGGCCTGTTGGTTGGCGCAGTACAACATCCGCGTCAACTCCATCAGTCCGGGCGGATTTTGGCGTAACCACTCCGAGACGTTCACGCGCCAGTACAGCTACCTCGTGCCGATGGGGCGTATGGGCCAGGACGGCAAGGAGGTCAAGGGTGCGGCGCTGTTCTTGGCGTCCGAGGCCTCTTCGTACGTCACGGGCATCAATTTGCCGGTAGACGGAGGGATGACGGCGTGGTAGAGCGAAGGCAGGACATTCGCGTGCTGATCGCCGGTTGCGGAAGCATCGGCAAGCGTCATGCCCGGGTGTTCGCCGGGCTTGGCGTGACGGATCTTCGCGCGTGCGATCCCTCGGCCAAGCAGCGCTGTGCCCTGGCGGAACACGTACCGTCGGTCAGACTCCACGACTCGTACGAGGCGGGATTGGCGGACGGTCCCGACGCCGTGATCATCTGCACGCCGCCCGCCATGCACATCCCCATGGCACGCCAAGCGATCGAGGCCGGCTGCCACGTCCTGACCGAGAAGCCACTCTCGGACTCGACCGACGGCATTGACGATCTGGCCGCGATAGCGGAGCGATGCGGCACGAAGGTTATGGTGGCCTTGTGTTTCCGGTATCACGATGGATTGCTCAAAGCGAAGCAGTACGTCGATGGTGGCCGGATCGGCCGGCTGGTGTCGGTTCGGGCCATGGTCGGCGAGTATCTGCCGGATGCCCGGCCCGACTACCGCACGCTCTTTTCGTCCAGCGTAGTCGGGGCCTTCGATCTCGTGCATGAAATCGACTTGGCCCTCTGGTATGCCGGCCAGTCGGTTCGTTCGGTACAGGCCGTTTATGGAAGCTACAGCGATATCGGTATCGAGGCCCCCGATTTGGTCGAACTCCTAATCGATTTCGAAGACCGTTGCGCAGCCACCGTGCATTTGGACTTCTTTCAACGTCCAAGACGCCGCCAGATCGAGCTTATCGGCACGCAAGGCGTCGTGATAGTGGAGTTCGCGCGCTGGGACCACTGTACCGTGTCGACCTATGAAGCCGCGCATGGCCAATGGAAGATCGAGGAGCTGACCACCGATCGCGACGACATGTTCCGAGCCGAGGATCGAGACTTTCTCGAAGCGATGACCAACAACGCGCCCATCCAATTGACCATCGCTGAAGGACTCCGATCGCTCCAAGTCGTCCTAGCGGCTCAGAGAGAGCGGACTGCGGGCGTCGGATTCCCAATCGGCCGAAGCGGGATTCCGTGATACAACACGAGACTCCACTTGAACTCCCGCGAGCGAGTGCGGATGGCCCTCAACCATGAGGAGCCGGATCGCCTGCCGCTATTCGTCGGGTCGTACGCCGCGACCACGGTGCTCGGACCCGGCCCAGCACCATTGGTGCGTTCCGCTACGCTCCACGTACCCTACGGTTGGCTCGTCATCGCTGTACTACGAGGACGTGGCCGGCCTTGATCGTCAGGGGCCGCAATAGGGTGATGGACCCGTACTCGTCGGCGGTCGCCTCGATACTGCGTGTACCGAGTTGGAGTCGGACGGGCCCGGTGTCGGCGAATCGGGGCAGATCGATCCGGTTGAGCATGATCGTGCCGTCGATTACCGAGATGGACGCGCGACGCGCGGTCTGTGTGTACACGCCCCAGACGCCGTCGAGGGCCCAGAAGCAGCGGAATCGCTTGATGTGGATGCGCGGCGCGAAGCCGATGGTGCCGGCGCCTTTGTCGAAGGTGAAGCCGGACAATGCCAGCAGCAGGCCGTACGAGGACATGGCGCGGGCATAGTGATGGCCGCACTCGAACTCGTCCCACGGATTGCGTTTGACGCCGTCGTGGCGGTTGCGGACGCCGTTGACGATGGCGAGGCCTTCGGCCACTAGGCCTTCCATGATACAGTGACTCGCCACCTGGTATTCGAATCCCGACCAGACTTCGTCGGAGTACGGGAACGGCACGGCAGGCCGGCCACCGTTGGGCCACGTGCACAGGATGAGCCCGGCATCGTCGTTGAGGGCGTAGACGCGTTGCGCGTTGGCGTGTTCGGCCATGTCCGATCGCCAGTTGTGCTTGACGATGGATTCGAGGGCCTTCCTCACGTGGCGCGGATCGAGCACGTAGCCCAATCCGACCAATCGCGCGACCCATTGACCGAGCATCTGATCGGACAGGCAGCCTTCGCCGAACTGGTACTTGGGCGCCTTCTCGGGATCGTACTGCTGGATGTAGAACGCGCCGTTGAACAGGTGCTCGTCCATCCACGCGGCGCCGCGCGCGCCGAGGGCGCGGTATCCATCGGCCGCCGCCGTATCGCTGAGAAACTCGGCCATTTCGGCGCCGGCCTCGAGCGCGCCGAGGTAGAAGGCGCCCATCAACGGATTCGGGCCGTGGAACTCGATGTCGTAGGTGTTGTGCTGGATGCCTTCCATAACGCCGTCCTTGTCGGCGTCCCATTGCAGCCACGCGTATTCGAGGGCGCGTTTGACCTGGGGCCATGCGGCGCGGAGCCAGTGATCATCGCCGCTGATCTTCCAGTCGCGATAGGTCTTGAGGATGCCGCCCATCTGGCCATCGCCGCATGGCAGGAAATCGTTGGGCGGCGCGCCGAGGGGCAGATTGATCCGGAATCCCATGCTGCCGTCGGGCCGCATGTTGTAACGGTAGTCGGCGGAGCGCATCGAACGTTCGAGCGACGGGAACAGGAACGGCAAGGCCTGCTGGTAGTTCCAGACGTGCGTGCACGAACCTTCGCAACAGCCACTGCCGGAACAGCAACCTTCGAAACCGTAGAACGTGCCGTCTTCGAGGCGCAGGCAGGTGGCCGTCTTAAGAATGGCCATCTGGCTCGACACCGCGTCGATGACGTACGGCGGCATTGTGCTCGAGAACAGCGCGTCGTGAAACGCGCGTGTCTTCTCGCAGAGGTTCTTCTCGTTCACGTGGAGTTTCACGGCGATATCGAGGGCGCTCGAGAACTGCGTCGCGTAGTAGTTCTTCCACGTCGGATGGCCTTTGCCGGACTGTCCGCCGCTGCAAGCGCACGTGGCGCCCCAGTGCTTCTCGTAGTTGGGCATGTGCCACGTCAGGTAGAACGTCACCGTTTTGCTCTGGCCGGGGCGTAGGCGTACGCGGATGCCGAGGGCGCCCGCGTCGCTTTGTCCGTCATCGGACGGCCCGTAATCGCGCTCCGGGAATCGGCCGGACTTCGAGAAGGTATCCCAGAAGTCGTGCTTGGCATCGAACCAGCCGGATCGAAGCCAGTGCGTCAACACCGTGACGCGTTTCTCGGGCGTCACGAGGGCGAGTGAGCCGAACCGGGGATGGATCGAGGGCCATTTCTCGGACGTCATCGACAGGCCGCGAAGGCCGCCTTGGTCGACGTAGCAATTCACGTTCTTGCCAAGGCCAAACTCGACAGCGCCGTTCAGGGCCGGATTGCCTTCGACGGCCTGGCCAACGGAGCCCACCGGATTGAACAGGCTCCATGCCACGGTGACATCGACGGCGTTGCGCGTGCGGTTGGTCAGCGTATAGCGCAGGATCGCTGCTGGGAAACCCGAGTCGTCGGCATGGCTCGGAATGAATGGATTGTAGGCTTCGAGACCCACCTTGACCGGTAGCTTTCTCGACGCAAAGTCGATCCACGCGAAGGGAAACTCGCCGCGAAAGGCGCACGAGTCCATGTGCGGGAAGCCCTCGCCGTTCTCGCACGGATCGCCCATGCCGGTGCCTCGGTGCGGTGGCGGTACAGGCCCTTCGAGGACGCGGCACACGGCCTCGCGGCCGGCTTCCTTCGCCCAGATCACCGGGAACGTGCGAGGCAGGCGGCTACCGAAGTTCGGCCGGTTGAAGATTTCCCAATCGCACAGGCCGCCGAGGCCCGTCAAGCCTACCGACCCGGTGCCGATTCCGCCCAGCGGAAACACGATCTCGCGCAGGCTCGACCCTGAGAAGACGCGTTGTGGCCCGAGTGCCAGGAGTTCCTCTTTAGTGTATTTCTTGACCATGATGCGTGAGTCTCCTCGAAGTGGTTACGCTTCGCGCCTGACGCACAGGACGCGCGTAGCGAGTTTTGGCAATTCGAGCGCGCCCGACGGCACGCCGTCGAGTACCGCCGCGGTTTCCGGATCCCACCATTGCCGCGCGCCTTCGGCGGCCACCGATAACGTGCCTTCGATGGGCTCCGGTTGCTCGTTGGCGAACACGTAGATGTCTGCCTCGGCCGTGCGCATGTGCGTGTAACGCAGGCCTTTGCACGGCGGCGTCACAACGACATCCGGCGCAACGAGGCCATCGAGTGCCGCGATCAGCGCCTCGCCCTCGGTGGCGGTTTTCGGCACGCCGTCGATGGCCTCGCCGTAGGCGATGACGCGTCCGGCCTCGATGATCGGCTTGAGCAACGCCAGGGCCTCGCCTGTCGCGTACTGCGCGCCATCGACGATCACGGCCCGGTAGCGCATGTCGTGTACCGCGACGCCCTCCGCCGAGATCGTGCATGCCTTAGCAAGGGTGTCCGTGTCGAGGTAGTTGAAGTCGCGCTGCGTCTCGAAGAGCACGCGCGCGGCGCGCCAGGGCAGGTCGGTGGTCGTGCCGAGGATGGCGATCTCGCAGACATGCGTGCCCTGGGCCAGCAGCCAGCTCATTCGGCGGCAGTAGTCGGCGAACACCTTGTAGTTCGCCCACCACGTGTTGCCCGGCCCGACATCCGGCGGCCGCTCGTCGCGTCGCGGGCCACGTAGCGAGTAGTAGAACGCGTGGGGATACAACATGTTGACGCCGCGCACAAAGAGCCAGTTGACGATGTACTTCATCTCCTCGTACGTGAATTCCCAGCCGTAGGCGCCGAAACACTCATTCGCGTTACGTTCGCGGCCGTAGTGGCGCTGGGCGGACACACTGCATTTGGCCATGGTGGACTGGTTGCCCTCGATGGACTTATCCTGGTACGGCTCGATGTAGCGCCAGACAATGTCCTGGCCGGGAATGTGGAAATGGCGTTCCGTGCCGATGTCGTCGGGCCCGGCCGGATGGCCCGTCAGCGCGACGCCGTGATCGGCGCACCATTGGCTGTAGGGGGCGTAGTAGACCGCCTGGAGCCGCGCGTCGACGGCGCGCGCGAAATTGGCGCGGTGGCGATCGGCGTCCGGATGGTCGTTGTCCCACAGGGCGGCAAGATGGGGCCGGAAATCGTAGCCGAGGCAACTCTCGAGGTGGCTCTCGAAGCCCCAGGTCCACGGCTTCACATCGCCCAGGTGGCCGCGGCCGAGGACGTCCGGCTCGTCGGTGAACACGGCGATGATCGTCGTGCCGAAGTGTTCCTTGAGCCCTTCATAGGGCCGATCGAGGACCAGTCGGCGGAAACAGGCCATGGCCTCGGGACTCAGCAGGTCGGCCGATTGCGGGGCCAGCGGCTCGCCATCGTCTTGGCCGAAGTGGACGCCCCGGATGTGGCCGTTGGAGAGGCGGTTGACGTACGTCCACTGCGCGTCCTCGGCCACGACCTCCCATCCTTCCTCGTGTTCGCCCTTCTTGCGGCGGTCGAGACACCGCGTCGCGTAGCGCGGATTCTCCTTGACCACCTGGCCGCAGCACGAGCCGGATGGGTACATGCCTTCGTCGTAGAGGACGACCGTCATGTCCTTCGCGGCCGCATGATCGACGCAGACCGTGATGAAGTGGAGCCACGCCTCGGACATGTATGGAATGGATGTCGGCAATCCCATGCGGGCGTGGGGAATGAAGCCGTATACGCCGTGGGCCTCGAAATCGTCGATCTGCCGGCGGAGTTCCTCGTCGGCGAGCGCATCGTTCAGGAACCAGAATGGAATCAGGGTGTAGCGGCGGGGCGGGTCGACAAATGTCTCGAAGAGGCCCATGGTCTTCCTCCTGGCGAGGCCCATTGCAGTGGCCCGCACCGGTCCCAGGATGATTTCAGGATGGAAATTGGCGTATCATTAATGCCCATCTTCTTGAGCGCATAACAATCATCATAATGAGGCAAAGGTATGAAGTCACGCAATGGGCGGCTGGGCTTGGCCCACGTCCTCCTGCTCGCCGGGATGGCCGTGGCGGCGGGTCTATCCGTGCTGGCCTATTTCTATGTGGTGTTGCCGTTCTGGGGCTTGCCGTTCAGCCTCCAGCGTCAGGCAAAGGCTACACCGCCCATCACCCCTCCGTGGGCGCTCGAGTCCTGGCTCTGGGAAGACGACCACTGCACGGCGGAGTATGTCCTCGATCTGATCAAGGGCTACGAAAACCACGATTTCCCAGTGCGCACGATCCTCATCGATAGTCCCTGGACCACACGGTACAACGACTATAACGTCGACACGGCCCGGTATCCCGAGCCGGAGCAGTTCTTCCACGATCTCGAGGCGCGCGGCTACCGGGTGGTGCTCTGGTGCAACTCGATGGTCAATAGCGAAAACGACGATACCGCCATCCGCGACGCGTCGGACTGGTACGAGGAGGCGCGCGGCAAGGGATACCTCACCGGCGACGGCCAGCAGGTGAAGTGGTGGAAGGGCCGGGGCGGATTCATCGACTACACGAATCCCGAGGCTATGGCGTGGTGGCACGGGCTCCAGCAACAGGTCTTCGACTGGGGCATCGATGGTTGGAAGCTCGACGGTACGGCGACGTTCTTCACCGGTTCGATCGGGCCTCTGCCGACGTTCTTCCAGAAGACGTACGGCGGTTGGATGACCACGCGCGGCTACATGAACCACTACTACCGCGACGAATACGTGTACGGCCTGACGCAGAATCCCGAGTTCATCTGCCTGTCCCGATCGGTTGATCGGCCCTATGTGCACCCCGAGGGGTTCGCACCGATTGACGCCGCGCCGGTGACCTGGGTCGGCGATAACAAGCACGCGTGGAGTGAGGAGGAGGAAGGTCTCGGCGAGGCCCTGCGCGACATCCTGCACAGCGCGCGCCTCGGCTACTGCGTCATCGGAAGCGACGTGGCCGGTTACCACGGGAGTATGACGATCCCAGCAAATCTGTACATCCGCTGGGCGCAGTTCAGCGCGTTCTGCGGCCTGTTTCTCAACGGTGGCCACGGCGAACGCGCCCTGTGGAAACGCACCCCGCAGGAACTCGAGATCGTCCGCAAGTTCTCCTGGCTGCACACGGAGCTGGTGCCGTACATGTACAGCCACGTTGTCCAGTGCCACGAAGGCGGCAAACCGCTCATGCGGCCGGTGCGCGGCCAGTATCACTACCTGTTCGGCGACGATTTCCTCGTGGCGCCCATTTGCAGGGACGAACTGAAGAACACGGTTGTGTTGCCCAAGGGCCGCTGGCGGTATCTGTTCGATGACGCTCGGGTCATCGAGGGGCCGACCGGAATCACGCGCGATTTCCCGCTGGACCAGTACTCGGTGTACGTGCGCGACGGCGCGGTGATTCCGCTCGCCGTCTGCCGTGAGTACACCGGCTTCGGCGATCGCGATTCGGAAGGGTACGTCACCTGGGCCATCTATCCTTACGGCGAGAATGAGTTCACACTCCACAACCCCGACGGAAGCGGTACGACCACGGTTACCGTTACGTGCGGTGACGGCGACCTCGGGATTCGGTTCGAGGGCGTCGAGAAACCGCATATTCTCCGCGTCTTGCTGCCGGGCAAGCCCGCCGGCGTTACCCTCGACGGCACACCGTTGGCCGAGGGAACGGCCTGGAGCTACAACGAGGGCGATTACCGACTCTGGGTGAAGACGGAAAGCTATGCCCAAGGCCGATACACCATTGCTACCGGCAGCTGAGTTGCACGGAGAGGAACCCCATGGATCTTGAAGCCCTTTTTCGTTTGTTCACCGGCCTGCCGCGCGGAGGCCCGGGCACGGATCGCGCCACACGCGAGGCACTCGACCGCTTGCCGGCGTTGCCGGCCAATCCCCGCGTTCTGGATATCGGCTGCGGACCGGGCAAGCAGACGCTCGTGCTGGCCCATGAACTCCACACCCCCATCATAGCAATGGACATCCACCGGCCGTTCCTGGAGCAGCTCGATGCGGCTGCCCGTGCCGAAGGCGTGGACCATCTCATCACGACCCGGCAAGGGGATATGGCCTCCATTGAGGAACCGGCGGGCTCGGTCGACTTGATCTGGAGCGAAGGCGCGATTTTCATCGTGGGATTCGCCAAGGGTCTGAGCCTGTGGCGGCCCATGTTGCGCGATGGCGGGCTGGTGGTGGTCAGCGAAGCGGCATGGCTCATCGATCCGCCCGCCGAGGAAGCCAAGGTCTTCTGGCATGCTTGCTATCCCGCCATCACGGATATTCCCGGTAACATCGCCATCGCCGAGGCCGCCGGCTACGAGGTCATCGACCATTTCGTGTTGCCCCAGGCCGAGTGGTGGCCCGACTTCTATGCGCCCCTCGAGGAACGCTGCCGCGCGCTCCGGCCCACGGCCGATCCGGCCCTCCTCGAACAGATCGAGGAAAACGAGCACGAGATCGATCTCTTCCGCCGCCATAGCGACAGCTACAGCTACGTCTTCTTCATCCTGCGCAAGGTGTAGCCCAAGCGATCGGGCCCGGGATGGGCTTGACAGATGCGCCGAATGGGTATACCTTGGATCCCAAGGGATTGAGATCTCGATTGGGTGGGATCGCCGTGGGCCGGAGAGGCGCCTCCCCTCAACTATTTCGGATCTGGGAACTGGTTGGACCAGAGCGAGCGAACCCTCGGACTCCGGGGCTCGCCGGGGAGCGGTTCCGAGGGGAGGGATACTGCCGTGTTCACACGGCGCGTCACGAGTGGAGGGGTGTCATGCGTGGCAGGGGTTTCACACTCATCGAGTTGCTGGTCGTCATTGCCATCATTGGAATCCTCGCGGCGATCCTGTTGCCGGCGCTGGCTCGGGCGCGCGAGGCGGCGCGCCGCTCGAGTTGCGCCAACAACCTCAAACAATGGGGGATAATCTTCAAGCTGTATGCGGGCGAGGATGCAGGAGAGCTCTATCCGCCCATGCAGCTCGAAGGCGATCTGTCGGAGTTCTACCTGGCCATGGGGCCGAACGTGAACGCCATTTATCCGGAGTATCTCACGGATCCGTCCATTATCATCTGTCCTTCGGATCCCGTCGACAAGATCGAGGATCTGAAGGACGCGAACGGGAACTGGAACGTCGCCGAGCATATCCCGGACGGTGAATCCGGCGTCCGCACCATCGACTCGAGCTACGGCTACTTCCCGTGGGTGTTCGATCGCCTGGACGACCGGCCCGAGTACAACTGCAAGATCTCGGAGTTTCCCGTGCTTGGTACGCTCATGGTGGTGTCGCCCGAGATCGCGGATATGAATGTCTCCATCCAAATCGCCAAGAGCCTCGAAATCATGGCTACGAGGTATTTCATTGATCAGGACCGTGAGGTCGTCAACCAGCATGTTCCCTTGTGCCAACATCCCGATGGGACGGGGCCCTATTGCGGCAACGGCGGCGGTCCCGTCGTGTATCGCATCTGCGATGGTATCGAGCGATTCACCATCTCCGATGTGGCCAATCCCGGCGCGACCTCGCTGGCCCAGAGCGAGGTCTTCATCATAACCGACGGACTCTCGACGCGCGTCGAGAGCTTCAACCACCCGCCCGGAGGGTGCAACGTGCTCTACATGGACGGGCACGTCGAGTTCATCAAGTATCCGGGCAAAGCCCCGGTGACGGCGACCAACGCCGCCCTCCAGGAGACCTTCTCGTTCATCGCGGACGTGATGTAAGACTTTCCCGAGTTACCATCGACGAGGCTCGTTGCGCTAGACTGCCGCCAGGGAACGATGGAATATTGGTGACGGGCCTTGCGCCCTTCACGTACCATCAGTCCGCAAGCCGAGTTTTCGGTCCAGGCGTGTATGGGTCGTGCCTTCGGCGTTGGCCACGCGAGAGAGTGTATCCCATGGGCGCCATGCAGACCGACAACCAGTGGGGATCATCGCAATGATGTGTTCGAGCAAGGGAAGTTTCTTTGGCATCCTGCTTCTGGCAGCGATGACGGGCGCGCCGTTCCCGGCGCTCTCCGAGGCGCCCGCCGTGGCGGAGCCTCTCTTCGAGGATCTGTGCGTGGTGTCACTGCCGATCGGCCCGTATGGTTACCGAGGCATGCCGGGCGCCATCCTCGAGCGCAACGATGGGTCGCTTGTCCTCGCGTACACGCAGATGCTCCCGGACGGCAAAGGGGGCGACGCCATCGCCACGCGCACGTCGACGGATAAGGGCAAGACCTGGAGCGAAGAATCGGTGCTCGTTGCCAAGCCGTTGCCCCACGGCGAGGACTGCTACTGCCACCCGAGCTTCCTGCGCCTCCAGAACGGCCAGATTCTCCTGTCGTACATCTACCGAGGCAGCATGAATCCGCTCTTCGGCCATAATTACTATCGCCGCTCGACGGATGACGGCAAGACCTGGGGCGACCAACTCATCATGACGCCGCATCGAGGCTACAACCTGATGCACAACGACAAGCTCATCCAGTTGTCGACCGGCCGACTCATCGCGCCCATCGAGTTCGAACTCAAGACGGACGGCGGCGACCACGCGGGCTACGTGAGTTTCACGTTCCAGTCCGACGACAACGGATACACGTGGCATCGGAGCGAGAACATGGTGAACCTGTTGCCGGTCGAGGCGCAGGAGCCGCACGTGGTCGAACTCAAGGATGGCCGGCTCATGATGCTTATGCGCACGTACAGCGGCTACGTGGCGCGCGCCTACTCGACCGACCAGGGCGAGACGTGGTCCGAGGGCGAGGCCGTCAACGAGCTACCGCTGCCGCCGCACAGCACGTCGGCGCTCAACGTCAAGCGGGTTCCGTCAACCGGCGACCTGCTCTTGCTCCGGTGCACCGGTGGGCCGAACGAGCCCTATCGCCGGCGGACGCCCTTCGCGTCGGTCATCTCGAAAGACGACGGCGCGACGTGGGCCAACGAACGGATCATCGCCGGCGATCCCGAGAACGACTATGGCTATCCGGGGCTGACCTTCGTCGACGACATGGCCCTCATCGTGTACCACCAGCGCGACGGATTGCACGTGGCGCGTATCGGAATCGATTGGTTCTACGCCAAGTAGAAAGGAGCGAACCGTGGCCAAGATGGAAGTAGGCGTCATCACCAGTCTGGGCGTGGATAACGATCCCTTCGCGCACGTGGCCGAGTTCGGCCTGAAGACCTGCCAGCTCTGCAACTGGAATCCCGCCGTGTGGTCCGATGCGCGCGCCGCCGAGATCAAAGTCCTCGCCCGGAAGGCCCGCGTTCGCATCGCGGCGGTGTGGGCGGGCTACTCCGGCCCGGCCGTGTGGAACTTCATCGAAGGGCCGTCCACCATCGGCGTGGTGCCGCGCCGGTACCGCAAGAAACGCGTGGCCGAGCTCAAGCAAGGGGCCGACTTCGCGGCGCGCGCCGGCGCCCCGGCCATCATCACCCACGTCGGTTTCATTCCCGAGGATCCGGGCCACCGCGACTACGCGCCGACCGTCGAGGCGCTGCGCGAGGTCGCCGACCACTGCCGCGCCCTCGGTATCGGCTTCTGGTTCGAGACTGGGCAGGAGACGCCCGTCACGCTCCTGCGCGCCATCGAGGACATCGGCCTACCGAACCTTGGTATCAACCTCGACACGGCCAATTGCGTCCTCTACGGCAAGGCCAATCCCGTCGACTCGCTCGACGTGTTCGGCCGCTACGTGCGCTGCCTCCACGCCAAAGACGGGTGCTATCCCACCAACGGCCGCGAACTCGGCCACGAGACCGCCATCGGCCAGGGCAAGGTCGAGTGGCCCAAGCTGATGCGCCGACTCAACGAACTCCGATTCAAAGGCGACGTGATCATCGAGCGCGAGATCGCCGGACCGCAGCAAGCCAAAGATATCCGCAAGGCCGTAGCCTACCTGCGCCGTACCATCGAGCGTCTGTAACCGCGCGTTCCGAACCGTAACGACGTCGGGCCGGTGCCGGCAGTCGGGGCGCCGTCCACAACCGTGGGAGGACGTTACTCATGAGCCTGTTCTCGAAGCTGATGGGCGGATCGGCGGACAAGAAGCCGGTGTCGGCGCGCGAAGCGTTGCCCCTGGCCGAAGCGGCACTCAAGGCGTGGTCGGAAGTCCAGGCAGCCTCCGCCGAGCTATGCTGCGTGTATTCCGGCACCATGGACTCGGAACGCGAGATCCTGCGCGATGGGCGAAGCCGCGCGTGGCATTTCGACTTCCACCTACCCGCCTCGCAATCCTTCTATCTCGTGCGTGTTGTTGACGGGAAGAGCAAGGGTCGCGAACGGACTCGCTCCGAGCATCCCGTCGAGTACGTGTGCGCGTGGTACGGCAGCGACAAACGCGACGGCAGTTTCCCGGAACCCATCCCGTTGCCGGACGGCTGGGCCGACACGACGGCCATCGCCGAGGCCGCCTTCGCCGGACTCCGGCACGAACTCGGCAAAGACGTGGACGTCGAGCGCTACGGGGTCCTGTGCCTGTTCGCCGACGCGCGCTACCTGCGCTACGCCCATCCCGAGGCCGAGCCGAAACTCGTACACGTGCCGCCGCCAGCGTCGCCCTGCTTCACCGCCATCCTCAGCCACGAAGACGTCGACCGCGAGCCGGCTGTCCTGACCCACATCGACGCCGTCACCGCGGACCTCGTCGCCACCCAGCGCATCGAGTTCCCGCCGCTCTTCTTCTTCGGCATCAGCGCGGATTGGTAGGCCCCGCGCTACGCGTTCAAGGCCTTGCGGAGCTTGTCGAGGTAGGCCGGTACGGCGGTCATGGGCTCGTCGTCGGCCTCGTATTCGAGCGCGACGTAGCCTCGGTAGTTGGCGTCGCGCAGGATCTGAGTGATTCGGTCGAAATCGGCCTCGGTCTTGCCGGTGGGCGTACGAACTTCGACCTTCACCTGAACCGTGATGGCTTTGGGCGCGAGCACGGCCATGCCCTCGTACGGATTCTCGGCGAAATTGCCGGTGTCGAGGTTCACGCCGAACCATTCGTGGTTGATCGCATCGACGATCCGCAGCACGTTCTCCGCCGTCTCGGTGAGGTAGCCGTGGTTCTCGATGGCGAGGAACACGCCGCGCGATCCGGCATAGTCGCAGGCCTGCTTCATGCAGTCCGTCACCCAGCCGAACACTTCGTCGCGGTTCATGTTGGCTTCGCCGTGTCCGGCGAACACGCGGATGCACGGCGCGCCGAACTCGACGGCGTGGTCTACCCACCGCTTGACGTAGTCGACCTGGCCGTCGCGCGTCTCGCCCGGCGGCAGGCAGAAGTTGTTGCCGACGGCCGTGCCCGAGATGTCGAGGCCAAGCTTGAATGCCTTCGCCTTGAGCGAGTGGAGGTAGTCCGTCTCTTCGGAATCGAAGTAGTAAGCTGTCGGCTCGAGGGCGTCGAGACGCCATGACGCCGCCAGGTCGAGGAGGTTGTGCAGGGACATGGTGCCCGCCTTCTTGTCGCGCGGCAGGTACTTGCGGAACGAATACGCCGCCAAGCTGAGTTTCATCTGTGAGGATATCGTGCCGGAGACACCTTCGACGGTCTTCGGACACACGGACGCGCACGCCGTGCTCGACAACGCGCCGGCCGCCGCGGCCAGTCCTGCACCCAGCAACTCTCGTCGTGTCGGTTTCATGGGATGACTCTCCAGGTTTTCGTACAGACCTCCGCAAAAAGTGTCGCGTTGTGGCAGGTGGCCGCATCGTGTGGCCGGACTGAATGCCGCGGAACAGGTTCCACGCACCGCCGAGGCCATGTGGAGTGCGGTAGCTTGCTACCGCGTTCCCGGCGGGCAGCTTGCTGCCCGCGGAATACGCGAGCAAGCTCGCTTGAAAAAAGCGCAAGCAAGCTTGCGCACTCCACATAGGTCCTTCCGCGACTTCAACATCCCTCGCGCTTCTCAGCCACGCGCGCACACGAACGCGTCTGCACATGCGCAAACGTACAACGCGTCCACTATAATGGGAAACCGTTGGTGAAGTCACGAGTGAAACGAGAACATGGCTATCTACCACGTCCTGAATGCGTTCTTCTTCGTGTTTCACAGCGCGTTCATCCTCTTCGTGCTGTTCGGCTGGATTCCCGCCAAGACGCGCAAGGCCCATCTCGCCGCCATCGCCGCCACGGCGTTTTCATGGTTCATCCTCGGCATTTGGTACGGTTTCGGCTATTGCCCGTGCACCGAGTGGCATTGGCGCGTGCGGTACGAGTTGGGCCTCAGCAATATGCCCTATTCATACATCAAGTTCCTCGTCGACCGCATCACGGGCGGCGACCACGACGAGAATCTCGTGAATACCGTCACCGTTTCATTCTTTGTCATTGTGGCGGCCCTTTCGGTATATCTTAACGTGCGCGCGTGGCGGCGAAGGGCGACAAAGGATGGTAACGAAGCGTAGAATTGGACTTGGGATCAGCGCCCGCGATTCGCGATGACCAACCGTGAGGATGGTGTCGATAATGGCAGAGGACACTGACAGGCCGCCCGTGAAAGGGGCGAAAGGAATCGAGAAAGTCGTCGATCTGGTCGACATTGCCGGGTCGTTGCGGCCGTTGACGGCGGCCATGGCCGGTGGCGAACGCGTCGAGGACCTCTTGCTGGTCGAGTCGGCCCGCGATCATGGCATCCTCGATCGCATCGTCCTAATCGGCCGGAAGGAGCGTATCGTCGCGTCGGTAGCCAAGGTCGGCATCGACGTGGCCCCCGAGGATATCGTCGCGGCGGAGAGAGAAGATGAGGCGGCGGCGGCCACGGTCGAGCTGGTCAAGTCCGGCGCCGTCGAGATGGTACTTAAAGGTAGCGTGGCGACGAATGTCCTCAACCGGCACATGTTGCCGCTGGCGACGCGCGCTACCGTGAGCCTCGTCTCGATATTCGACGCGGCGCCCATCGCACAGGGACGCCCCATGATTCTGACGGACGCCGGCATCACGACGGTCTGCAATTTTGGGCGCATTGCCGGCCTGATTCGCAATGCGGTGGACGTCGCGCGCAGCGTGATGCGGATCGAGCGGCCCCGCGTCGCCGTTCTGTCGGCCACCGAGAAACCGATAGCCACGCTGGCGTCAACGCAGCTCGGGGCCGAGTTCGCGCGACGCGGCTGGCCGGACGCCGACGTCTACGGGCCGTTGTCGCTGGATCTCGCCACCGATCCCAAGGCTGTGGCCGTGAAAGGCCTGCCGGACGTTCCGGGCGCGCGCGAGGTTGGCGGCCAGGCCGACATTTTGGTGTGTCCGAACATCGAGAGCGGCAATGTTATCTATAAGATGATCAGCGCGATGATCAAGTACGGCCAAGCCTCGTTGGCGAACATCATCATGGGCTTTCCGATGCCGTATGTTCTGCTCTCGCGATCGGACGCCCTCGAGACGCGCCTGAACTCGGTGGCATTGGGTGCGATCTACGCGCAGTGGGGACTCGGCGAGCAACCGCCACGGCCCGCGGCCACGGTGTCCGTCGACTCGAAGCGCTACCGCGTACTCGCGGTCAATCCCGGATCGACGTCGACGAAGATTGCCGTCTATGAGGGTGAGACGTGCGTCCACCACGTCGAGGCCGAGTACGCGCCGCCGCCGACCAACACCGCACCCGAGCGCCGCGGCCAGGTCGAGGAACTCCTAAGACGCGTCCGCGCGGTGCTGGATCAAGGTGGTTGGAGGCCGGTGGACGCCGTGTCCGTACGCGGCGGATTCCTGCCGCGTACGGGCCGGAAGCTGCCGGGCGGCACCTACGTGATTGCCGAACGGCGCGACGGTAACATCGTGGTCGACGAGGTGCTGGTCAACGCGATACTCGAGAATCCGGAGAAGGAGCACGCAAGCAATCTCGGCGTGCCGGTAGGCGCGGCGCTTGCCGCCGAGCTGAAGGCGCCGGCCTTCGTGGTGGATCCCGTGGTCACGGACGAGTATGCGCCCGAGGCGGAGTTGTCCGGCTACGCGCCGATCACGCGGCGTAGCATCTCGCACGCGCTCAGTGTGCGCGCCGCCGCCCGGAAAGCGGCCAAGGCTATAGGCCGTCCGCTCGAGGATATCACGATGATCGTGGCCCATTTCGGCGGCGGAGCGACCGTGGCGCCGGTGTGCCATGGCCGGATGATGGACAACAACATCTCGTTACTCGGCGGCGGGCCGTTCACATCGCAGCGCGCCGGCCAGTTACCGGCGGCGGAACTCATCGATCTCTGTTACAGTGGCAGGTTCAGTCAGGCGGAGCTCATCGAGGAACTCACTAAGCGCGGCGGTTTGCAGTCGTATCTCGGCGAGCATCGGCTGGACGCGATCGAGAAGCGCATCGCCGCCGGCGATGATCGCGCGCGGCTCGTGGTGGACGCGATGGTGTATCAGATGGCCAAGGAGATCGGCGCCATGTTTGTGGCCGCCGGATGCGATGCCGAGGCCATTGTATTGACGGGCGGCATGATCCGCAGCGAGCGCGTCCGGAACGAGTTGCGCCGGCGCGTGGGCCGGCTCGCGCCGGTCCTGCTGTTCGAGGAATCGCTCGAGATGGAAGCCCTTGCGGCCGGGGCCATCCGGGTGCTCACCGGGGCGGAGCGAGGTCGGCGTTATGAGGACACAGGTGTTGACTCGGAGTAGGAGAGGTCGGCAATGAACGAGACGGAGAAGCGGCACTGGGTGTTTCGCGCTCATGTGCTGGATCGCGCGGGCGCCCTGACGAGCATCGCGTCGGCGTTCAGCAACGAGGGCATCAGCATCGATACCGTGGTTGGTCACGGCCTCGAGGAACGGGCCGGCGTGGACGGAAGCGTCGTGATGACGTTCTGGTGCACCGAGAGCGAGAAGGATGTCATGGTGCGCAAAGTGCGCCGGCTCAGCAAGGTGAGGCAGCTCGAGGAACATCCCTACAACTCGCAGAGCCTCCGCAAGTCGGCCATTGTCACGGCCAACCGGCGCCTCGCGCCGCGCGACGTCGCCGGCGAGCAGACCTTCCTCACGTGCGAGCTCGTCGACACCGCGTCGGGGGTGTGGACCTACTTTCTGGCCGGTTCGCCGAGCGAATTGGACCCGGTAGTCGTGCGACTGGAAACCGACGGCGTCGTCACGGACATTGTGTACTCAGTCGTCGGCCTGTAGGCGGCCCGGCGAGTCCATGCGGATGACCACCATCTATGAGTGCAGGATCTGAACCCGTTCCGGAACTGAGGCGGGCGTGGCGCATCATCACCTGGGCGGGGTTTCTTGGCAGTACGTACTACTTGCTCTGCATCAGCGGGGCGCCGCGCGTCAAGTACCTCACCGAGCTCGATGCGACGCCCTTCGATTTCGGCGTCATCTCCAGTCTTGGCGCGGTTGCCCTGGCTTTCCAGATCCTCGGGAGTACCCTGGGGCATCGCCTTCGCCGCCGCAAACCCCTCTGGATGACGCTCCTCATCGCGCACCGGCTGCTCTTTCTGACGGTACTGTTCGCGCCGGTCCTTCCTTTCAGCGCGCGCGGCCGGATCGTATGGATTCTGACGATCTTCTTCTGCCACGACGCCCTGGCCCAGACGTCTGTGCCGCTGTGGTTCTCGTGGATGGGCGATCTCGTCCCGCGCGAATCGATCTCGCGCCATTGGGCGTCGCGCCAGCGATTCATCACGGAAGCCACCATTGCCGTCATGATCGCCATTGCATTCGTGTTTCACTTCTTCGAAACCACGGGGCACGTCATCCTCGGATTCACAATCCTGGCCTGCATCGGCGTGGGGCTCGGCGTTGTGGATATCCTCCTATTCCTGGCCGTGCCCGAGCCGCCCTACGAACGCGACGAGGGCGTTCACTGGCGCGACGCGCTACTCCAGCCGCTCCGCGACCGCAGTTTCCGGCCCTTCCTGTTGTTCATGGGCTATTGGCACTTCGCCGTGTTCGCAGCGGCGCCCTTCTTCGGACTCTACGTGCTCGAGGAACTCAAGCTGAGCGTGATGACGCTCCAACTGCTCGGTACGGCATCCGCCCTCGGCGTCGTCGTATCCTCGAGGTTCTGGGGCCTGGTCTGCGATAGCTACGGCTACCGGCCCGTGCTCGAGGTGCTCGCGGTGTGCAAGACCATGACGCCGCTGGCCTATTTCATCGCGCCGAGACGGCCCGAGATCTGCATCCCCTACCTGGTCGTGATCTGGTTTGTCGACGGCGTCCTAAACGCCGGCATGGGCCTCGCGATCCAGGGGCCGCTGTTCAAGTTCACGCCGCGCCGCAACCGCACCACTTACATCGCCGCCGCCAACTTCCTCTCCGTAGGCGTTATGGCAAGCATCGCGCCGCTCCTCGCCGGGCGCGCGATCCAGGCATTCGAGACCGTGTCCGTCGCTGGCTCAGAGGCGTGGTCGTTCACCGGCTACCACTGGGCCTTCGCCGCCAGCGCCGCCCTGCGCTTGAGCGCCGTCCTTTTCGCCTCGCGGATCGCCGAACCGCAGGCCGTCCCCGTGCGCACTCTTATCAAACAAGGATTCTCGAAGACGGCCTTGGGCGTCTCGCGCCTCGTCTATCGCTTGCATGAAGGTAAGGACGACGCGGCCCGCGCCGAGGCCGCCGAGGCCCTGGGCCGTCTCAGGCACCCATTGGCCATCGGCGGACTGATCCAGGCGCTTCACGATCCGGCCCTGATCGTGCGACAGGCTGCCGTGGACGCCCTCGGACGCGTCGGCGCCTCCGAGGCCACGGAAGCGCTGGCGACAAGCCTCTTCGACGCCGAGTCAGGCATCCAGGGCCGCGCGGCACGGGCCCTGGGCCGAATTCATGACGTCGACGCCCTGCGCGCCTTGCTCCGGAACGTGCGCGACAAGGAATCCGTCGCCTTGGGCGAAACTATCGATACGCTTGGCGAGATCGGAAATGACATCGCCATTCTCCCGCTCGTTTGGCTTTTCCACGAGGTGAAGGACGAGGCCACGCGCACGCGGATCGCTTCGGCCCTCGGCAAGCTCAGCAAGGTTGACTCGACGGAAGAGGTCTTCGATCTACTACTCGCGCGCAGGCCCCTCGACCGCTCGGTGCCCGTGGTCAAGTAGCCGAGGTGGACGCGCCCTAGGAGCGTTGTCGAAGAGGAATGCCGTCTATTCTTGCGACAATTCCTGGGCATCATCACAATGCCGCATAGTCTTGCCTTTGCTTGAATGCATTCTTGTTCTCGCGCTCGAACGGGCCCAAGTTGCGAAACGCAAAGGAATTGGCGCTGCCACTGCAACAGAGTGGTCCTAGATAATAGGAATGTTTGGTCAATGGCCGTCCGCGCTGTCTGGGTAGGTTCTCACTAGTTCGGGCCGTCATTCTCAAAGAGGCGACACCAAGAGATTCAGAATATGTGGAGAGATCCAAGGGCCGGGGAAAGAAAAGCCGTGAAGAGGAGAGTACACAAACTCGACAAGGGGAGAACCAAGCTCTACTTCGGGGACTGCCTGGATGTTCTTCGCCACATCAAGAGCAGTTCGGTTGACACGGTCCTTGCAGATCCTCCCTATGGAATCAAGTACCACAATAGGAACGGGCAGAGAATCATCAATGACGAGCGTTCGTTCATTTGGTGGCTCTACGATGCCTTTCGGATTACCAAGGAAGAAGGGAGCCTCATGTGTTTTTGTAGATGGGACGTTGAGCAGAATTTCCGGGTAGCCATTGAGCTCGCGGGCTTCATTGTTCGTTCGCAGGTGATTTGGGATAGGCAAATTCATGGAATGGGCGATGTCAACAGGGCTTTTGCGCCTCGTCACGACATCATACTGTTTGCCACCAAGAGAGATTTCGTTTTCCCGGCAAGCCGACCTGCGTCAGTGATTGCCTGTTGTCGCCCAACCGGGACACGATTGCACCCCACCGAGAAGCCCGTGAGTCTTATGGTTCAGTTACTGCGCCCAGTGACGTCCGCTGGTGGCCTTGTGGTTGATCCCTTCATGGGCAGCGGGAGTTCCGCTCTCGCATGCAGAGAGCTGAACCTAAGGTTTGTTGGCATTGAGAAGGATCTGCGCTTTTTCCGAACAGCGCGCGACAGGCTTAGGACGGGGATGTGCTGATTCACCTCGCCTGGGGAAACCCCATGGTGTTGGTCGAGGAACTCGGACTTCAGTCAACGCGGTCCTTCACGTCGGAAACAGGACCAAGACGGACGAAATAGGCAGCCCCGTTGTGGCGTGGTTTCCGGACCACGCCACGGCCACGACCGCAAGGTCTCCAGAGACACTCCGTTGTTGTCCCTGGGTAGCGCGTGCCGCACAACCCAGGGCCGATGCAAATCCCTGTGCGGACGTTTCTATTCGGCCTGTATAATCCGCGTCGTGCAAGAGGAGAGTCATCCATGCCAAGCCTGCGAAGTCGCTTGCTGCTATTCATCATGAGGAACCGCCATCTGCTGCGATTCCGGCTTCGGCCAGAACGCGTTGACTGGAGCAAACCGGAATCCATCCGCCACTTCCGCCAACAGTGTGAAGACGGCGCCAAGCGGTTCGGCAAGGTCCCTGCCGACCTAAGCATCGAGCCCTTCACGATCGACGGTATCCGCGCCGAGTGGATCCTGCCGTGCGGCGCGACGAAGCATCGCGTGATCCTCTTTGTGCATGGCGGCGGCTACGTTTCCGGTTCTTGCTCGGATCACCGCGTTCATGTGGCCAAGTTCGTCAAGGCCACCGGTATTCCCGCGCTGCTCTACGAGTATCGGCTAGCGCCCGAGCACGCATTTCCGGCGGCGCTGGAGGACTCGGTGAAGGCGTACCAGTGGCTGCTGGATCAAGGCACTGCGCCGTCCAAGGTCGTGTTTGCCGGAGATTCCGCCGGCGGCGGCCTGTGTCTGGCCTTGCTCTTGGCCCTGCGAGATCGCGGCTTTCCTTTGCCGGCCGCGGCCGTGGCGCTCTCGCCGTGGACGGATCTCACCTGCTCGGGCGAGTCCTACCGAAGCAATGCCACGAAATGCCTCTCGCCCGAAGGCACATGGACGGCCTTCAGCCAACACTACGTGGCCGACGGTGATCCGCAGACGCCGTGGATTTCGCCGCTCTACGGCGACCTCGACGGCCTTCCGCCGCTGCTCATCTATGTCGGCGGCGATGAGATTCTCCTGGACGACGCGGTGTATTTCGCGGACAAGGCCAAGGTCGCCGGCGTCGACGTTACGCTGCGAATCGGCGAGGGGCTGTTCCACTGCTATCCGGTGTGCGCGCCGCTCTTTCCGGAAGCGACGCAGGCCCTCGACGAGATCGGCCGGTTTCTCAAAGGGCATCTGATGGCATAGAGCGACCGTGGCATCGAGGGAACGCGCCCCCGTGTCGATGCCCGACCGGATTCGAAGTAGAGAACGGGGGCAGGGATCGCCTGCCCCCGTTCTGGCAGCTTCGTTGGCCCGCAGCGCGGCTAGAAGTTCGATACCGTCACGGCGAGCAGCGGGCTCACCGGCCAGATGCCCGGATACTTGATGAACTGGACGTGGCCGTCCATGAACAGCACATTAGCGCCGCCCGGCACGTGGCAGAACTTGTTCTCGTCGCCGGCTTGGTTGGACACATAGTCCGACATGACGGCGATCTCGCTTTGGCCAGTGGATGTGTCCGCGGCGTGGGCCACATCCGTGATCATGAACCGCTCGATGCCTTCGGTCAAACGGAAGATGGTCATGGCCTCATTGACGAGGTTCTGGTCGAGTTGCGGTAGCGTGCCCATCGTCTCGTCGGTGATGAGCGTGACCATGTTGGCGACGGCCGTGGCAAACCCGCTCGTGATGGCGGGGTCCAGTCCCGGCTTGCTCTGGAAATAGGGCACCACCTCGCTGAAACTATTGAAGAGGTGCGTATCGTCCGTGAGACCCGGGGCGTAAAGGGCCCAACTGAAGTAGATGTAGCTCGTGTTGCTGCTGTCCACTTCGCACGGATAGAACTTCTGGTCCGGGGTGGTGCCGTCGTACTCGGTGGAGCCCATGCCCGAACCCGTGAATACGGAAGCCAACGTGTCCGCCTGGTTGAAGACGATGTTGACGGCCTGATAGTCGGGGTCTGACGGGCAGAGGAGCACGGCCGCATCGGTCAGATACTCGGGATAGACCTGGATTGCGTTCACCGCGAAACACCGATTCTGAAGACCCCAGCCCGGATTGCCCGAGTCCTCCTCGCACCGCCAAATGTCGATGGACGGCCACATCATGCCGGCACTCTCGTTCGAGTACATCTTGAACACGATGCCCATTTGTTTGAGGTTGTTCGCACAACTCGATCTGCGCGCCGACTCGCGCGCCCTCGCCAGCGCTGGTAACAGGATGGCTGCCAGAATTCCGATGATGGCGATTACTACAAGCAGTTCGATAAGCGTGAAACCTTTCCGATACATGATACGATTCCTCCACTTCCTTCTACGTAGAGACCACCACTGCCCTTTCCACAACGCAAGACGCCTTTTCCACATAAAACACACACTGCAAGGCCTATTGTAGCAGAAAACGCGACGATTGTGGCGATCATTTTCGAGCCGAGCCTCTCGAATTCTAAGATAAACAATTATTCCCGGGGTAATTCGCTCGGGAATCGTGAGTAGGGGGCTGTCGTCTGTCTGCGACACGAGCACGCCGTGGGAATCCGCCGTGGGCTGGAACGACGTTCTCCCTGGTCCGGGAAGAACCGCCCGATATCGAGAGACACTGAGGTGGTTGTGTCATCCGTCTTGGTGAGCGAAAGGAGGGTTGGGACGCAGACAAAAAACGACGGATCGAACATACACCCGATCCGCCGTGAAGATTGCATGGTAGCGGCGGACGGGGTCGAACCGCCGACAAACGGATTATGATTCCGCTGCTCTACCAACTGAGCTACGCCGCCATTCGCTTCAAATCATACCAGACGCGCGACCCTCTTGTCCACTGCGTCATCCGCACTCCCGCGCTGACGAGCTGCGCGACCGGCTGACCGTGGCGAGAGATTTGTGGACGGAATCCGGCTCCATCTTGGTGCGGATTGGCGATGAGCATGTGCATCGCGTCCGTGCGCTGATGGATGAGGTGTTCGGGGAAGAGGACTTTGTATCGCTTATTTCTTACGCCAAAATGACGGGGTTCTCTGGAAACTACCTTTCTCCGGCCGCCCCCATAACCCTGTTGCTTGGTGGTGACAATTGATTGGATGCCTTTTCCTCTGGTAGATTCCCGGGGTACCGGGCACTCGCGTTGAAGCGTCACGTGTTCCTTCGCTTCGCGGTACCCGCCGCTATCGCCCGGGTTTCAGTGCCGCGCCGGAACCAATGAGGATTTCGAGTCTTGCAGTCTACGCACGGCCGAAGCATTTTCGCATCCGAGGCCGGGGCGCTGTATGTAGTCAGTCTGGCGCTCATGATGTTCGAGATCAACCTCGTTCGTCTTTTCTCCGTTATCATGCAGCATCATCTCGCCTTCTTCGTCCTCGCCATTGCCTTGTTCGGTTTTGGCCTTGGTGGACTCTACGCCCAGCTCAGCCGGCGTCGCGTCGACCACGCTTCCGGTTTCCCGCCTATCCACTTCTATCTGCCGCTCTTTCTGGCCCTTGCGGTGATCGCTGCCCTATTCATCCTGGTCATTCTTCCCTTGCATACCACGGCCAGTCTGCCTCAGGTCCCTAGGATCCGTTGGTTGCTGTGCGCATTCCTCGTGGCGGCGGCGCCGTTCTTTTTCGGCAGCATGTTCATATCCCAGATATTCGCGGCTCGGCCTGAGCGGGCCGGCAAACTCTACTTCGCCGATCTGCTCGGCGCCGGAAGCGGCTGCATGCTGGCTGTACCGGCGCTGCAGTATCTGGGCGGTCTCACTGCGCCCTTCGCCGTGGCCACGATCGCGGCGTTGGCGACTCTCCGGGGGCCCGTTGCAGGTCGGCGGGCTCGGGCAGTCGCCACGGCGGCGATGGTGGTCGCGGCGGTCACGCTCGCGGCCGCGAACGTTCGCACCGATTTCGTTCGTTCTCTTGGGAAGTCCTCGTTATTGGGAACAGACCTGCTCTTCTCGAAATGGAACTTCTACAGTCGTATCGGCGTCTTTCCTTGGCAGTGGAGGGGGTGGCGGTTGAGTGATGTCTACGACGGCCCCATTCCCGACCACCTGGTGATTTCCCAAGACGGACGCGCCCCGGCGTTCATGGTTCACTTCGACGGCGACCACGACAAGGTCCGCTATCTCGAGTATGACGTGACCTCAATGCCGTACCGCATCGCCGATCCGCAATCCGCCCTCATCATCGGTGTGGGGGGAGGCCGTGACATCCTGACGGCCAAGCATTTCGGCGTACCCAACGTGACCGGCGTCGAGCTCAACCCCATTATCGCGAATGAGGTGATGCGCGACGCTTTCCGAGACTATTCGGGGGATGTCTACAATTTGCCGGGAGTCGAGGTTATTGTGGACAGCGGTCGCACCTTTTCCCACCATGTCCACGCCGCCTATGACCTTGTGTTTGCGTCCTTTGCGGACAGTCAGTCGGCCAGCAGCCAAGGCGCTTCCGTGCTCTCCGAGAATCACCTGTACACGAGCCAGGCTTTTCAGTCGTACTGGGATTGCCTGACGCCCAACGGCATCCTCTGCGTGGCCGGCGGCGCGCTGTGGGATGAACACTGGCTGCTGCGCATGGTCAACACGCTCCGCGTGGCCCTCGAGCGTCGGGGCGTCACCGATCCCGAGCGCCACATTCTGGCCGTGGTGACGCCGGAATACGACAGCCCGTTCCGGGGCATCTTCGTGGCGGCGACGCGCAGCCCGTTGCCGGATTCGGTTCTTTCGCGGGCCCGTGTGGCGTGCCAAACGCTCGGCTACGACCTGGCGTGGCCCGCCCCGGCCGAGGCCAATGCTTGGGCTGCAAACCTGACGATGATTTTCGATGACGCGGTTCGTCCGTCCTTCCTCGCCGGTTATGCCTATGACGTGCGGGCCCTCTCCGACGATCGTCCCTACATGTGGTATGCGTTGAAGCCGCGATCCTTTTTGGCGATGTTGGCCAATCCTTACGGGAACACCAGTCTCTTCCCGCTCGAACTCCGCGTGTTGCACATTCTCATGGACTTGTTCCTCGTTGTTTTCGCGTGCGTCTTGACGCTGATGGTCTCTCCCCTGGTGCTCTTGCGTCGCCGAGAGCTGGGCGGCGGCCACGGGCGCGGCGCTTTTCTGGCCCTCTTCTTCCTTCTGGGGGTCGGCTACGTGCTCATCGAGCTGGCGTTGCTTCAGCATTTCTTCTTGTGGCTTGGAAACCCGACGCTCGCTTTCGCCGCAATGCTGTCCGTCATGTTGATCTTCACCGGCATAGGCAGCCTGATCTCTTCGCGTCTCGAGGCCACCGCGCTCGAGGGTCGCATTCCCCTCATGGCCCTCGTCGTTGTTCTGTTGCAAGTGGTCGCGTTGCTCGTCATTCCCGTGCTCGGGCCCCAGATCCTGCGAGCGCCCCTCGCCGCCAAGGCGGCGGCCACGGTGCTCTTGCTGGCCGTGTTGGCTACCCCCATGGGCATGCTGTTCCCGTCGGCGATACGCCTCTTGGGCCATCGGAAAGTCGACATGACGTGTTGGGCCTGGGCGATGAACGGGATCGGCTCGGTGCTCGGCAGCGTGAGCGCGACCATGATCTCGTTGAATCTCGGCATAGCGGCCATCCACGTGGCCGGTATCGCGTGCTATACCTTCGCTATTCTGGCGGCAATCCGGCTACGGCGCGCCTCGCGAAGGGCGACGATGGCGGGATAGCGCGGACTCGAGGTGGGCTCCGGAGACCCGCCGGGCGCTCCGGCCTTCCCGAGGGAAGCACCGAAGCGCCCGGGCTGCACTACCGGATATCCGCCTAGCCGTTCAGGTCGAACAGCACGCCCCGCAGATCGCGAAGCTTGGCCGCGATCTTGAGGAGTTCCTCGGGCGGAATCTGTTTGATGATCTCATGGTTCACGTCCACGATCTGGGCCACAATCCGTCCCGTGGGTTTGTCCACACTCAATCGCGTACCACCGCGTGGCGTTTCGAGGGACTCCTGAGCCGCCTCGTTACGCGCGGCCGCAGGCTCCTGTTCCGGTTTCCGGACCACAGGGCCCGCATGGGTCTGCGGTGGTACGCTCGCCTCCGCTAACGCGCGGAGGTCGAGACCGTTCACACCGCTAACTCCCATGACGCATCTCCTTGAGACTTGTCCTTCCCCTCAACCTTGCTTCACCATAGGTTCTGCCTGTTGAAGGTCCGTCCGTCATGTTAGCCGAGCAGCGTCAGTGCGGTCTGCGGCACAAGGTTCGCCTGTGCCAACACGGACGTCCCTGCCGACACCAAGATCTGGTTTCGCGTGAACTGGATCGTCTCGGTCGCGATGTTCGCGTCGCGGATGGCGCTTTCCGATGCGGCCGAGTTCTCTTCCTGGATCGCCAGCGTGTTGATCGTGAAGTCGAGCCGATTCTGGTACGCGCCCAGATTGCTCCGCAAAGTATTCACGCTCTTGATCGCCGCGTCTACGGTACTGATCGCTGCCACCGCCAAGGACATCGTCGACACATTGACGGCGCTCACGCCCAGGTCATTGGTCTTGGCGCCGGTCACGGCGATCGTCAACGTCTGGTTGGGTTGCGCGCCGGCTTGCAGCGTAACCGTCTGCGAGGCGCTCAACACGCGGATGCCGTTGAACTCGGTGTCCAGCGCCACGTCATCGATCTGCGCCAACAACTGCTGGACCTCGTTGTTCAGGGCCGAGCGGTTGGCATCGCTCTGCGTTCCGTTGGCCGCCTGGACCGCCAACTCGCGGATGCGCTGCAAGATGTTCGTGGTCTCACTCAGCGCGCCTTCTGCGGTCTGCACCATGCTGATGCCGTCTTGCGAATTGCGCTGCGCCACCTGCGTGCCGATGACCACCGACCGAAATCCTTCGGCAATGGCCAGGCCGGCCGCATCGTCTGCCGCGCGGTTGATGCGCAGACCGCTCGACAGCCGCTCGAGCGACTGATTCAACGCCTGCGTCGACCGATTCAAAATTCTCCCCGTGTTCAGCGCGGGGATGTTCTGGTTGATTCTAAGTCCCATTTCTTACCTCCTTGAGCACGCGCGGAGCATCCCTACCCCGCCGGTCTTCATTCCTTGAAACGCTGGTTCATCCCTGCGCCGACAAGCGCCCATACAGCTTGCCGGCGATACCGCTCAAAGCGTATCACCTCCCTTCCGATATCGATTGGCCGGCGCTCCGGGCTCATCCCGGAATCCGGAACGCCGGCACATACACTCACTCCGGCGAGAACCGATCGCCTATCTCAACAAATTCAACGCGGTCTGCGGAACCAGGTTTGCTTGGGCCAGTACCGAAGTGCCCGCGCTCACCAGGATCTGATTGCGCGTGTAATCGATGGTTTCACTGGCAATGTCGGCGTCCCGAATGGCGCTTTCCGATGCGGCCGAGTTCTCTTCCTGGATCGCCAATGTGTTGATGGTGAATTCCAGGCGGTTCTGATACGCGCCCAACGTGCTTCGAAGGGTGTTGACGCTCTTGATCGCCGCGTCTACCGTGCTGATCGCGGCTACCGCCAACGACATCGTCGAAACGGCCACGGCGCTCACGCCCAAATCGTTCGTCTTGGCGCCCGACACCGCGATGGTTAGCGTCTGGCTGACCTGGGCTCCCGCCTGGAGCGTCAGCGTCTGCGCCGTGCTCAGCACCTTGATGCCGTTGAACTCGGTGTCCAGCGCCACGTCGTCGATCTGCGCCAATAACTGCTGGACCTCGTTGTTCAACGCCGAGCGGTTAGCATCGCTCTGGGTTCCGTTGGCGGCCTGCACGGCCAACTCGCGGATACGCTGCAGGATGTTCGTCGTCTCGCTGAGTGCGCCTTCGGTCGTCTGCACGAGACTCACGCCATCCTGCGAGTTGCGCTGTGCTACCTGCGTTCCCAGCACCACCGACCGGAACCCTTCCGCGATGGCCAGGCCTGCCGCATCATCGGCCGCGCGATTGATCCGGAGACCGCTTGACAGCCGCTCGAGCGATTGTGTGAGCGACGCCGTTGACCGGCGCAGCACACGCCCCGTGTTCAACGCGGCGATATTCGTGTTGATTCGTAGTCCCATTTACCTTTTCCTCCGTGAGTGGCCCGAGGGCATCCTTACCCTCGTCCGAATTGTCTGATTGCCCATACGTTTCCGATGAGACCGGGGACTACGCGAAAGCCCACGGTCTCGCTGAGCTGCGTCACCTCCTTCGCTACCGGGCTTGCGCCCGGGGTGCGATTCTGCTCCTCAACTCAAAACCCCATATCATTCACGCACTATCCGAGCAACTGAAGCGCCGTCTGCGGAATCACGTTTGCCTGCGCCAACACGGACGTGCCCGCGCTCACCAAGATCTGATTGCGCGTGAACGAGATCGTCTCTTTGGCGATATCGGCGTCCCGGATCGCGCTTTCCGACGCGGACATGTTCTCTTCCTGAATGGCCAGCGTGTTGATGGTGAACTCCAAGCGGTTCTGGTAGGCGCCGAGGTTGCTCCGCAAGGCATTCACGCTCTTCAGCGCGGCGTCCACTGTGCTGATCGCCGCGACGGCCAGCGACATGGTCGACACGCTCACCGCGCTCACGCCCAGATCGTTCGTCTTGGCGCCGGTCACGTTAATGGTGAGGACCTGACTCACCTGGGCGCCCGCCTGGAGTGTCAACGTCTGCGGCGCGCTCAGGATGAAGATCCCGTTGAACTCGGTGTCCAACGCCACGTCGTCGATCTGCGCCAGAAGCTGCGTCACTTCGGCGTTCAGTGCTTGGCGGTTGCTGTTGCTCTGCGTGCCGTTGGCCGCCTGCACCGCCAGTTCGCGGATGCGCTGCAAGATGTTCGTCGTCTCGCTCAGTGCGCCTTCCGCGGTCTGAACCAGGCTGACGCCATCCTGCGAGTTACGCTGTGCCACCTGCGTGCCGCGGATGACCGAACGGAACCCTTCCGCAATGGCCAGCCCGGCCGCATCATCCGCGGCCCGGTTGATCCGCAGCCCGCTCGAGAGCCGCTCAAGACTCTTGTTGAGCGCGGATGTAGAGCTCCGCAACACGCGACTCGTGTTGATGGCGGCCACATTGGTGTTGATTCGAAGACCCATAGTGCTTTCCTCCGTGAGTGGTTGTCGACCGCACATCCATGCGCGGTCATCGTCCCTGCGTCCATACGAGCTCCGGCGTGCACCGTTGCACCCCGGCTCGCCCATGGTCCACGCCAGTCTCATTCGGAGACCGGCATACCAAACCGTTCAGGGCCTGGCCTTCCCAACATCGCCTATGGCTCCGCCTATCGCCCGGCGCCCATTGATGCCGGGAGGGCGTATCTCGCGACCCATTTACGCGGACACGCCACGGCCGAGCCCATCGCTCTGTCGGGATCGTTCCCGAAGTCCTTATCCCTCGGTCTTCGAGAACGCCTCCAGTAACCGTGGATCTCCCAACGCAAGCCACAGACCACCTGCCCAAGACCTTCCGCCACGGGAAGTTCCTGTGCCACTCGATTCAACTCTCGCTTGGTCTTGTCGAAGACTACCGCGTGTGCCCCACGATTGTGCGGCCACGTTCCTTCCGTGTTTCACCGTGCCTTCGCATCCTTGCGTCGGTTATCACCCGTTCAACTGTTGGCTAAGCCCATTCCGGCTTACCTGCGGTTTTTATCGGCAACTTTAGCCCGAACTTTAGCGATATGGTCGGTTTTTTTTCTCACGGCGCACGCAATACGACCGTGTTGAATCGTAAGTACTTATTCAACAGTGGATTATGGAGTATCATCATCCTGAAAAGAATCGTTCATCGACCCCGTAGCCCCCGCCAGTAAAACCGCGAATTGTGTGTAAGTAGTCGATTGGATCTCGCATCACGAGGCCGGTAGGGGCGCGCCCTGGGCAGCGAAGACGCCAGCAAGGGTTCGGGGCGGTCGTGCGTGACCTGGCACGGTGCATGGGAAACCCGCTCGTCATCAGGAACACGGACGGGCTATCATCCGAAACCGCCTGCGCCGAAGGGAACCAGGCCCTTGCCCCACGCTCCGAGGTCCGCGCTACCCGTCACATATTGCGTAAGCGGCAACATCCCCTGCTGCACATCCCTCGCAACGAACCCCACGCAGGAACGTCGTTCACAGGACGTTTACGAGCCTCGGGCAACGAGCGATGCGAGAGACGTGGCACCGAATCGCGGATGGGCGTCACGTTCGCGGGCGTATTGAGGTGTTGCACGCTTGCGGGGGATGGGCACAGCAAGCCACCACGCGCTGTCATCTCCGCGCAGCCGGGGGGAAATTGGGTGAGTCGAAACCGCACGTTGTTGTCCGGGACCCAAACACGCTAATGGAGGGACGTATGGGTATACGCCCCTCCAATCAGCCTCTTTCCATCAAACCGTGCCCTCGACGCGTAAGGTGCATCGAGAGTTCCACCGCCAGCGCGAATCAGGCAGTTTCGGGTGCGTACATGGCCTCCCGCCGGGCCAGTTCCGCTTTGAGATGCTGATGCTTCGATTCCAGCAAGTACGGGGACAGCCCCGTCAGCGTCACGTCGTTGCGCAGCTCGCCGGTCTGAAAGTCGACCAGATTCGTTTCCTCGACGGGGTCATACTTGAGGCAGTACAACTCCCATTCGTCGGCCTCGACTCCGGTCGGGTCGACATAGTGCACCATCTTCCAGTCGCCCGTGCACAGAGCGCGAACGTTGTTGGGCTGGCAGACGGGCCCGGAAGCCAGGTCGAGTCCCTCGCCTATACGTTGTTCGACGTTCGCGAGGAACAGCTCATATTGCGTCGGCTTGGGGGTGACGGGATTGGCGCCCTTCTCCGTAACCATATCATCGCTCATGAAGAATACGCCGGTTCGCTTCTCGCCATCGGGATCCGTGATGCAGCCTGCGCAACACCCGCGAACATGGTCCGACAGATCCGCGCCGGCCAACGCTTTCACGGTTGTGCCGCGGTCTTCTTCCAGGACGCCCCGGAGCTCCTCCTGGCACAATCCGGCCAGCCCCAGCAGGGTTGGGGCCAAGTCGATAGAGCTGGTGGGTTGATCGATTTCCCTCAGGTTGGTTTCGCTTCGGTTGACCAAGGGGGAGGATATCACCATCGGCACCCGAACCACTTCTTCATAGGCGTTGTGCCACTTCTGAATCATGCCGCCGTGGGACCCGCCGAGTTCGCCATGATCCGATAAGAAAACAACGATGGTGTTGTCGGCCATACCATTCTCGTCAAGAGCCTCGAGGATCTTTCGCAGTTGAAGATCCGCAAGATACTGGCAGTAGAAATAGAACTGGTTGAACCCCAGCGACCACGCTTCGGCATTGTCCCCCTGGAGTTGGAACGGCAGCGGCGATGCGAGTTGCGTGCCCTGAAGCCCGTAATTGGTGCTGGACTCAATCGCGAGCCCCCATTTCAGGGCGTAGTCTTTCTGGCAGCGCGGCTTGTCATCGAGGGATTCGCTGTAGGTGCGCGGCAACGCACTGTTGTTTTGGGGGAAATTATCGGGATTCAGCTCGACCACGTTCTCTTCATGGACGCCGCCCAACCGACTGACGTCGCCTTCGGCCGGGATCGGGGTCACTGGCGGGTAATTCTCCCAGCCGACCACACCACTCTGATTGGGCGTCTGCCAATTTATGGGATAGGCGCTGATGTCATGCGGGTTCACGAGTGACCCCACGGCGAGCCAAGGCCTCTGGGACGCGCCGACCGACTTACCGGAAAGGAAGGTGGTGACTGCATTCGTGAACTCGATATCGCGGAACACGCCCAGATTGTCGGCCATTCCCCCGTGCGGTTCCGGGGCGGACTGCTCCCAATCGTCAAAACCCCACGGATCGAGAAAGTCGGGGGATTCCGCCTCAGAGACGTGCCATTTCCCGAAATAGTGGGTCTCGTAGCCGGCCGCACGGAACCAGTGGCCTATGGTCGGTGTCCCGGCCGGGTCCAGGAAGGACACATCGCAACCCGATTTGAATACGCCGTCGGTCTGGGTGACACCGGTCTCCTTTGGATACTGCCCCGTCATGATGCAGGTCCGGCTCGGCACACAGGCCGCCGCGGCCGTGAAATGCTTGGTCATAACGACCCCGTTCTGCCGCAGTCGCAACAGGCCCGGAAAATACTGCGCGTATTCATTGCCCTCGGAAAGGGGCCGGAATCCGAGCACCTCTTTCAGTCCCGCGGCCGCGCCTTCGTTATCGCCATAACCTTCCGGTGGCGTTCGCATTTGGTCGACCATGAGGACCAGGATATTGGGCCGGACCGAGTTCGGGCACCCCGGCAGTGTACCCAGGGCTCCCGCCAGTGGCGCGGAGGCCAGGATCTTGCCGGTAGTGCTCAGAAACGTCCTGCGGCTGAACTTCTTCACAGGGATATCTCCATCGATTGTGCGTTTGACTTTCCACCACACCCACGTAGAATTATTCGTAATTATGGCCACACAGTACGTTGAGAAGTCAACCACGAACACTCCACAATCCCGCATACATGCCTTGAACGGCCGGAGCCCTTGCCGTGTATATGAACAACCATTTCGGATAAGAAGGCCTGGAACAGCGACGGCTCGGCCGATGTGCGCGGAAGCCAGGGAAACCAGTGCGTTCTTGTTTACGTCCTCCAGTTCGAAGACGGGGGCGAGAAAACCCTGCCGTGGCCTCTGGGTCCCCCACCCCGTCTATTGCAGGACGGCGGCCGGGTTGCGGGAACTGGCCACTTGGCGCTATTGCGGTGACTTGGTTTCGGCGTTGTTTTCACCGCGGCCGGTTCAACAATGCGATCGGGCTTGGCAAGGAACTCTCGGTTTGTTGCAGTCATCCGGAGTGGCGGCAATCGTGGACGCGGATCGGGTTGGATGAGGTTCGGCCTGTGCTTGGCGGGGATTTTCTGTTCGAGTACATCTGTTCGCGGCATGGGTTGGTTCCGCGAGATTAGGGGGAATGGGGAGATAGGGTAACCCCGCCTCCCGGCAATACTCTGCAACCGGCTTGCCCGACGTCTCGCACGCCGCTATCTGATTCTGCCAATACGCTTCACGCCCCGCCGGGTCCATACCGCCAATTCGCCCCATGGTCATGTTCCTCCTGCCATGACCCCATTCTCCCACGGCCCGACAAAAAGCGGAAGACGCCTTTCACCGGACGTTTACCATATTGCCGAGCAGTGTGTCCACATCAACGAGGCGCTCTTTCGGCCTGGAAAGGAAATCGTCGATCACGCGGGGCGCCCGGGCGGGATCCAGGTGAAGCAGTTCGCGAAGCATGCCAAGGGCGAATCGTTTGAGTGCGGGCGATGCCAGCGCGAAATCCTTAGCGTCGCCCAGGAGCACGGCGTAGGTATCGAACACGCGCCGCTCGGCCTCCTCGGCGTCGTCCGCAGGGGCGCCGTCGTAGGGGTAGAGCCCCAACGCGCGCCATTCCTCGATGACGGTTTGGGCACGTTCGGCCGCGCGGCGGTGGAAGTGATCGCGCAAAACGACCTTCGCCGTGTCCACGAGTTGACGCACATCGGGCGCTAGTTCGTCGATTTCGAGCAGGCCTTCCGTTTCGAGGGCGCTCAAGTGGGCGGACTTGAGATACGCCGTGTAACTGAACCCGCGGAACAGGAGCCGCGTTCCGGCGGGGTAGAGGGCGAATCCGTTCTCGTCGCACAAGAGCAGGCCGCGCTTGCCGGGTACGTTCCACTCAACGACGCTCAAGTTGGCGCGGACCCGCTCGCCATTCTCCGTGACCAACTCGCCGAGATCATATTCCACGATCCGATCCTCGGCGTTGGTGGGATCCAGCGGCACGCCATCGTACACGATCCTCACGTCGGGGTATTGCCGCAAGTACGGTGCAAAGAGTTCGGTTACTTCCTGGACGGCCTTGACGCCGCGGAGGAGCCCTATCTTCGCTGGCAAATCGGCGATCTCGACCACCATGCCGTTGGGCGATCCGTTGGGCGACGCCGGCTCGGTGAGTTCGAACTCGCCGGGCTTGCCGGCGTGGCCGCGGATGCGGTAAGCGCGGCGGTCGCCGTCGTAACCGCCCACGGTGCACCACTCGACGCGGTTGCCCAGGGCGAAGGCCCGGAACCGGCCCTTGCCGTACCTGCCGTGCAGCATCCGTTTACGCGTGGTCGTGCGCGGCCCTTGACGTTTCCACGATCCCCCAAGGCTCTCGAAGGCCGCGGCCGCTTCGGCGTAGGCGAGGCCGTGGCCATTGTCAACGATACGGATGGTTTCGAGTCCGCCGAGCGTGTTCTCGCAAAATACGATCCGGACCTCCGTGGCCTCGGCATCGAGGGCGTTCCAGATCAGCTCGGCCATGGCGGCCATCGGCTTGGCCCGCGACAACAGCGCCAAGTGGTCGTCCCGCACCTGTACCGCAATCGTTCTCACGACACACGATCCTCCTCAGAAGATTCAACCCATGACGACGGCCGCGCTTGCCCAAGCGCAGTCGTGTCGCGCACCGTGCAGCCCAAACGGGCCCCCGATCATAGCATCCGGCACGGGAAACGGGCAAACCGACGAAGCGGGCGACCCACCCACACCAATGACCAAGACGACCCCAGGGACCCCAAGGGGCAACGCGGTGGCCCGGCAGGGCGTCCTGCGGGTACGGTGCCAAGCACGAAGAGGGCGCGCGTCGGCGATGGGTTGCCAGCGGAGATCGACGCCCGTGCCGTCCGGTGTGACCTCGATGCCTTGAACCGTGCCCGGCGTCTCGGTGTCGTACGCGGTGGTGTATACGACGAGGGACTCGGGACCGATGGCATCGCGGAGGCATCCTTCGGCCAAGGCGAGCACGTCGGCGGGATCCTGGAGATCGCCGAAGGGATGATACGGCACGTTGGCTGAGTCGTAGCCATACTTCCGGAAGGGCTTTCCGAATGCGTATCCCTCGAGGGAAATCCTGACCGGTACCGTGGCCGGATACCGATTCACGACGGCGATAGACATGGATTCCGTGCCGTGATGGCGCACCGCAGCAGCGCGCAGGCGGGGGTCGCTGGTGCCCACTTCGACGATGGTGGCGGGGCCTCGGAAGAACTTCGTCAGAAGGCCGAATCCGTAGTAGGGGGCTCGCGTGGTGTGTCCCAGTAGGCGCACGTATCACGGTGGATGCCGTGGACGGTGCGGCCGTCCTGCTTGCAGCCGAACTCACCGAGGATGAAGTTCTTGCCCTTGGCTCGCGCGACGCCGGCCGCCCACTTCAGCTTGCCGAAGAACCAAGGATAGAACTCGGGATCATCGAGATCGTAGTTGTTCACATAATGATGGCCGCCGTAGACGCCGGTCACATCGTCCATGTTCTCGGCGGCCCACTCGATGCTGTTCCACCGCTCGACGGGGGACGCGTCCGTGGCGAGCAACCGGATCTCGATGTCGCGCTCGCGGAAGGCCCGGAACAGTTCGGCATGGTAATCCTTGAATTTCGGGAGGTCATTGATGAGGTTCCCCCACTGACCCAGCGACAGCTCGTTGGTCATGCAGTAGGTCTTGATGTTGGTTGCGCCCTTTTCCCGGATCCAGTACACAAGGTATTCGGCCACCTGGCGCGCGTACGCCGCACGTTCGTCGCCACCGGCGGTCTCCTGGGGCGCCTAGGTGGTCATATAGACCTCGGTGCGCGTGTCGTTCTTGAGGCGGAGGAGGTGCTCGGCGACTTGGTCGAGCATGACCCGGTCCCAGTCGCATCGGTCGTTCAGCCGTGCGAAGGACGGATTCAGCTCGCGCCAGCGTTTCGCCACGACCGTGTCCATGTAGTCCTGCGAGGCCGCGAAGGTATGGTAGAACATATGGAATCCGACGCCTCCGAAGCAGGGATGAACCACCGAATCGGGCCGTACGGTTACCGTGCGTTCCGCGCGGCCGTAGTCCGGCATCGGTTCGAGGCGGCCGGTCTGTCGGACCTCGACGTCGTCAAACCAGGCCGTGCCGTGGGCGTGGAGTAGCAGATGGACGGAGGCCTTTGTGGTTTCTTTCGTGGCGCGGCCGTCAATGACGAGTTGCTCCCAGCCCTTGCCTCCGCTGTTGGGGGTGCCGGCGCTGTGGGCAATGCCGACCCGCTGTCCCTGATGGTCTAAAAAGGGGACAGACTACGAATTTCCGAGTCAACCGGGCGAAGAGCAAGCGTCGTCGTCTCTCGATTCAGCCAGCGAAACGGCGTCTCACGAAGCGGTCATCGAAGAAATTCGTAGTCTGTCCCCTTTTTTACCATCATGGATGTTAGCATGCATAGGTTCGAAGTGGATGGGTAAGCTTGGAAAAAAGGGAAGCCACCTGGCAAGGTTATCTAATGGAACTGCGTGGACCAACGGGTTGGCCACGAAACCTAAGGAGGCTTCCCATG